>Ga0209515_10000012_pt1 | contig 479196 bp, 452 predicted proteins | sample Subgroupgradi54m_FD_187454 | JGI IMG/M metagenome (GOLD analysis project Ga0209515, IMG submission 187454) | Subsurface groundwater microbial communities from S. Glens Falls, New York, USA - GMW60B uncontaminated upgradient, 5.4 m (SPAdes)... ... | reverse complement strand
AAGAGCTGTTGTAGTTTTTGTTCCCGCCGTTAATCCCCCGTAGAGCCAGCCGAGCACCGCAACAAACCCCGGGAGGTGTCGCGAGACCCTGTTTGAGCCGAAGCGGCGCAAGCCGCGAGCGAGTTGGTCTCGCGCCCGGGGTTTGTGGAGGCGCGCAGGGTACCGCGAGTGCTTTTCTCGCGGCGCCGCGACCGGGGGCGGTTTTCTTTTGGATACTTTTCTTTATCCGTATAAAGAAAAGTATCTCGCCTGCGGGGCGAGACCCGCATTATTAATTAATACTCGACTAGCGCGCGTCAGCGCGTCCACATTATTTCTTCAGCGCAAAGATAAGGTAGAGGAACAGCAACAGCACCACTATCGCGATAGCGACCACTTCCCAGTTCCATCGCTTCCAAATCGGATTCTTGGATGGGGCAGCGGCTTCGGGCGCGGAAAACAGGTCGTGCCCCGTGCTGGCTTCGAATGCATCGGCGAAGTCCTGTGCGCTGTCGAAACGTTCGTTTGGATCAAGCGCGCAGGCCCGTTCCAGCACGGTATTGAGGCTTTCCGGGACATCGGAGCGATAACGGGTGGCTGAGACATACTCGCCATGGGCGCCCCATCCGCCCGAGGCAATTTTGCCGTAGGGGTAGGAGCCGGTAAGCGTGCGATAGAGCGTAATGCCGGCGGCGAAGACGTCCGAGCGCACGCTGGGTTCGGTTCCGCGGGACGACAATTCCGGGGCCAGAAAACTCCCGCGGCGCGAAACCGTCGCGGTGTCGGTCTTGTACGTGGTGGTATGCGTGACGTGGCTGCTGCCGAGGCCGAGCAACATCAGCTGCCCGCTCTTTTGATCCATGACGATATTCTGCGGGCGCACGTCGTTGTGGATCACGCCCTGGTCGTGCAGTTGCGCCAGCGCTTCGAGGAGTTGGCTGCCCATGAAGACCACCTCGTGCAGCGGCAGAGGTCCTTTGCGCGCGAGTCGTTTGGCGAGACTTTCCCCGGACGGATATACCATTACCGAATAGAGCACCGTGCGCCGACCTTTTTTGAGCGACAGCGTGCGCACCAGATGCGCGCTCGAAACACGACGGCCGATCCATTCTTCGCGCAGGAAGCGTTCGGCGAATTCCGGATTATCCGCATCGCTCGGATTCGGGAATTTAAGCGCGACCACCTGGCCGTTCATGGTATCGATGGCCTTGTAGAGCCGGTAGCGGCTGCTCTTGTGCACCAGACGTTCGATGCGGAAACCGTCGACCTCGTCTCTCACCGCCGGCGGGGCGATCGTCGGGAGCGCGGCAATGTCTTCCTCGATGTCGACTTCGGACTCCGGTGGCACCTGTTCGACGCGCACGACACAGGCGCACACGGCCCTGCCATCGCCGGCGGGGCGCGCCTTATCGACAATCATGGCCGCCATTTGCGCAGCCGGGATATCCGCGATGATACAGGCCAGGATTTCGGCACCCGTCAGCACCTCGTGCGCGCCCTGATTTGTCAGTACGAACACATCCCCTTCAATCAATTCACCGGCGATAAAGTCTGGCTCCAGATGACGCACCAGTCCACAGGCGCGATCGACTTGCGGCGCGCGTTTCACGCGCGGGGTGACGTGATCGCGCGTGAGCAGTTTGAGTTCGCTATCGCGCATCAACCACACGCGAGTGTGGCCCGCATGGACAATGGCCCAGCGGCGTCGGCGCAACACCAGCGCCGAGAGCGCGGCCGCGCGCCCCGATTCGCCGGTTGAGAACAGCGACTGGTTTGCGATCGCGACGCTCTCTTGCAGCGCGTGTTTGAGCCCCCAGTTTTCCGGCGCCGCATAGTAATGATCGCCGAGGGCCTTGAGTACATCGAGCGCTGCGGTTTCCGGGCACGGGCGTTCGGCGACCCCGTCGGCAATCGCCAGCAGCGTGCCATGGACGGCAGCGTGCTCGGTTTCTGGCGCTTCCACCCGGCAGGATTCTTCGCTGCGACGTGAGCTGCTGAATCCAGTATCTAGGTAAAGAGGCATGAATCCGTATCAGACATTGTGGCGTCTGAGATTATAGTAACAGCGGGTTGCGCGCCAAGGCTCCGGTACACCGGAGCAAGAGTGGACGATCAACGGTGGGGTCGCAGTACGGTGAGGAGCGTGGTTGATCGCAGTACTTCTCCGTGCACGAGCTGGCAATAATCGTCGTGCACGCCCTTGAGCAGGATATACAGCGAGACCATCAGCCCCGGTAGCGCGATCGCCAGCAGCCAGCCGGCCTCGGGCCATGGGGCGAGCAAACCGACGACAAGCAACAGGTACAGCGGCCAGCTGAACAATGCTCCGCGCAATGCGTGCTTGAGAAACAGCAGCGCGCCGGCCGCCACGCGCAGGCGCCGTTGACGGGTGGAACGGTAGAGCGAGAAATAGACGGCGCGCACCAGCGCCGGTTCAGCAGCAGAAACCGGTTTGGGCGGGCAGGTCCAGCCCGCGACAAACCGGCGAAACTTTTTTCTCAATGGGCGTCCATGGCGACGCCGGTCTGCGGTCGCGCCGCAAGGCCGGATTTCTGTGCGTGCTCCTGGAACGCCTTGTTGCGCCAGAAGAACGCACCCGGCATCGTGGTCGGGATCACCAGGGCGTAGAACAGCATGCGACCGACCGTGCTCGTGGCGAGGATCAACAGCGCGGCGCCTACCCATAGCCAAAGCGCGGTGAGACCGGCGGGGCGTGCCGCCGCGAGCGCAGCGCTGGTCGCGATCGCACACAGCAGCGCGACATTGCGCGCGGTGTAGGTTTTTCCAAACGTGGTGGTCTGCTCGTAATGCGAGGCCGCGCCTTCGCCGCCGCGGCGATTGAGGTCACGGGCATGGAACCAGAGGCCAATCGTCTCGAGCGCGAGCCCAAAGAAAACCGGCCAGGCCAAGGCGGCGAGCAGGTCCGCGAACGGTTTTCCCTGGATGAAGTTCACGCTTGCGTAAGTCAGCGCGACCGTTAGCGCTCCCAGCGCGAACATGCTGCCGAAGAAGCTGTTGAGTACCTGCCAGTGGTTCCAGAACGGACGCGCCGGTATGCGGTAGATCGCGTGCATGAAGTAAAGTGCGACCGGGCCGGCCACGACCGCACCCCAGCCAGCGGCGCTGATCAGCCACGCGAGCCATGCCGGCGGCAGGAACGCGAACGCCGCCGGGAAGGTCGTGAGCAACGTATACGCGCCGAGCAGGTTGTAGAACACCGCGATACCGGCGACTTCGCGCGCGACCGGCGAGTAACGCAGATTGTTAAACGCACGATAAAAGCGATGTGGCTTGCCAAGGTGCATGGTCGAGACGACGAGTGCCGCGGTTTCGAGTCCAAGCAATGCGAACAGCAATGCCGGATACACCAACGGGTGCGCAGCCGGTGCGAGTTCGCTGAGGCCGACCATTGGGCCGAGGAACATCGCCAGAAACGCGCCGACCACCGCCTGGGATGCGAGCGTGAACAGCACCAGCGGGTTTTCGCGGGTGCTGAGTTTTTTTAAACCCCATTCGCGTTCGCGTTCTTCGATACGAACCTGCGGCTCGTACTTCTGTTCCTGACCATCACGGACATAGCGCAGCGGCGTCGCATCGGCGCGCGTCATTTCGCGCGGCAGGCTTTGCGTAAGCTGGAAGCGGATGTTCGGGTGTGTAATCTCAGGTGTCGGGAAGCCCGGGATCGTGGTTTGGGTCTGATGACGGTTTTCCGGCGTGGTTTCGATGACGCCGAAATCGAGCGCGCCGGCGAGACAGGCGCTGACACAGGCCGGCTTGAGACCGACTTCGAGACGATCCACGCACATGTTGCACTTCTCAACCTGGCCCTTGACCGGGTCGAGTTGCGGTGCGTTGTACGGGCACACCCAGGTGCAGTAGCCGCAGCCGAAGCAGATGTTCGGATCCTGCAGCACCGCGCCATATTCGGCGAACTTGGTGTACGCGCGTGTGGGGCAGCCCTTGAGGCACACCGGGTCGTCGCAGTGATTGCACGCCATCGAGACGTTGACGCGTTTGGTCGATGGCCAGGTGCCGCCTTCGACATAGCCGACGGCGCGAAACGCCAGATGCGGCGGCAGGTCGTTCTTCTCGCTGCACGCCGATTCGCAGGCGTGGCAGGCGATGCAGTTGTCGGCGGTGAAGTAGAAGCCGTGCTGCTTGTAACGGTTTGGATTCTCGCCAATGCCGGTATCGCCATTGATGCGCAGGCTGTCGCCGGTCAATGTCGGGTAATCGGTCGCAAGGTCAATGCCCTTGCCGTACTTGTTGCAGGCCGGCGGTGTGGTCTCCGGCAACTTGGCGTACTCGGGCTCGTCGGGTCGTACGGGAAACATGAGTCGGAGTTCCTCAGTAAGTGCGCATGGAAATGTTTTGTTGGCTGGCCCGCTTCTGATCCGGGGCCGGTTCAACACGTACCGCGCATTGCTTGTATGCCGGTTGGCGCGAATGTGGGTCGAGGAGCCCAAGGCTCACACGATTGACGCATTCGTGGAAGTGCATCGGGATGAACACCATATCCGGTGGCACGCGCTGGGTGAGCTGCGCCAGCACCACGGCCTCGCCGCGACGCGATACCAGGCGTGCGTAGCTGCCATGCTTGATCCCGAGCCGTGACGCGGCGTCGGGGTTCATTTCCATATACGGCGTCGGACTGAATTTATTGAGGTTGCCGATCTTGCCGGTCTTGGTGCGCGAGTGCCAATGCTCGACCACGCGGCCGGTGTTCAGCCAGAACGAATATTCCTCATCCGGACGCTCGTTGTTATCGATGAACGGCAGCGGAATAAGTTTTGCCTTTTCATCCGGGTACTGGAAACGACCGTCGGTGTAGAGGCGCTTGGTGCCATTGGGGTTGGCCTCGTTCGCCGGCCACTGAATGCCGCGCTGCTTCTCGATTTTCTCGTAGGTCATCTGCGAGTAGTCGAGCATCTTGCCTTTGTTGAGCTGCTTGAATTCCTCGAACACGCCCTCGGCAGTTTCGGGGAAACGCATCTTGCGGCCCTGATCGAAGCGCTTGGCGACCTGGTTGAAGATCCACAGATCGGGTTTGGATTCTTTATACGGCTTGACGGCAGGGCGGGTGAGATTCACGCGCCGTTCGGTGTTGGTGAAGCAGCCTTCCTTCTCGGCCCATACCGCGGCTGGCAGGAACACGTGGCTGTATTCGTTGGTCTCGACGTCGGCGTAGGAATCCTGCACCACCATGAATTCCAGTTTCTCGAGCGTCTTGCGGATGCGGTTCGTATTCGGCATCGAGGTCATCGGATTGGTGGCGATGATCCACAGGCCCTTGATCGCGCCGGTTTCGATCGCCGGAAAAATATCGGTCTGGAACAGCCCGCGTTTCTTGGGGAAGAATTCCGGATCAACGCCCCAGAATTTTCCGATCTCTTCGCGATGCTCGGCTTTTTCGAGCGCGCGATAGCCGGGCAGGCCGGAGCACGATGACCACTCGCGCGTGCCCATGGCGTTGCACTGACCGGTGATCGAGAGTGAGGTGCCACCAGGCTTGCCGATGTTGCCGGTGATGAGATTCAGGCTGTTAATGCCGACGACGCCGTCACTGCCGTGCGTGGACTGATTGATGCCCATGGTCCAGATGCTCATCGCCGAGTTCGCGCGCGCGTAGGTGCGCGCCACGTGGCGGATGGTGTCCTCATCGATACCGGTGATGGCGGCGGCCGTGGTCGGATCGTACTGATCGACGAGCGCCTTGAATTCGGCGAAGCCGGTGGTGTGGGCGTCGATGTAATCCTGTTTATGCAGCCCCTCTTTAATGATGACGTGGGCGAGGCTGTTCAGCAGTACCAGATCGGTGCCGGGGCGGATCGGCAGGTGTATGTCCGCCATCTGCGCGAACATGGTCACGCGCGGATCGATCACGATTACCGGAAACTTGCGCTTCTCGAGCGCCATCTTCAGGCGCCAGTAAATAATCGGATGCTGTTCCGGCAGATTCGACCCGAACGCGAGCAGGCAGTTGGTGTGATCGAAGTCCTCGTAGCAGCCCGGCGGGCCGTCGGAACCGAAGGAACGCTTATAGCCGGAGACGGCGGAAGCCATGCACAGCGTGGTATTGCCGTCGTAGTTATTGGTGCCGATGACGCCGCGCGCGAGCTTGCCGAGGGTGTAGAACTCCTCGGTCATGATCTGGCCGGTGGAGACGATCGCGAAGGCATCGCGGCCGTAGGCGCCCTGGATGCGCTTGATCTCATCGGCGACCTTATCGAGCGCCGTGTCCCAAGAGGTTTGGTGGAACCTCTCGTCGCGCCGCGCGCGTATCAGCGGTACCGTGCCGCGGCCGGCGGCTTCAAAGACTTCGTGTTCGAATATGCCTTTAAGACAGAGTTTGCCGCGATTGACGTCCGCGTCGGCAACACCGCGCGTGCCGACGGCCCGGCCCTGCTTATCCAGTCCGACTTCGATCGAACAGCCCGTCGAGCAATAGCCACAGGTGGTGTACTTCCACTCCACCACTCCCTTATCTGCGATCCGAATCGGATTCTTGGTATGACGACCAAAAAGCATGCGGCGGTCTCTCTAAATAGATGATTCTGTAGGGGGGTATAGCAATGCGTGTGCCAGCGGATTACACAGTAATTCATGCATTTTCGCCAGTATTCCTGCGATGAAAGGCACCAAAAATGAATATAATTTCTACGTCTGCACCATGGATGTGCAGTGACGGTGTGCGCCAGTTTTGAGGCAACCCTGGTAACCGGCCAGCTATGCTGTGACAGGCAGAGTAGAAGCTGATCCAGCGACGCCAAATTTTTGGTAGTAGCAGCTACTTTGACATCGGCGACCTCATTCATTAACTTTGCGCAGACTTTTTAAGGACCACGAATGGACTTCTCTCCGGTCGCCATGACGACCTCTGCGTATTTTCCTCTTCGGTGCTTTCGCGCTTCCATGTTGATAGCCGCGCTGCTTTGCCTGACGGCCTGCGGCACCGTTTCGGTATCCGACAGCACCGCGGAAACGCCGGCGCCCACCACCGCCAATACCGGCTCCGCCGGTGATCCGCTGATTGGGTTTAACCGCGCGATGTACAGCTTTAACGACAAGTTTGATCGTTATCTGCTCAAGCCGGTGGCCCAGGGTTATCGCGCTGTGATGCCGGAGTTCGCGCGTAAAGGCGTGTCTAATTTTTTCAGTAATCTGCATGATCCGGCCATCATGGTGAATAATTTCCTGCAGGGAAAATTTGTCCGGGGCGCTTCCGATCTCGGAAGATTTGTCGTCAACAGCACCGTGGGTCTGGTCGGATTATTTGATGTGGCCTCGCATATCGGTCTGGAAAAACACGACGAGGATTTTGGTCAAACGCTGGCGGTCTGGGGAGTTGGTGAGGGGCCATATCTGGTTCTGCCGATCCTTGGGCCCAGCACCGTCCGCGATGGTTTCGGACTGGTTCCGGATTGGAAAATGTATCCACCGAACTACCTGGAAGACCGCGATACGCGCTATGGGCTGCTGGTAGTAGAAGCGATAAACCGCCGTTCGCAGCTGCTGGAGGCGGGCGATATCCTGGATCAGGCCGCGGGAGAGGACCCCTATGTATTCGTGCGCGAGGCCTATCGCCAGCGCCGGCTGAACCTGATCTACGACGGGAATCCGCCAACCGCTGCACCGGATCCGTCGCTTTTCGAGGATGATTCCCCGGCCGGACAGAAGGAAACAGCCCCTAAGCCGGTCCCCGCCAAGCCCAGAGATACCGGCCAAACCAGGTAATTCGGCGCAGTTTGATCGCATATTGCTTAAACCCGGGCGGTTCCGGGATTTCGCCTATTATTTCCGGTCGCCAGCCTTTCTTTCAGGCCCTGCCAACGGTAAAATGCCGCGCTTTCTAATCGACCCTCAAACGGTCCCTGAAGCAGTTTTATACTCCGGAAAACGAAACAAATGGTTACGATTCGTCTCGCTCGTGGCGGTGCCAAGAAGCGGCCGTTCTATAAGCTTATTGTTGCTGACCGTCGGCGCGCGCCCAACGGCAATTTCATCGAGCATGTTGGCTTCTACAATCCCAAGGCAACCGGGAAAGAAGAAAAGTTGCGCGTGAACAAAGAGCGGGTGCAGTACTGGATCAGCAAAGGCGCCAAGCCGACTGAGCGCGTCGCGGCGTTGCTGAAGAACGTCGTCGCTGCCTGAAATCGAAGTGGGGCGGAGAATGTCCGTCCCCGCGCCTGCCGATGTTGTGCTGATGGGCCGCATTGCAGGCCTGTTCGGTATCAAAGGTTGGGTCAAGGTGTTTTCGTATACGCGGCCACGTGAAGCGATCCTCAACTACCACTCCTGGCGGTTGCAGCTGGCTGAAGGCTGGCAGGAGCTCGAACTCGCGGAAGGGCGCATACACGGACCGGGTGTGGTCGCCCGGTTCGACGGAATTGAAGATCGCGATGCCGCGAGCCAGCTGGTCGGTGCCGACATCGCGATCGAACGCGCGCAGTTGCCGAAGCCGGGGCGCGGAGAATATTACTGGGCCGATCTCGAAGGATTGAGGGTGGTGAACCTCGAAGGCGTGGAACTGGGAACAGTGAACCATCTCTTCGATACCGCCGGCGCCAATGATGTGATGGTGGTCGTGGGTGAGCGCGAACGGTTGATTCCGTTTACGAAGCACGCGATACGCGAGGTCGATCTCAAAAGCGGGATCATCCGTGTGGATTGGGATGCAGATTTTTAAGGTGATGCAGGTGTTTACCTGTAACACCGGGTGGGAATGGCGATGAGGATTGATGTAGTCAGTCTCTTTCCTCAGATGTTCGAGGCCATCACCGGTTACGGTGTGACCGGCCGGGCGGTGCAGGATGGAATATTGGCGTTGCGGGTATGGAACCCGCGCGAATACGCAGAAGGGAATTATCGCCGGGTCGATGAACGCCCGTATGGCGGTGGTCCCGGAATGGTGATGCAACCCGAGCCGCTGGTGCGCGCGTTAACAGAGGCGCGCGCCGCGCAGCCGGAGGCGAAGGTGCTGTATCTTTCGCCGCAGGGTCGCCGGCTTGATCACATGGCCGTGATGGAGCTTGCCGCGCGACCGGGAATGATTTTGTTGTGCGGCCGTTACGAAGGCGTAGACGAGCGTTTGCTCGAGACCGAGGTCGACGAAGAGTGGTCTCTCGGTGACTACGTACTCTCGGGCGGTGAGTTGGCGGCGATGGTAATGATTGACGCCGTCGCGCGGCAGTTGCCGGGTACGCTCGGCGATGAGAATTCGGCGGAGCAGGATTCGTTCGTGGCGGGTCTGCTCGATTGTCCGCATTACACGCGCCCGGAGGAATATGCCGGGAGGCGGGTGCCGGAGGTGTTGTTGTCCGGCGACCACGAAAAGATCCGCCGTTGGCGGCTCAAGCAGCAACTGGGGCGGACGTGGTTACGGCGACCCGATTTGCTGGTGCAGCTTGAGTTGACGGTGGAACAGAAACGACTGCTGGAAGAATTCCAGCGTGAACATCAGAGTCAGGAGTTAGAACGATGAGCAAAATGATGAACGAACTGGAAGCACGGTTGGCCGAAGGCAAAGAGGTTCCCGCCTTTGCGCCGGGTGATACTGTCACCGTTTTCGTGAAGGTGCAGGAAGGCGATCGCGAGCGTCAGCAGGCGTTCGAGGGTTTGGTGATTGCGCGTCGCAATCGCGGCTACAACTCCTCGTTCACCGTGCGCAAGGTTTCGTACGGCGAAGGCGTGGAGCGCGTGTTCCCGCTTTACAGCCCGTCGATCGCGAAGATCGAAGTGACGCGCAAGGGTGACGTGCGCCGCTCGAAGCTTTACTACCTGCGTGACCTGGCCGGCAAGGCCGCGCGCGTGCGCGAGAAGGTTTCGTAAGCAACTATATTGGTTCGTATGACCTCGACGGCCGGCCCGCGCACTGCGAGCCGGCCGTTTGTTTTTGCACCGCCTGGTCGTATTCGCTAAGCTTCAGGCGACTTATGCGTCGCTTCCGTCCAAACCTATCTTCTCTTATCCCGGTTGCTGCGCTGGTCTGGGCAGGCATGACATACGCCGCGGACCCTGACTATGTGGCCGCTCTAGTGAAGGGCGGTGCCACGCAGTTGGCGCTCAAAACTGTCCAGGCCGAACAAAAATCCGATTTGCCGCCACCGGAGTGGATACGTTGGGAACAACAGCGCCTGGCGGCGCTGCGCGCATTGCGTGACTGGGACGGCATTGCGCGTCGCGTAGATGCGCTGCCTGAAAATATCTCCGCTGATTTTCGTCGGGAGGCATTGGAAATTGCGGTCGATGCGCGTCTCGCAGCCAGTGACGAGGACGGTGCAAGGCGTTATTTGCGCCGCCTGTTGTGGCAGGAACAGGTTTCCGACACCGCCGCGACCCAGGCACGCCGGCTCGTGATCCGCAGTTACCTGCAAGAGGGAAGCTTGGCGGACGCGCAGATAGCGTTGTTGCGTTACAAGCAGGACTACCAGGCCAGGAGCGAACCGTGGCAGGTGTTGCATGCCGAAATCCTGTTGCAGGCCAACGATGCGCGCGCGGCTGCCAACGTCCTGGTGGGTCTGCAATCGAACGAGGCACGATTGTTGCGGCTGACGGCAAATTTGCGCGCCAAGCTCCAGGCGCCGCGTGAGGTACTGACGGCAGCGAATAAATTGGCCGACACTTTGTCGGCGCATCCGCCGATCCAGCGCCCGTTATGGATTCTGGCGGCGGAAGCGGCGAGGACCGCGGGCGATGATGCCGCGCAGATCGCGGCACTCGAGCGTGCGTTGTCGGTGCCCGAGATCGGCGAGCGCCCGTTGTTTCGTGTAACGGCGGACGATTTGTGGAAGGCCTACGATGAACTGGCCGAGACGCGCGGCAATGCGGCGGGATTGTTGGTTGGCAACGACGAAGACTGGCTTAAAAAGGCTGAGTCCGGTTCGTGCAAGGAACATCACATCGTGCGCGCGTTCTATTCATTTCTGACGCGACGTGAAACCGACCCGGAGATCCGTGCGTTGGCACATCAGCGACTGGCGGCGGGTCTGATGCGCGAAGGCCGCGGCCGCACGCTCGAGGCGCTCTATACCAAATCCGTGCGCTATCCATCGATTGCCAACATTCCGGCGGAAGTGCGCTACGCACTCGCCGACAAGGCGATTACCGAATACAACGTTCAGCTGGCGGCGCAACTGGTGCGCGGTCTTGATCACGCCCCCGATGGCGAGGCCCCGGAAGAATGGGCACTGCGCCGTGCGCGCGTACTGGTTTATGCCGGCGACTACAAACCGGCGGTCGAATTGCTGGAAGGCATTCTGCGCGATCAAAAAGCGCTCGATGTGGATCTCACCGGCCGCCTGCTACAAGTGTTGTTCGATCTACAGGCGCTAGATCGGCACACCGACGCATTGCGTTTGCTGGAAGCGGTGTACGCGCGCGCGGACAACGATCGCCTGCGGCGTGAACTGTTGTTCTGGATGGCGGATTCCCAAAATGCGCTCAAGCACTACGCAACCGCCGCCGAGCTGTATCTGCGCTCGGCCACCTTTGCCGGGGCCAGCGGCGAAGATCCGTGGGGACACACGGCGCGTTTGCATGCGGCCGAGACGCTTGGCCGTGCGGGACTGATCGATGATGCGCGCCGTGTCTATCTCAAACTGCTGGAGTCCACGCCGGATCCGCGTCAACGCGCGCAGATCGAGCGGCAGATACAACAGTTGTGGACACTGCAAAAGAACGCGTCATGAATTATGACGCCATCATCGCCGCGCCTTTCGGGTGCGTCGGGATGGTGTTGCGGGACGATGTGCTCATAGACATAAATTTTCTGCCCGCGTCGACGGTACTGGTTTCTCCCAAGACCACCGCTGCACGGTATGCATGCACACGATTGCAGACGTATTTTAAAAACTCCCGCGTATCTTTCGCTATCCCTCTCGCCCTCGATGGCACGCCATTCCAGCAACGGGTGTGGCGCGCACTGCAACGTATTCCATCGGGGCGGGTGATGAGCTACGGCGCGCTTGCGTCGCGGCTCAATACCAGCGCCCGCGCCGTCGGCAATGCCTGTCGCGCGAATCCGGTACCGATCGTGGTACCGTGTCATCGCGTGGTGGCGGTCAATGGCGATGGCGGATTTATGGGCAAGCGAGGAGGTCGCGCGCTGGACCTCAAACGCTGGTTGCTTGCGCATGAACGACGCCGATAAAGCCCTCATCGAGCGCTTCACCGACGCGCTGCTGCTCGAAGAGGGCTTGAGCGCGAACACGCTCGATGCCTATCGTCGCGATCTCGAGGGTTTTACGCGTTGGTTGTCCACGGGTCGCCGCCGATTGTTGACGGTAACCGTGGCGCACGTAAGCGAATATCTGGCGACACGCGCAGCGCAGGCCAAGCCGCGCACAAGCGCGCGCCTGCTCTCCGGCCTCAGGCGATTCTATCGATACGCGGTACGTGAAGCGCTGATAAAGCGCGATCCCACGATCTTGCTCGAATCGCCGAAACTCGGCCGCCCATTGCCGAAGACGCTGACGGAAGAGCAAGTGGAAAAATTGCTGCAGGCACCCGCTGTCGCCACGACGCTGGGTCTGCGCGATCGTGCGATGCTTGAAACCTTGTATGCGACCGGCTTGCGCGTGTCGGAACTGGTGGGGCTCAAACTATCGCAGCTCAGTATCGGGCAAGGCGTGGTGCGGGTGATCGGCAAGGGCGACAAGGAGCGGCTGGTGCCCCTGGGCGAAGAGGCGGTCTCATGGTTGCAACGCTATATCAGCGACGCGCGTCCCGATCTGGTGAAGCGGCGTGCGACCGATGCGGTGTTCGCGACCGCAAGAGGTGCGGCGATGACGCGCCAGGCGTTCTGGCACAATCTCAAGCGTTACGCGCGCGTCGCCGGTATCCGTAGCGGGCTGTCGCCGCATACATTGCGGCATGCATTTGCGACGCACCTGCTGAACCACGGAGCCGACTTGCGGGTGGTGCAGATGTTGCTGGGGCACGCGGATCTTTCGACGACGCAGATTTATACCCATGTGGCACGCGCGCGACTGAAGTCGCTGCATGCGCAGCATCATCCGAGAGGGTAGGAGCGTGCCGTTCGGCGTGGGGTTGTCGATGTAATAAATTTACCCGCCGCAGGCGGCTGCGCTAATGATACGGTCCATCATGATGTTCCGTGTCCATATGGAATACCTCGATGCCCTGAATTTTCTTGAAACCAAGCACCAGCGCGAGTTTGTGCACCAGGGTTTTCCAGTTGATGGCATTGACGCGCAGGCGTAGCACCTCCTCGAATTGTTGTTGCAACCGCGTTGCCTGTCTTTCGATGCGGGGTAGCGCGCGGAAATGTTTCCAGGCATGCACTAGGCAGAAGATGGAAAGCAGCTCACTCAACAATTCCGCCCGCGGAAAGATATACCAGCCGACGGCACACACCACGGTCGCGAGCAGAAACAGCACGCCAGAACGAATAGCATGGTTGTGGGCGGAGTGGTTGTCATCCCGGGCGGTACGCAGGCGCTGTTCGTCGTTGCGCGAGGCGAGTGAATGCGCCACGTGCAGCTCTCTAATCATGGTGAAAGTTTTGAGCAGGCGTTCGCGATGGCGCGGGTTTTCGACCTCGATCGAATCGAGGGCCTTTTCGAGCGACTCGTTGAATTGTCGATGGTCCGGTGTCAGCGGCGGATCGGCGAAGTCGTCGACCGCGTGATTGATCAGCGAACGCAGATCAAGCACTTCCGCCACTTCCATCGGAAAACGTAGACCGACGAAAATATTATAGAAGGCGTGAAAGTGATCCGGCCTTAAGTGCAGCCGGTAGAAATCTTCGGGGAGTTGTTTGCGCGTCTCGACGGTGGTCATGCCATGCCCTCTACGCCGGTGACCGAAGGCGTAGGTGATCCTTGTACGAGTTACGATTCCCTGCGTCCTGGAAAACCTGTATTCCAAGAATAGTGTATTGTGCCCCGTTTGGCCACCGGTGCCGACGGCTACTCCGAATCAACTGGTGGTGGAGGGTTCATCGAGCATGGCGCGCAGACCTGCGAGGGTGGTTTCGGCGCGTCCGAGCGAGGCCTGCGCGTCGGGTGCGCGTTCCGGATCTTCCCAGTGGATTTCCTCGGTCGGAATTTCTTCCAGGAAGCGGCTCGGCAGGCGCTCGACGATTTCGCCGCCGCGACGCCGGTGCGTCGCGAACGAGAACGTGAGTGATTTCTGCGCGCGTGTGATGCCGACGTAGGCCAGCCGGCGTTCTTCCTCGACGCTGTCGTCATCGAGACTTTGATGATGCGGTAACAATCCTTCTTCCATGCCGATGATGAAGACGTGCGGAAATTCCAGACCCTTGGCGGCGTGCAGCGTCATCAGCGAGACCTGGTCGCCGGGGTTGTCTTCGCTTTCCTTGTCGAGCATGCCGGCGAGCGCGAGTTTGGCGACCAGTTCCGCGAGCACGGTACCTTCGCCTTCCTGACGCGCCAGGCGGCTGATCCAGCCGACCAGTTCCTTGACGTTTTCCATACGACGCTCGGCGATGCGCGTGTCGTTGCAGGTATCGCGCAGCCATTCGTCGTAGCGCAGCGTCTTGACCAGCTCGCGCGTGAGCGCGGCGGGTTCCTCGGTTCGTGCTTCCTCCACCATCTGCGTCAGCCAGTTGCTGAAGGCGCGCAGGTGCGTCACCTGGCGCGACGTGAGTCGGCTTGCGAGACCGAGATCCTGCGACGCCGCCAGCAGACCCTTGCCGACTTCGGTGGCGTAATTGGCCAGCGTCTCAAGTGTGGCCGCACCGATTTCGCGCCGCGGTGTGTTCACGACGCGCAGGAACGCGCTGTCGTCATCCGGGTTCGACAGCACGCGCAGGTACGCCATGATGTCCTTGACCTCGGTCTTGTCGAAGAACGAGTTACCCCCGGAAAGGTAATAGGGAATGCGTCGCTCGCGCAGTACGCGCTCGAACACGCGTGCCTGCGTGTTCTCGCGATACAGGATGGCGTAGTCGCGAAATTCGCTGGCGTGTTTGTATTTGTGATACAGCAGTTCCGAAACCACGCGTTCGGCCTCATGCTCCTCGCTGCGGCCCTTGAGCACGCGCAACGGATCGCCGTAGTCGCGCTGACTCCACAATGCCTTCTCGAATGCATGCGGATTATTGGCGATCACGGAGTTAGCCGCCTTCAGGATGCGACCGCAGGAGCGATAGTTCTGTTCCAGCTTGATCACGCGCAGCGTCGGGTAGTCCTGTTTCAGGTTGGCGAGATTTTCCGGACGCGCGCCACGCCAGCCGTAGATCGACTGGTCGTCGTCGCCGACGACGGTGAAGGGCGTCTTGTCCCCCACCAGCAGCCTGACCAGTTCGTACTGGCAACGATTGGTGTCCTGGTATTCGTCGACCATCATGTAGCGTACGCGCGTACGCCACTCGCCCAGTACTTCCGGATTGTTGCGCAGCAGCTGCGCCGGTTTGACGATCAAGTCATCGAAGTCGAGCGCATTGTAGGCCTGCATGTGACGTTGATACTCGGCATAGACCTGCGCGGCCAGGCGCTGGACATTGTCCTGGTTATCGGGCGCGACGTGTTCTGGTGCCAGGAAATCGTTCTTCCAGCGCGAGATCTGCCATTGCACCGGTTCCGCGAGTTTGCGCACGTCGCCATCGGCGCCGCGCAGCAGTTTCACCAGCAGCGAGCGGCTGTCCTCGGCGTCGTAGATCGAAAAGCCCGGACGGTAGCCGGCTTCCTTGAGCCGGCTCTTGAGGATGCGCAGGCCGAGTGCGTGGAACGTGGAGATGTTGAGTTCGCGCACGATGTCGGCGGCCAGCATGTCGGTCACGCGCGATTTCATCTCGCGTGCGGCCTTGTTGGTGAACGTCACGGCAATGATATTTTTCGCGCCGATGCCGTGCTCGCGCACGAGGGCTGCGATCTTGCGGGTGATGACGGAAGTCTTGCCGCTGCCTGCGCCGGCGAGAACGAGTAACGGGCCGTTGACGTAATTTACTGCGGCCTTCTGATGTGGATTCAGATCCAACCGGGATGTCGTCGTAGTGAGCGGCAGGTGGCCATATTGTTGTTGTGGTCTGGATTGTATCGGGAAAGTGCAGCAGGGGGTAATGCTTGTACGCGCGAAGTCTTTATGTTACCCGCTGCCCATTGGCGTGCGCCGGACGTAGAATAGACCACCATGTGGCGCGTTATTTTCTTGCTGGCATTGAGTGTGTGTTCGCACGTCGCGACCGCGGCGCCGCTCGCTGAGAAACTTCCCGAGCCGCTCGCGAGCGCATTACGTGCGCGTGGCTTCAGCACCCAGGGCTTAAGTATTTACGTGCACGAAATCGGCGCCCCGGCCCCAATGGTCGCATTCGCCGCTGACGAGCCGCGTCATCCGGCGTCGGTTATCAAGATACTGACCACGCTCGCCGCACTCGAAGAGCTCGGGCCGGTGTATCAGTGGCGGACTGAATTCTGGACCACGGCACCGGTACACGACGGTCGGCTCGAGGGCGACCTGTACCTGAAAGGCTATGGCGATCCGTATCTGGTAATCGAACATTTCTGGCGCCTGCTGCGCATGCTGCGTCAGGAAGGCATCACGACCATTACCGGCGATCTGGTGCTCGATCAAAGCTTTTTCGCGCCCGATCCGGACGAAGAACCGGGCGACTTCGACGGGCGCAGCCAGCGCGCCTATAACGTGCTGCCATCCGCGTTGCTGGTGAACTTCCAGGCCGTCAATTTCCGCTTTATTCCGGATATCGCCGCAAACCGGGTCCGGGTCTACGCCGAACCGTGGCCGGCGCAGCTGACGCTGGAAAACAACCTGCGTCTCACGCGTAGCGGTTGCCGCGGTTGGGCCGGCAATGTCGGTATGCGTGTGACCCAGAAGGCGAAACAGGACACCGTGGTCTTCAGTGGTTCCTACGATGCCGCTTGCGGCGAGCGCGATATGTTCCGCGTTGTTTCGGAACCAGTGCCGTATGTCTATGGTGTGTTCAAAACCATTTGGACCGAAATGGGCGGGCGGCTCGAAGGCGATGCGCGCGAGGCCACGGTGCCGGAAGAGGCGCGCCTGGTAGCATCGATCGCATCGCCGCCGCTCGCGGATGTGATTCGCTCCGTCAACAAGTACAGCAACAACGTGATGACGCGCCAGCTGTTGCTTACTCTCGGCGCACGCCAGGACTCGCCGCCGGGCACGACCGAAAAGGGCATCGCCGAGGTACGCGTGTGGATGAAAAAGCGCGGACTTGAATTTCCGGAGCTGGTGCTCGAGAACGGCTCTGGCCTGTCGCGCCGCGAAGTCATTTCGGCGCGCCATCTCGGCGATGTCCTGCTTGCCGGTTACGCCAGTCCGTCGATGCCGGAGTATTTGTCCTCGTTTCCGGTATCCGGTCTCGACGGCACCATGCGCCATCGTCTGGCGGGGACACCGTTGGAAGGGCGCGTGCATCTCAAGGGCGGGACCATTAATAACGTCCACGCCATCGCCGGCTACGTACTGGATCGTCTCAATCGGCGCGTCGCGGTGGTGGTGTTGCACAATCACCCGCAGGCCGGCACCGCCGCGGCGGACGCGTTTCAGGATGCGGTAATGGAATGGATTTATTCGCGGCCGTAGGCGCCGCTGCCGGTGTCAACAGGCTGATGTATTGGCGCAGTCTATTAAGATCATTGAAACCCCGATTATCCTCGGGCCACGAGCAGTATTATGATGCGGGCCACGACAGACGATTCGCGACCAGCCGCTTTCTCACTTTAACCATCGTTGAACTACCGGGGACACCATGACCAAGTACGTTGATGCCGTCGTTACCGAAGATTGCAAGGAAACCAGCCTGCCCATCATCGACGGCGTTCTCGGCCCCAGCGCGGTGGATATCCAGAATCTTTATCCCAAGCATGGTCTGCTCGCGTTCGATCCCGGTTTTCGTTCCACTGCCTCCTGTAAGAGCACGATCACCTTTGTCGACGGCGACAACGGGGTGTTGCTCTACCGCGGCTATCCGATCGAACAGCTGGCCGAGCACAGTCACTTTGAAGAAGTCGCCTACCTGTTGATGCACGGCGAGCTGCCGTCACCGCAGGAGTTGAAGAATTTTCAGAATCAATTAAGCCGTCACAACCTGCTGCACGAGCAGGTGCTGTCGTTCTACCGCGGCTTCCGTCGCGATGCGCATCCGATGGCAGTGATGGTCGGCGTGGTCGGCGCGCTGTCGGCGTTCTATCACGACGTCATGGATATCCAGAAACCGGAAGACCGCGTGCGCGCGGCCGTGCGCCTGATCGCCAAGATGCCGATGATTGCCGCGGCAAGCTACACCTATTCCGTGGGACGCCCGCAGCGCTACCCCAACAACAGCCTCGACTATTCGTCGAACTTTGCGCAGATGATGTTCGGCAAGCCGAGCGAGGAGTATGTCGTCGATCCAGTGCTGGCGCGCGCGTTCGACGTGATCCTGATCCTGCATGCTGATCACGAACAGAACGCCTCCACCTCAACCGTGCGTTTGGCCGCGTCGTCGGGCGCCAATCCGTTTGCGTGCGTCGCCGCCGGTATCGCCTCGCTCTGGGGCCCGGCGCACGGCGGCGCCAATGAGGCGGTGCTCAAGATGCTGCACGAGATCGGCACCGTCGAGAACATCCCCAAAGCGCTGGCGCGCGCCAAGGACAAAAACGACTCGTTCCGGTTGATGGGTTTTGGTCACCGCGTATACAAGAACTTCGATCCGCGCTCGCGCGTGATTCAGGTGCAGGCCAAAAAGGTATTGGCTCATCTCGGCATTCACGACCCACTGCTCGAAGTCGCGGTCAAGCTCGAAGAGATCGCACTCAAGGATTCGTATTTCATCGAGCGCAAGCTCTACCCGAACGTCGACTTTTACTCCGGCATCCTGCTGCGCGCGATGGGCTTCCCGACCAACATGTTCACCGCGATCTTTGCGCTCGCGCGCACCGCCGGCTGGGTGTCGCATTGGCTTGAGCTGCAGCAGGAAAACCACGGCATTGACCGGCCGCGCCAGATCTACGTCGGCTCGCCGTTGCGCCAGTATCCGTCGAAGAAGAAATAACGCGAAGGGTCATTTAAATCGAGGACCGTCGCGGACGTCTGCCATTGAATCGGCAACCCCGAGGCGGTCCTTGTGTTGCCCGGTCAGTTTTTGTCGACGAAACGTTGAGTGAGCGCGCGGCGTTTTTCGTATGCCGCGCGTGCAATTGCGACATCTTCCAGGAAGTGTGGCAGTTCCTGCATCAATAACGCCTGCGGTCCGTCGACCAGCGCCTTCTGCGGTGCCGGATGAAAATCCACCAGGATCATGTTGGCGCCGGCGATCACGCCTTGCGCGGTGACATGGAACACATCGAGCATGCCGTCGGGTGCGCGCTCGCGCGAGCCGACCGAGTGCGACGGGTCGATGCACACCGGCATGCGCGTCAGACGTTTGATCGCCGGCACGTGCGCGAAGTCGACGAAGTTGCGGTGCGGATCGCCCATGTTGGTCTTCATGCCGCGCAGCCCGAAGATGATCATCTGGTTGCCTTCGCTCGCGACGTACTCGGCGGCGTTCAGCGATTCCTCGAGCGTGATGCCAAAGCCGCGCTTGAGCAGCACCGGGAACTCGCGCTGGCGGCCGACGCATTTCAGCAATTCGAAATTCTGCGTGTTGCGCGTGCCGATCTGTAGTATGACACCGGTCGGGTTGCCGGTTTGTTTCAGCGCGTCGCGGATTTCGTCGAGGTGCGAGTCGTGCGTGATCTCCATCGAGATCACCTTGATGCCGTATTTACCGGCAAGCTCGAATACCCACGGCAGACAACTCTTGCCGTGGCCCTGAAACGCGTACGGATTGGTGCGCGGTTTGTACGCACCCATGCGCGTGCACACCTGGCCATGGTCGCGCAGCGCCTGCATCATCATCTCCACGTGTTCCGGCACATCGACCGCGCACAGGCCGGCGAAGACATTCAGGTTGTCCTGGCTGAATTGCACGCCGTTGTACTCGAAGCTGGTTGGGCGGCCGTCGTCCTTGTGCCTGCCGACGATGCGATAATCCTCGGAGATGCGCACCACGCGTTCGACACCGGGCAGTCCTTCGATTTCGGTCTGATCGAGCGCCTGGGTGTCGCCAATCAGGTAGATTTCGGTGACCGAACGCAACGCGCCGACGACCTGGTGCACGCGCGTCTTGATGTTGCGCTTGTTCGCGAGGTAGTCGAGGATCTGGCGGAACTCGGGGCTCTTATCGCCGACGTCGGGTTGAAGGATAATGATCATTCCAGAGTTCTCGCTCGCAGTAGGATCAGATGAAGCCGGTTCATTCTAACAAGCACGCGTCGAAACACATCCCGGCCGCACGAGGCGCAGCATGACGGCGCCCGTGTACCGGGTCGACCGCGCCAGCCTGGAACAGGCGGTGCGCACAGAAACCTTCCGCGCCAGCGGACCCGGCGGTCAGAACCTGCACAAGACCGAGTCGGCGGTGCGCCTGACCCATCTGCCGTCGGGGGTCGTGGTCACGGCCTCCGATACCCGTTCCCAGACCCGCAACCGCGAGATCGCCTTTGAGCGCCTGGCCGAACGGCTCAAGCGCCTCAACCATCGTGCCAAGCCCCGCAAGAATACGCGCATCCCGCGCGCGGAGCGCCAGCGCCGCCTGACTTCGAAGAAACAGCGGGGGACGTTAAAACGTATGCGCGGCAGCGTCGGCGATGACTAAATCGCACCTGATTGTCTTGAATTTGGGCTTGGCGTAGGATTATCCGCGTCCGCCGTTTTCAACATGCTGTAACCGGCGAGACATATAAGCGGGTTATAACAATGTGAGGAGCGAGCATGCAATCCGGTACCGTAAAGTGGTTCAACAACGCTAAAGGTTATGGTTTTATTATTCCGGGCGATGGTGGCGAAGATGTATTTGTCCATTTCTCCACGATTGAGTCCGATGGCTACAAGAGCCTCGCCGAGGGCCAGCAAGTCGAGTTTGAGCACGCCCAGGGACCTAAGGGAAGACAGGCTACGCGCGTCGTCCCTCGCTGACAGGAAGTCAGCACGTATTCTTCGATTCAAGGATTCATAGGTTCACGGAAGCCCCGTCTCGCACGGGGCTTTTTTTATAGTTAACGCGGCGTTCCGTCGCTTAAAGCACATTGCTCGAATGTCATTGGACCAACTGATTACCGATTACGGCTACCTGGCGGTCCTGATCGTTACGTTTATCGAGGGCGAGTCGATCGTGATCCTCGCCGGGCTCGCGGCCCACCTCGGCTACCTCGAATTGCAGTGGGTGATTGGGGCCGCGATCTTGGGCAGTTTTTCCGGCGATCAGTTCTGGTATTACATTGGCCGCCATTGGGGCCCGAAGGTCATCGCCAAGCGTCTGTCGTGGCAGGAGGGCGCGGACAAGGTGTATAAGCACCTGCATCGGCATCAGTACTGGCTGATCCTGACGTTCCGTTTCTATTATGGTCTGCGCAACGTGACGCCGTTCGTGGTCGGCTCGGCGCAGGTGCCGCGGATACGCTTTTTCGTACTGAATCTGATCGGCGCCATCGTCTGGGCGATCGCCTTCGGGTATATCGGCTTTCTGCTGGGAGAGGCATCGAAGCTCTTTATCGACGACCTGCATCGTTACGGGCGCTATCTGCTGGCCGCGGTGGTCGTGATTGGCCTGGCGGTGTGGCTCACCACGCTCATCCTCCTTCGTCGCCGGGCCCGCCAGCACGGGCTCAAGTAGTCGCTTGCGCTACGCCTGTTTTTCCAGCACCACCGCGTAAAAGCCATCCGTGCCCTGGCGGTGTGGTAACAGCCGCAGCGCATCGTCGGTCATCGTCAGCGGAATGTGACGGCGGTCGAGGATGGTTTGAACCGGAACGATCCGGAATTCCGGATGCGCTGCAGTGAATTTCTCGATCACACCCTCATTCTCTTCGCGTAACAAACTGCAGGTCGCATAGATCACGCGGCCGCCGGTCTTCACCAGTGCTGCCGCCGCGACGAGTATGTCCTGCTGTTGCGCCACTAACGTGTCGAGTTCGAGCTGGCGCCACTTGATATCGGGGTTGCGCCGCAGCGTGCCGGTGCCGGAGCAGGGCGCATCCACCAGCACGCGATCGATTTTCCCCGCCAGGCGGCGCACGCGATCGTCGCGCTCGTGCGCGATCGCGACACTGCGCACGTTGTCGAGCCCGGCGCGCGCGAGTCGCGGTTTCAGGCGTTCCAGGCGCTTGGCGGAATTGTCGAACGCATACAGCGTGCCGGTGTTGGTCATGATCGCGCCGATGTGCAGCGTCTTGCCGCCGGCACCGGCACAGAAATCCACCACCATCTCCTGACGCCGCGGTTCGAGCAGCAGCGAGACCAGCTGACTGCCTTCATCCTGCACTTCGAACAAGCCTTTCTTGAAAGCCGGTGTCTTGAAAAGCGACGCGCGCTCGTCGCGCCGCAAGCCGACGGGGGAATAGGGTGTGACCCGGGTGTCGTAGCCTTCCTCCGCCAGTTGCGCCTGCACCGCGTCGCGTTCGGCCTTCACGGTGTTGACGCGCAGATCCACCGGCGCCGGCCGGTTCAGCGCGGTCGCGAGTTCCAGCGTTTCGGCATCGCCGAACTGCGCACGCAGTTTTTCCGCGAGCCAATCGGGCATGTTGGCCTGTACCGCGAACGGCAGCTGACTGCGATCGAGCGTGCGCGTGCGCTCAACCAGGTTGCGCACATCGCCGCGATAATTGGCGTCTTCCAGCGCGCGCCCACTCAGCCCCTGCGTCAGCCACCAGGCCGCCACCAGATTCAGCGGCAATCCGTTTTCGCACACATGTTCGAGCACACGCCGTTGCCGCAGCGTGCCGTAAACCGCTTCCGCCACCTGTCCGCGGTCGCGTACGCCCATGTTCGGATGGGCGCGGAAAAAGCGATCCATCTGCGCATCGGCGGGCATGTTGCCGCCGAGGATGGCATCGAGTAGTTCCGCCGCGGAATGGATCAGGAGTGGTTTGGCCATGATGAGTTTTACCGCAAGCAGCGCCGCGGAGATTTTCTAGAATCTCCCGACACTGCTCGGTGAATATTATTTTCCGTAACGTTTGACAAGATCGGCGTAGGCATCGATGCGCCGATCGCGGAAGAACGGCCAGATACGACGCACGTCTTCCGAGCGCCGGCGACTGATCTCGGTGACGAGCACCGTCGGTTTGTCGGCCGCCGCCTGCGCCAGATATTCACCCTGCGGCCCGACGACAAAGCTCGAACCCCAGAACTCGATTCCTTTACTGCGCGCGCTCGGATCGGGTTCGTGGCCGACGCGGTTGGCGACGACGACGGGAATACCATTTGCCACCGCATGCGCACGCTGAATCGTGACCCAGGCGTCGCGCTGGCGGTCTTTCTCCCCTTGGTCGTCGTGCGGGTCCCAGCCGATGGCGGTCGGGTAGAGCAGCAACTCCGCCCCGTGCATGGCCATCAGCCGCGCCGCTTCCGGATACCACTGGTCCCAGCACACCAGCACGCCCAGTTTGCCCACCGAGGTCTCGATCGGCACGAATCCCTGATCGCCCGGAGTGAAGTAAAACTTCTCCGAAAACCCGGGATCGTTCGGGATGTGCATCTTGCGGTAGGTGCCGGCGAGTTTGCCGTCGCGCTCCAGCACCACCGCGGTGTTGTGATACACCCCCGGCGCCCGGCGCTCGAAGATCGACCCAACGATCACGATTCCGAGTTCCTTGGCGATCGCGCCCAGCGCGTCGGTGGTCGGCCCCGGGATGGTTTCGGCCTGGTCGAAGCGCTGCGTGTCCTCGGTCTGGCAGAAATACACGCCCGCGTGCAGCTCCTGCAGCAGCACCAGCTGCGCGCCCTGGCGCGCGGCATCGCGAATACCGGCGAGGGAGGTGGCGATATTTTGGTTGCGGTCTTCGGTGCAGGATTGCTGCACCAGGCCGACTTTCAAGGTTTGTTGCATGGGCGCGAGTTTAACAGGGGCGGGGCGCGCTTCGCGCGGGTTTGTCGAGTTTAATAAATTTAATTGCGGGTCTCGCCCCGCGGGCGAGGTACTTTTCTTTGCTCGTGCAAAGAAAAGTACCCAAAAGAAAACACGCCCGGGATGGCGCAATATCCCCCGAGTACCTCATGGCTTTGGGGCCCGCGCTTTCCCGACGCGACATCCTGTCGCGCGGGAAAGGCGCATGCATCCCTGCATGCGCCCCTTGCAGGGCGCTCTCCCAAAGCCATGAGGTACTCGGGCGCACCATACGGGGGTTTAACCACGGCACTCACCTAAATCAGGGCAGAAGAGCTGCTGTAGTTCTTGTTCCCGCCGTTAATCCCCCGTCGAGCCAACCGAGCACCGCAACAAACCCCGGGAGGTGTCGCGAGACCCTGTTTGAGCCGAAGCGGCGCAAGCCGCGAGCGAGTTGGTCTCGCGCCCGGGGTTTGTGAGGAGCACAGGGTACCCTCGCGTTGTGTGCGAGGGCGCAGCGACCGGGGGCGGTTTTCTTTTGGATACTTTTCTTTATCCGTATAAAGAAAAGTATCTCGGCAGCGGGGCGAGACCCGCAATAAACAATTTAATAAAACTCGACGCGCGTGAACGCGTGGTCACCCCAACACTCCCTTCGGTATTTGCATCGTCACACAATGCAAACTCCCATACTGATAAACCAGCGGCAAACAATTGATCGCGACCATCTCGCGATCCGGAAAACATTCGCTTAACCGCGCCAGCGCGGTTTCATCCGCTGCATCCTCATATGTCGGCACCAGCACCGCGCCATTGATGATCAGAAAATTGGCATAGGTCGCCGGCAGGCGGCGGCCGTCCTCGTCATGGCGGGCGCGGGGCCATGGCAACGGGATGAGCCGGTAGGCGTTGCCGTCGGCGGCGGTGAATGCGTGGAGTTCTTCTTCCATTGCCTTGAGTTCGTCGTAATGGCTGTCCTGCGGATCGTTGCAGGCGACGTAGGCGATGGTGTTGGCATCGCAGTAACGCGCGAGCGTGTCGATGTGCGCATCGGTGTCGTCGCCCTCCAGCGAGCCGTGTTGCAGCCACAGGATTCGATTCAGGCCGAGCAGTTCCTTGAGTTGTGCCTCGATCTTTTCGCGCGTGAGGGTTGGATTACGCGTCGGCGCGAGCAGACAGCGTTCGGTCGTGAGCAGTGTGCCGGCGCCGTCGACTTCGATCGAGCCGCCTTCGAGCACCATGTCTACCGTTTGCATCGGCGTATCGCCGAAGACATCGAGATCGTACAGGCGGCGGCTGATGACGTTGTCGAGCGCGTGACCGTATTTCCCGCCCCAGCCGTTGAAGCCGAAATCGAGCAGCAGCGATTCGTCGCGGCAACGGACGGTGATCGGTCCGTGGTCGCGGGCCCAGGTGTCGTTTGACGGCACGACCTGCAATACGACGCGCGCCATGTCGGTGCCGGCGGCGCGCAGGCGGCGCTCGATGTGGTCGCGGTGCTTGCTGTCGTAACACGAGATCAGTACTTGTTCGCGCCGGCTGACTTCGCGTGCGATGGCATCGAACACCGGCTCGACCAGCGCCAGTCGCGATGCCCAGTCGCCGTGCGGATGCGGCCAGGTCAGCATCACACCGCTTTGGGGGACCCATTCGGGTGGCAGGTAGTAACGGCAGGGCGGACGCGGCATGCGAATGAGGGTCTGGTTATCGGCGCGCGCAATCATAGCTGCGGCCGAGCGCGGCGCCAAGAATGTTCGCTGTCATCGAAAAATCGGTTTGACGTGTGGCGTTAAGTGGTTTTGAATTGCGCACCGGGTAAAGGCGATCGCGCGGCAACGCGCTCGGTTCGCCTCCCTCTCCTGCAACGCGGGAGAGGGAATGAGGGTGAGGGAAGCCAACCCGTTTCTAAAGACATACTTAACACTGAGTGACCACATGAGCCTGATTCGCCCCTTTGCCGGTCTGCGTCCCGCACCCGGACGCGCACCTGATGTGATCGCGCCGCCGTACGACGTGCTGAATTCCGATGAGGCGCGCCAACGTGCCGCCGGCAAGCCGTGGAGTTTTCTGCACATCTCCAAGGCCGAGATCGATCTGCCGGTGGGGACCGATCCTTATAGTCCGGCGGTGTACGCCAAGGCGCGGGAAAATTTCGACCGGCTGCTGGCGCAAGGCGTGCTGGCGCGCGATCCCGAACCTTTCTATTACCTGTATCGGTTGGTGATGGGAACGCATACGCAGATCGGTCTGGTCGCCGCGGCGTCGGTGACGGCATATGAGAACGGACGCATCCGTCGGCATGAGTTCACGCGCCCGGACAAGGAAGACGACCGCGTACGCCAGATCGATGCGCTGAACGCGCAAACCGGCCCGGTGTTTCTGACCTATCGGCATAGCGCGGAAGTGGATGCGCTGGTAGCGCGGCTGACCGCGGTCGCGCCGGAAGTCGACGTCATGGCGGACGACGGTATCCAGCATAGTTTCTGGTCCGTGCGTGACCATGCCGCGATCGAGCAACTGACGCGCGCGTTCGAGGGCATGGAGCGCTTGTACATCGCCGATGGCCATCACCGTTCCGCCGCCGCCGCGCGCGTGGCTGCGACGCGGCGTGCGGCCCACCAGAAACACACGGGCAACGAGGGCTACGAATATTTTCTCGCGGTGATCTTTCCCGACAACCAGATGCAGATTCTTGACTACAACCGCGTGGTGAAGGATCTGCAGGGATTGTCGCGCGAACAGTTCCTGGCGCGTGTCGGCGAATCGTTCGAGGTCGCGCCGTCCGCGGTTCCAGTCAAGCCCGCGACGGCGGGCGAGTTCGGTATGTATCTGGCGGGGCAGTGGTATCGATTGGGTATTCGCTCCGAGTATGTTCCGCGCACGGACCCGGTGCGGCGTCTGGACGTGAGCCTGCTGCAGGAATATTTACTGGCGCCGATTCTCGGAATCGGCGATCCGCGCCGCGACAAGCGCATCGATTTTGTCGGCGGCATCCGTGGTCTGCCGGAACTGGAGCGGCGCGTGCAATCGGGCGAAATGGCGGTGGCGTTCTCGATGTTCGCGACCTCGCTCGCCGATTTGATGGCGGTCGCCGATGTCGGCGAGGTCATGCCTCCGAAGTCGACGTGGTTCGAACCCAAGCTGGCGGACGGCCTGGTGTCGCACGTGCTCGATTAATTGATTATTCACCGCAAAGGCGCAAAGGACGCAAAGAAAAGCATTATTTGTTTTCGAGAAAAACCTTTGCGTCCTTTGCGCCTTTGCGGTGAGAAATATTTTTTAACGTTTCCCACCGCCGGTGACGGCGTAGGCGATCCGGTCCAGCACGCGGGTCGGTAGCAGTCGCCGCAGCCAGGTAAACAAATGCGCCGGCACGGTGACGGGGTAGCGAAGCCGCGGTCGGCGCGACCCCAGTGCATGCACCACCTTCGCTAGCACGGCCTCCGGTGGCAGTGTAAACGGTAGTGGCTTCTCGCCGCCGAGTCGCGCTTCGACACCGGCGTAGTAGTCACGGTGAGCGCTCGTATCCCTGTTGATCCAGGCTCTGTACGCCGCATACGCATTGCTGCGAAAGTGGCTGGTGATCGGGCCGGGTTCGATCAGTGAGACATGTATATTTGTGCCGCGCAGTTCGAGCCGCATGGTGTCGGACAGCGCTTCGAGCGCGAATTTGGATGCGTTGTAGGCGCCGCGGTAACCGAGACAGACAATGCCTAGCAGCGAGCTGATTTGAATGATGCGACCGTCATTGACGGCACGCATCGCCGGCAGGATTCGATTCGTCAGTTCTTGCGTGCCGAAGACATTGGTCTCGAACTGCGCGCGCAACGCGGCGCGCGAGAGATCCTCGACCGCACCGGCCTGTCCGTAGGCGCCGTTGTTGATGAGCGCAAACAGCTTGCCCTGGCTGCGGCGCAGCACTTCATCGGCTGCGGCCTGAATCGATTCGGAGGAATTGAGATCGAGCACCAGCGCCTCAAGCCCGTAGCCGGCAAGTGTGGCGACGTCCTCGGCCTTACGCGCGGTGGCAAAGACCCTATAGTTGCGGGCGTGCAGGCCGCGCGCCAGGCACAAGCCGATACCCGAGGAACAGCCGGTGATTAACAGTGCGCGTTGTTTTGAGACTGGCATATCGGTTTCGAGGTTGCTTCTGGTTGAATAGTCTATCTTATTGAACAGGGATACCGGGACTGGCATTGGCGAGATGATACCTATTCAACCGCGGCTTTATCTGACAAAGCGGGCAACGATTGCACCGGATGTATTGGCGCTATTGCCGGCGCATGACTGCGGGCAGTTCGGGCTCGTGGAAGAGTTGGGTGACGATCTTGCCGGAGCCGTCATCGTTGCTACCCCGCAAGAAGCGCAGGCACTGTTCGCGCGTAAGGAAATGAACGCCATCCTTGTGGTCTGGTCGCCGCAATCGAGCGTGGGCCAACCGTCGTCGCTGCTGACGCACGCCGCGGTAGCCGGCGTGCTGAATTTGAACAGCGACACGAATGCAACCTATACCACACTCAAATCGGCGCTAACGCTCGCCGCGAGCATCGGTGGACGCCGCGCGGCGGGGATGCTGGAGCAGGTACTGGAAATCGGACGCGCACTCGCATCGGAAAAAGATCTCGACACCTTGCTCGGCCTGATCCTCACGCATGCACGCAGCCTGACCGGTGCCGATGGTGCATCGATCTACACCCGCGACAGCGAGAGGCGGCTTTGCTTCCGTTTATGGCAGAACGCATCGGTCGGCGATGCGACGTCGGTGGAAAACATACCGGTGAGCGAGGTCAGCATTGCCGGGTATGTCTCGCGCAACGGCAACCCGGTGGTGCTGGCCGATGCGTATTCGATTCCGCCGGCGGCGCCATACCGTTTCAGTCCCACCACCGATCGCAAACTCGGTTATCGCACGACCTCGCTGCTGACGGTGCCGCTCAAGAACAAGGCCGACGAAATCGTGGGTGTGCTGCAGTTGATCAATCGCAAAGACCGACCGGATGTCGTGCTCAAGACGCCCGAGGATTGCGCCGAGCACGTATTGCCGTTCGATGCCCACGATCAGGCGGTCGCGGCTGCGCTCGCGGGTCAGGCGGGCGTCGCGCTCGAGAACAGCATGCTCTACGCCGACATCGAACTGCTGTTCGAGGGTTTCATCAAGGCCTCGGTGCGCGCGATCGAGGCGCGCGACCCGACGACGGCGGGGCATTCCTTTCGCGTCGCGGATTTTACCGAACGCCTGGCGCTGGCCGTGGATCACACCAGCGACTATGGGTTGCGCGAGATTGCATTCACACGCGAGCAGATGCGCGAGTTGCGCTACGCCGCGCTGTTGCATGACTTCGGCAAGGTCGGCGTGCGCGAGAACGTATTGGTCAAGGCCAAGAAGCTCTATCCCGATCAACTGGAGCTGCTGCGGCAACGGTTTCGTCTGGCGCGCGCGAGTCTGGAGCGGCGCGCGTATCGGCGCTTGCTGGCGTTGCACGACGAACGCCTGACCGACGAGCTGTTCAAGCAACGGCGCCAAGAGATTGAGCAGTCCCTGGTTGCCGATTGCACCCAGCTCGATGAATATCTGCAGCTCGTCCTGAGTGCGAACGAGCCCACGGTCTCGCACACGGCGACCTCGGCCGAACTCGAGCGCCTGTTGCACTTCACCTTTCCCGACGGCGACGACGAGCTGCCGCTGCTGGAAGAATTCGAATTCGCGAATTTGATCCTGTCCAAGGGCAGCCTCAATTCCGGGGAGCGCGCCGAAATCGAATCGCATGTCTCGCACACCTTCGCGTTTCTGAGTCTGATCCCGTGGACGCGCCAGCTGCGCGACCTGCCGACGATTGCGTATTCGCATCATGAAAAACTCGATGGCAGTGGCTACCCGCGCAAACTCGCGGGCGAGGCGATCCCGGTGCAATCGCGCATGATGACGATCGCCGATATCTACGACGCGCTGACCGCCGGAGACCGGCCGTACAAGCGCGGGTTGATGCCGGAGCAGGCGCTGACCATCCTCGAATCGGAGGCCGATCACGGCAAGATCGATGCGCGTTTATTGAGCGTGTTCATGGAATCGCGTTCCTGGCAGCTGTCCTGAAAGATGGTCTGCTGGCGCGAGCCTCGTGTATAATTTGTGCAGTTTTTCGGTCCCCGCGACGCGTTACCGACACCAATAACAGCTAAAACCCGCCCATGACCGCTTCTGTCCCATCGAGTGCCGGACGACTTCGCGTCGGAGTCGTTGGCGTTGGCTATCTCGGAAAATTGCACGCGCGCATTTATGCCGGCATGTCGGACGTCGAGCTTGTGGGCGTGGTCGATGTCAATACCGAGGCGGCGCAGGCAGTAGCGACGCAGCACGGCTGCGCGGCCTATACCGATGCCAACGAACTTCTGGGCAAGGTCGACGCGGTGAGTATCGTGGTGCCAACCAGCTTTCATCTTTCCGCCGCGCGGCCGTTCCTCGAGCGTGGTGTGCATATGCTGATGGAAAAACCGTTGGCACCGAGTCTGGAAGAATCGCGCGAGCTGGTGGAACTGGCGGAGCGCGCCGGCGTGATTTTTCAGGTCGGGCATCTGGAGCGCTTCAACGCCGGTGTCATGGCATTGGCGGAACGCGCGACCGATCCGCGTTTCATCGAGGTGCATCGCCTGGGCCCGTTTGTGGCGCGCGCGACCGACGTCGATGTCGTGACCGACTTGATGATTCACGATATCGATATCGTGCTGGAGCTGGTGAAAGCACCGTTGAAGACCATTGCCGCTACCGGTATTCCGGTGATCACGTCGCACGCGGATATCGCGAATGCCCGGCTCGAGTTCGAGAACGGGGCGGTGGCCAATGTCACCGCGAGCCGGGTGTCGAACAAGAAATACCGGCGTATCCGCGTATTCGGCGATGCGCATTACTACGGTCTGGATTACGTCGAGCAGAAGATGGAGATGTCGTACGCGGTGCCGGATGCCGAAGGCGACTGGCCCAAGGTGGTGAACGAGATGGTGGATATTCAGCCGCACCCGCCGCTCGATACTGAACTGGAACATTTTGTCCGCTCGGTCCGCACCGGGCAGCCACCGCTCGTGACCGGGCGCGTCGGGCTCGAGGCGTTGCGGGTGGCGTTATTGGTGAAGGAGAAAATCTACGAATGTCTGACGTGACCGCAGTTCCGTTTCTCGATCTGTCCGCTCAATACAAGGAACTCGAAGCCGAATGGCTCGAGACCGTGCGCGCCACCGGCATCAGCGGTGCGTTTGTCCTCGGTCCCAACGTCACCGCATTCGAGAAGGAATGTGCGGCCTACATCGGCGCCAAGCATGCGGTTGCCTGCGCCAATGGCACCGATGCATTGATCCTGTCGTTGCGCGCGCTGAACATCGGTCCGGGCGACGAGGTGATTACCAGCCCGTTCACGTTTTTCGCGACCGCTGAATCGGTCACGCTAGTGGGCGCCACGCCAGTGTTCGCCGACATCGAGCCGGAGCTGTTCAATATCGATCCGAAAAGCATCGCCAGGCTGATCACGCCGAAAACCAAAGCCATTATTCCGGTGCACCTCTATGGTTGTCCGGCGAAGATGGACGCCATCATGGCGATTGCGCACGAACACAAACTCGCCGTGATCGAAGACTGCGCGCAGGCGTTTGGCGCGATGGTCGGCGACAAGCGTGTCGGCAGTATCGGCGATACCGGGGCCTTCAGTTTCTATCCGACCAAGGTGCTCGGTTGTTACGGCGACGGCGGCATCATCACCACCAATCGCGACGAGGTCGCGGAGCATCTGCGCCGGCTGCGCAACCACGGCGCCTACAAGCCGTGGTTTCACAACGAGATCGGTTACAACTCGCGCCTGGACGAGATTCAGGCGGCGTTGCTGCGCATCAAGCTACGCCACATCGAGCGCGATATCACCGGTCGCATCAGTATCGCGAGCGAATACGATCAGCGCCTGGCCTCGCACGGCGTAGTTGTGCCGCCGCGGCCGTCGTATGGTCGGCATGCGTTTAATCTTTATACGTTGCGCGTCAAGCAGCGCGATCGCGTGCGGCAGTATCTGGCCGATCACAAGGTCGGCTGTTCGATTGCGTATCCGCAACCGTTGCACCTGCAGGATGTGTATCAAGGCCTCGGTTATAAGCCGGGCAGTATGCCGGTGTCGGAACGCGCGGCGACCGAGGCGTTGGCGCTGCCGATCTATCCGGGTATGCCGTTGGCGCACATCGAACGCGTGGCCGAGGTGTTGGCGGCGGCACTCAAGATATAGTTTGGACCGACTCACGCCGAATGGAGTTGGTAAAGAAGAACGTTGCCATCCTCGCTACCTGTCAGGCGATGTTGTTCGCCGCCAATTCGGCATTGGCCGTCACCGCCGGCCTCGCCGGTTATGCACTAGCCACCAATAAATCGTTTGCGACATTCCCGGTGACGGCATGGGTGCTCGGTGCCGCCGTGACCGTGATACCGGCATCCTTGCTGATGAAACGACTCGGGCGGCGCGCGGGTTTTTATATCGGCACGCTGGTCGGTGCGCTGGGCGCGGGCCTCGGTGCACTGGCGCTATATAGCGGCAATTTCTGGTTGCTATGCGTGGCCATGGTCGGTTTTGGTAGTTACAACGGCTTCGCGCAGTACTATCGATTCGCCGCCGCCGATGCTGCGGCAGCGGACTTCAAGAGCACCGCGATTTCTCTGGTTCTCGCCGGCGGCCTGGTCGGTGGTTTAATCGGACCGCAACTCAGCAATCTGACAGTAGACCTGTTTCCGACGCGGTATCTGGGCACCTATCTCTCGCTATTGATCTATGCCGCCGCGGTGATGCTGGCGCTGACCGCGCTGCGTATCCCGATTCCATCGGAAGCCGAGCAGACAGAGGTGGGACGGCCGCTGACGACGATTGCCGCGCAGCCTGCCTATATTGTCGCCGTCGTTGGTGCGGCGCTTGGATTCGGGGTGATGAACTTCCTGATGGTGGCGACTCCCATCGCAATGGGTTTTCATGGTCATCACTATGAGTCGGCCGCGTTCGTGATTCAGTGGCACGTGATCGCGATGTTTGCGCCGTCGTTCGTCACCGGGGGGTTGATCAAACGCTTCGGTGTGTTGAACGTGATGTTCGCGGGCGTGCTGATGCTTGCGGGTTGCGTTGCGATTGCGTTGGCCGGCATTGCGGTTGCGAATTTCTGGTTCGCGCTCGTGCTTCTCGGCATCGGCTGGAATTTTCTCTATATCGGCGGCACCACGCTGCTGACGGAAACCTACCAGCCGGCGGAACGTGCCAAGGCGCAGGGTTTCAACGATCTCATCCTGTTCCTCACGCAGGCTGTTACGTCACTTGCCTCGGGGTGGTTGCTGGAGCGCGGCGGGTGGGTGACGATCAACTACATGGCGATGCCGATGATTATCGTGGTGGCAGTGGCGTTGGGTTGGCTGCTACTCAAGCGCCGGCTGGCGCCGACTGACTGAACGGTGGGCACAAAAAAACGGCAGCAGGATTTCCCTGCCGCCGTTGGTGCTTTGGCGTTGGTCGTTACTTGGCCGCGGCCGTGGCTGCCTTACCGCCCGGGTGCAGTCCGCATTCCTTGGTTTCCGGGTTTTCCCACCACCAGCGACCGGCGCGAATATCTTCGCCGACGGCGATCGCGCGCGTGCATGGTTCGCAACCAATGCTCGGGAAGTTCCTGTCGTGCAGCTCGTTGTACGGCACCTTGTTCTCTTTGATGTAGTCCCACACGTCTTTCACCGACCAATCGGCGAGCGGGCTGAATTTCTGCAGTCCGTTGCCCTGATCGAATTCCGAGATCGCGAGCGCCGTGCGCGATACCGCCTGTTCGCGCCGCAGACCGGTGATCCAGGCCTTCTTGCCGGCGAGCGCGCGCTTGAGCGGCTCGACTTTGCGGATGCCGCAGCAGCCCTTGCGCATATCGACGCTGTTGTAGAAGGCGTTGATGCCGTTCTTGTTGACGAACTCCTCGATCGCCGCGGCGTTCGGGTAGTACACCTTGAACGTCACGCCATCATATTTTTCGCGCGCCTGACCCATCAGCTTGTAGGTCTCGCCGTGCAGGCGGCCGGTGTCGAGGCTGAAGATCTCGATGGCGGGGGCGTGCTTGGCGATGAGATCGGTCAGCACCATGTCTTCGGCGCCGAAGCTGTTGGCGAAGGTGGCAGGCGCCCACTCGCCCTCGATCTGCTGTAACAGTTTTTTCGCGTCTTCACTTTTTTGCGTCAGACTCATTCACTTCTCCTCGTGTCAGTCAATTTGTAAAAACTATCCGTTTAATTCGTCAGCCGGCGGGACTGCGGGCATGGCGGCGAAACAGCGGCCGCGGTTCATCTACCGAGGGCTGATAGGTTTCGCTGAAATCGTTCAGTCCACGCAGCGCATCCTCGATGTTCTTGTCAGCGCGTACCGCATAGGCGTCGAAGCCGACGCGCTTCATATAGAACAGCTGGTCGTGCAGCACGTCACCAATCGCGCGCAGCTCGCCAGTGTAGCCGTAGCGCGTGCGCAGCAGGGCGGCGATCGAGTAGCCACGGCCGTCGGCGAAGCGCGGAAAGTTTATCGCGATGACGGCGAATTGATTGAGCTTCTCGATGCTTTCGGCCAGCGCCTCCGGCGATTCAAAGCTGTCGATCCATACGCCGAGCTCGCCTTGCGCCAGGCGCGCGGCGAGTTCGTCCTTGCGGGCGAGCCATGCCGGCAGCGGTACGATGACCTTGCCTGCGGGAACTTCGAGCGCGGCAATCTCATCGGCGCTCGCGGCCTGCTCGCCGGTGATACGGAACAGCACCGGTTTGCCGGCCTGTTTGCGCACTGGGCCTTCCTTGACCGGGAATTGAACCAGCGTCCATTCATCGTTGACGACTTGGCCGCGCAGGATGAGCTTAGCCATTGGCCACCTCTTTCAAGGCGCCGCGGTTGTCGCCGTACACATGCGCCTTGAACGGCTCGATGCCGAGACGGCGCACGGTGTCGAGGAAGTGCTCTTCCTCGTTGCGGTTCTTCAGATAGACCTCGATCAGGCGCTCGATGGTGTCGGGTATCTCGCCGGCCGCGAACGACGGGCCGATCACGGTGCTGATCGAGGCCTTGTTGCCCTGCGATCCACCGATGCTGACCTGGTACCACTCGGAGTCGCCTTTATCCACGCCGAGAATGCCGATGTGGCCGACGTGATGATGGCCGCAGGAGTTCATGCACCCGGAGATGTTGATGTCGATCTCGCCGATGTCGTGCAGATAATCGAGATCATCGAAGCGGCGCTGGATCGCTTCGGCAATCGGAATCGACTTGGCATTCGCGAGCGAGCAGAAGTCGCCGCCCGGGCAGCAGACGATATCGGTCAGCAGGCCGATGTTGGGCGTCGCCAGTCCGGCGCGCTTGGCGTCTTCCCACAACGCGTACAGATCGGCCTTCCTGACGTCGGCCAGAATGAGATTTTGCTCGTGCGAGATGCGCAGCTCGCCGAAGCTGTAGCGGTCGGCAAGGTCGGCGACGAAATCCATCTGCTCGGCGGTCGCATCGCCCGGCGGCACGCCGGTCTTTTTAAGCGATAGCGTGACCGATGCGTAACCCGCGACCTTGTGGCCGTGCACGTTGCGCTTGACCCAGTTGGCGAAGCCCTTGTGCTCGGTAAGTTGCGCGTTGTAGCCGGCGTCGTCGTCGGCAAGTGTGGCGTACGCCGGATCGGTAAAGAACGAGGCGACGCGATCGAGTTCGGCCTGCGTGATCGTGCCGGGGCCGTCTTTCATATGCGCCCATTCTTGCTCGACCTGACGCCCGAACTCCTCGGGGCCGAGTGCCTTCACCAGAATCTTGATGCGCGCCTTGAAGCTGTTGTCGCGACGGCCGTAGCGGTTGTAGACACGCAGGATCGCATCGCAATACGTCAGCATGTGCTGCCATGGCAGGAACTCGCGGATGCACGCGCCGATCACCGGCGTGCGACCCATGCCACCGCCAACGAGTACGCGGATGCCGGTCTCGCCGGCATCGTTCTTCACGATGTCCAGACCGATGTCGTGCATCTGGATCACGGCACGATCGGTTTTGGCGCCATTCAATGCAATCTTGAACTTGCGCGGCAGATACGCGAACTCGGGATGGAACGTCGACCACTGCCGCAGGATTTCGGCGAGCGGGCGCGGATCGACAATTTCATCCGGCGCCACGCCGGCGAACTGATCGGTGGTGATATTGCGCACGCAGTTGCCCGAGGTCTGGATCGCGTGCATCTCGACACTCGCCAGCAACGCCAGGATATCCGGGGTCTTGGACAGTTCCGGCCAGTTGTACTGGATATTCTGGCGCGTGGAAAAATGGCCGTAGCCGCGATCGTACTCGCGCGCAATGCGCGCCAGCATGCGCAGCTGACGGCTCGAGAGCAGACCATACGGCACCGCCACGCGCAGCATCGGCGCATAGCGCTGGATATATAAACCGTTCTGCAGGCGCAACGGGCGGAACTCGTCCTCGGTCAATTCACCGGCGAGGAAACGCCGCGTCTGGTCGCGGAACTGCGCGACGCGCTGGTCGACGATTTGCTGGTCGTATTGGTCGTAGCGGTACATCTTAGCGGTACTTCTCGAGTGAGGGCCCCGAAAGGGCGATCAGTTTGCTGCCGAAAACGGCGCGCATGACAGTCATTGTCGTCAAAACACCAGTCTACCACCGATCAACGCCAGCATCGTGGCGAGCGTCGATCGAAGGACTCGTTCCGGGATCCGCGAGGCGATGTGGCTGCCCATATAAATTCCGGGGAGCGATCCCAGTAACAGGCTCCCCAGCAGGCTCCAGTCTATGGTGCCAAGCGTGGCATGGCCCAACCCGGCGATAGCCGTGAGTGGCACTGCATGGACGATGTCGGTACCGACAATCTTCACCGCCGGCAGGCGCGGATATAAGAAGAACAGCACCGTGGCACCGAGCGCCCCGGCGCCAACCGAGGAAATTGTTACCAATACGCCAAGGATGAGACCCACGATTACGGTAGCGATAGAAATAGTCTGCTCGTTCCATGCCGGTCGATGGCTCAGGCGCTTACGGGCATATTCGTGCAGCCGGTCCCGAAACAGCAACGCACCGGCCGTCAGGATCAGTGCTACCCCCAGCGTGGTGGTGATAAGCGTCGCGTTTCCGCCGCGTAGATCCAGCCCCAGATATTTGAACGTCAGAATGGTTATCACCGAGGCCGGCAGACTTCCGGCCGCGAGCAGCCCGACAATCTTCCAGTTCACGTTACCGCGTCGCGAATGGACCCAGGTACCGCCGGATTTTGTGATCGCGGCATACAGTAGGTCGGTTCCGACAGCGACCCCGGGGGCGATGCCGAATGCGATCACCAGCAACGGCGTCATGAGCGACCCGCCGCCGACCCCAGTAAGGCCGACAATGAATCCAACTACCAGACCTGAAATTGTGTATGCAAAATCCATGATTGGAGCGCTGATCCCGGTTAGAACTGGCTGAAATCATAGTAGGTAGAATATGTTTAACTAAAGAATATTGTGTTACTTTATTATTCTATTTAGTAATTAAGGATTGTCTGGTGAAACTGCAGCAATTGCGCTATTTGCGGGAAATCGTTCGATCCGGCCTCAATATCTCCGAGGCCGCCCAAGTCCTGCACACCTCCCAACCGGGCATCAGCAAGCAGATTCGGCTGCTGGAAGACGAGTTGGGGGTGCGCATTTTTGAACGTCGCGGCAAACGTATCGTGGCTATTACCGAGCCCGGTAAGGCCGTCCTGCAGATTGCAGAGCGCCTGCTGGCAGACACCGAAAACCTCACGCGTGTCGGCGAAGAGTTCAGTAACGAATCGACCGGGCGCTTTACCATCGCCACTACCCATACCCAGGCGCGCTACGTGCTGCCGCAAGTCATCCAGCGTTTCATCGGACGTTATCCGGACGTGCAGCTTAACGTGCATCAGGGTAATCCGACGCAGGTGGCGCAACAGGTGGTTTCGGGCGAGGCGGACATCGCCATCGCGACCGAGGCGTTCGAATTCTTTCAGGAACTGGTATTGCTACCGTGTTATCAGTGGAACCGTTGCATCGTGGTGCCGCCGGATCATCCGTTGTTAAAAGAAAAGCCGGTCACGCTGGAAGCGATTGCGCGTTACCCGATCGTGACCTACGACTTCGCGTTCACCGGAAGAACCAAGGTCAATAAGGCCTTCGAGTTGCGCAAGCTGACACCGAACGTGGTGTTCACGGCGCTCGATGCGGATGTGATCAAGACCTATGTCGAGCTTGGTCTCGGTGTCGGGATCATCGCCGCGATGGCGTTCGATCCCATGCGCGATACCAATTTGCGTGGGATCGATGCCTCGCACTTGTTCGAATCCAGCACCACGCGTATTGGCTTGCGTCGCGGCGCGTATCTGCGACGGTACGTGTACGACTTCATCGAACTGTTCGCGCCGCATCTGAAGCGCGACACCATCGATGCCGCGATGAAGGGTGGCGGGACCGAATACGAACTGTAAGCGTGGTTAAGAGCGTGCCTTGATCAGCGCATCGGCGAGTGTGGCGCAACCCAGGTCCGTAACCCGGCGGGCCAGACCTTCGGTAATCTGTCGGATGATCTCGGGTCCTTCGTATATAAACCCGGTGTAGACCTGCAACGCCTCAGCGCCCGCCAGCAGTTTCTCCCACGCGTCGTCGGCGTTCTCGATACCTCCGACCCCGATGATCGGAACCTGTCCCTGCAGATGGCCGTAGAGCTTGCGGATCACCGCGGTCGAAAGTGTCTTCAGCGGTCGACCGCTGAGGCCGCCGGTTTCATTTGCATGGTGTTCGTGTTCAAGGCCCGGACGCAACACCGTGGTGTTGGTCGCAATCACCGCATCGAAATGGTGACGTGTTACCAGCTGCGCAATTTCCGCGAGCTGCGCGTCGTCGAGGTCCGGTGCGATCTTGAGTGCGATCGGAATCTGACGTCGATGTTGGCGCGCGAGCGCGGTGCGTTCGATCTGCAAACCTGCCAGCAGCGCATCGAGCTGTGCACCTTGCTGAAGTTCGCGCAGGCCGGGGGTATTGGGTGACGAAATATTGACGGCGATATAATCGGCGTAGGGATACGCCGCGCGCATCGCCAGCCGGTAGTCATCGAGGGCGCGTTCGTTCGGCGTGTCCTTGTTCTTGCCGATATTGATCCCGACCGGACACGGCCGGGTGCGTCCGCGTTGCAGATTGCGGATGAAGGTCTCGACGCCGGCATTGTTAAAGCCCATGCGATTGATGAGGGCGTGCGACGCGAGGAGGCGAAACAGCCGTGGCCGCGGATTGCCGGGTTGTGCGCGCGGCGTGACGGTGCCGAGTTCGATAAAACCAAAACCCATGGCCGCGAACGGACCGACGCATTCCGCATTCTTGTCGAGACCGGCGGCGAGCCCTACCGGATTATCGAGTGCGAGTCCCATGATCCGTAGCGGCAGATGCGGCATGCGTTTGGGGCGCAGCCAGCGCGCGCCGCCCGGCACGGCGTACAGCGCGCGCAGCGCTCGAAACGTAATATGGTGGCTGGTTTCGGGATCCAGCCGGAACAATAGCGAACGCAGAACTCGATAGCGGGGCAAGGGTGTGAGTCAGCCTTGTCTGATGGCGCGCATCTTACTCCATGTGCTCGCGTGACACGAGCGACGGCCGCCCGCTAGTAAGGCATCAGGCCGACCTCATTGTGCGGCACATAATCGGCCGGGAGCGGAAACGCACTCAGGTCCTTGGCGATCGCGGCGCGCAGGAACGAGTCCACCCACCAGAACACGTCCTGCTGGCAGATCGCGCGCCGCAAACGGCGCATGCGCGCGCGCCGTTCCGCATTGTTCATCAGAAACGCGTGACGGATGGCGTCGGCCACGCCTTCGATGTCGTAGGGGTTGACCAGCAGCGCGCCTTCCTGCAGCTGGGCCGCGGCGCCGGCGAATTCACTCAGGATCAGCACGCAGTCCTCCTCGATACTGCAGGCGCAATATTCCTTGGCCACGAGGTTCATGCCGTCTTTGTGTGGCGTCACCAGTGCGATTTCCGCGGCGCGGTAATACGCCAGCAATTCGTCGGGCTCGAGCGAGCGGAATATATAGTGGATCGGCACCCACCCACCGGGACGTGTGAACTGTCCATCGATTTCACCGACCAGGCGCTCGATGTGAGACTTGAGGTCATGGTATTGGACAATGTCTTCGCGACTCGGTATCACGACCTGGATCAGCGTCACGCGCTCGTGCAGTTCGGGATAGCGCGTGAGGGCGTTGCGAAACGCCTCGAGCCGATGCGGGATGCCCTTGGTGTAATCGAGGCGATCGATCCCGAGGAGCAGTTGGCGGTTCGGGAGCTGGGCGTGCAGTCGCGCCGCTTTTTCGGTGACCTCGGTGGAGCTCGCGCGCTTCACGAACCCGTTGTAATCGATGCTGATCGGAAAGCTGCCGACGCGGACATCGCGGTCGTTGAGACGTACCGTGATCACCTGTCCTTTGCCGAAGACGCGCGCGTCTTCAATGAGCGCGCGCACGCACTGCACGAAGTTGCGCCGGTCGCGCAAGGTCTGGAATCCGATCAAATCGTATTCGAGCAGCGCATGCAGTAGCTCGAAACGCCACGGCAGTTTCACAAAGATATCGAGCGACGGGAACGGGATGTGCAGAAAGAACGCCGTCTTGCCCTTGATGTGCAGGCGCCGCAGCTCCAGGCCGACATTCATCAAGTGATAATCGTGGACCCATATGAAATCGCCATTGGTGGCATTCTGCACCACGGCTTCCGCGTACTTGCGGTTGACCTCGCAATATGCGCGCCAGTATGACGGGTCAAAGTTGCATAACGACTGCATGTCGTGAAACAGCGGCCAGATAATTTCGTTGGAGAAGCCGTGATAGAACTTGTGGCGTTCTTCCTCCGTGAGCGTAACCGCGCGCAACTGGTAACCGGATGCCATCGCCGCGTCCGCGAGGACGGCGTCGATGTCGTCGATGGGTTCGGTCGAGCCGTGCCAGCCAACCCAGAAACCACCGCGATCGCGCAGCACCGGTAGCAGCGCGGTGACCAGACCGCCACTGCCGGGGCGGACGACATGACGGCCGTTCTCACCCTTGTCCAATACGAATGGCAGTCGATTGGAAACGACAGTGAGACCGCTATGACGCGTAAGGTTTGGCATGACTGCCGCTCCCCTCTGGTCGCGCCGGAGGCATGACAGGTTGCTCCTGCCACGTCCGCGTGGAGCAAGCGAAGGAAATTCCTTCTTCCTGGAAGCGGCGGAACAACGCAAGATTGATCGCCTGCTGGATATCCATGTAGACGTTGTAATCCGATTCCTTGACGAAGTAGACCACTTCGAAATTCAGCGCGAAATCGCCGTAGCCCTTGAAGTGGGCGCGGTCAAAACGGACTTTGGGTTGCGCCTCCACGATGGCGCGCGTGATGGCCGAAATCCGTTCGAGCCGTTCTACCGGCGTTTCATAGACAACGCCGAAGCTGAACTCGACACGCCGTTCGTGCAGATGCTTGTAGTTGCGAATGCGACCCTTGAGCAGGTCGGTGTTGGAGAGCACGATCAATTCGCCCGACAGGCTGCGCAGGCGCGTGGTCTTGAGGCCGATGTGCTCCACCGTGCCCATGATGTTATCGAGCACGATGAAATCGCCGATCACAAACGGCCGGTCGAGTGTGATCGACAGCGAGGCGAACATATCACCCAGAATGTTCTGCATCGCGAGTGCGACCGCGATGCCACCGATGCCAAGGCTCGCAACCAGCGCGGTGATGTTGACGCCGAGATTTTCCAGGATCATCAGCGCCATCAACGACCACAGCGCGACGCGCCCGAGGAACCCGAGTGCCGATAATGTGGTGGCGCCCGCGCCGTCCACGCCGCGCTTGGCCTTGACCGTGTGCATCAGCCACCAGCTGATGAGACGGTTGCCCCACAATGCGGCCTGGATCAGCACGCTTACCACCATGACATTGCCGATGATGCGATCGAGCTTGTGCGGGAGATCCAGGTAATTGGTGCCGAGATAGAAGGCTACGATCACCAGGAACAACACATGTGTGCCGGCAAGCACTTCGGCGGCAATGTCGTCGATGCGGGTAGTGGTTCTCTCGGCATGCGCCTGCAGACGTCGGATGAAATAGTTATAGGCAAACAGGAACGCGGCCGACAATAGCAGCGCGATGCCGGCGGCGATCGCCCACTGCAAAATGGAATTGCCGTAAAACGGACGTTCGAGCCAGTTCACAACGTCTCCACCTTGCAGCTGCTCTGCCAGCGTTCGAGGAAGCTGAGCAGTTCCTCCGGTGGTCGTATCCATACCTCGGCTGCGGTCGCGCGATATTCGGGACGCACCAGCACACTCAGTCCGCGACCTTTGATGGCCTTGAACGCGTCTTCATCGGTGGCGTCATCGCCGAGATAGGCTGACACCGCCGCCTGCGATTTTGCCAACACCGTATCGACGACGTAGCCCTTGTCGCGTCCCTGTGCACGCAATTCGATACCGCCGTCAAAATCATGCCACGCGAGGTCTTTATCCATTTCCTGCGCCGACCATTTTTCCGACACCAGTCGCTGGATGGCGGCGATCTGATCCGGTGCCAGCCCGCGCCAATGGATCGCCAGTCCGCCCGGCTTGTATTCGTAACGGCCGCCGAGCTGTTGAATCTGTTCCATCCATGCGTCGGTCTGGAACAGACCATCGAGCGCGCGCTGGCTGATTTGCGCCTGTCCATAGGCGCCATCGGGGCGCAGCTGCTCCCAGCCGTGCGCGCCCCAGATTTCCGGCAATCGCCGTAACGGCAGTAGCGGCACCACATTCCTGGTCCAGCGACCGGTTACCAGTACCACCTGTGTCTGCGGGTCATCCATGATGGCATCGAGGCGTTCGATTACACCGGGATAGGGTTTGGCCTGGACTGGATCTTCATGAAACGGCGCCAGCGTGCCGTCATAGTCGATCATCAATATCCTGCGCGCGGCGCGCTGCAGGCGTTGGAAGAAATCTTCCAGCGGCGAGGCGGTATTGGGTGAGCGCATCGGCATCAGTGCAGCTCCACGCGATCGCCGGCGCCGTGCGCCAGCCCCACCATGATCGTGAGATATTCACGCAGCTGACGCGTGATGAGAAAATTTTCGCGTACAAACTCACGCGCCTTGCGGCCCATATCGACCAGTTGCTTGCGGTGGTGCAACAGATAACGGATGCGCAGCGCCGCGCCTTCGGGAGAATTCACCAGGAAACCGGTGTGGTGGTTGGTGATCTGCAGGCGGATGCCGCCAGTATCACCACCGATCACGGCCTTTCCTTTCCACATCGCCTCGGCGACGGTCAGGCCGAATCCTTCCTTCACCGATTTCTGCAGCACGAAGTCCGCGGCGCGTTGCAACGCGTTGATGGTGCGATGCGCATCCGGCGGCAGCAGCAGGATATGGATATCGGGATCGCCCTTTGCCGCCGCGCGCACTTCCGCCAGCACGATCTCGCCTTCGGGGTCATCGGTGGCACTGCCACCGACCAGCACCAGCTGCAGCGACGGGATGAAGGTCTTCGCCAGTCGGTAGGCGGCGATCACGCCGAGCGGGTCCTTGAACCGATCGAAGCGCGAAACCTGCAACATCATCGGTCGATCGGTATCGATATCGAAGTGCTGACAGGTGGCGGCAATCTCCTCTCGTGGCAGCTCCATATTCTTGTCGCTCAACGGATCGATGCTGGGCGGAATCAGATACACCGGATGCGGTAGCATCTGCGCAAAGTCCGCGAGCGAAAACACGCTGGCGTCATAGTGCGTGATATGCTGGCGCAGGAACTTCCACACCGAGCGCGACGGATGGCTGGCGTCGATGTGGCAACGCCAGATCCATTTACCCTTGCGGTCCGGAAAGTGATTGATCAATGCCGCGGGTTGCGGATCGTGGATAAACACGATGTCGGCATCGCGCAGGATCGGTGCCAGCGTTTCGGCGTTGCGGGCATTGGTATCGGTATATTCCTGCAGCAGCGCGTCCGGCACGATGACCGGGTCGCCCTGGATCGCGTTGTGAAACAGCTTGGTGCATTCGTAAAAACGATTCTCGCCGGTGACGACTTCCCAGCGCGTATCGATACCGAGCTCGCACATCAGCGGCACCAGCTTGTGCAGGATCTCGGCAACGCCACCGCCCGCGCGCGTGGAGTTGACATGCACCGCCTTCATGCCGCGCAATCCTTTCGACAACTGTGTCAGCTGGCGAATGACATCGTCGCCGGTGGCGGCGGCATAACTTTGCAGCAGGCTGCTCATGACACGCTTGCCTCGAGTTGTCTTTCAAAATGGTAACTGCGGACGATGGTCGTCAGTTGCGTGCGCAATTCGGCCAGCGGGATGAAATAGGGGTCGATTTCGGCCAGCTGCTGACCCAAGTCCGCGTACTGTCCGCCCCAACGTTCCAGCCACGAACGGAAGTCGTCCGTGAATTGCGGTTCGCGCCGACGCGCGTCGATGAGGTGATAATAAATACTGCCGAGCGAAAGCACGGGTATCGCCGCCGGCAGTTCGTTCGGATGCAGCAGTCGCCGTCCGGTGTCGAACACCACGGTCTGTGCGCGCACAAAATAGAATTGTTTATCGCGCCCGGCCCAGTTGAGAAACTCGGTCTCATCGAGGCGCTCTTCGATAATGTCGATCAACTCCTGGCGCAGCGTTTCGATGTCGGTGAAGTCGGCCGGGTCGATGACGCCCAGACGCTCGGCGAGCCGGATGTCATGCAGCGCGTGCCGGGCCCAGGAAGCGAAGTCGTTGTTGTATTCAGGATCGTCGAAACGCGGCCGCAGCAGACAACCCCAGAAGTGGTAATAGACGCTGCCCGGATGCACGACCTGCAGATGGTCCCGCAGTTCACGCAGGTTCTGCGCCCGCCGTCCGGTGGCGATCGCCGCCAAGACGCAGTCCTTAACAACAAATGGTTCGACTTTCGAGTTCCTGGCCATTTGGTGCCTCCGCAACATTGTTTCGAACAAACAGCCGGTTCTTTAAAATTAGACCGCCTTAGGTGTGGGATAATTCACATGCTGATTCCCATGCTACGGCGACAACGGACCTATTTATGTACGCCAGCACACCATTGTGACGCGGTCGTGACCTATGATTGAAGCGATAATAAAAAACGAGTGACCGACAGGATTTCCAGCGTGCGTAACGACCGGCCGGATGCAACCACCTTGTTAACCGCGAGGGCGATGCTTTATTTCGCGCGTGATTGGCATTTTGGCAATCTGGTGCCGGCGCAGGCCACCGCCCTGTACGCACGCTTTCTGTATGCATATTCGCCGCGCATCGCGATTCGATACGCCCGCAAGGAATCGCCGTGGTTTCGACAAGTCGTATCGGCGCTTGAATTTCTAACCGTGCCCGGAATTCTGCTGCATTACGCGGTACGTAAACTGGCGGTCGAAGACCTGGTACGCGCCAGCATTGAAGCCGGCGTAAAACAGGTAGTCGTGCTGGCCGCCGGATTCGATACGCTGGCCGTGCGGTTGCACCGCGAGTTTGCCGGCGTGAGTTTCATTGAAGTGGACCGGCCCGGCATTCAGGCTATCAAGCGCCGCGCACTGACGGGCCAGTGGTCACCCAGTGCCAACCTGAGTTTTGTCGGCGCCGATCTGGTGCGCGAGCCGCTTGAGCAAAAACTGCTCGCCAGCGCCTATGTCTCGGGCGTGCCGACGCTGTTCGTGGTCGAGGGCCTGCTGGCATTCATGCCCGATGCCGAGCGCAACGCCTTGTTTGAATTTATCAACGTGCTCGGCGGTCCAGGCAGTCGCATGGTGTTTACCTTCATGGAGCGCGAACCCAACGGGCGCATCCAGTTTCGCGGCGCCTCATGGATGGCGCTCGCCTGGTGGCGCCTGCGCGGAGAGCGCTTTAAATGGGGGCCGGGGCGAGGCGAACTGGAAGAAAATCTGGTGACTTCCGGATTTTCGCTGAAGCGCCTGCTGACGGCGGCAGATTTTCGCGTACGGTATCTGGATGGCAATCCCGATATCCCGCTCGCCGAAGGCGAAGATGTGGCGCTGGCGGAGGTGGCGCCGCCCGAGTCCTTATAACCGTCATTGTAAATCGAGCCGTCGCGCTGGTGCCTCATCGGTGCGCGGAGGATAATTGCAACGCTCACCCAAGGAGAACGACATGGACACAATTCGCAAAGTGGAATATTTCGTCATCGAGGTTTCCAACAAACCCGGTGAGGCGGCACGCGTGCTGGAGGCCATGCGCGGTGTGAACCTGCTGGCGTTCACCGGCTTTCCCAGCGGCAAGCGCGCGCAAGTGGATTTTGTTCCGGAAGACGCGGTCGTGTTCAAGATGGCGGCGAAGCAGGCCAGGCTCAAGGCCAAGGCAAAGAAAGGCGGTTTCCTGATACAGGGCGACGATCGTCCGGGCGTCGTCGCGGCGGTATTGCAGAAGCTCGCCGATGCCAGGATCAATGTCACCGCGATCGATGCGGTCGCAGCGGGCAGCGGCCGCTGGGGCGCGATTCTGTGGGTCAAACCGAAAGACGTGAACAAGACCGCGAAAGTGCTGGGCGCGACGTAGTCATTATTAAAAGCCCTGACGCGTGATCGATCCGTTCACGGCCTATCGCATTTTCAACGAAGACCGCAACACGGTTGCGCGTTTCGTCGAATGCCAACCGGATGAGCTCGATGCGGGCGAGGTGCTCGTCCGCGTGCAGTACTCCAGTATCAACTACAAGGATGCGCTCGCTGCCACCGGCGCCGGCAAGGTCGTGCGACGGTTTCCTGTCATCGGTGGCATCGATCTCTCCGGTGTCGTGGTTGCCTCCACCGATCCGCGTTTCCGACAACACGATGCCGTGCTCGCAACCGGCTATGAGCTCGGCGTGAGTCACGACGGCGGTTACGCCGAGTACGCGCAAGTGCCAGCCGCTTGGCTGCTGCCGTTGCCAAACGGACTTTCTGCCTTCGATGTCATGGCACTCGGCACCGCTGGTTTTACCGCGGCGCTCGCTATTACGCGCATGGAAATGAATGGACTCGCGCCGGCAAATGGTCCGGTGCTTGTCACCGGTGCCAGCGGCGGCGTCGGCAGCATTGCCGTGGATTTACTTGCCGGTCTCGGTTACGACGTCTCGGCATTGACCGGTAAGGCAACCGAGCATGCCGCGTTGCGCGCGCTCGGCGCTAACAAGATCCTCGATCGCAATACCGTCACGTGTGGCACGCATGCGCTGGAGGCCTCGATGTGGGCCGGCGCAATCGACAGTCTCGGCGGCGAATGGCTGGCGTGGCTGACGCGTACCATGCACCAGCGCGGCTGTATCGCGTCGATTGGAATGGCTGCCGGAAACGAGCTTGCGACGACCGTGATGCCGTTCATTCTGCGCGGTGTATCGCTGCTCGGTATCGATTCGTCGCAGACGCCGATGGAACTGCGTCGCCGCGTGTGGCAACGGCTGGCCACCGACATGCGCCCGCGCCATCTCGTGCGCGTCGCGCACACGGTGGAATTTTCTGAAATACCGCAGTGGTTCCCGCGCTACCTTGACGGCCGCGTCACGGGGCGCACCGTCGTGCGCATCGGTGCCTGAGTCTTGTATCCTCGGATTTACGCCGCTTTGCGGTAGAATCGCACTCATTGAATCCAGTTTTCGGAGATGGGTGTGACCAAGAAACTCAACCGCTATAGCGCGCGTATTACCGAGCCCAAGTCCCAGGGCGCCTCGCAGGCGATGCTGTATGGCACCGGCCTGACGGTGGCTGACATGGGTAGGCCACAGGTCGGCATCGCGAGCGTGTGGTGGGAAGGCAATACCTGCAATATGCATCTGAACGACCTGGCCGCGAATGTGAAGCAGGGTTGCGCGCCGGCGGGGCTGGTGGGCATGCGTTTCAATACCATCGGTGTGTCCGATGGCATCTCGATGGGCACCGACGGCATGTCGTACTCGTTGCAGTCGCGCGACATCATCGCCGACTCGATTGAAACCGTGGTCGGTGCGCAGTGGTACGACGGCCTCATCACCATTCCCGGTTGCGACAAGAACATGCCGGGCTGTGTGATGGCGATGGGACGGCTCAATCGCCCAGCGCTGATGATTTACGGCGGCACGATCAAACCCGGCCATTCGCATGGCCACACGCTCGATATCGTTTCCGCGTTCCAGAGCTACGGCGAATTCATCGCCGGCAAGATCGAGGAGCCGGTGCGCGAAGACATCGTCAAGCATTCCTGCCCCGGCGCTGGCGCCTGTGGCGGGATGTATACCGCCAACACCATGGCCTCAGCCATCGAGGCGCTCGGAATGTCGCTGCCGTACAGTTCCTCCACGCCGGCGGTCGATCCCGCGAAGGCGAAGGAATGTCGTGACGCTGCCGCCGCCGTGCGACATCTGCTGGAACTTGACCTCAAGCCGCGCGACATCATGACGCGTGCGGCATTCGAAAACGCGATGGTGGTGGTGATGGCGCTCGGCGGGTCGACCAACGCGGTGCTGCATCTGATCGCGATGGCGCGCGCGGTCGACGTGCCGCTGACGATCGACGACTTCCAGAAAGTAAGTGACCGCGTGCCATTTCTGGCCGACCTCAAGCCGTCCGGCAAATATGTGATGGAAGATCTGCATCTCGTCGGTGGCATTCCGGCGGTGATGAAATATCTGCTGCAGAAGGGGTTCATCGATGGCGCTTGCCTGACGGTCACCGGTAAAACCATCGCGGAGAATCTCAAAGACCTGCCTGGACTGAAGAGCGGGCAGGACGTGTTCATGCCGATCGAGACGCCGATCAAACCGAGCGGGCACATACAGATTCTCAAAGGCAATCTCGCCCCGGGCGGATCGGTGGCGAAGATCACCGGCAAGGAAGGGCTGCGTTTTTCCGGTCCGGCGCGCGTCTATGACTCGGAAGAGGACATGTTGCACGCGCTTGAGCGTAAGGAGATCAAGAAGGGCGACGTGGTGGTGATCCGGTTCGAAGGTCCCAAGGGTGGCCCGGGCATGCCGGAGATGCTGACGCCGACTTCGGCCATCATGGGGGCCGGGCTCGGCAGCGACGTCGCGCTCATTACCGATGGGCGCTTCTCCGGCGGTTCGCACGGTTTCATCATCGGCCACGTCGTGCCTGAAGCACAGGAGGGTGGGCCGATCGCGCTGGTGAAGAACGGCGATGTGATTACGATCGACGCCGAGAAAGGCGCGCTCGAGGTGGCGTTGAGTGCCGATGAGCTGGCGCGTCGGCGCAGCACCTGGAAGATGCCGCCGTACAAGGCCACGCGCGGCACGCTTTATAAGTACATCAAGAACGTAAAGGACGCCTCGCAGGGATGCGTGACCGACGAGTAATGATTCCCGCACGTTGGTGGCTGGGAGTTGTCGCGGCGATGGTGTTTTCGCCGTCGCCGGTTCTGGCGGACGCAGGCGTGACTATTCATCGCGACCTGCCGTATGTCTTCATGCCGCGCGATGCGGCGAGCGCAAGACAAGAGTCGCTCGATCTGTTTTTACCGGCATCACGCGGCGGACGCAAACCGCCGCTGGTGGTTTTCGTGCACGGTGGCTACTGGCATCTGTCCGATGACCGCTACGGCATCGGCAATGCGCTGGCGCAGGCGCTGACACCGCACGGCGTGGCAGTCGCGCTGGTGCGCTATCCGTTAGCGCCGGCGTCCAGGTTTCCGGTTCAAGCCGAACAGGTCGCGCGCGCATTCGCTTATCTGCAGAGTACGGCCGATCAGTATGGCTACGACGCCAAGCGCATGTTCCTGATGGGGCATAGCGCCGGCGCTCATCTGGTGAGTCTCGTTGCCCTCGATGACCGTTACCTGCGCAACGCCGGTGCCGCGGCGAACCTTGTTGCCGGCGTGATTGCGGTAAGCGGCATCTATGATCTGGGACCGAGCGGACCGCTTGCCGATCAGATGACGACGTTGGTGACGCCGGTATTCGGCAACGACGCGCGCAAACTGCGCGACGCCTCGCCCGTCAATCACGTGCGCCGCGGATCCCCGTTCCTGATTCTCTCCGCGGAAAAAGATTTCGCCGGGTTTCAGGTCGACGCCAGGCGTTTCGCCGCGCGGCTGCGCGCCGCCGGCCAGGCCAATGTTCAGGAAATCGTGTTGCAGTATTTCGATCACTTCACACTGATGGACTTGCGCGCCGAGCGCAGTCTGATGCGCGATCTGGTACTTAATTTTATCGGCATGAAATCGCTTGATCCGTATACGGATGGCTTGTTGCGAGCGCGCCGCGTATGGCAGGAACCGCCGGTGTCGACCGAACCTTTTTGGGCCGATGCCAGCCTGGTGCGCACGTATCCGATCGACGATCGGTTCGTTCAGGCGTTCAGCCGCATCTACGCGCTCGACAACGTCTTCGAGTTAAAGAGTTATCCGCTGCAGACGTTTCATGCGATCGAGCTCACACGCTTTCTGGAAACGTTGCCGCGCGAGAAGGTCGGCAGCGGCGACTATCTGGTGCTGACCAACCTGCGCCAGGAAAAGGTGTTCTGGCGTCTGAGCGAGATCGAGCCGTATCAACCGGTGATCGTCGTCGGTGTCGACGATGAACATAATTTATTTCGTATGACGGCGTTCTATCACAACAAGCGGGAGTACTCGTGGAAGGAAGAAAAGCCGTCGCTATCCGCGCGTCCGCTGGGCGCATTCATTTATTTCCTCAAACCGGCGCCGGCACGCATCAACGCACCGACGACGGCAATGTATTCCTTGAGCGTCGACAGTTTTAAACGAGTTGAAAACGATCCGCTGGCGGTCATGGCGGATCTACCGCAAGAGGTGCACGAGGTGCTGACTTTCCGTCACGCCTGTATTTCGTGCCACGGTTTTCGTGGCATCGACGTACGTGCCGGCAATATACGGGCGCGTGATGGCGCACTGCAGGGCGGGTTTGCGTTGCCGCTGGAATCCTATCCGCACGAGGCTTGGCGTCAGTTCATGTTCGAGAATCACAAATCCGCGGCGGCGATCGGCGTGCGTATGAACATGGTCACCGGACCAGTGGCGAATACGCTCTACCAAGTCGTGACCGAGGCGCGCGAACGGCAGTCGTCCGCCACCAGGTAATAAATCCTCGGTGAATAGTCATTTTTCGATACGGACGGCGACGGGTGGTTTGGCTTGAGCGCCCAGTGGCCTGACAGGCTCGGCATTTCGGCTTATGCTTATTGTTAATTCATACCCGGAGTCAGACGATGGACAGGAAGTTGATCGGTCACCGGATCCCCGTCTCGATCGAAGACCAGACGTTCTGGCTCGGCCGGGCGCTGGAAGCGCAGCAATCGGCACCCACGGAAGAACCTTCGATGCCGGAACCGCGCCATAGCGTCCGTCGTCCCTATGGGCTTGAGGCGTTGGTGAATCACGGCATGACTTATTCGACGCCGTGGCGCGTACGCGATCTCAGTTTGACCGGCGCGTTCGTCGAAATGGACCCCCTGCAACTGCCGGAAGGTTCCGATGTGGAATTTGTGCTGCGTTACCGCTATCAGGGGAAGTCATTTGAACATCGTATGCCGGCGACGGTGACGCGCGTGCACCCCGATGGAGTCGGGCTCACGTTTGGCCAGTACGACGACGATACCTATACCCAGCTGACTAATCTGCTCTACGCGATTTAGCGCACGCCACCGGCGTGCTGTCTTTTTTTTCTAAATTATTTTTCGGTGCTCGGCCGTCAATGCGACGGGGTGTTTCAACAGCGTAGCGCCGGCGGCATGCGCCGCGAACGTGTGGCCGCAAAAACATAGCACAGCACGTTCGGGCACCACCGCGCGACACTTCGGACACGCCTTCGTCACCATGCCGGCGGCCTTCATTACTGCCTCGGCCTTTGCGCTTTGCGCGGCACGAAACGCGTCGGTGGGTTGCTGCTGTGAAGCAACGGCTGCAACCGCGGTCGTGTCTGAGCTGGCTTCCGTCACCGGTTCAGCGTAAACCGTCGCCACTGCCTTCTTTGATTCATCCATCTTTGCCGCTTGCGTGTTGAGCTCGGTCCGCGACTGACGTACGTCGGCGAATGCCCGCATCACGCTATTAGCCTTGTCGAGATTTTTTGGATCAGAAGTAAGTGCGGTCTGGCGCATCTGCAAGTTTGCGACGGACTGAGCAAGGCGCGCGCTCAAATACTCGAGCAGCAACGCTTCATCTTGCAGCGCCTGTTGTTGTTCATCCAGCAGCTTGTCTTCCGGCGTTTGAAACGAATAACCGCAGCGGCACTGCTTGACGTCGACGCCGACGACGATGCCGCAGGAAGGACAGTCTTTATGATAGATGCTGCGTGTGGCCATGACATACCGCGAATCGGGACGAGGGAATTCACCCGTTTTATTGAGTATAGGACGGAGAGATTTTGCCGGCGGCATGCGGCGACAATCGGCGATCACAGGCTGGCCACGGCCGACGGATGGCGTGGTGTTATATTAATTACAGGGATATCCGATAATGGCGGCCCGCAAAATCGAAGCACGACATCAATGAATTCACCACCAGTCCGCATCGGGATTGTGACGGTTTCCGATCGTGCCAGCCGCGGTGCGTATCAGGACCTGAGTGGGCCGGCGATCGTGGAATGGCTTCGGTTGGCGTTAATCACGCCATGGGAACCGGTTACGCGACTGGTGTCTGACGAACAACAGGAAATCGAACGTGCGCTCAGAGAACTCTGCGATGTCGAGGCATGCTGCGTGGTCGTGACGACCGGTGGCACCGGGCCGGCGCCGCGCGATGTGACACCGGAAGCCACGCTCGCGATCGCGGACAAGGTAATGCCCGGTTTCGGCGAACAGATGCGTGCGGTGAGTCTGAAATATGTGCCGACGGCGATCCTGTCACGTCAGCTCGGTGTGATTCGTGGCAAGTCGTTGGTGTTGAATCTGCCGGGACAACCGAAGGCGATCAAGGAGACCCTCGATGGGATCTTCGCTGCGGTTCCCTATTGCGTGGATCTGATCGGCGGACCTTATCTCGAAACCCGCGACGATGTCGTGAAAACGTTTCGACCGAAGTCGGCAATCAAACCGGCGGGCTAAAAGGCGAGGGCGATGCATCGCATCGCCCTCAGGGGACAGCTTACTTCCGGTCGAGACTGTATCGACCCGATCCATACGCCATGATGTACAGCATGGCACCCATGATCGCGACATTTTTCAGGAACATAATCCGGTTGATCATGTACTCCTGCCCCGACATATCCCAGAAATTGTGAATCATCAGCGATACCGGGATCAGCCACAGAAACAATGCCGCCGCGCCAAGACGCGCCTTCCAGCCGAGAATCAGCATCAGCGCGCCACCGATTTCTATTGCGATGGTGATGACCAACGCAACCTCGGCCATCGGTACGCCCTTGCTCGCGATATAACCGGCGGTCCCCTGAAACGCGCTGATCTTGCCGATTCCGGAAAGCAGAAAGATCAGTGCCACCATGCAACGTCCGAGTACGGGACCGAATTTTGTGACGACCTCGTTCATGTGGTTCTCCTTGTTGATTGGATCACGGCCAGTAAAGTTTACGCGACTCTGCCCGCGAGACCAGAGGTAAATAATTACGGCAGATCGAACAGCAGCATCTCGCCGGCGGGCCCGCCCGTCAATTCAATGCGACTCTCATTCTCGATCCGTGCGCCGTCACCGGCTGCGAGTGACGCGCCATTAATATTTATCGACCCGCGTGCGACATGAATATAGGCATGTCGTGTCGGCGCCAGCGTATGCGTCACCGAGCTGCCGTCGAGTAACGTGGCGTAGACAAATGCATCCTGATGGATGGTGACCGAGCCCTCGCGCCCATCCGGCGCGGCGATCAGGCGCAAGCGGTTGTGCAGCGTCTCCGGTTCCAGGTGTTGCTGTTCGTAACCCGGTGCGATCCCGGTCGTGTTGGGCAGCAGCCAGATCTGGAGCAGATGGGCCGTGTCGGTGGCGGACGGATTGGCCTCGCTGTGACGCACACCGGTGCCGGCGCTCATGCGCTGAATGTCACCGGCGCGAATCACCGAACCATTGCCCAGGCTGTCGCGATGTTCGAGCGCGCCGTCGAGGATATAGGTCAGAATCTCCATATCCTTATGCGCATGCAGCGGGAATCCCGCTTGTGGGGCGACGCGGTCTTCGTTAATCACGCGCAACACACTGAAACCCATCTGCGCCGGATCGTAGTAATCGGCGAATGAGAAGGTGTGATAGGTATCGAGCCAGCCGAGATTCGCGTGGCCACGTTCATTGCTGGGGCGTATCCGGATCATGGATGCAATTATGCGCGCCTGTTACTCGGTATGAACAGCGGCTGTCGCCGGCGACGGTCTATGTGGTGGCTGCGTGCCAGCCGAGCACCAGCCACATCGCAAAAAATCCGGCGACATAGGCCAGCGGTATATACCAGGCATGGCGTAACCAGGCGCCGACGGATTTGGCCTCGCCATACATGTTCGCCAATGTCACACCGGCCGAGGAGCCAAACCAGAGCATCGAGCCGCCGAAGCCCACGGCGTACGCAAGAAAACCCCAGTCGTAGCCACCTTGTTTGAGCGCCAGCGCGGTGAGCGGAATGTTGTCGAATATCGCCGAGACAAATCCGAGTCCGAGTGCGGTTGGCCATGAGGCCGGCGGTAGAGCTTCGACCGGCATCAAGGACGCGCAGGTAACGAGGGCCAGTAGGAACACGCTGCCTTTGAATGCTTCCGGCAATACTTCCCAGTCCGGACGCCGCCACGGCAAGCTGAGTGCAATCGCGACCCAGATCGCTACGCCAATAAATGGAAACCTGTGCGCCCACTCACCGTATTTCACATTCATGATGATGTTGGTGCCGATCGCCAGCAGCAGAATCAGAGCGACGATGATTACACGTATCCAGTCGGGCGCAACGCGTTTGTTCCCTTGCTTGAGGATCGGCGAATAATTCTGTTGTTGAATTGCGGCCGGAATACCAAAAACAATCATGGCCACACCGGCGCCGACGTAGGCGTTGAGTACCTCGCGTGGATCGACGCCGGCAATCCATATCATTGTTGTCGTCGTATCACCCATGACGCTACCAGCGCCTCCGGCGTTGGCGGCGGCGACAATCGCGGCCAGGTAACCGATGTGCACCCTGGCAAACAGAGCGCGCAGCATGGTGCCACCAATTAATGTGGCGGCGATGTTATCCAGAAACGACGACAACACGAATACGATGAGCAGCAGAGAGAACGCGCCTTTCCAGTCGTCGGGTAAACACCGTGGCAGCAGCGCCGGCAGCCCGCTGTTCTCGAAATGGCGCGCCAACAGCGCAAACCCGAGCAACAGGCACAACAGGTTGGTGAGCACGACCCATTCGTGTTGCAGGTGTAAACCAAGACCGGTCGTACCGGGACCTTCATTGAAGCCGGTGACGTTCAGTTGATACAGGACAATGACGCCAAGTCCGCCGAGCGCGATAGACAGCGTATGGCGATGAAACAGCGCTACGCCGAGCAGCGTAAGACCGAACAAAATAAAGTCGACGGGAATTCCGCCAAGACTCGGCCCGTCCTGGGCCGCGGCCGTGGCGGGTGCGATCAGGCAAAAGACATACAGCCCCGCGCTCGGCAGCATCCGATAATTCTTCTGTGTGATCAGGTGCATTGTCCGCGTGTACCTCAGACTGTGATAACCCCTTATTGCCCAAGCTTCCAATCCGCTACACTCATGCCATCATTCGACGGGAGCGAGTATATGACCGCAGCGGTGTACGAACAAAAAAAACAGGTCCTGATCGAATCCCTGCGTGCCGGTTCCGGCGCGCTGCGGCTGGCCAAAGATACGTCCAATCTGTTTCGCGATCGCAAGGATGTTCCAGCGCGTGCGCTTAACGTGCGTGACTTCAATAACGTCCTGCACGTGGATGCCAAGGCCGGGTACGTCGATGTCGAGGGCATGACACCGTATGCGACACTGGTCGACGAATGTCTCAAGCACGGCGTTATGCCCGCCGTCGTACCGCAGCTCAAGTCCATCACCATTGGCGGCGCGACCACGGGTTGCGGCATCGAGTCGTCGTCGTTCCGTTACGGGCTGGTACACGAGACCGTGCAGGAGATGGAGGTATTGCTGCCCAATGGCAATACCGTGCTCTGCACGCCGACCAATGAGCACAAAGACCTGTTTTTCGGCTTTCCCAATTCTTATGGCACGCTCGGCTACGCGCTTAAACTCCGGGCGATGGTGGTACCGGTCAAGCAATACGTGCATGTGACGCACATCCGCCACCGCGATCCGCACACGTACTTTGCGGAGCTACGGCGTTGGTGCGATGCCGACGTGGATTTTGTCGATGGTGTCGTGTTCGGCCGCGATCAACTGGTGATCTCCATCGGCCGTTTCACGGACGAAGCGCCGTATGTCAGTGACTATACCTATGAGCGCATCTACTACAAATCGTTGCTGAGTCGTCAGGAAGACTATCTGACCACGCATGACTATATCTGGCGTTGGGATACCGACTGGTTCTGGTGCTCCAAGAATGTGCTGGCGCAAAATCCGCTGGTGCGCCGACTCTATGGGCGCAAGCGGCTGAATTCGGTTACCTATACCAGGATCATGCGCTGGAACTCGCGTGTCGGACTGATGGGTAAGATCAATCGACTGTTCGGCGTCAATGCCGAGTCGGTGATTCAGGATGTCGAGCTTCCGGTCGAGCGCGCCCCCGAATTCCTAGCATTTTATCACGACGTGATTAAATTCATGCCGGTCTGGATTTGTCCGACACGGGCCTATCGGAAGGATGTCGAGTTCGATCTTTATCGGATGAATCCGGATACGTTGTACGTGAACTTCGGTTTCTGGGACGTGATCCGCACGCGCGATAAAATGCCGGTGGGTCATTTCAACCGCCAGGTTGAGCGTAAGGTCATGGAACTCGGGGGTATGAAATCGCTGTATTCGGATTCCTACTTCACGCCCGAGGAGTTCTGGAAAATGTACAACCAGGATGCGTATGAACGGCTGCGGCGCAAGGTCGACCCGCAGGGTCGTCAACGGGACTTATATCGAAAATGTGTACTGAAGGAGTAGCGACAGCTATTTGCGCAGCGCGGCCAGTTCGTCTGCGGAAATAAAGTCCGAGACCGGCTCCGCGCCGGGACCGGTCAGCACGAAGCCGCATTGGCAGCGTGTCATCCCGACTGCAATAGCACTGGCGCAACCGGGGCAACTCTGTGTCGTCATCGCGGGGTCGGCGATGTTGCGTGCCTTGTCGTTCTGGACGGCGTTGAACACGGACGGCGCCGGCGTCGCGTGTGTTCCATTCAGCACGCGTTGATAACGCAGCAGTTCAAATTTCTCTTCTGCCTTTATGGTCTGGATGACGCGGAAGGCCTGCGGCGGCTCAGTGTTGGCAAGCGCCGCGGGTGTTGACCGTGACTCGCTGCGAGCGCGCGCATCGGCGACACGCGCGCTTTGAACCGCGAGTTGCATTTCGAACAGCTTTACTTCCTTTTCGGTCTCCCGCAGGCGAGTGGCTTTTTCGGCATCGCGCAGATCGCGTGCGCGTTCTGCTTTGGCGAGCTGTAAGGTGCGCACGGAATACCGCAAGCGTGCACGCAGATGCGTTTCGTAAAGGACTTCGGCCTGGACCACGAGATCGGATGACGATTGTGACGCTGTCGCTGCCGTCTCGAAACTGTGTCCGCAGCCGCAATAATGTGTCTCCGCCGCCAGGACAGCGCGGCAGTGCGGGCAGTTTTTCGTAAGCGGAGCAGCTGAGGGCATCTAACGCATCCTGCGATCTAATGATACGACTGATTAAAAATAGGGCAATTCAGAAATATAGCCGCGGTTGCCGGCGGTGCTGTTGCGGTATTGGTTTCAGGCGACGTCCGGGGAGAGAAGCCCGACCGACGGCTTCAGGGACGTCAGCTTTCGTTGGCGTTGCCGAGAGGGGCGAGGGCGGCGAGTAAGGCGGCGCGGTCTTCGGGGCTCATGCTGAGCGAGGGTATCTGACTCGCTGACAATGGCATCTCAAAGCCGCAGCGGCAACGTTTTGCATTCGCCGCGACCTTGGCCGAACAATTCGGGCATTCCAGTTTTGCCGGCGCCGACGATGGACGTGCAATCTGCGCCGCCTTGGTCGCCTGCGAGCTGCGAAAAGCGGGAGTTGGTTTGGGCGCAAGCGTCGGCGGCGCTACGACAACAGTCACCGCTGCCGGTGGTGTGGGGACAACGGGGGCACGAGTCGGTAGCGCCGCCGGTTTGTGCGAGACCAGTGCCACGGGTGCTTTGGGTTTTTCCGAGGCGACCTTTGTCGGCGGCGGTGCAGGCGCCGCGCGCAGGATAACCGGTACTGGCATCGGTGCGACGGCGGGGCGCTTGGGCTCTGTCCGCGCTTCCATCGGTGCCGCCGGTTTTGCCGTGATGCTTGGCGGTTTCGGTTTGGGAACAGCGATCGCGGTGAGCACGGGAGGTTCAACCGGCGCCGCTTGAATCGGGGGTGCTTTATGGATCGGTACCGGCGTCGGTGGCACGGGTGCCAGCTTCGGTTTTGGTACCGCTGTCTGGCGCACCGGCACCGGCGTCGGACGCGATGGCGGTACGGACGCTTTCGCCTGTCTGCGGGAACGACGGTTCGATCGAACCACTTTGATGCGCTCTTTGACCGCGTGCGCCCGCGCATTCTGCGCATCGAGTTCAGCGCGTGCCCTCATTGCAGTCTGTTCCGCCAGCAACGCCTCCGCTTTTTTGACGGTGTCGTCCGGGTTCATTGCCGCCGCCGTTCTTGCGAACTGCATCGCCTTGTCCGCCTGGTCGGCGCGGGCCGCGAAGTAATCGCGATACAGCCGTTCTTCCTGCGCCACTACTTCGAGTTCCTGCGTGACGCCATCGAGTTTGTTAGGGTCAAAGCAATAGCCGCAGCCACACCGAACCGTATGGACCGGATGAATGGCGGCGCAGACCGGGCAATCTCTAGTAAAAATGCTCACTGTTTGGCGACAACTATTCCATATAGACAAACCGACCCGCACTAAATATGGCACGGGTTTGGAGCGGTGAATTCGGGCAGGCGACGAGCCGTGGAGGGGAGGGGACAAGTGGTTCAGGTCACCCCCGTTGCCAGGACCCAAACCCAGTTGCGTACGCTGCCGTGGCCGCGTAATGTCTGGCGCGCCGCCGGGCCTACGACCATTGATTCGATGACACCTATACCCACGCGCCTGCGCTGCCATGCGGTTCTGCTAGCCGTCATTGCCCTTCTGCTATTCGGATCGATCGCCTCCGCGCGTGCCGAGAGCCGTTATTTTCGCTCCAGCGACGGTGTGCGACTGCATTATCTTGAAGTCGGACAGGGACAGACGATTGTGTTTGTCCCCGGTTGGACCATGCCGGCAAAAATCTGGGAACCGCAGATTCGCCATTTCGCAAATTCTTATCGCGTGATCGCATTCGATCCGCGTGGTCAGGGCGAATCTGAAATTGCTCGCGACGGTTATACGATCGATCGGCGCGCGCGGGATATCGCGGAGCTGCTCGAGCAAGTCGGCGCGCCGGTGGTGCTGGTCGGATGGTCGCTCGGTGTGCTGGAGTCGCTGGAGTATGTAAATCTCGTTGGCACCGATCGCCTGATGGGGCTGGTGTTGGTGGACAACTCCATCGGCGAAGAACCGCCACCGGTGTCGGACCCGACATTTCTAAAGCGCCTGCGCGAGAACCGGACGGCGACCACCGAACGCTTTGTGCGCGGCATGTTTCGCACGCCGCAAAGCGATATGTTTCTACGTCAGCTGATGACATCGGCGCGAGGCATGCCGCTCGAGGCATCGGTGGCATTGCTGAGCTACCCTTATCCGCGGCAACACTGGAAAGAACTTGCGTATCGCACCGACAAGCCGGTGCTGTACGTCGTGAGCGAGCGCTTCCGCGGCCAGGCCGAGAATTTTAAAAAGAACCGCCCCGAGGGGCACATCGAGATATTCGAGAAGGCCGGTCACGCGCTGTTCGTGGACGAGGCCGAGAGATTCAATCAGGTGCTGGGGGACTTCCTTGTGAATGACGTGCGTCCACCGATTACTGAGAACAACAAGAGTAAAACTCAATGACCAAGCGCGCCATGTTGTTGCCGTTGTTCCTGGTCTCGGCCGCGGCAGTCGGATTTGAAATCGCGTTGACGCGCTACTTCGCGATCGCGAGCTGGTCGGAGTACGGCTATTGGGTGATTTCGATCACCATGGTCGGCTTTGCGGTGAGCGGCGTGGTGCTGAGTCTGTTCAAGGATAATTTCTCCCGCCATGCCGAAACCTTGCTGTTCGCGATCCCGCTCGGGATGCTGGTCACCGCGGTGGCGGGCTTTCAACTCACGACGATCGTCCCTTTTAATCCGCTCGAGTTCCAGAATCCGGACGCGTGGTTCGACCAGTTACTGAATATCTGGAAGTACTACGCGGTGTTGTTTCCGTTCTATTTTCTGACTGGCCTTTATATCGGTCTGTGTTTTCTGTCGTATCAGGAATTGATTCCGCGCATTTATGCCGCGGATCTCGCCGGTGCGGGTGTGGGGGCGCTGCTGGTTCTGGTGCTGATGTTCTGGATGCACCCCTTTGCCCTGCTCGCGGCGTTACTGCCGTTGCTGGCGTTGGCGGCACTGTTTCATCGGCCGGCCCCGGTGCGCGCGCATCGCAACATATATATCGTGCTGTTAATTGCTCTGGTCGCCGTCTGTGAGCTCGCGCTGCTGACGTTCAATCGCGCCGACTTCAACCAGTACAAGGCGATTTATGCGCCGCTGCATGTACAGGGCAACAAGGTGGTGCAGGAGATCCGGTCCCCGCGCGGTTATTTTCTGGTGCTGGATAATTTCACCGAGCGCCTCGATGCCGATTTTTCAAATAACGCCAGGCTGCTGGGCGCCGCGCCACCGCCGCTGACGTACGGCATCTACAGCGATGGCAATCGGCTGACGTCGTTGCCCAAGGACAGCGAATACAACGAAACCTATATACGCGCCGCACTCGACAGCTTTCCGTATCAGCTGCGGCCGTCGGCTGCTACGTTGCTGGTCGGGACGCGCGGCGGCTTTCGCGTGCGCGAGGCGCTGGCGCTTGGAGCGATATCGGTCACCGCCTTGGAACCCGATGAAACGCTGTACACACTGGTGCGTGGGCAGCGCAACAGTCCGGTGGCCCCGGCGCTCGCGGACAAGCGTGTGGCGCTGCTGCATGCATCGCCGGCGATGCTGACGGCCACGGGCGAGCGGCGTTTCGATCTGGTCGATATCTCGTCTGATTTTCTGAACCAATCGGACGCCAACAAATTCGCGTTTACCGTCGAGGCGGTGCAGGGCTACCTGCGCGTGGTCAAGGATGACGGCGTGGTGTCGATCCCGGTGTCGATCCGCGAGTTCACGGTTTATGCCGTCAAGATGCTCGAGACGGTGCGGGAGGCTCTCGCCGGTGCGGGTGTGAAGTCGCCGCAGGATCACATCCTGGTGTATCGCTCGAGCTGGAACGTGCGCATCCTGGTATCGCCGCGCTCATTTACCGCTCCCGAGATTGCCAAGCTGCGCCAATTCACCGGCAAGCGTTCGTTCGATACGTCCTATTTCCGTGGCATCAATCCGGCCAAGGTCGACGTCTGGAACGATCTGCCATCGGTGTCGTTTGAATCCGAGACGATTCTGTCGAGCGGCGACAGGGCCTCGGACGGGTTGATGGATGAAAGCCTGAAGCTGTTTTCACCCGAGCACGATGCGTTTACGCGCGGGCACTTCTTCAAGGTCGAGGCCTCGACGCACGATCGGCCGTTCTTCTATTCAGTCCTGCGTCTGTCGGAACTGAAGACGGTGGTGAAAAAGATCGCACTGATCCCGCGCGAGGAACTGGGGTTGCTGATCAATGTCGCGGTGTTGCTGCAATCGGTGTTGATCGCTGTCGCCATTCTCGGGTTACCGCTGATTCGCTGGCGCGCCAAGCTGCCGAAGACCGAGGCCTTGCTGGAATCGGTGCTGTATTTTGCCGGTCTCGGGCTGGGCTTCCTGTGTCTTGAAATCTATTTGATCGAGAAGGCGTCATTTTTCCTGAATGACCGTACTTACGGTTTCGCCGTGGTGCTCGCGGGAATGCTTATCTTCTCCGGGCTGGGCAGTTATCTGTCCGGCTATTACCTGAAACATCCGCGCCGTGGCCTGGCCATCGCCTGTTCCATCGTGATCGCATGGGTCGTGGCGGCCTGGTTCTTCCTCGATCCGCTATTGCTGGCGTTGCTGGCGGCACCAATTGCGATCAAGTGGCTGGTATTGCTGGCGGTCAGCGCACCGTTGTCGATTGCGCTCGGCTTCCCGTTCCCGCTCGGCCTGTATTTGTTTCGCGGCGACCGCAGCCACTTCCTGCCCTGGGCCTGGAGTCTGAACGGGTCGTTTTCCGTGATAGCCACGCCGTTGGCAAACGTGCTCGCGGTGACGCTTGGATATAAAATAGTGTTGGCCATATCGGCCGCCATGTATGCGTTGGTGTTCTTCGCCTACCCGGTGGCCCGCGGCGAAAACCGGATCTGATTCACTTACCTTGAAAAATCCTATGAAACTGTTTCGACCTTTGTTTTGTACCTTGTGGCTGAGTCTTTTTGCCGGTGTGGCACAAGCGGCAGTAGATGCGGGCCAGCCCGATTGGACCTTTGAGCGCTATCAGGCGGCGATGCAGGAAGGCGGCCGTAAGCCTGGTATTAACGAAAAGACGTTCAAGGAAATTCAGGAACGTCGAAAAGAGGCGCTCAAAATTATCGAGGAATATCTCAATGAACGGCTGCGCAAGGCCGACCCCGCGGTGTTGCGCGCGTTTTCGGAATTGCCGCGCGAGTACTATCACTACAACTACCAGGAAAACCAGTCGAGCGCCGCGGTGGCGTACGAAGACAAGCGCGAAAAGGTGAAGACTTGGGCCAATGGTTTCGGTTCGGCACTTTCCGACTATCTCGGCCAGGCCTACATGACGCAGCTCACGCAGCCGACGCCGGAAAAGATCGCGCTCGAAATCGGTACCGGCAGTGGCTATCAGAGCTCGGTGCTGTCGCGCATCGTCAAGAAAGTGTACTCGATCGAGATCATCGAGCCGCTCGGCAAAGGCGTGAGCAGGATCTACAAACCACTTGGCTACGACAACGTCGAGACACGCGTGGGCGATGGCTTCTTCGGTTGGCCGGAAGTGAAGGGCGGATTCGACATCATTATTGTGACTTGCGCCGCCCAATATATTCCGCAGGCGCTGGTCGATCAGCTGAAGCCCGGTGGGCGCATGCTGGTGCCGGTCGGTCAGCCGTTCAAGCGCGGGCAGATCCTTTATATCGTCACCAAGGATGAGAAAGGGCAGGTACATACGAAGAAAGACGTCGGCGTGTACTTTATCCCGATGACGGGCGCGATTCAGAAGCAGCCGGCCAGTGGCGAACCGGTGGAAGCGCCGAAACACTGATAATCAGGATCTAGCGGCGCTTCCCGGATTTTTTAGCGGACTTACCCAACTGCCGCCGCTGTTGCTGGAAATTCCGGCGCAGCGCGCGGCGGGTGTTTTCCCAGGGTGTGGCCCAATCTAATTTTGGACGCATCAGCCCCTCGCAGAGTTTGAGTAATCCCGCGACGTCGTTCAGATGCACGTATTCCGGCGCCGGTCGGCCGCGCGTGCGGCGCTCAAACGATTCATTGTGATAATTTCCGAGCGGTACCGAGATACCAATCGCCGGCAGTTGATACGCGAGCGCGGCGGTCGCTTCGCAGGCACCACCGTCCATGATGCGGCGTTGATGTTGCCCGGGGAGAACCCGTTCCGCCACTTCAGTCAGTACGTGCAGACAACCCGGGTCGAATACCGTGCGTCGATCACCGAGCCGCACCACCGGACCTTTGCCGATGTCGGCGCCTGGCAGGGTACGCGAGGTTTCGAGACTCACACACACCAGCGGCCGTTTTGCCTGCGCGAACCATCCGTGCTCAAGGTGCGCCAGCATGCCGACGAAGCCGACTTCCTCGCCGCGCGTGAGCAGCCCGATGAAGGGCGCGTCGCGCTTTTTCCTGCCCGAGAACAGTCGCAGCGCGGTATGCACGACGGCGAACACGCCGACCAGATCGTCCGCGGCCTTGGTGTAGAGGCGCTTGCCCTCGGTCCACACCGGCGCATAGGCACGGAATCCGCCAAAGAGCGCATCCGCCGGCGGTCGTTTGAGCCATGCGTTGCGCTCGATTTGTACCGTGGCATCGAGAAAACGCTTACGGGTTTTGTCGAGCCGGGGTTTCTTCAATCGGCCGAGCGCGACGTAGCCATTTTCATCCGCCACCCACACCTTGGCACCGGAAAGCCCGCGCACCGGCGCGCCGCCATGCCAGGTGGCATGCAAGGTCGTGGGCGATAACCAGCGCACGCCGTGAAAGCCGGGATGGTCCATGTGCGCGACAAATATCCGCAGCGGCTCGCGGCTGGCTTTGCGTAGCAGCTTTTTATAGGTGCTTGCCGATTTTGCGCCGACGACGACATTGCCGGCCGGATCGATGAAGAACGGCACATGCGCCGCGTGCAAGGTCTCGGCCACGAGCTGCACGATATGCGTTTCGCGGAACGGTGCCGTCGGTTCGTGCAGGAACTGACGCAACAGCGACAGATCGCGGTCATGCATCGAATGTTCTTCCTAGGCCGCGCACGCGGTGTTTGTCCGGCGTTGAACCGAGCGGACCGCCGGTCCCGGTTTTGCAATGACTCGCCATGCCGCGAGTCGACCCCGATACGACATCGAGGCATTCGCCGGGCTGGTAGAGGGAAGACGGTAATAGAGAAGCGAACGGTTTGTCACCGATGGCAATACGTAGCGGCGATAACAGTCTTCAGCCTTGGCACCGTTGAAATAAACGTAAGCGATCTTGCGGTGCCGCAAAAAGAACGACACAAAGTCATTCGTCACAAGCGAGTCATGCTCGATGTCCGAATCGAGGCTGCCCTGGCGTCGACAAGTCTTGAGCACGTCCCACACCGCAATGCGCGCCGCATGCAGCACGCGAATTCTTTCAGCGTAAGGCAACGTGGGATGGGCGCCGACCAGTTCGCCGAGGATGGGCCAGAACAGGTTGCGGGGGTGGGCGTAATACTCGCCGGCGCGCAGCGAAGCCTGTCCCGGCATGCTGCCCAAAATCAGGATCGTGGCGCTGGATTCTGCGAGGGGCGCGAAGCTGTATACAGCTGTCATGTGGTTTAAAGCCCGGGTATACGCCAGCTAACGTATGCGGGTTAATCGTTCAGGTCAACGGGAATCGCGTCGCTATTCCACCTTGAGCAGGACAGTGCGGCGTTCTTCGCTCTGGGTCGAGGCGCTATCGAGAATAGCGCGGCGTACTTCATCACCGCTGCCGGTAATGCCGCCGATATCCACCCATTCCCCGAGCTTTACGACTACGGTGGTTCGGTATTCCTGAAAACTGACCAGCCCGGCGGACGGATTGTCGAGGTGCGAAAGCCGCGGTGCGATTTCAAGTTGCACCGATTGACCCTGTACACGCGCTACCACGTCGAAGCCGGTCACGACATCCTGAAACGTCACGCCGCGACTGAGAATCGCCTGATTGCCGGTGATTTGCAGAATGCGTGTGACATGCGGAACCGATTGGCCGACGCGAATGAAGGCGTGCGCGCCGTCGAGAGTAGTAATGAACTGGGTGTTGTTGCTGCTCGTGGTCGTGCTGCGGCGTTGCGTCTCGACCTGGAGCCCGCCCTTGGTGCCAAGGGTGAGTCCGTCGCTATCCGCTGGCGAACGGCGCGGCTTCTGGATCCGGATATTGCCGCTGCTGGCTTCGCCGGAGACGCCGGTATGCGCGCTGTCGGTTTCGCCGTTGCCGGCCTGCTTCACGGTGATGCGCAGTTGCCGGCGCGCGGTGTCGAGTTGCGCCAGCAGTTTTTCGATTTCGCGGAAATTCTTGTCCGAGGTACTAATGATGAGCCGGTAATCCATGCCGGTGAGGGCATCGTTTGGCCCGAGCAGCGGACGTATCAGCGGCATGACGTCGGCCGCGGTACGGTGTTGCAGTTGAATCACGCGGGCTTCATCGGCGCGGGCGAACGTGACTACCAGCAACGCCGCGAGCAGCAGCAAGCCGCGCCCGGCGTGCCTAATCCACCTCGAGTCGTCGTGCCTGATCAAGGTGCTTCTTCCAGTACCGATCGGTGATGTTGCCAATGTAAACGGTCTTGCCGGTGGACGGGGCGTGCACGAAACGATCGTCACCGACGTAGATTGCCACATGCGAAGACGATTTGCCGAGTTGCGAGAAGAACAACAGATCGCCGCGCCGGACGTTGCTGAGCGATACCGGTCGCGAATGGCTGCGCAGGTATTCGGTACCGTGCGGCAAACGCACACCGCTCTGGCGATAGCTCCATTGCACCAGTCCGCTGCAGTCGAAGCCGATGTCGGGATTATTGCCACCGTAGTGATAGGGCTTGCCGACCATCGTCAGTGCATGGTCCGCGGCATCGCTGGCCTCTGGCATCGGTTTGGGTACGGAGGAACAACCGGCGGCAAACATAAGCACAACCGAAAGCCACAGAAGACGACGTCTGGCCATTGGCTTACATCAACCCCGCCGTATTCAGACCGAATGCCGGTTCGCTGCGATCCCACATCAGCTCGAAGCGCTCGAGCATTTCCGCGGCACGCTTGCGTCCGGCAGGTTCGACAACGCATTCGTATTTTGTGACATCCGGCTGGTGCAGAGAGGAGACGCCGTCGACGATCACGAACATTTCGCGGAATCCAAGATGTTCCTCGGCAACCTGGCGCAGCTGAATGAATTCCGGCAAGCGCCGGCACAGGCCGACGATGCGATCGTTGTCGCGCAGCACCTGGGAAGTGTCCTCGATAAGAATGCGCGCGCGGTTGTACTGGTGGCGCGCGGCAAAGCTTGCCAGCGGACGCGATAGCTGTGAATTGTTGAAGAAGTGGGCGTCCATCTGCGGCGCGAAAACAACTATTTCCCGTTTTGCCGATTCGATGAGCGAGGCGATGCGATCGCGAATGGCATCGCGCTCGGTGAGCGTAATCGGTAACGATGGCGGGTTGGTTCCCGTCTGTTCGCGCATGGTGGTCATCGGTGCATCCCCATCTGCACCAAGTATAGAAGCGCGCTTCCGTTTGACCAGCGCACGCCGAGCGCGACGATGGAAATGCCGCTAACCGCGTGGTTTGCGCGCTTGAGCGGCAGCATTGCCGATATAGCCTGCCGGCGTGAGGGCGAGCAGACGGTTACGGGCCTCGGGCGGGATTGGCAGCGCGCGGATAAATGCATGCAATGAAGCGGGCGTGATGCCCTGTTTGCCGCGGGTCAATTCTTTGAGCTTCTCATAGGGCTCCGGCACGCCGTAGCGGCGCATCACGGTCTGGATCGGTTCGGCCAATACTTCCCAGTTGTCGTCGAGGTCGGTGGCGAGTTGCGTCGCGTCTACTTCCAGTTTGCCTAGGCCGCGCAGGCACGAGTCGTACGCCAGCAAGCAGTAACCGAAAGCCATGCCGAGATTGCGCAACACCGTGGAATCGGTGAGGTCGCGCTGAAAACGCGACAGCGGCAGCTTGGCGGCAAAGTGCTCGAGCAGCGCGTTGGCGATACCAAGATTGCCTTCGGAGTTTTCGAAATCGATCGGATTGACTTTGTGCGGCATGGTCGACGAACCGACTTCGCCTTGAACGACCTTCTGGCGGAAGTAGCCGAGCGAGATGTAGCCCCAGACGTCGCGGTCGAGATCGATCAGGATGGTATTGAAGCGCGCCAATGCGTGCGCGAGTTCGGCGACGAAATCGTGCGGCTCGATTTGCGTGGTGTACGGGTTCCAGCCAAGCCCGAGGCGCTCGACGAAAGATTTTGCCAGCGCCGGCCACTCGACGTCGGGATAGGCGACCAGGTGGGCGTTGTAATTACCCACGGCACCGTTGATTTTGCCGAGCACCGGAACCGCCATCACCTGGTCGCGTGTACGTTGCAGGCGATACACGACGTTGGCGATTTCCTTGCCGAGTGTCGTCGGCGTAGCCGGTTGGCCGTGCGTGCGCGACAGCATCGGTTGTTCGGCGTGGCGCGCGGCCAGTTCTTCGAGCGTGGCGATCAGTTTCTCCATCGCCGTATATAGCACCGTGTCGCGACCCTGCTTCAGCATCAGGCCGTAGGCAAGGTTGTTGATGTCCTCGGAGGTGCACGCGAAATGGATGAACTCGGTCGCCTTGGTGAGTTCGGCGTTGCCGCGCGTTTTTTCTTTCAGGTAATACTCAACTGCCTTGACGTCATGGTTGGTCGTGGCCTCGATTTCCTTGACGCGCGCGGCTTCCGATTCGGTGAAGTTGGCGACGATATCTTCCAGCCGCTTGCGCGCGCCAGCAGAGAACGGTGCGACTTCGGCAATCCCCGCGCAATCCGCAAGCGCCATGAGCCAACGTACTTCGACCTGTACCCGCAGGCGGATCAATCCGTATTCGCTGAACAACGAACGTAGCGCTGCGACTTTGTTGGCGTAGCGGCCGTCGAGCGGAGACAGGGCGGTCAGGGACGAAAGCAACAGCGCAGGCGAATTCGGTTTGTTCATGCCGTGCGTAGCGGTTGGGAATTTGGACTGCAATTCTACCAGATTGCAGTGGCGGATGCGCTTAGCCGGCCGCCGCCAGCGCGCGTGCGCCCGTGGTCGGAATCGCTTGGTCGATGACGCCGCCCCCGAGGCATTCTTCGCCATCGTAGAACACCACCGATTGGCCCGGCGTGACCGCACGTTGCGGGTCATCGAATTCGACCCGCAGTGTGTTAGCGGACAATTCAACGATCGTGCATGCCTGATCGTGTTGGCGATAACGGGTCTTGGCGCTGAGTCGCCGTATCGATGGCGCGTTGCCCGTGGTCCAGTGCAGGTCCGTCGCCACCAAGTCGCGACTATAAAGTGCCGGATGGTCTTCACCTTGCGCCACGAGAAGAATATTGCGCTCGAGATCCTTGCCGACGACATACCATGGCTCGCCGGGGCCGCCGATGCCAAGTCCCTGGCGCTGGCCGATGGTGTAATAGATGACGCCATCGTGTGAGCCTTTGTATTCACCGTCGACGGTGCGTATCTCGCCCGGTTGCGTCGGCAGGTAACGGGTGAGGAACGATTTGAAATCGCGCTCGCCGATGAAGCAGATGCCGGTTGAATCCTTGCGGCCGTGATTCGGCAAACCGGCTTCGTGCGCCAGGCGTCGCACTTCGGTTTTGGGTAACTCGCCGATCGGGAACAGCGATTTCGAAAGTTCGGCTTGGCCGATAGCATGCAGAAAATAACTCTGGTCTTTGGCGGCGTCGGATCCCTTCAGCAGCCGGAAACGTCCGTCGGTTTGCGCGATGCGTGCGTAATGCCCGGTCGCGATGCGTTCGGCGCCGAGACTTAGCGCATGCTCGAGAAAACTCTTGAATTTAATTTCCTTGTTGCATAACACGTCCGGATTCGGCGTGCGTCCAGCGCGGTGTTCATCCAGAAAGTAGGCGAACACATGGTCCCAGTATTCGGTGGCGAAGTTGACGGTACGGAGTTCAATCCCGATGCGCTCGCAGGCTGCACTCGCGGCCTGGAGATCTTCGGTGGCACTGCAATGTTCGGCGGTGTCGTCCTCTTCCCAGTTCTTCATGAACAGGCCGACGACATCGTGGCCAGCGCGCTTGAGCAGCAGCGCGGTGACGGAGGAGTCCACGCCGCCGGAGATGCCAACCACGATCTTCATGGATTGTTAACGCCGTACCGCATTCAGCGCTTGCGCCTCCACAAGGGCGCCGAGGTCTTTGAGCAGTTCGAGCGAGTGACGTTGACCGGCGAGAAAATCGTTCAGGCAGCGTTCAATCAACGGGCTGCGATGGCGCGTGCGCGCGTTGCGGATTTCGTCCGGCGTCAGCCACAGCGCGCGCACGATGCCTTCATCGAGTGTGCGTTCGGGTTCGTGGCGTGTCACACGCCCGGTGAAGGCGAAGCGCATATAGGTAACATTTTTTTCCGGGTGTACCCAACGATATACACCGAGCAGCGCCTGCGGCTCGAAGTGCCATGCTGTTTCTTCCAGTGTCTCGCGCACTACCGCCTCGAGCAGCGACTCACCCTCATCAAGATGCCCAGCGGGCTGGTTCAGCACCAGACTGCCATCGGCTTCTTCCTCAACCAGCAGAAAGCGGCCCTCGCGTTCGGCAATCGCGGCAACGACGACGTTGGGTTTCCAGATCATGGGCGCCAGTTTACCGCAGGGCACCCAAGCGGGGCAGGGAAGCCTTGGATATTGATCATTGGAGCCGAGCCGGTTCCGAGTTGATTTAGCTTAGCCGATGTCTGTCGCGGACGCTGTGTTTCAAGGATAAAAATAGGATTTTTGCGATCCTGCGCTGAGTCCATGCAGCGTTATTCAATAGACTGTATTGATATATTTTTTTCACCCTGCGCAAAATCGTTTCTACACTTACATTATTGAATATTTACTACGAGTCCGGCTTCGTTTCGATTGCGGGAAACCGTGCTGGCCCGACTAAATCGTCGTTTATTTTTGTCTCGGAGAATATTTTTTATGAGTAAAGAACTGGAGCTGGCACAGCTCGAAAAAGACTGGTCCCAATCCCCCCGCTGGAAAGGCATCAAACGCGGCTACGGCCCGGAGGAAGTCGTCCGCCTGCGCGGCTCGCTCGCGATCGAACACACCCTCGCCCGCCGTGGCAGCGAAAGACTCTGGACACTCCTGCACGAGGAACCGTTTGTGAACGCCTTAGGAGCGCTGACCGGCAACCAGGCCATGCAACAGGTCAAAGCCGGTTTAAAGGCCATCTACCTCTCCGGCTGGCAAGTCGCCGGCGATGCCAACCTGGCAGGCGAGATGTACCCCGACCAGTCGCTCTATCCCGCCAACTCCGTGCCTGCCGTGGTCCGGCGTATCAACAACCCCCTGAGCCGCTGCGACCAGATCCAGTGGATGGAAGGCAAGCGCCCGAATGAGGCGGGCTATGTCGATTTCTTCGCCCCCATCGTGGCCGATGCCGAAGCCGGCTTCGGCGGCGTCTTGAATGCCTTTGAACTGATGAAATCGATGATCGAAGCGGGTGCTGCCGGCGTGCACTTCGAAGACCAGCTGGCTTCCGTCAAGAAGTGTGGCCACATGGGCGGCAAGGTATTGGTCCCCACCCGTGAAGCCATCGCCAAACTCGTGGCCGCCAGACTCGCCGCCGACGTCATGGGGGTTCCCACCGTGCTCGTCGCCCGCACCGATGCCGAGGCCGCCGATCTGCTGACGGCCGATGTCGATGACAACGACAAACCCTTCCTTACCGGTGAGCGCACCGTCGAGGGCTTCTATCGCACCAAACCCGGTATCGAGCAGGCGGTCTCCCGAGGCCTGGCCTACGCTCCGTATGCCGACCTCGTCTGGTGTGAGACCGGCAAACCCGATCTCGCGTTTGCCAGGAAGTTTGCCGACGCCATGCACAAGAAGTTCCCGGGCAAGATGCTCTCCTACAACTGCTCCCCCAGCTTCAACTGGAAGAAGAACCTCGATGACGCCACCATCGCCAAATTCCAGAAGGAACTGGGCGCCATGGGCTACAAGTTCCAGTTCATCACACTCGCCGGCTTCCACTGCCTGAACTACTCCATGTTCAACCTCGCCTACGGCTACGCGCGAGAACAGATGAAGGCCTTCGTGGAACTCCAGGAAAACGAGTTCGCCGCATCCAGCAACGGCTTCACCGCCGTCAAACACCAGCGCGAAGTGGGCACCTCCTACTTCGACGCCGTCACCCAGGCCATCGAAGGCGGTCAGTCCTCGACCACGGCGCTGCATGGCTCGACCGAGGATGAGCAGTTTTTTGATATGAAGACCGCCAACAAGTAAACCGGCGTCTCGATGCTTCGAAGATGCTGCACCTGTTTTCCACCGGTGCAGAATTGGAAAGGTTTACATTGCCGGTTGTCTAGTGACGCAGTGCGCCACGCAAGCCAGCGAGTTTTCCCGGACCACGATTGAACAGATTCCGGAAGCGCACTGCTTCCGGATAGGGAAACACATTTTCGATTGAACCGTGTCGCAGTCGATCCTGTTTCGCCTGCCACACCGTCGGGTCGAGCAGGTCCGCATGATGCTGGGCGAATATCTCGCGCACCCGCGTCTCGCCCAGCAGGAACGTGGAAAATTCTTCCGGAAACACGTCCATCGGGCCAACCGGATACCACGGTTCCGACGCGAGCTCGTCCTGAGGCGTTGCTGCCTCCGGGATCGCACGAAACTGGCAGTCGGTCAGGTAACTGACTTCGTCGTAATCGTAGAACACCACCCGGCCCAGACGGGTCACGCCAAAGTTTTTGAACAGCATGTCGCCCGGGAAAATATTCGCCGATGCCATCTGCTTGATCGCATCGCCATACTCGATCACCGCGTGTTCGAATTCCGCCGCATTCGCGTGCTGCAGATACAGATCGAGCGGCGTCATGCGCCGTTCGATATAGACATGCTCGATGATGACGGTGTCGCCTTCGTCTTCCAGCACCGACGGCGCATAGGTCCGCAGTTCGTGCAACAAATCCTCCGAGAACCGTGCCTTCGGTAACGCCACCAGCGAGTACTCCCACATATCGGCCATGCGACCGACGCGATCGTGGTATTTGACCAGCTGGTATTTCTCCTTCACGCCTTCACGGCTGATTTTTTTCGGTCGCCCCATGACATCGCGGATGACTTTGAACACATACGGATAGGACGGCAGCGTAAACACGATCATCACCAGGCCCTTTACGCCGGGTGCAATCACGAAGCGGTCGCTCGAGTGTTTCAGGTGATACAGGAAGTCGCGATAGAAAAGTGTCTTACCCTGTTTTTGCAGCCCGACCATGCTGTACAGCTCCGCCAACGGTTTGTTCGGCAGCAGTGTTTGTAAAAACGCCGTGTAGGCCGACGGCGCTTCCATGTCGACCAAGAAATACGCGCGCGAGAAACTGAACAGTACCGACAGCTGATCCGGATCGAACAGCAGCGTGTCGACATAGAGCTCGCCTTTGCTGTTACGCAGAATCGGAAACGCAAACGGGAAGCGCCGATTGCCATTGATCAACCGGCCGACCACGTACGCGCCCTTGTTACGGAAGAACAACGAACCCAGCACCTGGATCTGGCAATCGGGCTCGATCCGGAACGGGCGCGGCAGGTAAGCGCGTGCCGCGAGAATCAGACGCCGGACATCGCGATTGATATCGACGAACGGGCAGGCGAGGCCGAAATCAATGAACAGCTGCAGCAGGCTCTGGCGCAGTCCTTGCGCGAACGGATAGTAGCTGCGGTACGACGGCAGATCCGAATCCATGTGCTCGGTCGATACCCCCGGGCGCACGAAGATGAAGTCGTTATGGAAATAATCGCGGTGCAGAATCTTGCAGCACACCGAATTGAAGAACGTTTCGGCGCATTCAGGCTGCTTGTGTTCGGTCAGCAGCGTTACAAAATGTTGTTTGATCTGCTGCCAGTCGCTGTTCTCGACCTGGGCAATGTTGAATTCCGCCCGCAGGCGCGCGACCGTCTCCAACACTTGACGATCGTAGAACGCGATGCGTTCGCGCACCGCGCGTTGTATCCATGCCCAATCGCCATTTTCGAAGCGCGCCTTGGTCTGCTCGGAAACGTAGCGGAAGCGCATATAGTGCAGGTCGAAACCATCGAGGACGGTGCGCGCAACCGTGAGCGGCAGCGGCGCGTTACGCCGGTCGCTCGAACCGTCAGGATCGCCGTCGTGCCTGCCTGCCGTCGGGCCGACTTTTTTGATGGTCTTGGCTGCGCTCATGTCTCAGGGACGCGTCTGTCGCTACCGTGTCTTTAATAACATACCAAGCCTAGTCTACCCGGCACTGGTTTCGCGCCATTCGCCAGGGGCTAATCCCTCCACGGTGTGTGCTCCGATGGCGTAGCGCACCAGTCGAAGTGTCGGGAAACCCACGGCGGCAGTCATTCGCCGAACCTGGCGGTTGCGGCCTTCGGTCAGCACGATTTCGACCCAGGTCGTGGGAATGTTTTGTCGAAACCGGATGGGTGGATTGCGCGGCCACAGCGCCGGCTCGGCGATACACCGCGCCTTCGCCGGCAGCGTGCGCTGTTCATCCAGCATCACGCCGGCACACAATTTTTCCAGCGCAACGGCATCCGGTTCACCCTCGACTTGTGCCCAGTAGGTCTTGGACAACTTGTGGCGCGGGTCGCTCAGACGGTGTTGCAGCTGACCGTCGTCCGTCAGCAACAACAGACCTTCGCTGTCGCGATCGAGCCGTCCTGCCGGATAGACACCCGCAATGCGAATATAAGTCGCCAGCGTTTCTCTGCCCTCGGCGTCGGTAAATTGCGTGAGCACGCCGTGAGGCTTGTTGAACAGAATCAGGCGCGCCACGTCGGCTTGCGACAGGTCAGGACGATTTGCGTTTCGACGGCGCAGTGGTGTCGGCGCCGCGGGTAAAGAAGTCGGGATCCATCATTTCGATGAATAGCCGCGCCTGCGGGGTAATAAATTTTCCGCGTCGTAGCACCACGCCATAGGAACGTTTTGGAAAATAACGGTTCAGCGGGATGGCAGCGAGTTTCTCGCGTCCGGTGAGACAGATGCTGGTCACGATCGAGACGCCCAATCCCATCTCGACATACTTCTTGACGATTTCCCAGCCACCGGCTTCGAGGGTGACGTTGTAATCGAGATTGTGTTGGCTGAATACGGTATCCACGACGCTCCATGTTGAGAGATGGCGTGGCGGCAGGATCAGTCCGAACGGACTCACGTCTTCGAGTTTCAGGTTTTTCTTGCGCGCCAGCGGGTGATCGAGCGGTACGATCAGCATCGGATCGTAATTGAAGACCGGAAAATAGGTGACGTCATCCGGTTTCTCGATGAACGAGCCGACTGCGAAGTCGGCTTCGTCGGCACGTAATAGCGCCAGTCCGTCGCGGCCGGTGACGTTCTGCAGTTTGATGCGGATGCCGGGGTACTTGTCGGTGAAGCGCTTGATAAATTCGGGTAGCAAATAGAGCAGCGTGGCTTCACCGGCCGCGATCGACAGTTCTCCTGAAGCGAGATTGCCGCTGCTGGCGGCGAAGGTATCCGAGAGCGTGTCCACGCCATGAACCAGCGGTTGTGCGATTTCGTAAAGATTGCGACCGTCCGGTGTGAGTGCGATCTTGGGACCGCGGCGCTCAAATAATGTCACGTCCAGTTCGCGTTCGAGCGCCTGAATCTGGAGCGTGACCGAAGGCTGGCTCAGGTGCAGGCGTTCGGCTGCTTTGGAGATGCTTCCGGTTTGTGCGGCACCACAAAATGCGCGCAGCTGTTTCAGACGATTTTGTTTGTAATACAGCCGAGTGGCGGAGCGGGTCATGGACGCGCGGGCAATATTAATGATATGTCGATATTCAACACGCAAGCATTTGCTGTGTCAATTTTAGGCCGCGGTTACGTAAAAACCATCAAAGTCAGGCGCGTTCATTTTGCTACGCGCAACGGAGTGTGCACGCATGCGGAAACGATAGTCGCTATACTTTGCGCCCTCAAAGTCCCGCGGGGACTGACGGAGGAAATGAACTCTCATGGTGTACCAGAAGATCAAGGTGCCGGCAAAAGGCCAGGCCATCACGGTAAATTCCAATAACACATTGAACGTACCCGACATGCCGATCATCCCGTTTATCGAGGGTGACGGCATCGGCATCGATGTCACGCCACCGATGAAAGTGGTCGTCGATGCGGCGGTGAAGAAAGCCTACGGCGGCAAGCGCGAAATCGTCTGGATGGAAGTCTATGCGGGCGAGAAGGCGGTCAAGGTATATGGCGGTGACCAGTGGCTGCCGGCCGAGACGCTCGATGCGCTTACCCATTATGTTGTCTCGATCAAGGGCCCGCTGGCGACGCCGATTGGTGGTGGCATGCGCTCGCTCAATGTCGCCATCCGTCAGGAACTCGACCTCTACGCCTGCGTGCGCCCGATTCGTTACTTCCCCGGTACCGAGACGCCGGTCAAAAAACCGGAACTGACCAACATGGTCATCTTCCGTGAGAACACGGAAGATATCTACGCCGGTATCGAGTGGGCTGCCAATTCTCCGGAAGTAAAAAAAGTCATCTCGTTCCTGTTGAAGGAAATGGCGGTCGAAGAAATTCGTTTTCCCGAGAGTTCCGCGATCGGCATCAAGCCGGTATCGCGCGAGGGATCGGAGCGCTTGATCCGCATGGCGATCCAGTACGCCGTCGATAACGATCGCAAGTCGGTGACGCTGGTGCACAAGGGCAACATCATGAAGTACACCGAGGGCGGATTCCGTACTTGGGGCTATGAACTGGCGAAACGCGAGTTTGGCGCACAGCTGATCGATGCCGGCCCGTGGTCCAAGATCAAGAATCCGAAGACCGGTAAGGAAATCGTTATCAAAGACATCATCGCGGATAACTTCCTGCAGCAGATCCTGTTGCGGCCGGCGGAGTATGACGTGATCGCGACATTGAACCTGAATGGCGACTACATCTCCGATGCGCTCGCGGCACAGGTCGGCGGCATCGGCATTGCGCCGGGCGCCAACATCGCCGATGCCGTCGCCGTGTTCGAGGCCACGCATGGCACGGCGCCGAAGTACACCGGCCAGAACAAGGTCAATCCGGGCTCGATTATCCTTTCGGCTGAAATGATGTTGCGCTACATGGGTTGGGTCGAGGCCGCGGACCTGGTAATGAAGGGTGTCGCCGGTTCGATTGCAGCGAAGGAAGTGACATACGATCTGGCGCGTGAAGTACAGGGGGCGAAGTTGCTCTCGGCCTCCGAGTTTGGTGATAACGTCGTGCGCTTCATGTAAGTAAGAAACTGCGCGAAATAAAAAAGCCGGCCCGCCAGGAATGGCGGGCCGTTTTTTTTTGGGAAAAAAAGAAAAACCCGGCGCCAGGCCGGGTTTGGCAATCCGAGAGTAGTGGGCGACGCCAACTATCTGGAGACTGACCGAATATTGGAAGCCTGTGGACCTTTCGGACCCTGTTGCACCTCGAATTCGACCGTCTGCCCTTCCTTGAGCGTTTTGTAGCCATCCATTTCGATAGCGGAGTAGTGTGCGAATACATCGTCTCCACCGTCAACGGGCGTTATGAATCCATAGCCCTTGCTGGCGTTGAACCACTTTACTGTTCCTGTTGCCATACTTCGTCCCTCCTACCGCGGCAGAGCCGCTTTGCTGCTGTTGCGAACGCGCCGTATCCGCATTGAGCGGGCACGGAAAAGCAAAACATCATCCTCCCGGCGTTTCCGCCAAGTCAAGCAGTCGACTCATGTTTGAGATGGACGAACAATGTGCATGCACAATATTCATGCCATGGCGACCTTGAATTTTTGATCTGACCCCTCACAATGATGGGCAAGCACCATTACTTGAATTTGCGAGTGACTCCTGTTCCGACGCGGTGCGGTTGAATGAGCGACAAACAACCCCAATATCTAGACGGTCCGGTTGTTCAGGAAGCGAAGCCCAAGCTTCAGAAACCGCCGTTTTATAAAGTGATTCTGCTGAACGACGATTTCACGCCGATGGAGTTCGTCGTCGTCATCCTGCAACGGTTTTTTCGCAAGAATCGGGAAGAGGCGACCCGGATCATGTTGCACGTGCACCAGAAAGGCACAGGCATTTGTGGGGTCTTTACCCGCGAGGTGGCGGAGACCAAAGTGCAGCTGGTGCTCGATTTCGCTAAGGAAAACAAGCATCCGCTGCAGTGCACCCTGGAACCGGAATGATTTTTGTATGTACTAAGATAGGAAGATAGCAGGGGTAGACCACCCCGGAGGCCGCAATCATGTTGTCCCAGGAGCTTGAGTTTTCGTTAAACAACGCGTTCCAACGCGCGCGCGAGAAGCGTCACGAATTTATTACGGTCGAGCATCTGCTCGCCGCACTGCTGGACAACCCTTCGGCCGCACGCGTGCTGCGTGCCTGCGGCGGCAACATCGACGAACTGCGTCGTCACCTCGGCACCTTCCTCGATGAGAACGTGCCGAAGCTGTCGCCGGGAAGCGAGATCGATACCCAACCGACCATCGGCTTCCAGCGCGTCATCCAGCGCGCGGTGTTGCACGTGCAGGGCGTCGGCAAGAAAGAGGTCACCGGCGCCAATGTGCTGGTGGCGATCTTCGGCGAGAAGGAATCGCACGCGGTTTATTTCCTGCACAAACAGAACATCAGTCGCTTCGATGTGGTGAATTTCATCTCGCATGGCATCTCCAAAATACCGAGCGAGAATCCGAGCGAGAATCCCGCTGCCGAAGAAGGCGCGGAGGATGCGGGTGCCTCAGAGCGCAGCCCGCTGGATGTCTTCTGCATCAATCTGAATGAGCAGGCACGTGCGGGCAAGATCGATCCGCTGATCGGACGTTCGCGCGAAGTCGAGCGCACCATCCAGATTCTGTGCCGCCGGCGCAAAAACAATCCGCTCTTCGTCGGTGAAGCTGGCGTGGGTAAGACCGCGATCGCGGAAGGCCTGGCCAAGAAGGTCGTGGACAATGAAGTGCCCGAAGTGCTCACGAATGCGACGATCTACGCACTGGATATGGGTGCGTTGTTGGCCGGCACCAAGTACCGCGGTGATTTTGAAAAGCGTTTGAAGGCCGTGCTCGCACAGCTGAAGAAGCAGGAGAATGCGGTGCTCTTTATTGACGAGATCCATACCATCATTGGCGCCGGTGCGGCCTCGGGCGGCGCGATGGATGCCTCGAATCTGCTCAAGCCGGTGCTGTCGAATGGCGATCTGCGTTGCATCGGTTCGACCACGTATCAGGAGTATCGCAACATCTTCGAAAAGGATCGCGCGCTGTCGCGCCGCTTCCAGAAGATCGATGTAACCGAGCCGTCGGTCGAAGAGACCGTCGAAATTCTGCGCGGTCTCAAGAATCGCTTTGAGGCGCATCATGGTGTGCGTTACACACAACAGGCGCTGCGCTCGGCGGCCGAGCTTTCCGCACGTTATATCGGTGACCGCCATCTGCCGGACAAGGCCATCGATGTAATCGACGAGGCCGGTGCCTCGCAGCAGCTGCTGCCACCGACACGGCGCAAGAAGACCATCGGTGCGCACGATATCGAGGAGATCGTCGCCAAGATGGCGCGCATTCCTCCCAAGACGGTCTCGACCTCCGATAAGGAAACACTCAAGAGTCTTGAGCGCGATCTCAAGATGACGGTGTTCGGCCAGGATGAAGCGATCGAGGCACTGGCCACCGCGATCAAGCTTGCGCGCGCCGGCCTGCGCCCGCCGGAAAAACCGATTGGCGCTTATCTGTTCTCAGGTCCGACCGGCGTCGGCAAGACCGAGGTCACGAAGCAACTCGCGCGCGTGCTGGGGCTGGAGCTGATTCGCTTCGATATGTCGGAATATATGGAACGGCATACGGTCTCGCGGCTTATCGGCGCGCCGCCGGGTTATGTCGGTTTCGATCAGGGCGGGCTGCTCACGGAAGCGGTGATCAAGCATCCGCATGCGGTGCTGCTGCTCGATGAGATCGAGAAGGCGCACCCGGACGTTTTCAACCTGCTGTTGCAGGTGATGGATCACGGCCGGCTCACCGACAACAACGGTCGCAAAGCCGACTTCCGCAACGTGGTGCTGGTGATGACGACCAATGCTGGCGCCGAACGCATCGCGCGCGCATCGATCGGCTTCACGCAACAGAATCATACCGGCGACGATACGCTCGAGATCAAGAAGTTGTTCAGCCCCGAGTTCCGTAACCGTCTGGATGCGGCGATCCGGTTCAAACCGCTGGACGAGCAGACCATCATGCACGTGGTGAGCAAGTTCATCACCGAACTGGAAGCACAGCTTTCCGACAAGCACGTCACCTTCGAGGTCGACGAGACGGCAAAGTCGTGGCTGGCGAAATTCGGCTATGACCCGGCGATGGGCGCGCGGCCGATGGCACGTCTCATTCAGGAGCGCGTCAAGAAGCCGCTCGCGGATGAGTTGCTGTTCGGCAAGCTCGAACACGGTGGTCACGTGAAAGTGTCGGCGAACGAGACCGGTCTAACCTTCGAGTTCCAGCCGCGCACGGAGAGCGCGCAGAAGGCGACCTCGGTCGAGGAGTAAACTCAGTCGTACCAAAAACAAACCCCGGCTTGCCGGGGTTTTTTATTTTTGGTCGTTCAGTCGGGTAAGCGACAATAAACTAGCGGGCGCGGAAAGTAATCCGGCCTTTGGTGAGATCGTACGGAGTGAGTTGCACGGTGACGCGATCGCCAGTGAGGATGCGGATGTAATTCTTGCGCATCTTGCCTGAGATGTGAGCCGTGACTACGTGCCCATTGTCGAGTTTGACGCGGAACAAGGTATTCGGAAGCGTCTCGACGATCGAGCCTTCCATTTCGATGTGTTCTTCTTTCGCCACGCGCTTCCTTCAGGGTTCAACAGGCGGCGTAGTTTGCCTGAGCCGGGGAAGGGCGTAAAGCGCAGATCAACCGGGGAACCACCCCTAATTTGTGCTGCGGGCGGTGCGCGGCCGGCGTACTGGCTCCTGCCAGGCGACGTGCGGATGCAGGGCGTCGGCGATCAGCACGATATGCAGTTGCAGAAAGTTTTCGATTTGTTCGTGGTTCAGGGTCGACAAATTATCGCGCAACGCGCGGTAATGCAGGGGGTTAAGGTATACGACGTTGGGTGGGAATCGATGTTCCCGCTGGAAATTGCGGATCAGGCGGTAGAGAAAGCTGAGCATCTCGCACCTCGTCGGGTTGTCTGCCTAGGCTACACGGCAGCAATTCCCATGCCCGGTAGCTTAAGTATGGCACAAAATTCTGAACCCGAAAGATTTCAGCAGAATGACAGACTATTCGGAGGCGGGAGCAAAATCGAAAGACCGCCAGCGGCCGTCGAGATAGGCCTCAAGGGGGCGATAATTCTCTTTGTAGGACATTTTGGTGCATTCGCGAATGAGGTAGCCGAGATAGACCGACGCCAATCCAAGCTGGCGCGCGCGTTCGATCTGCCATAAAACCGCAAATGTACCCAGACCACGACGTTTCTCCAGCGGGTCGAAGAAGGTATAGACCGCTGATAATCCATCGGGGAGGTGATCCACGACTGCGACCCCTAATAACCGCGTACGCAGGCGCATTTCATAGAACACCGTATGCACATGCCGGCTTAGCAGAAAATTGGTGTATTTCTGCGGATCCGAATCGTCCATGCCGCCGCCTGCGTGACGACTTTTCTGGTAGCGAAGGTATAGCGCGAAATGTTCCGGGTTATGTTCCGGCGCATGCGCGGTAACCTTGAGGTCGCTGTTGCGCGCGAGGATACGCCGCTGGCTGCGGCTCGGTTGAAACAGCGCTGCCGGTATGCGCACCGGGATGCAGGCTTGGCAATCGCGGCAATGCGGCCGATAGACCAGATCGCCGCTGCGGCGAAAACCCAGTCGCATGTAGGACGCATACGTAGGCGTATCGAGGGGTGCGCGCGGATCGACGAACAAGGACGTCGCGACTCGACCCGGCAGATAGCTGCAGGGATGCGGCATCGATAGAAACATCTCCGGTTTTTTGTGCTCGCGCGTCATTTCTTTATTAAAAATGGACTGTCATACCGGCAAAGTCAAATGCGTTTTTACGGTGCCACCGTCGAGCCCGTATCGAGTTGCCAATTTCCGTGCCGTTCCGGCAGAGGCAGCGCCAGTGCCAGATGATCGAGGAAGTCGCGCCGGCGAATTTCCTCGGCACCGAGCGACGTAAGATGTTTTGAGGGTAACTGGCAATCGATAATCCGGAAGTTCCATGCCTGCAGCTGGCGCACCAGCGTCGCGAATGCAACCTTGGATGCGTCCGTCACGCGCGCGAACATGGATTCACCAAAGAATACGCCGCCGAGTGCCACGCCATAGAGTCCGCCGACGAGCTGTCCGCCGTGCCAGCTTTCTACGGAATGCGCATAGCCGAGTTCATGCAAGCGCGCATAGGCATCAAGCATTTCCGGCGTGATCCAGGTGCCACCTGTCGGGTATTGTGGCCGCGGCACTGCGCAGGCCTGCATGACGTCACGAAAACGGCTGTCGAACGTGACGGTGAAATCGCCTTGACGCAAGGTCTTGCGCAGGCTGCGCGAGATATGCAATTTGGCTGGGAACAACACCGTGCGTGGATCGGGAGACCACCACAGGATCGGCTGGCCCTCGTTGTACCACGGAAAAATTCCATGACGGTAGGCCTCGAGCAAACGTTCAGCGCGCAGATCACCACCCATCGCCAGCAGACCTTCCGGCGATGCCAGGTCGACCGGCGGGAAACGAAAATCGGTCGAGTCGGAATTGAGAACGAACATCGCGGCGGATGCCTAAGTCAATTCAATGTCAGCAAACGGTTGACGTCTTCGATCTCGGCGTCGCCCAATTGTCCGACGGCGGCTTTCAGACGTAGCCGGGCGAGCAGATAGTCGTAACGCGCCTGCGATAAATCGCGCTTGGTGGCGTAAAGTACGCGTTGTGCCGTGATGATGTCGATGTTGCTGCGCAACCCGCGCTCGTAGCCAAGCAGCGTGGATTCGAGCGCGCGCTGATTCGACGCCTGCGCCTGTTCCAGGGCCTTCACGCGCGCAACACCGTTCAGTACCGCGAGATATTGCTCGCGCACTTGTTGCGCAACCTGGCGCCGCACGGATTCAAGCTGTTGTTCCGCCTGATCGCGCCGCGCCGAGGCCTCGCGCACCCTGGAGGTTCCGGCGCCGCCCTGATACAGCGGTATCTGCAGCACCAGACCGATCTGATTGGTATTGGTATAGACCGGAATACCCATGAAGCTGCCGCCGGCATCGTTATAGGTATGCGACGCGGCCAGATCGAGCGTGGGGTAATGCGCGCTGTTACTCTTTTCGATTTCCTGGCGCGCGCTTTCAACGATCTGCTCCTGAGATTTAATTTGCGGATTGTCGACGCTGGCGGCAACCCATTTTTCCATGTCCGCAGGCTGGGGACCGGAAAGGTCGAGTGCCTGCCCGAGACGGGCAACGGCGCCCGGCGCAGAACCAGTGAGTAGCCGCAGTGCCTCGCGTTTTATTTCATAGTCGTTGGCGGCGGCGATCTCCCGTGCCAACACCAGATCGTAGGCCGCCTGTGCCTCGTGCACATCGACAAGGGACGCGTTACCGACCGAGAAGTTGCGTTTGGCAAGCCCGAACAGGCGTTCGATCGCGGCTTTTTCCGTACGCACAAAATCGAGTATGTCCTGAGCATTCAGTATCGCAAGGTAGGCCTGGGTGACGCGCAAAATCAAATCCTGGCGCGCGCTCGCGAGGTCGGCCTCCGCTTGTGCCGCGGCGGCCTCACCTTGCGCATAGCCGGCAAAATTCTGCTTGCGATAAATCGGTTGTGTGAGTTGTAAACTGTAGATATCGGTGCGGTAGCGAAAGGTGTCGTTGATCATCGGCGTCTTCACCTGTTGATCCGACTGTGTCGTGGAGGCGGACAATGTCACGGTGGGTAACAGTGATGCGCGGCCCTGCGGCAGACGTTCGACATTGGCGGCGTAATTAGCCCGCGCGGCGCCCCATTGCGGATCGCGCGTCTGGGCCTGGCGATAAACGTCGAGCAGACTATCGGCGGCCACTGGCATGGCACAGGCGAGCAGCATGCAAAGCGCGATTGGACGCTGCATCATTTTTTGTTGCCGAAGCGACGACCGCGACCGGCAATGCGGTTCCATGTTTGCCGCAGCATGTTGACAGAGCCTTGTTGACGCGCCGTTTCGCGCGCGCCCTCAACCAGTGAGTACACCGCCGGCACGACCACCAGTGTCAGCAGCGTCGATGACACCATGCCACCCATAACGACCAGTGCCAACGGGCGATTGGTTTCGACACCCGGCCCGAGGCCGATGGCCGCCGGCATCATGGCGGCGATGACGGTAAGCGAGGTGATGAGCACCGGGCGCATACGATGCGGGCAGGCCTCGGACAGCGCATCGTGGATACTCCGACCCTCGGTGCGATATTGGTTGGTGAGGTCGATGAGAAGAATCGAGTTCTTCGCCACCAGCCCCATAAGCAGAATCATGCCGATCATGGAGAACAGGTTCAGCGTCTCGCCGAACATCCATAACGCCGCGACACCGCCGATGATGGCCAGCGGTTGCGCCAACATCACTACCAGTGGTTGCAGCAGCGAATTGAACTGACTCGCGAGCACCATGTATATCATCAACAGGGCGAGGCTGAACGCAAACACGATGTAGCCCATGGTCTTGGCAAATTCCTCCGCCTGACCGGTGAACGAGATTGAATATCCGGCAGGCAGAATTTCCGCAGCGATACGTTGGACGGCACTGGTCGCATCGCCGAGCGGCAGTCCATCGAGTGCGCCGAAAATAAATCCGGCGTATTGGCGGTTGCGACGCGTGACGACCGACGGGCCGAGGCGTTCTTGCGCCTTCACCAGGCTGTCGACGCGGACCAGTTCCCCTCGACGATTGCGTACATAGAGTTTTTTCAACACGTCCGAACTCGCGCGCGCACCCGGTTCCACCTGCAAGCGTATGTAGTAGCGCTTGTCGCCATCGCGAAATTGCGCTACGTCGACGCCACCAGTCATAAAACTGAGTGTCTGGGCGATGTCGGCCGCGCTCAATCCAAGTTGCGCCGCGCGTTCACGATCGAGTTCGATATGTAACTGCGGCAGGTTTAGTTTCAGGTCCTTGTCCAGGCGCGCGATGCCCTGAACTTGCCCCAATTGCGCCGCCATGATGTTAGATAGTTCATCGACCTTGCGCAGATCGGGACCGAGAATCGCGAATTGTAGCTGTTCGCCACGAAAGCCAAAGGCCGAGATCAGCGACGGGAAGGTTTCCGCACCGCTCACCGCTGCCAGTTCGCGGCGTAGTTCACGCATTATCTGCGATTGGGAGATGTCGCGATGCTTGCGCTCCACCAACCGCACGACAGTGTTGGCGGTCGTGACCTGACCGGTATCGCCAAGGCCAATCACGGAAAAAATACTCTGAACCTCGGGTCGTCTGGCGACAATGCCCTCGACCTCTTTCAGTTTTCGGTTGGTGTACTCCAGATTCGATCCGAGCGGTGCCTGGGTGATGATGGAGAAGCGCGACTCATCTTCTTCTGGCACGAAGGTTTTGCCGACAAATTTGAATGGCACCACGCTGGAGAGCACAATGACCGCGGCCAGCAGTACGACTTTCCAGCGATGGGCGAGGCCTTGGCGAAGCAGTGCGCGGTAGGTATTTTCCAGCGCGACAAAGCCACTTTCGAGCGCGCGATAGAGGCGCCCTTGTTTCCTCGGCAATTCAAGGAAGCGCGCGCACAGCATCGGCGTGAGTGTCAGTGAGACCCACAACGATGCCAGTACGCCGATGACCACGACCAGCGCGAACGAGCTCATGAAGCGCCCGAGAATGCCCGTAATAAAGGCAATCGGCAGAAAGATTGAAACCAATGTCAGGGTCGAGGCCAGTACTGCGAAGATCACCTGATTGGAACCGAGCGTCGCGGCTTTCTCTTTCTCTTCGCGGCCTTCCTCACGGTGCCGATAGACATTTTCCAGCACCACAATGGCGTCATCCACCACCACACCGATCAGCAGCAGCATTCCGAGCAGGGTAATTTTATTCAGGGTAAAGCCGGCGAAATACATCGCCGCGAAGGTCGCAAACAACGACACCGGAATGGCGGTAGCGATGATCAGCGTGGAGCGCAGACTCCGGAGAAATATGAATACCATGAGCGCGGCGAACAGTGTGCCGAGCAACAAGTGTTCGTCGAGCGCGTCGATGTACTGGCGGATAGTGATCGACTCGTCCGAGGAGTAGCGGATATCCAGCCCCGGCGGCAGCGACGGTAAAATTTCTTTTTCGATGCGCTGCTTCACGCTATCGACAACGGCGACGGTGTTGGCGTCGCTGGTCTTGATGATGCCAAGACCTACCGCGGGTTCACCGGAGAAACGCGCCAGCCGGCGCGCGTCCTGGACGCCGTCTTCAATCTTCGCGACGTTCTCGAGGTAGATCGGCGCGCCCTGGCGGTAGGCGACGATCAGCCGGTTGATATCTGCGACTTTGGCGAACTCGGCTTCAAGTTTGATCACCCATTCGCGGCTCGGGCTGTCGATGAATCCGGCCGGTTGATTGAGATGCTCGCGTTGAATCGCGTTGGCAACATCGCTAGCGGAAAGGTCGTAGGCCCGCAGACGTTCCGGGTCGAGCCAGATGCGGACGGTACGTTTGATTTCGCCGCCGAGTTGCACATCGCCGACGCCGTTGATTGTTTGCAATCGCGGTTTGATGACTTCGTCGGCGTAGCGGTTGATTTCCTGGATCGTGCGGTTACCGGTAAGGATCACCCACAGTACCGCGTTAGCGCTTGCGTCAATCTTGCGTGCGACCGGTGGATCGGCATCTTTGGGGAGATTCTTGAGGACGCTGTCGATCTTGGCCTTTACTTCCTGGTAGGCGACGTCACCATTTTTTTCCAGCTCGAACTCAACCGAGACCACCGAGGCACCGATCGACGAGCGCGAAGTGATCGCCTTGACCCCCGGGACCTGGCTGACCGCCTCTTCAATAATGTTGGTGATGTTCTCGTCCATGATCTCGGGATCGGCGCCCTTCATCGTGGTGACGACCGAGACAATGGGGAAGTCGATCTTCGGAAACCGATCGAGACCGAGACGCATGAAGCTGATGACGCCAAACAGGATGAGCACGAGGCTCACCATGAGCGTGAAGATGTGACGGCGGATCGAAAATTCCGGCAGTGTCACGGCGATTTCTCTTTTTCCGCTACGCCCGTGCCACGCACGCTTACTTTTGCGCCGTCCGAAAGCAGTGCCGCACCGTCCACGGCGACGGTCGACCCGGCCGCAAGCCCGTCAGTGATTTCGATAACGCCGTCACGCGTGAGTCCGGTGCGGACACGGCGTTCACGCGCGACACCGTTGTCTATCACGTACACCACGCTGCCCGCCGGTCGCAGCACGACCGCCTGTTCCGGAACGGCCACGGCATTTTGGTGTACCGCAAGCGTGACTTCACCCCGGACGCTGCCGTTCGGTCGCCAGCTGCCGGTATTGTGAACGGCCACAATTGCCTCGCGACTCATCGTGGTCGCATTGAGTCCGGGACGAATCTCACGGATGGTGCCTTGCACGGCCTTGGCGTCGCTCCCAAAGCTCGTCAGCTGAACCGCCTGACCGGGATGCAGCTGGGCGGCGACGTGTTCGGGGAACGACAAGCGTACGTAAAACGTCTTGCCCGCGGCACGGGTGGGATCGTAATCAAGTGCGAAGCCGAGCGCGGTCTCGGCGCCGGTGGCGGACTCCACGATCGGCAAGTTCACCCTGTTAGCGTTTGCCACCGTGATCGGTGTCGAACGCTCGGGTGGTTTAATGTCAGTCTGTTTGGTGCAGGCCAGCAGCACCGAGAGGGCGGCGAGCAACGAAGCCAGAAAGTAGCGTGACGGGCGAGAGTGGATAGCCATGGCGATTTTTTCGAGATTATTTTGCGTCATTCGGTGCGATCAGTATTCCGCGCATCAGAATGTCTGCGAGCAGGGCGCTGTAGCGCCCCGGGTCGGCGGCAAAACCGACATCGGGAAGATGTTTGAAAACATTTCGTGATTGCAGGAAGAACAGATTGGCGCCAATGAGGGCAATCGCCGCCATGGCTGGATCAAAGTCAGCGCGAAGCTCGCCACGCCCCTGACCGCCACGCAGAACTGCCACCAGGCGTGCAAACTTGTCGCCAACGACACGCTCCGCCAGTTCCTTGGCCAGGCGGCCGTCATTTTCCGTCAACAACTCGCGCAACATCAGCCGGTGCAGCCGTTCGTGGTCGAGCATGTCGTCGAGCATGTCAACGGCGTAGGCCGCGAAACGTTCGTTAAAAGTGCCGGTATGGGTTTCGAGATTGTGTAACCGTTCGCTACCTTTGTGACAGGCGTTATGCAGGACGGTCAGATAAAGTTCGCGTTTGGAAGAGAAGTGATGAAAGATATTGGCCTTGCTGACACCGGCACGTTCGGCGATGGTATTAATCGAGGCCGCTTCGAAGCCGTGTTCGGCAAAGAGTTCTTCAGCGGCGGCAAGAATACGCGCGGTGGATTCGCTTCCGGCACGCGTCAGGTTCGCATGTGGAGATAACTTTTCGGCATTGGTAGTTGTCATCGTCTCAACAGAAGAAATGTGTGTAGACTGACCGATCGGTCAGTAAATATTATCTCTTGGATCATGCATTACGCAATAGACAGGAAACTGCTGTTAATTCTGATCGGGCTTATTTCGCTGCCGGCGGGAGCCGACCAGGTAGCGCCGCTTGGGTTCGAAGAGAGTATCGCCCTGGCGGCGCAGAACAACGCCGACTTGCAGAGTGCCCAGGCGAATCTCCGAGCCGCCGAATTTCGGTCGCGAGGCGCCTACAGCGGCTATCTACCACAGGTTTCGGCCAACGCAAGCCGTACCGAGAGTTCGACCACTACGTCCACCAACGGTACGTCGAGTGGTGTGAGCAATTCAGCCGGCGTCACCGCGACGCAGAATCTGTTTTCAGGGTTTCAGGACCGGGCGCGGGTGGATCAAGCGGCGGCCAATCTTGAATCGACGCAAGCGGCGCTGATTTCTGCCAAGACGCAGTTGAGTGTCGATCTTAAAGCAGCATACGCCGGCCTTCTCTACGCGCAGGACAACGTAGCGCTTACCGACAATATCCAAAAACGACTGGAAGAGAACCTGCGACTGGTCGAATTGCGCTTTCAAAGCGGACGCGAGAACAAGGGGGCGTATCTGCAGGCACGCGCGTCCGTGGCCCAGGCCCGTTTCGAATCTCTGCAGGCGCGCCAGGCCCTTGCCTCTGCACAGGCGCAACTCGCGCGGGTGCTTGGCGTAACAGTGGCGGGGTTGCGGGTCACGGGTGCGATAGCGTTAGCCGATCCGGGCGGGCTACCGGATTTTTCCGCGATAGTAAACACCACACCCGCTATTCGCGATGCCATGGCCAAGGAAAAATCTGCCGATGCGGATGTACAGCTCGCCCGCGCCGGTTTTTACCCGAGCGTAAATATTTCCGGTACCGTCGGCCGTGAAGGCCAACGCGGGTATCCGGAAAACAACCAGCGCTCGGTGAACGCGAGCATATCCGTCCCGCTTTTCAGCGGTGGCAAGGATATATACGGGGTGCGGGCCGCCTCGGCGACACTGGATGCCAGCAAGGCCAGTCGGGAAAGTCTGGAACAGCAGGTGCTCGTACGGTTGACGCAAAACTATTACGCCTATGTGGAGTCGGGCGAAAAGCTGAAGGTAGATCGCGAATTTCTTGATGCCGCCCAGACCCGCGCCCAGATCGCGCGCGCCCAATACGAAAACGGATTGCTATCGTTCCAGGATTGGGACCGCATCGAACAGGATCTTATTCAACGCCAGAAAACATTTCTCGCGTCCACGCGCGATCGCGTTACCGCCGAGGCCGCGTGGGAACAGGTGCAGGGTAAGGGAGTGATTCCATGAAAATTTCGGAAATGATGCGAACCTATCGCAAGTCGATCGTCATCGGTTTGCTGGTGCTGTTGGCGCTCGGCGGTGCCGGATGGGTCTGGTTCGGAAAACGCGGCACCGAACCCGCTTATCGAGAAGTTAAATTGTCGCGCGGCGACCTTGAGGTAACGATCCTCAGTACCGGCGTGGTGCAGCCGCAGAACCGGCTCGAGATCAAGGCGCCGATCCCCGGCCGTGCCGACGAGGTGCTGGTGGACGAGGGCTACAAGGTAAAAAAAGGCCAGATTCTCGTGTGGATGAGTTCGACCGAGCGCGCAGCGCTACTGGATGCGGCGCGCGCCAAGGGGACCGAGGAAGTAAAGCGCTGGGAGGATATCTATCGCGCGACGCCGATTCTTGCGCCGATTACCGGCACCATTATTTTGCGTAGCATCGAGCCCGGCCAGACGTTTACCAGCAGCGACGCCGTGTTGGTGATGTCGGATCGGCTCACGATTAAAGCGCAGGTGGATGAGACCGACATCGGTCAGATCAAACTTGGGCAGCAAGCCAAGATTGTTCTCGATGCCTATCCCAACCAGCCCTTTGTCGGGAAGGTGGATCAAATCGCCTACGATTCAAAGACGGTCAACAACGTCACCACGTATGTGGTGGATGTGTTACCGGAGAAAATACCGGATTTCATGCGCAGCGGGATGACCGCCAATGTAAGTTTCGTCACCGCGTCGCGCCGTGACGTGGTGCTGGTGCCGACGGAGGCCATTCGCGTTCGCAATGGTCAGATGCAAGTGCTGGTGCGCGAGACGCAAGACGATGCCAAGCCGACCGAACGCAAAGTTGAGCTGGGGTTGAATGACGGGCGGCGGACTGAGGTAATCGCCGGATTGGCAGAAGGAGACCGGGTGCTCGTGCCGCAGATGCTCAAGGCCGGTAAGGCGTCCGGGTCGAGCCCGCTGACACCATCGTTTGGTGGCGGCAGGCGGTAAGTGTCTGTGATTGAATTCCGCGATGTTCACAAAACCTACCGACTGGGCGATACGGTGGTGCGGGCGTTGCAGGGGGTGTCGCTCACGATTGAGAGCGGCGAGTTTGTCGCCATCACCGGTCCGTCGGGCTCGGGAAAATCCACCTTGATGCACATCATCGGGCTGCTCGATGTGCCCGATACCGGATCGTACCGTCTGAATAACCGCGAAGTGGCAAAACTCGGCGAGGATGAGCTCGCGGTGCTGCGCCGTGGTGAAATCGGTTTCGTGTTCCAGCAGTTTCATTTGTTGGCGCGCACGACCGCCGCGGAAAACGTTTCGTTGCCATTGTTGTATTCTCGTGGTCGCTACGATCTCGCCGCCGCACGCGGGTTACTGGCGCAAGTGGGGATCGCGGATCGGGCGGGCCACCGACCGAATGAACTTTCCGGCGGTCAGCAGCAACGGGTGGCGATTGCACGCGCGCTGGTGAATCATCCGCGCATCATCCTGGCCGATGAACCGACCGGAAATCTCGACAGCGCCAGTCAGCGCGAAATTCTCGCGATCCTGAAAGATCTCAATCGCCAGGGAATCACGGTCATCATCGTCACGCACGAGGAAGAGGTCGCGCGCGAGGCGGCGCGACGCATTCACATGCGTGATGGCATGATTCAATCCGACGAACGTACGCGTGCGCGGCAGGTCGCGCGTACGCCGGAAGCGAAAACATCGGTCACGGCGGCGCCAAACCGGTGGCATTGGCGCGAAATGGTCGAACACGTACGCCAGGGGTTGCGCGCGCTGGCCGCCAACAAGGTGCGCACTGCGCTTTCTGCTCTCGGCATCCTCATCGGCGTGGCCGCGGTGGTGGCGGTGCTGGCGCTCGGACGTGGCGCGCAGGAGTCCATCGAGCGCCAGTTGTCGTCACTGGGGTCGAATCTTCTGGTCTTGCGCGCCGGCGCGGTTCGCGTCGGGGGTGTAGCGCAAGAGGCCGGTTCGACTACACGTTTGACGACCGAAGACGTGCTGGCAATCAAGGAGCGCGTGCCGGGTGTGGTCGAAGCCGCGCCGAATGTTTCCGGTCGCGCCCAAGTGACCTATCGCAACAAGAACTGGAGCACGCAATTGCTTGGGGTCGGCACCGCGTATGCGCAGATGCGCGCGTCCGAGCCGGGATTCGGGCGTTTCTTCACCGAAGACGAAAATCGCAGCCGGGCGCGGGTGGCGCTCGTCGGGTTCACGTTGGTGCGCGAGCTGTTCGGTGGCGAAAATCCGATCGGTGAACTGATCAAGATCAATCGCGTTAATTTTCAGGTGATCGGTGTATTGCCGGAGAAGGGCGCGAACGGTTTTCGCGATCAGGATGATATCGTGATTGTTCCGGTGTTGACCGCCATGCATCGGTTACTCGGCAAGAGCTACGTGGATTACATCGACATTGAGGCCGAGAATCCGCAGGTGATGGAGAGTGCGCAAAATTCCATCAATGAACTCATGCTGGCGCGTCATCGGATACCGCCGGGGCAACGTAAGGACGCGTTCCAGATTCGTAATCTCGCCGATATCCAGGCGGCGCTCGAGGAATCGAGCCGCACGATGTCGTGGTTACTGTCCTCCATCGCCGCCATCTCGTTGCTCGTCGGGGGTATCGGGATCATGAACATCATGCTGGTATCGGTCACCGAGCGCACGCGCGAGATCGGTTTGCGCAAGGCCGTGGGCGCACGGCCACGCGACATCCTGAGTCAGTTTCTGATCGAGACCGTGGTCGTCAGCGTGGTTGGTGGGTTGGCCGGCATTTTTTGCGGCTGGGCAGTGACCGAGATCATGTCCGCCGCTGCCGGCTGGAGCGCGTCGGTGTCCGCCGGGGCGGTACTCCTGGCGTTCTCGTTCTCTGCCGGAATCGGGCTAATTTTCGGTATTTACCCGGCCCGACGTGCGTCGGCCCTCAATCCGATTGAAGCGCTGCGCTATGAGTAGCGCGGATTGCGCAATGTGAATGCAACCTTAATGGTGCCAAGGCGGCGGTGACTACGAATTGAAAGTCAAAACGCGGCAATACGAACTAACCGCAGGTTCACAAAGGGGGGGTTCTCAGGGATAATCCGCGCCTCTTTTTAGGGGAATAATTCTAAATGAATCTGCACGAGTACCAAGCTAAGTCCCTGCTCGCGAAATTTGGTGTCCCGGTACCGAAGGGTCAACCGGTGTTCACCGCGACCGAAGCGGGAGAGGCCACGAAGACGCTCGGGGGAAATCTCTGGGTTGTTAAGGCGCAAGTTCATGCCGGTGGCCGTGGTAAGGCGGGCGGTGTAAAGCTTCTTAAGACGCGTGAAGATGTGGAGGCGTTCGCGAAGTCGCTGCTGGGTACCCGTCTGGTGACGCATCAGACCAATGCGAGCGGCCAGCCGGTCGATCGCATGTATGTCGAAGCGCCGAGCGACATCGCGCGCGAACTTTACCTGGCCTGCCTGACGGATCGTGCAGTGGAGCGCGTGACGTTCATCGCCTCGACCGAAGGCGGCATGGAGATCGAAGAAGTCGCCGAGAAGCATCCGGAAAAGATTCTCAAGGTCATCGTCGAGCCCTCGGTCGGCCTGCAGCCGTACCAGTGTCGCGAGATCGGTTTCAAGCTCGGCCTCACCGACAAACAAGTCTCGCAGCTGACCAGGATCATGCTCGCGCTGTACAAGGCTTATATGGAATGCGATCTCGCGATGCTCGAGATCAATCCGCTGGTGGTGACCAAGGCCGGCGACATCATCGCGCTCGATGCCAAGGTGCAGGTGGACGACAACGCGGTCTATCGTCAGAAAGAAATTGCCGAACTGCGCGATTCAACCCAGGACGACCCGAAGGAAGTAAAGGCGCAACAGCACGAGATCAATTACGTCGCGCTCGAAGGCAATATCGGTTGCATGGTCAACGGCGCCGGCCTGGCGATGGCGACGATGGATTTGATCAAACTCTCCGGCGGTCAGCCGGCAAACTTCCTCGATGTCGGCGGTGGCGCCACGGCCGAGCGCGTGACCGAAGCGTTCAAGATCATTCTGTCCGATCCGGCGGTGAAGGCGATTCTTATTAATATCTTCGGCGGCATCGTGCGTTGCGACACCATTGCCGAGGGCATCATCACGGCGGTGAAGCAGGTCAACGTCACCGTGCCGGTGGTTGTGCGTCTCGAAGGTACGAACGTCGAGAAGGGCCGCGAGATGCTCAAGAACTGCGGTCTCAAGGTCATCGCTGCTGACAATCTCCCCGACGCGGCCAAGCAGGTTGTGGCGGCGGCGAAGTAACGGGAAATCGATAAGGTTTTGTCGAAAAACTAAAGATCCCCTCACCCCTTGCCCTCTCCCTGAGGGAGAGGGGGAGTTGGTGAGAATCTACATAAAGGGTTCACATGAGCGTACTCGTTAATAAAAGCACGAAGGTCATTTGCCAGGGCTTCACCGGCAAGCAAGGCACCTTCCATTCCGAAGGCGCGATCGCCTACGGCACCAACATGGTTGGCGGTGTTACGCCGGGCAAGGGCGGCCAGACGCACCTCGGTCTGCCGGTCTTTAATACTGTTCGCGACGCCGTCGAGAAGGCGGGCGCGGAAGCGACGATGATCTACGTGCCGGCGCCGTATGCGGCCGACTCGATCCTCGAAGCCGCCGCGGCGGGCATCAAGGTCATCGCCTGCATCACCGAAGGCATCCCGGTGCGCGACATGTTGCACGTGAAGTTCGCGCTGCGCACGAAGTACAAGGACTCCGTGCTCATCGGTCCGAACTGCCCGGGCATCATCACGCCGGGCGAGTGCAAGATGGGCATCATGCCGGGCTTCATCCACAAGCCGGGCGTCATCGGCATCGTGTCGCGCTCCGGTACGCTGACCTATGAAGCCGTGAACCAGACCACGAAGGAAGGTCTCGGCCAGACGACATGCATTGGAATAGGCGGCGATCCGATCCAGGGCCTGAACTTTGTCGACTGCTTGAAGCTGTTCCAGAACGACCCGGCCACCAAGGGCATCGTGATGGTGGGCGAGATCGGCGGTCAGGCGGAAGAAGATGCGGCCGAGTACATCAAGAAAAACGTCACCAAACCGGTGGTGGCCTACATCGCCGGTGTCACCGCCCCGAAGGGTAAGCGCATGGGCCATGCGGGCGCCGTGATTTCCGGCGGCAAGGGCACGGCGGACGAGAAGTTCCGCGCGCTCGAAGCTGCCGGCGTGCATACGGTGCGTGCGCCGACCGAGATCGGCAAGAAGATGAAGGAAGTGATGAAGTAACAGTCGTCATTCCTGTTACAAAAAAACGGCCGCGCAAGCGGCCGTTTTTTTGTCTGCGATGTATAGCGCAGGTCGGTTGCTGTCCCGGTCGTTTTCAGCTGCAAACTGACCGGCACGGTTACTCCCGTGCTTCGCGTTACTTAACGGCCGAAAAACGAGCTGACAAACTCCATTGGTTAGGACGGCCGTTCCCGCTTGTTCCAAGCGACCCCGGGTTTTCTTGGATGGTGGCGAGATAGGCGCTAGGCACGACGCCGAACCCGACCAAGCCAACGTACGCGATGAATCCGCTGGTGTCGGTCGCCTCAAGAATGCCAGGAATTGCAGTGTAAGACCAAGCGAGAGGCAAGGTGCCGCATGACGAGGTCATGGTAGTGCCATTGCTTGAAAATGTGTACACCATCGGCTGAGCGCTGTTGGCGGGACAAGAATTCTCGAACGTGATCTCGCGCCCAGCCAACATCGAAAGCGTCAGCGGCGTAAGAGGTGTGCTGCTTCCGGAGCATGTGCCTGTCAGATAGGTTTGGCCGGTATCTGGCCCGGAGGTATAGATATTAGTGAAACCGCCGCTCCATACGCCGTGACCATCATCGCTGTAATTGACGCTATACGTTCCAGGTTCGTTGTAGGTGTAACCGTTACTCAACTCCGTTCCATCCCAGGGTTTATGAAACACGCTACCCGCCGGAGTGAATGTTCCCGTCCCGTATACTTGGGATAGGTTCGACGCTGTGATCGTCGCCGGACCCGGGTTTATGAACCTCGCGACGTTGCCCCTGCTATCGAGATAGAAGAACTCTGTCAGCGTACTCGTGTGTATTGCCGTCGGTGAGGTACTTAGCGGCAACGTGTACTGGGCGTAGGCAATGTTGAACGACAACACGGTGCCGCCGTTGGAAAATCCGACTGATTGAACTCCAAGGCCAGCGGCAGTGGAATACAAATTACTCGCAACCGTGCTGCCCAACACCGAAGGCCCGGTCGATTGATTGATGACGGGTGTCACGAAGGCAGGAGCGCTTGAATTGGATGCCAGTACCGTATTCGCCTGCACGCCGCTGAAGAACGTATCGATCGAGCCGTTTGCCGTCGGCGGGAGAGCCCCGCCGTTTGAAACATAGTTGTTAAGGTTTACAACATCGGTCGCATTTAATCTGAGGCCGCTCACATTCATTATGCTGCCGCTGCCGATGTTGAGCGCCGTCAAGGTATCCGCAATCTGCGGTCCTTCTGCGAAGGAAAGCACAAAAGTATTAATCCCGGTCGGGACCACGGAACCGAGGCGCACGCTGGCGGCGCTGTTCGCAGTTGTGTTAGCGCAACCTGATCCGGCACCGTCAATCCAAAACGTTACTTGATCGCCCAGCCGGTACTCGTAGCTACCGGCGCCTGTCGTCGTTCCTGCCTTATTGGACGGGTTTGCGCTGTAGCATAAGCCGGTTGTCGGTGCGTCGAGAAAAGTCGATTTGAGTAAAGCCGCGCTGCCATCTCCTGAGCCCTCGCCGCCGCAGCCGGAAAGCAGGGCGGCATAGATCACGGTTGGAACAAGCGAATTTAGTTTAAACGACATAACGCCCCCTTTTTAGAAAAATACCTTCGATGAAGGGCCTGTCAGCGTGCGATTGCTGCACCTTATTGTGAGGCCCCGAAAGAATTCACCGGCTTCCTCCAACGCCGTCCAGGCGCGGCCGTGCTCCGTCGTGAGCCGGCCGCGTGAATCAATTGCGACGACCCAACCAAAAAGCCGAGGTTTAGTGAATCTAGTTTAGTGACTACCGCTACCTGGGCGCAACTGCGCTGGAGAACTTCGAGCACACCCGCAAGACCGATTGCGCAAGAACTGCCCGCAGAATGGCGAATAGCGGGGTGAGTTTTCGTGAATTGGGTCTTATACTCCGCGTACTTATGAACAACACCCTGCGCGTCGCACTTGCCCAACTCAATCTGCTGGTGGGCGATGTCGCCGGGAACGTCGAGAACATGATCGCGGCCGCAGTTCGCGCCCGCGATGAGCTGAAGGCAGACCTCGTCGTTTTCCCCGAGCTCGCGCTCACCGGTTATCCGCCCGAAGATTTATTGCTGCGTCCCGAGTTCACGGCGCGCGTCGAGCTTGGTCTCGGCGAGCTGCTCAAGTGCGTCGCCGGTATCGACGTCATCGTCGGCTATCCCAAGCGTCAATACGGCCGCCTCTATAACGTCGCCTCACTGTTGCGCAACGGGTGTGTCGCGGCCACGTATTACAAGCACAGCTTGCCCAACTACAGCGTGTTCGACGAGAAGCGTTACTTCGCCGAGGGCACGGGGGCGTGCGTGGTCGAGGTGAAGGGCGTGCCGGTCGGGATCACGATCTGCGAAGACTTGTGGGAAGGCTCGCCGGTGGATGAATCGGCGCACGCCGGCGCGCGGTTGCTGATCAACATCAACGCCTCGCCGTTTCATCTCAATAAGTACAAACAGCGCTTCGATGTCGCGGCCGCTGCCGCACGCCGCAACTGCCTGCCGATCCTGTATCTGAACCTGGTCGGCGGTCAGGACGAGCTGGTGTTCGACGGCGATTCGTTCGTCGTCGACGCCGGTGGCGCCATCACGCAGCGTGCCTGCGCATTTGCCGAGGAGCTGACGTTGGTGGAAATCGATCCGACCGGCGTGCCGCGACCGGCGGCGATGGCGCCGGAGCTGTCGGAAGAGGCGAGCGTGTATCAGGCCATCGTGCTCGGTGTGCGCGATTATTTTCAGAAGAACCGTTTCCGTGGCGCCGTGATCGGATTGTCGGGTGGCATCGATTCGGCGCTGACGCTTTGCGTCGCGGTCGATGCGCTCGGCGCGCAAAACGTACATGGCGTTGCCATGCCGTCGCGCTACACCGCGCAGATGAGCATCGATGACGCGCAGGCACAGGCGCAGGCGCTCGGCGTCAAGTTCAGCGTCATCCCGATCGAGGACAAGTTCGAGGCCTTCCTCGGTGCGTTGAAAAGCGAATTCGCCGGCACGACCGTCGATGCGACCGAGGAGAATCTCCAGGCACGCATTCGCGGTACTTTATTGATGGCGATCTCGAACAAGACCGGCAAGGTCGTACTTACCACCGGCAACAAGAGTGAGATGTCGGTCGGTTACGCCACGCTCTACGGCGACATGGCCGGCGGTTTTGCCGCGATCAAGGACGTGCCGAAGTTGCTGGTGTACCGCTTGGCCGAGTATCGCAATCAGATCAAGCCGGTGATCCCACGGCGCGTGATCGAGCGTGCACCGTCCGCCGAGCTGCGTGCGGATCAGAAGGATTCCGACAGCCTGCCGCCGTACGACATTCTCGATGCCATTCTCGAGCGCTACGTCGAGGACGACGAATCGGTGCAGACCATCGTTAGCGCGGGTTTCGACGTGGTGACGGTGCGCAAAGTCGTCGCCATGGTCGACACCAACGAATACAAACGCCGCCAAGCCCCACTCGGCGTGCGTATCACGCCGCGCGCGTTTGGCCGTGACCGGCGCTATCCGATTACGTCCGGTTTCAATCGGTCGCGATAATCCCTTGGCCAGCGTCTCGATATATCGGTATCGTTAGCCCACAAACGTTCCCTCGGAGAAGAAGCGATGAAAAAAATAGAAGCGATCATCAAGCCCTTCAAACTCGACGACGTACGCGAGGCCTTGTCCCAGTCCGGTATTACCGGGCTGACAGTAACGGAAGTAAAAGGGTTTGGCCGCCAGAAGGGACACACCGAACTCTATCGCGGCGCGGAGTACGTGGTGGATTTTCTGCCGAAGGTGAGAATTGAAGCCGTGGTGCCGGACAACACCGTGGATCAGTGTGTCGAGATCATCACCCGGGCCGCGCGCACCGGCAAGATCGGCGATGGCAAGATCTTCGTGTCGGCAGTGGAAGAGGTGATCCGCATTCGTACCGGCGAACGCGGCGAAGCGGCGATCTGATCCGGGTCCGTGGCACGCATCCCGATTGGGGTGCGTGTCCGTCAGCCGCCGTTGGCGGCCTTGAGCTCTTCGAGGTAATGGCTCTTCGGGAAATTGCGGGCCAGTATGCGCTGCGTATCGTCGGAGAGTTTTTTCATCCCCATTTTCTGGTAGGCCTTGGCCTGGATGCCGAGCGCGTCTTCGGTCGAGGGCGTGCGCGGGAAATTCTCCAGCGCATATTTGGCGCGATTCACGGCCGCGACATACGATCCCTGGTCGTAGTAGAACTCGGCGACGCTGATTTCATAGCGCGCTTGCACCACGAACAGGAAGGTCATGTGCGCGCGCGCATCGGCGGCGTAGCGGCTGTCAGGAAAGCGCTGTACCAATTCCTTGAATGAGTCGTAGGACTCGCGCGTGCCCTTGGCGTCGCGGTCATGGAAGTCGTCATCCACGCCAAAAATCCAGTTCATGAAACCGCGTTGGCCGTGAAAGCCGACGATGCCCTTCAGGTAATAGGCATAGTCGACATTGGGATGCGTCGGGTACTGACGGATGAAGCGATCGCAGGCGGCCAGCGCCAGCGCCGGTTCATCGTACTTGTAATTGGCGTAGGCGATTTCGAGTTGCGCCTGTTCGGCGTAACGACCATAAGGATAACGCCCGAGCAACTGCTCGAAGATCTTGATGGCTTCCTGATAATTGGCACCCTCGAGCTGATCCTTGCCTTCCTGATAATACCGCTCCGCGGTCCAGTCTTTGCTCGGGTCGATGACGGAGGCGCAGCCGATCAGGGCAAGCGCGAAGACGAACAGCACGAGGCGACGCATGACGTGTATCATTCGGGGTATGTTAACGGGCGGCAAGCTTAACGTGATTTCCCGGCGGCGGGAAGCCAAAAGGCGTGGATGACAGACGCGTCGCGCCGTGCACAAGTGCCCGCGGAACTGGGGGGCAAGCGCCTGGACCAGGCTCTGGCAGCGATGTTCCCCGACGCCACCCGCTCCCAGCTGCAGCACTGGATCGAGACCGGCCTGGTGCGCGTCGATGGCGCTGCCGTGCGCAAGGGTCACAAGATTAAAGGCGGTGAAGTAATCGAATTGGACGCGCCACCCCCCGTCGTCACGGGCTGGACCGCCGAAGATATCGCGCTCGCAATCCTTTACGAAGACGACGAAATTCTTGTGGTCAATAAACCGCCCGGCCTCGTGGTGCATCCGGGTGCCGGCAACGCCGACGGCACGCTGCTCAACGCGCTCCTGCATCATGTGCCGTCACTGGCGCAACTGCCGCGCGCCGGTATCGTGCACCGTCTCGATAAAGACACCTCGGGTTTGCTGGTCGTTGCCAAGACCGAACGCGCGCGCCAGAGTCTGATCGAACAACTGCAGGATAAAACCGTAGGGCGTGAGTATGTCACGATCGTCAACGGCGTGATGATCGCCGGCGGCAAGGTCGATGTTCCGATCGGCCGCCATCGCACCGACCGCACGCGCATGGCGGTGACGAGCGCCGGCAAAGAGGCGGTGAGTCACTATCGTGTTCTCAAGCGTTACCGCCTCCACACCCTGGTCCAGGTCACCCTCGAATCCGGCCGCACGCACCAGATCCGCGTGCACATGGCGCACCTCAAATATCCCGTCGTTGGCGATCCGAGCTACGGTGGACGCTTGCGGATTCCAAAGGGCGCGAGCGAAAAGCTTGGCAAGTTGCTGCATGACTTCAAACGCCAGGCACTGCATGCGATGAAGCTGACATTGGTGCATCCGGCGACCGGCAAGACAATGCAATGGACCGCGGACGTGCCGGCGGATATGAGCGATCTCATGGAAGCGCTGGCGCGGGATGCCAAGGCGCATGGGTGAGCGCGTTCCTACGCTAAATGGAAAACATCAAACCAATCTCCGCGACTTGGCCCGCACCCAAGCACGTGCGCGCGCTCACGACCACTCGTACGGGCGGATTGAGCAGCGGCGCGTACCAATCGTTCAACTTAGGCGATCACGTCGGCGACGATCCGCATGCCGTGAAGATGAACCGCGCGTTGTTGCGGCAGACATTTAAGCTGCCAGCCGAGCCCGTGTGGTTAAAACAGGTACACGGTGTGGACGTTGTGAACGCGGAAAAAGTGGAGGCGGGAACTATCGCTGATGGCGCCTACACTGACAAACGCAACGTGGTGCTCGCGGTACTGACGGCCGACTGTCTGCCGGTGTTTCTGTGCGACCGGGACGGAACCGAAATCGGAATCGTGCATGCCGGCTGGCGCGGGTTGGCGAGCGGTGTCGTCGAAGCCGGGTTGCGTGCGATGGGTGCGCCACGTCACCATCTGCTCGCGCATCTCGGTCCCGCTATTGGCGCGCAAGCCTATGAGGTCGGGGACGATGTGCGTCAGGAGTTTGTGCGCCACGAGGCGGAAGCGAGTCGTGCGTTTTCGGCGACCGGGGAAGGGAAGTGGCTTGTGAATATGGTCGAGCTGACGCGCATGCGGCTGCACGCCTTCGGTATCACGCAGGTGACGGGCGGCGAGCATTGTACCTATCGCGAGCCCGAGCGGTTCTTTTCCTATCGGCGTGACGGTGCTTGCGGGCGCATGGCTTCTTTGATCTGGATCGAGTAGCTCCCGGTCGATGCCGGAAGCAGGTATGATGCGCCGGTTTTCAATTAAACCAATTCAGCCTCGTTCATGGACTCACTCATTCTCTGGATTGTCGCGTTCTCCGCGCTCGGTGGCGTATTGAGCGTGCTTGCCGCCGGCACGTTGCTGCTGTTGCCGGAAGCCTTGCGCACGCGCTGGTTGCCGGCGCTGGTGAGTTTCGCCATCGGCGCATTGCTGGGCGCGGCATTTCTCGGCCTGCTGCCGCACGCGCTCGAAACCCCGGATGTCGATGCACACCAGATTGCGCTCACGGTGCTGATCGGTCTGCTAGGTTTTTTTCTGCTGGAGAAACTGGTGTTGTGGCGTCACTGCCATACGCACGATTGCGAGGCGCACGTCCACGATATCGAACATGCGCGCAAGATGTCGACGGGCATGTTGATCCTGATTGGCGATGGCGTACACAACTGTGTCGACGGCGTGTTGATTGCGGCGGCGTTTCTGACCGACATTCATCTGGGTATTGTCACCAGTGTCGCCGTGATCGCACATGAGATTCCGCAGGAAGTCGGTGACTTCGCGGTGCTGTTGCACAGCGGCTTCAGCCGTAGCAGGGCGCTTTGGTACAACGTGCTCTCGAGCCTAACCACCATCGTCGGCGGTGTGGTCGCTTACTTTTCATTGTCGCTGGCGCATGCGCTGGTGCCGTACGTGGTCGCGATCGCGGCATCGAGCTTTATCTATATCGCCGTGGCCGATCTCATTCCCGGCCTGCACAAGCGTCCGGCGTTGAGCGCGACACTACAGCAGTTTGTGCTGATCAGTCTCGGCATCGGGGTGATCTATGTCACCGATCTTGTCGTTCATTAGAAGGGCAGGCCAATGAAACGCTGGTACATGCTGACGGTAGTGGGGCGGGACGTGGCGGGCATTGTCGCGGCGCTTACCGAGGTGCTGTTTCGCGCCGGTGCCAATCTCGGCGAGGCCTCGATGGCGCGTCTGGGTGGGAATTTCACCATCATGCTGATGGCGCAGACGGACGCCGATGTTGCCACACTGGAACGCTCGCTGGCGCCGACGATGCAACAGTTCGGATTGCGCCTGCACGTGGATCCGATAGACGGCCGGTTGCACGAGCACGTCGAGCCGAATGTCCGCATCACGGTGCACGGTGCCGATCGCCCGGGAATCGTGGCGCAGATTACCGCGGTGCTGGCCGCGAGCGGCTTCAGTATCCTCGATCTCGACTCCGATGTCGGCGGTACCGCGACTCAGCCCATCTATGTGATGGTGCTCGATGGTTACGCCAAAGACGGTGTGGACGCCCTCGAACGCGCGACGGCACCGCTGCGCGCCAGTGGCATCGAGATCAAGATCACCGCGATCGACACCCTGGTCGGCTAGGCCAATGGTGGTGCTGCCCATCCTCGTCTATCCCGACGAGCGCCTGAAACAAGTCTCGACGCCGGTCACCGAATTCGATGCGCCGCTGCAGCGCTTCCTCGCGGATTTCGAAGACACGATGCGCGCCAGCTCGGGTTGTGTCGGTCTCGCGGCGCCGCAGGTAAACTATTTCAAGCGCATCGTGATCGTGGACGTCTCCACCAAGCCGAAGATCGCGCATCACGGCCACCTGGTATTGATCAACCCCGAAATCGTGCAACGCGATGGCGAGACGATTGCGCGCGAGGGCTGTCTCTCGGTCCCCGATTTCACCGGCAACGTGGCGCGAGCGCAGCACATCCGGGTGCGCACCCACGATGCCGCGGGGTCGGTGCGCGAATTCGATTGCGAAGGCTATGAGGCGCGCGCGGTGCAGCACGAGATGGACCATCTTGACGGATTGTTGTTTCTCGACCGGCTGGTGAATCGGCGCGATTTGTTCCGACGCAAGGTATACAAGTGAATGCCGCACGCGCGGCGGCAGCGGCAATATTTCTGATATTGCCGCTGCCGCTCGTGGCCGGCGATTACGCGGCCGAGCTTGTCACACGCGCGCATGAATTGAAGCTTGCCGAGCGGCTGGAGTGGCAGGCACTGTTGCACTACAAACCACGTCTTATTCGTTCCGGGGTAGAAAGCCAGGCCGACGATGCGGCCTTTTTCAATGCGCCGGACGGCAAGACCAATCCAGCGTCTGAACTGGATGCGACGCTCGCGGCGTTTTTTTCCACGGCCGAAGACACCGAGGCGCAGCCGCATCCGCAATGTCGCTTTATCGCGCGCTATTACTGGCTGCAACAGCAACTCAGTTTCGATCCAACGCGTTTACAGCAACAGCGCTGCCAACGCTTTCACGATTGGGTCGCCGCGCTCAATCCGCAGGCGCTCACCTTGGTGTTTCCGGCCGCGTACCTGAACAATCCGGCGTCGCTGTATGGCCATACGCTGCTGCGTATCGATGCCCGCGGCCAGGACGAACAAACGCGCTTGCTGGCCTACACCATCAGCTATGCCGCGTCGTCGCCGGAGAAGGGCGGTTTCGTATTTGTGGCAAAGGGCCTGTTTGGTGGTTACTCGGGAATATTCTCGATCTCACCGTATTACCTGAAAGTCACGGAATACAACGATCTCGAAAATCGCGACATCTGGGAATACGAACTCAATTTTGCCGACGACGAAATCCATCGGTTGTTGATGCATGTGTGGGAACTGATCCCGATCCGCTTTGACTATTATTTTTTTGACGAGAATTGTGCCTATCACTTGCTGTCGTTATTCGATGCCGCACGCCCGTCGTTGCGTTTGACCGATCGTTTCCCGTTGTGGGCGGTGCCCGCGGATACCGTGCGCGTGGTGACGCAGGAACCCGGATTGTTGCGCGCGGTGCGGTATCGGCCGGCGCGCAGCACGATTCTGCGCCATCGCCAACAACAGTTGTCGCGGGAACAAATCCGCCTGGCGCAAACGATAGCGTTGGCACCGAACACGGAAGCGCAACCGGCGCTCACTGCCTTACCCGAGTCAACCCGCGCGCGGGTGCTGGAGGTGGCCTATGAATATCTCGACTACGAGCGCGTGCGCGGACACAGTCCGCTCGGAGAGCATACTTCGGCGCGACTGCAGGAACTGTTGCTGGCACGCAGCCGGCTCGATGTGATCAATGCCGAGCCACCGCCGGTACCGAGGGTGCGTCCCGATCGAGGACACGGGTCGGCACGCATCGGGGTTGCGCTCGGACGCGAAAACGGCCGGGCGTTTCAGGAGTTGCGGCTGCGCGCGGTGTATCACGACCTGCTCGATCCAGAGGCGGGCTATAACCGCGGCGCCCAGATCGAATTCGGAAATCTGGTGTTAAGGCATCAAGCGCACGAATCCCTACGGCTGCAGCAACTCGATATTATCGACATTACCTCGATGTCGGCGCGCGACGCGTTACTGCGACCCTATTCATGGAAGATCCATGTCAGCCTGGCGCGCAAGCACGTGGCACTCGATCTGGAACCGTTGATGCCGCATCTGCAAGGCGGTGTCGGACTGGCGGCCGAAGGCATTGGCGGGTCATTCTGGTATGCGTTGCTCGAGGGCGAAGCCGACATCAACGGTCATCTCGATCGCGGTTACGCGATCGGCGCCGGTCCCGGGATCGGCGGTTTCGTCGATGTTACAGCGCATTGGCGAATCCAGCTTGAAGCACGTCACCAGCGCTACCTGCTCGGCGATGAGCATACGGAAAATGCGCTGGCGCTGAATCAGCGCTTCACACTTGGTCGCGATAGTGCGATGCGCATCGAACTGTCGCGACGGCGCGCGTTCGGTCAAGTCTCGCGTGCAGCGACCATTTCATGCAGCCTCTATTTCTGACGAGTCGCCCGAGACACCGTTTGTCTGAGATTCCCGTCACTGCCTCGGCCATCGCCCGTGTGTGACGGGAGGCTCTCAATCCATGCGTTATACTGAAAATTGAGTGTCTGTAAGGAAATGCCGTGGGTTGGGATTTGCAGCAAGTGTGGTGGGTGGCCGGTGCCGCGGCGCTGTGTGCCGTCGCGCTCGCGGTGATTGCGGGCGTACTCCGCCAGCGCCTGCGCAGTGCCGAGCGCCAACTGCTCGAGTTTTCGAACAAGCTCGAAACCACAACGATTGAACTCAAGCGTCTCTCGGGTATCGATGCATTGACGGGCGTTGCGAATCGCCGTTTCTTCGACGAAATGCTGGACAAGGAATGGGCGCGCGCAGCGCGTTCGCGCCAGCCGCTCGCGATCATCATGGTCGACATCGACCGCTTCAAGATACACAACGATACCTACGGGCATCAGGCCGGCGATGAGTGTCTGCGACAGGTTGCCAGCGTGCTCAAGCACAGCGTGCGCCGACCGGCGGATCTGGTGGCACGGTACGGTGGCGAGGAGTTCAGCGTGATTCTGCCCGGCGCCGACGTCAACGGCGCCACCGCGGTGGCCGAGCGTATGCGCGCGGAAGTGCAGGCGATCAAGCTCGCCCATGCAAAAACCGTAACCGGTCACGACGTCACCGTCAGTCTCGGCGTGGCCGTGGTCGTGCCGGACCAACATCATTCCGCGCTGGAACTCGTGGCCGCTGCCGATGAGGCGCTCTATCGCGCCAAGGCCGTCGGACGCAATCAGGTGATTGTGGCCGATGCGCTCGAGGTTGCCTCCGAAACGATCGATCTCTAGTAACCACCCCGCGGTAGCAATAATCGCGTGGATTTTTTCGCGCCGACATTCGAGACAACACGCGGCCAAGCTGGTAACGTGATATTCCAGTTAGAATAATAATCATGGAACTCACGACCCATCTCATCCTGCTCGGTGCGGTGTTTCTGCTCGCGAGTATCCTCATGAGTGCCGCCGTCGCGCGCGTTGGCGCGCCGTTGCTGCTGGTGTTCCTGGTGCTGGGCATGCTCGCCGGCGAAGAAGGTCCCGGCGGTATCCGCTTCGATGACATCCAGACTACCCATCTTATTGGCACGATCGCGCTGGCGGTGATTCTGTTCGATGGCGGATTGCGCACGCGTGCCGAGACATTCCGCGTCGGATTGCGACCGGCGTTGTCGCTCGCCACTCTTGGCGTCGTCATCACTTCTGCCGTCGTCGGTTTGTTTGCCGCGTGGACGCTGCATCTGCACTGGCTGCAGGGGCTGTTGATCGGCGTCATCGTCGGCTCGACCGATGCCGCGGCGGTATTCTCGCTGTTGCATTTCCACGGGATGCAATTGAAGCAGCGCGTTGGCGCCACCCTCGAGATCGAATCCGGTGTCAACGATCCGATGGCGGTATTCCTCACCGTCGCGCTGGTGCAGTTGCTCGCCGGTGGTCACACGGATATGAGCTTCGCGATCGTGGTCGAGTTCGTCAAACAGATGACGCTCGGCGCGCTGCTCGGACTCGGCGCCGGATATGCGCTCGCGTGGCTGATCAACAAGCTCAACCTGGTCACCGGTCTGTATCCCTTGCTCGCGGTGGCCGGCGGTCTTTCGACCTATGCGCTGACCACCGCGCTCGGGGGCAGTGGCTTTCTCGCGATCTATCTCGCCGGTCTCATTCTCGGTAATTCACGCCTGCATGCGGCACAGAATATTCTGCGCGTCCATGATGGACTGGCGTGGCTGTCGCAAATCATCATGTTCGTCGTGCTGGGATTGCTGGTGACGCCCTCAGCGCTGCTCGATCACATCGGTCCGGCACTGGTGATTGCGTTGGTGTTGATGCTGGTGGCGCGCCCGCTCGCGGTGTGGGTGTCGTTGTTGCCGTTTCGTTTCCCCAAACGCGAACAGGTGTATATCTCCTGGGTCGGTCTGCGCGGCGCGGTTCCGATTATTCTGGCGCTGTTTCCGTTGCTCGCCGGCGTGCCGGATGCGCGCTTGTATTTCAACGTCGCGTTCTTCGTGGTGTTGGTATCGCTGCTAGTGCAGGGCTGGACCGTGGCGCCGGTCGCAAAATGGCTCGGCCTGCAGTTGCCGGCAAGCGAGGGCGCGCTGCAACGCGTGAACCTGGATGTCCCAGGCCGCTACGAGCAGGAGTTCGTCGGCTATCACGTGACGGCGGATGCCGCGGCCACGGGCGAAGCGCCTACGCATCTGCATCTGCCGGATGGCGCACGTGTCCTCACCGTCATCCGCGGCGATAATAATTTTGCGCCAGAACAGGTGAAGGCGCTGGCGCCGGGGGATCACGTCTACTTGTTGGCACCGGGCGCAGCGGTGGTCGAGCTCGACCGTTTGTTTGCCGCACGGGTCCAGCCCGATCATCTGGAGGAGCATCTGTTTTTTGGCGATTTCGTTTTTAATGGCGATGCCCACCTCGGCGATGTTGGTGCGATGTACGGCTTTCCGGTCGAGCCCGAGATGGCCGCGCGTACACTCTCGGAACATCTGCTGAAAGTGTTCAAGGCGCGTCCGGTGGTCGGCGATCGGGCGCGCGTCGACAATGTCGAGTTAGTCGTGCGCGAAATGCAGGGGAATACCATCACCAAGGTCGGACTGCGCTTCGCTGCCGCCAGCCATTGACACCGGACCGTCGGACCGGAGAAATTATTCACCCATGAAATATTATTCGTTAGTCACGCATTGGCATCTGGACGCACCGATCGAAACCGCCTGGGAGGCCATTTCCGCATCCGAGGATTGGCCGCAGTGGTGGAAGTATGTGCAAGCGGTGGTGAAGCTGAAGCAGGGCGACAACGACGGCGTCGGCGCGGTGCGCCGCTATACGTGGTCGAGCAAGTTGCCGTACCGGCTTTCGTTCGAGATGCGGGTCTCGATGGTGCAGCGGCCATTTCGCCTGGAAGGAATTGCCGTCGGCGAATTGAACGGCACCGGCCGCTGGATGTTGACGCCCGAGGGCCAGACGACGCGCATCCAGTACGAATGGATCGTCACCACCGGCAAGCGCTGGATGAACTTTCTGGCACCGATCCTGGAGCCGGTGTTTCGCTGGAATCACCATCAGGTGATGGCGGAGGGCGGTCGTGGACTGGCGCGCCATCTCGGTGTGCGCTTGCTGGCGCTCGACAACACGGAAAATTAAATCGCTGGAATCGAAAAATCCCTGAAATCACTCAGGTCGATTCAAAGCGTAACGATAGATCCACGGCCTGCAGGTGTTTGGTGAGACTGCCGATCGAGATGAAATCCACGCCGGTGGCGGCGATTTTTCGTACTTGATCGAATGTTACGCCCCCGGAAATTTCAAGCTTCGCGCGACCTCGCGTTTCTATCACCGCCCCTCGGATATCTTCGAGCGAGAAGTTATCGAGCAGAATGCGTTCGGCGCCGGCAGCGATAGCGTCGCGTAATTCCCCCATATTTTCAACTTCGACTTCCACAAATACTCCGCTCGGCGCTGCGGTTTTCGCCGCCTGCACTGCCGCGGTAATTGAGCCGGCGGCGGCGATGTGGTTCTCCTTAATTAGAATGCCATCGTAAAGGCCGATGCGATGGTTGCTCGCACCGCCGCAGGCCACCGCGTATTTTTGCGCACGGCGCAGGCCTGGGAGCGTCTTGCGGGTATCCAGAATGACGGTATTCGTGCCCCGCACGACGTCGGCATAGCGTCGCGCCGCGGTCGCGGTCCCTGAAAGTGTTTGCAGAAAATTAAGCGCGGTGCGTTCGCCGGTGAGGATGGCGCGCGCCGGGCCATTGATGCGGCACAGTACCTGCTCGCGGCGAATGGCGTCGCCGTCGCGTGCTTCCCAGTTTACGCGCACGCGCGCATCGATCTGGCGGAATACCTCGTCGAACCACGCCGCGCCGCACAGCACCGCGTCCTCGCGCGTGATGACGTGCGCACGGCTCATTTGAGTTTCTGGTATCAGCGCGGCCGTGCGGTCACCGCCGCCGATGTCCTCGACGAGCGCGTGACGCACGGTGTCGGCGATGTCTTGCGCGGGATTTGTTGTCATTCTTGCAACAAGCGTGGATTTGGGGCGGAAGTGTACCTAAATTCGTTTCCACGATGTAATGCCGCTATCCGACGAACGTAGGTCGCCCAATATTGACAGGATAACCCCTGCCGTTATGCTGGCCGGACTAATACAGGGGAGTTGGCCATGCCTTTCGGTCACGGCATCGGTGCATGAAAAAAGAATTCGCTACCTCGTTGCCGCAAGGCTGGGACCGGTTTTCCCAATTCTTTTTTGCGCTCGGTGATTGCACGCGCCAGCAGATCGTATTGGTATTCGAGCCGAACGAGGAAATCTGCGTTAACGATATCGTGCGCCTGTTTACGCTCAGTCGCCCGGCGATCTCGCATCATCTCAAGGTCCTGCGCAATGCCGGCTTGCTGGTGTGCGAGAAACGCGGCAAGGAAGTTTATTACCGCCTTAATTATGCCCATTGCGCCGAGGTGCTGCGGATCGTGCACGAGTTTGTGATCCAGCGTGCAGGCAAGCATGCAGCACCGATCGCGCGTTTGTCGGCGGATGCCAGTGCGCCAGCCTCGGTACCGATGCCGTGGGATCGCCTGACCGCGGCCTTGTCGCGCGCGCCCGTCACTTCCGAAGCGGATGACTGAGCGCCGGGTAGCGGCGCCGGTGCTGCCAGCCGGGTCATTTATTTCCCTTCCTATCCTGCCGCCGGCCAGCCGACGCGAAATCTTTTCGTGGGCGATGTATGACTTCGCGAACTCGGGTTACACCACGGTCGTGCTGACCGCGATCTTCAATGCCTATTTCGTCGGTGTCGTCGCGGGTAAGGGCGCGGACACGTCCGGGATGGCCACATTTCTGTGGACGCTGGCGATGGCAATCACCAATCTCCTGGTGCTCGCGAGTGCGCCGGTACTCGGCGCGATCGCGGATCACGGCGCCCATAAAAAACGCTTTCTGGCGCTTACCACCGGCGGCTGTGTGGTATTCACTGCGCTGTTGGGAACGGTGGGTGAAGGTGACGTAGCGCTCGGTGTCACGCTGGTGGTGCTCTCGAGCCTGATGTATGCCAGCGGCGAAAATTTCATCGCCGCGTTTTTGCCCGAGATCGCGCGCGAGGAGGACATGGGCCGGATCTCCGGGTATGGGTGGTCGCTCGGCTACATGGGCGGGCTGCTGGTGTTGGGCATGTGTCTCGCCTACATCCAGTGGGCTCAGGCACACGGCGAGCCGGCGACGCACTATGTGCCGGTGACGATGTGGATCACCGCAGCGATGTTTGCGGTCGCGGCATTGCCGACCTTCCTGTGGCTGCGCGAGCGCGCCGCCGCCCAGCCGTTGCCGGCGGGCCAGAGTTACTTGCGCATCGGGTTTGCGCGCGTAAGGCACACATTGGTCAACGCCCGTCATCATCGCGACCTGTTTCGTTTTCTTGTCACACTCGCGGTCTACTATTGCGGCATCAATACCGTGATCGTGCTGGCGGCTATCTACGCGCAGGAGGTCATGGGTTTCGGCATGCAGGAGACCATCATCATGATCCTCGTGGTCAATGTCACGGCTGCCATTGGCGCCCTCGGTTTTGGTTTTGTGCAGGACCGTCTGGGCTCGGTGCGGACATTGGCGTTCACGCTCGGCGTGTGGATAGTGGCGCTGGTGACGGCGTATTTTACCGAGACCCGCGCCGGTTTCTGGATCGTGGCCAATCTGGTCGGCATTTCTCTCGGTTCGAGCCAATCGGCGGGCCGGGCGTTGGTGGGACAGTTTTCTCCGCCCGAACGCGCCGCTGAATTTTTCGGTCTGTGGGGACTGGCGGGTAAACTGGCGGCGGTGATTGGTCCATTGACCTATGGCCTCATCACCTATGTCTCACACGGCGATCAACGCCTGGCGCTCCTGAGTACCTGCATCTTCTTCATTGTCGGTCTGGCGTTACTCACCACCGTCAACGAAGCCCGCGGTCGTCAGGCAGCGCGAATAATCAACCCGAATTAATTTCCATGCAGTGGATCGCGTTCATGGTTTTGCTGATATCGCTGGCGCTCGCCTGGCACTGGCTGATGCGCCGGCTGGAAGCGGCCAACCGCGCCGACTGGGGTGGTAAGTGGCTCAATCGTCTTGACGGGCTGAACCGGATCTTCTGTCATCGATTTCATCGCCTGAGTCATGAAGAGCTGCAGTTTCCGCCGCGGGGCGGGGCACTGCTGGCATCGAATCATGTTTCCGGTCTGGATCCACTGCTGCTGATTGCCGCGAGTCCGCGACCGCTGCGCTTCATGATCGCGCGCGAACAATATGAACGTTGGTGGCTTCGATGGTTATTCCGCGCGATCGGCTGCATCCCGGTGGAACGCTCGCGCAACCCGCGCGCGGCCTTTCACGCCGCGCGTGCGGCACTCGAGCGTGGCGAGATCGTGGCGTTGTTTCCGCACGGACGCATTCACCTCGACGAGCATCCGCCGATCCCGCTCAAGCGCGGCGTCGCGCTCATGGCCGGCATGACGGGCGTGCCGATCATTCCCGCGCGCGTGGAAGGCGTGCGTGGAGCCGGGCTCACGGTAGGTGCCGTGGCGATGCGCTCGAACGCGCGCGTACGGGCTTTTACGCCGATTTACTGCAGTCCGCGTGGGGGCATTGAGTGTCTCGAAAAACTGGCGCAGAACCTGACATTCCGTGTGCATGCTGACCGCACCGTGCATTCCCGCCTCGAACATCCCACGCGCCCGGCTTGAAATAAGTCCGCGGTTCCCCAATCTAATAAGTAAATAACCTTTTTACAGGAAAGGGAATTGTTTATGCGTACCGACAAGATGACCAGCAAGTTCCAGATGGCACTGGCCGAGGCGCAAAGCCTCGCGTTGGGGCGCGATCACCAGTTTATCGAACCGGTGCATTTGATGACGGCGCTGCTCGATCAGGAGAGCGGTAGCGTGCGGCCGTTGCTGGCGAAGTGCGAGGTCAACGTCAATGCATTGCGCTCCAAACTGCATCAGGCGCTCGATCGTCTGGCGCAAGTCGAAGACGCGGGCGGTGACGTGCATGTCTCGAATGATCTAGCGAAGCTGCTCAACCTCACCGACAAATACGCACAGAAACGTGGCGATCAATATATCTCGAGCGAGCTGTTTATCCTCGCGGCGCTCGAAGACACGGGCGAGCTCGGGCGCATTCTGAAAGCGGCCGGTGTCTCCAAGAATGGAATCGAAAGAGCAATCGACGAAGTGCGTGGCGGTCAGAAAGTGCAGGATCAGAATGCCGAAGAGCAGCGCCAGGCGCTGGAGAAGTACACCATCGACCTGACCGAGCGCGCCGAGCAAGGCAAGCTCGATCCGGTGATCGGGCGCGATGAGGAGATCCGGCGCGTGATCCAGATTCTGCAGCGGCGCACGAAGAACAATCCGGTGCTGATCGGCGAACCCGGCGTCGGCAAGACCGCGATCGTCGAAGGCCTGGCGCAACGCATCGTCAATGGCGAGGTGCCGGAAGGATTGAAGGGCCGGCGTCTGCTGGCGCTCGATATGGGCGCGCTGATCGCCGGTGCCAAGTATCGTGGCGAATTCGAGGAACGCCTGAAGGCGGTGCTGCAGGATATTTCAAAGCAGGAAGGCAACGTCATCCTCTTTATCGACGAGTTGCATACCATGGTCGGCGCCGGCAAGGCCGAAGGCGCCATGGATGCCGGCAACATGTTGAAGCCGGCACTCGCGCGTGGCGAACTCCACTGCGTCGGCGCGACCACGCTCGATGAGTATCGCAAGTACGTGGAAAAGGATGCGGCGCTCGAGCGCCGCTTTCAGCAGGTCATGGTCGATGAGCCGAGCGTCGAGGATACCGTTGCGATCCTGCGTGGCCTGAAAGAAAAGTACGAAGTGCATCACGGTGTGGATATTACCGACCCGGCGCTCGTTGCCGCGGCGACACTGTCGCATCGTTACATCACCAGTCGCCAGCTTCCGGACAAGGCCATCGATCTTATGGACGAGGCCGCTTCGCGCATCCGCATGGAAATCGATTCGAAGCCGGAGGTGATGGACCGTCTGGATCGCCGCTTGATACAGCTCAAGATCGAGCGTGAGGCGCTGAACAAGGAATCCGACGAGGCATCGAAAAAGCGCCTGGCGATACTCGAAGACGAGATCAAGAAGCTCGGGCGCGAATATTCCGATCTTGAGGAGGTGTGGAAGGCGGAGAAGGCGGCAGTCCACGGCGCGCAGCATATAAAGGAGGAGCTGGAGCGTGTACGCCAGGAAATGGAGACCGCGCGCCGCGCCGGCGATCTGGCACGCATGTCTGAATTGCAGTACGGACGCGTGCCGGAACTGGAAAAACGTCTGGCACAGGCACCGGTGCAGGAAGGCCAGGGCGGCAAAAACAAACTGCTGCGCAATGCGGTCACGGAAAACGAAATTGCTGAAGTGGTTTCGCGCTGGACTGGCATTCCGGTATCCAAAATGCTGGAAGGCGAGCGCGAAAAATTGTTGCACATGGAGGCCGAGTTGCACAAGCGGGTGGTCGGCCAGGACGAGGCGATTCGCGTGGTCTCGAATGCGATTCGCCGTTCACGCGCGGGTCTTTCCGATCCGCGCCGCCCGTACGGCTCGTTCCTGTTCCTCGGGCCTACGGGTGTCGGCAAGACTGAGCTCTCCAAGGCATTGGCGGCGTTTTTATTTGATACCGACGAGGCCATGGTACGGATCGACATGTCCGAATACATGGAGAAGCATACCGTCGCGCGCCTGATCGGCGCGCCGCCGGGCTATGTCGGTTACGAAGAGGGCGGACAGCTTACCGAGACCGTGCGGCGTAAACCGTATTCCGTGATCCTGCTCGATGAAGTCGAGAAGGCGCATGCGGATGTCTTCAATGTGCTGTTGCAGGTGCTCGACGACGGCCGCCTCACCGACGGTCAGGGCCGCACCGTCGATTTCCGCAACACAGTTATCATCATGACCTCCAACCTTGGCTCCACCGCGATCCAGGAACTGGCGGGCGAGCACAACTATGAACGCATGAAGGAAGAGGTGCTCGAAACCGTACGCGGCCATTTCCGGCCGGAGTTTATTAACCGCATTGACGACATCGTGGTGTTCCATCCGCTCGGGCGCGAGCAGCTGCACAGCATCGCCGAATTCCAGGTGCAGTACCTGCGCGAGCGCCTGCGTGCGCGCGACATGGATCTGGAACTCACGCCGAAAGCGCTCGATCAGCTCGCGGCCGCCGGGTTCGACCCGGTGTACGGCGCGCGCCCGTTGCGGCGCGCGATCCAGCGCCAGATCGAAAATCCGCTGGCGCAGGAAATTCTCGCGGCTAAGTTCGGGCCCAAGGATACGATCGTGGCCGATGTCGTCGGTTCGGAAATTGTGTTCCGCAAACTCACCGAGCCGAAAAAGAAGGCCACCGCGACTCACCCGGTGAATGTACAGTGAACTTTTTTGAGGTTCGCCCCTCCATGTTCATGTATCGTTGATTAATTATCCGGGAGGAGTTGCATGTCGCTCGATCGTCGTTCATTCAAGGTAGGCATCATTGCCGGAGTATTCCTGATCGTCGGTCTTGTTTCCGGCGTTATTTTCAGCGCCCGTTACGACTGGAGCCCGGTGGCGTACAGCGCACCGCAAGAAGCACCGGCGGTCGTGGTGGGCGGCGTTGCCGCACCCAATTTTGTCCCGGTGGTAAAAGCGGTGATGCCGGCGGTGGTAAATGTCTCGACCACGCGCATGGTGAAAGGTCCGCAGGGTGGGGATATGGGCCCCATGATGGAAGATCCATTCTTGCGGCGCTTCTTCGGCGAAGAATTCTTCCGCCGCTTCCAGATTCCACGCGACCGGCGCGAAAACAGCCTCGGTAGTGGCGTCATCGTTTCCAGCGACGGTTACATCGTCACCAACAATCATGTGGTCGCCAAGGCCGATGAGATCCGGGTGCTGCTGTCGGACAAGCGCGAATTCAAAGGCAAGGTCGTCGGCAGCGATCCGAAGAGCGACATCGCCGTGGTCAAGATCGATGGTAAGGATTTGCCGATGATTCCGTGGGGCGATTCGGACAAGCTCGAGGTCGGCGAGTACGTACTGGCGATCGGCAATCCGTTCGGGCTGAATCAGACGGTTACCATGGGTATCGTGAGTGCGGTCGGGCGCGCCGACGTTGGAATCGCCGATTACGAAGACTTCATTCAGACCGATGCGGCGATCAATCCCGGCAACTCCGGCGGCGCGCTGGTGAATACGCGCGGGGAACTGGTAGGAATCAATACCGCGATCTTCTCGCGTTCGGGCGGTTACCAGGGTGTCGGCTTCGCGGTCCCGGCCAACATGACGCGTTCGGTGATGCAGAGCCTGGTAAAGACCGGCAAGGTCGTGCGTGGTTGGCTCGGCGTCTCGATCCAGCCGCTCACCCCCGACATCGCCAAGCAGTTTGGCGTCAAGGATTCGCGCGGGGCACTGGTCAACGAGGCCGTGGCCGACAGCCCGGCGCTGGCCGCCGGTATTCAGAGCGGGGATGTGATTACCGTGTTTGACGGCAAGACCGTCGAGAACCCGGCGATGCTGCGCAATACCGTGGCGGCGACGCCGATCGGCAAGACGGTGAAGGTGGAATTCCTGCGCGACAAGAAGGTCAGAACGGTGGAAGTAAAAATCACCGAGCAGCCGAAAGACATCCAGCGCGTCGAAAGCGAACCCAGCAGTGACGAAATGAAAGGCACGGCACTCGCCGGCCTGCAGGTGCGCAATCTCAATGGCGATATTGCGCGTCAGCTGGGGCTGCCGCCGAACACCGCCGGCGTGGTCATCACCAACATCGCCGAGGACAGCGCCGTGGCCCAGGTCGGGATCGAGGAGGGTGATGTCATCATCGAAATCAACCGCAAGCCGGTGCGCAACGTAAACGACTTTCGAAAACTGGCGGACAAGCTCGGCAAGAAAGACGATGCACTGTTGCTGATCATTCGTCGCGGTGCACGGATGTATATTCCGGTCCAGGCCGGCTAAAGCAAAAGCATCACAAGGAGGCGTTATGCGTAAATCGATCCCGTTAGCGATGGTGGTAGCGACGCTCGCATTGAGTGCCTGCGGCATGATGCGTATCGGCCATGATTTCGACATGCGCACATTTCAGTCCAAGGTCGAGCGCGGTGTGACGACGCAGACCCAGGTTCGTAGCTGGCTCGGCGCGCCGGTCAGTACCGGCGTGGCGGTGGATTCGAGCGGCGATCGTCTGGACGAGTGGACGTATTACTACGGCGAGACGCGTGTGCCCAATGGCGCGGACGCGTCGTTAAAGGTATTGCAGATCAGGTTTGACCCTCAGGGCATCGTGCGCGCCTACAACTGGTCCGGCGAAACAAAATAATGTTCTAGCGGGTGCGCGCGAGAAATTTTGCGCACCACGCCTCGATCGTCTGACGCACTTCCACCGGTTTCTCGGTCAGCGGCCAGTGGTACGCGCTTAATTTGACGATCTCGCAATTCGGGTAGCGCGCCAGTGCTGCCCGTGTAGCGTCGGTGTCGGTGAATGTGACGGCTTGTGAAATCAGCACCAGTATCGGCGCGCGCAACGGCGTCGGTGGAATCGGGCGCGTAATCTCGATGAATTCCTGCAGGTAGGTCGCCGTAGCAATGTGTTTCATATCGGCCAATGGCGACGTGTAGCGCTTGACGAAGTCTTCTTCCTTGCCCGCCCCCAGTAGCTGCTTGCGTACGTGTTCATCGAGCTGGCGCAGGTCGCGGTTGGGAATCTGGCGGCGGTGTAAACCCAGCGCGTTTAGCACTCGAATCAGAAAGATTACGATTCGAAGCAGCGGGCTCAATCGGTAAACCCATAAGGCCTGTCCCCGCAGTGCATCGGTGAATACCGGATCGATCAGCACCAGGGCGGAAACATTTTCTGGATAGCGCGCGGCAAAATGCAGCGCGAGGTTGGCGCTCAGGCTGTGACCGACGAAGAGGCCGCTATCGTATCCCTGTTCCTTGAGAATGGCGGCCAGATCGTCCGACCAGACTTCCATGCCGACGCGCTGGCGCGTGAACGATCCGCCATGACCGCGCAGGTCGAGGCGCAGGATGTCAAAGCGCTCTTTCAATATCGTATGTTCGAAAAACTCCGACCAGCGCGTGAGGTTGCTGGCCATGCCGTGCAACAACACCAGCAGCGGTCGCCGATCGCGCCCGCGCCACAGGCGATAGTGCAGCGTAACGCCTTTGGCAACCGTGAATGCACGTTCCGAATCCATCGTCTGTAATGCTAATCGCGTTGTGACGCCGTTGCCAAACATTTACGCTAGAATCGCCGCACGTGAAAACCTCTCTGCCGATAGATAAAACACTGCCCGAATTGCGCGCGGCGCTGGCATCGCACCACGCGGCGGTGTTGCAGGCGCCACCCGGCGCCGGCAAGACCACGCATGTGCCGTTGGCGCTGCTCGACGAGCCATGGCTTGCCGGACGCACGATCCTGATGCTCGAGCCGCGCCGGCTGGCGGCGCGCGCGGCGGCCGCGCGCATGGCGCAGCTGCGCGATGAGCGCGTGGGTGAAATGGTGGGCTACCGCATCCGGTTCGATTCCAGGGTGTCGGCCAGGACGCGTATCGAAGTGTTGACCGAAGGCATTCTGACACGGCGGTTGCAAACGGATCAGGCGCTGGAAGGCGTGGGTCTGGTGATCTTCGATGAATTCCATGAACGTCATCTGCACGCCGATCTCGCACTCGCGCTGACGCTCGATAGCCAGCGCAATCTGCGCGACGATCTGAAGATTCTGGTGATGTCGGCGACCCTCGATGGCGAGGCCGTTTCAAACCTTTTGGGCACAGCGCCGATCGTGAATAGTGAAGGACGCAGCTTTCCGGTCGAGGTACGGTATGTGCCGACACCGAACGACGCGCGTATTCCCGAGGCGGTGAGCGACGCGGTATCCACTGCGATGGCCGCGCATGCCGGCGACGTGCTCGTGTTTCTGCCGGGCGCATGGGAGATTCGTCGCACGCAGGACCTGCTGCAACGATCGGTCGATCGCGCGGTGGATGTATTGCCGCTCTATGGCGATCTGTCGTGGGAGCTGCAGGACAAGGCGATCCAGCCGTCGGTCGCCGGGCGGCGCAAGGTGGTGCTGGCGACGCCGATCGCCGAGACCAGCCTTACGATCGATGGCGTCACGATCGTGGTGGATGCCGGTTACGTGCGCGTGCCGCAGTTCGATCCGGGCAGCGGACTGACCGGGTTGGTAACGCAGCGCATCTCGCGCGCCTCGGCCGAGCAGCGTACCGGCCGCGCCGGGCGTACCGCGCCCGGTGTGTGTTACCGGCTCTGGGGTGAAACGGTGCAACGCGGATTGATTCCGCAATCCATTCCCGAGATGCGCGCGGCCGATCTCGCCCCGCTCGCGCTTGAACTCGCGTCGTGGGGCGTGCGTGATGCGACGACCCTGTTGTGGCTCGATCCACCGCCGGTGGCGGCGTTCGCGCAGGCATGCGAGCTGTTGCAGGAACTGGAGGCGCTGGATCAAGACCGCGCCATCACCCATGCCGGACGCGCAATGGTGAAGCTGCCGTTGCATCCACGGCTGGCGCATATGCTGCACGAAGCGCGGCGGCTGGATGGCGCGGCCCTCGCCTGCGATATCGCGGCGTTACTTTCCGAACGTGACATCCTCACCGGTGAAGCACGGCGCTCGTGCGATTTTGGGTTGCGACTGGAGGCGCTGCGCGCCTTTCGCCGCCAGGGCCGCGCCGGGGCGCAGGCCCATGGCGCCGATGCCAATGGTTGCCAGCGCGTGGACCAGGCGGCTTCGCAATACCGACGCGTGCTGAAAATCGATGCGGCCGATGGCGATCATGCGAACGCCGGTGTGTTGCTGGCATTTGCGTATCCCGATCGCGTCGCGCTGGCGCGTGCGGCCGGCAGCCATCGTTATCTGCTGGCGTCGGGACGCGGCGCGACGTTGCCGGAGAAAGAGATGCGTCGCCCGGCGTGCCTGGTCGCCGCGAGCATGGACGCCGGTGAAGGCGAGGGGTTGATCTACCTCGCCGCGCCGGTTAGCCCGGACGATCTTCGCCGCCATCTTGCATCGCACTTGCGCACGCAGGACCTGGTGCGCTGGGACGATACACAACAGGCTGTCAGTGCGCGGCGCGAGGAGCGCTTCGGTGAACTGGTATTCGATAGCGCGTTGCTGACCAAGCCCGACGCCGAGGCGATGCGCAACGCGATGCTCGATGGTATACGCCGCATGGGTCTCGACGTGCTGCCGTGGACGCCGGCCGCACGCGAGTGGCAGGCGCGCGTGCTGTCGCTCAGGCTTTGGTGTCCCGGCGAAGACTGGCCGGATATATCGGATGCCGCGCTCGCCACCACGCTCGCCGATTGGCTTGGTCCCTATCTCGATGGCATTTCGCGTCGCACGCATCTGACGCGTCTCGATGCGCTGGAAATCCTGAAGGCGCAACTGGATTGGAAACAGCAACAACGTCTCGATGAAGGCGCGCCCACGCATCTCGAAGTTCCGAGCGGATCGCACATTCGGGTAAGTTACGCGCCGGGTGAAGCGCCGGTGCTGGCGGTCAAGCTACAGGAAATGTTCGGCCTCGCGGACACGCCGCGCGTTGCGTGGGGCAGGGTGCCGGTGACGCTGCATCTGCTGTCGCCGGGCAAACGACCGATACAAGTCACGCAGGATCTGCGCGGCTTCTGGGAACGTACGTATGCGGAAGTTAAAAAGGAATTGAAAGGCCGTTACCCAAAACATCCGTGGCCCGACGATCCGTGGCGCGCGCAACCGACCGCGCGCGCCAAGCGCCGGTCGACGTAGACCGATCGAATTTGGTTTGCGCTCTAGTCCGTGTGCATCGACTTCGGTGGCTGGGCACCGATGGTCTCGCCGACGCGCTCGTATTCGGAGATTACCTGGGCGCCGAGCAACAACAGGGTCGCGGCGATTTCCAGGCTTAGCAGCACCACGATCGCGGTCGTCAGCGATCCGTAGACGATGCTCACCTGCGACAGCGTGGAGAAATACCAGACCAGGATATGACGCGCGATTTCCCACAGCAGCGCCGCCGTCACGCCGCCGATCAGCGCATGCCGTAACGACAGTCGCCCGACCGGCATCACCAGATAGATCGACGTCAGCACGAATATTTCTCCGCCAAGGCCGAGGAGATAGAGCAGGAAGCCGGAGATACCGCGCAACGACCAGCTATGGCCAAGTATATCGATGTATTCCTGGCTGATCGTTTGCAGACCGGTGGCCACCACGGTCACCAGCAACAGACCTACGCCGAGGAGCAGGATGTAGCAATACGGTAGCAGCGCCGAGACCAGAAAGTGACGCCGGCGGATCGCTACCCGGTGAACGAAGATCACCGACATCGCATTCTCCAGCACCGTGAAAGCGAGCGAGCTGAAGAACAGCATGGTCACCGCCAGCACCGCGCCGATGACGTCGCGGTGCTCGAGGAAATTCCCCAGTTCATCGACGATGGATTTGGATTGTCCCGGTGCCAGCCATTCAAGATAGCGCGCGACGGTTTGCAGCAATTCCGCCGGATCGATCAGATGCGACAGCGCGATCATGGTCAGGATCAGCATCGGAACGATGGACAGTAATGCGTAGTACGCCACCGCCCCCGCGAGCAGCAGCCCTTGATTGGCACGAAACGCGCGCAACGTTTGCAGCGCAAACCAGCCCGGATGTTTCAGGACGGTGGTGGCTCGGTGGTCGAGTAGCTGCATTCGCATGATGAATGATCCAGCGCGTTCTTGTTGGCGGGGTTAGCCGCGGCGTTCGATCACGGGATAGGGCGGGCCGTTTACGCCGTGCGTTGCTTCTGATTCCCGACGACGTGCTGTTCCGGCGCCTGGCGCGTGGGCAACACGTCCTTGAGCTTGGCATGCATTGCACGCAGCAGCTTTTCCGTGGTGGCCCAATCGATGCAGGCATCGGTAACCGATACACCATACTTCAGTTGCTTCAGGTCGGCGGGAATTTTCTGGTTGCCCCAGCCGAGATTGCTCTCCAGCATCAGCCCCACGATCGAGCGATTGCCTTCGAGTACCTGATTCACGCAGTTCTCGGCCACCAGCGCTTGCAGTGCTGGGTCCTTGTTGGAGTTGCCGTGTGAGCAATCAACGACGAGATTAAGCGGCAACTTGGCCTTGGCCAGTTCTTTTTCGGCGAGCGCGATCGACACCGAGTCGTAATTTGGCTTGCTACCGCCGCGTAGCACGACATGGCCGTAGCGATTGCCGCGCGTGCGGATCACCGCGCACTGGCCTTTCTGGTTGATGCCGAGGAAATGGTGCGGGGCGGACGCCGAATGCAGCGCGTTGATCGCGATATCGAGATTGCCATCGGTGCCGTTCTTGAAGCCGAGCGGCGTGGACAGGCCGCTTGCGAGCTCGCGATGCGTCTGCGACTCGGTGGTGCGCGCGCCGATCGCGGTCCAGGTAATAAGGTCGCCGAGGTACTGCGGCGTGATCGGGTCGAGCGCTTCGGTCGAGGTCGGCAGGCCGATCTCGGCAAGATGCAGCAGCAGCTCGCGCGCGAGATACAGACCCTTTTCGATATGGAACGAGTCGTCCATGAACGGATCGTTGATCAGCCCCTTCCAGCCGACGGTGGTACGCGGTTTCTCGAAATAGACGCGCATGATGATCTGCAGCGTGCCGCTGACTTCATCCGCGAGGACTTTGAGCTTGTGCGCATATTCATGCGCGGCCTTGATGTCGTGGATCGAGCACGGGCCGACGACCACGAACAGGCGGTTGTCTTCGCGATCGAGGATACGGCGCACGGTCTCGCGGCCCAGAAGGACGGTCTTTTCGGCCTTGTCGCTGAGCGGCAGCGCGGAGATGACATCGTGCGGGGTCGGCAGCAGTTCCTGCGTGGCGACGTTGATATTACTTAATGGATCGTGCGGCATAGTCCGTGGGCAGTCAGTTGATGGGATTATTGTAACCCGGCCGCCGCATTCATGCCTGGATTGCCGGTAGCGTGGCAGCTTTCACGGATTGAAATTCGCTGGAACACCACCGGCAATCGGCCCGCTATCCGCGTCCGTGCAAACAGGTATGCCATATGCTTGGCCACTTATGGACCGGAAGTTACAGTAGCGACAGTTGCTTCGGGGAAGATAATAAAGTGAAGAACAAGTACAAGATCTGGCACTGGCATAAACCGTCTCTCGCGCTCGGGCTTATCTTGTTAGGGCTGGCAGGGCTGTTTGCGTGCGGCGGCAAGGGCGGTGGCGGGTCGTCCGGTGGCGGTGCCACACCCGCTACGCGCACGTTCTATTTGGGCACGACGCCATTCTTTGCCACTGCAACTGCGTTCCCCGACTGGCGCTTCGAGAACCTGGACGACAAGGACCTGCTCTCGGTTCATGTCGATGACTTCTGGGGTATCCCGTGGGATGACTTCCGGACCAGTGCCAACCCCTCCACAATCCCGGCCGCGTGGGTGACGAAGTGGAACACCCTGGCCAATAATTCCCGCGCCACCGGCAAGACGCTTTATCTCTCGCTCTCGCCGCTTGGCAATCGCAAGACGCTCGCGCCGCGCGTGTTGGCGAATGGTGACCCGGACGCGAACTGGGCACCAGTGGACAGCAACGGTTGCTATTCCTTTGCCACCGATATCAACGCCGCTGCGTACAAGACGGCCTTTATCCGCTATGCGGCGTATGTGATTAACCTGGTGCAGCCGAAATTCGCGAGTCCGGCGATCGAAATAAATATTCAGTTCTCGAGTTGCTCGGCGGTAGAGAAGGCAGCATGGATCGCGTGGTATACGGATGTGCACAACGCTATCAAGAGCGCGTATCCAACCTTGATCGTATTTCCGACGTTCCAGATTGGATACATGTACGGTATTTCCGCGACATCGGCCGCATGCATCGGCGGCGTGAGTGTGACGGATTGTTTTACTCAGCGGCTTACGGAAGCGCTTTCGATCCCGGGCGACCGGATTGCATTCTCCAACTATCCGATCGAGTGGAAATTCCACCCCGAGTTTTCATTCTCTTATCCAACCGATACCTTCGCGATTGTCAAGAACGCGACATCACGAAAGATATGGGTAGCAGAAACCGGATGGGCGTCGGTGCGCATGCGCCAGTCTTACCCGCATGGCGGCAGCGGCGTGTGCGGTACCGACATCTATACCACTGCGATGGCCAACGATACCGAGCACGCCAATTATCTGAGCTGGCTGCTCGGCGAAGCGCAGACGCGCGGATTCGAAGCGGTGATCTGGTGGCTCAACCGCGACTATCTCGATGCCGCGGTGGCCGAGGGTTGCCCCTGCAGCGGCAACAACGATACCTGTGCGTTGGCGGAAACCTTCCATACCGCCGGCGGTGATTTCGGCGAGGCGGCGCTGCGTATGTTTGGTAACATGGCGTTGCGTCACTACGATGGCACACCGCGCGTGGGACAATCGACATGGCATGATTACTACAACCGCAGTTGGAGTCCGACGCTCTGATAAAATAGTTAAATAGCCACACACTTTTTTTATGTCGGTTAGCGCACGGATTGTGCGATCATCCGCTGGTAATGTTTCCGCTGTTTTTTCCCGCTGTAGCTTGTTTGCGTTCATCATAGAGTTGTAGTTTTCCCGAAGTCGCTAACAGGACCAATCATGGATCCAAAAAAAGCGTCAACCGATTATCCCATTCAAGGATTTCTTTCCGAGCGTTGGAGCCCCTACGCCTTTTCCAGTCGAGCGGTATCGAAAGCAGATCTGTGCTCGTTGTTTGAGGCGGCGCGCTGGGCGCCGTCTTCGTACAACGAACAACCCTGGAGTTATATTGTCGCTACCAAGGACGATGCCGCTCAGTTTGAAGCGGTGCTTGCCTGTCTCAACGAAGCCAATCAGGCATGGGCCAAGGCCGCACCGGTGCTGGCGTTAGGCATCGTGAACCTCAAATTCACGCGCAATGGAAAAGAAAATCGCGCCGCGGTACACGATCTCGGGCTGGCTGCCGGTAACCTGCTGGCGGAGGCAACCGTACGCGGGATCTCGGTGCATCAGATGATCGGCATTTTGCCGGACAAGGCGCGCGACGTATTTTCGATTCCCGAAGACGCGCAGGCGTGGACCGCGATCGCCATCGGCTACAAGGCGAGCACGGTGACGCTTCCGGATGCGATAAAGGAGCGCGATCTCGCGCCGCGGCAACGCAAGCCGCTCCCTCAGTTCGTCTTCAGCGGCAAGTGGAGAAATCCGGCGCCGTTTGTGCTTAAGGGCTGATGCCAGAGTGAGGGCCCACATATGAAAGATCAATTTGTCTGGGTGGATATTCCCGTTACCAATCTCGACCGGGCGATCAGGTTTTACTCGGCGGTGTTAGGTGAGCCGGTTAAAAGGGAAACCGTACCCGGTTTCAATTTCGGCCTGTTCCCGCATGCCGACACCAACGTCGCCGGATGTTTGTACGAACCGCGCCCCGGTGATAATCAACCGTCGCAGGCAGGTCCGCTGATTTATTTGAACGTCGACGGTCGCATGGATGGTGCCGTCGCCGCGGTTACGTCCAATGGCGGCAAGGTGCTGGAACCGAAACACCAGATCGGCCCGCACGGTTACCGCGCCATCGTGGTCGACTCGGAGGGAAATCGCATTGCGTTGCATTCACCCTCGGTCTGATCCCGTAATTATCGCCTTGGTCTACGCTTGCCAAATATAGTAAACCAGTTTACTATATACTCCTGTTTTTCATATACCAGGAGAAACGTCATGTGGAACAAAACATTCAGCAAGAAAGTGAAGGGACTAAACGCCGATCAGGTATGGAAAATCTGGGCTGACGTGAATCAGTGGCATACGTGGCAGACCGACATCGAATACGCAAAACTGGAAGGCGAGTTCAAAGTGGGTAATAGCTTTCTACTCAAGCCGAAGGGTGGGCCAAAAGTTAACATCGAACTCGTCAAGGTAGAGCCGGGCAAGGCCTTTACGGATTTGACACGATTCCCGCTGGCGAAAATGTACGGATCGCATGAATTCATAAACCACGGGGACGAACTCGAGATCAAGACCTCGATGAGCATTAATGGCCCGTTGTCGTTTATCTGGCGCAAGCTTGTGGCAGAAGGCGTTGCAAATGGCCTGAGACATCAAACGGAGAGTTTGATTGAGCGCGCCGGCCATGGCTGAATCTTCTCCCTTCAAATATGAGAAGGCAGATGACAGTGCAGGATTTCTGCTCTGGAAGATTACCGCGTTGTGGCAACAAAAACTTTCGGTCGCGCTGGAGGATTTCGGAATAACACAAACGCAGTACGCGATTTTGGCGTCGCTGAAATGGTTTGAAGAAAACGAAGAACCGATGACCCAGGCTCATCTGGTCGGGCATTCGAAAATTGAGAAAATGACGGTTTCGAAGTCGATCAGAAGGCTCGAGGAAGACGGGCTCGTTAAGCGAACGGCATCCGACTCGGATAATAGGGCGATAGATGTTCGGTTCACCGCGCGCGGAAAAAAAGTAATCGAAAAAGCGGTCGTTGCGATCGAGAATGCCGACGAGCAATTTTTTTCGTGTTTCACAAAGAAAGAGCTCGATATGTATAAGTCTTTGACGATTTCAGTTATCGAGAACAATGGTTAAGAAATAAGCGCGGTTTATCCGCGAGAGTGGGCCATCGTATTACGTGGGTGGAATTGTTCTGGAACAGGATGAGCGTCGAGCAGTCAAATTTGAAATAACGGCCTTAGCGACTTTAGATCTTTACGCTGTCTAATTTTGTTTCGAGGTCAGTTGTTACGGAGGATATATGCGCTACGTCGATGGCTTCGTTTTGCCAGTACCGAAGAAAAAACTTCAGACCTACCGTCGCATCGCACGCCAAGCCAGTAAAGTGTGGCGCGATCACGGCGCGCTCGAGTTCCGCGAATGTGCGGGCGACGACCTCAACACCAAGATGGGGGTGCCGTTCCCGCGTGTAGTCAAACTCAAGCCGGGCGAGACCGTGGTGTTTTCGTGGATCGTGTTCAAGTCACGCAAACATCGTGATAGTGTCAACGCCAAGGTAATGAAGGACTCCCGCATGGCGAAGATGATGAAGATGCCGATGCCCTTCGACCCCAAGCGTATGTGCTACGGCGGTTTCACGGTCATGATCGAGGAGTAATACCGAACTCGGGAACGGTAAGGAATAAGAAAATGATCTACAAAGGTAGTTGCCACTCCGGACGGGTCGCTTATGAAGTCGAGGGCGACCTCACCCAAGTCATGGAGTGCAATTGTTCCATCTGCTCGCGCAAGGGACCGCTGATGTGGTTCGTTCCACGGGACAAACTGCACCTGTTGACGCCAGAGGAAAACATGAGCACCTATACGTTCAACAAGCACATCATCAAACATCACTTCTGTCCAACCTGCGGTATCCATCCGTTGGGCGAGGGCACCGATCCGTCCGGCAATCGCATGGCCGCCATCAATGTCCGGTGTCTCGAGGGCGTTGATTTCTCCTCGCTGCCGGTCAAACACTTCGACGGTCGATCCCGATAAGCATGATCTGCGCGGTTGCATTGAATCCGGTGCAACGTTGGCGCGATTGCACCGAAGCGGTTAGCTCCACCAACACCGCGACGCCGATGTTCGCGCAATATACCGTGAAACCGTCGGTGTGCCGGATGTTTGACTACGTGGCATGGTTAGTGCTGATGACTCATCCGATTATTAACTATCGAATCCAACGGAGGAAAATATGAATCGGCACGACGTTACCGAACAAATAATCGCCGCCAAGATAAAGAAGGGCGTCACGTGGGCGGAAGTCGCGAAAGCGGTTGGTCATAGCAAGGAGTGGGTCACCGCCGGTCTCATGGGCCAGATGACTTTCACCAAGCAACAGGCAGATATCATCGGTAAGACTTTTGACCTCTCTGCCGAGGCCATGCAATTGCTGCAAGTCGTGCCGTACAAGGGGTCGCTTCCGACCGCGGTCCCGATCGATCCACTCATCTATCGTTTCTACGAATTGATCAGTGTTTACGGCACGACGATCAAGGCGCTGATCCACGAAGAATTCGGCGACGGCATCATGAGCGCCATCGATTTCAACATGGACATGACGCGCGAACCGGATCCGAAAGGGGATCGCGTGAAGATCGTGATGTCCGGCAAGTTCTTGCCGTACAAGACGTACTGACCAGTTATTGGCGCTGACGCCATAACAGATAGGCGGCGGGGATTACGGCAAGGGTCAGCAGCGCCACGCTTATCATGCCCCCAACCATGGGCGCTGCGATGCGCTGCATCGCCTCTGAGCCAGTGCCCGTGGTCCACAGGATCGGTAACAGCGCTGCGATGATCGCAACTTTGGTCATGGTCACCGGCCGCACTCGCAACAGCGCGCCTTCCACAATTGCATCGCGGATATCGGCAGACGTTAACTTGCCGCCGACGGCGTCGCTGCGGCGGGACAGCGCCTGGTCGAGATAAGCCAGCATCACCACGCCGATCTCGACCGCTACGCCGCCGAGTGCAATAAACCCTACCGCCACCGCGATCGAGAGGTTATAGCCCAACCCGTAGAGCAGCCAGAAACCGCCGACGAGTGCGAGCGGTAGCGTTGCAACGATGATCAGGACTTCCATCGCATTGCGGAAGTTGAGATACAGAAGCAGCAGAATGATGGCGAGCGTCAACGGAATGACGAGTTTCAATCGGTCGGTTGCGCGCTGAAGATATTCAAACTGACCCGACCAGGCCACCGCATATCCCGACGGCAGTTTTACTTTCTCCGCTACCGCGCGCTGCGCATCGGCGACATACGAACCGATATCGCGACCGCTGAAATCGACATAGGTCCAACCGGAGAGCCGCGCGTTTTCCGAACGGATCATGTCCGGACCATCGGCGATGTGTACATCGGCCACGTCAGAAAGCGCAATCTGTGCGCCGGTCTTTGTGAGGATGGGCAATGCCCGCACGCGTCCCAACGAATCGCGCAGGTCCTGCGGGAAGCGCAGGTTGATCGGATAACGCTCGCGGCCTTCCACGGTCTCCCCGACATTCATCCCGCCCAGGCCGCTGGCGATGGTGTCCTGAATATCCGCCACGCTGAGACCAAAGCGCGCCGCTCGCGCGCGATCGATGCGCGCGTCCACGTAGCGCGCGCCGGCAACGCGTTCGGAATAAACTGACGTCGTCCCAGGCACGTTGCGAATAGCGGCCTCGATTTCCCGCCCGACTCGCTCGATGATAGTCAGGTCAGGGCCCGAGAGTTTTACGCCCACGGGCGTACGAATACCGGTACTGAGCATGTCGATACGCGTCTTGATCGGCATCACAAACACGTTCGCCAGTCCCGGGAATCTGGTGGCCTCATTCATCTCGGCGATGAGCTTCTGCGTCGTCATTCCCTCGCGCCATTCAGACCTGGGCTTCAACTGCACAGTGGTCTCGAACATGGTGAGTGGTGCGGGATCGGTCGCGCTTTCGGCACGACCGACTTTGCCGAACACGGTCTTTACTTCAGGAAAAGTCTTCAGGATTCGATCCGTCTGTTGTAACACCTGCTGTGCCTTGCCGGCAGAAAGCCCGGGCAAGGTCGTTGGCATGTACAGCAGGTCGCCTTCATCCATATCCGGCATGAACTCGGTCCCGAGCTTCACCATCGGATAGACGCTGATCACGATTAACGCGGCAGCACTCCAGAGGACCGCTTTCGGATGGATGAGTACCCAATTAAGCAGCGGTCGGTAACCCGCGATGAGCCAACGGTTGAGCGGGTTCTCCTGTTCCGAGCGGATTTTGCCGCGAATCAAATGTCCCATAAGCACCGGCACGAGCGTAATAGAGAGTCCTGCGGCCGCGGCCATCGCGAACGTCTTCGTGAACGCCAGCGGTGAAAATAGCCGGCCTTCCTGTGCCTCCAGAGCGAACACCGGTAAGAAGCTCACGGTAATAATAAGGAGCGAGAAGAAAAGCGGCGCGCCGAGCTCGGTTGCCGCGCGACGCACGAGTTCCCAACGGTTGTCTTCGGTAACAGAAGGGTGTTCGAGGTGCTTGTGCGCGTTCTCGATCATCACGATCGCGGCATCGACCATCGCGCCGATGGCAATGGCGATACCACCCAGGGACATAATGTTGGCGTTGATGCCCTGATGCCTCATTACAATAAAGCTGATCAGAATGCCGATGGGAAGCGTCAGGATCACGACCAGGGATGAACGCAGATGGGACAGAAACGCCACGCACACGAGTGCGACCACGATGAACTCCTCGATCAGCGTGTGACTGAGATTTCCGACCGCGCGCTCGATCAACGACGAGCGATCATAGGTTGTTACGATCTCAACGCCTTCCGGCAAGCTGCGCTTGAGTGCGTCGAGCTTTTGCTTGACGCCATCGATAGTGGTCCGCGCATTTTCACCCTGACGCATGACAATGATGCCGCCGGCGACTTCACCTTCGCCGTTCAGGTCGGCGACGCCGCGGCGCATCTCGGGCCCGAGTCGAATCTGCGCAATCTGGTCCAGCCGAAACGGTGTACCCGACGGTCCTGCGCCAAGCGCTATCTGGCGCAGATCATCGATTGAGCGCAGGTACCCGCGTGCGCGGACCATGTACTCGGCCTCGGCCATTTCGATGACCGAGCCGCCGGTCTCCTGATTGGCATTCTCGATGGCCTTGCGCACATCGCTCAACATCAACCGATAGGCACGCAGCTTCACCGGATCGACGATGACCTGATACTGCCGCACCATGCCGCCAACCGAAGCCACTTCCGCCACGCCCGGCACCGTGCGCAGCTCGTACTTGAGAAACCAGTCCTGTAGCGAGCGCAGTTGTGAGATGTCATGTTTGCCGCTGCGGTCGATGAGCGCGTACTCGAACACCCAGCCGACGCCGCTGGCATCCGGCCCCAGTGCCGGGCGTGCGCCGCGCGGGAGTTTTGGCAACACTTGCGAGAGATATTCGAGTACGCGTGAGCGCGCCCAATACGGATCGGTTCCGTCTTTGAACAGCACGTACACGAACGAATCGCCGAACTGCGAGAACCCGCGCACAGTCGTGGCGCCGGGCACCGAAAGCATCGCCGTGGTAAGCGGGTACGTGACCTGGTCTTCCACGACTTGCGGCGCCTGGCCGGGATAACTCGTCTGGATAATGACTTGCACGTCCGACAAATCGGGAATTGCATCCAGTGGCGTGCGCTTGAGCGAATACAGCCCCAGCGCCACCAAAAACGCGGTGACCAGCAGGACCAGAAAGCGGTTATTGATTGACCAGCGGATGGTGGCAGAGATCATGGGGTGTATTTCCTGCTCCCCCTCTTTCGCATCAGCGGGAGAGGGTAAGGGGTGAGGGAAGAGGCAGCGATGTTGCCGACGATCACGGTTTTTTCTCGCCTTCTGTTGTGGGTGTGTGCATACGCATAAAGCTCGCGCGCGTGCTGGCCTCGGAGTCGATCAGAAACTGGCCCGACACAACGACGTGGTCGTTTTCCTTGAGACCCTTGGTGATCTCGATAGCGTCGGCCGACTCCGTGCCCGCGATGACGTCCACCGGCTGAAAACGCCCGTCACCGAGCGCGAGCACGACACTCGTGCGCGTGCCGGTACGGATCAATGCCTCGCGCGGAATGGCCAACGTGTTTCTGTTCCCGCGCACCACGGCGGCGCTGCGCACGCCGAGACTGTTTACGATCTCCGGACGGACCGTAACGATCGGAGGCCCACCGGCATTGGATGATGCGTCGGCGTAGACCGGCACCAATTTCATATCCATGAAGGGCGACTTTCCGGGTTTATCGAATTTCGGACCCGGAACCATCGGGTCGTGCCAATAGAGAACCTTTCGTTCTGGTATCGAACCCGACGCGACTTCGGCGTTGCTCGACGGCTTACCGGAATACCAGCCAAGGGCAAAGGTCAGCGCCAGCGCGGCGACGATACCCGCGACAGCGACAGTTCGTTGAGGGCGCTTCATATTTGAGGTTCTCCCGTCAGGCACAGAAGTTCGGCGTGGCTTTTTGCAAGGTCCACGCGCAGTCGAATCAGATCAAGCTCCGCGTCGCGCGCCCGCATCTGCGCCTCGCGCAGCTCGTTCGCATCGCGCACCGAGCCGGCGGTGGTCACCTGTGCCTCACGGTGTGCGCCGGGCTGAGGATCAGGCAGGCGGCTGTCATAGACAGCGCGTTCGGATGCCGCGGTCACGTTGGTGCGGTGATGAGACAGCAGTGGCGACTGAGCAATGGCAAGCTTTTCCGCGCGCATGAGCGTAAGCGTTTCGCCCGCATACGATGCGGATGAAACAGCCACCAGGATTAACAACAAGCTCCCCGCGAGGGGAATACGATTCAATGCAGGCATAGGCCCTCCTTACGAGTTAAGAAACAACAAACTCGAAGGAACGGCCTAGTTCAACAGGGCAAGGTGCGTGAGATAAATGGGCGTAGACGGAGGATGCGTGGCCTGCCAACTCACCGGTGGCACGCGCACGACATTCGTTGCGACCACATCGGCCGGCAGGGTAGTAAGCAGCACCGGCGTTATGGAGAAATCGAGCGCGGACGCGACGGGCGCATTGAATGACGGCAAATCGCAGGACGTTATGGCCTGCTCGCACGGCATCGACATTTCCATCGTCGGGCACGGCGACTCGCACGGCAGCGATGCGGCGGCGCAGGCGCCCGCCATCCACAGACCGGCGAACGCGGCGATCAGAATGCCTGACATGGGGCGAAGACGCTTTCGGGACCAATGGATCATCGCGGCGAGTATAGCAACTAACCATTTTCCGATGCGAATAGGGCCGTGCGGCGGGCAAAGAAAAGGCGGCGAGAGTACTCTCGCCGCCTTTTTTACTAACTTAAATACTCGCTGTCACGTCAGTGATGCAGTGTGATCGACTTGATCACCTGTGTCGGGCCGTACTGATCGTCGAAGCCATAAGCCGTCATGCGCACGCGGCCGCTTTGATGCACCTTTACTGTCACCCAGGCGTAGGCGCGATCGGTTTTCGGGCTAAGCGTCACATCGGTTGGCTTGGCCTCGAACGGAGAACCACCGGAGCCGACCAATATCTGCCACGCCTTGCCCCCTTGGGCTGCACGCGGTTGCATCAGGTTGAAGATGTGTTCATGACCGCAAAAATATGTCGCACCGTATTGTTCGATTACATTCCAGAATGCATCGCGGCTGGCTTGATCACCATCCAGTCCCGACGGGCTCGACGGCAGCGGGGCAGCGGGGTTGGTGCCGTAGTAGTACGTATATGCCGGTTTATGACCGAAGACGAAGAACTGGCTGGCACCGCGCGCGCGGGCCGCGGCAAGGTCGGCCGCGAGCCAGTTCGCCGGGGCATGCGCATCCTTCCCGACTGGATCGGTGTTCACGATGGCGAAGTGCACGCCACGGAAATCGAAGCTGTATGAAAGTTTGCTTTGGTCGCTGACGAGACCGTCATAGCTGCCGGTGTTGGCGATGTCGATGTTTTGCGCCGCTTCACCAAACAGTGTGGTGAAGCGGCTGTTGTCGAGAATAAGATCGCCCATGTTGGCGCGCCACGCGTCTTCGTTCACGGCTAAAGCTTTCTTGCCACAGGCCTTGCACTGGGTCTCGTGATTGCCGGGGACCGGCACGACATAGGTGCCGGTTTCCATCAGGTTGGCAACCATGCCGCGCCAAAAAGCATACTGTTGATAGAACTTCACCAGATCGGAGCCGACGATGCCGGCGACCGTGGTGTTGTTGGTCGGAACCGTCGCGTTGCCGTAACCCATGATCATGTCGCCGTTAAAGAACAGAAAATTCGACTTCTGTTTCTGCACCGAACGCATGATGCGAGTCCACGCCTTGGAGTTCTGGAGCCATAGCGCGTCCTGGCCCGACAGGGGAACCGTGGTCGGATCCGGAGTCGCTGGGTCCTGACGCGAATCGCCAACGGTGGAGAAGGACAGGACAACGGGATCGCCAAACTCAGGCTTCTCCGAAAAGTCGTCATGTTCGTCTTGTTCGCCATGGGCACGAACAGCTTGAGTATGGAATGCGACGACGGTGAAAGCGGCGACAACCGCGGCAAGGACCGGGCCGCGCCACGGGGATCGAGACAGATTGAACATTGGTTTTTCCTCTTCTATGGCTTGCAGGGTTGAGAGAAATGCTGAAGCAACAGCGCGGCAAAACATCGCCGGCCGAGGACGGTAGCAGGACGGCGTGACACATCCGTGACGGAGGAACTCGGCGTGCGTTTGTGGAAGAGCTGTTCCTAATAATTTCCTGTGCACGAGGAGACAGCCTGTCTCGCGCCGACACCCTAATTCCAACGAGCAGTATTGGCATTGAATAAAGCCCGTCGGGCCGGACGCTGAATCTCACGGTGTTCGCGGAAGGCGTGGAGACCGAGGAACAACTGGCATTTCTGCGCGAACGCGCTGCGATCGATTTCAGGGATACCTTTTCAGTAAACCGGTTTCGGCCGGCGACTTCGCGCGGTTGCGGCGGCGGCACGCTTTATCGCTGCAAATCAAAAAGTAAAATAGTGGATTGACGGTCAGTCTGCCGGGATGGGCGGTGAGGCGATTGGCACCTGCGCCTTTTTGTTGGTAAGGTGCGGCCGCTACACTCAATCTACCTATTACAAAGAAGCTGGGGTTTGCAATTCGTGTCGTTCATAAATCTCGTCAAACAACAGAAACGGGCCATTATCAATGAGCATACCCAGCCGGATAACCTTAAAGGCTTCACCCAAGTCTTAACGACGTTGGCACCGCTCTCGGCGCTCTGGTGTGTCGCGGTGATGAGCGTTGGCGTTTCGTATTGGCTAACCGCCGGGGTGACGTTGCTGATGAGTTTGTTTTTGCTGCGCGTGTTTGTGCTGATGCACGAATGTGGTCACGGCAGCTTGTTTCGCGCCGCTCGGCTCAACAAGACATTCGGTTTTATCTTCGGCGTCGTGTCGGGCATGCCGCAATATGTCTGGTCGCAGCATCATCATTACCACCATTCGACCAACGGCAACTGGGAAAAATATCGCGGTCCCCTGGCTATTCTGTCGGTGGATGAATATGAGGCGTTAACTGCCAGGCAGCAGCGCAAGTACCAACGTGCACGCAGTTTGTGGCTGGCGCCATTCGGCGGATTCTTGTATCTGATTTTTAACCCGCGCATCACCTGGCTAAAGGGCACAGCCAGTCTCGTTAGGCACATTCTTGGAAAGAAACTCGCTCAGCCTGCGATTTCTATCCGGGCGCATGCCGCCACATTCGAAACGCCGTATTGGGCATCCGCTGAAGAGTATTGGCACATGTTCTGGAACAATGTGGTGCTGCTCAGCGCGTGGATCGCGATGTCCTTGTCCATCGGGTCGGTGCTGTTCTTTTCGGTGTACGTCGTCAGCGTATCGTTAGCCGGTGCCGCCGGGCTGGTGCTGTTTACGGTGCAGCATAATTTCGAGCATTCCTATGCGAGCGATACCGAAGGTTGGGACTACGACACCGCGGCTATACAGGGAACCAGTTTTCTGATTTTGCCGCGCTGGCTAAACTGGTTTACCGCGAATATTGCGTATCACCATATCCACCATCTCTCCGCCAGAATTCCAAACTACTGTCTGGTCAAGTGCCATGACGCACATCAGGCGTTATTTCGGGATGTCACACGCGTCAAGCTGGCTCAGATCTCGCACGCGCTAAAATTCATTCTGTGGGATGTACGTGCGCGAAAACTTATTTCGGTCGCTGAATATCTGAATCGAAAGTGCACCGCGCCCCTGGTCGCAGGGTAGGAGTACCACACGCCGGGGCAGATTCAAACGATCCGCGAATCAGGACAATCGAATCTACCCCGGGGTTCATGTGGTCTAACCGAGAACGGGCTTACCCGGGTTCTTCGCGATATCTTTCAGAATTGCTTTTTTATCTGTTTTTTCTTTTGCCTTCGTTTGTTTCGACGGTTTCGTATTCTTGTTCGCCATGGCACTCTCCTTGAACAGGATTTTGAAAATTGCAGCGATCCTCATTGACCGGCAATCGGTTGCGCTTCCCGTCGGGAAGTTGATTTTCTGCCAGCCGCGGGAGATGCTGTCCCGATAGAGAAGGGGTCAAGCCATCTGATGAATCTGCGTCGGTTCCTATGCCTTGGTATTGCTGCCACGCTCGCGGGTTGTGCGAGTATCGATAAGTTCACCGTGTCGACCTTTGTTGCCTGTGCCGGAGAAACGGTCACCGCCGATTGGGTTGCCCGGGGCGGCGATGTGACCCTGACAACGACGCCGCCGCTTCGCGGACAAGGTCCCCAAGACGCGCAAGGGACGCGCCGCTTCGCTGTCGATCAGGACACAACGCTGTTACTCGAGGTGCGCGGTCTTCTGAATACGGACCGCGGCGAGAATAAAATAATCGTTCGTCCACAGGTACAGTGGGTAGGTGGCGCAGCGACATGCACCGGCCAACCGCTCGCCGTCGAATTCTCCGGGGAGATTTCCACTGCCACGGCGTCGCCCGATCGTCGGGCCATCAGCGTGAAAAACGCGTACACGCGTTCGATCGTTGTTATCAAGGATGGCGTGGTGGCGGAGATGGGTCCCGGCGGTGAAACCGATCGCTTCAGGAATACCGCCGTGGTCGGCGTCTGGACGATCCGCGCGCCGCTGGGCGCGGGTGAGAGCTGCGACGTGGCGCGGGAGTCGGTCGCGAATCGGTTGGTCGTTAAGATGCAGATGAACTGCCGGGACTGACATGGCCAAGCTTGAAGACATCGAGACCATCGTCATCGTCATGATGGAAAACCGTTCGTTCGACCACGTCGTCGGACATCTGCGCATGCCGCCGTACGGCAACCGCGCCGATGTGAATGGACTGGTCACGCCCGCCGACAATCCGTTGTATGCAAACCATCACGAGGGGTTTGCCTATCTGCCGTTCGAGATGAAGGACGACAAGTTTGTCCACGATCTTCCGCACGGAAGAGGTTCGGTCAAGACGCAGCTGGCGAAGAACGGCGGCAACACATTCGATATGAGCGGTTTCGTGCAGGCGTACGTCGAGTTTTCCAAGGGTGCCCGCGTACCGAATCCGGCCCCAATGGGATTTCTCGCGCCGGGTTGCGTGCCGGTGTCTAACTTCTTCGCGCGCCAGTTCATGGTGTGCGACCACTGGTACGCGCCGCTGCCAACCGATACCCAGCCGAATCGATCGGTCGCGTTCAGCGGCTATTCGCTGATCGAGGACACCAAGGCGCGCTTTATCCCGGTGCCGCCCGGGAGCTTCGTGTTCCAATGGCTGAACGAGCACAATGTCCGTTGGCGCGTGTATCACTCCGGACTTTCGTTTTTCCTACTGTTCGAACGCTTCGATGAAGTCCTCGGCGACAACTTCCGTTCCTTGGCCGATCTTCCCAAAGACCTGGCGCTCGATCCGCTCGACAAGGTGCCGCAAGTGATCTTCATCGAACCGGAATACGGAGACTCGCCGGTGCATTGGAATTCTGCTCCCAACGACAACCATCCGCCGACGCCGATGGGCCCCGGCGAACATTTCCTGCGCGAGATCTATACCGCGCTGACTAAAAATCCGGAAAAGTGGCAGAAGACATTACTGATCGTGACGCACGACGAGCACGGAGGTTTCTATGACCACGTCTCGCCGCGCGCGTTGGCGACGCCGTTGCCGCCCAATGCCACGTTCACCGAAGCCTTTGAAAGCACCGGACCGCGGGTCCCGGCGTTCATCGTCTCGCCGTGGGTTCCGGCCGGCGTTGCGTTCAACGGCCCCATGGATCACACGTCGATCCTGCAGTTATTGGCGGAAAAATTCGCTGGCAACCCCGACTACAACGACGAAGTGAAACGCCGCCGGGTGGACGGCGGAATTCAAAGCGTATCCCGAGCGCTCGAAGCCGGTGGACTTTCTAAAGCGAGAACCGCTATCCCCACCGCGCCGCCCGATACGATCAGTAACATCGTGCTCGGGCCCACGTCCATCGCGCCGGAAACCGATAGCCAGAAGGCCTTCGCCTTCGCCGCGCATGCGTTGCTGCGCGCAGACCGCAAGCGCGCGATCACAAAGTTTCCGGAGCTTGTGCATTTGCCTGACGAATGAAAGCGCTCGGGCAAGGAGGCGGGGAGTGGTTAATTAAGAAAAAGTTACAACCCTGAATGCTTTCAGGACCCCAGCTTAACCTCACTCACGCCCCGCCGTCCGTGGATGTCGGGTCTTTGTTCGCCGCGGCTTCCGCTTCGTTCTTGTCAGTTTTACGTTTTTGTTTTTCTTCCTGCTTCTTTTTCTTCGCCAACTCTTTCTGACGTTTTGCGAACTGGTAGTTAGGCTTGGCCAATTTCTTTCCCTATTTAGAGGTTGAATGACGTTAGGTATGCAACCTTACATGAGGACCGGTGGCGCGGGCTAATTTTCTTACGCGAAAGCGGGTGAAATACCGCTTTCGAGGCGGCCTGTTCCCGTGGAACAGCAAGCGGATGCGCAAGGACGGGCGGGGAACGGCTAAAAGAGTGCCTCTCGCAGTAAGCGCGGTGTAGGCGGTGGCTGGAATGGTGAAGCACCTCAATAATTCGCCATCATCTGATCCGGAAAACAATACAGCCATCTTTCGCCCGGTTCGGACGAGCACACTACCGGGTGGCCGGAAAGTTTTGCGTGTTTGCTGGCGTGCTGGTTCGGAGACGAGTCGCAACAAAGCGTCGCGCCGCAGCTCTGGCAGGTGCGCAGGTGAACCCACGTAGCGCCGGTCTTCACGCACTCCTCACATTCGGCACGCCGCGCGTGTTTGAGATCGCGGGTGCTCTTGATGTGTTCGCAAGGTTCGTCGCCGACCATCTGCATCTCCCTACGTCGATCGTTCGACGTGTCGAATTTCCGTTCCTGTTGTGAAAACCGGGCGTTCGAGCGACTGCCGGTCCCAGCCGCCAAGGGAGGCCGCCGCTTCGTAGGTGCTTTGCAGAAATTCCAGCAGCGTGTCGTCCGGGGATTCGGCCTGTCGAACCTGATCGTACGGCAGAAAAAATTCGCGCATGCTATCGCTGTAGAACGCACCCGCCGGGCGAACCGGCGCATCCTTGAAGCCCGGCGGTTCCGGATAAGCGTAGGAATAGAAAGCCGGCTGCGGCATCGGGCCACCACCCGGCCAGAAACCGGCGCTGCTGACCTCGTGCGAGTAAGCGTCGCGTGTAATCCAGTCCGGCAAGTTCGGGATGCCGCCGGGATGTAGCGGCGCTAGGCGACCGGAGAAACGCGTTACGGCCATATCGAAGCCACCCCAGAAAAAATGTACCGGGCTGCACTTGCCGTTGAATCGCGCGCGAAACTTCTTCAGCACCCGATCCGTCTGCAACAGGATGCGCCACAGACGATTGGCGTGGTCTGGATCGTAGGCGGCGTGCACGTGATCCTGCTCAAACGGAATCGGCACCTCGACTTCGTTCGGCTTGGTAAAAATGTGAACGTCCAGATCCAATTCGTGCAACGTCGCCATCACCTTGGCGTAAAAATCCGCCACCGAGCGCGGCCGAAGCTTGATCAACCGGACCTCGCCGTTGCTGGTGCGAATCACAAGTTGATGGTCAACGAAATCGAACTCCATTTGGAATGATTTCGTGCCGTGCGAAATGAGTGGGGTTCGCAATCCGCTCGGCGTGACCTCGAACGTGACATGCCACGAGTGACATAGCCACGGTGTCTGCACCAGCTGAATCTTGCCAACGATCTGTGTCCACATATGCAGCGTGGCATACGTGTCCTGCCATTCTTCCAGGGGCAGGCTGGGCCAAAGTTCGCGGCTGGTAACAACGGGGCGCTCTACAACGGCGGTGGTCATGGCTTCCTCCGGGAGAGGACTTGGACCGAGATAAAAACAATACTCCAAAAACCAGAAATGTTTAACTGTCTCGACAGGGAGAGCAGGAGATTGATTGAAGACAGCGGCTTTTCTGAGCTAAAAAGCCAAGTTCAACTGTGGCCTGTCCGCGGCTGTTCACTTACTTCTTGTCCTCCGGCCGATCGCGCGCTGGCAGGGAATCGCGGAAGGTATCGAATGTTTTCCAGGCAGGAACGGGCGGTAAGTATTCGGGGCGTGGGGCGTACACCGAGTATTCGACGAGTTGCATCTTGTGGATGTAGCGCGGGCAGTTGGGGAAGATCCGCGTTGCGTTGATGCGAATAATAAATACCGAGCCGGGATATTCCGCGCGCAAAGGATCGTCCGCTTTAATCTGAGCCGTGCCGTTCACCCGCAGTCGCTTTTGATTCTCGAAGTCCACGAACAACAGCCCGACATGCGGGTTGACCAGAACATTTCCCCACGAGCGATACATTCCATTGCCGTCGTAATCAGGAATGGCAAGCGTGCGATCGTCGAGGACGCGCACGAATCCGGGCAAGCCACCTTTATAAGAACAGTCAGGATGGCCGCCGGCGTCCGCCGTCGCGAGGAAGAACATCGGGCTGCGTTCGATAAAGGCACGGTCTTCGTCAGTAAACGCCGTGCGCACGGTCACCTGCTCCAGGCGGTCCGCCAAGCGCCGCGTGTCGCGCGCATCCTGAAGTTGCCGCATCCCGTCGTGGTACATCGGATCGTCTGCCATCGTTCCTCCCGGTAACACGTCGACTTGTATTGTCAGACCGGTACTGCTCACTAGCTCAACCGCATGCGGGCTCTGGTGAATCGCGCGGCGAGTTACACCAGCACCTGGCGCGTCCCCGCAAGAAACTGATGAATCTGCTTCTCGATGCGCGGATCGATCCACACTTCCGGTCGTTTGCCCTCCGGGCAGGCGAGTCGCGGCGTGGTGCCGAACAGACGGCAGATCAGCGGGCGCTCGGCGTAGACGGTGCATCCATTCTCGCCAAGCTGCGGGCAGCTTAAGGAGGCGAGCGCTGCCGCCTGCTCCACGCCACTTTTTCTGGGGAGCCGTGCCATCTCTTCGGAAGAGGTCGTTACCGGCCCACAGCAATCATGACATCCGGGTTTGCACACGAAGGTCGGAATGCGTTTGCGAAAAAACTCGATCTTGTAAGTGTTACTGTTCACGGAAATCTTCTCTGCTGAAAGTATGTATGGTCATGCGCATGGCAGCCCGTGGCTATTAACGCCCGCGCTTGTGAGCCTGCCGATGATAACTGCGCTGCAACTTGTGAGCGAACGCGGGGAAGTCGAGGCCGTAACGCCGTGCCAGCAGTTTTGCAGCACGCTTGATGTGGTCCCAGTCGGGAGTAAATTCTGGATCATTAAATGCAAAGGCGACGCGATTGCCGTCGTTCCCTACCTCCTGCTCGATCACGTTATCCATAAAGGCGTCGGCAACAAGACTAAGGTGCGCCTGGCGCATCTCCGCTGACCCCGCCACGTTCATCACCAGCATACCGCCCGGACGTAAGCGGGCACGCAGGTTCTGATAAAACTGCGCGTCGCAGAATGCCGGCACGATGCCGATCTTGTCGAAGCCGTCGAGCAGAATCACATCAGCACGATCGGCGGGGGTCGCAAGGTAGTCGGCCGCATCGGCATGAACGATAGCCATGCGCGTATCAGGCGTCGGGACACCGAACAATTCGCCGAACGCGATCACATCTTCGTCGATTTCAACCGTCGTGATACGTGCACGCGACAATTCCCGGTAACAAAACTTGGTCAGCGACCCGCCACCCAAGCCAATAATGAGCACATGCTTGGGGCGTGGGAGAAACATCAGGAACGCCATCATCTTGCGCGTGTAGCCAATATTCAGCGCGTACGGATTGTTGATATCCATCTCGCTCTGCACGTACGCAAGGCTGAAATGCAACCGCCGAACGACGCCATCGTCGACCACGAACGGTTTCCGATACTGTCCGGTACACAAACTCACCGTTAACTCGTCCGTATCGGCATCGGGTGGCTCGCGCAGGAAGATTACGCCACTCTCGCTGAGAATCTCCGCTGGCATGTTGAACCAGCCACCGTTGGTTGGAAGCGCAGTGTGTTCCCGACAGGCGTTGTCTTGCATCGACTTGGATCGTGCGGGGTATAAGCGGGCTAGGTCGGAAGTATTCAACGAGGTTTTCAGGAGTCAGACAGACAGGATTTACGTAGTGTAAACGTTGGGTACAACAAAATGCATACGTGGGTGATAAAGAGGCCTGTTTATTTGTGGCGCAGCGCAGCAGAGACGCAGGATGTAATCGCATCGTGTTGCGTCTTTTTACGCTATCTCCGATCGTTAAATCCAGGAAGGCGGTTGATTTCCCGGCGGGAGAGGGGGATGCTTGCCGGCGGGGAAAATTTAAGAATAGGGAAGAGGTGGACTTGAATACCAGCCTTCGAGCGCGACCTTCGTGCCATCGCCCTTATGTGGTTCATTGCAATATCTGACACCGAATGTGCTCGCCAGATAAATTGAGTCAGCTAAGCTGTGTCATCCCTCAGGTGATCTCGTGAGAATAAAAAGAATCGCGGTGCTGGGAGTCTCGATACTTCTCGCCTCGTGCGGCGGGAAAGACGGAGGTTCCGGCGGCACCACCACGTCTCCGGTTGCTTATGGAACGCGCCTAATTAGTCTGTTGTTTGCTCTCAACGTTTTCCCGTATGCTTACGCTGGCGAACCGACGTTGACGATATTGGGAAATGGAAGTCAATCAAATTACACGCGTACCGAGCTATTGAAACGCCCAGACGTTGTGCAGGTCGTCATCGTCGGCGACGTTGCCTACAAACGCGACATGAGCTATCAGGCGATCCCGTTTGCGGCGCTGCTGGATCGGTCTCGTCCTGATGTCGACAGCTTTTTCCAGTTTGTTGCCGCGGACGGCTTTGTCGCCGAATTACCAGCCGCGCCACTTCTGAATCGTGATCCAAACAGGGCGATCGCCTACCTGGCGGTCGAACCCTCCGACGAGCCTTGGCCGGCACTCAAGGCCGGCGAGAAATTTTCCGCTGGACCTTTTTATCTGGTATGGATTCATCCGGAACGCGCCAACATCGGCCCCGAACAATGGCCTTACCAAGTGGCCAAGATCGAGCTGCGACCGCCTGTACGCAAACGCTGGCCCGCGATAGCGCCGGACACACAGGTAGAAAAAAACTCCGCCGTCGATCGCGGCTTTGCGCTCTATCAGAAAAACTGTTTGGCCTGTCACCAGTTGAATCGAAGCGGTGAGGCCACTAAGGGTCCGGATCTCAATCTTCCAATGAGCCCAACCGAATATTTTCAGCCAGATGCGCTGCGGAAGCTGATTCGAAACCCACAAAGCGTCAGAACATGGAGCAATTCTTCTATGCCCGGTTTCGACGAAAAAACGCTCTCGAACGCAGAGTTGGAAGACCTCTTGGATTACCTAAAACACATGGCGAAGCGTAAAGTTAAAAGCTGACGTCGGCGAGCCGGGGAGATTGGTAGTGTCGATGAAGCATCAAAAATCGCATGAGGGCGAAGTTATGGATCGTGCCAGATTTCCCGCCGCCGTTTCCGCGTTCGACAGAATGATAGCGGCGTTCAAACAATGAACAGGACGAGTTCTGAGAACGAGCAAATTTGATTCGAAGCTTGGAAACTCAGCGAAGCTATTGCGCAAAGTAAGACCGAGGCGCAGGATGCCGGGTGGCAGCAGGGGTGCGCGCTAGGGAGAAAGGGGACTTCATGAAGATTCACTTCGTTTGGGTGGCTACGCGGTCACCGAACACGCCATCAGTTCGCTCGGCTTTCGCACCGTCACCCTCGACTCCGAAGGCAATCGCATTGCCTTGCATTCACACTCAGCCTGACTTGGATTCTCATCAGCGCGGTTGATTTCCTGTCGGGAGAGGGGATGCTTGCCGGCGGGGAAAATTTAAGAATAGGGAAGGGGTGGACTCGACCCGCTTTAGCGGACGGGTTGTTGCCTCTGGCTTTGCCGCTTTTTGGTTTAGTTGTCTTCTTTAGATAAATTGAGTCAGCTAAGCTGTGTCATCCCTCAGGTGATCTCGTGAGAATAAAAAGAATCGCGGTACTGGGAGTCTCGATACTTCTCGTCTCGTGCGGCGGGAAAGACGGAGGTTCCGGCGGTACCACGGCGTCTCCTGTTACTTGCGCCGGCATCGCGACGCTCGGGTTATCTGGTATTACGGTCAGTCATACCGAAGTCGTCGCGAGCGCGAACGGTGTTCCACAGCATTGCCTTGTGCAGGGCGCAATCAACACCACGATCCAGTTCGAGCTGCGTCTGCCGGATAACTGGAACGGACGTTTCCTCATGCAGGGCGCCGGCGGCTTCGCTGGCGTCGTCGGACCCGCCTACGGCATTTATCGCGCCGGTTCGATGGCCGCGTTGACGCAAGGCTGGGCAGTGGCAAGCACCGACAGCGGCCATCAGGGCAGAATCGTACCTGAGCTTTATAACACTCCCGCTTTCGACGCCCAGTGGGCGCTCAACAATCCGAGTGCGGAAGAAGACTGGGCCTATCGCGGCATTCAACGCACGACATCCACGGCCAAGCAAATCATCAACCGCTACTACGCGCGTTCACCGGCGCATTCCTATTTTGCCGGTTGTTCCGGCGGCGGTTGGCAGGGCCTCAAGGCGGCGCAACATAATTCCGAGGACTTCGACGGTTTCGTGGTCGGCGCGCCGATGTGGAGCTGGACCGAGGGAGTAACGCGTATCAACTATTACGTGCGCGTCTTCAGCGTCGTACCGCTGCCGTACGACAAAACGGTGTTGCTCGAATCGAAAGTGCGCGAGCGCTGCGACGCGCAGGACGGCGCCGCCGATGGCCTGGTTTCCGACCCGAAGAAGTGCGACTTCAACCCCTCTACGTTGTTATGTCCGGGTGCCGATGCGCCAACCTGCCTGACGCAGGACCAGGTGAACGCGGTGACGGTGGTGTACGACGGCGTGCGCAACAGCAGCAACCAGCGCATCGCGTTTGGCATGACGCCGAGCGGCGGCGAAGCGGGCGGAAACCGCGCCGACGGTTGGCCGTGGTGGTTCGCCGGTGGCGTGCCGCTCTCGGGTAATACGCCACCTGTGTTACCGGCGATTGCGACCTTCGGCGGCGTGGTGCACGACCAGTTTCTGCGGTATCTCGCCTTCGACCCCGACGAACAAAATTTCAACTGGGCAACGTTCAACAACGATGTCGACCCGGGCCGCATGACACGCGCAAAGAATCTGATCGATGTCACGCGCACCGACTTCAGCGATTTCCGTGCGCGCGGCAAGAAAGTCTTGATGTTCTCCGGCTGGGCCGACGGCATCATCAGCTCGTCCTCGCTGGTGGACTACTACGAGCACGTTGCCGGCGCCAGCGGCGGAATGAGCAATGCCAGAGATTTCTTCCGCCTGTTCATGATTCCCGGCATGCAGCATTGCGACGGCGGCAACGCCTTCGATCAATTCGAGGCGCTCGATGCGCTGGTGGATTGGGTTGAAAACGGCGTCACGCCGCAAACGCTGCATGCCACCAGCGTCGCACCCGGATTCTTTCCCGGCAAGTCACGCGACCACTGTCCCTATCCGCAGGTTTCGCGCTACACCGGCAGCGGCGGCTTCGATGATCGAGCGAGTTTTCTCTGCGTTGATCCGATATAAATATGCCGAAGGCGGTTGATTTCCGGGCGAGGGAGAGGGATGCTTGCCGGCGGGGAAAAGAACAATAGAGAAGGGGTTCAGTGAAGAACCGGTTCATTCGGGCGCACACTTTAGTTATCGATAACGACCATATTAGAAAACGTGGTCTGTCCCCTATTGTCCCATTGTCCAACCACAACAAGGAGATCCTATGAAAGAAGACAAACAGACCCGGCTTCGGATGGATGCGATCCTGGCGCTTGCCAAGAGTAATCGAGCATTCCGTTCGCGTCTGATTAAAAAACCGGAACAGACTTTGAAGTCGTTCGCGTTCTCGAAGAACGCAGCCCGCCACATCGCAAACAAGTGGGGAGTGGGTTCCGGTCCCTCCGATGACTGCGGGTCTGGCACATGTCGGCTAACTGACCCATGTGGATGGACCGTTTGTGGCAAGACCACGAATAGCTGCCGCAAGGTATCGAAACCTGGAGATACACGAGTCAATCCGGTGAGATCGAAAACTCGCAGAAGCAAGGTTCGTAAGTAAGCATGCGTAACGCCTTGGCTGCCGATCCGATCAAGGACGTTGAACGATACGCGTCTACTGCGGAGAGCGCTGCCCAACTTCGGGAACTCGTGGAGGATGCATGCAGTCTCCTCCCGGGTTTCCGGGTTGTTTCCGAAGCAGATAGCTGCTGGCTCGTTGTGCTGCCGCCAAATCAGTGCGGGCTCGCGCAAGGATGGAAACTGCACGTTTCGGCCAGCATTCTGACGGCTTTTGAGGTGCTAAGACGGATTGTGCCCGTGCTGCTACGCGAGAGGGTCCAGTTTAAAGTAGCGCGCTCGCTACAGGATCTTGCGGCTCTTAACGAGGGCGAGGCCGGTATAAGCCAGATCGGCAAGTTCGTTACAGTGTACCCCAAGTCCGATGCGCAGGCGGTCAGGCTTGCCGCTTCACTAGATCAAATGACGCGGGGCCTTGCCGGTCCCCTTGTGCCTTCGGATCGCGCACTGACGCCGGGTAGTGCGGTTCACTATCGTTACGGCGGCTTCGACAATCGGCTGATCCAGCTTCCGTACGGCGAAATCGTTCCGGCGATCGCTGACCCTAAAGGTCAGCTGACTCCCGACCGTCGCAGTGATTTCTACGCACCTCCTGAATGGGTAAAGGACCCGTTTGTGGCGGCGGGTATCGCGGATGGAAAAGCAGAATCGGAGAACATAATCGACGGATATCTGCTACCTGTCTCGGTGCTTTACAAGTCGCCGCGCGGCGACATCTTTCTTGCATTAGATCTCAAAAAAAACCGCCGTTGCGTGATTAAGTCGGCGCGCCAAGGTACGGCGGTCTATCGCGATGGACGAGATTCCCGCGATCAGCTTCGCAATGAGTACAAGGTGCTTTGCGCGCTGATGCCAGACAAACGATTCCCGGAGCCTTATGCATTGTTGGAGCGAGAGCGTGAAACGCTGCTGGTGATGCAGGATTTTCCGGGTGAAACACTGGCGTCGTACGTTACCGCCGTGAGGTCCCGCGGCCGCTCAGTGTCGGCTGAAAGGGCCATTGAGTGGTGCAAACAATTAGCCGGTGCGTTGGCCAAAGTCCACGATCACGCTTTGATTTATCGTGACCTCAAGCCGACCAATATCATCTTAAGCCCATCCGGAAAGCTGCGGATCATAGACTTCGAACTCGCTCACGATCCGACATCGCCCCTTCCCGCTTTAGGCCTCGGCACGCGAGGTTACATGTCCCCGCAACAATCCTCCGGTGCGCCGCTGTCAGTGACAGATGACATTTATAGTTTGGGGGCCGTTCTTTATTTCATGGTATCCGGCGCTGAACCGGCGCAAACACCCGCCGCAATTCCATTGACGGATCGTCCGCTCGCCCTCCTCGTTCCGTCACTCGCTCCGGCGTTCGTAGCTCTAATCGAGCGATGTCTTGATCCGCAAGCAAAGCGGCGATTTTCGACAATGTCGGATCTCATTAAAGCAATCGACCGGGTGGAACATAAGACGCTCGCGCGCGCCGTGCGTAGCGTCGAACTCACGCGCCATCGGGAACGAACTTCCCGAAAAAAATATCGGACACTCGCTAATCAACTTGGCGAAACGCTTATTGGCGTAGGTTCGTCCATCGCCGGTGTCGGTACTGCCTGGACAAGCGACGAAAATAAAAGAAGCGCGATTTTCCCCCGCGACATCAACACAGGCACCGCGGGTGTTGTGCTTGCGCTTGCAGAACTCGCCCGTAATTCCGGCTCTCGTCGCATCCGACGCACGCTCCGCGAAGGATGCAGTTGGTTGATCGGCGTCCCCGCACCAAGCGGCGCGCGTGTGCCGGGCCTATATGTTGGAGAAGCCGGGATCGCTGCGGCGTTACTTCGGGCCGGACAGATTCTTGGAGATGCCGCGCTTGTTAAAGCTGCGCACGAGCGCGCCCGACTGGTGGCTCGGTTGGATCACGTTTCTCCAGATCTGTTCAACGGCACTGCCGGTCGGCTGCGAATGCATCTCTTCATGTGGGATGAAACGCGTGAGGAGGCGCAACTCCGCGCCGCGCGTAAAGCCGGCGAATTTTTGCTCGAAACAGCAAGCAGGAATCGTAATGGCGAGATGAAATGGATAATTCCAGACGGGTTCGACGGACTTAGCGGGAACGCGTTTCTCGGCTACGCTCACGGAGCAGCGGGAATCGCAGACAGCTTGTTAGAGCTTTACGAGGTCTGCGGAGATCTCCGTTTTCTCACCGCGACGACAGGCGCGGCGCGATGGCTGGCGCGGTTGGCGCTGCCGGCACTGGCGGATCGCAGCGGAGCCGAATGGCCGACGGTTGAAGATGGCGAACCGGCGGGTGCGATGTGGTGCCACGGTTCTACCGGCATCGGTCAATTCTTTCTGCGCGCCAGTCGTCAGCGACTTATCCCGAACGCACATAGAATCGCAGAGCGCGCGGCACGAAGCGTCGCGGGCGGCGCGCGCTCGCTCGGCCCTGTTCAGTGTCATGGACTTGCGGGTAGCGTCGAGTTCCTGATCGACATGTTCCAGGAAACCAAGAAGCGGTGTTATTTGGAAGAGGCAATCACCTTGGGACGATTGTTAGAGGGATTTTCGGTCAGGCAAAACGGCAGGCTACTATGGGCGTCAGATCAGCCGACACTGTTCAGACCCGATTACATGACTGGCTACGCAGGGATTGCGCTGTGCCTGCTTCGTTTGGCGAACCCCGCGGGACAACCGCGGCATCTCAGCCGAGAATTATTTCGCTTGCAACGCAAGCGGTAGCACAAGCGATGCACATCGCGGCGGCCGCACATGGGGCGGTTGATTTCCTGTCGCGGGAGGGGGATGCTTGTCGGCGAAGGGAAAAAAAGGGGGCAGATTTATTTAATTAGTGGGGAAAATAAATCTGCCCCTTTTACCCAGCGCGAACCTGTAGAGTAGCGGCCCTTTCTATCCGTTGTGGTTAATGATGAGAATACCCGAAGGCCTACAACCGCTGCTGGATGATGGCATCGTCGATGACGTGATTCGCCAGCTCAAAAGCGGCAAGGAGGCGTCGGTCTATGTCGTGCGTTGCGGATCGGAGATTCGTTGCGCCAAGATCTACAAAGACATGGGGCAGCGTAGTTTTCAGCGACGTGTGCAATATCAGGAAGGGCGCAAGGTGCGCGGCAGTCGCGACGCCCGCGCCATGGAAAAGGGCACCCGTTACGGTCGCAAGGAACGGGAAGCGGCGTGGAAAAACACCGAAGTCGATGCGCTGTACCAGCTGGTGGCGGCTGGTGTGCGCGTACCGCAACCTTATGGTTTTTTCAGCGGCGTGTTGATCATGGAGCTGGTCACGGGTGACGAGGGGCATAGCGCTCCGCGATTGGGCGAGGTGGAGCTGTCGCCGGAACAGGCGCGTGAGTACCACCAGTTTCTGATGGGCCAGGTCGTGCGTATGCTCTGCAGCGGCCTCATCCACGGCGATCTCTCCGAGTTCAATGTTCTGATTGGGTCACAAGGACCCGTCATCATCGATCTGCCGCAAGCGGTGAACGCCGCTGACAACAACAACGCGTTTTCGATGCTGGAGCGAGACGTAAAGAACATCACCGATGCCCTCGGCCGGTTCGCACCGGAACTCCTGGCGACTCACTACGCCGCGGAAATGTGGGCGTTGTTCGACCAGGGCGGCTTGAAGCCCGACAGTAAGCTTACCGGGATATTCATCAAGGACGAGACGTCGGCTGACGTGGGTAACGTGATGCTGGCAATTGACGATGCTCGTGACGAAGCGATGCGTCGCGAGCGCGGTCGCGATGATGCAAAGTTTGCCGACTAGGGGGAAATAGTGTCAGGTCTTGCAATGCAACAATGAAACAATAGGGGGCGTACCACGGTTTCCTTTGATTTCAATCCCCGTAGTGCCGCCGAGCATCGCAGTCGAAGCCGGTAGTATGCGCGAGACCCTGTAGAGCCCGAGCGGCGTTGTATGCCGCCGGCGAGTTGCTCTCGCGTCCGGCTTTGGTGAGAAGCGCAGGAAGTATCCGGCGTCTCCGGGCCGTCTTTTCTTTCGTCTACTTCTTTTGGCCGTATAAAAGAAAAATATTATTCCCTCACCCGCACCCTCTCCCGGAGGGCGAGGGGAACGGCTCAAGCTACGGCACCATCAACGCGGCAGGCTCTATCTGGACGATATCCGAGCCACCGATCACCGTCACCTGGCGTTCCTGGATATTGCACTGAAGCTGCATCGTGCGATTGGCGAGTCGTGCCAGGGCCTGGGTGCTCGCATACGGTAACGCGATGACGCTAAGGTTGCTCAATCGCTCGAGCTTGTCGCGATTCTGGGACCACCAGAGATCGACACCGCGGCCGCCGTAGCAAACGACCACCACTTGCTTGGCGCGATTGCATGCACGGCGGATGTCGCGTTCGTCGGGTTGGCCGACGTCGATCCACAGGTCGATGGCACCGGTGAGGTCTTTTTGCCAGAGGTCGGGTTCGTCTTGCGCCGAGAGGCCGCGGCCGAAGCTCAGGAACTCGTGGGCGTAGAGGGCAAATGCCAATACGCGCACCATCATGCGCTCGTTCGTTTCGGAAGGATGACAGGCGACGGTGAGCGAGTGGTTCTGATAGTAGTTGCGGTCCATGTCTGCAATCTGCAGCTCGGCTTTGCAGATCATTGCTCCGGTGGCCATGAATTTCCCCCGTTTTAAAACCGCCGCGAGTGTACGTAAATGGGGACAGATTTATTTAAATCTGCCCCCAGTCGTGACCGTAAGCAACTTGTGGTGTTAGATCCTCGCCGCGCGCCGCTTACCTATGGCCCGAGCCGACTAGCCTCCTCGATGTTTATACGAGATCGACAAGTCGTTGCCTTGCATTCGGAAATTGTCCTGATCGATCTGTTCCAGTGAGTAACAGCCCGTGACGTCGGGAAAATATGGGCTCGGGGTAGTATCTTTCAGGCAGATCTTTGCACTGGAGATTTTCCATGTTCCCGCGAAGGGGTGACCGATGCCTTTTACTAAATGACCGGTGAACGACCCGTCGGGACTGAAATCCATCGTGACGGGACTACGCGAGACAGTACCCTTGATGCGATTGCCGGATCCGAATTCGGCTTTTAGTTCCTGGGAGGTGAATACCTTTGAAGCGGGCGCCGCGGTCTGGTCGTTTGAGTTTACCGGTTTCACGCCGGTACGGGCCGGTGGGGTCGTTGGGGCTGCCATGTCGAGCGCTGTCTTCTTCAGGGCGACGGTTATGTCTTTCTCGATATTCTGAATCCAGTTGTTGTAGTTGCCGTGGATCTCGGCGTTGGTCGCGGAATAGTCCAGGTTCTCGCTCGACTTGTAGCGAATGGTGACGTTATCGTCCAGGCGGATGGTCACAATCGCCACATGATCACGAATGTTGAGCCGCGCCTCCATGTGGCCCGGGCCCTCGTTTGTAACGATCCAGCCACGGCCCAGCAGAGCGGTGCGCACTATGCTGCGTGCGTTGTCGGTGCTCACTGCACGCGGTATCGGGATCGGATCGGGTTCATAAATGGGCTTGGGTGCTGCATTGGCGAACGGCACAACCGACAGAAACGAGCCTATTATGACGCCGATCAAAACCACCCAATTTATACGTTTCATCTCTCATTACTCCCAGAATTTTAGTTATCTGACCCGGCAACAGATACGCGCGCCTATACGGCTTGCGATAGTCCAGGTCACCAGCGGTAGTTTGCTACGAGCGTGAAGTATAAATGAAAAAAATAGAGACAGATTTATTTACTCGAAAAAAATGTCCGTTTTTTTAATTAATCAACCCGCGAGTCCCGGATACACGTTCTGTACATCATCGTCGGCGTCGATGGCTTCCAGGAACGCCTCGACTTCCGCGAGCTGTGTGTCGTTCAGTGTCACCGGGTTTTTCGGCCGGTAACGCAACTCCGACGACAGCACTTTAAATCCATGCGCCGGCAGGGCCTTGGTCACTGCGTCGAGATCGGAGTGTTCGGTCAGGAATACGGTGGCGCCGTTTTCACCCGGCTCGAGGTCGCGGGCGCCGGCTTCGATGGCGGCCACTTCCGGGTCCGCGGTGGGCGATTCGGGGGTCGCTTCGATCACGCCGAGATGGTCGAAATCCCAGGACACTGAGCCTTCGGTGCCCAGGTGTCCGTCGCGAAACAGCAGACGAATATTAGGGGCGGTACGGTTCGGGTTGTCGGTCAGGCATTCGACAATGACCGGCACCCGGTGCGGAGCGAAACCTTCATAGGTGAGCTTCGTGTAATGCACGCCTTCAGTATCGAGACCCGCACCTTTCTTGATCGAGCGTTCGATGCTGTCTTTGGGCATGGACGATTTCTTCGCCTGCTCCACTGCCATGTAGAGCTTCGAATTCATCTTCGGGTCCGCGCCGGCACGCGCCGCTACCATGATTTCCCGCGCCAGCTTCGTGAACAGCCGGCCCTTCGCGTTGCCCGCCGTTTCCCGAACCTTCGCTTTCCACTGTGCGCCCATGCTAGATCCTCACTCCATTCGTTTCGTTGCGGGTAAGATTTCGGGGAAAAGTATAAAGGAAGACGCGGCAAACTGGGATCGACGCTCGCAGGGCGTATTAAGCGCTAACCATAGCGTCCCGGACGGATTCTCCATGCGGTGCAATGCGCTTATTGCATCCTACGCGCGGGGTATTCGGCGGGCGTGCCGCCGGGCCGACAACGGTCGGCTTCACGAATTGTGTGTCGAACAAGTTAGAATTTGCGCATCTCCAGGCGGAAAGAAACATGACAAAAACGAAACCCCAGTGTATTGCAGTCCTCACCAGCGGCGGTGACGCGCCCGGTATGAATGCCGCCGTGCGCTCGGTGACGCGCGCCGCACTGGCCAAGGACTGGAAAGTGTTTCGCGTGCGCAACGGCTATGCCGGCCTCATGAGTAATGCGATCGAACCGCTGGCCGTGCGCGACGTTGGTGGCATCGTACATCAGGGCGGCACCGTGCTTGGCAGCGCGCGCTCCTCGGAGTTCGCGCAAGAGGGTGGGCGCGCCGCGGCGCTGGCAAATCTGGCGAGTCACGGTATCGAAGCGCTGGTGGTAATCGGCGGCAACGGCTCGCAGACCGGCTCGCACTCGCTGGCGCGCGAAGGTTTCCCCGTCGTCGGCGTTCCGTCCACCATCGACAACGATCTGTACGGTACCGACTTCAGCATCGGCTCGGACACCGCAATCAACATCACGCTGCAAGCGATCGATCAGCTACGCACGACTGCCTCGTCGCACCAGCGCGCCTTTGCGGTCGAGACGATGGGCCGCGATTGCGGATACATCGCGCTGATGGCGGGGCTCGCCGGCGGCGCCGAGGTGATTGCGGTGCCGGAGAGCGATATCTCTCCCGAGGAAGTGAGCGAGCGCCTGCGCGCTGCCCACCAGCGCGGCAAGACGCACGCGATTGTCGTCATTGCCGAAGGCGCCCGTTGCGGCGTGCATGAGCTCATGCAGCACTATCTGAAGGAGGGTACCTCCATCGGCTTCGAGCTGCGGGTAACTCGGCTCGGGCACGTCGTGCGCGGTGGTGCGCCGACCGCAGCCGATCGCGTGCTGGCGACGCGCCTCGGCGCCGCCGCGGTCGATTGCCTCGCACGCGGTGAGCGCGACGTGCTGGTCGGTCTGGTCTGCGGCAAAGTCGCTACCACACCGCTCGCCGATGTCGCCGGCCGCACGCGCCCGGCGAACCGCGACCTGCTCGAGTTGGCGCGCGTCATGGCAATTTAATCGGAGACCACCCGCCGGTGTCGGACCGGCCGCGTGCGTGCTTCAAGTCACGACGCACCAAGAGGTTAATCGCCGGGGGCAATGACTCACTCCTGCGGATCGTATCCCAGATTCGGCGCTATCCATCTCTCCGACGTGTTTAGGTCTATTCCCTTACGAAGCACGTAATCCTCGACCTGATCTTTGCCAAGCGGACCACGGCGAAGTCCGTCGATTCCGGATGCGAGAAGTACAGGCCGCTGACAGCGGCTGACGGGTGCGTGACTGGCGTCATGACAGGTCGTGACGCCATGCACTGGTACCTGGAAGGGGCGTGATGTGACTATGGGGGTGTACTGAAATTCCGGGAGCCAAATTCAATGAACCAGGAGAAACCTCGTGTCATGCGATCGTCAGGAAAATTTTTAACGTGCGTGGTGGCGGTAATTGCTGCGACGTCCAGCGTTTCGGTCAGCGCGCAAGACGCAGTGAGCGAACTCGATTTCGCTTACGCTTACGGCGAAACTGACGCGGCGGACGATTCAGCGCGGTCGGACAACTGGCGCGGCTTCCTTGGGGCCGGGGTTATTGCGCTCGATCGTCCCGTTGCCGACAAGCGTACGTTCCTGGTGCCACTGGTTTCAGTCTCTTATCGCGACACGTTCTATTGGCGCTTTGGGCAGGCGGGAGTGTGGTTGCTGAAGAGCGATGACCGAAGCGCCCGCGTCGGGGTGGCCTTGAAGGCGCGCCGCGGTTACGACCCGGACGACTTCGACGGTCTGGCGGGCATGGACAAACGCCGCACCTCGGCCGAGGCCGGTATCAACGGCATGTGGCGGACGCGACCCGTGATCGTGACGTTCGGCTATTTCACCGACGTCTCCGGCACCAGTCACGGCGATTCGGCCGTGCTCGGGTTCTCGCATCCGTTTCGATTGAGTGAACGTTGGAGTCTCACACCGAGCGTCGGGGCGGAGTGGCTGAACCGGGATGTCGTTGACTATTACTACGGCGTCAAACCGAGCGAGGCGAGCGCGAATCGGCCCGCCTATGCAGGCAAGAGCAGCGTCAATCTGCGCCTCGCCGTGATGGCGCACTACAAGTTGGCGCGCGCGTGGTCGTTGTTCGGCGGCGCCAGTGTTACCCGTTTGGGTTCCGGTATCACCGACAGCCCGATCATCATTCATGACAACGTGGCCGCACTATTCGTCGGTGGTGGTTGGCATTTCTAACGTGTCCACATAGGAAAAGACCATGCGCTCCGGATCCAAAATCAGAAAATTGTTGAACGTTTGGTTGGCGATCGCGATCGCGATTGTTATCTATGGCTGCGGCGGGTCTGGCGGCGGGCCGGGCACGAGCGAACCGCCGCCGACGAACACCGGTCTGCCTGCGCCGCTGGAGGTCTGCTCGCAGGCCAACCCGTGCACGCGGCCGGCGCCGGAGTTGGGTGTTTCTCAAATTACCGAACCCAGCTTCGTGCCCGTGTGCCGTACCAGTGAATCGGGCCGACCCCCTTATGATGACGGCGCGCCGGTGCATCGAGTGGACGCTAATGGCGTTGATCGGTACGCGTGCCTGTACCAGCCGCTCGGCGCAAGTCCGGATAACAAGCTGCCGCTGGTCGTTTTTCTTCATGGCGGCGGAGTGGGCGCGGCCAGTAATGTCTACGACTTCACGTCGCTGCGCGCCAAGGCCGTGACCACTGTGCTGGGCGCGGATGCCGGACAGCCCGGTTTCTTTCTGTTGTCCATCCAGGGGCGCAGTCTTCACTATCCGACCTTCAATAATCGCGACGGTCATCATCACGATTTCTATTATCGCGACCTGCGAACGCGGTCGACCAACCCGGACATCGTCAACCTCGATCGCCACATCGACGATCTCGTGGCCTCGGGGCGGGTGGATCCGAGACGTATTTATGTTATGGGTTGGTCCAACGGTGGATTCTTCGCCCAGATGTACGGAATCGCCCGGCATGCGACACCGACACCGGGCGGCAACCGCGTGGCCGCGGTGACTCCCTACACGGCAGCGGATCCGTTCAACAACACCAGCCGTGACCAGGTGCCGAGTTATCAGCTCGATCCCTATCCGACATCGACGGTGCCGATCATGCTGGTTTCGCGCTCATGCGACATCGTGGCGTGCAATCAGGCACAGGCGGACTCGTTCGAGAGCAACTTCGGCACGGTCACGGAACCGGGACATGTGGTCGACCCTTGGATCTCGCAAGATTTGCCGACCAAGGTAAGAAATCCCAACGCGCTGTGGCGTATCGTTACCGGGACCGGCCAACAAACCACGGCGTGCTCACCAAACTCCATCTGCACGCCAACCATCGGCCTCATCAATCATATGCGCTGGCCCGACGGCGTCGCTGACGGCAGCGGCATCGATCACGAGCCGGCGATGCTGGAGTTTCTGCGCGCGCACGCCTTACCCTAGGACAACCGTGACACTCTCGAACGCGAAGCTTTTCAGTTTGACTCGTGGTTTCTGCTGCTTGCTGTTCGCGCTTGTCGCGGCGGGCCGTAGTGCCGCAGCGGGCGCCGAGCTGCCGGTATCGACCATCCCGGATGCGGCGGCGCAACTCAAGCGCTGCATCGACAACGGCTGGCAATCCGTCACGCTCGATGTCGCCGGCCTGCGACGCGGTGTGCTGTGGCAGGGACCGAAGCAGGCGTGGCGCAAGGGCACGATCGTGATGCTGCACGGCGGTGGCGGAAGCCATGCCAACTGGTGCGCCGCCAAGGAGAAGATCGTCGAGCCGCAGGTCCGATTCGTCGAGCGGGCATTGGCGGAGGGCTTTGCGGTATTCCTACTCGATTCCACGGACAAGGTGACCGACAACAGAGGCAGGTTGTGCGGCAAGGTATGGGACGACGAAGTGCGCGCGCGGCCCAACCTGGACCTGCCTTACATCGAGAAAGTCCTGCGCGAGTTGATACCGCGCCAGCGTCCCGCCGGCAGCCGCGAGGAAATTTTCCTTACCGGCCTGTCATCGGGCGGTTATATGACGGTGCGCGCCGCGACGCATTTCGATAACCTCGTCACCGCGTTCGCGCCGGTATCGAGCGGCGATCCTTACGGCTGGCATCGCGAGTGCGACCCCGAGCTCGCGCGGCTACAGCGCTCGAACGTGCACGGCGTTTCCGTCGACAACGAGACCGGCAAACGTATCCACGAGCATGGATCCTGCCGCGCCGCGAGCTACCCGAACGAGAAACCCTGGGAGTCGGCGAAACCCGCGGTGAAGCCGGCCTTCCGGCGCGTCGCGCACGAAGACGACGGCCTGAACGATATCACCTGCAGCCACAAGGTCGGCCAGCAGTTGCGCGTGCATGGTTACGCCGAGGAACCCGCCGTCATCGTCAACAGCAGGGGGCGGCGCGATCTCGCCAGCCACTTCTGGCTGGATGTCTACCACCAGCCGATCCTGGAATTTTTCACGCGCCAGCTCGGCGTGAACGAGCCGGCGGCGGCCAAGCAGAAATACTCATGCTAAGACGTGTATGGGTTGTTGCAGTGGTTTTCGGAATACTCGCCGCCGGGGTCGCGGCGACCCGGATTGACGCCGTGGCTTGCACCTTGATCGAATTTTCCGATCTTGAACTCATTACGCCGGGTGTGTACGTCGATCGGGAAACTACTTTCGAGCAGCGTAGGGCGCTGTTGGCAACCTATGATGAGGCGAAGCAGCGTGTCGCAAAAACGTTTGGCGCCTTGACGGCGACGCCGGTGATCATTGCAGGACGTTCGATGGTGGCGATAGAGCGATTTTCCGATAATGAGTACGCCCGCACCGTGTTCACTCCAATGAACTGCTTTATCGTTTTGGGCCCGAAAGGGCATGATATAGATATCATCGCGCATGAACTGGTTCATGCCGAGCTGTTCCACCGGGTCGGTTACTGGAATCGAACGCTCGAAATTCCCGTATGGTTCGACGAGGGCGCGGCAATGCAGGTTGATTATCGGGAGAGATATGACGTTCGGCGTTATCGCGGCAATCAGGTTCTGGACAAATCTGCTCTGCAATTCAGCAGGCAGTTCTTTAGCGGTGACGACGAACAACTAACGGCCCATTACTCGTTGGCAAAGGAAGAAGTGCGACGATGGCTGGAAGCGGCCGGCCCCGGTGCGTTTTATGAACTTCTGCGGGATATAAAAGCCGGCCATGGATTCGAGAGCGCCTACACTTCGACGACCTATGAAGATCGGAACCGAAACTGACGCTGCGGTGAGGCAGGCCGAGGCGCGTGCGATAGAGCCGGGGCTCCTGGCGCTGTTTCGAATCTTTGTTGTTCTGGAAATTGCTTTGCTCGTGGTCCGCATGGGGCTCGAAACCGCTTTCCGCGCGAACTTTCCGTTCGTTCCGTCCGGATGGCCCGGCCTCATCATCCTGACGCTGCTCTTCGCCTATCTGTTTTCAACCCGCCTGCAGCACTGGCTTGGACGGTTCTATCTTCCAGTCGCCATCGCCGTGGTTGTCGCGCTGACAGTTCTTGGCGCAGCGGCCGGCATGAAGTTGCGAATAAACGCAGGCATACCTGCCGCGGAGCTCGCGCGCGGAACCTGGATTCTTATCGTCATGCTGGTGGTCCCGCTCGTCCTGGTTGCCTGGCAATACGGTTTTCGTGCTGTGTTGTGGTTTTGTCTGCTCGTCTCCGGTGCTGATCTCGCCCTGATGTTGCCGCTCGCCGAACGTGGCGGCCCGCCGGCGTCAACACTCTTCGCCATCAATGCGATCCGCGCTATTTTCTTTCTGCCGGTGGGGTACGCGGTAGCGCGGCTCATGGCTGCGCAGCGCCGGCAGCGCGCCGCCTTGGCGGAGGCGAATGCGCGGCTCGCCCGCTATGCCACGACGCTGGAGCAGATGGCGGCAGATCGTGAGCGTCATCGGCTCGCGCACGAACTGCACGACACACTGGCCCATGGCCTCAGCAGTATCGCGGTGCAGCTCGAGGCGATGACGGCGCTCTGGACGTCGCAACCGGAAAAGGTTCGATCGATGCTCACCGGCGCGCTGACCACGACACGTGAAGCGCTGGGTGAGGCGCGCCGGGCCATCGCCGCGCTGCGCGCGAGCCCGCTTGACGATCTGGGACTGGCACGAGCGGTTCGACAGGTGGCGGAATCGACCGCTACCCGCACCGGTCTGGCGCTGGACCTGCAAATGCCCGCCTCCGTAGACGGTTTGGACTCCGAAACCGAACACGCGCTGTATCGAATCGCGACTGAGGCCATTGCCAACGTCGAGCGACATGCGCAAGCGCGCCGCCTTTGGGTGTCAGTAGAGGCGAGCGACCAACTAGTGAAGCTGCGAGTGGCCGATGATGGTCGTGGCTTTGACGCGACGGTGCCGTCCGACGACGGACACTTCGGCCTCTATGGGATGCAGGAGCGAGCCCGTATGATAAGCGCCGAGTTCAACGTCGAAAGCGCTCCCGGTGCGGGAACCACGGTGCGTCTCACGGTGCGGAGGATGAATGATACGCGTCCTGATTTGTGACGATCAGCACGTTGTTGCCGAAGGGTTGCGGGCGATTCTGAGCACCGCTACACAAATCGAAGTAGTAGGTCAGGCGCATAACGGTACCGAGGCCGTCGATCTCGTCGCCACGGCGAGGCCCGACGTTGTGCTCATGGACCTCAAGATGCCGCGCATGAACGGTGTTGAGGCCACGCGCGCGATCCGCGACCGATTTCCCCAAGTACGTGTTCTCATCCTCACGACGTTCGATGCCGATGAATGGGTCTTCGACGCCATCCGCGCCGGCGCCTCGGGCTATCTTCTCAAAGATTCGCCGCGCGAATCCCTGGTGGCGGCGATCGAAGGCACCGCCGCGGGCAAGACACACGTTGACCCCGCGGTCGCGGGCCGGCTCTTCGACCAGGTTGCCCGGATAACGCCGACGCCCGCGAGCCCGCTGCTCGAGACTCTCACCGAGCGTGAACGCGAAGTCCTGGCCCTTCTGAGTCGCGGTCTCAGCAACGCATCGATCGCTACGCAGCTGCACATGGCGGAAGGCACGGTGCGCAATAACGTCAGCAACATCCTCAGTAAGCTGAATCTCGCCGATCGCACGCAGGCCGCGCTGTTCGCATTGCGCCACGGCTTGGTTGACGCCAGGAAAAGTTGAGTCGAAAAAAATCAGGAACGGATTTATTTATCTTTTAGCAAGGGGCAATGGAGGGGAATTGGGAAATGGTGGTCAGTACCAGGGTCAGTACCAAATTAACTTTGAAACAGAAAAGGCGCAGATTTATGTTTTTAAACTCAAGCAGATTGAACCGAAGCACTCTGGTGGCAATCGTCGTCATCCTGCCGACCTTGGCGGCTTGCAGTTCCGAGGCGGTTAAACGCAGTACATACGAAGCACTGCATCAGAAGCAATGCATGGATGTCGCGAAGACACCCAACTGTGATCCGGAACATAAGACGTATGATCAATACAAAAAAGATCGAGAAGAAGCACTAAAGTGAGACGGCTGAACAGTATCGCTGACCGATTGACGGTAGGCAGGGGTCCATAACAATTGCCTACCAGTAGTTCAAGGGGTCAGATCGGACTGATCCCCATTTTTTTCCGCTAGTGTTGCTGCCATCCGCGCGAACGTTCGACGGCGCGGTGCCAATCGTCCAGCAGGTTCTGGACACGCGCTCGATCCATTAACGGTTCGAAGCGACGGTCGATCTGCCACTGCGCGGCGATGTCTTCAAGTCCCCGCCAGACGTTAACCGCCAGCCCCGCGAGGTAGGCGGCGCCCAAGGCAGTTGTCTCCAGCATGCGCGGGCGCACGACGGGTACGCCGAGCAGATCGGCCTGGAACTGCATGAGCATATTGTTGGCGCTCGCGCCGCCATCGACGCGCAGTTCTGTCAGTGCGCAGCCGGCGTCTTTTTGCATGGCATCGAGCAGCTCGGCGGATTGAAACGCAATGGATTCGAGCGCGGCACGCGCGATGTGCGCTGCCGTCGTGCCGCGCGTCATGCCGAACATGGCGCCGCGCGCGTACGGATCCCAGTACGGCGAACCGAGACCGGTAAACGCCGGCACAAAGTACACGCCGCCGTTGTCCGGTACGCTGGCCGCCAGCGCCTCGACGTCGGCGGAGCGGCGGATGATGCCCAAGCCGTCGCGCAACCACTGCACTACGGCGCCACCGATGAAGACGCTGCCTTCCAACGCATAGCGTGGTGCGCCGGCGGGCCTCGCGGCGCAAGTCGTGATGAGGCCGTTGCGCGAGGATTTGGCGACGGCGCCGGTTTGCATGAGCATGAAGCATCCGGTGCCATACGTGTTCTTCGCCATGCCAGGTTCGTGGCACGCCTGGCCGAACAGCGCGGCCTGCTGATCGCCGGCAATACCACCGATCGTGATCGGCGCACCGAGGCACGCGGCGTCGGTCTCGCCGTAGACATGACTGGAAGGGTGCACGTCCGGGAGCAGCGAGCGCGGGATGTCGAGCAGGCCTAACAACTCGTCGTCCCACACGCCGCGATGAATATCGAACAGCAGCGTGCGCGATGCATTGCTGACATCGGTGGCGTGGATGCGCCCGCCGGTGAAATTCCACACCAGCCACGTATCCACCGTGCCGAAGGCGAGCTCCCCGGCGAGCGCCTTGGCGCGTGCACCGGGCACGTGCTCCAGCAACCACGCGAGCTTGGTGCCCGAGAAATACGGGTCCAGCACCAAACCGGTCTTGGCGTGAAAATCTTTCTCCAAACCACGCGCCTTCAACACGTCGCACATGCCGGCGGTGCGCCGATCCTGCCACACGATGGCGTGCGACACCGGCTTGCCCGTCGCGCGTTCCCACAGCACGGTGGTCTCGCGCTGGTTGGAGATACCGAGTGCCGCGATGGCCTCCGCGCGCAACGCCGCACGCTCGATCGCCTCGCGCGCCACTTGCAGTTGCGATTGCCAGATCTCTACCGCGTCGTGCTCCACCCAACCCGGCTGCGGGAATATCTGCCGGAACTCTCGCTGCGCCATCGACACCTGGTTGCCGTGGCGATCGAAGACGATCGCGCGGGAACTCGTCGTTCCTTGATCCAGGGCGAGTAGATGAGTCGCTGAGTAGCTCATGCAGCCGGCGTCGCGGGAGTGGGTCGCTTGGTTGTATGCGGGAATGCTAACGGGAAATGGCTTCGGACCCTAGGAGGAGTGAATACGCCGGAATCCGGCCCATTCTGAAGTTCCTGCACCGACGTATGTAACTGCGACTGCATTGAGCCGCATGCGTCGCAAATGGATAGCGATTGATTTCAAGACGGTGGCGGGAGAGGATTGCCGGGAGATAAAAAGAAAGGGAAGGGGGTTCAGTGAAGAACCAATTTATCTTGGTTGACATTCCGGCCGCTCGCCATGAGCGACCCATCGGTCTGCGTTTTCAACAATCGAAAAATTGAATCTACGCACAATTTCCGTTCGCAAGAATCTATCTGCTGTTTCGCGTGCACACGGAGAAAAGGAATCTGCGCTATGCGAATAAAAAAACTGAACCTTAAAAATTACCGGACATTCGAAGATTTGGAGATTGAATTTCCGGACTTTTATACAGCTATCTGTGGTCAAAATGACGCTGGTAAGAGCAACATCATCCGAGCGCTGCAATTGCTGCTGGGGACAAGAGAGCCTTACTATCGGAGACGATCGCCTACCGATATGTCGCTTGCGAGCGATTATCCGAAGTGGTTGCCACAAGAAAACCGCGCTATTTGTGTCTCTGTAGTGTTAGACATTTTCAAGATCTATGATGCTGGACTTTATAGTTTTATTAATGAATGGCTCGAGCTTAAGACAGACACCGATTCAATTGTTCTAAATCTACAAACCTCTTTGTCGGGAGATGCGTCGATCCAGGAGGTCTCCGTTTCTGTTGGTGAAAATGAGTTCTCAGGACTTAAAGCGCAGGAGGTGAACAACAAACTTAGATCCACCCTCCTGGTGCATAACTCAACAGAGGCCGGATATCGATTTTCGTTTACTGGTGAGCTCGATGAATTTTCGGATGAGTATGGAAAAGATCTTCAGGATATTAGTAAAAAGGCCAGCACTTCCCTCAAGCGAGTAGCCAAAGCACATAAAGAGGAAATTACAAACCTGTTGGGGCGCCTTAGTAGAAGTTACAAGGTTGAGATCAGTTTGCCAGATATCTCGTTAAATCATTTGCCGTACGATCTAACTCTGGGGGATTCGAAAATAGACGTTGCTCTTAGTGAATGGGGTAGCGGCACCAAGAATAGAACGATGATTTTTCTAGCGCTGTTAAAGGCTAGCCAAATAAGCAAATCAGTAACAACTTCGTCGAAGATAACGCCTGTATTGGTAATTGAAGAACCGGAAAGTTTTCTGCATCCGTCCGCCCAAGCTGAATTCGGCAGAATTCTTCAAGATATTTCTCGGGAGTTCGGTGTTCAGGTGATAACAACAACACACAGTCCTTACATGCTAAGCAAGGACAAAGCGGAATCAAATATTCTTTTGGAACGTAAACTGTTTAGAGATCAATTCCGAGGGTCACAGCGGATTCCTACGAATGGGGATAAATGGATGGAGCCATTTAGTCTTGTCTTGGGCCTTTCAACAGAAGAGTTTCGACCGTGGAAGGAATTGTTTTTTGGAAACAACGAATCGACGGTTCTCGTCGAAGGTCATATCGACAGGGAATATTTCGAGATGCTTCGCTCAGAGGAGCATGGGAAAAATCGACTGCAGTTTGAGGGAACGGTATTCGATTGTAACGGGTTTGGGATTCTCAAGAATCCAACGATGCTCAAGTTTATTAAGAATAGGAGCAAGGCGTCATTTATTACTTATGACCTTGATATTGAAGATGAGGTTAGGCCTGGATTAGAACGGAATGGATTCACATGTAAAATGGACTTTATCGCTCTTGGCCTGGATAAGGCCGGGTTGCGAAACATTGAAGGGCTGTTGCCACGACCGCTCGTCAATGGCGTAAACATGGCAAATCACGAACTGGTTCAGTCGGCAATGTACGGTACGAGGGACGAACAAAAAGCAGCTAAAGGGAAATTAAAAGCTCTCTATTTGGCTGAGTTCAGGGGAAAGTCCCGGCCGGGAGAGGAGTGGTTTGGTGAGTTTTACAAGATCACAAGGACGATAAATAAAGCACTGTCCGTCAACAGTTAACTTCTCCGAATTCAGCGAAATCAGGGTCAGAGAGGAATATTTGGTAATGTTAGAAACAATTCCTCTCTGACCGAACAAAAAAAAGGGGACAGATTGAGAGACCCCCGTTGCCCTGAGCGAAAACTGTGATCTGACCCCAGTTTTCGCATTTAGTGACGGACTACTTATTCCGAAACGCACCGGAGCAATGCGCGGTGTGGCTGCATAATCCTAGGCCGCGGGGCAAACAAAGAGGGCAGATTTATTTTCCGGCTCAGAAAATAAATTTGCCCCCCATTATTCCGTTTGTTACTTCCGTTCTTTTTGGTCTTTTTTCTGACTCGAGTACGAATTTCGCTGATCTAGATCATATGGGTTCGGCCTAGTAGAGCGCCTCATTTCGTCACGAAGAGTTGGCATCGAATCTAGATCGTAAGGATCGTTTTTAGATTTTTTATAGTCCGGTTGTTTCTTTTCCATCGTAGTCTCCTTATGAGGTAAGGAATAAATAGCCTTGATCTACTCAGATGGGCTCAGATAAAAATTCCAAAAGGCATTGGTCAACATCATATCACCGGTCACAACGCGAAAAATCGATTTCGACATTTTTTCTACAAGAAAAATATACTCACTAGATCCCTTTATTTCAGTTTTGAGGTCGAATTCCAATTCTCTTAATAGAATTGCACGTACCAATTTGGCACACTGATCTACAGTGTTTACCACCAGCACTCCATTTGCCACTCCGGTCCGTAGATTCACTTGGATACCAAGTGGATGTATTTCCCGGAGCAGCTTGTTCCGTCGCTCAAATTGTCTTTCCATTGCTGCCTGGAGTCGTGCGATACCAATTTTTCGATCCATTTTACTTGGAGTGTCGATCCATTCTCGAATTTGTGAATCGGACCATGCGGCGTTAGGTTCCTGGAGGCGCAGTTGTTTGAGTATTACTTCTTGGTAGTTACCGCCTACCGGGGCAAGTAAGTCGACTATCTTCTTGGCGGCGTTCTTTGTGGGGCGCGGAACATAGGCGATCACTGCCTTTCCTTGTGCAAGAGTGGACGCCAATTCTGAGTCCTTACCTATCGTGTCGCTTTCCTGAGCAAAGTAGATAGTGCATTTTGCTCGCTTAAGCATCAATCCTTCCGCTAGTCCTTTATCTATCCTATCTATGCAATAAGCTTGCGTAGGATCGAAGTAGCGAAGCTTCAATTTCTTTAGGGCTCGATGGGAGAAAATGCCTCGTGTTGTTTCGTGGACCATCAAGTATTCATGACGTTCACGCATAGAAGTTGCTATGTATACGTCCAGATGGTCCGATACCAAGTATGAATCGTGATTTCGTGTTCCTCGTTCAACAAGAGTCAGGCGCTTGTTCTCCTCGGCCTTGAGTGCTTCGTCGCCTGGATTTTCTCGGAGTTTTTCGGCAATTTCGTCACGTATGACATAACCCAGATAATAAGTGTCGTTCCCATCAATCAATTCGGGCGGGAGCACTTGTGTATGACGATCTCTGAAGTTCCTTTCTCTTCGCTTATCGAATCTGGTTAGATGTTCTTCGAGAAACGTGACATCGCGGGAAAGATTTTTGAACGCATACTTAACGTTGCCAAAGAAGAGCAGTGCAACTTTTCTGAATTCATCGACGCCGGCGCGGAAGTGCTCAAGTGATTTGAGACTTGATCCTGACTTGTACTCTGTTTCCTTGTTTACTAGGAACTGAAAGAAAGCGTGGCTGACTCGATCGTAACCCAGATACAGCAGCAGTTCGTTGAACTGACTGTACCCTAAGCCGCCAGATGATCCTGTTAACAGTGCAATTGCTGATTCGGGAATTCCGGGACGCGGAATACGTTGTCCAGTTAAGTCCTCAATCAATTTGCTTAGGATGGGAGTTGCTTCACCTTGATCCATTTTTATCCTCTCCTTTTTGCGGTGCGAGCGAGATTCTTCCGAAGTTATTTTTATAGGGCAGAACTATGTCGTGTTCTCCAAGACATGACTGGGACAGACAATCATTCTTCCGGATCGTACCCGAGATTCGGCGCCAGCCAACGCTCCGCCGTTTTGAGATCCATCCCCTTGCGCCGCGCGTAATCCTCAACCTGATCTTTGCCTAGCGAACCCACGGCAAAGTAAGTCGATTCCGGATGTGAGAAGTACAGACCGCTGACCGCAGCAGCCGGCCACATGGCGTTGCTCTCGGTGAGAATCAGCTTCGTCTTGCGCGTGGCGTCGAGCAGTTCGAACACGGTCGGCTTTTCCGTGTGATCGGGGCAAGCGGGGTAGCCCGGGGCAGGGCGGATGCCGCGGTATTCTTCTTTGATGAGTTTCTCGTTGTCGATATCCTCATCCGGCGCGTAGCCCCAGAACTCTTTGCGCACGCGTTTGTGCAGCAGTTCGGCGAAGGCTTCGGCGAAACGGTCGGCCAGGGCTTTGACCATGATCGAACGGTAGGCGTCGTTCTCGGCTTCGTATTTCTTCGCGAGTTCGTCTGCGCCGTGGCCGGCGGTGACGGCGAAGGCGCCGATGTAATCCTTGATGCCGGTTTCTTTGGGCGCGATGAAGTCCGCGAGCGCGCGGTTGGGTTTGCCGGGCGGCTTTTCGTCTTGCTGGCGCAGGGAGTACAGGACCTTCTGTACTTTCGTGCGCGTGTCGTCCGTGTAGACCTCGATGTCGTCGCCGACGCTGTTGGCGGCGAACAGGCCGAGTACGCCATTGGCTTGCAGCTTGCGGCCGTCGATCAGCTGCTTGAGCATCGTCTGTGCGTCTTTGAACAGGCTGGTCGCGGCTTCGCCGACGATTTCATCGGTCAGAATCGCCGGATAGCGGCCGGACAATTCCCACGTCTGGAAGAACGGCGTCCAGTCGATGTACTTCGCGATCTCTTCGAGCGGATAGCTCGGCAGTGTTTCCAAGCCGAGCTTGCGCGGGACGGGAGGCGTGTAGCTGCTCCAGTCGATCTTCGTCTTGTTCGCGCGCGCATCGTCGAGCGACAGCAGTCGTACGTTGGATTTTTTGTTGGCGTGGCGTAGGCGGACTTCGTCGTATTCGGCTTTGATGCCGGCGACGTATTCCGGTTTTTGTTCGTCGCTGAGCAGGCTCGATGCGACGGTGACGCTGCGTGAGGCGTCCTTTACCCAGATCGTCGGATGACCGTAGTTCGGGGCGATCTTCACCGCCGTGTGCACGCGCGAAGTCGTCGCGCCGCCGATGAGCAGTGGCACGGTGAAGCCTTCGCGCGTGAGTTCCTTCGCGAGGTGCGCCATCTCGTCAAGCGAGGGCGTGATCAGGCCGGAGAGGCCGATGATGTCGACGTTCTCTTTCTTCGCGACTTCGATGATCTTCGCGGCCGGCACCATCACGCCGAGGTCAATGACCTCGTAGTTGTTGCAGGCGAGCACGACGCCGACGATGTTCTTGCCGATGTCGTGCACGTCGCCCTTGACGGTCGCCATCAGGATCTTGCCCTTGGCTTTCGTCTCGCCGGTCTTGGCGGCCTCGATGAAGGGGATGAGATAGGCCACGGCCTTTTTCATCACGCGCGCGCTCTTCACCACCTGCGGCAGGAACATCTTGCCAGCGCCGAACAGGTCGCCGACGACGCCCATGCCGTCCATGAGCGGCCCTTCGATCACTTCGATCGGGCGCGCGAATTCCTTACGGCATTCTTCGGTGTCGGCCTCGACGTACTCGTCGATGCCGTTCACCAGCGCATGCTTGATGCGCTCGCGCACCGGCGCTTCGCGCCAGGTGAGGTCAGGGCCTTTGCTCTGTTCGCCTTTGCCGGCGTACTTCGGCGCCAGCGCCAGCAGCCGGTCGGTGGCGTCTTCGCGACGGTTCAGAATCACGTCTTCGACGGCGTCACGCAGTTCGGTCGGGATGTCTTCGTACACCGGCAACACGCCGGCGTTGACGATGCCCATGGTCATGCCGGCCTTGATGGCGTGATACAGGAACACCGAGTGGATCGCCTCGCGCACCGGGTTGTTGCCGCGGAACGAGAACGAGACGTTCGACACGCCGCCGGAGATATGCGCGTGCGGGCAGCGCTTGCGGATCTCTTTGGTCGCTTCGATGAAGTCGACCGCGTAGTTGTTGTGCTCGGCGATGCCGGTCGCGACCGCGAAGATGTTCGGGTCGAAAATAATATCCTGCGGCGGGAAGCCGACTTTTTCCGTCAGCAGCTTGTAGGCGCGCTCGCAGATTTCGACCTTGCGCTGCTTGGTGTCGGCCTGGCCCGTTTCGTCGAACGCCATGACGACCGCGGCCGCGCCGTAGCGACGCACCAGGCGCGCGTGTTCAAGGAAGGCTTCTTCGCCTTCCTTCAGCGAGATCGAGTTCACGACCGGTTTGCCCTGGCTGCGCTTCAAGCCGGCGACGATCACGTCCCACTTGGACGAATCGACCATGAGCGGCACTTTCGCGATGTCGGGCTCGGAGGCAACCAGGTTGACGAACGTGCCCATTGCCTGCTCGCCGTCGAGCATGGCCTCGTCCATGTTGATATCGATGATCTGAGCGCCGTTCTCCACCTGCTGGCGCGCGACATCCAGACCCTTCGGGTATTCGTTATTAAGGATCAGCTTCTTGAACGCGGCCGAGCCGGTGATGTTGGTGCGCTCGCCGATGTTCACGAACAGCGAGTCGGTGCCGATGTTCTGCGGCTCCAGGCCGGAAAGACGCAGCTTCGGTTCGATCTTCGGCTGCACGCGCGGGCGCACGCTGGCGACGCTGTTCGCGATCGCCTTGATATGCGCCGGCGTCGTGCCGCAGCAGCCGCCGACGATATTAAGGAATCCTTGCGCCGCCCAGTCGCCGATTTCCTTCGCCATGAACTCCGGCGTTTCGTCGTAACCGCCGAACGCGTTCGGCAGGCCGGCATTGGGATGGCAGCTCGTGCGCACATCAGCAACACGCGAGATCTCGTCGACGTGCTGGCGTAGCTGGGTCACACCGAGCGCGCAGTTCAGGCCGATGCTTAAGGGCTTCGCGTGCGCAACAGAATTCCAGAACGCTTCGGCAGTCTGGCCTGACAACACGCGTCCTGCGGCGTCTGTAATTGTGCCCGAAATCATGATTGGCAGGCGGTAGCCGATCTTTTCGAAGTACTGGTCGACGGCGGCGATCGCCGCCTTGCAGTTCAGCGTGTCGAACACCGTTTCGATCAAGATGATGTCGGCGCCGCCGTCGATGAGCCCGCGCACGGCATCGGTATAGGCAACGATCATCTCGTCCCAGGTGACGTTGCGAAAACCGGGATTGTTTACGTCCGGCGAGATCGACGCGGTGCGGTTCAGCGGCCCGAGCACACCGGCGACATAACGTGGGCGCGTCGCGTCCTTGTGCTCGAAGCCGTCGGCGCAGGCGCGCGCGAGGCGTGCGCCTTCGAGGTTCAGCTCGTAGGCGAGCGACTGCATGCCGTAGTCGGCCATTGAGATCGCGGTCGAATTGAACGTGTTGGTCTCGATGATGTCGCTGCCGGCGTCAAAATACGCGCTGTGAATGTCGCGGATGATCTTCGGCTGCGTGAGGATCAGCAGATCGTTATTGCCCTTGAGATCCGACGGGTAGTCGGCAAAGCGCTCGCCGCGATAGTCGGCCTCGGTCAGCTGGTAGCGCTGGATCATCGTGCCCATCGCGCCGTCGAGCACGAGGATGCGGGTGGCGAGCAGCTTTTCGAGCTGCGCCAGGCGCGCGAGACGGGCGGAATTGAGGGCGGCGGTCACGGGTCCGATTTGTATACAAAGCAAGCTCGAATCAATCGCCGCCGTTCGTGGTGAGCTTGTCGAACCATGCGCGGCGGGGCACCAGGGATAGATGCATTTTCATTAACCGTCCTTCGACAAGCTCAGGACGAAAGGAATTAAATCAGAGCTTATCGAAGTGCGTCGATATTGGAGGGATTTTACACAAAAGACCTCGGGAATGCTTGAAAGCGCTAGCTTTCCTCGCTCGCGTGACGACGCGCGAGGCCGAGGGCGAGCAGCTTCTGGATGAACTCTTCGTAGCTCATGCCGGCCTTGAGTGCGGAGAGCGTGCAGTCTTCGTCGCGCGCGATGCCGGGGTTGGGATTGGCTTCGAGCACGTAGGCCTTGTTGTCGGCGGTCAGGCGCAGGTCGATGCGCCCATAGCCGCTCATGTCGAGCGCACGATAGATACGTTTGCACAACGCCGGAATCTTTTCCGCGACGCCGTTCGGCAGATTGCGTGCGAACTGGTATTCGATGCCCCAGCGCTTGCGGTAGTTCTCGTTCCATTTCACGCGATAGGTCGCCACGCGCGGCGTGTCCGTCTCGACCTCGCCGAAGACGAGTTCACGGATCGGCAGGATGTCGAGCTTCTGGTTGCCGAGTACGGTGACATACAGCTCACGGCCCTCGATGTACTCCTCGGCGATCGCATCGCCCTGCGTCTTTTCGTGGATCAGCTCGATGCGGCTGCGCAGCTCGGCCTCGTTTTCCACCACCGACGAGCGCGCGATGCCGATCGAGCCTTCCTCCATCAGCGATTTGACGATCATCGGGAAGCGCAGCTTGCTCAGTTTTTTTGGGATCTTGCTACCGAATGCAAACACCGCGAACTCGGGCACCGGAATGCGATGGTAGCTCAGCAGTTTTTTCGACAGCGCTTTGTCGCGCGCGAGCAGCAGCCCGCGCGGGTTGCAGCCGGTGTAGGGCAGGCGCAGCGTTTCCAGGAAGCTCACGATGTAATAGTCGAACGCGCTGATGCCGGCGAAATCTTCCAGCAGGTTGAACGCGATATGCGGCTTCCATTCCTCGACGTTTTTGCGGATCGGTGACAGGTCGTCGTAGACGCCGACCATCTGCACCTCGTGGCCGAGCGCGAGCAGTGCCGACTTGACGTCGAACTCGGTGCGGAACTTCTCCATGCGCGGATCGTCTTTCGCCTTCAGATCCTCGGGCGGGATCAGCGTGTAGTGCACCAACATCATCACACGGAGTTTTTTCATACGCGCACGCGAAATTTCCCAGTATGAAGATAGTCCATCACCAGGCGCGTGAGAAACGCGACCACGTGCAGTTTGAGTTGCGGGCCTTCCGATTGCACGCGCAGGTCGAGCTCGTCGCAGCGCTTGATCATATCGCGCAGCACCTGGTCGATGCGGTAACGGAACTCGCCGGTCCACGCGGCGATGATGGACGTGAGCTCCATGCGCTGACGCCGCAGCCAGCGCGCGGCCAGATGATGCTCGGGCGTGGTTTCCGGAAACAGCCGGCGCAGATCGTCGTCGTAGAACGCCGGGTGTTTGGCGCCGTAGCGCGCCTGCTTGTTGCGGTAATAGGTGCCGAGCGTGATGCGTAGACTCTGCGCCGGCGATTGATGATGGCGGCTGCGCACTTTCGGTTTTGTTTCGCGCAGCTCCTGCATCAGCATATCGACATACTCCAGCTTTTTCAGCGCCGGCCAGCCGTGATAGCGCGTGCGCCAATCGAAGCCGGGCGTGAGCCAGACGGCGAAGGTCTCGGCCCAGTCTTCGTCCGGATGGCTTTGCGCATACCAGTTGTCGAGATGCACCACGAAGCGTTTGCTGTGCGGGTGTGGCGTGTACGAGGTGGGATAGCGCTGACTCGAACGGCCGAAGTGATGCTGCCAGTCGCGGCGGCGGTGCACGCGATAGGCGTTGGCGATCGCGTGCGCGGTTTCGTGGCGCATCAGCGCCAGGCATTGTTCGCGCGTGCCGCCTTCGACTTCGAGCATAGTCTCCTGTTCCAGACGCCGCAGCCGCGGGTGCGCGAGGAAAAACGGAATCGCGAAGCCGGGCACACCGTCGGGGCAGAACCATTCATCCGAGAGCCACACATGCGGGCGAAACGCAAAGCCGCGGCCGGCGAGTTCGTTGTAGAGCTCGGTCACCAGCGGTTCGAGTTCGGTGCCGTCGATGCGCAGCTTCAGACGCCGGATAGGAATATCGAGCAGCTGTTCCTTCGGCAGGTTCGGCCACTCGGCGATGCGCCGGTTGGTCTTATTACGTTTTTTGTGCTTTCGCGGCATCTGGAGATAAATTATTTGTTCACCGCAAAGGCGCAAAGAGCGCAAAGGTTTTTTTCATAAACTCGCCTTTCTTTGCGTCCTTTGCGCCTTTGCGGTGAAAAATCATTAGCGGTTTCCGGTATTCGTTAATAAACCGGTGTAACGCGGTAGCCGGATTTCTCCAGCAGGTAAAGGAGTCCGCGTTCACCGGCGAGGTGAGCGGCGCCGACGGCGATGAACGCATTGCCTTCGTCGAGCCGCGGGCGCATGCGCTCGAGCATGCGTGCGTTGCGGTTCACCAGCAGACGCTCGGTCACGGATTCATACAGGAGGCGGTCGCGTTCCGTGGGTGCGCCCATCATGCCCATGATGCGCATCAGATCGCGCGCGACATACGCCTGCACCATCGCCTCCAGCAGTTTGTCGGCTTCGCGATACTCGCGCAGCGTGCTATCGAGGATTGCGACTTGATCGTCCATGGACATATCGTTAAACACCGCGATCTGTTCGCGCATGTTTTCGAGCCCGTGGGTCGGCTTGTTTTGCAGCGTTGCGCGCAGTTGCAACTGCAGATCGAGTGGCACGCCCTGCTGCGGTGGCGTCGACAGCAGCATGGCAATGACCCACGGTTTCTTGCGATTGAGATCGCCGGTTGGCACGCCGCGCGCACTGAATGCTTTTTGCACTTCGGCAAAACGGGTGGCGCCGATAACGCCTTCAAGCGTGCGACTGTCGTTGAAGAACATGGTCTCGGCCATGTGCAGCAGGCCGTCGCCATCGAAGATCAGCTCCATAGTGAAGCTCTGTGCGGCATCGAAAATCTGCTGCACCGATGCCGGCAGATTTGTCACGCGCGGATCGGCGATGTGGATAGTGCCGAAAAGGTAACTCGGTTTCTGTGCTGGATTCTGACCGGGACGCTCGATCTTCCACAGCAGCCCTTTGGCGTAGCGACAGTTGGGCGTGGTGCAGGCGGCGGCCTCTTTGGCCGACGCCGGTGGTGACGCCGCCCATGCGGTCGTGGTCCCGAGCAACAGCGCCAGGAGGATCGGGACCCGTAGTGCCAGACGACGACTAGGCATGGTGGAGCAGCGCCCGGTTGTTATCGTTAAATTATATGCAAGAAAGGTTATCATCCCGATTCTCGCTCCACAGGATAACCGCAAACGCTATGCGCAGAATAATAATTGGATGGATCGTCGCCGTGCTGCTGGTGCCCTCGGCATGGGCGGGCGACGAGCCGCTATGGGAAGCCGGTCTGGGCTTCGGGATAATGACACTCCCGGACTATCGTGGGTCGGACCAGAACCGGCTGTATGTATTGCCAATCCCGTATTTGAGCTACCACGGCGACAAAGTGCGGGTCGACCGCGGCGGTGTGCATGGCGACCTGGTACGCACCAATCGGGCGGTGCTCGATCTCAGCATGAGCCTCGGACCGCCGGTGAAGAGCAACGACAACACCGCGCGCGCCGGCATGCCGAATATCGCACCGACCGTGGAGGCCGGGCCGTCGCTGGAGTGGTTGCTGTCTGAAAACGATAAACACGATCGAAAGGTGATGCTGCGACTGCCGGCGCGCGCAGTGCTGACGTCGCGCGGCGAATACATCGGCTGGGTGTTTTCGCCGCACCTGAATCTGGACGTTCTGAATCTCGGACCGAGCGGCGGCTGGAACTTTGGGGCCGCAATCGGACCGCTGTATGCGAGCGAGAAATATAACGACTACTACTACCAGGTCGACCCGCAGTATGTGACCTCGACACGAGCGGCCTACGACGCCAAGGGCGGCTACAGCGGCGCGCGCATTACATTGGCACTGAGCAAACGCTTTCCGCAGTATTGGGTCGGTGCGTTCATGCGCTACGACAGTCTGAGCCATGCGGTGTTCGAGAGCAGTCCGCTGGTGCGCAGGGAGCATGCGTTCATGGCCGGCGTCGGCGTGAGCTGGATCTTCATCAAGTCGGAGGAGCGGGTGCAGGTCGATCGCCGTCTCGACACCGTCGCGCCGTAAGGTTTGTGACCATCCGCGTTGTTCGGTAACATCGGGTTACACCTTAAAGACGAACATATGTCTGGAAATACCATCGGCAAGCTGTTCACCGTCACCACCGCCGGCGAATCGCACGGACCCGCCTATGTCGCGATTGTCGACGGCTGCCCGCCGGGGTTGGCGCTGACCGAGGCCGATATCCAGCCCGAGCTCGACCGGCGCAAGCCGGGCAAATCGCGCCACGTCACGCAGCGGCGCGAGACCGATGAGGTAAAGATCCTCTCCGGCGTCTACGACGGCATCACCACCGGCACGCCGATCGGACTCCTTATAGAGAATACCGACCAGCGTTCGCAGGATTACTCCAAGATCGGCGACCGCTTCCGCCCGGGGCATGCCGACTACACCTATCAGCAAAAATACGGCCTGCGCGATCCGCGCGGCGGCGGGCGCGCGTCGGCGCGTGAGACCGCGATGCGGGTCGCCGCCGGTGCGATTGCGAAGAAGTGGCTACGCCAGCGTTATGGTGCCGTGATACGCGGTTACCTGGCACAGATCGGGCCGCTGGCGCTGGAGCTTAAGGACTGGAACGAGGTCGAGAACAATCCGTTCTTCTGTCCCGATCCCGCGCGCGTGCAGGAGCTGGAAGACTATATGGATGCACTGCGCAAAGAGGGCGACTCGATCGGCGCGCGTATCAATGTCGTGGCATCAAAGCTGCCGGTCGGGCTCGGCGAACCGGTGTTCGACCGGCTCGATGCCGACATCGCCTACGCGATGATGAGCATCAATGCGGTCAAGGGCGTCGAAATCGGCAGCGGCTTCCGCGCCGTCGAACAGAAGGGCACCGCGCACCGCGACGAGATCACGCCCAAAGGCTTTCTGTCGAACCATTCTGGCGGCGTCCTCGGCGGTATCTCGACCGGGCAGGACATTGTTGTCTCCATTGCGCTCAAGCCGACATCGAGTATCCGCCTGCCGGGGCAGACGGTGAATGTCACCGGCGATGCGGTGGAAGTAATGACCACCGGCCGCCATGACCCCTGTGTCGGCATCCGTGCGACGCCGATTGCGGAAGCAATGCTCGCGATCGTGCTGATGGATCACGCGCTGCGCGATCGCGCGCAGAACATGGACGTCAAACGCTCGACGCCGGTCGTTCCCGGCGCTGTCGGTTGAACCAGGGAGATCATAAATAAGTTCCCTCTCCTTCAGGGAGAGGGTTAGGGTGAGGGGATCGATGCCGTGGACGGGTACTTGAACTTTGTATACTCCCCTCATCCCTACCTTCTCCCTGAGGGAGAAGGGGAGCGACCCGTTCAAACTGTTCCTCACTTCCGATGCGATCGCTAACCAACGTGGCGGCGCTAATTAATCCTGAATCCCTCGGTCGTCCGCTGGTGGCGACGTTTCTCTATTGGCGCGGATTTCTTGCGCTGCTGCGCTACGTGATCGCGCACTGGCGCGTGCTCGGCCTGGCGCCGGTGCGGCGCGTGTTTCAGCGCCAGATTTACTTTACCGGCGTGCAGGCGATGGGTGCGGTAAGCATGATCGCGCTGATCGCCGGTGTGGTGATCACGACCCAGATCACGAGTCTGGTCGGCTCGGCTAACCCTGGTGTGACCGCGCGTATCCTGCTGTGGACCTTGGTGCGCGAACTTGGGCCGCTGCTGTCGGCGATCGTCATCATCGCGCGTTCGAGCGCCGCGACCGCGTCCGAACTCGCGAGCATGCGGTTGCGCGGCGAACTCGACAGTCTCAGACGCCTCGGCATCGAACCGCTCGATTACCTGATCGTGCCGCGCATTGTCGGCATGACAATCGCCGTGGTCGCCGTCACGTTCTATTTCCAGATCATCGCCGTGGTCAGCGGCCTCGGCTTTGCCGCGTTCGTGCGCGGCTTCTCGTTCATGCGCGGACTGGAGAACGTCGTTGCGCTGCTCGATCTCACCGAAGTGCTGGTGTCGTTGCTGAAAGCGCTGGTATTCGGTCTGGTGATTTCGGTGACCTCGTGCCTTTACGGACTGCGCGTCGAGCGCTCTGTGACCGATATCCCGCGCGCCGTTACGCGCGCGGTGCTGCAGAATGTGTTGACACTATTCCTGCTCGATGCCGTCATTACCTACGCGTTCTTCGTATGAGCGCGGCGCCGACACTGCAGCTGGACAAGCTTGCGGCGCCGTCGTTCGGCGCGCTGTCGTGCGCGATTGCGCCCGGCGAGATCGTGCGTTTCACCTGCGCGGTGCAGGAAGAGCGCGAACAGTTGTGGGCGCTGCTGACGGCGTCGCAGTTGCCGCGCCGCGGGCATGTGCAGCTGATGGGGCAGAACCTGTTCGCATTGAGTGTGCGTGAGCAGTTGGCGTTGTTCCAGCGCGTCGGCGCAGTGCCGCAGGATGGCGGGCTCGTCAGCAACCTCAAGGCCTGGGAAAACATCGTATTGCCGGTCGGGTATCATCGTGGCGTTGACCCGAGCATGGTCGAAGACAAGGTCGTTGCGATCTTTCGCGAACTTGGGCTCGATAATAATGCGATGCGCGGCCTGATGCGGCGGCTGCCGGATCAGTTAAGTCTGCTGGAGCGACGCTGGGTCGCGGTGGCGCGTGCGATGCTGATGGAGCCGGATATAATGATTTACGACGCACCGTTCACCGGCGTCGAGCGTGAAGCCGCGGCGCGGCTGCTGCGGCTGATGATCGCGTTTCACCGCGCGCGACCCGAACGGGTGTCGGTGTTCCTGCTGCCGGACGAACCGTTCTCGGAACGCGTGCCGGCAGATACCACGATCGCGCTGGAGAGTTGAGGGAGAGCGGGCCGATGGCAATTTTGCAAGACGATGATGCGCGGTTTCAGCACCTGAACCGGAAGCTTGGCATTTTCCTGCTGATCGCGGCTGCCGGTATTGTGTTGACGCTGATCTCGATCGGCATCGAGCAAAAACTCTTCACGCCCAAGACGCGTATCTTTTTCGTCACCGACAGCGGCCGCGACATCGTCCAGGGCATGGCGGTCAAACTTTCCGGTTTCAATATCGGCAAGGTGAAACGCCTTGAGCTTTCGGAGCAGGCGCGTGTGCGCGTCACGCTCGAGATCAACGACGAATACATGAAATGGGTGCGCAAGGACTCCAAGGCCAAGCTGCTGAAAGAAGGCGTGATCGGCGACAACGTGATTGAAGTCGAACCCGGCAAGGAAGCGAGCCCGGCGCTGGCGAAGGACAGCGAGATCGCCTTCGAGCGCGAGATGGGGATGGGGCAGGTGGTGGGCGATCTGTATGAGGATCTGAAGCCGCTGATTAAAGATTTGCGCAGCGCCGTGCACCATGCCGATGTTCTGCTCACCGATTTGCCAGGCACGCGCGCGCGGCTGGATGCGGTGTTGGGGAGTGCGCAGCGCAATTTCACCAGCCTCGAGAAAGTCACCGCAAGCGAATTGCCGGCGGCGGTGCGCGGTGGTCGCGAGGTGGTCGAAAACTCGAAGAAGGTCGTCGACTCGCTCAGCCGTACCTGGCCGATCAGTAACAACGTCGAGCAGCCAAAGGCCGGTGTGCTGCCGCTCGACAGCTACGGCACCGATGCACCTGTGGGCGCGGCGCCAAAAAAATGAATCGCGTTATTTTAAGTCTGGTATTCGCGTTGTTACTCAGCGCCTGCGGTTCGGCACCGGCACCGCGCAGCGCAACCGACGAAGCAGCGATCCAGTGGGATCGGCGCGGCCAGGAGGCCTATCGCCGCGGTGAATACCAGGAAGCGCTTGCGGCGTATGAAGAGGCGTTGCGACGCTATGCATCGGTCGAGCACGCCGAGGGTACCGGCATCGAACTGTTGAACGTGGCGATGGTCGAGTCGCGTCTTGGAAATCGGGAACGCGCGCTACAGGTACTCGATCAGGTGCTGGCGTCGCGCGATGCCGCGATGCCGGCGCGATTCAAGGCCGAGGCTGCGTATCGGCGCGCGCACATGGACATCGAGGCCGGCAATGCCGTGGGTGCGAGTAGCTGGCTCGAACGCGCGCAGGGATTTTGTGGCGATGCCAGCTGCGAGGTAGCGGGACGATTGCAGAATATGCAGGCACGGCTGGCGCTGCTGCGCGGTGATATTACTGGTGCCGAAGCGGCGGCGCGTCGCGGGCTCGACATCAATCACCGGCGTGGGGATGCGTTGGAAGAAGCGAATTCACTGCGGTTGTTGGCCGATGGCGCCAGCCGGCGCGCGCAATATCCGCAGGCACTGACGTTTTACGAACAGGCGCTGGCGCTCGATAAAAGCGCCGCTGAGCCGACGAAAATCACGCTCGATCTGCTTGGCGCCAGCCGCAGTCTCGCGGCTCAAGGCAAAACCGACGCGGCGGTGGAGTATGCTGAGCGCGCACGGCGCGTTGCCGACAGCGTGAATGACGATCGTGGCCGCGAGCAGGCACAAGCGCTGCTCAAGTCGCTCGGCCGATAAATAATTCCCAACCTGAGAGGAGATGATACGTGAACAAAAAACGTTGGTTGCTCGCCAGTCTTGCGGTATTTGTAGTCGTATTCGCGATCGAGTTCGTGGTGCACCATGTGTTGTTGACCGATCTGTATAAACAGACGGCCTCGATCTGGCGCCCGATGGCGGAATTCGAAAAGATGATGTGTCTGTTCTGGATCGGCTACGCGATATTCGCGTTGATGTTCACCTTCATCTACACCAAGGGAATCGAAAACAAGAAAGACGGTCTCGGCCAGGGCCTGCGTTTCGGATTGTTCATCGGTATTCTCATGGGCGTGCCGTCGAACCTGATGTGGTACGTCATCCTGCCGATCCCCGCCGCCCTGGCAATCGCATGGACGGTCGCCTGCCTGGTAGAAATGCTCGCCGCCGGCGCCGCGGTCGGTTTGATTTATCGTAAAAACTAGTAGACGGCACAATGTGTAAAACCGGGCGGCAACCCCGCCCGGTTTTCATTTCTGGTCTCGCGGTTCGAACATCCAAATTTGTTTCTATGCCTTACTGGCGCCTTTCTGGTTTTTATTTTTTCTACTTCGCCGTGCTCGGTGTGTTAGTGCCGTATTGGGGGTTGTATCTCCAGTCGGTTGGATTCACGTCGTCCGAGATTGGCAGCTTGATGGCGCTGTTGATGGTGTCGCGCATTGTCGCGCCCAACGTCTGGGGCTGGATTGCGGATCATCGTCAGAGTCGTCTCGCCGTTGTCCGGTTTGCGTCGCTGCTGACATTCGTTGCGTTTGCCGGCGTATTCTTTGGCACCGGTTTCTGGTGGCTTGCATCGGTAATGCTGGTCTTCAGTTTTTTCTGGCATGCGTCACTGCCAGTGCTGGAGGTGATCACGATGAATCACCTCGGTGCGCAGCCGGGTGCGTATGGTCGCGTGCGCCTGTGGGGATCGATCGGATTTATCGTCAGCGTGCTTGCCCTTGGCCCGGTCGTCGACAGTGTCGGGCCGTGGTGGATATTGCCGAGTCTGTTCGCGCTGATGCTGGCGGTGTGGTTATCCAGTCTGATGTTGACCGATGCGCAGGTCGCGGGCCGGATCGAGCCGCCGACGCCGTTTTTGAAATTTATTCTGCGCCCGGAAGTGCTGGCGTTTCTGCTCGCTGGTTTCTTCATGCAGTTGAGTCACGGGCCGTACTACACGTTCTACTCGATCTATCTTCAATCGCTGGGCTATTCCAAGACCGTGATCGGTGCGTTGTGGGCGTTCGCGGTGCTATGCGAGATCGGCGTGTTTCTGGTGATGTCGCGGCTGCTCGCGCGCGTGACGCTGCGGCAGGTATTAATCGCGAGTTTTCTGTTGGCCGCGTGCCGCTGGCTGTTGATCGGATTGTTTCCGGAGCAATTGTGGGTACTGGTGCTCGCGCAGGGTTTGCATGCGGCGACCTTCGGTACGTTTCACGCCGCCGGTATGCAGGTGATTTACCGTTTCTTTACCGGGCAACATCAGCATCGCGGGCAGGCGCTCTATGGCACCGCGAGTTTTGGTCTGGGTGGAGCGGTGGGTAGTCTTTACAGCGGGTATATGTGGGATGCGCTCGGACCGATGGCGACCTACGCGATTGCGGCCGCGGCCGCCGGTGTGGCGTTCGTGATCGCGGTGCGCTGGATCCGGACCCGTTCTTAGCGATTGCGCCGGCGGCGGGCTCGATCGAGCTGGATTATTTCAGCGCCGGGTTTTTTCTCGGCATCCGTATTTTTAGTAACGCCGCGCTCGGTGGTGAAGATCTCATCCAGACCCTGACACAGATTCTCCATCAAGTGATACGCATCGACATCGGTCGTCCGCGTCTTGAGCGCGGCCTGCCGTACCGGGCCGATGGCCTCGAAACATGCGTCGCGGTTCACTGGATCGGTAAATTGCTGGCAAGCGTTGGCGGCGTAGAGCGCGTTTACCAGTTCGCGCATCAGGTCATGATGCACCGGGCTGCATTCGAATACCTGCTTCAACGTCGACGCTTGCGGGTTGAGCGGCAGATGCTGATAGCCGAGTCGATGTTCCAGCGCTTGCAGTAACTCCAGAAAATTCATGCTGTCTCCCGCACGATCCGAATCATGGCCTGCGCGGCGTTCGAGAGCGTGCGCCCACCGTGGGTCACGAGCCCGAGCCGACGAACCATCCGGCCCTTTCCAATCTGGACCACCTTCAGGCTGTCGTCAATCATCGTGCGCGGTAGCGCGCTCCAGCCAAGCCCGATTGTGGCAAGCATTTTGAGTACCTCGAGATAATTGGTCGCCATGCCGACTTGTATCCGATGGCGAAAACTTCCCAGTGCCTTCAGGATTATTTCGCGCGTGTAGGTACCGGGGCCGGGCAGAATCGCCGGGTAGTCGAGCAATTGACGCGCCGTCACGGACGTTTCACGCGCGAGCGGGTGATCGCGGCCGACGACGATATCCAGTGGATCGTCCCAGATCTGTTCCAGATGCAGCGGCGCCATTTTTTCCGGTGGCAGGGTCACGATCGCGAGTTCGAGTTCGCCGTGCAGCACCGCCTGACAGGCCTGCTCGGAGTCCATGAAGCGCAGATCGAGGCGAACGTCGGAGTAGGTTTCGTGGAAGCGCTTGAGCGCTGGCGGCAGGCGATGCAGTCCGACGTGGTGGCTCATCGCCAGGCGTAGCTCACCGCCGATGGTGCCGGCGAGATTGGTGATCACGCGGCGCACGTCGTCGAAGTCCTTCAGCAACGCGCGCCCGCGCGCGGCCAGCGCCGCGCCGGCGGGGGTGAGCTGGACGCGGCGGCCGATGCGATCGAACAGCCTGGCGCCGAGTTCGCTTTCGAGCCCGGCGATGCGCTTGCTGATCGCCGGCTGGGTCAGGTAAATACGCTCGGCGGCACGGGAAAACGAGCCAGTTTCAGCGACAGCGAGGAAGGCCTGCAGTGCGGATATATCCATAGCTATAAGGAATCGTTCGTATGTAAAAGATGAATTTGAGTTATTTATAGCCGACGCCTAAGATTGACGCCAGTTTTACAAAGTCGCGCGAAGCGCGCTCGGCCCGCCTCCCTCTCCCTCTGCGAGAGGGAGGCGGGTGAAGGTCGGGTCGCCGGAGTTAACGAATCAGGAAAACCATGGCCAAGACACTGTACGACAAGCTCTGGGATACCCACGTCGTGCGTGAAAACGACGACGGGACCAGCCTTATCTATATAGATCGGCAGCTGGTGCACGAAGTCACCAGTCCGCAGGCGTTCGAAGGGCTCAGGCTCGCCGGGCGCAAGCCTTGGCGCGTGGGCGCCAACCTTGCCACGGCGGATCACAACGTGCCGACTACGGATCGCTCGCGGGGCATCGCCGATCCGGTGTCGCGGTTGCAGGTGGATACGCTCGACGAGAACTGTCGTGACTTCGGCATCGTCGAGTTTGGCATGAACGATTCACGCCAGGGCATCGTGCACGTGATTGGCCCGGAGCAGGGCGCGACGTTGCCGGGCATGACCGTCGTTTGCGGCGACTCGCATACCTCGACGCATGGCGCTTTCGGTGCGCTGGCGTTTGGTATCGGCACTTCTGAAGTCGAGCACGCGCTCGCGACGCAGTGTTTGATTTTGAAGAAAGCCAGGAACATGCGCGTGCGTGTTGACGGCGCGATTCCACCGGGTGTGACCGCGAAAGATATTGTGCTGGCGATCATCGGCCGCATCGGCACCGCCGGCGGCAACGGCCATGCGATCGAGTTTGCCGGCAGCGCGATTACGGCACTTTCCGTCGAGGGCCGTATGACAGTGTGCAATATGGCGATCGAAGCGGGCGCACGCGCCGGTATGATCGCTGCGGATGAAAAGACGATTGAATATTTTCGCGGCCGCCCGTACGCACCGAAGCACGAGTTGTGGGACAAGGCGGTAAAGGTCTGGCGCGAACTGCACAGCGATGCCGATGCCGCGTTCGACAAAGAAGTGATGCTGAACGCCGCCGACATCCGGCCGCAGGTGACTTGGGGCACATCACCAGAGATGGTAGTGCCGGTGGATGCGTCGGTGCCCGATCCGGAAAAGGAATTGGATCCGGTCAAACGCGTGGGTATGCAGAATGCGCTCAAGTACATGGCGTTGCAGCCCGGCACACTGATTCGTGATATCGCGCTCGACAAGATTTTTATCGGCTCCTGCACCAACTCGCGCATTGAAGACTTGCGCGCCGCGGCGGTGGTGGTGAAGGGCAAGCACGTCGCGAAGAACATCAAGCTCGCGCTGGTGGTGCCGGGTTCGGGGCTGGTGAAGCATCAGGCGGAGCAGGAAGGGCTGGATCGCGTCTTTACCGATGCCGGTTTTGAATGGCGCGAGCCGGGTTGCTCCATGTGTCTGGCGATGAACGCCGATAGGCTGGAGCCGGGCGAGCGTTGCGCGTCGACGTCGAATCGCAATTTCGAGGGTCGTCAGGGTGCCGGCGGGCGCACGCATCTGGTGAGCCCCGCGATGGCAGCAGCGGCAGCGATTGCCGGACATTTTGTCGACGTGCGCGAGGTGAACTAATGCAGAAATTTGAAAAGCTGACCGGACTCGCGGCGCCACTCGATCGGCCGAACGTGGACACGGATGCGATTATTCCGAAGCAGTATCTGAAATCGATCAAGCGTACCGGCTTCGGGCCGAGTCTGTTCGACGACTGGCGCTATCTTGACCCGGGTGAACCGGGAATCGATCACCGCCAGCGGCGGCTCAATCCGGAGTTCGTGTTGAATCAGGCGCGCTATCAAGGCGCCCAGATTCTATTGGCGCGCGATAATTTTGGCTGTGGCAGTTCACGCGAACACGCGCCGTGGGCGCTGCTCGATTATGGCTTCCGCGCGATCATCGCGCCGAGCTATGCCGATATCTTTTATAACAATTGCTTCAAGAACGGATTGTTGCCGATTGTGCTTGAGCGCGATGCGGTGGAGCAGCTGTTTCGCGACACCGTCACGACGTCGGGCTATCGGCTGACGATCGATCTGACGGCGCAGGCCGTCGTGACACCGGATGGAAAGACATTCCACTTCGACATCGATGCGTTCCGCAAGCATTGCCTGTTGCACGGCCTCGATGACATCGGGCTCACGCTTGAACGCGTGGATGAGATCCGTGCCTACGAAACCCGGCGCAATCAGGAAGCGCCGTGGTTGTTTTCCTGATTCTGAAAAATAACCAACCATGACCAAGAAAATTGCGGTATTGCCCGGGGACGGTATCGGCCCGGAAGTGGTGGCCGAAGGTGTGAAGGTTATCGAGCGCCTGAAACGCGATTTTGGCCTGAAAATAGAGCTGGAATCGGCTCCCGTGGGCGGTATGGCCTACGATCGGCAGCAGCATCCGTTGCCAGCGGCGACGCTCAATCTCGCGCGGCAGGCGGATGCGGTATTGCTCGGCGCTGTCGGTGGGCCGAAATATGACCAATTGCCGCGCGAGGTCAGGCCGGAAAAGGCGTTGCTTACGTTACGCGCCGAACTGAAACTGTTCGCTAACCTGCGTCCGGCGATTCTGTATCCGCAACTGGCGTCGGCGTCGTCGCTCAAGCCCGAGATCGTCGCCGGTCTGGATATCCTGATTGTGCGCGAACTGACTGGCGATATTTATTTTGGCGAACCGCGTGGCGTGCGCACGCTTGCGAACGGCGAGCGCCAGGGTTTCAACACCATGGTTTACGCCGAGCACGAAATTGAGCGTGTCGCGCGCGTGGCGTTCGAGGCTGCGCGTAAGCGCAGCAGGAAGCTGTGTTCGGTCGAGAAGGCGAACGTGCTCGAGGTCTCGGGGCTGTGGCGCGAGATCGTGCTGCAGGTCGCGAAAGATTATGCCGATGTTGAGTTGTCGCATATGTACGTCGACAATGCCGCGATGCAGCTGGTGCGCGCGCCGAAGAATTTCGACGTCATCGTCACCGGCAACCTGTTCGGCGATATTCTTTCGGACGAGGCGGCGATGCTGACCGGATCCATTGGTATGTTGCCGTCAGCGTCGCTCGACTCGAATAACAAGGGCATGTACGAACCGATCCACGGTTCCGCACCCGACATCGCCGGCAAGAATATCGCCAATCCATTGGCGACGATCTTGTCGGTGGCGATGATGCTGCGCTACACCCTGGGCGAGCCGCCCTTGGCTGAGCGCGTTGAACGCGCGGTGTCACGCGCGCTGGATCAGGGGCTGCGTACCGGCGATATTTATACTGATGGCATGAAAAAGGTCGGTACGAAAGAAATGGGCGACGCGGTCGTCGTGGCGATGTAAATGACGCCGCGCGCAAGAATACCCTCACCCCTTGCCCTCTCCGGCAATGGCGGGAGAGGGGGAGTTGGTGAAAATCTTTATTTTGATCGAGGCGAACAATGAAACGCGTAGGTTTAGTCGGTTGGCGCGGCATGGTGGGCTCGGTGCTCATGGGCCGCATGCAGGCGGAGCGGGATTTCGATCTGATCGAACCGGTGTTCTTCACCACGTCGCAAGTGGGTGGAAATGGCCCATCGATCGGCAAGGACGTACCACCGCTCAAGGACGCCAAGAGCGTGGACGAGCTCAAGGCGATGGATGTGATCATCTCCTGTCAGGGCGGCGACTACACGACCGACGTCTTCCCGAAGCTGCGCGCGGCCGGCTGGAACGGCTACTGGATCGATGCGGCCTCGACGCTGCGCATGAATGACGATGCAGTGATCATTCTCGATCCGGTCAATCTCGACGTGATCCGAGGCGCGTTGAAGAACGGCACCCGGAATTTCATCGGCGGCAACTGCACGGTGTCGCTGATGCTGATGGCGCTCGGTGGCCTGTTCAAGCATGACTTGGTCGAGTGGATGACGGCCATGACTTACCAGGCGGCCTCCGGCGCTGGCGCGCAGAACATGCGCGAGCTGTTACAGCAGATGGGCGAAGTGCATCTCGCGGCGAAGTCGTTACTCGACGATCCGGGCTCGGCGATTCTCGACATCGATCGTGAAGTCGCCGGCACGCTGCGCGACAACAGTTTCCCGACGACACAGTTCGGCGTGCCGCTCGCGGGCAGTCTGATTCCGTGGATCGATAAGGATCTTGGCAACGGCCAGAGTCGCGAAGAATGGAAAGGGATGGCGGAGACCAACAAGATACTCGGCCGTGAAAAAAATCCGATCGTCGTTGATGGAGTCTGCGTGCGCATCGGTGCGATGCGTTGCCATAGTCAGGCGCTGACCATCAAGCTGACGCGCGATGTGCCGCTGGCTGAGATCGAGGGCATGATCGCATCCGCCAATCAATGGGTGAAATTGGTGCCGAACCAGCGCGACGTCACCATGAAGGAGCTCACCCCTACGGCCGCGACAGGCACACTCTCCGTGCCTATCGGACGGCTGCGTAAGTTGCCCATGGGCGGGCAATATCTTTCTGCCTTTACTGTCGGCGACCAGCTTTTATGGGGCGCTGCCGAGCCGTTGCGCCGTATGCTGCGCATACTGCTTGAGAAATAGGCTATTGGCGGGTGCCGATTTGATGTTTCCCGTCCAGCATCTATAACAACAATGGAATGAATGAATCCCCCCGCGGCACCGATGGAATCCGGCCCGTTACCAAACTGGTAAAAGCCTAGTGGCAAGCTAGACTTAGTTGCGATTCGTAAAGGTTATTACTATTATGACGGTGTAACCCAAGGTGTCGTAAAGCGTTTTGCTTCAGGGGATAGAGAGATTAAACGGGGACAAGGCTGAATGCACCACACCAATAAGCGGTTCCCATGGGCCGTAGGATTGATGGCGGGCGCCATAGTGGCGCTTTTTCCGTTGGCGGGTCATGCCTTGGGTTTGGGCAAAATGACAGTGCGCTCCGCCCTCAACGAACCCCTCAATGCCGAGATCGAAATTGACTCGGTTACCGATAAGGAATTGAAGGGGCTACAGGTTGGCCTCGCTCCGCGCGCCGATTTCGCGCAGGCCGGAGTCGAAGTGCTGCCGTTCCTGTCGCAGATAAAATTCAACGTTTCAAAACGGGCCGACGGAAATTATTTTATTCACCTTCGCACGGATCAGCAGATTGAAGAGCCGTTCCTGCATATATTGCTCGCAGTTGAATGGCCCGGCGGTCGACTGGTGCGTGAATACACCGCCCTCATTGATCCGCCGGTACAAATCACCGGTCGGCCATCGGGAATAGAGGCTCCGCAAGCGACGCCAAGCAACGTGCCGCCGGTATTGTCGTCGGCGCCGATCGTGGAGCAACCAGAACCGGTGGTGCCGGCGCCGGTCGCAAAGACCGAGCCCCAGCCGACACCACCTGTTGTAGAGCCTTCAGCGCGTGCTGCGCCATCCCCGACGCCGGTGACGCCGCCATCGCCGGTCAGCCAGTCGACAGAATCTGCTGCGCCAACGGCGGATTCAAAACCAGCGGTCGAATCGCTCCCTGCGCCCGCCGCGTCTGGGCCGTTGGTGCCATCGGTCGCATCAGGTTGGGCTCAAGACGGCGGTTATAAGGTGAATAGAGGTGCCACGGCCTGGCGGATCGCGGAAGAGCTGCGCACGAATAGTGCCTATTCCATCGAACAGATCGTACTGGCGCTTTATAGAGCAAATCCGCACGCCTTTTTTGGCAACAACGTCAATAACCTTAAGGCCGGTCAGATACTAAAAGTACCGGAAGACGCGGATATCGAATCGGTGCCGGCGGTACAGGCGCGCAGTCAGTTCCGCGCGCAGTACGATGCCTGGCAGGAATACAAGATCAAGCTGGCAGGCGCCAGCAGTGCGGTCAAGGTGGTTGAGAGCGAACCGAAGCAGGCCGCGCCGACTGCCCCGGCCGTAACCGAAGCCGCGGCGGCGAAGAAGGAACCGGAGAAGGCAGCCAAAGCGCCAGCACCGGCGGGTCAACAGGAAGAGCTGTTGAAGATCGTGCGCTCCACGCTCCAGGGCGAAAAGACCACGCCCGACAAGAAGCCGGTGGAAGGCGAAACGCGTAAAGACGTTGGCACCAAGGAGCATCAGGCGCTTGCCGATCGTGTAGCGACGCTCGAAGAATCGCTGGCGTCACGTCAGGTAGAGACCAAGGAACTGGGTGACAAAGTCGCGCAGGTGCGCGCGCAGCTGAAGCGCGAAGCACGGCTGATCCAGATCGAAAATAAAGACCTTGCGACACAGCAGGCGCGCACCAAACCTGAAGCCGCGAAAGCGCCAGAAGTCGCCAAGCCGTTGGAACCGGCGCCCAAGCCCGAAATAAAAGCAGAGCCGGTGCCAGCGCCGAAAGCAGGGCCGAAGGTTGAAGAGAAACCGGCGGTAGCCCCACCGGCTGCGGAAGCACCAAAGGTCGAAAAACCCGCGCCGGGTGCCGAGAAGCCGGCAGCGGTCGCTGCGCCGAAGAAACCGGTTGCGCCACCGCCGACACCGGAAGAAAAAGGCTTCGTCGCCGAGCTGATGGATTCGATTCTCGGCGGGGATATGTTCCTACCGATCGTGCTGGGCGCAGTCGTGCTGTTGAGTGGCGGTATCGCGCTGGTGTATCTGAATCGTCGACGCAAGTCGATCGCCGAATTCGAAGAAAGTATCCTGCAGTCCGAGGCGATTTCCGGACACACCGGCGAACCGGGCATGACCAGCGATACGTCCGGGCAAGTTGTCAGCTCGGGTGACACCTCGTTCCTGAGCGATTTCAGCCAGGGCGGCATGGGCAACATTCATACCGACGAAGTCGACCCGATTGCCGAGGCTGAAGTGTATCTGGCCTACGGTCGTGACGAGACTGCCGAAGAGATTCTGAAAGAAGCGATCGTCAAGAACCCCGGGCGCGAAGAACTCAAGCTCAAGTTGCTCGAAATCTACGCCAATCGCAGCGACACGCGTGCATTTGAAACTCTGGCAGAAGAAATGTATGCCGCGATGGGTGGTCGACCGAGCAAGAATTGGGCGCGGGTCGAAGACCTGGGCCGCAAGCTGAACCCGGCCAACCCGATGTTCCGTGGTGGCGGTGCCGCCCCGGCCACAGCGGCGGCGGTGGCAGTAGCGACACCCAGCTTTACCGAAACGGCAAAGATGAAGGCGACGATGCCACCGACGACGGCAACCATCGCAGACACTCAGACCGGTATTATTTCGCCTATTTCGCCGCCTGCAGCCGCGGAGACCGAGGCTGGAGATTTTGATTTCGATCTCAGCGAATCGATCCCGGCGGCGGACGCGGAACAGGGATTCGACATCGATCTGGGCGAAACCGCTCCCAAGCCGGCCGCCGCGGAAGCCATCGATTTCGCTCCAAGCGCGAGATCAGGCAAGGATTCGATGGGGCTGGAGCCGGCACCGACCGCGGCCAGCAGTGGCATCGACTTCGATTTTGGCGAGAAAGAAGAAAGCTCAATCACCGTTCCGCCGGAAACAGAAATCGCGATGGAAGCCCCGCCAGCGGAGGCACCCATAAGCGAGATCGGCGAGGCGCCGCAATGGGACGAGACGGCTACCAAGCTTGATCTGGCGCGTGCTTACGTTGATATGGGCGATGCAGAAGGTGCCCGCAGCATCCTGCAGGAAGTCATGGCCGAAGGAAATGACCAGCAGAAGAAGCAGGCCAAGGAACTCGCGGCTCAGATCGGGTAGCCGTTCAGTTTCACTCCGCAATGACCACAGGGGTCAACTCAGCAAGGGCGCGACCTCTGTGGCGGATTTATCTCAATAACGTTTCTTGAAGTAAATTTCCGCGCTCCGTTCCATTCCTGAATGGGCCGCTATGCCAATATAGCCATCGGGATCTACCGCGAAATCGATTCCGACGAAGCCACCCGTGTTGCGACGGCGTTCGAAATCGGTGGTGCTCGGCGACGCGCCGCTGACACGTTCCTGTCCGTCTAACGAACCCCAGAGTGTGCCACCGTAAACACGCCAGCGGTTGGTAATCGCGAACACCAGTCCGAGTTGTACTCGGGGCTCATCCCACGTGAGCGTGACCGATTGACCGTTCTCTTCGTGCTCGACACGCTGGTAGGTGTAAGAGGCGTGGCAAAATCCCTGGAAGCCGGACGTTTGGAATAACACCGCGCGCACACCGATGCCGGCGTAAGAACCGTCAGGTTCGAGACCGGCGGTCGCGGGATTGCCGGTCTGGCCGAGAAATACGTGTCCGCCAAAGAGCCCGAGCTCGAAGCGCGAAGCGCCGCGTTCGTAAAAGGCGATGCCAATATGTTTGAGCGTGGTCTCGACCGACTTGCCGCCGACGTAATCGAACGTGGTTCTGGTATTGGAGAATTGCAGCGCAAAATCCAGCGACGTTTCATCCTGTGCACCGGGTGGAAGACCCGCGGCGTTTGCGAGCGCCGGAATCGCCAGGATAGCGATCGAATAAAGCCAGCATCGGGTCGATCCGTGCATCAGGCGCGATTCAGCGTGACGAAGCTATACGGAAACGCATGTTCCGCATCCGGTTCATGGCGCTCGCGCGATACTTCGTGCCATTGTTTCAGGTCGAGCACCGGGAAAAACGTATCCCCGGCGACACTGGTGTGGATCTCGGTGAGATAGAGTCGCTGCACACGCGGTAACGACTGCGCGTAGAGTTCGGCACCGCCAATTACAAACACTTCCGGGTCGTTGCCGGCGACGCCAAATGCGTCTTCGATCGAATGTGCCACAACACAGCCAGGCGCGTGGTAGTCCGGTGCGCGCGTCACGACGATGTTGGTGCGTCCGGGCAGTGGCTTGCCGATGGATTCGTAATTTTTTCTGCCCATGATGATCGGGTGTCCCATCGTAACGCGGCGAAAGTAGCGCAAGTCGTTCGGCAGTCGCCACGGCAGGGTATTGTCACGGCCGATGACGCGGTTTTCGGCCATCGCGACGATGAGGGAGACGACCATCGGTGCGTTACACCGCCACCGGTGCCTTGATGGCCGGATGGGGGTCGTAATTCATCAGCTCGAAGTCTTCGTACACGAAATTCTCGAGTGTGTATTTTTCAGGGTTCAGTCGCATCTGCGGCAACGGGCGCGGGTCGCGCGTTAGCTGCAACTGCGCCTGCTCGAGATGATTCAGATACAAATGGGTATCGCCGAGGGTGTGCACGAATTCACCCGGCTCTAGTCCGGTGACCTGCGCCAGCATCAGCGTGAGCAACGCATAGGACGCGACGTTGAACGGCACGCCGAGAAAAATATCGGCGCTACGTTGATACAACTGGCAAGAAAGTTTTCCGTCGGCGACGTAGAACTGAAACAGAAGGTGACACGGCGGTAGCGCCATCTTTTCGATCGCGCCCACGTTCCAGGCGCTCACGATCAGACGGCGCGAATCCGGATTGCGCTGGATCTGGTCAACGAGCTGGGCAATCTGGTCTACGTGACGTCCGTCGGCCGCGGGCCACGAGCGCCATTGGTAACCGTAGATTGGTCCGAGATCGCCATTTTCATCGGCCCACTCATCCCAGATGCTGACACCATTCTCCTTGAGATAACGGATGTTGGTCTCGCCGCGCAGAAACCACAGCAGTTCATGAATGATGGATTTGAGGTGCAGCTTTTTGGTCGTGACCAGCGGAAAACCGCGGGCAAGATCGAAACGCATTTGATAACCGAACACGGACAAGGTGCCGGTGCCGGTACGATCGGCTTTGCGCGTCCCGTGTTCGAGGACATGGCGAACGAGGTGAATATACTGATGCATATTGTCAGGGTTTCGATAGCAGTAGCGTGGAACGCGGTGAATCGCCGACGAGTGGTAGGCCGTCGCCGTATGCAAGCGTGGTGTTTTGGATGATCATTTGTATTCCAGTCCTATCAGCCGACGCCAGTATAACGTAGGCCCTCTTCCCGGGCAGCTTATCGATGGCGCCGAAGGTCAACATCCGATGATGAAGCACCGCTACTTTTTTATGGGCCCGTTGCTTGAGCGCCTTGCCCAGCAGACATTTTTTTGTCGTCTGATGGCAGTGGCCTTGCGGGTGATGGCGGCATTGATTGCGCTGTTATCGCTCACGATTGTTTTCAAGGTCGGTAAGCTTACGTTTGAATTGTCGCCGAATCAGGTCTTGGGTGGAATTTTGTTCGAGACATTTTTCCTGTTAGGCGTATATGCCGCGGTGCATGTATTCATCGTTCGCGCACGCGACATTGAAGAAGTGCGGCCGAGCGAATCGTATGCGATCGCGACGTTGGTATTGCTGCTCAAGCTGGTCGGTGAGGCCTACTGCGCGTTCGTCAGCCTGATGGCCGTCGGCGGTGGATTGTATGTTTGGTTCACCAATCACAGTCTCGGCAATGTTCTCGGTCCGTTGGTGCGGGTCCTGTTTCCGGGTATTGGCGATGAGCCAAGTTTTATGGGCGGTATTGAGTTCATGGCCAGCGGTATGTTGATCGGGCTCGTGGTATTGGTCGTTGCGTATGCCGCATCCCAGGTGCTCGCGCTGTTGATTCGCCCGCCACGTAACGGCTCGCAACAATCGCCATCGGCAGAATTCGGCCAGACTTATCGCTCGCGTTTCGGATCATAAGCAGGCTGCCGTTAACGCCGCTTGGCGAACAGCGGCACGCCGGCACGTTTGAAAAACGGTATCAGAACTATCCCCGCGACGAACCCTCCCACATGGGCACGGAACGCGACGCCGCCGGCTTCCGATGCGGCGAACGCGGTGCTAACGAGTTGCAGTACAAACCACAGGCCGAGCACGACTAACGCGGGCAGAGGTACCAGGCGCGTGAGATACCCCAATGGTACCAACACCAGCACCTGTGCTCGCGGAAACAGCAACAGGTACGCCCCGAGGACTCCCGAGATTGCCCCGCTTGCGCCAATCATTGGAACCGTCGACGACGGATCTGGCAGTGCCTGCGCCGCCACCGCGACGACGCCGCACAGAAGGTAGAACAGGATGAAGCGACCGTGCCCCATGGCGTCCTCGACATTGTTGCCGAAGATCCACAGGTAGAGCATGTTGCCGATCAGGTGCATCCATCCGCCGTGCAGGAACATGGATGTGAAAACGGTTACCCACGCCGGTACCCGATGAATCGCGGCCGGCAGCGTGGCGTCGCCGAGCAGTGTGGTCGGGATAGCGCCGAAAGCGAATACCGCCATCTGCATCGCGCGCTCGCTTAGATTAAATTCCCACAGGAACACCAGTGTGCACGCGACGATCAAGCCGACGGTGATCACCGGCAGGGTGGCGCTAGGATTGTCGTCGCGCAGCGGGATCATTTTTTGGGTGAGGATCCTGTTTGTAGAATGCCACTAGCTGTTGGTACACCTCGGGAAAATCTTCGCGCACGATATCAGGTCGGGTAAAGAAAGTTTCGCTGACCACCGCGAAGAATTCGGCCGCATCTTCGGCGGCATAGGGATCGATACGCGTCGTTTGACCGGACTCTATCGTGTCACAGAGTTTACGGTAGGCACCACGAAATGCGCGTGCCCAGTCGCGCCTGGACATATTGTCATGCAGCGGCGGAAAACCGGCGGCATCGCCGTTTAATGCATCGAGCTTGTGCGCGCATTCATGGATTACCAGGTCCTGACCTTGATCGGTATGCTCCGTGGTAATCGTGTCCCACGACAAAACCATCGGCCCTTGTATCAGCGACTGTCCACACAAGTCGCTTACGGCGTCGTGCACCACGCCGGTTTCGTCCATGTACTGATCGTGGGTACGAAAATCACCGGGGTAAAGCACGATCCCTTTGAAGTGGGAGTACCAGCCGAGTCCTAATTCCAGTATCGGTAGGCAGGCCTTGATGGCAATCCGCAGGCGCATCGCGTCCGTGACGTGCAGGTCATGGGCGGATGAATAATGTTTGTCGAGCAAAAAGAGCGTGACCAGGGCGCGCAGTTTGGCGCGTTGCGCGCGTGGAAGCCGATGGGCAATAGGTACCGCACGCAGGGAAGCGGACCACACACGATCCGGAAGCGGATGGCGCGCGATGCGCCAGCGCTGATAACGGGCTTTGAGAGCAGATAACACGCCCGGGAGATTCACCTCGGTTAGACGGGCGGCAGACCTTCGGCGGCCTGCAACGTATTCAGCAGCAGGGTCGCGACCGTCATTGGACCGACGCCTCCCGGCACCGGGGTGATCCAGGCCGCACGTTCTTTGGCCGCGTCGAAACCGACGTCGCCGATGAGGCGACCATCCGCAAGACGCGTGATGCCAATATCGATCACCACGCTGCCAGGTTTGATCCACTCGCCCTTTACAATCCCGGGTTTTCCGACCGCGACCACCACGACGTCGGCGCGACGTACATGGGCTTCGGTATCACGCGTATAGCGATGGCAAATCGTGACGGTGCAACCGACGCGCAGAAGTTCCAGTGCCATCGGCCGGCCGACGATATTCGAGGCGCCGACCACGACTGCCTCGGCGCCCTCAAGGGCGACGTTCGTGGAGGCCAGCAGACGCATCACGCCGTAGGGCGTGCACGGACGCAGCCGCGGCATGCGCAGTGCGAGGCGGCCGACGTTATAAGGATGAAAACCATCGACGTCTTTGTCAGGATGGATACGCTCAATCACGGTTTCGGGATTGATATGACCCGGAAGCGGAAGTTGCACCAGAATGCCGTGCACCTTGGGATCGCGATTCAGCTCGTCGATTTTGGCGAGCAGGTCGGCCTCGGCTATCTGTGCCGGCAAGTCTTCGGCAAACGAATTGAAACCGACTTCGACGCAGGCGCGGCGCTTGTTGCGGACGTATACCTCCGAGGCGGGATCGTCGCCGACCTTCAGTACCGCCAGACCGGGTGCGGGCTGTCCTCGACGCAGACGCTCGTCGACTCGCTGTTTGACCTCCGTGCGCAATTCCTGCGCGATTCGGTTGCCGTCTATGATGCTTGCGGTCATCGGGCGCGCATGATCGCATGCGCGTAACGGGCGCGCCAAGCGCCGTTTCCGTTGACGCTGCGGGATGGGCTCCGTATAGTGCGCGCGCATCGGTGTCCAGCGGGCCCATCGCCCGATGCCAGTGATAAACTGGAATCACGGGGTGTAGCGCAGCCTGGTAGCGCACCTGCTTTGGGAGCAGGGTGTCGGAGGTTCAAATCCTCTCACCCCGACCAGATTTAGTTAGTGTGTGGGCGGCGGGCCGGTAGCAAGTAGCCACCACGGAAGGGTAGTTTTAAGGAAGCGCTTCAGCTTGTGCCCGTAGCTCAGGTGGATAGAGCACCAGCCTTCTAAGCTGGGGGTCGCAGGTTCGACTCCTGCCGGGCACGCCAATTCCAGGCCATGCGCGCGATCCGCTAGGAGCGGAATGGCAGTGCGGGTATAATGCGCCGCCGTCGATGGTGGGCGTAGCTCAGTTGGTTAGAGTCCCGGATTGTGATTCCGGTTGTCGTGGGTTCGAGTCCCATCGTCCACCCCAGTTTTGGCTTAAATAGTTTTTCGGGCCGTTAGCTCAGTTGGTAGAGCAGCTGACTCTTAATCAGCGGGTCGGAGGTTCAAGCCCTCCACGGCCCACCAATATTCCGTCTGAAGTATTCCTCTCTGTAAGCAAGCACTCCCGAAGCAGACCGTTGCCTCGGGAGTGCTCGTTGTTTCAGTGCAGCGCCGCACGCGTTATCGAATCATGCTTTAATTGAATGCGTTGCGAATGTGGCGAAATTGGTAGACGCGCTGGATTTAGGTTCCAGTGGGGCAACCCTTGGGAGTTCGAGTCTCCCCATTCGCACCAATTCCACGTTTCGCCGCCGTCGGGGTTGGAGCCATGGCGTCAAACCGGTATCATCGCCCCACAATTTAGCGCCATTTCTGAATCGCACGCGTTAATCCACAAGAGCAATCCAACGAGGTTTTATTCATGCAGGTTTCGGTCGAAACCGTCGGAACGCTGGGCCGCAAACTCAAAGTGGCGGTCCCGGCGCAGGACGTAGAGAAAGAATTCAGCCAGCGGCTCAAGAAATTGTCACAGGAAGTGAAGATGCCAGGCTTTCGGCCCGGCAAGGTGCCGCTGAAGATGGTCGAGGCCCAATATGGCGGTCGTTTGATGGAAGAGATCGCCGGCGATCTGATCGAGACCAGCCTGCGTGAGGCGATTGTGCAAAACGGGCTGCGCCCGGCGGCGGGTCCGCGCATCGACCATCAAACCATCGCACGTGACAAAGGCCTGGAGTATACGGCCGAGTTCGAGGTGTATCCTGAGATCAAGAAACTCGATATCACCGGTGCCGCGATCGAGCGGCCGGTTGCCGCCGTGGCTGCCGAAGATGTCGAGCGTACGCTCGATACCATCCGCAAGCAGCGCGCCAGTTGGTCCATGGTTGACCGCGAGGCCAGGTTCGGCGACCGTTTGAAGATCGATTTTGCAGGACGTATGAATGGTGAGCCACTGCAAGGCGGTGACGCCAACGATTTCTTCTGTGTGCTGGGTAGCAGTACGCTGATTGAGGATCTGGAAAAGGGGTTGGTAGGGGCCAAGGGTAGCGAGACGCGTACCGTGACGGCAAAGTTTCCGGCTGACTATCGCCACCCGCCATTGGCCGGTCAGACGGTGGAATTCGATGTCACCGTGCACGAGGTTGCCGAGCCGGTGTTGCCGGAGATCGATGCAGACCTCGCCAAACAGCTCGGTGTCGCGGATGGAAACGTCGAACAGTTGCGTGCTGAGATCAAGGAAAATCTCGATCGTGAGGCAGCGCAGCGCACACGCCGCGTGGTACGCGTGCGCGTGCTGAAGGCATTGATCGAAGGCAACAACTTCGAGATCCCGAAGAGTCTGGTGGCGTTAGAATTGGCAAGCCTGCGTCGGTATGCGCAGGCCTCTGGAATCCACAGCGAGGAGGCGGCGTTGCAACAGCAGGCGCTGCAGCGCGTCGGAATCGGCTTGATTCTGGCAGAGGTCATCCGTTCGCGCGGGATCAAACCGGATGCGGCGCGCGTGCGCACGAAGCTCGAAGAAATGGCGTCGGAATACGAGTCGCCAGCGGCTTTCGTGCAGTGGCACTACGAACAACCACAGCGTCTGGCGCAGATTGAATCGCTGGTAGCCGAGGAGCGGGCGGTGGAAGAACTGCTCAACCAGAGCAAGGTCGAAGATAAGGCAGTGACGTTTCAGGAATTGTTGCAGCTCGAGGCACAAGCCAACTGACGTACACAGGAAAAATCATGAAACACATGCAATCGAACGACAGCGCCGTGCAACCGCAGGCGCTCGGGTTGGTCCCGATGGTGATCGAAAGTACCGGTCGGGGCGAGCGTGCCTATGACATTTACTCGCGGCTGCTGAAAGAGCGCGTGGTGTTTCTGGTTGGCCCGGTCGAGGACTACATGGCCAATCTGGTGGTGGCACAGTTGCTGTTTCTGGAGTCGGAAAATCCGGACAAGGACATCCATTTGTACATCAATTCACCGGGCGGCGCGGTCACCGCGGGGCTGGCGATCTATGACACGATGCAGTTCATCAAACCGGACGTGAGTACGGTATGTGTCGGCCAGGCCGCCAGTATGGGTGCGCTGATTCTTGCCGGCGGCGCGAAAAACAAGCGCTTTGCGTTACCGCACGCGCGCATGATGGTGCATCAGCCGATGGGTGGTTTTCAGGGCCAGGCCACCGATATCGATATCCATGCGCGCGAAATACTGCGAGTGCGTGACCGTTTGAACCAGATTTTGACCAGGCATACCGGCCGTTCGATGGAGCAGATCGCGAACGACACCGATCGGGATAATTTTATGGACGGTACCGAAGCGGTGACATACGGGCTGATTGATAACGTGATTGATAAGCGCAGCTGAGCCGGAACTGGCCGGGATATGCTATATGGTATATAAGAAAAGAAGGATATAAGACTTGCAAACTCCGGCGGAACGCCGCATTCTTAAAGTGAATTTTGGCAAGTGGCGAGGAGTGATGGATGGCAGATAGTACGCACGGCGGTCGGGGCGACGGCAAGGGCGAAAAGCTCCTGTACTGCTCTTTCTGCGGCAAAAGTCAGCATGAGGTACGCAAGCTTATTGCGGGCCCGTCGGTGTTTGTGTGCGACGAATGCGTCGAACTCTGTAACGACATCATTCGCGAAGAAGTCCAGGAAGAAAAGAACGCCGCCAACGCGCGCAAGAAATTCCCCACGCCGCGCGAAATCCTGCAGATTCTGGATGAGTACGTCATTGGCCAGACCGACGCCAAGAAGGTGCTGTCGGTGGCGGTCTACAACCACTACAAGCGCATCGAGAACGAAGGCAAGGTCGGCGATGTGGAGCTCTCCAAGAGCAACATCCTGCTGATCGGCCCGACCGGCTCCGGCAAGACCTTGCTGGCCGAGACACTCGCGCGGTTACTGAATGTACCGTTCACGATTGCCGATGCCACGACGCTGACCGAGGCCGGTTACGTGGGCGAGGATGTCGAGAACATCATCCAGAAGCTGCTGCAGAAATGCGACTACGACGTCGAGAAGGCGCAGCGCGGTATCGTCTATATCGATGAAATCGACAAGATTTCGCGCAAGAGCGAAAACCCGTCGATTACCCGTGACGTCTCGGGTGAGGGTGTGCAGCAGGCGTTGTTGAAGCTGATCGAAGGCACGATCGCATCAGTACCGCCGCAGGGCGGGCGCAAGCATCCGCAGCAGGAATTCCTGCAGGTCGATACGCGCAATATTCTGTTCATATGCGGCGGCGCTTTTTCGGGTCTGGAGAAAATCGTCCAGAACCGCACCGAGAAGACCGGTATCGGTTTCCACGCCGAGATTCGCAGCAAGTCCGATACCAAGGCGGTCGGTGAATTTCTGCGCCAGGTGGAGCCGGAAGACCTGATCAAGTTCGGCCTGATCCCCGAGTTCGTCGGGCGCTTGCCGGTCATGGCGATTCTGAGCGAACTCGATGAAGTGGCGTTGATGAAGATCTTGACCGAGCCCAAGAACGCGCTCGTGAAGCAGTATCAGAAATTGCTCAAGCTCGAAGGCGTGGAACTCGAAGTGCGTGACGAGGCCCTGCGCGCCGTCGCCAAGCGCGCCACCGAACGCAAGACCGGCGCGCGCGGGCTGCGCTCGATCATCGAACGCGCGTTATTGGAAATAATGTTCGAGCTGCCGTCGATGGAAAACGTGAAAAAAGTCGTCATTGAGTCAAACGTGGTGACCGACGGCGCCAAGCCCATTCTGATCTATGCCGACGACGAGGATGAATCCACGCGCAAGCGTGCGTCGTTAAGCCAGTAAACGCGTAGGCGGTCAATTGCACAGACCCCGCCGCGCGCGGGGTTTTTTGTCCCCGCAGATAACCTTCATATTGCGCAAGTCGTTGAAAACGGCCGGTGAAATATTGAAAACATGAGCGACTGGCCCCAGACTAAACTGTAACTACTCTTTAAAATGAAACCAACGACGAACAAATGACAACAAATCCTCCAATTCCTCCGCGCATCCTGGCTGGTTCCGAAACCACATTACCGGTGTTGCCGTTGCGCGATGTCGTCGTGTTTCCGCACATGGTGATTCCGCTGTTCGTCGGACGGCGCAAGTCGATTCGCGCGCTCGAACGGGCGATGGAACTGGGCAAGCAGATCATGCTGGTGGCGCAGAAAAGCGCCTCCGATGATGATCCGTCGATCGAATCGATTCATACGCTGGGTACCATCGCGGGCATCCTGCAATTACTGAAGCTGCCGGATGGCACCGTGAAGGTGTTGGTCGAGGGCGAGCGACGTGCGGTGGTGCAGCGTTATATCGAAACCGAGGAGATGTTTTCGGCCGAGGTCGCATTGCTCGATTCCGAACCGGTGCCAGATCGCGAAGGCGAAGCGCTGATGCGTACCGTGCTCAATGAGTTCGACCAGTATGTCAAACTTAACATGAAGATTCCGCCGGAGATCCTGACGTCGCTCTCCGGCATCGACGACCCGGGCCGACTCGCCGATACCGTGGCGGCGCATCTGTCGCTTAAGATCGAAGACAAGCAGGAACTGCTCGAGGTCCAGGATACGCGCGAACGTCTCGAACGCATCCTCGCGGTACTCGAATCCGAGATTGATCTGTTGCAGGTAGAGAAGCGCATCCGTGGACGCGTCAAGCGTCAGATGGAGAAGAGCCAGCGCGAGTACTATTTGAACGAGCAGATGAAGGCGATTCAGAAGGAACTGGGACAGGCCGAAGACGGCCCGAACGAAGCCGAAGAACTGCACAAGAAGATTGCCAAGGCCGGGATGCCGAAGGACGTCCGTGCCAAGGCGGACGCGGAACTGAACAAACTCAAGATGATGTCGCCGATGTCGGCGGAAGCCACGGTCGTGCGCAACTACATCGATTGGCTGGTGAACGTGCCATGGCGCAAGCGCACCAAGATCCGCAAGGACCTGGCCGAGGCGGAAAAGATTCTCGAGCATGATCATTATGGGCTTGAGAAGGTAAAAGAACGCATCCTCGAGTATCTCGCGGTGCAGCAGCGCGTGAACAAGATTAAAGGCCCGATCCTGTGCCTGGTCGGCCCGCCCGGCGTAGGCAAGACGTCGCTCGGTCAGTCCATCGCGCGCGCGACCAATCGTAAATTCGTGCGTATCTCGCTCGGCGGCGTGCGCGACGAGGCCGAGATACGCGGCCACCGGCGCACGTACATCGGATCGTTGCCGGGCAAGATTGTGCAGAACCTGGCGAAGGTAAAGGTGCGCAATCCGCTGTTCATGCTGGACGAGGTGGACAAGATGTCCATGGACTTCCGCGGGGATCCGAGTTCGGCATTGCTCGAGGTGCTGGACCCGGAACAGAACCATACCTTCAGTGATCATTATCTTGAGGTCGATTACGATCTCTCGGAGGTAATGTTCATCGCGACCGCGAATACGCTCAATATTCCGGCGCCGCTACTGGATCGTATGGAGGTTATTCGTCTTTCGGGCTATACCGAGGACGAGAAGGTCCATATCGCCACGCAATATCTGATCCCCAAGCAGCTGACCAACAATGGCCTCAAATCGGAAGAGATCGCGGTTCAGACGGCGGCGATTCGCGACGTCGTACGTTTCTATACGCGTGAGGCGGGCGTGCGCAATCTCGAGCGCGAGGTATCGAAGATATTCCGTAAAGTAGCAAAACAGTTGTTGATGAAGAAATCTGAAACACGGATCACGATTACGCCCAAGAATCTCGAGAAGTATCTGGGCGTGCATCGGTATCGTTACGGATCGGCCGAGGAGAACAATCAGGTAGGGCAGGTCACCGGTCTCGCCTGGACTGAGGTCGGCGGCGAACTGTTAACCATCGAATCGGCAGTAATGCCAGGCAAAGGTAAGACGACGTACACCGGTAAGCTCGGTGATGTCATGCAGGAATCCATTACCGCCGCCATGACCGTGGTGCGCAGCCGCGCCAATAAGTTAGGGATCGCGGACGATTTTTATCAAAACCATGACTTCCATGTGCACGTACCCGAAGGTGCGACTCCCAAGGATGGTCCGAGCGCGGGCGTTGCCATGTGTACCGCGCTGGTCTCGGCGCTCACGAAGATTCCTGTGCGCGCGGATTTGGCGATGACAGGGGAGATCACCCTGCGTGGTGAAGTGTTGCCGATCGGTGGACTCAAGGAAAAGTTGCTCGCGGCGCACCGTGGCCAGATCAAGATCGTGCTGATTCCGGAGGAGAATCGTAAGGACCTCACCGACATCCCGAAGAACATCCGCGATGACCTCGATGTTCGTCCGGTGCGTTGGATCGACGAGGTGCTCGAGGCCGCACTCGAGCGCGTACCGCAACCCATCGAAGCAGCCAAGGTGCCCGAAGGTGAAGCAGCGAAGTCGGCGCAGGAAGGTGGCGAGGTGAGGACAGGACTCACGGCACATTAGTTCCATTCGCCCGACTACCAAATGGTGGTCGGGATTCTTGACAATCCAGCGACAGCGCGAGTATATAGATCAAGCCCAAGTGGGCTTGTCATTCCGTTTGATCTGTTTTTGTCTAACCACCACTGAGTCGTCGAGGGAATGCCGACATGAACAAAGCAGAACTGATCGAAAGGGTGTCTCAATCCACCGAGATGAACAAAGCTTCCGCCTCGCGTGTCGTCGAAGCTGCGCTCGACGTCATTACCAATACGCTAAGCGGCGGTGACTCCGTCACACTCTCGGGCTTTGGGACGTTTTCAGTTACCAGCCGTGCACCGCGCACGGGACGCAATCCGCGCACAGGCGAGCCGATTCCAATTTCGGCATCGAAGAATCCGAAATTCAAAGCTGGCAAAGGCCTGAAGGATGCCGTAAACTAGCGCGCCTTTTAGGGGCGCCTTGGGTGCTTAGCTCAGTTGGTAGAGCGTCGCCCTTACAAGGCGAATGTCGGGGGTTCGAGCCCCTCAGCACCCACCAAAAAAGACGGCGATGATCCTTCGTCGTCCGCGATAGATGTGGCAGTGCGATCGTGCTGCCGCGGGCGGTGGATTTTTCGTAGTTCTGTTTACATTCGGAGCGGTAGTTCAGTTGGTTAGAATACCGGCCTGTCACGCCGGGGGTCGCGGGTTCAAGTCCCGTCCGCTCCGCCATTTTCTGCCACGGCAGTTTCTCCCGATTTTGCTGACCCCACTACTATTAACATTCTGCTTCCGATTTTTCACAATTGCGATTGCTGCCGCGCAGTTGCACCGTTAAAGTAGCGCCCATGCTTACGACCATCCGCGAAAAAACTCAAGGCATCATTGCCACCTTTATCCTGGCGTTGATCGGAATTCCATTCGCCCTCTGGGGAATTAATTCATACTTTGAAGGTGGTACCCAGTCGAGCATTGCGACTGTAAACGGAGAAAAAATTTCCCAGCAGGATTACCGCGCCACTCTGGAAGGATTCCAAAAACAGACACGTCCTGGTAGTCAGGACCGGCCGGAGGTAAAACAAGCGGCGATCGGGATGTTAGTCGACCAGGTACTGCTTGTTCGCGATGCGCAGGAGCAAGGTTACCGGGTAAGTAGTACGCGGCTGGCAAAACGAATCAGCGAGCTACCGGAAGTCCAGACCAATGGGCGCTTTGATCCGGCCCGCTATCAGATTTTTCTGTTGCAACGGGGTATGACCGCGCCCGAATTTGAAAGTCGCGTGCGCGCCGACGTTATCACCAATCAGCTCGGCGTTGGTTTGGCGGCGAGTGGTATCGTCACGGAGAGTGAGATCACCGCGTTGCTGCGATTGCTGAATCAGGAACGCGAAATCGCGCATGCGGTAATCGGTCCGGATAACGTGCAATCAAAGATTGCGATTCCCGCCGAGGAGATCGAACAATATTACAAGGCGCATCCCGAGCTCTTCAGCACCCAGGAGCAGGTTCGCATTGAGTATGTGCGGCTGTCAGCACCAGATTTGAACAAGGGATACCAGCCTACGGAAGAGGAGTTGCGCCAGGCCTATGCCGGCGAGATCTCGAAGAACGTTCTTTCGGAGAGCCGCCGTGCGGCGCACGTATTTGTTCCATTGCCGGCAGGCGCGTCAGACGACGATGCAAAAAAGGCTCTCTCCAGGATACGAGAAATCGAAACGCGGGCACGTAGCGGAGTGAATTTCAATCAACTCGCGCCGGAGCGTGCCGAGGATATCAGCGCAGCGGTGATGGGAACCGACCTCGGTGACATCCGCCGCGACGACAAACGGTTGCCGAAGTCGTTCGTCGAGGCGGTATTCAGCCTCAAACTGAATGGAGTGAGTGCCCCACTCAGAACCGATCGCGGATATCACCTCATTAAATTGACGGCGATTAAGTCGCCGGTACAACAGTCGTTCGCCGAATTAAAACCGCAGTTAGTGAAGCAGTTGCATCAGCGCAAAGGTGAAGAACGCTTTTACGAAGCCACCGAGAAGTTTCGCAATCTGGTATACGAGCAGGCTGATAGTCTCGCACCGGTGGCCGAAGCACTCGGGCTGAAGGCAGAATCGAGTGATTGGTTCGGGCGCGATGGCGGTCAGGGCGTTGCAGGGCATCCCCGGGTTATCGAAGCGGCCTTCAGTCCAGAAGTGTTGACGCAGCACCGCAACAGCGACGCCATAGAGCTCTCCGGTGATACGCTGGTAGCAATACACGTCGCAGGGCATCGCCCGGTCGAACCCAAGCCGCTGGCGGACGTGCGGCCGCAGATCGAGCGTACATTGCGGCAGGAAGCAGCGCAGAAAGCGATGCGCGAACTCGGGGCGACGTTAGTAGCGGAAATCGCTGCCGGTCAGTCATTGGAGGTGACGGCGCGTAAGTATGGATTAAAGTACCAATCGCCAAAAATGATATCGCGGGAGCAACCAAAGGGATTGGACCGGCGGTTGGTGGATGCGGCATTCCGTATCGCGCGACCGGTAGCTGGCAAAGCCGAATACGATGGCGTGGAGTTAGGGGCCCAAGGTTATGCGGTCTATGGGGTGACCCGAGTCCAAGACGGGGATCCGGCAATAGCCGATGTCGCCGCCAGGGACAAGGCCAAGCGGATGCTGGAGACCCATCGAGGGGTCGATTATTACACCGATTACCGCATACGCCTTAAGCAAAAGGCCGACATTAAAATCGCACAAGATCGACTGTAAGCTCAGGCGCCGCCTCGCGTGGCATCAATGTGCTCGACGTTTTGAGACGGTCAGGACTTCTCCACCGGCTTGTCGGCGGCATCTTCCTTGAGCAGCGTGCCGACGGCAACGGTATTGAAACCGCCATCGACATAGAGAATCTCGCCGGTGATGCCCGACGCGAGATCGGAGCACAAAAACGCCCCGGCATTTCCAACCTCGTCAATCGTCACGCCGCGCCGCAACGGAGCGATCTTCTCGTTTTCCGCCAGCAATTTTTTGAAATCCGAAATGCCGGCAGCGGCCAACGTGCGTATCGGTCCGGCGGAGACGGCGTTCACGCGGATGCCCTCCGGACCGAGGGACTGTGCCAGGTAGCGCACATTGGCCTCGAGGCTGGCCTTCGCCAATCCCATCACGTTGTAGTTCGGCATTGAGCGCTCGGCGCCCAAATAGGTCAGTGTCAATAGCGCGCCGTTTCGTCCCTGCATCATGCTGCGTCCAGCCTTGGCCAGTGCCGTGAAGCTGTAGGAACTGATTTCGTGCGCGATGCGAAATCCCTCGCGCGTAGCGACGTCGAGATACGAACCGGCCAGTTCTTCGCGCGGGGCGAATGCAACCGAGTGCACGATGATGTCGAGCCCGTCCCAGTAGTCATCCAGACGCGCGAAGACCGCGTCGATTTCCTGGTCGCTGGCGACATCGCAGGGTAGGACGACGTCAGAGTGTGTTTGCTGCGCGTATTTTTCTACCCGCTCTTTGAGCTTATCGTTCTGGTAGGTGTAGGCGATTTCGGCGCCCTCACGATGCATGGCCTTGGCGATGCCCCATGCGATCGAACGATCGCTGGCAACTCCTACGATGAGAGCGCGCTTGCCGGCAAGAAAACCCATGTCGGACTCCTCTGTTCTAATGCAAATGATCGATGCAAAATATTTGTTATTGTTGGAAAATCGGACGCTGAAAATGCCGGGGTATGATAGCGTACCAGTGCAGGCCGATAAACAAAACCACGGATTTTACGAATTGCGCAATGTGCGGCGAGACAGGTTGAAGCGGCAGGCAATTGTTCTTGGTGTGTCAGCGCTGTGGGCGCTGGTGTCTTTGCCGCTGCATGCGGCACCGTCCGCAGCACTGGGTTATACGCCAAAGTACCCTGCGGGTTTTCGTCATTTCGACTATGTCAATCCGGATGCGCCGAAGGGCGGTGAGTTCGTGCTTCTCGGGCGCGGCACCTTCGATTCGCTGAATCCCTTCGTGCTTAAAGGTGTGGCGGCGGAGGGGCTTACGTCGTTTGTGTTTGAGTCCCTGATGACTCAAAGCATGGATGAGCCCTACAGCGTTTACGCGCACATCGCCGAGGATATTAGTCTCGCGCCGGATCGGTTGTCGGTGACCTTCCGCATCGATCAGCGCGCACGCTTCTCCAATGGCAAACCGGTATTGCCAGAGGACGTGAAGTTCTCGTTCGATACGCTGAAGAGCAACCTTGGGCATCCGCGGTTTCGGCTGTACTGGGCCGATATCAAACGCGCCGTAGTCGCCGGGCCGCGCAGCGTGCGCTTCGAATTCACGCGTCCGAATCCAGAGTTGCACTTGATTGCGGCGACCAGCATCCCGGTGTTTTCGCGTGAGTGGGTCGGCGACAAACCTTTCGACAAACTCGCGACGGAAAAGCCGATCGCGAGCGGACCCTACACGGTGGAGAGTTTTGATCTGGGCAAGCGCCTGACCTACAAGCGCATCCCTGACTACTGGGCAAGCGATCTCGGCGTGCGTCGCGGCATGTTCAATTTCGACCGTATCGTGGTCAAGTATTACAAAGACGACACCATCATGCTCGAGGCCTTCAAGGCCGGCGAGTTCGAGTTCAACGAGGAGTATTCCTCCAAGATGTGGGCGCGCAATTACATCGGGCCCCAGTTCAACTCAGGCCGCATCAAAAAGGCGGAATTGCCGCATCGCAACAACGCCGGCATGCAGGGGTTCATATTTAATATCCGCCGGCCGTTATTCAAGGATAAGCGTGTGCGCAAGGCCATCAGCCTTGCTCTCGACTTTGAATGGTCTAACCGCAATCTATTCTTCAATCAATACGTTCGATGCGACAGCTACTTCAGCAACTCGGAGATGGCGTCAACGGGCCTGCCGCGGGGCGACGAGCTCAAACTGCTGGAACCGTTTCGCAACAGGCTGCCGGCCTCGGTGTTTACCGAGGTGTGGGAGCCGCCGAGCACCAAGCCGCCGCGGTCGCTGCGCGACAATCTGCGTCAGGCGCGTGCGCTGCTGGCCGAGGCCGGCTGGACGTTGAGGGATGGCGTGTTGCGCGGTGCCAACGGTGAACCGTTCGAGTTCGAAATCATGCTGACATCCGTACAGGGCAGGGGCTTTGAGCGCATTGTCGCCCCGTTTGCGCGCAACCTCGCCAAGCTCGGTATCAACGTGAGTTATCGCAGTGTGGACACGGCACTATATCAGCGGCGCACGGACACCTTTAATTTCGACATGGTGGTCGCATCGTACAAGCAGAGCCAGTCACCGGGTAACGAGCTCATGACGCGCTGGCATTCCTCGAGTGCCAATCAGGAAGGATCTGAAAACGTGATCGGTATTCAGGATCCGGTGGTGGATGCCTTGATCGAGAAGGTAATCTTCGCTGCCGATCGCAAGCAGCTGGTCACGGCAGCGCGCGCGCTTGATCGCGTTATGTTGCACGGGGAGTATCTCGTCCCCAACTGGTACATCGCCACGCATCGGATTGCGTACTGGGATCGATTCGGCATGCCGGACAAGTTACCGCTTTACTACGACCCGGCCGAGGCCTGGGTCTATCCGACCTGGTGGAAGAAATAGTCGTGTTCAATTACATCGTAAAGCGGTTATTGCTGATGATCCCGACGTTGATCGGCGTGATGTTGGTGACGTTCAGCGTCACCCAGTTTGTGCCGGGTGGTCCGGTCGAGCAGATGGTCCATCAACTCCAGAGCCACGGTACCAAGGGAGAAGCTGGCGGCGCCATGGCGAGCGGTATTTATCGCGGCGCTTCGGGTCTGGATGCAGAGCGCATCAAGGAGCTCAAGGCCTTGTATGGATTCGATAAGCCGGCACCTGAGCGGTTTTTCGAGATGATGAAGAATTATCTGAGTTTCGATCTCGGCCAGAGTTATTACCAACACCGTTCGGTTCTGCAGCTCATCGTTTCGAAGTTACCGGTATCGATCAGCATCGGGATTTGGACGTTCTTTATCGTCTATCTCACCTGTATCCCACTCGGTATCGCCAAGGCGGTGCGCGACGGCTCGACGTTCGACGTCGTGACCAGCACCATCATCCTGGTGGGCTATGCCATCCCTGGATTTGTCCTCGGCATCACCCTGTTGGTGTTGTTCGGTGGCGGTTCGTTCTGGGATATTTTCCCGTTGCGTGGGTTGGTGTCGGACAACTGGGCCGAGCTGCCGTGGTATCTCAAAATTACCGACTACCTCTGGCACATGGTGTTGCCGATCACGGCGTCCGTGGTCGGGAGCTTCGCGGTCATGACGATGTTGACCAAAAACAGTTTTCTCGAGGAGATTCGCAAGCAGTATGTGCTGACCGCGCGCGCCAAGGGGCTGAGTGAAAACACGGTGTTGTACAAGCATGTGTTCCGCAATGCCGTCATACCGCTTGTAACCGGCTTCCCGGCGGCCTTTGTCGGCGCGTTCTTTAGCGGCAGTCTGCTCATTGAAACGATTTTCTCGCTCGACGGTCTGGGCCTGCTGTCTTACGAATCGATTGTCCGACGCGATTTCCCGGTCGTCCTCGGCGCGTTGTACTTCTTCACCCTGATCGGCCTGGTCGCAAAACTGTTGTCCGATCTCGCCTACGTGCTGATCGACCCGCGCATCCAGTTTGAATCGGTGGACAAGTGAGCACCACCGCCCCAGGTATCCATCTCTCGCCCGGACAGCGGGCGTGGCGGCGTTTTCGCGGCAATCGGCGCGGGTACGTGAGTCTGTGGATTTTTTGTATCCTGTTCGTGCTGAGCCTGTTCGCGGAAGTTCTGAGCAACGACAAGCCGATCGTCGTGCACTATAGCGATGGCTGGTATTTCCCGTTCCTGAAGACTTACCCGGAATCGGTCTTCGGGGGAGACTTCGAGACCGAGGCCGATTACAACGATCCCTATCTGCATCAGCAGATGACGCGCGACCGCAACTGGGTGCTGTACGCACCCAACCGCCATTCGTTCAAGTCGATCAATTATTTCGCCGAACGAACCAATCCCGGACAGCCGTCAAGCGCAAATATGCTGGGAACGGACGATCGCGGACGTGACGTATTCGCGCGCCTGCTGTACGGCTTCCGGCTGTCGGTGTTATTCGCGTTTGCATTGACGGTCATCGGTATGTTTGTGGGTGTGCTGCTCGGTTCCTTGCAAGGCTATTTTGGCGGCAAGCTGGATCTGTTTTTCCAGCGCTTTGTTGAAGTCTGGGATTCGATGCCGGAATTGTATTTGCTCATCATCTTTTCGGCGCTGTTTACGCCGAGCATCCTGCTGTTGTTGGTACTGCTGTCGCTGTTCGGATGGATGGGGTTGTCCGATTACGTACGCGCGGAATTTTTACGCGGACGCAACATGGACTACGTGCGTGCCGCACGTGCGCTCGGCGTGTCGAATCGCGCCATCATGTGGCGCCATCTGCTGCCGAACGGACTGACACCGGTCATCACTTTTCTGCCGTTTCGTGTCAGCGGTGCGATCCTGGCCCTCACGAGTCTCGATTTTCTCGGGCTCGGCGTGCCGCCGAGCACGCCCAGTCTGGGAGAGGTGCTGGCGCAGGGAAAAGAGAATATCGATGCCTGGTGGCTGTCGCTGAGTACTTTCGGTGTGCTGGTCGGAACACTGGTATTGCTGATTTTTATCGGTGAAGCGCTGCGCGAAGCAATGGATACGCGGAGAGCGGTGAAATGAGCGCGTTACTCGACGTTCAAGGCCTGTCATTGCGTTTCGGGCACGGCGCGCAGGCGTCGGCGGTGCTGCACGATGTGAGCTTCAGCGTCGCTCCCGGCGAGAAATACGCCCTGGTCGGCGAGTCCGGTTCCGGCAAGACCGTGACGGCGCTCTCGATCCTGAAACTGCTGGAGGCGACGCACGCGTCGTACCCGTCGGGAAAGGTCATGTTCGGCGGGCGTGATTTGCTGGCGCTCAGCGAAGCCGAAATTCGGCGAGTGCGCGGGCGCGAAATTGCGATGATCTTCCAGGAGCCGATGACGGCACTGAACCCCGTGTATCCGATCGGCAAGCAGTTGATCGAACCGTTGATCGTGCATCAGGGAATGAGCCCGGCGCAGGCGCGCAAGCGCATGCTTGATCTGCTCGATCGCACTGGCATTCCGGAGCCGCACAAGCGCTTTGAGGCGTTTCCACACATGCTCTCCGGAGGTCAACGCCAGCGCGTGATGATTGCGATGGCGCTGGCGTGTTCGCCGAAATTACTGATTGCCGATGAGCCGACTACTGCACTGGATGTGACGATCCAGGCGCAAATATTGAATCTGCTCGAAGACCTGCAAAAGGAATTCAGCATGGCGGTGCTGCTGATCACGCATGACCTCAACCTGGTGCGTCGTTTCGCCGAGCGCGTGGGCGTGATGCAGAACGGACGCGTGATAGAGCAGGGCAGCGTAGAGCGGATGTTTGCCGCGCCGCAGCAGGACTATACCCGCGCACTTATCGCCAGCCGTCCGGAACGCCGCGTCGAAGCCGGCGAGGCCGCGCGGCTGATGCAGGCGCCACGGCTGCTTGAGCTTGGCAACATTCGCTGTACCTTTCCGATTCGTTCCGGATTTTTCCGCAAGCGTGTCGGAGAAGTGAAGGCGGTGGATGACGCCAGCCTGTGGTTACACAAAGGGGAGACGCTAGGTATCGTCGGTGAATCCGGGTCCGGAAAATCCACGCTCGCTTATTGCCTGTTGCGTTTACAAAACTGCACCGGGGCTATCACGTTCAACGGCGAACGGCTCGATGAACGATCGCAGCGGGCGCTGCGGCCGCTACGGCGCGATCTGCAGGTAGTATTTCAGGATCCGTACTCGTCGTTGTCGCCGCGGCTTACTGTAGAACAGATCGTCGGAGAGGGTCTGAAGATTCACTATCCGCAGCTGGATGGCGAAGCGCGCCGCGCACGCATCATTCAGGGGTTGGAGGAGGTGGGACTGGATCGCAACATGTTATGGCGCTATCCGCACGAATTCTCCGGCGGTCAGCGCCAGCGCATCGCGATTGCGCGCGTCGTGGTGCTCGAGCCCAAGCTGCTGGTGCTGGACGAACCCACCAGTGCGTTGGATGTGACGATACAGAAACAGGTGCTGGAGTTGCTGCGCGAGCTGCAACGCCGTCACGGCATGAGCTATATCTTCATCAGCCACGATCTCGGCGTCATCGGTGCGATGGCGCATCGTATTGTCGTTATGCGCCAGGGAAAGATTGTCGAGCAGGGTGAGACGGAGGCGTTGTTTGCCGGACCGAAGGACGAGTACACAAAGCAGCTGTTGCACGCATCGCTGCTGCGCAAGGATTAAGCTCGGGGAAAAATATCAGCGCCGGCCACCGGCGCCGCGGTAAGCGTCAGCCGTTGGGTTGTTCGTTCGGTAACGCCGCGGACGCGCCGCCGGGGAATACGCGCAGCCGCTGGCCGAGCTTGAGCACTTCACCGGTTTCCAGCAAGTTCCATTCGACGATCTGCGATACCAGTACGCCATAGCGGCGTGCAATGCTCCACAGCGTTTCGCCGGAGCGCACGCGGTGGATCACTGGAACCTTGGCGCCGGCCGCGCTCCACGCGGAGACCGCTGGTTTTGGCGCCGGCGAATTGGATGCCAGTACCACGACCGATGGCAGTGAACGCGAAGAAACCGGGATCATCAGGCTCTGGCCGACGCGCAGCGTGTTCGAGGACATATTATTGGAGGCACGGATTGCGTCGACGCTGACGCCATACTTGCGCGCGATCTCGGCCATGGTCTCACCGCGTTTGACCTCGTGACCCAGCCAGCGCATGCGCTCCTGCTCGGAAAGATTCGTCAGTCCCGTGAGCAGCGTTTCCTTCTTGTCGACCGGGATCAGCAGGCTGTGCGGTCCATTGGGATCGGTGGCCCAGCGATTCAGATGCGGATTGATGTGCTGAAGTTCGTCGATCGGTACATTCGTCAGTTTTGAAACCACGCCGAGATCGATCTGGGAACCGGTGTCGACCTGGATGAAGTAGGGCGCGTTCGGGATCGAGCCGAGCGTCACGCCATATTTGTTCGGGTTGGCGACGATGTTCGCCATCGCAATCAGCCGCGGAACGTAATTCACCGTCTCCGGCTTGAGCTTTAGATACTGAAAATTGGTCGATAACCCTTTCTTGCGGTTGTACTCCATCATGCGTCCGATCTTGCCTTCGCCGGCGTTGTACGCCGCCAGCGCCAGATGCCAGTCGCCATTGAAGTCATCACGCAGCTTCTCGAGATAGTCGAGTGCCGCGCGGGTCGATTCCAGCACGTCGCGTCGGCCGTCGTACCACCAGTTTGCCTTGAGACCATAGAGACGACCCGTCGGCGCCATGAACTGCCACAGGCCGACGGCCTTGGCACGTGAGTACGCGTATGGCTTATAAGCGCTCTCGATCGCCGGTAGCAACGCGATCTCCATCGGTAGCTTGCGCTTCCCCACCTCTTCGACGATGAAATACAGATACAGGCGCGCACGCTCCATCATCGCGGCCATGTATTCCGGGTTGTTCATGAACCACTGTTCGTGCCGCGCGATCAGCGCGCTGTCGAGCGGTGCCAGGCCATAGCCCGCGCGGATGCGCGTCCACACGTCGGGATACGGTTTGCCGTCGGCAACAATCTGTTTGATGACGACATTTTCCGTCGTGCTTGCCGCGGCCGACGAAGCGATCACCGCTGGAGGTGTCGAGGTCGCGTCAACGGCCGTTGTGGAATTGGAAGAAACGCCATCGGAGGTTGCGTTGGTGGCGCATCCGGTGACGACGAGGGAAACAAGAACGCCGAGTAGCGTTCTCCGCAGGGTGATTTTTTTCATGTAATGGTAATGGTAGAAATACAACCGGCATTCGTCAACCGAAAAGTCCCTGCTAAGTCCAAGATTTCTCAAGAAAATGACTAACGGTAATCACCCGCCAAGTGGGTCGGTTTTGCGCTGCCGTTATCCACGGAAACTGTCCTTCCATCGGCGTAAGGTAGAAAAAATATCGGTTTCCGAGTTGAGCGGCTGATTCGCATGGTCCTGCGCGGCTTTTCGCACTGACGGCACAGCGGTACGCAAAAATGGGTTGATGCGTCGTTCGAGTCCGATTGTGGACGGGAGCGATGGACGGTCGTTTAGGCGCGCTGCCTGCACGCGTTCGAGGTGTTCACGGGCGTCGCGGTTGTCCGGTTCCACGGTGAGTGCGAAACGCAGATTGGCCAGCGTATATTCGTGCGCACAATACACGCGTGTGTCCGCTGGCAAGGCCGCCAGGCGTATCAGCGAGGTATGCATTTGCTCCGGCGTGCCCTCAAAAAGACGTCCGCAACCAGCGGAAAATAAGGTATCGCCGCAAAACAACATGCCATGGCCATAGTAAACAATCTGGCCCAATGTATGGCCGGGCGTGGCAATCACCGCGAGCGAAACTCCGAGCTCCGGAAATGTCACCTGGGCGCCGTCATCCAGTGCATGGGTCATGCACGGAATTTGTTCGCGCGCGGGTCCATAGACGGGCAGCTTATAACGTCGTACGAGTTCCTCGATGCCACCGACATGGTCATGGTGGTGATGAGTACAGAGTATCGCTAGCGGGTGCAGCCGCTCCCTTTCCAGCGTCTGTATAACCGGCTCTGACTCGCCGGGATCCACGATGACAGCGTAGTGACCGGGCTCGCCGCGCAGCAGCCAGATGTAGTTGTCCTGAAGCGCAGGGACGTGTAAAACACTAGTCATATTGGGAAGTCTTACGACCTTGCGGAGTTTCGTCAATGAGTAACCTTCAATCCGCAATGGAATTGCGTCTGCGGGTGCGCCAGTGGTTCACGACACCGCTCGGGCGCTCGATTGAAGCGCACGAGGCGAATCATCTGCGCGACGTGCTGCCACGATTGTACGGTGCTGTCGCCTTGCAACTCGGCAGTATCGGTGAGCTCGATCTGCTGGATTCGGCCGCCGCACCCAAACACATTCTGCTTGATCTTCCGATTCAACCCGGCAGTATCTGTGTCCGCGGCGTCCCGGAACAACTGCCGTTCGACTGCAAGAGTGTGGATGTCGCGCTACTGCCGCACACGCTCGATTTTTGCGACGATGCGCATTCGGTGCTGCGCGAAGTCTCGCGCGTGCTCGCGCCGGAGGGACATATCGTCATTCTGGGGTTCAATCCGGTATCTCTGTGGGGTTTGCGACGGCTGTTGGCGCGCCGCCCGCGCGCGATGCCGTGGCGTGGAAATTTCTTTTCGCTTTCGCGCATCAAAGACTGGCTCGCGCTGCTCGACCTCCAGGTGACGCACGGCAACATGCTTTATTATCGACCGCCGATTCAGCACGAAGGCGCAATGCATCGCATGCACTTCCTCGACAAGGCCGGCGATCGCTGGTGGCCGCTGATGGCGGGGATGTATATGGTGGTGGCGAAGAAACGCGTCGTCGGCATCACGCCGCTGCCGGTGGAATGGAAAAAGAGCTCACTGGTTGGCTACGGCGTCGCGCGTCCGGTGGCGCGTGGTATCGTGGTGCCGTTCCAGCGTCCGATTACCAAGAATCTTGGATAAGGTTTTCATCTTTACTGACGGCGCCTGTCGCGGCAACCCGGGTCCGGGTGGCTGGGGCGCGATCCTGCGCGCTGGCGACAGCGAGAAAGAGATCTACGGCTACGAACCCCAGACCACCAACAATCGTATGGAGTTGATGGCGGCGATCCAGGCGCTGGAAGCACTCAAGCGTCCGTGCGAGATAGTTCTGACCACCGATTCCCAATACGTGCGCAACGGCATCACCGAATGGTTGCCGAACTGGAAGCGCCGTGGCTGGAAGACCGCGGATAAAAAACCGGTGAAGAATCAGGACCTGTGGGAGCGGCTAGAGCGGGCGATCCATCAGCATCAAGTGGAGTGGCACTGGGTGAAAGGGCACAGCGGGCACGATGAGAACGAACGTGTGGATGCATTAGCGAATAGGGCGATCGAGGAAATGTTGGCGTGATCGATGTCGCAATGAAACGAATTACTTTGCCGATGCCAGACAAAAAAGAGAGTTAGCCTATGCGCCAGATCGTACTTGATACCGAAACCACCGGCCTTGAGCCGTCCGACGGACACCGCATTATCGAAATCGGCTGCGTGGAACTGATCAATCGGCGCCTGACCGGGAACAGTTATCATCAGTACGTCAATCCCGAACGCGATATCGATGCCGGTGCGATTGAGGTACACGGCATCAGCAATGAATCGCTACTCGACAAGCCGAGGTTCACCGACATCGCCCGCGATTTTCTCGAGTTTGTAAAAGGCGCGGAGCTGATTATCCATAATGCGCCGTTCGATACCGGATTTCTCAATCACGAGTTTGCGCGCATCGCGGTGAGCGCAGGCGGGCTCATCCGCATTGAAGATCACTGCGGGGTGATCGACACGCTCAAGTTGGCGCGCACGATGCACCCGGGACAGAAAAACGATCTGGATTCGCTTTGTCGACGCTATAGCGTCGACAATTCCAGCCGCACCCTGCACGGCGCATTGCTTGACGCCGAAATTCTCGCAGATGTCTATGTTGCGATGACACGCGCGCAGGCCGGTTTTTTTGAGGAGGCGCGTGCGTCGACGCATGGGGCGCTGGAACCGGCGCAGATCCGGCGCATCGATAGCAATCGTCCCGCATTGGCGGTTCTCGCGGCGACGCCAGAAGAGCAGGCCGCGCATGGCGCGTGGTTGGACGAGATCGAAAAGAAGAGCGATGGTAAGTGTGTGTGGAAGCGCATCGAGGCGGGAAACGCCTGACGCGAGTTCACTATCGCGTACTGCGCGCAATCTGCCGCCACAGAGCGAGTAGCGACGCTTTTTCTTCCTCCAATTCTTGGACTCTTGCAATGGGAAGGTGATGTCGGTTGTTTGGAGGCTGTCGTGCAGATTTGGTGGTTATGAGATACTCTTGTTTCACTGAATTATAGTCTTACGCGCCCTTCGCGATCTCATCGCGCTTTTCGATCGATCACCATATTTGTTTTATGAAATTGCTACGAAATATCCTTTCGGGCTGGGCCTATATGATCGTTAGCTCGGCCGTCGTGCTGTTTATGACTCCGTTCATCATTAAATCGCTCGGAGTCGCCACGTTTGGCGTTTGGGCGTTGCTGTTGAACGTGATTGGGTATCTCAATCTGCTCGATTTCGGATCGCAACAAGCGCAGGCGCGATTCTTGTCACGTGCCGTCGGTAAGGAAGATTCGACGCTGTTCGCAGAAGTATTCTCCAATACAGCGATCCTGTTTTTTGCCATTGGCTCTTTGATATTGATTGCGGTCGCGATCTTGGCGCAATTTGGGGATCAGATTTTTAACATCCCGGCAGAAGGACAGGACGATTTTCGCCTGATCCTGTGGATTATCGGATCTATGGTGGCGCTAGAGTTTGCGTCCAAGAGTTATGGCGGATCGCTCGCGGCGCGCGAGTCCCTCGATGTCATCAATCTCATCGAGATCTGCGGTGTGGTGGTGCAGGCGCTTTTGGTCTTCAGCGTGCTGAAGTACAAGCTGGGTCTGATAGGAATGGCCAGCGCCGTGGGGCTAACCATGCTGCTGAAAATCATCTCTTATGTCGTGGTCGCGCATGTCAGCATTCCGCATGCGCGGATCTCGTTCAAACGCTATCGCCTGCATATCCTGCGGGAGCTGCTCGGCTACGGTTCGGTCAGTTACGCCATCGTCGCGCTGGATCTGATCAAGACTAATATCGGTATTCCGTTAATCGCGATGTTTATGACGACCGCCGATGCTGCCTATTATTCGATTGCCGCTCAGTTCGTTTTCTATTTTTATCTCATGAGCCGCAGCGTGAACGGGGCCTTTATCCCGCGTATCAGTAAACTGGAGGGGCAAGGGAACTGGATCGAGTTGCGGCACCAGTTTTTTCTCGGTACGCGCATCATCGCCGGTATGATATTTTTTGTCGGTATCAGCATGATGGTTTTTGCTGGCAAGTTCGTCGAGCTTTGGTTGGGCAAGGGGTTCGAACCTACTTATTATGTATTACTCATCCTGACGCCCGCCGCGATGATCGCGCTGGTTCAGGCAGTGGGAACTGGTTTCCTGTTCGCGACCAGCAATCATTCGTTTTTCGCCAAAATTAGCGCGGCTGAATCGGTTTCAGCCATTTTGCTGGGCCTATTTTTAGTGAAACCCTTGGGAGTTTATGGCATGGCGTTCGGTACGCTGGTGCCGGCGATAATTTTTCGCGGAATCCTGTTGCCCCGCACGATTTCGCGACTGGTCGGCATTTCTCTGGTGGAGTATTTTAATAAAGGGTTTCGGGCGCAGATTGTTTATGGCGCCGTCTACGCCGTCATTGCATGGAGCGGCTATCAATTGCTTAAGGACGAGATTGCTTCGTTATGGTCTTTCGGCGTCGTGGCGTTTATGTTTTTATTGGTCGGCTTGGCCTTGGCCTACGCAATTTGTCTTAATGCCGATGAGCGGGCATCGTTCGTGCGGCGCATCAGCGATCGGGTTTTGCGTCGTCAGCAATCGACGTCGTAGGCATATCCGTTGTGACGCGGTACCTACATGAGCAAACAGCGACCGGTCGAATATATCTCCTTTAGACGAGCTAAAAGACGCCGATATGACCGTACCCAAGACTGATTCGACCGTGCTGGTTGATAAATTTCGTCAGGCAGCGAACGAAGAAGCAAATTCTTCCAATCAATATAGGGGACTCAAAGTGCATGCCCTAGAAGGGTTGCACGAGTTTGCCGCAGCGCGACTGCGTACCGCGCTGTCATCGGGCAGGAAAGTTCTGGATTTGGCTGCCGGCAGTGGCGCAATGACGCAGCGATTGATTGATTTGGGGTATAGGGTTACGTCAACCGATATTGTCGAGGAGAACTTTCGATTGCACGGGCAGGTCCCGTTTCGCTGCGCAGATCTGAATTCCGGGTTTTCTAACCAGATCGATGATTCGTTTGATGGGGTGGTCGCAGTAGAGATCATTGAACATCTAGAGAACCCGCGTCATTTCCTGCGGGAATGTTTCCACCTTCTAAAACCGGGTGGCTCGCTTTTGCTCACGACACCCAATCTCGATAGCCCAGCTTCGAAGGCGCTGTTTCTGCGTTTGGGAACCTTTCAGTGGTTTACAGATGCGGATTACAAGAGCGAAGGGCATATCACGCCCCTTACGCCCTGGCAGTTCAGAAAATGCGTGAACGAAGTTGGATTTCGCTGCCAGTGGGAAGGTAGTTATGGGTCGCCCTATCGCGCGCTGGCCGACTGGCCGCTGATGAATCTGATGGCACGCGGGTTCGCTTTATTGTCGAGCATCCCGCGCGATCTCCAGGGCGAGGTGTACGTCAGCGTTTTGAAGAAACCGTAGCGTCGCGAGTGCCATGGGTGAAATTAGTCTCACCAGGCTCGGATGCTGAGAGAGGTGGTGGGCGATGCAGGGTTCGAACCTGCGACCCCTGCCGTGTGAAAACGACTTTCTGAATCTGTTGTCATTCAACTCAACCACTTACCGCGCCTTGGCTCCGCGCGATCGTGACACAGATGGCCAGAAATTCACTGTGTTTGACTGCTTGTCGTCACAGCTTTGTCACGCTGTTGTCGCGACAAGAGTCAACGATTGATAAGGGTTGCCGTTCGCTAACTAGGGCGCCGTCGCCGATGGCGCGGCTCCCCTCCAAGTTCGTGCACTTCTCGCTGTCTGTCAGCATGTAGAGCGCCTGTTATCCGTCAGCACTGCGAGGTTCAGTACAGCCGTTACAACAGCAGGCTGGACTGTGAAATGCTATGAGAATCATGAATGCGTCCCAAAACAACATTGCCATGTAATACATACCTTCAACGTCTGGGAATTGTTTATACCGATAGTCGAAAACGCCGGGGTACTGCCCGAGATTGGTCGCGTCATTCAGAGCGTGAAACGTCTCAGGTGGCCGAGTGCCCGGCGGAACGTACTCAATATTGTTCAGTGCATTTTCAGGAAGAATTTGGTTCTCGTTATGGAAGAACAGTCCACGGGCAATTTTCCACGCCACTCTGTGAATTCGTCTACCTTCTACTCGTTTCGCAATTTTTCCGCGTGGGAGATATAGACCGCTAGGTCGCCGTTCCCACTCCTTGTAGGTTTTAACTAAAAGTTTTCGCTGCTTTCCGTGTTGATATCGACGATTTATGTCAGCGAGTACGCTCTTGCCCGAATAGGTCTTTCCCGCCAGAGCGCTCATTGAATATACGAAATAATCTTCGTCGTGTTGGTATGCTCGATTGCAATCTTCGTGTACCGGAATGGTTAGCAGATTCGGACGGTGCTGGATTCTGACTTCTTTGGCGTAGAGTTGTTTTGGCGGAACATGGTCGCTGCTAACTCTGTCATCAAGGGATTTACCGCAGAGATAGCAAGTGGATATCTGGCTATGAATGTTGGGCATCTGTGCACCGAAAATAAATATTTTTCCAGGCCGCCCGATGCCATTCAGTTCTTGGTTTCAACAGAGGCATACATTTTGAACTGGCCCCAAATGTCGATTTCAAAAATACTCATCATTGGAGCATCTTGTGGTGCAGCGCGTCGCACCTCGATGCCCGGTTCCCGAGCGTAGACTTTGCCAGATCGTTTCAAAAGGGCCCCAATAGGTTCGGCATCATCATCGTTAATTGCATAGAATTCGACAACGTAAGGCGGTTCAATGAAGGTTCCGCCGTCTAGATAGTAGACGCCTCTTACGATTTTCTCTGTTAGTCGGCGCAAGCTCCCTGCTGGAATATGAATAGCGATTCCTTCGCTGGTAGTGCGGCCCCAACGTTCACCTAGACCTGGATACACGGCTGATCTCGGGATATCGCGACCTTGAAGCAGTTCCTTTCCCAAGCGCGCCGCTCTCGCGGACCGGGCCGCCTTATCGCCCCGATCCTTTGCAAACTCAGGGTTCATCGACCTTAGTGCTTTCTCGACAATTCCCGCCGTGGCGGGGGCCTTTGGGTCGACACACAGCGCCAGACGAAACAAAAGGTCGTCCTCTATTTGGCCGTATTCGCTGTTGCAATGTTCGCAGCTTGGGATTTGCCACTTGTAGAGGTTTGGTGGCGTTGTCTCCGGATACCACGCACGTGGAAAAACATGATCCCAAGTTCGCTCGACGTCGTCTATCAAGCAGTGAACACACTTACCAAGGGGCGGCCGCTTTGCCATCTTGGCATTTTATCGAGGATCATCCGAAGATTTGTAGTCTTTTAGCAGGTAACCCTTTAGCACCGATGCCGAGCTTACGTAGTAATTCTGATTTTTCTGATCCAGCTTTGAACCAAACTGGTTTGAAATCTCGGTTACCAGTTGTTTCCGCTGCTCTTTAGTAATCACGAGACGGCTCATGTGGCCCTGTGCGTCAGGTTTCTCGTCGATCAGGGTTGCGAAAACCAGCGGAGTAGCTTTGAACAAAGACTGATCAACATATTCAAGAGTCGCTGATATTTTAGGTGCGTCGGCGGCAAGACTTCCGTAATCCACATTGGGCTTCGGTCCTGCCATAAGGGCGGAACTGATGCCCATCAGTTGCTGATGCAAATCTATTTTTTGTTTATAGAAAGCAACGATGTTATCGATAAGTTTTTCGAAGGGCGGGTTAAGCCGCATATTGCTCAAAATTCCAATCCTTGCTTGGAGTTCAAGTTGCACACGGGTGCTGTACCGAATTCCGTTTGCGAGGGTGGAGTTAGTGTCTTTCCCTTTCGGTTCCTGCTCTGCAGACGCGCGCAGATCTTCAAGCGCGCTTAATTCTCGAACGTACTCTGACACAAATTGAAAGTGAGAAGTCTCTTGTGCATGAGTTGTTTCGGCAATGGCAAACAGGCATAAGAAAAAGAAGACGTTTCTGATCTTTGTGCGCGTCATGATTTTTTGTTTCCTGAATGAATTGGTTAATTGTCTCCCCCAATCTTCACCAAGCCGCTAGCTTCACATGCCCAACACGCGTTTTGTGGTGGGCTTCACCTTATTTCGATGTCGTAACCAAGATGGTGAGGCAATCCATGAGCTTGCGTTCGGATACCTTGGTGAAGTCACCGCGAAACAGACCAGACACTTTGGGTTGCTGCAATCCCATGCACCGACTCGCTTCTTTCTGCGACAGTCCAAGGCGACGCACCGCCTTGATGATCTGAACAACAAGACCGGATTTGATTTTTAGTTTTTCCGCGTCCCGCAAACCAAGATCGGCAAAGACATTGCCAGAACTCAATTCAAATTTGAGGTTCTTAACGACTTGCTTGCCTACGGGCATGTTCTCTCCCCACTTACGCGGCGCGTCGATGCGCCGGAGCCTTGCGAGTAGAAATGCGTTTGACCTCTGCGCGCAGCCGCTTCTCGGCATGCCAAAGATCGTACGCCGCTTGCATGCGCAGCCACAGTTCCGGCCCGTTGCCGCAGAACTTGCCGAGCCGCACGGCCATCTCGGGCGAGACGGCCATCGTGCCGGCGAGAATGCGGTGCAGCGTCTGACGGCTGACATTCAGGGCCTGGGCGGCTTCGGCGACGCTCATCTCAAGCGCCGGTAAGACATCCTCACGCAGAATTTCTCCCGGATGCGTCGGTGCCACTTTCGGCGTCTCGGTTAACATATACTCTTTCGCGCGTGCCATATTCATTACCTCTCAGTGATACTGTTCCAAATCGACCCGCCACGCATCGCCGTCTATCCATTCGAACGTGATTCGCCAAGGTCCGTTTACCGACAGCGCGTGACGTTTGGGGGTTCCGTGCAGCGGATGAAGTCCAAAGCCCGGAACATTCAAATCCTTCAGAGATTGCGCTTGGTGTAGTACATGCAGAAGGCGCAACGCCCGCTTTTGCAGGTCGGGCCGTACTCCCGCGCTGGTCCCGTTCAGGAAAAGGTCGCGCAGCCCCTTGTGGCGGAAGCTTTTAATCATCTAATAAAATTGTAGCGTAAGGCGCTACAACTGTAAACCAACGCGCAACAAACCCGGAAGGCCTGGGGCGCCCCCGAAATCAGCCTGCAAAACAAGCCAGAAAATGTTAGTAAAAACTTTTGACGACCTACTAACAAAACCCCCGGATTGAGGCTATCGTATCGCTAGGCTCGTGGCATCTCTCGCTCCCGCAGTTCAAGCATCGAATTCAGCCAGCAAATTGCGACAAAAAATGTTACTCGAAAGTTTGGACGACGTGGTAACAAAATCCCCGGTTTGATGCTAGCGTGTGGCTAGACTTGCGGTAAGTCTGAATGCTCGAAGAACTCTTCGGCGAACCGATGTGGTCTCCGCGGCGACGAGCGGCAAGATAGTAACAATCGCTTGGAGTCGGTAACAAAACCCGCCTAAAGTCGAGCTTCAATAGATAGACTGCGGTAGGTACGACATCAGAGCGTCGCGCTGCGAAATTATTCGCCGGAACTGAAACGCCCCTTGACGGTCAGTAATAAAAACATTACCTTTTTGGCATTGTCGCAGTACTGCGCAATCTCGAACCCGGCCCGAAAAGGCGCCGGGTTTTTTATTGCCCGATGACAAGTAGATTATCGCGTCTCCATGTGTCGCAGCAGCGCCGCACGCGAACGAACAGCAGCAGCAACCAAACCCACGCACACAAGTCTTGAAAGTTGGTAAGGCAGGATAGGCCCCGTGTGATACACGGGGGCCGGCGCCGCCTACGGCGGCGTCCTGTCCTCAGCGACCTGATGCCGCTGAGCTCGACCGTTTCCCGGTCGCCTTACCGTTTCCTTTTTACTTCATGTCTCGAAGGACCCCCATGACGCTTCGAAAGAAAGAGCTGTCGCAGGTGACGCACGTGCGTTTGCCGCAGAGCGAGCATGAGCAGTTTGTCGCCGCGTCTAAACGCCTGGGCGAGTCGCGCTCGCGGTTGTTGCGTCGTGCCGTGCGCGACATCGTTGAGCGGCCCGCGCACCTGTCGGATCAGGAGCTAGCTGCACTGACCGAAGCTGTGTATCAACTGAACGCCGTGGGACGTAATCTCAATCAGCTAGTGCGCGCCGTCCATGTGGGTAAGGTAACGATGATGGAAGGTGTTTACGTAGATACGGTGCTGTCCGCCGTGGCTGCGCTCGATATGCGGGTGACGGAGTTGGTTGAGAAGAGCCGGCTACGCGGAGTACGGCGGTGAGCGGCCCTCGGGACAAAGATCACGATCCAGACAAAGATAAAGAATTCGATCTGCTTGGCCCTGCCAGAAAAATACGTCCCTCGCTGCGTGGAAGGGGTGCACAGCCGCCCTCACGGGTGAGGGCGGCATCCTTGAGCGTTGTAGAACGGATACGTTCGACACGTGGCACTCCGCAAGCGGTGGCGAAGATAACCAAGTTCCAGCGCACGTCCTCTCAGTGCCGGCGACATTGGTCATACATCTCCCGCAAGGGCACGCTGGACCTTGAAACCGAGCAAGGTGATTTTGTGCATGGCCTGAGCGAACAGAAAGAAGTCCTCAAGGCGTGGGCGCTGAACTTCGATGAACACTCGAATAGCCGCAACCAAATGAACTACACGGTCTCGGCTCCCAAGGGTTCAACGCCCGAGGCGGTACGCGAAGCGGCGCGAGCCTTCGGACAAACCGCTTTCGCCGGGCATCGGTACGTCTTCGTCTTACACACCGACAAGGCGCATCCGCATGTGCACTTTGCGGTGCACATGCGAGGCGAGAGCAAGAAATTAAATCCCCGTTTGAAAGACCTGCATCGCTGGCGCGAGTTGTGGGCCGAGAAAGCACGCGCGCAGGGAATAGAAATGGCTTGTTCTCCGCGCGCCGCTCGGGGCGAGGGGCGACGCGCACAGAGATTCCCGATTCAGCAGATGCAGCGTCGTGGCATCACGCCGGCGACAACCGCGCTTGCCGTGAAAGACGCCGCGAAAAATCCTGACACTGCCTGGGAGCAGTACGCACGTGCTCGCAATCAAGCGGAGCGGCAAGCCTACCGCCAGAGCGCCAATGACTTGCGTACCGTCGCAAAGGCCCGCCCGGCGGAAGAGCAGCGAAAGCTGAACGAAGCAGCCACCTCGCTTGAACAGTATGCAGCGCGCATGCCGGCGGCGAAGACGCGCCGGCAACAACTGCGCGAGGTGCTGGAGCGCCACAAACAAAAGTCGTCCACCCGAGAACCCGAAGACCACGAACGCTGACGCGTTCCGGTTTTTACTCCAACACCTCCTATCAACCGATCTTGAAGGGCACGGCCCTTCGGGAGAGTTCGCTATGCCTAACGCCTGTCCGAGATTCGATCATTGCAGCACGCCGCTGTGCCCGCTCGATGATTGGAAAACGCATCACCACCTCAAGGGCGAGCCGGTTTGTTTCTATCTGCGGGAAGCCGCGAAACACGCCGGCACGTTGCCGCCAATGGGTGACATACCGGCGGAACTCGCTGCCAAGGTCTCCGAGGCTTACCTCGATATTATTTCATCGCCTTGCTCCCGATGGGGAGATATCCGACGACGGCTTGCCCGCGCTGTTTTATCGCCATCGAAACGTGATGCCGCGCTAACGAGCAAGTGAGAAACCGACCGTGAAGCCCATCGACCCAGCATCAAGCTCTCCTGAGCTGCTTTGGCCGCTCGGCGAAGTTGCGCGCCAGCTTGGCGGCGTTTCAACGCGCACGGTTCGCCGACTCATTGCCCGTGGCGCGCTGCCCGTGGTCCGCGTTGGCCGCTGCATTCGTGTGCCAGTGGCGGGTGTACAGGACTACATAGCCAGAATGACCACTCCCGCGCATAATATTTCCCGCGCGGAGCCTGGTGTGCGAGAGGAGTTCACATGCCATACCGTCGCAAAGACAGTCCCGTTTGGTGGGCGTCCTACGCCGACCCAAGCGGCAAGAGAGTTAGACGTTCTACTGAGACAACCGACCGCAAGGAAGCCGAAGCGTTAGAGGCAAAATGGAAGCTCGAAGCGTTTCAATGCAAGCACTGGGGTGTCGAGCCAAGCCGAACGTTCGACGAGCTGATGCTCGCGTATCTACACGCGACGCAGCGCGAGAAGCGAGCGGCAGACCGCGACGTAACCAGTGCGAAGCATTTGAAGGCGGTGTTCAGCGGGCGCGAGCTTCGGGATTTGACCGTACCCGACGTGCGCGCTTACATCGAGCAGCGCCGGGAGAAGGGAATCGAACCCGGAACAGTGAACCGCGAAGTGGGGTTGTTGTCGGCCGCGATCAACTACGCGCAGCGCGAGTGGGGATGGAAAATTCCAAACCCCGCTGCACGGCGCCGGTTGCGCGAACCGGAGGGACGTGTGCGTTGGCTCAGGAAGGCAGAAGCAGCGGCGCTTATTCGGGCCGCGGGCGTAGGCTATCGCGCTCGGCATCTGCCGGACTTCATCCGGCTTGCACTTCACACCGGTATGCGGCGCGGCGAAATGCTCGGCCTCGAATGGACGCGCGTCGATCTTCAGGCGGGACTTATCTACCTGGAGGGGACGCACACCAAGTCGGGAAAGAGACGCAGCATCCCGCTGAATTCGGAAGCGCGGGCGGCGTTGATATGCCGTGCGAGCTACCGGGCGAAACACTGTCCGGACAGCCCTTGGGTGTTCTGCAATGCGGAGGGAGAGCAAATTGAGAGCGTCAAGAAAAGCTTCACCTCTGCATGTGTACGCGCCGGCATCAAAGATTTTCGCGTACACGACTTGCGGCACACCTGTGCGGCCTGGTTGGTGAACGCCGGCGTTGCGTTGCCCGCGGTGCGTGACCTGCTTGGTCACAGCACCGTCAAGGTGACGGAACGCTACGCTCACCTGGCACCCGAAAACATCCGGGCAGCGGTCGATACGCTGGTTACGCGGTCACGATTTGGTCACGCTAACGAAAAGGAGGGAAACGTACAGGCAGTCAAGTGACTGAAAAACATGGTGGGCGATGCAGGGCTTGAACCTGCGACCCCTGCCGTGTGAAGGCAGTGCTCTACCGCTGAGCTAATCGCCCCGGGAACCGGACTGGCTTGGGGGCGAAGTTTACGCGGTATCGCAAATAAGCGTCAATTTTGACGTTGCCGGCGGGTGGAAATGAAATCACCGGCTGGTCGAGCGGCGCCGGAGGTCAGTTCAGCGGTAGGTACTGAATGTGAAGAGCGCGGTAATATTCGCTGCTCCGATCATTAATTCCTGCTCAATCGCCCCATGCCAACCCTTCGGTCTTTCCCTGTCGCGACGCTGTGCATGCTATGGCTGTCGCTGATGTCAATCGCAGCGGCGCGCGCGGAATGGCTGACGCGTGAGGAGGCGATCATGGGCACATCGGTACGCGCCGAACTTTGGGCTACGGATCGTGCGAAGGGTGAGGCGGCGCTGGAAGCGGTGATGGAGGAGATGCGCCGGATTGATCGCACGATGAGTCCGTTCAAGCCGGACTCGGAACTCTCGCGCATCAACCGCGAGGCGGCGCAAATGCCGGTTCCGATAAGTAAGGAGATGTTCGACCTGATTACACGTTCGATCCAGTTTTCCGAGATGTCGGACGGCGCGTTCGATATTACTTTTTCCAGCGTCGGCTATATGTACGACTACCGCAAGGGTGTGAAGCCATCGGAGGCGGAAATCGCCAAGGCCTTGCCCGCACTTAACTATCGCCATCTTCAGCTGGACCGCAGTGCCCAGACTATCCATTTCGTGCGCACTGGCGTGCGCATCGATCTCGGTGGAATCGCCAAAGGCTACGCGGTCGACAATTGCATAGCCCTGCTCAAGGCGCGCGGTATCAAGCAGGCGCTGGTGACCGCGGGCGGCGACAGTCGCGTGATCGGTGACCGTGGCGGCCGACCGTGGATGATCGGCATTCGAGATCCGCGCCAGAAGGAGGGCATGGTCGCGATGATTCCATTGGTGGATGCGGCGATCTCGACCTCTGGTGACTACGAGCGCTACTTCGAGGCCGACGGTGTGCGTTATCACCACATCATCAATCCCAAGACTGGAAAATCCGCGACCGGCGTGCGCAGCGTTACCATCATCGGTCCGGACTCGATCACGAATGAAGGGCTCACCAAGAGCGTCTTCATCATGGGCCCCGCGCGTGGCATGCAACTGGTGGAGTCGCTCAAGGGAATCGACGCGGTGGTCGTGGATGATTCGGACCGCGTGTATTACTCGTCCGGACTGCGTCGGGAACCCGTGGCTACCCCGAGTCCGTCACGCTAGTAAAATTTCGGTACCATTGATCGGGATTCACGCGACGCTCGACCCCGGATTTGGCACCGCGCATCAACCCTCATTAAGGTGGGTTTTGGCCCGATACGCGGGAATAGGGGTGCGACGAAGGGTTGCGTACGTCCCCCGTCTATTGGGTACACTTGCCCGCTATTGCCAAACGCTTTGAACAGGGCATAGCCACCGAAAGGTGGTGACGCAAAGCACCGAGGCTACCGACGCTACCGAAAAGTTTGGGGCGTTTACGCCAGTCGGGCCGCCAGAGCAACCGGAACTTAGGGAAAGCCATCGCCGTGCGCGGTGGATCGTAACCGGAGTGCGAGGAGGCGAAAATGCGTGCCAGATATAATAAAGAACAGATCGCGTGCGGCGCCGTAGTCATTGCCGCCATCGTTGGACTACTGACTGCCTGCAGTGGCAGCGGTGGCGACAGCGGTGGATCGGTCACCACCGGTTCGGATGTCTCGGTGGCCTACGTCAAGCGTCCCTCTGCGACGATGGGCAATCCCACTGACTCGATCATGACCGGGCAGGGCGGCGATCTTTATATCCGCGACAAGTCTTCGCCGAGTTCATCCGAAACCAACATCACCGGTTCCGAAACCCAGGGCCAGGGTGATGTCTCCGATCCGGAAGTCTCCTACGACGGTTCCAAACTGTTGTTTGCGATGCATCGTCCGCAGGACACGACGTGGGGCATCTGGGAATACAACATTTCACGCAAGCAGCTGCGACGCATAACCTGCGATGCCAGCGCGCAAGGCGATGACGTCGACCCGGCGTATCTGCCGGACGGGCGCATCGTATTTGTGTCCAACCGCCAGGAAGGCACTAAACGCCAGATGCAGGCGCAGGGCATCACACCTTATACCTACGTCGACGAGTACGAGCGCGAAGCCACAACCGCGCTGCACGTAATGAATTCGGATGGCACCAACTGCAAACAGATTTCATTCAACCAGAGTCACGATCGTAATCCGACGGTGCTGCGCACCGGCGAGATTATGTTCGCGCGCTGGGATCACGTCGGTGAGCGCAATCAGTTCAGCATTTTCAAGGTCAATCCGGACGGCACCAACCTGTTTGTCGTCTACGGGGCGCACAGCCCCGGTAACAGCTATCTGCATTCGCGCGAGATGGCCGACGGTCGCGTGATCTCGTCGCTGATGCCGCTGTCGCGCACGCGTGAGGGTGGCTCACTCGAGATTATCGATATCAACAACTATTCCGATATCGATTCGCCGGGCAGCAGCAATCCGCCGGCGAACCAGCTTGGCCAACAGCGCGGGCAATTTCAGGTCACGCGCCTGCTGTTCTCCGATCGTTCGGACGCCGATCATGAGGCCATGCGCAATGGCGACATCTCACCGCTCGGGCGCTATTCGACGCCGTACCCGCTGTGGGACGGTACCAATCGCGTGTTGACGGTGTTTACCCCGTCGCAACCGGTACAGAGCACCAACGCGCTCGGTCAGCCGGTCACGGTGGAAGGCACGCCGCGGTATGGCATCTACATGCTGGATCTGAGCAACAAGACACTGCGCCCAGTGGTGCTGCCGCAGGATGGTTACTACTATTCCGACCCGGTGGCGATCCAGGCGCGTCCGGTGCCGACGGTGAAGAGCAACTTCACACCCGACCCGACCATCGGAACCGGGCTTGGGTTGTTCGACGTCAATACGGTATACGACACCGATTCGCGCGAACGCATGGGTAACGCCGTGCTTGCCGGCACCGAGTCGATCCCGCGCGATTCGCTGAGTCGCCCCGATATTGCCAATCTCAAGTTGCCTGGCACATCGGCGTACGCTAACCGTGTCGCGCGTTTCGTGCGCCTCACCAAGGCGGTGCCGTTACCGGCGGGCATGGATCGTATGGCCCTCGGCGAGACCGAGAACGAGATGCAACAGATTGTCGGTTATGCCGTGATCGAGCCGGATGGCTCGATACGCGCGCGCGTACCGGCCGATACCGCGGTGAACATCGCTGCGCTCGATAAAGATGGGCGCGCGTTTACGCCGCATACGCACTGGATCCAGGCACGTGAAGGCGAACGCCGGTTCTGCAAAGGCTGCCATTCCTCGCGTTTGGGTACCACCGATCCTTCCGGTGGCTCGACACTGAACGATCCCGCGCGCGTCGGTATTCATCCGGGTGGAACCTCAACCACCACCATGGCGCAAACGCGCGCGTCGGGTGATGCGACGTATGCCAATCTCAAGCGCGATCCGTCGTACACCGACTACTGGACGACGCAGTACAATGCAAGCGCGACGCCGGAAGCGTCTATCACGCTCAGTTACGCCGGCAGTGCCACGCCGACGATAAAAGGCCCGGCATCGTGCGCGACCACGTGGTCGGCCAAGGACTGCGCGATCGTGATCAACTACCCGGATCATATCCAGCCGATCCTGACTGCCAAGTGTGTAAGCTGCCATTCCGGTACCAGCGCCAGCGCGGGTATCGATTTGACCAATGCGATCGCGGGCGCGTTCGGGCGCGTGACGTCGTACCAGGAATTACTGGTCGGCGATACCCTGCTCGATGCTAACGGCCAACCGATCATCACGGTCAATGACGACGGCGAGGTCATGATCGCGCGCGAAAGTCCGCCGGTTGTGCCAAGCAGCGCGCGCGACAGCCGCCTGATCGAACGGCTGTTCGAACAGACGCTCAAGGCCGGTGCCGCCAGTGTATCCAGCACGCGCGCATTTTGTCGCGCGGGTGGCGCGAGTTGCGTTAACGGAGCCACCTACCAGAATCATTCGGCGATGCTGAATGTCGCGGAAAAACGTTTGATCTCGGAATGGATCGATATCGGCGGGCAGTACTATAACGATCCGTTCGATGGTTCGGGCAACCTGCGGACGGCCGCGGCGCAGCTGTCGGAATCGGTGTTTGCGTGCAAGGTGCAACCGGTGTTGCAGGCGGCCTGCGCCAGTTGCCACGCGCCTTTCGGTGGTAATGGCCTGCCGGGCGCTCCGACCAACCCGAGTTTTGCCTCGAGTCGTTTCGTGCTGACGGGCAATACCGGCGCCGATTTCAGTGTCACGGCGTCGATGGTGACCAACCTGGCGGTGCCCGATAGCAGTCTGTTGCTCTATCGGCCGTCGCGATCGGTAACGGACACACCGGCGCATCCAGGAGCGACGGCGCAATTGCCAATGGGTTCGGCGAACTACACCACGCTCCGGGGATGGATCGCGGGCACACTTACCTGTCAGTGATGTCGCGAGCCAGGCAGATCATTGGCGTCGGCGCGCTGATCTGCCTGGGGATCCTGGCGGCTTGCGGTCAAAAGGTGCCCACGCAGCAGGCCACGACCACGAACGACGTGTGTGCCAACGACTTTCAGACCTGCGTCATGCCGGTGCTGTCGGGGCAGATCAAGCGTCGCGGCGGCGCGATCATCAGTTGCATGGATGGTAACTGTCATGCGGCCGGCGGCAGCGGCGGCCGCTTCACGCTCGGCGCCGACGTCAACGCCAATTTTCTGGCGGCGAAAAGTATGACGGATCTCGGCAATGCCGACGAAAGTCTGCTGTTGGTCGAGCCGACGCAGGACGACGTGGCACCATCCGCGGCCGCGGGCACACATGGCGGTGGTGAAATCTTCCCGACCAAGAGTGATGCCTGTTATGTCGCGCTGCGCACCTGGATCAACAATCAGGTGCCGAACCAGAGCAGCGCCAACTGCGGCCTGTGCACGCCGATCGCGAATACGTTTACGAGTTGCGGTTATCCGTGAGTATCGGCGCGGCGGCTGGGGCAGCCGACCAACAAAAAATAATAAGGATGACCCGAGCCGCATGTTAGGAAAGTCACTGCTGGCGCTGTTGCTATTGATGGCGCCACTCTGGGTCGGCGCGAATGAGCGCGTGCAGGTCACCGAACCCTACCTCGAGTTGCATACCGGGCCCGGACGCGGCTATCCGGTGTTTCATATCGCCGAACGCAACGATTGGGTCGAGATTCTCAAGCGCCATACCGACTGGTTCCAGGTACGTACGCCGTTGGGCAAGGAGGGTTGGGTATCGCGCGAGGAGATGGAAAATACGCTGACCGAAGCCGGCGTCAAGAAAACGTTTCGCGATCTGCTGTTTGACGACTATCTGCGTCGGCGCGTCGAGTTTGGCTTTTCTGTCGGTTACTTCGAGCGCGACCCGATCCTGACGGCCTATCTCGGTTACCGGTTGCACGACAACTTTCTGGTAGAGCTGGCGCTGGGACAAACCTCCGGCGATTTTTCCAGCAGCCGGCTGATCTATGCCCAGCTCGTCTCGCAGCCGTTCCCGGAGCAGCGCTGGTCACCGTTTTTTGCACTCGGTGTTGGAAAATTCAAGAACACGCCCAAAGCGACACTGGTCAACGCGGTCGAGACCAACTCCGACCTTGCTAACATGACCATCGGCCTGCGTTACTATGTGACGCGCCGGTTCTTTTTGCGTGCCGAATTCAGGGACCACATCGCCTTGATCGCGACTGATCGGACCAATGCGTATCAGGAATATTCGGTCGGCATTTCATTCTTCTTCTAGGCAAGAATCCATGACTAAGCGAACCGTGTTGAGGTATCTGGGCCTGATGGGGGGCCTGCTCGTGTGGGGGTACGCCGCGGCCGAACAGCCGGTGCCGGCGCCAGCGCCAGCGCCGGTAATCGAACCGCAGATCGACCGGCGCGATATCCGCATTCCCAAAATCCGTTCGAACGATATCGAGATCGGCGCCTACACCGGCATTCTCAGCGTGCAGGATTTCGGTGCCAGGACCGCTTCCGGTTTTCGTATCGGTTATCACATCACCGAGGATTTCTTTGTCGAGGGTACCTATGGGCGTTCGACGGTGTCGGACCAGACCTATTACGATCGCGGCATACCGATCTTCACGTCGCGCGAGCAGAAGCTTACTTATTACTATCTGTCGATGGGATGCAACCTGTTTCCGGGCGAGGTCTTTTTTGGCAAAAACTGGGCGATGACATCCGCGGTATATCTGACCGGTGGCATCGGTAACGTCAGTTTCGCGAGCGAAGATCATACGGCATTCAACTTTGGTATTGGCGTGCGTATTCTGCCGATCAGCTGGCTGTCGGCGCGGTTCGAAGTGCGGGACCATATTTTCGATTCCGATATTCTTGGAAAGAACGAGATCAAGCACAATTTTGAAATGACGTTGGGACTGGCAGCGTATTTCTGACGGAGTCATTGAATGAACGCATGCAAACAGATTGTCTTCGGGATTGTGGCGCTGGCGCTGGGGGTCGTCGAGATGAAAACGGCCGATGCCTTGCCGGCGATCGGATCGGCGGCGCCGGATTTTGCGCTCAAGAGCAACAGCGGCCAGAACCTGCGTCTGAGCGAGTTGCGTGGGCGGGTGGTGCTGATCAATTTCTGGGCCAGCTGGTGTGTGCCGTGCGCGAAGGAATTACCGCTGCTGAATCAGTTATACGCGCATTATCGAGCGGCCGGGTTTGTACTGCTCGCGGTCAATGTGGATACGCTGCCCAAGCGGCGCGACGCCGAAGACATGCTGCAGCGATTCAAACTCGGCTTTCCGGTGCTGTTCGACCCGGCGCAGACGGTGGTGGCGCGTTACCAGGAGGGATCCGACAAGGGTGCGATGCCGTTGACGCTGATCATCGACCGCGATGGGCGCGTGCGCTATGTGCATCGGGGTTACTACAGCGGTTACGAAAAGACCTACGACCAGGAAGTGCGAGAGCTGCTCAAGGAATGAAAACCCGCGGCTACCTGATGCTGGTGGTGATGGCGTGGCTCGCTGGCTGCGCTTCCGATTCGTGGGTCAAGTCCTACGAGCGCGAATGGCTTGCCGATCCGCTAATGAGCCTGTCACGCGATCCGCTGTCGGACAAATACATGCAACACGTCTATGACGTGCGCGAGGGTGCCCAGGGCGCCGCGGTCGGTGTCGGCGGGGGCTGCGGATGCAATTGATCCGGCGCGCGACGTGGTGGGTGGTGGCGGGCTGCGTGTTGGTGGCGCCGACCTGGGGCGCGGTGCTGCCCGAGGACCGTGTAGATGCGATGCTGCATTATTACGACGGTGGCGGCACCAAGGTCAGCGGGCCGGCGTTGCTGGTGCGCAAGGGCGTTGGCGATCAGACGTCGATCTATGCCTCGTATTACACCGACAGCATCAGCGGTGCGTCGATCGATATCGTCACGACCGCGAGCCCGTACAAGGAAAAGCGCGATGAACGCGCGGTCGGCATCGACTTTCTGCATCGCAACACGACCGTGAACCTTTCCTACACCAACAGCGATGAGCGCGATTACCTCGCCAACACCCTCGGGCTCAACATCGCGCACGAAGTCTTCGACGGGCTGACGACGATCAGCCTCGGCTACACCATCGGTCGCGATGAAGTCGGCAAGGTGAACACCTCGTTCAAGGAAGACGTTACCCATTACCGTTACCGACTCGGGATATCGCAGGTCTTCACCAAGAGCTTTCTGATGACGCTGGATTACGAAGGCATTCTCGATACCGGTTATCTCAACAGTCCATACCGCGCCGCGCGCCTGCAGGGCCTGCTGGTGCCGGAGCGTTATCCGGGCACGCGGGACAGCTATGCGATCGCGGTGCGTGCGGTCAAAGGGCTGACCTCCGACAACAATCAGCTGAATGCCTCGCTGCGCTTTGGCTACCGCTATTTTTCCGATACCTGGAATATCCATGCGCATACGCTCGAGGCCGCTTACCAGCGGCGTCTCAGCGATCGCTGGACCATCGAACCGCACTATCGTTACTACTGGCAATCGGCGGCATCGTTTTATGCCGATAACTTCAATACCGCGATGGTTTACATGGCACGTGACAAGGAACTGAGCACGTTCAAAAGTCATGCGCTCGGCGCCAAGGCGAGTTTCGGCCTGTTCGAGCAACGCTTCGGCGCGCACAAGACCACGCTCAATTTTTCTTACGATTACATGCGCTTTCTGTACGACGATTTCACCGATATGCGTACCGGGGCCCCCTACCGCTTTAACGCCAACGTCTACACAGTCTTTATTTCGGCCTGGTTCTAGCCGCGGAGTAGTCACGATGAAATTCAATTCCCGTTTATTATTTTCCATTCTGCGCGGCACGCTGGGCGCCGTTGGCCTGGTCGCCATGATGGTGTTGGCTGTCGCTGCCGAGCCGCCCCAGACGGCCGCTTCCAGACCGGCGACGTCCAAACCGGCGACGTCCAAGACATCCGGCAGTGATGCACAGAGCATCGACACCCGCATTCAAACGCTGAAGCAGGAGGCGCTCGAACTGAATCGCGACCTGCTGGTGCTGGAAGAAGAATTGTTATTTCCCGCGAGCACGCAGGTGGCGGTGTTCGTATCCATCGATGTGGGGACGTTGTTCGATCTCGATTCGGTGCAACTCAAGCTCGACAATTCGGTGGTGACAAATTATCTATACACCGAACGCGAATTGCAGGCGTTGCAGCGCGGCGGTGTGCAGCGGCTGTATCTCGGGAATCTGAAGAGTGGCAAGCACGAGCTGGTGGCGGTGTTTACCGGCAAGGGCCCGCACTGGCGTGACTACCGTCGTGGCGCCACGCTCACGTTCGAGAAGACCACCGAACCGAAATATGTCGAGTTGCGGATTCGCGATTCCGAGCGCAAGCAACAGCCTGAGTTTGCCGTGAAGGAATGGTAAGCACGCGTCATGGGGCCGGTCGCACGCAAATTCGTTGGTCTGGCCTCGGCACTGTGCCTGGGCACGGCGATGGCGCTCGCCAGTGTCGTGGCGAGTGCGCGCGAATGGCGTGAAGTACGGGATCCCTATTTCGGCGTCGTGCTGTTTGATTTTTATCAGGACAACTATTTCTCCGCGTTGTCCCAGCTGATGACGTCGCAGCATTTCGAACGCGTGTCGCATCACGCCGACGAAACCGAATTGTTGCGCGGTGGCATGCTGCTGTCGTACGGCCTGCATCAGGAGGCTGGACGCATCTTCCAGGCGCTGATCGATGCCGGTGCGCCGCCGCCGGTGCGAGATCGGGCGTGGTTTTTCCTCGCCAAGATTCGTTACCAGCGCGGTTACATCGCCGAGGCCGAAGACGCGGTATCGCATATTCAGGGAAAATTGCCGGGCGAGCTTGAAGACGAGCGCCGTGTGTTGCAGGCGTTTCTGCTGTTACGGCGACAGCAATACACCGAGGCGGTGGCGATGTTGCGGCAGGTATCGCAGCGTTCGAGCTGGGGTGCCTATGGACGCTACAACCTCGGTGTCGCACTGGTGCGGGCCGGCGAACGCGATGCCGGCATTGCGCTGCTCGATGCGCTTGGCCGTGAACCGGTGCGCGGTGAGGAATTGCTGGCGTTGCGCGACAAGGCCAACGTCGCACTGGCGTATGTATTTTTGCAGGACGAGTTGCCAGCGCTGGCCAGGCCCTATCTCGAGCGCGTGCGTCTCAATGGGCTGATGTCCAACAAGGCGCTCCTCGGACTGGGCTGGTCGCAGGCCGCGCTCGGGCAGCATGAGCGTGCATTGGTGTCCTGGAGCGAGCTCACGAATCGCGATCTCGCCGACACCGCGGTCCAGGAGTCGTTGCTCGCGGTCCCGTTTGCGCTCAGCAAACTCGGTGCCTACAAGCAGTCGCTGGAACGTTACGAGAAGGGGCTGGAGGCCTACACGCAGGAACGCACGCGCCTGGATCAGGCGATCGATGCGATTCGCCGCGGCGCGCTGGTAGAAAGCATCCTGCGCGACAATCCCGGCGATGAGGCCGGATGGTACTGGCGCGTGGCTCAGGTGCCGGACAGCCCCGAAAGCCGTTACCTCACTGAGCTGCTGGCGAGCCATGATTTTCAGGAAGGGCTGAAGAATTATCGCGACCTGCGGTTTCTAATACGCAACCTCGAGACCTGGGCGGTCCATATGGGTGTGTATGACACCGCGCTGGCGACGCGCCGTCAGGGCTATGCCGAACGCCTGCCGCGCGTGCTGGCCGGTCAGCGCGCGCTCGCAGTCGATCGGTTGCGCGGCAGTTATGTGCGCGAGACGGAAGAATTGGCGCGCATCGAACGTGACGTCGATACCGAAGCGCTGGCGACCGACAAGGAGCGCGCGTTGTTGGCGCGATTGAAACGGGTGCGTGCCGGGATGGCGCAGCTGACCGACCCTGGCGAACGTGCGGCGGCGCAGGAGAAATTTCGTTTACTGCAGGGCCTGATCACCTGGGATCTCTCGGCTGACTACAGCGCGCGGCTGTGGCAGGCGCAGAAACAGATGAAGCAGATGGATGGCCTGTTCGAGCAGGCAGAGGCGAGACGCCAGGCGTTGACGCAGGCACAGGCCGAGATGCCGGCACAATTCGAGAACTTCGACAAACGTATCCAGGCACTACGGAGACGGATCGCGGCGCTACAGGGACAGACAGCGGTAGCGGCGCGTGCACAGGAAGGATATCTGGCGGAACTGGCCGTGGGCGAGTTACTGCGCCGGCGCGAGCAGATCGAAGCCTATGTCACGCAGGCACGTTTTGCGGTGGCGCAGATTGTCGACGAAGCGTTACGGGCCGCGGAGAAGACGCCATGAAGCGCGGCGTCGCCATGGTGTTGTGGGTTGCGCTACTGGCCGGTTGCGCCGGCCCGTCCGAGGTTGGCACGCTCAAAACGCTCGAGACGCGTGAAGTCGCGGTCGAGCACGACAAGGCCGTGGGTGCGAGCCGCGCCGCGGCGATCCAGGCCTATCGCAAGTTTCTCGATGCCGCACCGCGCGATCGCATGCGCCCGGAAGCAATGCGACGGCTGGGCGATCTTGAGATCGAACGCGCGCAGGAAGGAACCTCCGAGACCACTGGCACGCGCGAGTACCAGGGCGCGGTCAAGGTGTACGAGGACTTGTTGCGTACCTATCCATCGCATGCGGGCAATGACCGCGTGTTGTATCAGTTGTCGCACGCGTACGACCAGGTTGGCGATCTCGGTCGCGCGTTAGCGACACTGGATCGTCTGGTGACGCAGTATCCGCACAGTCTCTATCGTGACGAGGCCGATTTCCGGCGTGGCGAATTGCTGTTTACGCTGCGCCGCTACCCGGAGGCCGAGCGTGCGTACCGCGCGGTGCTGGAGCGCGGGGAATCGTCGGCGTATTACCTGCGCGCGCTCTATATGCACGGTTGGTCGCAGTTCAAACAGGCGCACCTCGAAGAGGGTTTGCATTCATTCTTCGCCGTGCTCGATCGCAAGCTGGTCGGACATGACAACGGCGCGCCGCTCGAGGAGTTGCCGGGACTGACGCGGGCGGATCGGGAGCTGATCGACGACACGTTTCGTGTCGTGAGCTTGAGCCTGATCAATCTGCAAGGACCAGGATCGATCCCGCCATACTTCACCGTGCCCGCGAGGCACGAATACGAGTTTCGCGTGTATCAGCAACTGGGCGAGTTGTATTTCAAGCAGGAGCGCGTCGAAGACGGTGCCGAGGTATTCAACGCCTTCGCGCGGCTTTATCCGACGCATCCCCAGGCGCCGCCGCTGCAATCGCGCGTGATCCAGGCATATCAGCAGGCCGGCTTTCCGGCGCTGGCGATCGAGGCCAAGAAGGAGTTCGTCGTGCGCTATGGCACGAACAGCGAGTTTCGGCGCGTGAACGGCCCGCTCGCGTACGAGCGCATTCTGCCGCATGTCAAAACCCATCTGGAAGAACTCGCGCGTCACTATCATGCGGCGGCGCAGAAGGGCAAGAAGACCGGTGACTATCAGGAAGCGGTGCGCTGGTATCGGGCTTATCTTGAATCGTTCCCGGCCGATCCGCGCGCGCCGGCGATGAATTTTCTGTTGGGCGAGTTGCTATTCGAGGATAAGCGCTTTGCGCAGGCGGCCGCCGAATATGAACGCGCGGCGTACGATTATCCGCGCCACGCCAGGAGTGCTGACGCCGGTTATGCCGCGCTGCTGGCTTACGCGCAGCAGGAGAAGCTCGCCAAGGGCGATGAGCTGCCTCAGGTGCAACGGCGTTCCGTCGAAAGCGCGATTCGCTTTGCCGATGCCAACCCCGGTGATGCCCGTGTCGCCGGCGTGTTGACGAACGCAGCGGAGAAACTATATGCGCTGCATGATCCAAATTCCGCGGTGGCGGTAGCCAGGCGTGTACTCGCATTGCAGCCGCCGGCGACGCCGGAGTTGCAGCGCACCGCGTGGACCGTGATTGCGCATGTCGAATTCCAGCAGGGCGCATTCGATCGTGCCGAGAATGCGTACAAGGAAGTATTGGCGCTGACACCGGAAAAATCACCGACGCGCGCGACGCTCAACGAAGGGCTCACAGCCTCGGTATACAAGCAGGGGGAGCAGGCGCGTGCCACGGGCAATATGCGCGCGGCGGCCGATCACTTCCTGCGTGTCGGCCGGATTGTGCCCGGTTCGGCCATACGTGCGAATGCCGAGTATGACGCCGCGGCGGCTCTGATCGCGCTAAAAGACTGGAATGCGGCGGCGCGGGTGCTGGAAGATTTTCGCCGCAACTATCCGAAGCATCCATTGCAGGCGGAGGTGCCCGGGAAACTCGCGGTGTGTTATCTCGAAAGCGGTCAGGCACTCAAGGCCGCGGCCGAGTTCGAAGCAATCTCGACGACCAAGAACGACGTCGCCTTCAGCCGCGAGGCATTGTGGCAGGCGGCGGAACTGTATGAAAAGGCCGGGCACGACAAAAATGCGGCCGCGGCCTACGAGCGTTACGTGCGTCTGAACCCGCGGCCGCTCGAACCCGCAATCGAGGCCCGCTATCGACTGGCAGAAATGAGTCGCAAGCACGGCCAGGTGACGCCACGGCAGGCGTGGGCGCGTGACCTGGTGCAGGCCGAACAGAAAGGCGGACGCGATCGCACGGACCGCACACGTTACCTCGGCGCGGTCAGCGCATTGGTGATGGCCGAACCGCTGGAAGAAGCGTATCGCGGCGCGCGCCTGACGGAGCCGTTGAAGAAAAACCTCAAGCTCAAGAAAGACAAGATGCAGCAGGTGTTGCAGGCCTATAGTGTGGCCGCAGAGTACGGCGTCGCCGAAGTCTCGACCGCCGCGACCTATCGCACCGCGGAGCTTTACGGCGATTTTGGCAAGGCCATGCTCGATTCGCAGCGACCGAAGGGGTTGTCCAAGGATGAGCTCGAGCAATACAACGTGCTGCTTGAAGAGCAGGCGTTCCCGTTCGAGGAAAAGGCGATTGAGTTGCACGAGATCAATGCGCGGCGTGTGAAGGTCGGTCTCTACGATGAATGGGTAAAGAAGAGTTTTGTGTCGTTGTCGCAGCTGCGCCCGGTGCGCTATGCCAAGACCGAGAAAGGCGAGGGGGCGATTCATGCGCTGCATTAAAACGCTCGTGCGCAGTTTTGGTCTCGCGGCCGCATTGCTGTCGACGGCCTGCGCGCTGCTGACACCCGATGCCCCGGACACGCAAGCCAGGTCTGGCGTCGCGAAGACGGCGGTGGCGTCAAAGCCGGTGAAAATTGAGCCGCCGGTCAGCGCGGAGTCGCGCCAGCTATATGAACAGGCGCTGACGGCGCTTAAGGCCGGTCACTATGCAGACGCGGAGCGTGGATTGTTGGCAGTCGCGCGGCGTGAACCGGCGTTGGCCGGCCCGCACGCCAATCTCGGCATTTTGTATGCGCGCACCGGCAAAGTGACACAGGCGATCGAATCGTTGCAACAGGCGATCCGTCTCAATCCGGATCGGGCCGAGTATTACAACGAACTCGGAATGGTATTGCGGCGTGAGGGCAAGTTTGACGATGCGCGCCGGAATTACAGCAAGGCGATCGAGACCGATCCTAACTATGCCTATGCACATCTGAATATCGGAATCTTGTACGATCTCTATCTGCCGGATACGGAAAAGGCGATGCAGCACTATCAGCGCTACCGTGAATTGGCGCCGAGCGAAGCGGCGGCGGTGGCGAAATGGATCGCCGATCTGCAGCAGCGCGGACGCGCCAGCGAACAGCCCAAGGGAGGTAAGAACGGATGAAATGGAATGCGATCGCTATGACGTTGCTGTCACTATTGATACCGGCGGCCTGGGCCGCGGATCGCGCCGACTTGGAAGGCACACAGATTTTCGGCAGCCGCGAGTTGCCGAAGGTGCTCTATATCGTGCCGTGGAAGGCACCGCATCCGACCGACCTGGTCGGGCGGCCGGCATCGAGCTTGCTCGATGAGGTACTGGCGCCGGTGGACAGGGAGGTGTTTCAGCGAGAAGTGCGGTACCACGCGCTGACACAAGGTGCGGGCCAGCCGACGACGGGCGCGGCCGGGAAAGCGCCCACGGCGCTAAAGTAAACCATTATTTAAATTCAGCAGGAGATCGGTATGGAGAGTTACAGCACGATAGTTAAATTCTTCCAGGACAGTGGCGTCTGGATTATTCCCAGCGTGATATTGATGGCGATCGGCGTTTCAATCGCGATTGAGCGCTTTATCTATATCAGCCGCTCGCGCGCCACCAATCGCAAGCTGTGGGACCAATTGCTGCCGGTGTTGCAGACCGGGAAGTTCCAGCAAGCCCTCAGCATGACCTCCAAATCCGATACCGCGATTGGCAAGATCATCCACAACGGTCTGAGTCATCTCAAGGGCGCGCATCGTCGCGAAGACATCGATGCGGTGATGGAGGAGGGCATGATGGAGATTGTGCCGCGCCTCGAAAAGCGTACGCACTATCTCGCGACGCTCGCTAACGTGGTCACGCTACTGGGCCTGCTCGGCACCATCATCGGCCTGATCAAGGCGTTTACCGCGGTGGCGCAAGTCAATCCGGCGGAAAAGGCGGAATTGCTCTCGGCCAGTATCTCGATCGCGATGAACAACACCGCCTTCGGCCTGATGATCGCGATTCCGTTCCTGCTGATTCACGCGTTTCTTCAATCCCGCACCGCCGAGATCGTCGACAGCCTGGAGGCCGCCAAGATCAGTTTTCTTAATCTGGTCGAACGCACTAAAGCCGAGTCGGTGCCGCACAAATGAGTGTTCGCGTCCGACGGCTCCGCAAGCGTTCGGTGGAGCTCGACATCACGGCGTTCATGAATCTGATCGTCGTGCTGGTGCCGTTCCTGCTGACGACGACGGTATTCACGCGCCTGGCGGTGCTGGAGTTGAATCTGCCGGCGGGATCGTCGGGATTCAATAACCTCAAGGGCGATTTGCAGCTGGAGATCACAATCCGCCGTGACGCGCTCGAGGTCGGCGATCGCTTTGGCGGCGCGATCGGCCTGATTGAAAATACCGCCAGCGGGCATGATTTCCAGGCGCTGTCGACGTTGATGCAGAAAATCAAAGCGCGTTTCCCGGACAAGCTCGATGCCACGATTCTGTCCGAACCGGATACGTCGTATGACGTGCTGGTCAAGACGATGGATGCGGTCCGTGTTGCCCGCGGCAGTCAGGGTGGGAAGATTGAGTTGTTTCCGGCGATCTCGATTGGCGATGCGCCGTATCGGGGCGGTAAGCCGGTCGGCACGAGCGGCAAAGCATCATGAAACTCTCACCGCTGGAAAAACGTGCCGAGCGACGTGCGCGCAACAAGTCGTTGGTGGATCTCAATCTGGTTTCGTTGATCGATATTTTTACGATTCTCATTTTCTTTCTGCTCGCCAATGCTTCCGAGGTGGAAGTGTTGCCGAATACCAAGTCGATAAAACTGCCGGAGTCGACGGCCGACAAGAGCCCGAAAGAAACCCTGGTTATTACCGTCAGTGACCAGGACATCATCGTGCAGGGACGTAAGGTGGCATCGGTCGCGGACGTGATGAGCGCCGATGGCGACGTGATTGAATCGCTCAAGACCGAACTTACCTACCAAGCCGGTCGCCAGCGCGTGCGTAAGGAGAAGCAGGAATCGATCGGCAAGGACGTCACGATCATGGGCGATCGTGAAATATCCTACCGGTTACTGCGAAAAGTCATGGTCACCTGCGCGCGCGCCGATTACAGCAATATTTCGTTTGCCGTACTGCAGAAAAACAAGGGCTGATCCGCGTGAGCGTTCACTATCACTATTCCGCCACGTTGCCGTGGACCGTCTCCGAAGAAGAGGAACAGCGTTTTCGTCGCATCCTCAAGCGCATGCTGGCGCTATGTCTGATTCTGAGTTTGCTCATGCCGTGGTTGCCGGTGCCGAAAGAAGATCGAACCAAAGTGGAAGAATTGCCACCGCGACTGGCGAAGTTGCTGCTCGAACGTGAACCGCTGTCGCCACCGTTACCGGTGACGCCGACAAAGAAGCCGGAACCCGAAGTGGCAGCGGTGTCGAAGCCCGAAGTCGCCAAACCCGAACCTGCGGTGACCAAACCGGAACCCAAGAAACCACCGGTAACCGAAGCGCGTAAACCGGAACCGGACAAGGCGCCGGGAGAAAAAGTGGAAGCGGCACGTCGCAAGGCGTCGGGAGTCGGCCTGCTGGCAGAAAAAAACGAACTTGCCGACTTGCGCGGTGCGCCGGTGGCAACGCAGCTCAACAAGGACATCAAGCCCGGTCCCGGCGTCGGAACCGGCTCAGGACCGGGTATAGGCGCCGGCAAGAATCCGGGACTACCGTCACGCGCATTGATCACCTCGAATGCGACCGGCGGTAGCGGCGGAATCAACACGGCATCGATAAGTCGTGATACCGGCGGCGGCGGACTCGCGGGTCGCTCGACGACCGTGGTCGAGGGGATGATCGGTGGCGACGGAGGCGGTGGCCCGGGTGGCGGCGGTACGCTACATCGTGGCGCCAGTGGCAAGGCGAGTCGCTCGATCGAGGAAATAAAACTTGTTTTCGATCGTAACAAGGGCTCGATCTACACGCTCTACAATCGCGCGCTGCGCGAAGACTCGACGCTGCAGGGGAAGGTCGTGGTGAAACTCACGATTGCGCCGTCGGGACAGGTGATGGATTGCCAGCTGGTGTCGAGTGATCTGCGTGCCCCGGAACTCGAGCGCAAGCTGCTCGCGCGCATCAAGCAGTTTGATTTTGGTGCCAAGAACGTAGATCTGATGGTCGTGACCTATCCGATAGATTTCCTGCCGTCCTAGCCGGGCTGATTTCGGTGGCGTTTTTCAGTACCATGGCGCCCCGTTTCACGTCGACACTTATTCATGAGCATCCGCACCCGCTTCGCACCCAGCCCGACCGGTTTCCTGCACGTCGGCGGCGCCCGCACGGCGCTATTTTGCTGGCTGTATGCACGCAAGCATGGCGGCACTTTCATTCTGCGTATCGAGGACACCGATCGCGAACGCTCGACCACCGAGTCGGTGAATGCGATTCTGGAAGGGATGACCTGGCTCGGGCTCGAGTACGACGAAGGTCCGTTTTACCAGACGCAGCGTTTCCCGCGTTACAAAGAAGTCATGGGGAAGATGCTGAACGAGGGCACGGCGTACCACTGTTATTGCTCCAAGGAACGTCTCGAGCACCTGCGTAACGAACAGATGGTGCGCAAGGAGAAGCCGCGCTACGACGGTAAATGCCGTGACGGTGTGGAGAATCCACCTGCCGGCGTCGAGCCGGTGGTACGTTTCAAAAATCCGCAAGAAGGCGCAGTCGTCGTTGACGATCTGATTCGCGGACGCGTCGTGTTCGAAAACAGCGAACTCGACGATCTGATTATTGCGCGCGGTGATGGTACACCGACTTATAACTTCACCGTCGTCGTCGACGATATGGACATGCGGGTTACGCATGTCATTCGTGGCGACGATCACCTCAACAATACTCCGCGCCAGCAGAATATGCTGACGGCACTGGAGGCGACGCCGCCGAAGTACGCGCATGTGCCGATGATTCTCGGTGCCGATGGCGCGCGCCTGTCGAAGCGTCACGGGGCGGTGAGTGTGATGCAATACCGCGAAGAAGGTTATTTACCGGAAGCGCTGCTGAACTATCTCGTGCGTCTCGGCTGGTCCCACGGCGACCAGGAAATTTTTTCGATCGACGAGATGACAAAACTTTTTGATATCGTCGACGTGCATCGATCGGCGGCGGCATTCAATCCGGAGAAGCTGCTGTGGTTGAACCAGCACTACATGAAGACCGTCGATCCCGAACACGTCGCGCGCCATCTCAGTTATCATCTTGGGAAGTTCGGAATCGATCCTGCGCAGGGACCGGCGCTTGTCGAGTTAGTCAAAGCCCAGCGTGAGCGTGCCAAAACATTGGTCGAGATGGCCCAAAACAGCGTGTTTTTCTATCGAGATTTTGATACTTACGATTCCAAGGACGCGGCGACCCATTTAAACGCCGGCGCCCTTGAAGTATTGAAGGAATTGCGCGAACGGTTGGCAAAGCTACCGTCCTGGGCAGCGGCAACGATTCACGAAGCGGTCAATGCAGTTGCCGACGCACGAGGGCTGAAACTTGGCAAGATCGCGCAGCCGCTGCGGGTGGCGGTCGCCGGGCGCGCGATGTCACCGCCGATCGACATCACGCTGCAGTTATTGGAGCGCGAAAAGACCTTAGCGCGCATAGATAAAGCCCTGGAATATATTGAAAAATCAGCCAGTGCGGCTTGACCGGCCGTAGGGCGGGCGGTAAAGTAGCGCGCCTTTTTTAGGGAAATTCAGTTACCAGATACATTGGGGCCATAGCTCAGCTGGGAGAGCGCTTGCATGGCATGCAAGAGGTCGCCGGTTCGATCCCGGCTGGCTCCACCATCTCTGGGACAGAGAAAGTGATGACGGATTTGCGAGCTAGCAGTACATTCGGCGTTTTACGTCCCCATCGTCTAGCCGGCCTAGGACATCGCCCTTTCACGGCGGTAACAGGGGTTCGAATCCCCTTGGGGACGCCATCTTATCTATCACGCTTGATTCAGCATTCTTAGTTAAGCGACGCGATTTGCTACATTGGTGACTTAACGTGCATTTTTCGTTGGTCTTCATTGCCATCCATCAGCTAATGTAGAATTCCAATGATTGCGGCAGACAATCTCCTGGTGAGAAGTGCTGCTTGCTGCCCGAATACTGTATAGGGGCCGCAAATTAGCGGGGTGTATGTGGGCGGCTGTTACGGAAGGCGCGATAACAAGACTTCCCACAAATTATAATGAGGTTATCGATGTCTATCGAACAACAAATTCGCGACTACATATTAGCGAATCTTTTCTTCAGCGGGGATTCCGCAGCACTTGCGAGTGACGACTCCTTTCTGGATAAGGGAATCCTTGATTCCACCGGAATTTTAGAATTGATATTTTTTCTGGAACAGCAATTTCAGATCAAAATTCAAGACCAGGAGTTGATCCCGGAAAATCTCGATTCCTTGAACAAGGTCACGCGCTTCGTCCAGAAGAAAAAAGCCGAAGGTTAATTGTTGTGAGGGAATTCTCACAACGGTTGTTGCACGATAGCTTGCTAGCCAGTGCCGCGCGCCTGCCGGACAGGACGGCTCTCGTGATCGAAGGTGCGCCTCACACCTATAGCCAACTGCTAGAGGATGCGCGGCGATTGGCCGCCTCGCTGCAACGGCGTGGTGTACAGCGAGGCGACCGTGTTGCCATATACATGGACAATACCTGGCCGTGCGTGGTTTCTATTTTTGCGGTGCTCCTGGCTGGCGGTGTTTTCCTTTTGGTAAATCCGCAGACCAAGGCGGCCAAGCTTCAGTTTGTTCTAGACGACAGTGATGCCAAAGTGTTGCTTACCGACGGCCATCTTTCGGGCATATTCCTGTCCGTCCTGCCTCAGCTAACTAAATTAAGTGCGGTTATTTGTTCAGGAAACCTTGCGACCGAAAGTGCTTCTAGCGTTGAATCTTTCGACGCCGTGCTTCAAGAGACGATCGCTGCACAACCGATAGCTGTCATTCCGCTTGATCTTGCCGCGCTGATTTACACCTCAGGCAGTACCGGCAACCCCAAGGGGGTAATGCAAACGCATCAGTCGATGGTATTCGCGGTCGGAAGTCTCATTGAATATCTACGGTTGACAAACGAACACCGCATTTTATGCGTGTTACCGCTCGCGTTCGATTATGGTTTGTATCAGCTGTTGATGGCGATTCAATTGGGCGCGACACTCGTCCTCGAACGCTCGTTCACATACCCAGCGCAGATATTTCAGCGTATGCAGGAGCAGCAGGTCACCGTATTTCCTGCGGTCCCAACTATTTTCGCGATGATGCTTTCCACGCATAGCCGCGCAGCGCTCTATTTCCCTTCAGTCACGCGCGTTACCAACACGGCAGCAGCACTTCCTGATGACCATGTATCGCGGTTGCGCCAGATTTTCCCGAATGCGCTCATATATAAGATGTATGGCCTGACGGAATGTAAACGCGTTTCCTATTTAGAGCCGGAACTGGTGGATGGCAAACCCGGCTCCGTGGGCAAGGCCATTCCTGGCACGGAAATATTTTTACTCTCGCATGAAGGACAGCCGGTATCTGCGGGAGAGGCGGGCATTCTTTATGTACGTGGGCCGCATGTGATGCGGGGCTACTGGAAACGGCCTGATTTGAGTGCGCAGATGCTGAAACAGGGAAAGTATCCTGGAGAGCAGGTGTTATGTACGCACGATTACTTCAGGATGGACAAGGAGGGGTTCCTGTATTTCGTCGGTCGCAGTGATGACATCATCAAGACACGTGGCGAGAAAGTCAGTCCGGTTGAAGTGGAAAACGTGCTGCATGGAATTGATGGTATCCGTGAGGCGGCAGTGGTTGGCGTGGCGGATGAGGTTCTGGGGCAAGCCGTAAGGGCCTATGTTGTGCTGGAGCCTAGCTCGACTCTGAACGAAAAACAGATTCGAGCGTTGTGCATGACGCGGTTAGAAAATTTCATGGTGCCGAAGGATATTATTATCCGTTCCGAGCTGCCAAAGACAGCGACCGGAAAGATCAGCAAGAAGATCTTGCTGGATCAGGAGCCCATATGAATGATATTGCGCTTTATCAGGCGCTATTGGCGCAGCTCACCGCCGAGCTGAAGACTCTGCCCGATAAGCCGGAGGAAACTGCGGACAGTACGTTGCGTGCGTTGTGGCATACCGCTCATGGCGCGCCGAAGTCAGCAGAATTGGCGAGCGTGACGGAATTGCCGGTATTGAGTGAATTCGGCGAAGCTGCTCTCCGGGCATTAATGAAAAAGCGTGTCACGGGAGTGCCGCTGTCACACCTGACCGAACGGCAACGTTTCATGGGTCTGGAGATGCTGGCAGGACCGGCAGCCCTGATCCCGCGCAAAGAAACTGAATTGCTCGCGCGCAACGCGATTGAAGTTGCGTTACAAATGGTCAAGGAACGGGGCGAGATTGTGGTAGTAGATGTCTGCACCGGTTCCGGTAACGTTGCATTAGCGCTTGCACATTATGTCCCCGGTGCGCGCATATATGCCGCCGATATCAGTGGCGCCGCAGTGGAACTAGCAAGGCGTAATGCGTCGCATCTTGGTCTTGAAGGGGAAGTTGAATTTTTCGTCGGCGACCTATTGGCTCCATTTGATTCAGAAAAGTTTCACGGCGCAGTCGATTTGCTCGCCTGTAATCCGCCTTATATTAAGAGTGCCACGGTTCAGCAGATGTCTAGCGAAATTTTCGGGCACGAACCATCTTTGGCTTTCGACGGAGGGGCATTTGGAGTAGCCATCATGCTTCGATTCGTCCATGAAGCCCCGCGTTTCTTGCGAAAAAATGGATTTCTTCTTTCTGAAGTTGGAAAGGGACAGGCGCCGATGTTAGCGAAACTGCTAGAAAAAAATGATGCGTTTCGGGAAGTTCGGGCGATTTCTGATGAAGCGAATGTGGAACGGGTAGTTTTGGCCCGTTGCTAGTTTCATGGAGACAACAGCCTGGTAACGGCCCGTACGAAATTGATCGAATTACTTCGTTACCAGATGGAAATGTAAGTACGCAACATCCTGCAGCTCCGGTCCATTTGTATAAACCCGATAGTTGGTTATCCCGTACTCCGTAATGAGCGAGCGAATAACCGCAAGACAATCGAAAATATAGGGCTGATCGTCAATAGAAACATCGGCGATATTTTTGACGTCTTTTTTGGGAAAGATAACAAAGTGGTAGCTGGAATCCGGGTTACGACCTGGGGTGGCGAAAGGGTGATAGATCGCGACGCATCGGTCAGTTTCCCGCGCAACGTTTGGTATATAAGCCACGGGGCGTCGGATGCCGGCAGATGCCAATAGACCAGCGAGATCTTTAGGGCGGTAACAGGAGTTCTGACAATTAAAAACGGCGAGAAATGAACGTGGCTGGGTGTTGTTAAATAGGTAGCCGCCAATGCCAATGCCGATGGCAAATGCAACCGAAATTAAGAGCGCGAAGCGGAGGTTCATTTAAAAAAAGAGACGCTGAATATCGTGAATTGCTTGCAACGGAACGAATCAACGTTTTCGGATTTTATGTGGCTAATATCGTCGTTCAGGCTCAAAAATTCGTTACTGCCTGCTGAAATCAAGTTAATTTTGGATCGAGTTTAACATGAAGGGCGGCCTGCCCGTGATTGGATTCCCGGTCCGATTGATGAAGATTTGATTGGGCTGGGAGATATCCTGCCTGAACTGATGAGCTCATTTGCAATCGAAAGAATTGTACTTTAGTGCCGTTGTAGGACCCTGCGCTGTCATTTAGGATGCCATCTAGATTGGCCCCATATTTTTTTCATTGACCATGCGAATTCCTGAAAAAAAAGGGTGATCAGATTTTTTCTGAAAATTTCATACTGAATGAATTGAATAATTCTAGATTTCTGGATAAAAGGCATGGGAATTGCATCCTTTTCAGGGTATTTATCTCACGGGGCTTATCCCGCGGGTATTACTGTTGTCCAGAATGTAATAATGGATTCCAGCAAACGCGTCACAATTGACGAGAAGAAATGAAGATTCGTTGTGCGACGCTGGGGTAAGCGATAAAAAAGTAATTTAGGGAGAAGGAAATACCCATGATGGTCCGCGTTTTTAAGCACTATCTACCAGTACAGATTCTGATGTTGGCAGTGGTGGATCTGCTGGTTCTCTTCGGTTCAATGTATCTTGGCGTCGAGCTTCGCTTCGGTGGCGATAGGGGCGGTCTTGCGGAAATACTGCCGCTTTGGCCAAAAACGGCTACTTATGCCACGGTGATGTTTATCATTATGGGGGCGATGGGTTTATACGAACGCGATCTTATCGAGGGCCGATGGGAATATTACGCCCGCTTCATGATGAGCTTCGGATTGGGCTTGTTGGCGATGATGGCGGTTTTTTATGCGTTGCCAGACCTATTCCTTGGGCGCGGCGTATTCGCGCTGACGATGTTGTTTTCGATGTTGGGTGTGGTCGCGACGCGCGGCATCTTTTTACGCGTGATCAATCACGATGTACTTCGAAAACGAACACTGGTGCTCGGCACAGGTAGTCGCGCTGCTCAGATTGAAGTAGTTTTGAACAAACATTTCATTACAAAAAAATTCAATGTGGTCGGTTACGTGCCGATTGGGCCCGCCTATCACTCCGTCGAAACGCCCAAAACGCTGAAGCGCGAAGGTTCGTTGCTCGCTATCGCGACGAAGTACCAGGTGGACGAAATTATTGTTGCCGTGCGTGAGCGCCGCGGAGGCAATCTGCCAATGGAAGAGTTACTGGAATGCAAACTCGAAGGAATCAACGTAACCGATTTATCCAGCTTTTTTGAACGCGAAACGGGACATGTACAGCTTGATTCGCTCAATCCAAGCTGGATGGTGTTTTCTGATGGTTTCTGCCGAACGTCAGTGCGTAATCTCGTCAAGCGTATTTTCGATGTTTCGACGAGCGCCGCACTATTGGCAGTCACATTCCCGGTGTTTATTCTTACTTCACTGCTGATAGTTCTTGAAGGCGGTGTGCCGGTTTTCTATCGGCAAGTGCGAGTAGGCGAGTGTGGGCGTCCGTTCCATGTGCTCAAATTCCGCAGCATGCGAATTGATGCGGAAAGCGATGGGACGCCTCAATGGGCTCAAAAGGGTGATAGCCGTGTCACGAATGTCGGACGCGTAATTCGGAAGTTGCGCATTGATGAGCTACCGCAGCTGTTTAATGTGTTGCGCGGTGATATGAGTTTCGTTGGCCCCCGTCCAGAACGTCCGTTCTTCGTGCGCGAGTTGGAAAAGCAGATTCCATATTATGCCAGCCGGCATACGGTTAAACCCGGAATCACGGGGTGGGCACAAATTCGTTATCCGTATGGAGCGTCGGTTGAAGATGCGCGCGAGAAACTTCAGTACGATCTTTATTACGCCAAAAATCATTCATTATTTTTAGATGTGATTATTCTGATTCAGACTGCCCAAGTAGTATTACTCGGTAAAGGCGCACGCTGATGCTATCTCGGTACTCGAAGGGGATAGAGCGGGGACTCATACCAGCCGACGACGCGGTCACCTTTGAAGCTGATAGTGGAAGTTCCGTATTCCCAGAGCGTTTCAGTCTCACGCGACGGCGGACCTTGAATTTCACGGACGTCTGTCTTAGGCGAACCAAGCTTGAAGAAAGATGGCCGGCTGGCCGCTTCGGTAACGCTGAGACTCGCTTTCAGCGGATTGTCCGGATGGCTCTGCCAGCTGGAGACAGTTCCTTTCGTAAAGTAGACCGTCGATGCTCCATAATGCCAAGCATCTTTTTCGGTTTTTGTGGGCACACCTTGGATGGTGATCACTTCTCCCAATGTGGAACCGAAAGTAAAGTGAGGACTCGGTGCAGCATGCTGCGCGGAGAGGATTTTCGGTCCTGTTTCGGAAGAGGGCAACGCGGGTTTTTCATTTACGAGAGGTGTCGTCGTTTCTGCGGGTTCATCGTAAAGAAGGTAGAACCCCAAGCACGTGGTAGCCGTCAGGATGATAGCGATCGCGGCTTTTCGGTGCGACCCGTGGTGAAGTTCATGAATATGACCAGAGGCTCGCCGTTGAATCCCCGATTCTTGATCAGCGAAAAACGATTGATCGGATGGGGGAACAATGGGCGAACGGACCGGTATCGGTGCTTGCCCCGGAGGTGGGATTTTGTGTTTTTGGTAATATTCTCCCAATACGCGGTAGGCCCCTGTAATTTCCTTGATCCGCTCTTCAGCCAGTCGACGCCGCGAGATGTCTCCTGGAAATCGATCAGGATGCCATTTCTTGACCAAATTCCGGTACGCTTTTCGAATAGTATGCCAATCGGCACCTGGGGCGAGATCTAGGATCAAATAACAACGTGCGTAATCTTGGTGCATGTTTTAAATAATTTCAGCGCTGGTCGACATTGCTGCGAATAAATAAATAGTTATCTTTATCATTATTACAAGGCACGGAAACCCTTGTAATCGTTATTCTGGGTAACATGTGTAATCTTAGGGCAGTTTTGAGACGATACCATTATATATAATAACGCGTTCGATACTTCGGGGATGTCCCGATTTAGAGCATACAAGTGAATAGCATTTTGTAACGAGATTACAAAATACTCTATGTGCGACAGGCAGTAGCGCAATGTTCGCAAACAGAGTAAAAACGTTCGACGGCACTTATTGTCAGGGGAATGGGGAACTTATGAAGGTATTTCGTTTTGCTAGTTTTTTCCTCGCCGTATTGTTTCTCGGCGCGTGTGCCAACCAGTCGCCGACCGTGGAGGAAGGTACCAAGTTCGCCTCATATGTTGAAGGCAACTACAAAATCGGCGTGGATGATCGCATTCAGGTAACCGTTTGGCGAAATCCAGACTTGTCGGTGACGGTACCAGTGCGTCCCGATGGAAAAATATCAATGCCGTTAATAGGCGATGTCGATGCGGGCGGCCATACACCGGACGAGGTAGCGGCACTCATTCGGCAGAAACTGTCAACCTATATTCGGGAACCGAACGTAGCGGTGATTCTCACCGAACTTCGTAGCCATGAATTTTTGTCGCGCGTGCGGGTAACAGGAGCCGTGCGTACGCCTCGGTCCCTTGCATATCGACAAGGCATGACGGTACTGGATGCGATACTTGAAGCGGGAGGAATCAATGATTTTGCTGCACCCAATCGCACAAAACTATACCGCAAAGACACCAAGGATAAACAAAATATAAAGACTGACGTTTATGATGTGGAACTCGGAGATGTCTTGAATAAGGGCAAGCTTGAAACGAATTATCCCCTGCTGCCCGGAGATGTCGTTACGGTACCTGAGCGACTCTTTTGAGAGCTAACGTATGAGCATGCATCCGGAACAAGTAGTAAGGGTACTCATTAACGAGGCCTTCGTATTTAGAAAGTTCGTCGTTGCCATGTTCGTTGGTGTAGCGATGATCGCGCTTTTTGCCGGCCTGAGTTGGCCTAAAGGATACGCTGCATCTACAACGATCCTGGTGGATGAGAAGAATATCATTCAGCCGCTGATGCAAGGAGCCGCGGTAACCACTGGAGTTGCCGATCGCGCTCGTCTGGCTCGTGAAATCATTTACGGTCGCAAGATCATGAATCAGATTATTTCTGATACGGGTTGGCTTAAGGGGGATCCAACTCCAACGGAGCAGGAGGACATGATCAATGCGATTACTCGGCGAACAACGGTCACCAGTGTAGGACCTAATCTTATTAAGATTGAATATCGTGATGAAGACCCCGAGCGCGCGTTTCTTACAACCAAACGTTACGCCGAGATATTCATCTCTGAAAGTCTGACCGTTAAGGCTGCAGAGAGCCAAGCCGCCTTCGAGTTCATCGACAAGCAGGTACAGGAATATCACCAGAAGCTTTTAAAGTCAGAGGAAGATCTGAAGGAGTTCCGTTCTGCAAACCTCGATGTTCGACCAGGAACCGATGCTGATATTGGCGCGAGACTCAACGGTTTACAGTCGCGCATCGAACAGGCCGCACAGGAATTGAAAGAAGCGGACGTAAAGAAGCACTCGCTTGAAAAGCAACTTTCGGGCGAAGCCGAGGTAGCCAGCGTTGTCTCGCGTGAAGGTCAATATCGCGCGCGTATTGCCGAGTTACAGTCACAAATCGATACCTTGCGTCTGAGTTATCACGACACCTATCCTGACATTGTTCGCCTTCGCCATCAGATCGAAGACCTGAAAGAAGCTATCGTCATAGAGAAGCAAAAGCGGGAGACAGCAAAGGCAACCGGCCAGGTCGTGTTGGATGATTCCGTCATCAACAATCCGATGTATCAGCAGCTCAAGCGCGATCTGTCGCAGACCCAGATCCAAGTCGACACATTGAATGCCCGTATAGCCGAGGCGCGTCGACAACTGCAGCAAGAACTTGAACGTGGCAAGCGTGTCCATGGTGGAGAGGCGACCTTGGCAGAACTAACGCGTGATTATCAGGTTAATCGGGATATCTATCAGGATCTGCTAAAGCGTCGTGAAAATGCACGCGTGTCGATGAATATCGATAAAGAGAGTCAGGGGTTAACCTTCAAGATACAGGAACCAGCAACGTTGCCGCTTCAACCAAACGGTCCGCGTTTCTGGCATTTCATTGCGGGCGGTCTTTTGCTCGGTATCGTAATCCCACTTGGTTTGCTCTACGCCAAAATCCGGTTTGATCCGCGTATTCGTTTATCTGCACTTGTTGCTGACCGGCACAAGGTGCCGGTGCTGGCGACAGTGCCGCACTTGTGGTCCCCAACCGAAACCCAAGCTGCGCGGCTGGATGTTGGGCGTCTGGCGCTTATTACCAGTGCCGCGTTTTCAGTATTGATATTATTTTCGCTGTTACGTCTGGTAAGGGTGATCTAAATGAGCAAGATCGAAAAAGCGCTGCGTCGGGCGCGCGGCGACCAAAAACTTGTTTTGGTGGAGCGCCCGCAAGCACCAGCCTCAAAGGATGAGGGTGGGGCGCAACAACTTGTGACTACTGCGAACCAGGGTGCCCCGCTATCCGAGGTTGAGGCGCGCACCCGCTCCAGCGCAGCGATCGCTCTGATGCAGGAAGCGCAACTGCTCGACCGGAATACGCTTGCACGCTATCGCATTATTTCTCCGGAATTGACTGAGGACAATACGGTTCAGGCGTTTCGGGAAATCAGGACAAAAATACTTCAAAAGACACACGGACGTAATTGTATCATCATGATTACAGGGGCAACGCTTGGGAGCGGAAGTACATTTGTTTCGCTTAACTTGAGTGCCGCCTTTGCATTTGATGCCGGCAAGACCGCATTGCTTATCGATTGCAACTTGCACGATCCTGCACTTCACAAACTTTTTCCTGGCGACCGGGTCTCGGGATTAACCGACTATCTCGAGAATGCCGACATGGAATTATCGCAAATCATTCACTCAGTCGGCATTGAGCGCTTGCGCATTGTCCCCGCAGGAGGAGATCGGGAGATTCCATCCGAATATTTCACTTCGCATAAGATGAGGCGGCTTTTGGAAGCGGTACGCCAGCGGTACCCTGAGCGATTTGTCATTCTTGATGCCCCGCCGATGACGGAATCAGCCGATACGCAGATTCTGGCCGAATTGTGCGATTACGTCTTGCTGGTTGTACCGTACGGCAAGGTAACGCACATGCAAATTGCAAATTGTGTGAACGCAATTGATAGCAAGAAGCTGCTTGGTGTTGTGTTCAACGATGAGCCACGCTTACCGGCCATTCACTGGATGGAAACGATCAAGGGATTGCCGGCAATGATAGAGCAGGCGGTATCGCGGGCAGGTCAGGCCATATCGCGACTAAAGAAAACCAGGAAGAAAAAATAGATATGACCGCCATGAAGGGAGGGATTCGCCGCAAATCTTGCAAGGCGATGGTGGTAAGTTTGGCGATATATAGCCTCGCTCTCGAGCGCGCGGCGGCGGCAGAGTTTGCCTATGGAGTTGGCTATGTTGGCGAACATAGCAGCAACATTACGCGAACACCCACTAACGAAAAGAGCGATTGGATCAATACATTCATTGCAGGTATTGCCTACCGCGACATCGGACCGGAACTAGCGACACACGTAGTTGGTCAGGTGGAAGAAGTGGATTACCACAAGGATACGTTCGATGACGGGCCTCAATATTATCTGGACGCCGCCGCGATCTGGACCATATCACCGCGACGCCTTACCTGGACGCTCGAAGACCGTTATTCGCAGGCACGTTTGAATGTCGCTGCACAAGATACGCCGACAAACAGGGTTGGCGCGAATGTCTTCGCCACCGGACCGGATGTCTTTTTACGATTCGGCGCCCTTAATACGATGGTGATTGGCGCGCGTTACGGTCAAATGTATTTTGGCGGTAATGATGCTGATAACTCGCGCTATGCTGGATACGGCCGCTGGCTCTATCAGATGGATTCGGCCACGACGGTTTCGCTGAACTACGAAGGGCTGAAAGTCGAATTCGACAACGACATTGCCAACGTCAACTATACCCGCCGGGACGCGTTCCTCCGTCTGGACATACGTCCGGTACCTTCCCATTTCACACTGGATCTGGGCAGTACAAGAATTGAACGTGAACGTGGCGATGAAGTGGATGGTTCGCTCGCCCGCCTTAGCTGGTTGCGGCAAATCAATTCAGGGTCTTTCTTGAATGTTACGGTGAGCCGGGAATATTCGGATGCGGCGATGCAGCTGCTCTCAACGGTTACAAATCCGGCGGAGGCGCCGGTTCCCTCAGCCGGTAGTGTTTCCATTGCGAATGGGCAAGATGTCGTCTCAGGGGATGTCTTTTACGCTCGTCGCGCAGAGGTCGCCTACTCAAACGTGGGTCCGCAATTTGGATTTAATGTTCGGGCCTTCAGACGTCATTTTGATTATCAGATCAGCGATCAGGACAGGAATGAAACCGGCGGCCGCGTTGAGATCACGCATAACCCGGAGGGGACATTCGTTTCATCCATCTATGGGGAATTTCAAAAAACGAACTTCCTGAATTTCGTCAGGGACGACAATGATCGTACGCTGGGAGTGCGATTGCTCTACAGATCGACCCGTACGCTGACTTTCGGACTCGAGGGCGCGAACATGAGACGTCGGAGTACCGATCCGTCCTTTGAATTTACCGATACGCGTGTGCTGGTAAGTGTTATTTACAGCAGTTCATCGCTATTTACTCCCGTGCGCCGCTATGTACCTTGAATTCTTCAAATTGAATGAATTTCCATTCCGGCTTACGCCGGATACGGAATTTCTGTTCATGAGTCCGGCGCACGCGCGCGCCAAGGCATACATGGACTACACGGTGTGGAACCGGGAAGGGTTCGTCGTGATTACCGGCGAGATCGGCTGCGGCAAGACTACGCTTATTCAAAAGCTGCTTTCCGAACTTGATGATGAGAACGTGTTGGTGGCAAAGGTGTTTCAGACGCAGCTCGATGAGGTCGAATTTTTGCAGGCGATGCTGGTTGAGTTCGGGCTGAATCCTTTCAATGCCAAAAAGGTCGAGCTGATTGACATGCTCAATACCTTTCTGGTTGAAAGTTTCCTGAAGTACAAGCAGCTTGTCCTGATAGTGGATGACGCCCATAACCTGAGCATGAAAGTATTGGAAGAAATCCGCATGCTCTCGGGATTGGAGACCCAGAAAGAAAAGATTCTGCATGTGATTCTCGTAGGGCAACCGCCGCTTAACGAGCTGATTGAAGCCCCAGAAATGGAACAGTTGCTGCAACGGGTACGCCTTCGCTTTCATCTGAAGGCATTGTCGCCGGAAGAAGTGGAAGAATATGTCGCGCACCGGTTGAAGGTAGCAGGAGCGACTGATAACGGTCTATTCGCAGCCGAGACGATTCCGATTGTGCACAAGTATACCGGGGGCATCCCGCGATTGATTAATACGCTCTGTGATACCGCGCTGACTTGCGCCTATGCCGACAGTATCGATCGTGTCACGCCGGCGGTGATGGAAGCTGCGGTCGAAGAGTTGCAGTGGGCGCCTTACGCGAAACGGGCAAGTGCGAAGCGGCTCAGCAAGAGTCACGCAGCGCGTGCGAACGGCGCGACGGGCGACGCTGAAGAACAGACGCGCATGCTGACAACTATTGGAGCGCGGCTCAGTCAGCTCGATGCGCTGACGCCCTCCGTAACGACGATGTCCGATCGTCTGGCCAGCATTGAAGCGATATTGCGCGATATCGCGAAGGCATTGCAGTCGCGTCGGACTGAAGTCCAACCGCCCTCCGAAGAAATACCGCGACAAGAAGTACCGCGCCGCGGAACCAAATAATAAATAAAGGACGTAACCGGCGCGATGTGTGGAATTGCGGGCATACTCGGGCTCGGATCAGCGCGACCTCCCGAGGACGACGAACTTGCTTCCATGATCGCTCGCCTCGATCATCGAGGTCCGGATGGCGTGGGTTTTTATCGTGACAATCACGTTGGGCTCGCTCACGCACGTCTCAGTATCATCGATCTTAAAACCGGCCAACAGCCTATTCATAACGAAGACCGCAGCATCTGGATCGTATTCAATGGCGAGATATTCAACTATGTTGAATTGCGCCCCGCACTCGAAGCGCAAGGACATCGTTTCTCTACGCATTCTGATACCGAGGTCATCGTTCATCTTTACGAGCAATACGGCGATGACTTTGTGCAGCACCTTAACGGCCAATTTGCGATAGCACTTTGGGATACACGTCGCCGTCGACTGGTATTGGCACGTGATCGCACCGGCATTCGTCCACTCTTTTATACCCGGGCCGCCGGTCGCTTCTTGTTTGCTTCTGAGGTGAAAGCGCTATTTGCGTGTTCCGAAACAACGCGCCGGATAAATACGCAGGCACTCGCTGAAATTTTTACATTCTGGTCGCCGCTGTCTCCGAATACGGTGTTCGATGGTATTGAGAGTCTCGCGCCCGGACATCTGATGATCGTCGACGACAACGGAATACGAACCCTTCGGTATTGGGACTGGTCGTTCCCGAAAACGAGCGGATTGTCCGAGCGATCGGTTGAGGATTGCGCCGAAGAATTGCGGCGGCTGCTGGTGGATTCGGTGAGACTCCAATTAAGGTCCGATGTGCCGGTAGGCGCCTATTTAAGCGGTGGTCTCGATTCTTCGATAGTGACAACGATTATAAAGAATTTTACCGATACACCATTACGTACGTTTTCCATCACGTTTGAAGACGATGAGTTTGACGAAAGCGTGTATCAACAGGAGTTGGTCAGCTATCTCTCGACCCAGCACACCGCTCTGCACTGCACCAAGGCTGACATTGGGACCGCGTTTCCGCGGACAATCTGGCACACTGAAACGCCCATTGTCCGCACCGCACCGACACCACTGATGCTGCTTTCAGAGCGCGTGCGGGCGGAAGGCTACAAGGTAGTGTTGACCGGCGAAGGAGCGGACGAGGTTTTTGGTGGTTACGATATTTTCAAGGAGGCAAAAATCCGCCGTTTTTGGGCACACAATCCCGATTCTTCGTGGCGCCCGCGTATCCTGGAGCGGCTTTATCCCTATCTCAAACATTCACCGGCAACGGCACGCGCTTTTACGCGACGCTTCTTCAGCGAAGGAATGGAACATGTGCAGCGGCCATATTTCGCGCACATTCCGCGCTGGACCACGACGAGGCGTATATCGCAGTTCTTCAGCACGGAGTTGAAACATGCGCTGAATGACTGGGATCCCTATCGGTCAATCGAGCAATGGCTTCCGCCCGGAATCGGAGACTGGATTCCGCTTGGGCGCGATCAATATGTCGAGGCGCATACGTTGATGTCCGGTTATCTCCTCTGTTCGCAAGGCGATCGCGTAGCCATGGCCAACTCCGTTGAGGGCCGTTTTCCTTTCCTTGATCATCGGATTATTGAGTTCGCCAACAGATTACCGGCGCGTTACAAGATGCGCGGCCTGACGGAGAAATACATCCTCAAAAAGGCGATGCAGGGATTATTGCCGGAGTCGATTCGTTGCAGGACAAAGCAGCCATACCGTGCGCCCGATAGCCAAAGCTTTTTCCACAATGGAAAACCGTTCGAATATGTGGCCGCGCTCCTCGAGCCCTCCCGAATTCGCCAGGCCGGTTACTTCGACCCGGTTGCGGTAGCAAAGTTGCTGGAAAAATGTCGGGCCGGTCGAGCTATAGGGTTTGCTGATAACATGGCCTTTGTCGGGATTCTTTCTGCGATGTTGGTCGATGAGATGTTTGTGCGCGGCTGGAAAATAGAGAATGGATTTGAATCTGAGCGCCATTTGGGAGAATTTCAAAACCGGCGTTATGCAATGGGGTCGGATTGATTACGGTGTCGACAGAATAAAATAAGAATTGGTGGAGAGACAGAAATGAGCAGCAAGTTATCGCGGGATATATTGCGGATCGACGAGGAGGCAGAAGTCGCTCGTATTTGCGCCTGTTTGCGCGATATCTTGCGCACCAAATTGCGCAAACGTGGGCTGGTGATAGCGATTTCGGGCGGTGTTGATAGTGCAGTCTGCGCGGCGTTGGCGGCCAATGCCGTTGGTCGGGAGCGCGTGTTCGGTCTTCTGCTTCCGGAAAAGGACTCGTCCCCGGAGAGTCTGATTCGTGGCAGATTACTCGCGCAGCAGCTCGGTCTGGAATATGCCGTGGAAGATATGGCCTCGGCACTGGAAGCAATCGGGTGCTATCGTTGGCGCGACGAAGCGATTCGTGCGGTATTCCCGGATTTTACCTCGGAATGGAAAAGCAAGATCGCCATTGCAGGCGGGTTGAAGGGAGGCATTAATTACTTCAAGCTGGTAGTGCAGGCGCCCGGAAGCGATCCAATGGAAAAACGACTGGAGATAAAACAGTATCTTCAGATTGTGGCCGCGACCAGCTACAAGCAAAGGCTTCGCAAGACCATCGAGTATTTTCATGCCGATCGTCTGAATTATGCAGTAGTGGGCACGCCTAATCGAGTTGAATACGACCAGGGTTTTTTTGTCAAGAATGGCGACGGCTCAGCCGACGTGAAGCCAATTGCTCATCTCTACAAGTCACAGGTATATGCGTTGGCGCGCTGGTTCAAGCTTCCGGAAGAAATCTGCGGTGCCATGCCGACAACAGACACTTATAGCATGGTGCAGGGGCAGGACGAATTCTATTTCGCGCTTCCGTATCAACAGATGGATGTCGCGCTATGGGCGCACAATCACGGCGTCGAGGCAGCGGAAGTGGCGGCGTATCTCGGAATCAACCGGGAACAGGCGCAATATGCGTACGACGATATTGACGCCAAGCGCAAAACGACATATCACCTCCACGCCAAACCGTTCCTCGTCGAGCCGGTAAGTGAACTTGGAGATTTTTGATTCCATGTTATCTGCGAGCGCAGGAAACACCGCGGTTGAAAAGCCGAAAAGGCAGTTACCGAATGCAATAACCGTCGATGTGGAAGATTACTTCCACGTTTCGGCGTTTGCGCGCCACATTGACCGCGATCAATGGGGCCAACAAAAATTGCGCGTAGAGGCCAACACCCGGAAACTGCTCGAGATGTTCGAGCAGGTTCAGGTGCGCGGCACTTTTTTCGCGCTGGGCTGGGTTGCCGAGCGTGTGCCAGGGCTGATCAAGGAGATTGCCGCGCGCGGTCATGAAATAGCCTGCCATGGGTTTTCCCATCGTCTGGTATACGACCAATCTCCGGAGGAGTTCTACCAGGAGACGCGACGATCGAAAGAGCTACTCGAGGATATTATTGGTGCGCCGGTGCTCGGCTATCGAGCCGCGAGTTATTCAATCGTGCAACGTTCGCTTTGGGCATTGGATACGCTTGCAGAGCTCGGATTTGCATATGACTCAAGCATTTTTCCGGTGCACCATGATCGTTATGGAATCCCCGGAGCCGAGCGGGCACCTCACCGGTTAACAACGCCCAACGGGGCTTCACTAGTCGAGTGGCCGCTTTCTACCGTGAAATTGCTAGGATGTACCCTTCCTGTAGCAGGCGGCGGCTATTTTCGGCTGTTACCTTACTGGATATCGCGTTCTGCGTTGGCGTCGATTAACAGCCGCGAAGGTAGACCGTTTATTTTTTATTTGCATCCTTGGGAAATTGATCCAGCGCAACCGCGTATCCGTGCTGGATGGTTATCGACGTTTCGACATTACAATAACCTGGATAAATGTGAGGAACGTTTGCGGCGTCTATTAGGTGATTTTCGTTTTGACACTGCGAGACACGTCCTCACTGAGATGAAGCTGTTGCCGCAATAATGGATAACAGTGAAAAAGATTAACCCAGTGGGAGGGCGCCAGTGACAAATTCACAGGAAAATCCGATAGTGGCAATCGAACATGCCGAGTCGGGTAGACAGCGTTACTTTCTAAAGTGCGTCGTGACTTACGTATTTTTTCTAGTGACATGGCCCCTGAGCATACCCAGTTTCATCTGCTATCGGGCCTTTGGCCATGAAGGGTTGTTTGATTTTTCAGCAAAATTTCTGAGTTTGATTCCGGGAAGAATAGGACAGTATTTACGTGCATCTTTTTACCTCGTGACATTGCGCAAATGTTATTGCGATCTTGCCGTAGGATTTGGGTCTTTTTTTTCACATCCTGGAGCATCTGTCGGGCGACAGGTGGGCGTGGGTGCTTATTCCATCATCGGCACGGTGGACATTGATCCGCATGTTTTGATCGGGAGTCGTGTTTCTATAACCAGCGGCAAGTATCAGCACGGAAGCGCTTTTCGCCGCGCCAGCGACAAACATCGGCGGGGACCGTTACGGTATGACCGCATTCATATCGGCCGCGAATGCTGGATCGGAGAAGGCGCAGTAATCATGGCAAGTATCGGGGCGCATTCTGTTGTGTCGGCTGGCAGTGTAGTTACCAAACCCGCTCCGGAAAATTGCCTGATAGTGGGAAATCCGGCGCGCTTCGTGAAAATCGGGGCTTTCAATGACGAGTAGTCCAGCCTTTCCTCAATCAAGAGCTATGAGGAGTTTCAATGTATCAATTGTATTGTCGTCGTTGCTTATTCTGTTGATGAACACGGGTCAAGTAATGGCACATCAAAAAGATATTGTGTACATCGAGGCGTCGACCGCAAATCGATGGAATCTGGGAGAGTTTGGTGTCCGGGTCCAGGATGCGCGCTACAAAATTCAAACGGTCATTCGTTACGATTTCGACAAGACTGTGGACGTTGACAGGATCGTTAGCGATCGCGGACGGAAACCGGATTTAGTTGTACTGCAAGAATGTTCGGTATACTTCCCGGGAGATATGAGATTGTATGAACAGAAATATCGCGCCTGGATCAAGCAGATCAAACAGGCTGGAATTATTCCTGCCATCGCGACCAGCGTGCCGCCGGCGCACAGTCAAGGGCTATCGGAAGATGTCAAGACGTTTATCAAAGTAAAAATTTTGGGGCGCGATAGCCAGTATGAGCAGGTGATTCAGTTTAACGAATGGTTGAGACGTCTCGCCCAGGATGAAAAGGTACCTCTCATCGATCTGGAAGCGGCACTGCGTATAAACGACGGAGATCGCCATATGCGATCCGACTACGATGACGGGGATGGTATCCACATTAACCGCAAAGCATATGACGCGCTCGATCTGGAGTTTTTGAATCTGTTGAAAAATACCTTGCGGTAATGCCGCATATCACCGCAGGCGATATTGTATGTACATCATTCATTTTATCGGCACCAACTTTGTTGGCGGCCCTGAAAAGCAAATCCTGAGTCACCTCGGTGAGCTTCATGCGGCAGGGTTTCGTCTCATGCTTTTGTCATTCGAAGAGACCGGCGGTTATGAACTTGAACGACAGAGTGCTTCGATGGGCATTCGTTGCGAGCTCCTGCCTGCGCAACGAATGGCGATCCCGTCTGTGCTGGCTAACTTGTACCGCATTTATAAAAAAGAGAAGCCAACGATCATCTGTGCCCACGGTTACAAGGCAACGTTTTACGCGCTGCTGCTTAAGCTGATAGCCGGCGGCAAGGTGATCAGTTTCTCGCGGGGTTGGACGGGTGAGAATTTTTCCGTGAAGCTGTATGGCTGGTTCGACAAGATGATTATCCGGTTTTCGGATCGGATCGTCGCCGTTTCTTACTCGCAAAAAGCGAAGTTACGAAAGGTGTTTGTACCAGACAAAAAAATACGGGTTGTGCACAATGCGATGACAGAGTTTCGCGCGTCGGGCTCAGAAAATGATGCATCGGATGTACGTGATGAGCTCGGTTTGAAAAAGTCTGCCCAAATCGTTTTTACCGCGGGACGACTCAGTCCCGAAAAGGGCCATCACGACCTGGTGAAGGCCGCCGCCATCGTAGTCTCAAAACGTCCTGATCTTGATGTTCATTTTGTCATTGCCGGCGATGGACCGCTGGAAGCGGAATTGCGCGCGGCAGCGGTGCACCTGGGCATCGCCAATCGCGTCCATTTTTTAGGTTTCCGCAGAAATATTTCCTCCCTGTACGGGAGCGCGACACTATTTGTGTTGCCTTCGCATTCCGAAGGTCTTCCAAATGTACTGCTGGAGGCGATGGGGACGTCGGTTCCAATTGTTTCGACAAATGTGGGGGGCGTACCTGAGCTCGTGGCCCACGGTGAGTCGGGGCTTCTTGTGGATGCGAATCGGCCGGAGGCGCTTGCGGATCAAATTATCCTGGCACTCGAGGATCAGGCGCTATGCCACCGGCTTAAGACGAACGCACTCGAACTGGTACGCAACGAATTTTCGAAAGACAGGCAGTCGCGATTATTGCTCGACATTTATAGAGAGGTCGAAAGTCGATGACCGCGGAAAAATCCATCGTGCTGAGCGTCATCGTGCCGGTGCTGAATGAGGAGCGCTACATCGAATCAACGTTGCGTCAGTTGGCCGAGCAAACTCTGGCGAAACAAGAGTACGAAATAATCGTGGTTGATGGTGGTTCCAATGATTTGACACAAAAAATCATTGCCGAGACTGCCAGTCGCTATCCCGAAGTTAGTATTCGTACGTTACATAATCCAGCGCGGTTATCGAGTGCCGGACGGAATATGGCGATTGCCCAAGGTCGCGGTGAATATTTCCTGCTGGTCGACGGCCACGTACAAATACCGAATCGAGATTTACTGAAAGATGCCATTACTTGTGCCCGTGCCCGTAAAGCGATGTGCCTTGGGCGGCCACAGCCGCTTAATCCATTTGACGTCTCACCGTTTCAGCGAGCGGTGGCGTTGGCTCGATCATCGATGCTTGCGCATTCGCGCGAATCGTTTGTTTACTCGGATTATGAGGGTTGGGTAAGTCCCATAAGCGTGGCCGTGATGTATCATCGTGACTTATTTAAAATCGCTGGCGCGTTTGACGAACGATTCGATGCGGCCGAGGATTTGGAGTTTAACTATCGTCTCGAAAAAGCGGGCGTCAAGTGTTACATATCGCCAAAGTTTTCGGTTTATTACTACCCGAGAAACTCATATCGATCCCTGTTTCGGCAGATGGAGCGTTATGGAATGGGACGTGCCGCGTTTGTGCGCAAGCACCCGGAGCGTTTTACGATCGAAACAATAGTCCCGTCTCTGTTTGTTCTAACAATCGGAGCAGGAGTGCTCGCTGCAACCGCCTCGACCCTATTCCGATTGTTGTTGATGTTGGTTGCCGGAATTTACGGGGTTGCTTTGATTGCGGAGGGAATCCGGATTTATTACAAAACGCGCGATGTCGTGGCTTGCCGTATTCCATTGATCATTGCTGTTGTTCACGTCGGGTTGGGAGTTGGATTTATTCGTGGGTTTTTTCGCCGAAACTGCAATACACGGATCGCCGAGAATGGAATTCGCAATGAGCGAACGTAAGAAAAAAAAGGTTGTATTTTTGATCGACTGTCTCTATGGAGACGCCGGTGGTGGCAGTGAGCGTCAGTTCCTGCAAACCTACGCACAATACGAGGCCATCGGCATTGACCCATACGTGGTTTTTTTAAAGGACAGAAAAGTCCATCCTTCGATAAGATGGCTGCGGCCACCGCTTACCCTTGGCTTGGAATCGTTCGCTCATCCACAGGCAATTGTTTCGCTCTACCGGTTATGGCGTTTCCTTCGTCGAGAGCATATCGAAATTGTTCACACCCTGTTTGACGATGCCACCATCTTGGGCGCTCTGCTGAAACGCTTTTGCCCCAAGATTACCTTGATTGGAAGTCAGCGGAATCTCGGCTATGCGAGGCGGTGGCCAAAATCGGTATTGGCAGGAATGGCGCTTCGGACGGCCGATCTGGTTGTCGTAAATGCCAGCATCATTCGTGATTTCGTGATAAAGGATTCTCGAGTTTCGCCGCGGCGGGTTATTGTGATCAACAATCTTTATGAACCGAAGGACTCTTCGTCCAGTGAAGCCGAAAGTATCGTGCGTGATTTGCGTCGACAGCACGACGTGCTCGTTCTAACGGTTGCCAATCTCCGTCCAATAAAAGGAATCGAGGATTTGATCGAGGCCGCGCGACAGACTCGCGATAACCCTCGTATTGGTTATGTGATCATCGGCGATGGTGAACTAAAGGGGCATTATAATAATTTGATTCAGGAGAAAGGACTGACCGATCAAGTTCATCTGCTGGGTTACCGAACCGATACAGATAGCTTCCTGCGCCATGTAGATATTGGCTTGCTGCCATCGCGTTCTGAAGGGCTATCTAACGCCCTGGTGGAATATATGTTTGCTGATCTGCCAATTATTGCGACGGATGTGGGCGGAAACCGGGAAGCGCTCGATGACGGCGCCAGCGGTCGTTTGGTCCCAGCGTGCAATCCACCGGTGTTGGCGCAGACGATTCTAGAATTTGCAAATAATCCGGAGGAAGCCAGAGCCCTTGGGAAGCGTGCCGGCGAATCTGCGCGCCGGCGTTATGACCGACAGCTCATTTTAAATGCATTTCGGTCACTCTACCTAACCGGATCGAATAGTTCGCAATGAGAAAGCGCTAACGTTACGACTCACTTGCTAGGCGATCGAGGCAAAACGTAATCCCTGATCAAGATAGCGAGGGATCAGAGATTCGAGCGCAGCACGCGTTACGGAAAATTCGTCGTGAAACAGCAGGATGTCACCTGGTTTCGGTGCGCGAAGGACATCGCAGATTTCCTTGGCGGAGGATGCGCAATAGTCTTTTGAATCCAGTGACCACATTATCACTCGGGCTTGCTGGCGCCAGGTGTAATAGACATAATTCGCGGTAAAATGGCCGAGCGGCGGGCGATAAAGAGTCGGCCGCCACGCCGGTAAAATCTCTCTAATCGCCCGATTGCAACGTGCCAGATCTTCAGCCAGCGCGCGTTGGCTGATGGCGCGATAATCATCGTGCAGGAATGAGTGATTTCCAATGGTGTGACCCGCGGCATTGATCGCGCGCAGTACGTCGGGATTTTCGGCTATGCGCTTTCCAAGAATAAAAAAGGTGGATTTAACCGAGTATTTTTCGAGCAGCTCCAGCACGCGAAGTGTGTGCCGGGTTGGGCCGTCATCGAATGTAAGATAGATAGTCGATGCATCGCGTGGAAGGCGATAGTCGATCGGCAATACCGCCGGCAGCAGCGTTCGCAATAGGTTTGTTGCCACAGTCCTGATCATTTGAGAGTTTTGCTCTTAAGTACCCGCCGCAATCGCGCTATCACCGATGGCTTCAATTTATTTAGTTGTCTGATCCGTTGCGCGGAAGAACGGCTAATCGGATGTCGCTGACGCATCAATGTTCTGGTTTGACGCAAGGCATCGGCAAAACCCTGCAACAGAGACCGAAGTCTAAAATGACGTAGTGCAAATATAGACAAGCTGGTCCATTCACGTGCGATCGTCGTAATCAGCAACGTCAAGGGATAGCAACGCAATGCTATCCAATAAATGTTGCGGGCATTGTAATAGAACTGTCGACCAGACTTGCGCCCCTCGTGTGCAACGGCGTGTTCAACGCGCACGCTCGGGAAATAGCAAATGGAAAAACCCGCGTCGATTATCCGGGCGGCAAGCTCAACGCCCTCCTGACCGATAAAGAGGTCTAACGGGTATGCTCCGAGTCGCCGCACGAGATCACCGCGGAACGCACAGGCACCTTCCGATATGTAAGTGGTATCGAAAAAGTGGTTCGCATACAACAACGGGTCACGGGGGTGGCACCAATCACTTAGATCGAGCGTCTTGTCTTCATAATAAATTTTGAAGTTGCAACAGGCAATATCTGGCTCGGCGGCGAAAATATTTTTCAATTGAAGCAATTCCCGCGGATCAGTCAATCGGACGTCATCGTCAATTGTAACGACAATGTCACCGCGTGAAGCTAACATACCGAGGGTGCGACCGACGGCACCGAGATTCTTCGCTGGGCGAATGACGTTAATTCTGGAACCGAACAAAGCGGTAGCTTCGGCGGCGAGACGGCCGGAACCACCGTTATCAACAACAATTATTTCATTGAAAATCTGCTGATCGGCAATCAGGGTCGCAAGCTGTGCCAGCAGGCGTTCTTCCCGGGCGTAAGTGACGATGACAAGAGAGATAGAGAGTTTGGAAGCGCCCATTATTATTGTCATGTCCCATTTGTCTTCCCTCGCAGTATACGAGATGCATCGCATGTCGGGGAAGGCCGCCCCATCATTGAGGGATCCAGTGGGGCATGAGATGGGAAGGAAAGGAAGAGAATTGCGCCGTTATGAATTTCGTTCTTAGTTGACTAAATACGTTTCTGCTTTTCTGGGGTGCATTTAAAATCTGAAATTCGAGGGCTCCAACGCAAAGAAATCAGGTTATTTGAGTACCGAAAGCAAACAATACCGAAGGTCGGATAAGTAGTGTTGAGTCAAAGACTTATCAAGTTGGAATAGGCCGTGTTTTGGTGGATGTTGTCTTGGTCTCAGCGTAAAATACGTCGACGCAGCAGGTGATAAGAAGAATTGTCGTCTGGAGAGTTCCAGGTGTTTTAAGTGTCACTAGGCGGACTGTCGTGAGTTCAAGAGGCGGGCAAAAAACGCATGTACTAATTTGTGCCAGTGATGCGTTGGTAATGACGGTCTGATGTGTAAAAAATCCTATCAATGAAATTAAGCAGAAACATAGCGTCCGGCTGGACTTATATAGCTATCAATACGGCAATCGTGTTGTTTATGACGCCGTTCATTATTCGATCGCTGGGTATGGCCGATTTTGGTGTCTGGGCGTTACTGTTCACTGTCCTTGGTTATCTCAAACTGCTGGATTTCGGGTCGCAGCAGGCGCAGGCGCGATTTTTATCGCGCGCGCTAGGCAAGAATGATTCGAATCATTTTCGCGACATTTTTTCAAACACCGCGATCCTCTTTTTTGTCATCGGCCTGCTGATCTTGATCGCGGTTTGGGTCATGGGCCAATTTGGTGCCAAGATCTTCAATATACCGGCTGATGAGCAAGAAACTTTCCGCGCCATTCTTTGGGTGATGGGCGCCGTTGTCGCAGTCGAGTTTATGACCAAGAGTTATGGCGGATCGTTGGCCGCGCGCGAGCGGCTGGACGTCATTAACCTTATTGAGATCGTCGGTGCCATCGTGCAGGCAGTATTCGTATTTAGCGTACTCAAGCTGAACTTGGGCCTGGTGGGGATGACCATCGGGGTGGCTTTGACGATGTTAATGAAAATTCTTGCTTATGTTGTTATAGGGCGTGCGTCATACCCGGCCGCCAGGATTTCGCTCAGACGCTACAACCCGAAAATCATGCGAGAACTTCTCGGGTATGGTTCGGTAAGTTACCTAATCATTGCGACAGATCTCATCAAGACCAATATCGGCATTCCCGTCATAGCCGCGTTTTTGACAACGACTGATGCCGCCTTTTATTCGATTGCGGCGCAATTCGTATTTTATTTCTATCTGATGGGCCGCAGCGTTAGCAGCGCTTTTATTCCGCGCATAAGTCGGCTTGAGGGGCAGGGAAACTGGGCCGAGTTGCGTGAACAGTTCCTGCTCGGCACGCGAATCATGGGCATGGCCACAATCTTCGTTGGCAGCAGCATGATGATATTCGGGGGTAAGTTTATCGAACTTTGGCTCGGCGTCGGGTTCGACGTAAGCTACTACGTGCTACTCCTTCTCGCGCCTGCTGCGATGTTGTCGCTGCTGCAATCGTTGTCCACAAGCTTTCTATTCGCTACTAGCAATCATGGTTTCTATGCCAAGATTAACGTAGCCGAATCAGTTTTGGCGGTCATTTTGGGTTTGTTGTTGGTGAAACCGTTAGGTCTATATGGCATGGCGCTGGGAGCACTGATACCGGCGGTAATCTTCCGTGTATTCGTGCAGCCCGTGGTTACTTGCCGGCTGGTTGGTATCTCGGTAACAGAGTATTTTCGCCGAGGTGTCCGTGATCAGCTGCTTTTCGGAGTGGTTTATGCGCTGCTTGCCTGGGTGAGTTTAGAATTTCTGTATGACCATATCCAATCGTTGTGGATGTTTTTGGCTGTAGCGTCTGGTTTTCTGGTTGTTGGTGGAGCGTTGGCATATACCATTTGTCTCACGAACGACGAACGGATAATGATACTAGTACAATCTCGAAAGTGGTTCCTCCGAGGCCAGCAGTCTACGTTATAGGGAAATGTACCATGTTAAAGATATCCGCCATCATTCCCGCTTACAACGCCGAGGCCTTTATTTTAGAGGCCATTCGGTCTATCGAAGCGCAGACCTATCCGATCGATGAAATCATCGTTGTCGATGACGGATCCAAAGACGGCACGGTCGCTAAGGTCGAGCAGTACGGATCAAAGCGCGTCAAGCTCGTCCGGAAACCCAATGGGGGTTCGGCCTCTGCGCGTAACCTCGGAATACAAGTTGCCTGTGGTGACGTCATCGCTTTTCTCGATGCTGATGACCAGTGGCTTCCGCAGAAGGTTGAAAAGCAAATCGAGCGTATGCAACAAACGGGGGCTGCGCTGGTTTATTGCGGCAAGGTCTGGGTTGATGAGCAAGGCCGGCCGATCGTCAACCGCGATCCGCAGGTGAGTTATCCTGAAGGAGAAATCCTGAAGGATCTCATTCAGGGAAACTACATCACCTCGACGAGTTGTGTGGTGGCGACACGGGAAAGTTTGGAGGCAGTCGATGGCTTTAATGAAATAAAGCATGTTGCGGGAGCGGAAGATCACGAACTTTGGTTGCGGATGGCCAAAAACTATCGCTTCGCCGCTACGAGAGAAGAGCTGGTGTTGTACCGTCGCCATAGTTCGAATATGACGAACAATCGGCAACATTATTATTCCTCTTCGGTAAGCGCGCTTGATCATTTTTGTGGGCAACTGAACGAGCAGGAAGCAACGAACGAGTTGCGAGTCCTCATAAACGCTCGTATCAAGAAATTGATTACAGGCGCGATTCTGGAAATGTTTTATCTAGGCCACTATGCCGACCAACGGAAGTTCGTGCGTATGGCAATCAAACGCAGATTGTTGTCATGGCGGCATATTGATGTTGTTCTCCTCAGTTTCCTTCCAGACCCGATGATTAGGCTTTTACGCAAGACAATGACAGGGCTGAGAGGGCCGGCGGTCGCATTGTTCTGTAGTACAGCAGCATGGCCGGAATGTGAAGGGGCGGCGATGATCCCATTCGAGGAGATTGGACATGGATGGGTCTCGTTGGTGTGCGTGATGTGGTATGTAAGGCAACTGCTTGTGATTGCTTCCTAATATGACAATCCGGGCCAGAAGACGTCAGTCTAAGTCCCGGTGCGCGCAAGTATGAAAGTCTCCGCCATCATTCCCGCTTACAACGCCGAGGCCTTTATTTTAGAGGCCATTCGGTCTATCGAAGCGCAGACCTATCCGATCGATGAAATCATCGTTGTCGATGACGGATCCAAAGACGGCACGGTCGCTAAGGTCGAGCAGTACGGATCAAAGCGCGTCAAGCTCGTCCGGAAACCCAATGGGGGTTCGGCCTCTGCGCGTAACCTCGGAATACAAGTTGCCTGTGGTGACGTCATCGCTTTTCTCGATGCTGATGACCAGTGGCTTCCGCAGAAGGTTGAAAAGCAAATCGAGCGTATGCAACAAACGGGGGCTGCGCTGGTTTATTGCGGCAAGGTCTGGGTTGATGAGCAAGGCCGGCCGATCGTCAACCGCGATCCGCAGGTGAGTTATCCTGAAGGAGAAATCCTGAAGGATCTCATTCAGGGAAACTACATCACCTCGACGAGTTGTGTGGTGGCGACACGGGAAAGCCTGGCGCAGGCCGGGGGTTTCGATGAAAGCGAGATCATGCGTAACGGACAGGACTACGAGCTCTGGCTTCGAATGACACGTACTGTTGAGGTTGCGGCAGTTGCCGAGGAGCTTGTGTTGTACCGTCGCCATAGCGCAAACGTCACCAACAACCGCGAAAACTATTACCTCGCCGCAATCTATGCGCTCGATAGCATCGAGCGCAAGGTACATAGGGAGAAAATCCACGAACCGTTACGAGTAATCGTGCGCGCACGCATCAAGGAACTGCTGACAGGCGGTATCCTGGAAATGTTCGAGGAGCACGACTATGTAGCCCAACGGCGATTTATACGACTGGCTTTGAGTCGGGCATTAGTGTCCTGGCAGCATTTGCATCTGCTCTTGCTGTGCCTATTGCCGGGGAGGGCCATCGATATCGCAAGACTCGCGAAGCGAGGTTTTCCGAGGTAGCCGAGAAATGCCTGCAATCATTGTCGGTTACATGTTCCTCTTTATCTTTCGGCCGTTCGAGGTATGGCCGCTATTGGCGGATCTGCATATCGAGCGGATTTATATGCTGTTCGCATTAACGGTGTTTGTCTTTACACAAAAAAATCGAGGTGTCACCGGCTCGCTCCATTACTACATCCTGGCTTTGTGCGTATTGATTGTATTAGCGCCTTTCTACAGTCCTTACCCATTGGTAACCGAGGGCCAGGCTGATGAATATCTGAAGTACATGGTATTTTACGTGATGCTTTTATTCGGCATCCGTTCCCGTGAAGAACTAGAAAAAGTCCTGCTTGGATTTCTCGCGGTAATGTTGATCTATGAAGGGAAGTCACTCTGGGAATTTCTGGTTAACGGGCGTCACATGTATCGCATGGGTATCGTCCGCCTGATCGGAATCGATGAAGCTTTTTCTGATCCCAATACGTTCTCGGCCTCTATTGCCTATGCGCTGCCGATCGCGTTTATGTTTTTGCGCTATCGTGCCCCGCTATATCCACGCTGGTGGATATTATGGGGCGTAGGGATACTCTTGGTTGTGTCGGTTACGTGTTTTGTATTCACCGGTTCGCGCTCAGGGCAATTGACATTATTGTTTCTCTTGCTAATGGAATGGTTTCGAGAAAAGCGAAAAATACTGATGGCAGTCGCTTTCGCCGGAGTCCTGGCGGTTGTATGGAATTATATGCCGATGGCGTACCAGAACCGGTTCGAGAGTATATGGAATCCCACTGTAACGGATCCTACAGCTCAGGAGAGCGCCGAGGGACGCGTAGAGGGTATTAAAGACGGCTATGCGTTGTTGCAGCTGCGGCCGTTGTTTGGATTCGGTGCAGGTAGTTTTGGTGAGGCCCGCGGTTTAGTCGGAAAGTTGGAAGGGCTCGCAGCGCATAATCTTTATGGGCAAGTAATGGGTGATCTCGGGCTTGTTGGAACGTTTCTGTTCGTCATGATTTGCATAACGTTGGTAAAACAATCACTGAAACTGCGCCGAGAAAATATTCCGCCACCGGGTGAGCCGCCAAATTTCAATAGTCTGCTTGCCGTCGCGATATTACAAACGATGATTTTACTTCTGTTCGATGGAAATTTTGGACACAATCTGTACCGTCATACGTGGTTGTGGATTTCCGCGTTCATTATGCTGGCAATGCATTTTCACCGGCAGTCCCAACTGGAAGCGGTAAACGGTGCTACCGAGAGAGAGGAATTGAGGATGGCACAATGAGGTTGTATGCAAACGCCGTACGCTACCTGATTGCCCCGCTGTGGGCGATGAAGGAACGCAGCCCCTACCTTTCGACGTATCGGAAACTCAAGAAGAGCCAATATTATCCGATCGAGCAGTTGCGCGATGTACAGTGGCAGAAGGCGAAAGACACAATTCGCTACGCCTATGATCGCTCTCCGTATTATCGAAACCGCTTTGACGCGATCGGTCTGTTGCCGGACGACATTCGCTCGCTGGAAGACATGCATCACATACCGCTGCTTACAAAACAGCACTTACGCGAGCACTTCAATGAGCTGATCGCGATGCGTACGGATCAACAGGGTGTCTTTGTCAAAACCACATCTGGCTCTACCGGGACGAACGTCAAGGTTCTGCTGGACGAAGCAAGTGGTCAATTCAAGCGCGCATGCACATTGCGAGCGGACGAATGGAGTGGATGGCGTTTGGGTGGGAAAGTCGCTGCCATTTGGGGAAATCCGGAGCACAAGAAGTCTTTCCGTGGGCGCGTACGCAATCTGTTGCTTGAGCGGCGTATGTATCTCGATACGTTGGAGATGACACAGAAGGATATGCGCACCTATGCGCTGGCAATGGTGCGATGGAAACCGGAACAGATTTTCGGCCACGCGCACTCGGTTTTTCTCTTTGCCAAGCTCGTCCAGAGCATGGGAATTACCGACATTCGTCCGCGAGGTATTATTACGACGGCAATGGTACTGCATGACGAGGAACGCCGTTTGATCGAGGAGGCTTTTTCTTGCAAGGTCACCAATCGTTATGGATGTGAGGAAGTGAGCTTGATCGCGTGCGAATGCGATGCTCATGAGGGATTGCACATCAATGCGGAATCTCTGTACGTCGAGTTCGCCAAGCCGTCGCAAGATGCGGAAGCGGATGGAGCAGGCTCGATTCTGGTGACGGATCTTACTAACCGCGCGATGCCGATTCTTCGATATGAGGTGGGTGACGCAGGGGTCCCCGGCGACCAACGGTGCAGTTGTGGTAGGACGCTGCCGTTAATCAAACGTATTGATGGGCGAATTGCTGACTACGTCTATACCCCAGAAGGAAAGCTGATTTCCGGAATCTCATTGACGGAAAACTTCGCCGGTCTTGTAGCGGGGATTGGGCAATTGCAAATTGTCCAGGACAGGATCGATCACGTGTTATTCCGAATAGTGCGCGACACCAATTTCAGCGACGAATCACTCGTGCGCATCAAGCAGCTTGTCGATATGCGTTTTGGCCAGAAGATGACCTACTCAATCGAGTATGTGGATGAGATCAAGAAAGAACGCTCAGGAAAATACCGCTTTTGTATTTCAAAAATCGGGAACCCGCTGGCGCAGGCGTATTCCTAATATGGTCGTTGCGATTGGCCAGTTGCTGAAACGTGGACATCATGGATTCGTAAGACGTCGCAGGGGATAGGCGAGATGCAGCCAAGCGATCCCCTTGAGACTCTTCCAGTGCCAGGGCCGTATATGCAGCGAGCGAATATATTTGTCCAGTGCTTCTCGATAGTTTCGGGAGCGAAGAGTGTAGGCCCAGTTGGAGTAAGTATCGGCGTAGGCGCGGCGTACCAGCGCAGGTGGAATTTTATTTCCATCGGCTGAGCCAATGAAGCGGTCCATCAAACGCAACGCGGATTCGAACACTTGGTCCTTATTTGCGGACATATTACCGTGACCGAGTCTGTAATGGACCAATGGAGCAGGTACGTAGTCGAAGCGACAACGCGTTGCACAGCGCAGCCACAGATCGTAATCTGGCCCCATGACTATTTGATTATCCATTCCTCCTACCGCCTTCCACAGGCTGCGTCGGATGACCGAACTGGAAAAGCATATGAAATTATCCAGGAAGATCTGTTGTAACACTTCGCCGCGATATAACGGGCGGTTGTCTTCGAGCGCCAGATCTCGTCCTTCAGGGTCAACCCAATAACGCCCGGAAAAAACGACGCCAATACCCGGATTTGAGAAGAGTGGTATCTGCTGCGCTAGTTTGGTCGGTTCCCAGTAATCGTCAGCATCGAGAAAAGCGATGAGTTCAGCGGTGGCTTGGTTGGCCCCGTGGTTTTTTGCATTACTATGACCGCCATTGGGAATCCGAAGGTAACGTATCCGGTCACCGAAGGAGGCAAGTACCTCAGGAGTGTTATCGGTAGAGCCATCATCGACTACGATCACCTCTTTCGGCGGACGTGTTTGATTGAGGCAGGACTCCACGGCCTTGCCGACGAAGCGGCCGTAGTTATAGGCCGCGATTACAACTGATACGTCCACGATGTTATCTCCCAAGTCCGATATCCGGTTCGAGTATTGCGAAAATTCACGGAGATTCTTGCCTCTCTCTGTAATGACTGTCAACCAATTTCATCTCTAATTCCGGTTAGGAAATGACTTTGCCGAAAGATCGGCTATGCATGAGTTATTTTATAACCCCGCAGTTTATAATATCGCGGTATAACTTAAAAAGTTTTACAGGAATAAGGACAGTGGTCGCCCAGTAATGCAGGTCTCCGCCAGGAGTACGTGATGGGCATTACCACTGACGTCTGGGTTCCGGTAGCAGGGAGATATTGCCAAATGAAGATATTGGTCGTTGGGGGCGCCGGCTATATCGGGTCTCACATGGTAAAACTGCTGCTTTCCGCAGGGCACGATGTTTCGGTATTGGATAATCTTTCTTCAGGGCGTCGCGAAGCGGTTTTGGGAGCAGATTTTTTCCAAGGGGATATTGCTGATATGCCGCTGTTGGAACGTCTGTTCTCGCGGCATCGATTCGATGGGGTAATGCATTTCGCTTCATTTATTCAGGTGGGTGAGTCGGTTCAGCATCCAATGAAATATTACCGCAATAATTTCGCCAATACGCTGACTCTCATGGATGCCATGGTGGCAAATGGCATAACCCATTTTATATTTTCATCGACAGCCGCGATATTTGGTGAGCCGCAATACGTTCCGATAAACGAAGATCATCCTCGCCGGCCGACTAATCCGTATGGTCGAACTAAGCTGATGGTTGAAGAAGCGCTAGCCGATTATGAGCGTGCATACGGGTTCAAATCGGTCTGTTTGCGTTATTTCAATGCCGCGGGTGCCGATCCGGCGGGTCAACTCGGGGAATGTCATGACCCAGAGACTCATCTTATTCCGCTTCTGCTTCAAGTCGCGTCAGGGCGCCGGGATCATATGCAGATATTCGGGCGTGATTACGATACGCCTGATGGCACGTGTATTCGCGATTACATCCATGTAGAGGACCTTTGTCAGGCCCATTTATTGGCACTGGGCCATCTTATGAGTACTGGAAAGAGCGACGCTTTCAATCTTGGAAACGGCCTCGGTTTTTCGGTGCAGGAGGTGGTCGATGCAGTTGAACATGTAACCAGGAAAAAACTGCACGTCCGCGATGCTCCACGGCGTGCCGGTGATCCGGCGAGATTGGTGGCAGATTCGGCGCGCATGCGCCAGACGCTGGGCTGGACATCAAAATACACCGATCTGAATACAATCATTACGCATGCCTGGGCGTGGGAGAAAAAACAATCGAGCAAATAAAAAAACCGCCAGCCCTCTCAGGCTGGCGGTTTCGTTTACTGCCGTGAAGCCCTCTAGGCGCCTGTTCTACGGGTAGGTCGCACTCAGTACGCCGATAAAGGTCTCTGAGTTGCGCAGCGTGACACTGGTCACCGCTGTCGAGGAGATGTTGCCGTTGGCATCCACCGGGTAATAGTTGCCGCCGAGGTTGTAGACGCCGCTGTCGGTGTAGTTATCGCCCGAGCTCGTGCGGAAGCGCACCAGCACCACACCGTTCTGGAAATTGCGGCGATAGGTATGGCTATCCACGGCGCTCTTGTCGCCCGAGGCATTGCCGATTGGCGCACCCATGGCCCCGATCCAGTCGCCGGTCAGCGGTTGATCGTTGTAATTGGAGCCATCGTAGTGGATGTACGAACGCGACCACTGGTAGAGCAGGTGCGTGCCCAGGGCGAACATCTTCACCCGATCGCTGTTGGTGGCCACATCGGAGCCATTGCCGGCGTACAGCCACCACATGATATAGAGATTATTGGCCGGGCTGCCTTTTTTGGTCCAGATCTCATAGAGGCCACCGTAATTGTCCTCGAGGTCACCGAGCAGATTCGTGAAGGAGTAGCGAAACTCCTGCAGTGCCCCGCGCGCGACCACGAACGCCGCGGCATACTCCTTCGTGAGCGGCGTGCTGTTCACCTGGGTCACGCCGATCTGCCAGAACCAGGGCGCGTCATGGAGGGTACGCGTGCCGTAGTTGCCGGTGTTGTGTACCAGATAGAGGTCCGAGGCGATCTGCTGATCCAGCATCAGCTTCATCGCATTGCAGTTTGTCTCCATCAGCAAGCCGGATTCGAGACTGACCGAGCCGACAAAGCCGCCCTCGGCCGAGCCCGAGACCAGAGTCCCGGAGTATCCGCAGCCGCGGTCTTCGTTGTCGATGAAAAATCCGGACCATCCGTTGGCTCGCAGTTTCGTGACCTCATCCTGCATGTAGTTGACCAGGCGCTGGCGTGCGGTCGGGGTGGAGTAGTCGGTCTGCCAGCGATTGCCCTGGCGGTAACTCCAGACGCGATCGCCGGCGGCGAGATTAATCGTCTGACCATCAATGCTCTGAACAGCGGTGGTGAGAGCATTGAGGGAAAACATATCCGCACCCCCATGGCTCTGGGCATATTGGTAGAGGCTGTCGTCCTGGGTGAAATTCGAGGTGTTGACGTAGCTCAGCAGAATGACGTTCGGATTCGCCGCCTTGATCACACTACCGCAGACCTGGCTCGCGGAACCGAGAATGACCCCAAAACGCTTTCCCATCTCGGTGCATTCGGCGCTGGAATAGGTGGGGGAGCGTCCATAGGCCAGTGCCGCCGCGCGTATATACGCGTTGCTCACGCTCACGGACCCGGTGTTATAGGTCACGGTAAGGGTCGTGGTGCCGGTGTTGCCAGCGGCATCCGAGGCCGTCACCGTAATCACGTTGCTGCCGGTGGACAGCGAAATGCTGCTGGCTGACCAACTGGAGGTGCCGCTTGCGGTACCGCTGCCGCCCCGGTTGTTGGACCAGGTGACGCGGGTGACGCCGACAGCATCCGAAGCGGTGCCGCTCAACGTAACGGTGGCATTCGGCGTTGTGTACGTGGAACCGGAAGTGGGGCTAACGATAGTGATCGCGGGTGCGGTGGTATCGTTACCGGTGAACGTTGCCGTTACATTTCTGACAGCCGACATTGCGACCGTGCAGCTACCCGTGCCGGGGCACGAGATACCGCTACCACCCCAGCTGCTGAACGTGGCGCCGCTAGAAGTGCTGGCCGTTAACGTCACGGACGTTCCACTTGCATAGTTTTCAGTGCAATCGCTACCGCAGGAGATACCGGCAGGGGAACTGCTGACAGTTCCGGAGCCGGTTACGCTGACTGTTAGTGCGTAAGTTGGCAGAGCACTGAAGGTAGCCGTCACGTTGCGCGCGGCGCTCATTGAGATCGTGCAGCTTCCCGTACTGGCGCAAGACACACCGCTACCACTCCAGCCGCTGAAGCTATATCCCGAGGCTGCTGTTGCCGTGAGGATGACCGATGCGCCGTTGCTGAAACTGGCGCTACACGTGCTGCCGCAGGAGATTCCAGCGGGGGAACTCGTAACGGAGCCCGAACCGCTGACGCTTACCGCTAGCGTATAGATGGTTGGGGAAAAGGTCGCCGTTACCGTGCGCGCCGCGGTCATTGAAACAGTGCAACCGCCGGTTCCGGTACAGCCACCGCCGCTCCAGCCACTGAAGCCATAGCCGGAGGCGGGTGTTGCCGTTAACGCTACCGATGCGCCACTGGTATAGCTTGCACTGCAGACGCTGCCACAAGAAATACCCGCCGGTGAACTAGCAACAGTGCCTGATCCGGACAGGGTAACCTGAAGCGGATACATGGTGGCCGAAACTGCGCTGAATGTGGCTGTTATATTTTGTGCGACGGTCATCGTAACGGTACACGGACCGGTACTGGCACAGGAAATCCCGCTGCCGCTCCAGCCGCTGAAGGTGTAACCGGAAGCGGGCGTGGCACTGAGAGTAACGGCGGTGCCGTTACTGAAATTGTTCGCGCAACTGGTGCCGCAATTGATTCCGCTGGGTGAGCTGGTCACGGTACCGGAACCGGTGACAGTGACGGTCAGGGCTCGGGATTTTCGATTGAATGTCGCCGTTGCCCTTCTGGCGGCGGTCATTGGCATTACACAGCTTGCGGAATCAGGACAGGAAACGCCGCTGGCGCTCCAACCGCCAAAATCAAAATCGCTGTCGGGAATGGCAGTGAGCGTGACATTGGTGCCGCCAGGATAATTTGCGGTACAGTTACTACCACAGGAGATACCCGCAGGAGAGCTGGTCACTGAACCCGAACCCGCGAGATCTATCGCGAGTGGGTAATTGGCCGAAGTATTACTGCTTACTGTTTCTGATTCGCCTCCGCCGCCACAACCGGCGCTGAGTACTATCAGAATTATCGGCAGACGAGTGATGGCCGATAACGATAACCGAACAGATAATATTTTTTCGAATCTCTGTACAGCTAATAATAATTTCTTCCGTAGCATGAGTCCCTCGTTACAACTCGAGACACCCCTGTCCCCGATCACAAAGATAGAGGATTGATACGTAATTTGTCTGGAAGCCTCAGATTGACGGCAGATCAGAATTGACTAGCGACATTCCGGCAGATTGACGGCAGATGAGCATTGACCAGCGGAACATAACGATGAGTGTTTTTCAGCAATATCACACTGGGCGTTTAAATCGAGCAAATAAAAAAACCGCCAGCCCTCTCAGGCTGGCGGTTTCGTTTACTGCCGTGAAGCCCTCTAGGCGCCTGTTCTACGGGTAGGTCGCACTCAGTACGCCGATAAAGGTCTCTGAGTTGCGCAGCGTGACACTGGTCACCGCTGTCGAGGAGATGTTGCCGTTGGCATCCACCGGGTAATAGTTGCCGCCGAGGTTGTAGACGCCGCTGTCGGTGTAGTTATCGCCCGAGCTCGTGCGGAAGCGCACCAGCACCACACCGTTCTGGAAATTGCGGCGATAGGTATGGCTATCCACGGCGCTCTTGTCGCCCGAGGCATTGCCGATTGGCGCACCCATGGCCCCGATCCAGTCGCCGGTCAGCGGTTGATCGTTGTAATTGGAGCCATCGTAGTGGATGTACGAACGCGACCACTGGTAGAGCAGGTGCGTGCCCAGGGCGAACATCTTCACCCGATCGCTGTTGGTGGCCACATCGGAGCCATTGCCGGCGTACAGCCACCACATGATATAGAGATTATTGGCCGGGCTGCCTTTTTTGGTCCAGATCTCATAGAGGCCACCGTAATTGTCCTCGAGGTCACCGAGCAGATTCGTGAAGGAGTAGCGAAACTCCTGCAGTGCCCCGCGCGCGACCACGAACGCCGCGGCATACTCCTTCGTGAGCGGCGTGCTGTTCACCTGGGTCACGCCGATCTGCCAGAACCAGGGCGCGTCATGGAGGGTACGCGTGCCGTAGTTGCCGGTGTTGTGTACCAGATAGAGGTCCGAGGCGATCTGCTGATCCAGCATCAGCTTCATCGCATTGCAGTTTGTCTCCATCAGCAAGCCGGATTCGAGACTGACCGAGCCGACAAAGCCGCCCTCGGCCGAGCCCGAGACCAGAGTCCCGGAGTATCCGCAGCCGCGGTCTTCGTTGTCGATGAAAAATCCGGACCATCCGTTGGCTCGCAGTTTCGTGACCTCATCCTGCATGTAGTTGACCAGGCGCTGGCGTGCGGTCGGGGTGGAGTAGTCGGTCTGCCAGCGATTGCCCTGGCGGTAACTCCAGACGCGATCGCCGGCGGCGAGATTAATCGTCTGACCATCAATGCTCTGAACAGCGGTGGTGAGAGCATTGAGGGAAAACATATCCGCACCCCCATGGCTCTGGGCATATTGGTAGAGGCTGTCGTCCTGGGTGAAATTCGAGGTGTTGACGTAGCTCAGCAGAATGACGTTCGGATTCGCCGCCTTGATCACACTACCGCAGACCTGGCTCGCGGAACCGAGAATGACCCCAAAACGCTTTCCCATCTCGGTGCATTCGGCGCTGGAATAGGTGGGGGAGCGTCCATAGGCCAGTGCCGCCGCGCGTATATACGCGTTGCTCACGCTCACGGACCCGGTGTTATAGGTCACGGTAAGGGTCGTGGTGCCGGTGTTGCCAGCGGCATCCGAGGCCGTCACCGTAATCACGTTGCTGCCGGTGGACAGCGAAATGCTGCTGGCTGACCAACTGGAGGTGCCGCTTGCGGTACCGCTGCCGCCCCGGTTGTTGGACCAGGTGACGCGGGTGACGCCGACATCGTCGGAGGCGGTGCCAGAAAGACTTACCGTCGAGTTGGGCGCGGTGTAGCTGCTGCTGGACGTCGGAGACGTAATGGATGCCGTCGGTGACCCCGGGCTTGGAGCCGGCGAGGGAGCCGGGCTGCCAGACGAAGGTGGGGTCGAGCTAGATCCGTTTCCGGTCGCCTCGGCACCACCGCCGCAGGCTGCCACTGACATGGCAATTAGAAGTCCAAAGGCACCGTATAAAAGTGACCTGGAAGTAACCTGATTGTGTTGACAGTTTAGAAGCATCCGTCTCATCCTTATCCTTTGATCGAGACCCGCACTTTAGAAGTCCCGTCTGCTTGGCAGACAGTGATTTGAAATCGAAAGTGGGGCTGTCCTAAGAAATCTATCAGCTGGATTGGTACATGCAATTAAAATAGAATCCGTGGCCGATATATGGGGCGCTACCTCGGATAAGTGGTAAGCGTCGAAGCAAATCCATAAAATCACCCTGATTTATCGTTATTTGCGTGCGTCTTTCCCTGAACCGATCCTCATCAATTCACATCAGTCATTCATCGATTCGGCAACCCCATCCCTTTACGTTGGGCGAGTATCGCATCAATGCGCGGATGGCAGAAGTGTATTCAGCGGATAAAAACTCGGAGAGGGTCATGCTTTTGGTAAATGTTCTGGCGCGAGTGTTGATCAGTTTTTTGGTTTTGATAGCGGCTCTTGGGGTCGGCTTTTGGCCATCACCGACACACGCGGATACGTATCCCGACCTTAACATCGCTGCCCTGGCTTATGGACGCGACCAATCTTTCAGTCCTGCGGAGTGCGCGGAAATGGGCAGGAAGTTTGACGTCCTCCTGGAGGGCAGGGAATGTTACTCGATTATCAAATCAATCAATCCGGCATCGGTTATCCTCGCTTATATCAATAGCTCCAACTGCACCAAGGGCGACGATGTTTGCAATTATCTGGAAAGCTTGGAGCACCCCGAAGACTACTTTCTGAATTTTACTTCTGATGGCGTGCAGCAAATTGACGATAAAAAAATAAAACGAAATAAAGGGCAGCGAGTGTGTGCGTATGGCGCCGGTTGTACCGACGGGGTTAAAGGAACTCGTTGGACAACGGACTATATCTCGGAACAGTCGAGAAACGTGATCGCTGGCTTTCTGCTGAACAAGAAGAACCTGCCAAAAAACGCGGATGGTTGGTTTGTCGACAATATGGATCGGGGATGTTCTTACTCGGGCCGAGTCGCGTCCGGGACCGTTGAGTATTCTCTGGAAAATGACAACAATGGCTCGCTTGACGCAAGTCCACGGATGGAACAGAGCTGCAACAAGCTGCGCAAGCAGGTCATGGACGGTGCCGGCCTCGATCTCTATATCGTGGACAACATATCAAATTGGGGTATTACTACTTGCGGTGGCACATACTGGTGGCAAGTATGTACCAATGAGCATGGGAAATTGTCCCGCAAGTATGCCGAGGGGGTGCTCGTCACACCGGGTGTGCTCCAGGAATTCTTTTACCGCATCACCGGTAATTACGAAGATTTCGCCACGCACTATGATGGTTTGCGTGAGATATGGAATTACCGCGGGAAGAAAAAAAATAATCTGTTCATCATGTGGTATATCGCTGCCGGCGTTGGCGATATCCCGGCGAATAGCGATCGTGTCAAAATGTTTGCGCTTGGCACGCATCTCCTATTCCAGTTCCCGGCCGCCTACATTCGGTACGACGGTCAGAATCGCAACAACACGCCTTTAATCGGCGACTGGTTTGATGCTATGGGCGCACCTTTTGGAAAAGCCAAGGGCGAACGCATCGCGATCGAAGCCGGGCGAGTGTACAGGCGCCAATTTGACAATTCAATCGTCGTCGTGCGCTTTCGTAAAGGTTGGAACGACAACTATACGAATGAAGGGATTTACGATCTGGGAGGAGATTATTTTCCGCTCAAGGCCGATGGCTCTTTCGCGGAGAGCGCGGTCAGTAAGATCACCCTTCGCAATTCAGAAGCGTTTATAGGCATCAAAAATAAACCGTAAGTATCGGTCGTGTAAAAGATGGCGGTTACCGCCCTGTTTATCCGACCGCGAGTTAAAGGCGCCAAACGCAGAGACCCGCGGCACGCAACGCGTCAGAATTGAATTGTGATTTTACGTCAATAAAGCAACCGTTCGGCACGATTTTTTTTGAGAAATCGGAAACATCTCGACTTAGTAAGTCACGATGCGGGACCGCGGCCACAACCGCATCCGCTACGGGCAATTGATCCCAGGAGACGAGTTCAATCTTGTATTCGTGTTGCGCGTCCGCCGGTGACGCAACCGGATCATGTACGAACACATTGACGCCGTAGGAGCGCAATTCGTTGATGACATCGATGACGTGGGAATTGCGCAGATCCGGCACGTTTTCCTTGAATGTAAGACCGAGCACGTTAATTTTGGCACCTTTTACAGGGCTGCCACTGCGGATCATTTCCTTGATCGTTTGTTCGGCAATATATTTCCCCATGTTGTCATTGATGCGCCGTCCCGCGAGGATTACCTCAGGGTGGTAGCCGAGCATTTCCGCCTTGTGCGTCAGATAGTAGGGATCTACGCCAATACAATGGCCGCCGACAAGGCCCGGACGAAACGGTAGGAAATTCCACTTTGTGCCCGCTGCCTGTAGAACCTCAAGTGTATCGATTCCGAGTTTGTTAAAAATGAGCGCCAACTCGTTCATGAGCGCGATGTTCAGATCGCGCTGGGTATTTTCGATTACCTTTGCCGCTTCCGCGACGGCAATGCTCGAGGCACGAAACACACCTGCTGTCACTACTGCGCTATAAAGTTTTGCGACTGCCTCAAGAGTGTTCGCATCGTCGCCCGAAACCACTTTTACAATCCGGGTCAGGGTATGTTCTTTGTCTCCCGGATTGATTCGTTCCGGCGAATACCCGATATGGAAGTCTTTTTTCCATTTCATGCCGGAGAATTTTTCCAGCACCGGGATACACACCTCTTCGGTAGCGCCCGGATAGACGGTGGATTCGTATATTACTGTTGCGCCACGCTTCATGTTTGCGCCGACGAGTTCGCTCGCTCCGACGAGGGGCGTGAAATCCGGCAGGCGTGCCGCATCAACCGGGGTCGGAACGGCAACGACTATAAAATCAGCATTTGCCAGCGCTTTGGGATCGGTTGTTACCGTTAATTTTTGGGCGGCACGCAGTTCATCAGAGGACACTTCGCCGGTGGGGTCAATGTGCTTGCGATAATGGGCCACCTTATCGGCGTTGAGATCGAATCCGACAGTGGTAAATTTTTTGCCGAACTCGACGGCAAGAGGCAGACCGACGTAGCCGAGTCCGACGACGGCAACGATGTGCATTGAAAAGGCTCCCTTTTATGGTTGTTTCGACAAAGCGAACGGCGTAGTTTACTTGAGCCACGTTGCTTCTCCAAGTACGTGGCTTTTTTGGAGTAACGAGGAAGGTTCTGTGTATTTGGCTAAATCACTGTCTCGGTTTGTGTTCAATGCGGCATAATGCCAGCACGCGCTGCGCGTATCGGCCGCCAAAGGCCGGTGGGTATCACAATATGAAGAACGTATGAATATCCTCGTCACCGGCGGTGCCGGATTCATAGGATCACACGTAGTAGACAAACTGATTGCTCAGGGCGATCACGTGCGCGTGTTAGATAATCTTTCAACCGGTAAACGCGGCAATTTGCCCGAGACCGGGATTGAATTCGTTTGCGGTGATATTCGTGACTTCGCGACCGTGGAAAAGTCTGTTCAGGGGATGGACGCCATCTTCCATCTCGCTGCTGTTGCCTCAGTTCAGGCGAGCGTGGACGATCCGATGGGCACACACGCGACGAATCTGATTGGAACGCTGCATTTGCTTGAAGCCGCGCGACGACTGCGGGTACGACGAGTGGTCTATGCCAGTTCCGCGGCGGTTTATGGCGATACACAACGTCTGCCGGTTCCGGAAGCGTGTATGCCGAATCCGCTGTCGCCTTATGCTGCCGATAAGCTCGCGGGCGAGCACTATCTGAGTTTCTACGGAAACAAGTTCGGAATCGAGGGCACAGGGTTTCGTTTTTTCAATATTTATGGCCCACGCCAGGATCCATCATCACCGTATTCAGGTGTAATTAGTATTTTCGTCGAGCGTCTGCGCACCGCTGCACCAGTGACGATTTTCGGTGATGGCCATCAAACACGGGATTTCGTTTACGTTGGCGATCTGGCACAGGTGTTGTTGCAGTCGTTAAGCACCGAGAGCACGGTGGGCAAAATCATGAATGTGGGAAGAGGGAAGGAGTGCTCATTGATCGAATTGATCGAAGTGCTCGAGCGCTTGACTGGCCGCAACTTAACCCGCCGACATGATCCATCGCGAGTCGGTGATATTGTGCGGTCCTGTGCGGATGTCAGCCAGTTACGAGCCAATCTTGGTTTTGTTCCAGCAACGTCTCTTGATGACGGACTCGCCCAGTTGTTGTCGGATATTGGCATAACCGCTTAACTCAGTTAGTTATCACGTCGATTCAAAAACCACTCGCGTGAACCTGCGAGTCGTTCAGTGACGGGTGAGCACCGATCGGATTCGATTTAGATGAAAGCGCCACGCGTATCGTTCCGGATAGTCAGGTGGAAATAACAGATTCCAGGGGAGAGCGGCAAGGTTCGCAAGTGGATGCCACGGCCGTAGTAGTGTGTTCCACACTATCTTGACGTTCCACGAAGTAAAAGGGCGGGAAAATGATTGAGGGCTCAGCAGAAAACGACTTATAAGCTGATGCCGAATCGCGGTTATCAGCGGACTCGGCGCCGGTTGGGAGCGTTTTAAACGGTGCATGACATCGTCGGGTATGGCAATGAGATCGTAATGTGTCAGATAGCTTAAAAGAAGATGTGTGTGGACGGCAGCTACGTTGCCATCAAGACTCGACATCAGCAGGTCCCAGTCGAGAGTGCCACCGTATTTGCGAAGCAGCAGAATCAGATCGATAAATGCGGTGGGTTCTCGCGAAAAGGTCAGATGTTCCGCCATATGGGAACAGATATAGGGAAGTTGTAACTCCGGCCGCAGCCGATAAACTTCACGATTGTCGATGACTGTCGCTATACGATTACGGCCAACGAAGTCGTTAGAAAAAATTGAGTCGCGGCCCACCATGGTGATCAAAGGGAAGAGTGTCTTGTGCACTTCAATACACACTGGAAACTCGCGGTGGAAAAACGGCATACTATGATGGTGGGTTGCGTAGAATTCTGGTGAGAACTCGGATCGTTGCAGGTAGCCGAGTTCTCGCAGTGATTGTTCCAGCTTATGTTGATGATCAACATCGACTAGAAGGTCGATATCCCCCATCGGTCGTAGGTGAGGTCTTTCGTAAATATCCTGACAGACTGAAATTCCCTTCAACAGAGTGACGGACGGTGAATAGGCGCGTGTTGCGTCGAGCACTTGCGCCAGGGCATCCAACAGCGTTCCGTTGACAACCCGTGCGGTGAGATCAGCGGCACGGAGAGCGGATCGTTGTGTGGTCGTTTGTGGTCGCGGAGAAGATAGCGCTGTCGCCCGATGGAGCAGAGGGCCCAGGCCCCGGTCGAGAATCCACGAAATTTCAGAATCAGAAAAGACCGTTGGATCGAGATCTTGTCGATCCTGTGCGATGGCGCGAAGCAAACTCAGAATAGCTGGAGCTCGCATTTTGTGTCGTTGGGCTAAAAACAGTATAGGTAATCGTTGCTCACCAGCTTAACATATTGTGCGACGGCGCTATTTAAGACCGGTTCCCGGAGCATGAAGGAATTAAGCGGCCGTGGTTATAAGAAATCGATGGCGTGAATTCCGCTGTCGGATATTCAAGGAACTGGCGCGGGACTTCCACCAAATGTTAGGCGTGTTTCGAAACTGAACGCCCGCCGTCCATCGAGTTGAGGTGGACCGAGATTGTTTAATATCGGATCGAGCGCTGGTTGCGGTGTTGTCGGCGCCACAGTTCCTTGCACTCGCAGCATCCCGTCCCCGAATATTCGCCACTCTCCGTCAGCAGTAACTTGCAGTATTCCCTGCAGGGTTTCGATACGGAAGATAGCGTGCTTTCCCTGCCCGTTCATATGCAATTTGTAGTCGCTTGTTTGCGTGACCGGCAACAGTTGACTGGCGGCGCCTTCCCAGATCAGGTCGGCAGAACCACGTAATTCGTTTTTGCGTAATTCAAGCGTGGAAATATTCAATCGTACTCGACCAGTCGGTCCGAAGGCCGCTGTCATGGGGTACATCAGTGTCACCATGCGTACGGGTGCGAAGCCAGAGACATTACGCAATGTGTAATGGTTGAAGCCGACGCTCGTCATACCGCGTATTTCCGCTTCTTCGCCGGCGAGTTCCAGGTCCGCGACCACCGATCCTGCAAGCAGATGCCATGGGTGGACCGCCCACTGTATTTGTCCAAGAGGTTGTGGGCCGGTCTGGTGGTTCAGCACGAGTGTGCCGCTGCCGCGCCATAACGTTCCGTTGGGCTGTTGCAGTGCGATCGTGTTATGGCTGAGCATCGCGACAAATCGAGCGAAGTGATATGCCGGGGCAAAAACAATCATGAACGAGAGGTACAGTATCAGGCCCAGGATGCCGAGACCCAGCCACTGCCAGACACGACGTGTCATGCGCCGCCGGTGCGTAGCCGTAAACGCGCGTTCACCAATCCAGGTGTGGGGTGCGCTTCAATTGTGGCTTCTTCGATGACCAGTCCTTGCGCGGCCTGCAATTCCGAGATCCACGTAATCAGCGCGTTGAAGGGTGCCGCCTCGAGTGTCACGCGTGCGCCAGTCGCGCCTTCGGATTCCAGTTTGGAAATAAACGCCCGTACGCCATGCGTGGTAGCGGATTGATCAAGCGTGGGGATCAGCGCACCGGTCGAACTCGTGGTTTTGGCGCGCAGCGCTTTCGCGGTGGGTGCCTGCTCACGCATCCAGTTCAATTGTTCCGCTTCGCGTGGGACATTCGAGCGCAAACGATCAAGATCATGTTGCAACGGCGACCACACCGTCGTGTAGAGGAGTATTGCGCCAAGCACGATGATGGCGACAAGCGCTAGCTGACGTGTGCGCTCGGGTAATGCATTCCAGCGGCTATTTAGCTCTGCCATCATGGTTTGGTGCTCGATATCGCAGCCGGCGCCTGAATTTTCAGGCGTGCATCATGTTCGCTGCCGCGTTGTGTCGTCGCGAGGATTTCCGCCTGCAGCCCATTCGATTGCATCGCGCGTCGCAAGCCCTCTAACGCCTGAACGTCGGGAACGGTGACATCCAGGGTGAGGCTGCGTTCACCGTAACGCAGGCCACGCAACCGCGCCCGCGACTCGGTTTGCCATGCCTTGGTTGCGCGCGTGAGCAACGGCAGCATGTCCTGGGCGCGCATGCCACCGCGTGCCTGCAGCGTCTCGAGGCCACGTTGCATTTGCTGCGCCGGGTCGAGCACCGTCTTAGTTTCAGGAAAGGCGGACAGCAACAACGAGTTCATTTCGCGCGAGTGCTCACCATGCAATTCATGCAGTTGCCACCATTCGATGGTGTCGAATACGATCGACCCGGCGAACCAGAGTGCGAACATCACTGCCGCGGGCAGCCACGGACGCAATTGCTTGCCGATCTCGCCTTTGGCTGCAAACGAGCCTTGCAGCAGATTCAGCGCCGGTTGACTGTCACCGGGCACATCCCAGAACGATTGTGGTTCAACGCGCACCGGTACACCCAGCGCCGTGTTCCACGCGTCGGCATTGAACCCGGCGGGTGGTTGAAACACGATGAAGTATTCAGGCGCCTTCGCGCTGTCCTGGGCCTCCTTCAGGTTGGAGACCAGCAGCGCCGGTGCTTCCTCGATCGCCGCCGCACAGGTGAAGCCGCTGGCTGGGCCGGTACGAACCAGCAGTTCGTCACCGACAAACGCGGCCGACCAGCAGTCCGGCGACCATGGCACCACGAGTGTGGCGGGGCAGAGCGTGGCAGGTTTCAGTCCGGCGCGCTGCAGTGCCGCCATCCAGGTCAGGATGCGTTCCTTGGCAGTCACGGCCACGAACAGCGTCCCGTCGTCCTCGCGGCGCCAGGCGAAATGCAGATTGGCCGGATCGTCCAGCAACTGTTCTTCCAGCGCATACGGCAGCGCCTGTTCGAGTTTTGCGCGTGAGCGCGTGGGCAACACAGTACGTGTGAGCAAGGTCTCCGTCGCGGGTGTCCATACCCGTACCGGTACCGATCCCACACTGGGCAATTCTTCCAGCGACCCGCGACCAGACTGCACATCGCCCAGGCGGGGTTGCCAGCGCCAGATGACTGGCGCATCGGTTTGGGGCCAGTCGCGCGGCAGCAACAGATCGAGACGCGCCCCGCTTGTGTCCCTGGCACGTCGGCCAGGCAGGCGCGCACGGCGCTCGGCGGCACGTCGGTTCGCGGCCAAGGCCTTATCCTTTGTCTTTGATGGCTTCGTCATCGCTGGGTAACTTTGGATACTGCGGATGATGCCACAAAACGCGCGGTGCGTTGCCACCGGCTGGGCGCTCGATCAGCGCCAGCGTTGTGCGCCGCCAGCGTCCGTAACCGATCTCGACCTGCACCAGAAAATAAGACGTCGCGACTCCGTAGCCGGCTTGCGGTGGATTCTGGTTTGGTGGCAGGCGTTGGAGGACCTGTGCGTTGTCGGTGAACGGCTGGTTCTCGCGTGCCTGAACGATTTGCTGCGCGACTGGAAGCGACATGTTCGGAAACAGCGCCGCGAGTACGATATCCGATGCCGTGTTCGCATTGATCGTGGTCTGGACCGGGAGCGCGACGACATGGGGACGCAGTTTCTCTATGATCTTGGCGTCGAATCCCTTGACCAGACGCAATTCATCGACCGAGGTCAGCAACTGGTTGGCGCTGCGGTAGGGGTGTTGGCCGGACAGATATTCCGTGTCTTCGGCGCCCCCCGGGCGAGTCTGGCTGTCCGGATCGAGCCAGTCGATCAGCGCATCCGTTAATGCCGGCTCGAGCGCCAGCAGCCGCAACAGTTGCTGGAACACGCCGATATCGGGCGCGCTCGGTTGACCGCCCCGCACCAGATTGTTGAGATTGAAGCGCGCCTGCGCATCGCTGATCGACACCGTAATCGTGCCACCTTCGAAAGGCAGCGGCGGAAACGATTTCGCCCACAACTCACCGAGGTGATCGGTCTTGTTGTCCTTGGCGTCGCGCGCCAGCAACATCGCGATCCAGTCGAGCGAGGCGTGCCGCATGCTGTCGGCCTGGCTGCGGTCAAAAAGATTCTGTACCTGGCGCAACCAGACCTGCTGACCGAGACTGAGAAAGGCGGCGATGGTCGCGACAATCGCGACCACCAGCATGGCAGTGATCAGGGCCAACCCGCGTTGACGATGGCGTGGCGCCGAGCCCACGATCATTGGCTCACCAGCAGCACGCGTGTCAGACGACCGACACCGGTAATATCGAACGCGAGTTCTACCGCATCCGGCAGCATCTTCACGTCATCCGTTATCGGCCAATGATCCGACCAGCCTCCGTTGGGCGCGTGGAAGCGCAGGGTCAGATTATCCAGGTTTGACAGCAACGCGATTTCCCGCGGCTCGCCGGTCGGCGGACGATCGAGCGTGGGCCAGACCAGTCGCATCAGCACCCCGTCTTTCAATCGATAGGCCACGCGTTGCAGATCCGAGCTGGCGCCTTCGCTGGCAACGAATACGCCACCGCGCGTGAATTCGAGACTCGGGTCGCCGAGCGGACGCGGGTCTACCGGTTGGCCGCGCAGCGCCGGCAGCGTGGCACCGGTGGCGTCGCGTACCGGACGCGCGCAGGCCTGGGTGAGATCGTCTTCCATCTGCGCGAATGCCAGTGCCAGCGTGCGCCATTTTTCGCGCTCGGCCTCGATCCGGTCGCGACCGTCGATCATGCGCGCAAGGCTGGCGTAGGCGAGGCTGGAGAGCACCGCAAAGATTGCGACCGCCACCAGCACCTCAAGCAGCGTAAAACCGCGGAGAGTGCGTTTCATGGGGTTTTCACCGGCCGCGGTAGAAAGCCGATCAGGCGTGCGACGATCTCGCGTCCGGGGGCGGCGCGTATTTCAATTTCTATGCGCCGTATATCGGCTTCCGGGGTCGTGAGCACCTGTTCACGCCAGAGCCACTCATGGCCGGCCATCTCAGTCGTGCCTTCGGTGCTGTCCGCGGCAGGCCAGTCACGCGTCACGTAATGCATGGCCAGGCGATTCTGTGCGATCCACAACGCGTTTGTGCGCTCGCGCAACGCAATGGTTGTATCGATGCCCTGCCCGAAGTTCTGCATGATCGCGGTGAGCGCTATCGCAATCACCGCGAGCGCGACCAGTACTTCGACCAGCGTGAATCCCCGTTGTGTGTCAGCGTGCATTGGCATCGGCGGTTGGCAGCGAACGGATTTTCCCGTCGGGTTGGCCCAATATCCACCAGCGGGTTTCGTTCAACGCAAAAGCGATTCTGAATGTCGGCAACGCGCCGCTCGGTTCAAGCACGATGACCTGACGTCCCTGGATCGGCTTCCCTTCGAGTTCGAGATTGATATGCATGCGCGCAGGCAATTGTCGCGACGCGAGCGGACCGTCACCGATGGGGGCGAATTTTCCTTTGTCGGTCGGGCGCAGAAAGCTGTAGGCGCCGTCGCGTATCTCGAGCGCCAACAGACCCCCTTGCAGAATCGTTTCTTCGCGCGCCGCTTGTAACACCACCACGAGACGATCGGCCTCGTCACGGACAAAATCGCGATCATCACGTGTCAGCTTCGCCGCCACCAGACCAATCATCGCGGCAAGGATAAACGTGACAACCAGGATTTCGATGAGAGTGAATCCGTGGTTCCGGCGCATCCGCGTTTCCTGCCGGCAGCGGGAGCAGAGGCATCGCGTCTGCACGCGATGGTTTCTTATCTGCCGCTGTCCCATGAGCCAATGTCGGCATCAACGCCTTCACCGCCGGGTCGGCCGTCACGACCAAAACTGAACACATCGACCTCGCCGTGGATACCGGGATTGAGATACTGGTATTCGTTTCCCCATGGATCTTTTGATAAGCGCTCGACGTAACCACCCGGCTTGTAGTTGCGTGGGGGTTCGCCGGTCTCGGGTTTCTTCATCAATGCCTGCAGACCTTGTTCCGCACTGGGATAGGTGCTGTTGTCGAGACGATAAAATTTAAGCGCGTTTATGATATTGGCAATATCGCTCTTTGCTGCCACGACACGCGCCTGGTCCGGCCGGTCCATGACATTGACCACGACAATGCCGGCGAGAATACCGAGAATCACCACCACGATCAGTATTTCGATCAGGGTGAAGCCGGCGACGGAACGAGTACGACTTTTTGGTCTGGGAAACATGATGCGCCCTTAAATTTATTTGATGAGTTGATTCATTTCGAAAATCGGCAGCAGTATCGCCACGACGATAAATAGCACCGCCAGTCCCATCGCAAGCATCAGCAATGGTTCGAGCAGCGCGGTAAGGGTCTTGACCCAATTCTCGAGTTCACGGCTTTGGGCCTCGGCCGCACGTACCAGCATGGTATCGAGTTTGCCGCTGGCCTCGCCACTGGCAATCAAATGCACCAACAACGGTGGAAACAGTTTGGAGCGCGCCAGGGAGCGCGACAGGCTGCCGCCTTCACGCACCTGACGCAGCGTCTCTTCGATGGCGTCACGCATCGGCAGGTTGACGACGACTTTTTGCGCTGACTGCAATGCCACCAGCAGCGGCACGCCGCTCGAGGTCAGGATGCCGAGGGTGTCGGCGAAGCGTGCGGCATTGGTGCCACGTACGAGCCTGCCGATCAGCGGCATTCCCAGCAGTCGCTTGTGCCAGCGTCGGCGCACGGCCTCGTTGCGCAACGAGATGCGCGCGAAGATGGCGCCGCCGATCAGACCGATGGCCCACAGCCAGCCGGTAGCGCGCATGAAATCGCTCATCGCGATCAACGCCCGCGTCATCCACGGCAGCGTCTGTCCGGTATTGGTGAAGACGCGCGTCACTTGCGGCACGACGTACACCAGCAACAGCGTGATGACGCCTACGGCGACGACGGTGACCAAGGCGGGATAAATGAACGCCAGCATCACCTTCTGCTGCAATGCCTCGCGGTGTTCGCTGTAGTCGGCGAGACGTTCGAGAACTTCCGACAAGTGACCGGATTGCTCGCCGGAATCGACCATCGCGCGGTAGATGTCCGGAAACGATTGCGGAAACGCCGTGAGACCGCGTGCCAGCGACTGACCTTCCAGCACCTTGCCGCGCACGCCGGCCAGGACGGTACGCGTGCGTGCCGACTCGCTTTGTTCGATCAGCACGTTCAGACATTCTTCGATCGTCAGACCGGCGCGCAACAGCGTCGCGAACTGACGCGTGAGCAGCGTGCGTTCGCTGCTGCTGATGCCACGGCGCACGCGACCGGGGCTGGCGGTGCCAGCGGTCTTTTCGGCCTGGGCCGAAATCGCATCCACACGCAGCGGCACCAGTCCTTTCTGACGCAGGGCTGCGCGTACCTGGCGTTCGGCATCGCCTTCGATGACGCCCTTGATGGTACGACCCGCGGTATCGAGAGCGAGGTATTCGTATCCGGCCATGCAATCCCTTGTGATTCTTAAGGAGAGGCTATTCGCGCGAAACGCGCAGCACTTCCTCGATGCTGGTCATACCTGCCTGGACCCAACGCAGTCCGTCATCGCGCAGACTGAACATGCCTTCACCGCGCGCGTAGTCACGCAATACATTCTCCGCACTGCGATCGTGCACGAAGCTGCGGATGCGATCGTCAATCTTCAACAATTCGAAAATTCCCGTGCGCCCCTGATAACCGCTGAAGCCACAGGTCTCGCAACCGGCAGGGGTATAGATACGCGCGAGTCTGCCTTCGCCGGGCTGGATTCCAAGCACACCGCACTCGGCGGCATCCGGTGTATGCGGTACACGGCATTGCGAACAAAGCTTTCGCACCAACCGCTGCGCGAGCACGCCGAGCAGGCTCGAGGCGACCAGGAACGGTTCTACGCCCATGTCGACCAGGCGCGTGACCGCGCCGACGGAATCGTTGGTATGCAGCGTGGCGAGCACGAGATGGCCGGTGAGGGATGCCTGCACGGCGATCTGCGCGGTTTCGAGATCGCGGATTTCGCCAATCATAATTACGTCCGGATCCTGGCGCAGGATCGCGCGCAACGCGCGCGCGAAATCCAGATCGATGCGGGAGTTGACCTGTGTCTGGCCGATGCCGTCGAGATCGTATTCGATTGGATCTTCAACGGTCATGATGTTAAGGCGCGTGGTCTCGAGCTGGCCGAGCGCGGCGTAAAGCGTGGTGGTCTTTCCGGAACCCGTCGGGCCGGTGACCAGAATGATGCCGTGTGGCTGATGCACCAGGGTATCGAGCGCGCCGAGCGTATCCGAGGGCATGCCGAGTTTGGTGAGATTGAGCCGGCCCGCCTGTTTATCGAGCAGGCGCATCACCACGCGCTCGCCATGCGCCGTCGGCAGGCACGAGACGCGCACGTCCACCGGTCGCCCCGCGAGCCGCAGCGTGATGCGCCCGTCCTGGGGCTGGCGCTTTTCGGCGATGTCGAGCTTTGCCATGATCTTCACGCGCGAGACGATAACGCCGTGGGCCGCCTGCGGCGGCTCGAGTACATCGCGCAACACGCCATCAACGCGCAAACGAACCACGGAGCGCGTCTCGAAGGGCTCGATATGGATATCGGAAGCACCTTCGCGTACCGCCTGGGTGAGGAGGGCGTTGAGCAGGCGTACGATCGGCGCATCGTCCTCGCTCTCCATGAGGTCGGCGATGCGAGGGAGCTCCTGCGCGAGTCCGGCGAGATCGAGGTTGCCGCCGAGGTCGTCGACGATGTCCATCGCATCCGAGGTGCCGCGCTCGTAGGCGCGGTTGAGCGCGGCCTCGAACGCTTCGTCGGAGAGTTCCTGCACCTGTACCGGTTGACGCAGCGCACGCTGCACTTCCGCGAGCACGCTACCCGGAACCGCGGACCGGGCCCAGACCTCGACACGACCGTCGGTAAGGCGCGCGGCGATCACGCCATGGCGCTTGGCGAAATGGTAGGGCACGCGCGTGGTCCACGACGGGTCGAGCGCGTGCAAATCGAGTTGATCCAGCATAACGGCCTAGCGTGAAAATTCTTCGGGTGTATTCGACGGCCCGAGCACTCCGTCCTTTACGGTCGGCGCCGGACGCTTGGGCGTGAGACGGTCATACACTTCCTGCTGTTGCTTGCTCTTGTTCTTCGGACGCAGGTATTCATAGCGATCGGCTGTAAGGCGATAGCCGTCATCGGCACTGCGTACGATCACCGGGCGCAGGAATATCATCAGGTTGGTTTTGGTTTTGGTGTTCTCGCTATAGCGAAACAGCGCGCCAATCAGTGGAATACGTCCCAGGAACGGTACCGACTGCTCCGTTTCCGTCGAGTTGTCCTGAATTAATCCACCAAGGACGATGGTATCGCCATCGTCGATGATTACTTTGGTGTCGATCGCGCGTTTGTTGGTGATCAGGTCAGAAGCACCCTTGACCGAGGTCGTGGAAATACTGGATACCTCCTGCGAGATATCCAGCTTGACCGTGCCACCCTCGGAAATCTGTGGTTTGATTTTGAGTGTCAGCCCGATATCTTTGCGTTCGATGGTTTGAAACGGATTTACCGCGGCCCCAGTTGTGCTCGCGGCTTGGGCGAAACTCCCGGTAATGAATGGCACGTTTTGACCAACGGTGATCTTGGCCTCGGCATTGTCGAGCGTCATCAGATTCGGCGTCGATAAAATGTTGGCCAGGCTGCCTTCCTCGAGCGCATGCGCCAACGCCCCGAGGCCCTGGACGCTGGTGCCATCCGGCAGCGTGATCTTTTTCCCAAGAAACGCGAGATTGAGTCCGCTGCTGGTGGCGAAGGCTGTTGCCGCGCTGGTCACGGCGCCGACCAGGCTGGGATTGGCCGAGGTAAAGTTCTGGACTCCGGCGACGGTGCCATTGCCGACATTTTTCCCGGCGGCCCACTGAAAACCAAATTGCATCGCGCTATCGGCGGTCATCTCAACGATGAGTGCCTCGACATAAACTTGAGCGCGGCGCACATCGAGTTTTTCAATTACGGAGCGCAAATTATTGTAGATCGCATCGGAGGCATTGATGATCAGCGCATTGGTTGCTTCGTCTGCCTGGATGAGGGACGAATCCGCCCCGCGGGTACCGGGAGGTCGCGCCGTTGACGTCGCCGCGGTTGCGCCAGTCGCAGACGCCGTTTGTGAGCGCGCTTCGGCGGCGAGCAGTCCACGCAACACGTCGGCCAGCTTCACGGCATCGGCGTTGCGTAAATAGACCACGCGTGTGTTGCCGCCGGTGGTGGCCGGAACGTCAAGTTTTCCGACGAGCGAGCGCAGCTGGTTAACACGGCCGGGATTGTCGGAGCGAACCAGCAGGCTGTTGGTTCGCAAGTCAGGCACGATACTGAAGCGGTCGCCGCCACCGGCTCCCGGAAGTCCTCCCGGGATGCCGGTGGCGGTGCCGCCCGGCAATGACAGGCGTGTCACCAACTCGGCAATGTCGAGTGCCGAGGCGTATTGCAACGGGATGATGTTGACGTCACTGCTGACGGGTTGGTCGACCTTGTCAATGATGCGCAGCATACGCCGGACGTTGTCGGCATAGTCGGTAATGATGAGTGCGTTGGCGGCATCAAACGAAGACAGCTGACTGGTCGGCGACATGAGCGGACGCAGCAGTGGCACCATCTGTGCCGCCGAGCCATTTTGCACAATCACCACGTGGGTCACGATTTGTTCGCCGCCACCGGGCGGGGTGTCTTTCGAATTGACCGGCGCGTGCTGGCGTGCCTCGGTGGCCGGAACGATCTTCACCAGATTGCCCGGTCCTTCGACGGCCGCAAAACCCTGTGCTTTCAACGCCGAGACAAAAATCTGGTAGGCGGCGGCACTAGACATCGGCTTCGCGGAAATAATTGTGATCTGGCCTTTGACGCGCGGATCGAGCAGGAAATTACGTCCCGTCATCTGTGACACCGCCTTCACGACTGCCTGAAGATCGGCCGCCTGAAAGTTGAGCACGACTTCATTCGGGCGCAGAGGCTGGTCTGAGGCTGGAGGCGTCGACGTCGCAGCCGGATTCGCTGACGTAGTCGCCGGCGGCGTTGCGTTCGATGGCGCGGCTTGTTGACGCAACGGGACCGGTTCTGTTCGTTGTGCCATCGCGGGAGTGACGCTGAAAACGGCCAGCATCCCGATCAAAAAATATTGCAGTCGTGGTAGGGTTGAATTCATCGTCGTTGTCTTCATTGCATCTGATACTGCAGTACTTCGGTTTTGCCGCTACGAACCACTTCCACCGTCACGCGCGCACTCTGTGGCGTGGCGGCAAACTGGGCGTAGGTTTTTGCCAGATCATCCAGGCTGCTTACGGGCTGCCCATTTACGCTGCGCACGATATCGCCGGCGCGCAAACCAAGTTTGTCGAACATGCCGCCCGATTGCACCTCGCGCACTACCAGACCACCTGCTCCGGGAGCCACGGTGGCCTGACTCAAAGTCTCAGCCGTGAGATTTTGCGTGAATGTCTGGCGATCAACGCTATAGGAACCACCGCCCAGGGAACGGATAGCGCTGGCGGCATCAGGACGTCCGGTAACAATGGCCCCCGCCGGAAGTGTCGCGTCGCTATCCTTTAGTAATACGCTTTCAAGAGAGGTTCCACGGCGCAGCACGATGCGATCGCGGTGCACCGCTTCCAAGACCGCGCCGGCAGTGATTTCCTGTCCGATCATCACCGGGTTTTCTGGTGCGCCATTGATACTCACGAAGGCAAAACTCGACTTTCCTTGGGCAATCACGCCGGTCAACACTATATTGAGGCTGCTAAGCGGCAGTCGTTCCGGGTTTACGTTACCGGCTATTGTGCTTGGCGCCTGCCCAAACAAGTGGGCGGTCAGCAGAGTCTGGATATCGACGGGTGCTTGACTGGCATCGGGAGCTCGAGATGAAACAACCGCGGGAGTTGCAGGTCGCAGTAAACGCCAGGTCCATTGCGAGAGTCCATAGACGAGCAGCACCAGCGCAACGATATTGGCGGCAAGCGGTAGCCACCGATTGCCGGAGAGTTTGTCCAACACCCGGTCTATCGAGAATGGCCAGGATATCCCTTCATGTGCCTGCATAAGTCCCTAATGTATGCTCTGGAGCAGGAAAGAGTCTCATCTTATTGAAAAAATGAGAAAAAGTCAGTTTTCTGACTACATCAGACAGCGCCAAACCGCTTCGTTCCCAAAAAATGCCCGATTTATGCTGAATTACACTTCTCATGAAACAAATGTAGCTCATCCGAGAAGTTGCGTACGATAGCTCAGGAAGAGATTAAAATAGTAGACACATGTATATCCAATATTTCGGCCTGAGAGAAAATCCGTTCGCGCTGCCGCCGGATCCACGGTATTTGTACCTGGGTTTGCGACATCAGGAAGCGTTGGCGCACTTGATGTATGGCATCACCGAGGGCGGTGGCTTTGTGCAGCTTACCGGCGAAGTCGGCACCGGTAAGACCATGATGATCCGCGCGCTGCTGGAGCGGTTGCCGGAGACGGTCGATGTCGCGCTGGTGTTGTATCCGTTCCTGTCGGTACGCGAATTTATCTTCGCGATTTTCGATGATCTACATATTCCGCGACCCGATGCCGGCGGCAGTCTCAAGCCGATGATCGATGCACTCAATGCCTGTCTGCTCGAGAATCATGCCAAGGGCCGGCGCACCGTGCTGGTGGTGGACGAGGCGCACAAGCTTTCGCGCGAAGTGCTGGAGCAGATTCGGCTTCTGACCAATCTTGAGACAACCAAGGAAAAATTACTGCAGATCATTCTGGTGGGGCAGCCGGAGTTGAACGAGTTGTTGGCGCGCCAGGATTTGCGTCAATTGGCGCAGCGTATTACCGCACGCTACAACCTGAAGTCGCTGACCTGGGAAGAGAGCTGCGAATATGTTCTGCATCGTTGCCGCGTTGCCGGGGCGCAGCTACCGCTGTTCAATCGCTCGGCATTGCGCGCGATCCATCGGCGTGCCGGCGGCATCCCGCGGGTGATCAATATTCTCTGTGATCGTGCATTGCTCGGTGCCTATGCTGTCGGCAAATCGCAGGTGAACGGCTCGCTGGTGCGCCAGTCGGCGAACGAGGTCGGTCCCGAGGTCCCATCCTATCGACGCTCGATCTGGATCAATGTTGCGGCAACGGTATTTGCGATGGCGGCATTGTCGTTTACCGTGTGGCGATTCTGGCCGAATTCTCCCGAGCCTGCCGTCGCAACTGCGCCAGTAGCGGAATCTTCCGCGACCGAATCGTCGGCCACTACACCAAATATCAGCGCGAATACCACGACACCGTCTTCGTCCACGGCGCCAGTTGCGGTCGCGATGCAACCGGCGCTGGATAAGCTGTTGGCAGACGAGAACATTTCTACTGATACCGATTCGGCGTTCTCCCGCTTGTTTTCCTATTGGCGGCGTGACTATGCGCAGTATGCCGGCGCCACCGGCTGTGATCGCGCGCAACAGGCAGGACTGCGGTGTCTGTTCGATTCCGGTACCTGGAACAATTTACGCCAGCTCAATCGTCCGGCGATTCTTGAGTTGACCGACGCCAAGGGTGGTCGCCATCACGTGCTGGTATCGGCACTGAAGGAAGACAGTGTGGCGCTCGAGCTGGGCGACCGGTTGCGCGAGTTCCCGTTATCGGAAGTGGATCGCTTCTGGTACGGTAAATACCTCGCGCTATGGAGCCCACCCGATGGCAACGAAAAAATGCTACGTCGCGGTGCGCGTGGCCCAGAAGTCCAGTGGTTGCGCGAAACGCTGGCACGTGCCGGTGTTCCCACAGTTGGGCGCGCCGAAAGTTTTGACGCCGATCTCGAATCGAAAGTGAAAGAATTCCAGCGTCGCAACCAGATTGAAGATGACGGTATCGTCGGCAAGATGACGCTTATTATGTTGACTACCTACGACAAAGTGTCGCCGCCGTTGCTGGCGCGCTCGGAAACCACTGGTACACAATAAAGAATCATGTCGTATATTCTCGATGCCTTAAAAAAGTCAGAGCGTGATCGCACGCTTGTTCGCGGTATCGGTTTTGGCGATGCCGGTCGGCGTCTGTCGGCCGATGCAGACTGGCTGTTGTGGCTGATCGCCGGTATCGCGCTGGTGGCGGTGGCAGCGGTAGCCGTTACGTTCTCGCTGCGCGGCCGTACGGCCACACCGGCGTCGGTTGTGTCCGCGTCGGCGGCATCCACGGTCAGCGATCCGGTCGCAAAGGTACCCGCTGTGGCAGATACCAGCGCGACGGTGGGCGAAGAATTGAAGGCCATGCAGGCGAACAAATCTGCAGCGGCGACTAACCCGGTCACACAGGCACCGCCTGCGCTGATGGACATTGCGCCGGTGCCGGTTGCGCGCGTGGCGTCACTGACGCCGCCCATGGGCGAGGCGAAATTTCTTTTGGCGATGTCGCCCGATTTCCAGCGCAGTGTGCCAGCGATGGAAGTGAACATCCATGTGTATACCCCGGACGAATCGCAGCGTATTCTTTATATCAACAACCGTCAGTATCGTCGCAATGACGAAATCCCGGGTGGTGTAGTGGTCGAGGAAATTGTTGCCGATGGCGTGGTACTGCAGTACCAGGGGCAGCGGTTCAAGTTGCCACGACCGAGCTGAATGCGCTTGATCGCGGCGATCAAGCGTTGTGGTCTCCACAATCCTGCAAGTGAATAGTGCCGACATCCTCGGTCCCGATGGGCCGTTGGCGCAGCATGTGCCGGGATTTCAGGCGCGTGTCGGCCAACGCGAAATGGCGGAGCAGATCGAGAGCGTATTCGCGGATCAGCGCACCTTCATCGCCGAGTCCGGCACCGGCACCGGAAAGACATTCGCTTATCTGGTACCGGCGTTGTTGTCGGGTAAAAAAATCCTGATCTCTACCGGCACACGTCATCTGCAGGATCAAATTTTTCATCGCGATCTCCCGCTGGTGCGCAAAGCGCTCGTGCGGCCGGTGACGGTGGCGTTGCTCAAGGGTCGATCCAATTATCTGTGTCGCTATCGTCTGGAACAGGCAGAGCAAACACGCGAGCACTCAGTCGAGTTCGGACGTCTTCGGGCATGGGCGCTGCATACGCGCAGCGGAGACATCGCCGAGGCCGAAGGGGTGCCGGAAGATTCCGAACTCTGGCCCGCGGTTACATCCTCGCCGGAGAACTGCCTGGGTTCGCGCTGTTCCTATTACGATACCTGCCATGTAAAACGCGCGCGTGAGCAGGCTCTCGCTGCCGATGTCGTGGTCGTGAACCATCATTTGTTCTTCGCCGATCTCGCGCTGCGGGAAGAGGGTTTCGGCCGGCTGCTTCCCGGCGTCGAGGCCGTGATCTTCGATGAGGCCCATCAGTTGCCGGATATCGCTTCGGCATTTTTTGGTGTGAGTTTCAATAGCCATCAGTTGCTCGGTCTGTGTCGCGATACCCGGGCCGAAGAACTCCGCAACCAAAGTGGCGTCATGTCGTTGCTGGAGTCAGTGCACGCGCTCGAGAAAGCGATCGCGGATTTTCGGTTGAGTTTTGGCGTGGCCACGCGGCGCGAGCCGCTGGAGCGGATGGACAGCGTGGCAGTGCATGTTTCCGCGCGCGCCGTGTTACGCACACGCTTGACGGAACTCGTCGCGGTACTCGAAATTGCCGGCCCGGTGAGCGAAGGGTTGGCCAATTGCTACCGGCGTGCGGTCAGTCTGCTCGATCGCGTGACTATGCTGGGCGAGCATCGTGAGGACGAATATGTCGCCTGGTTCGAGACCAGCGTGCGTGGCTTCAGTGTGTATCTCACGCCGCTGGAAGTTGCCTCTGTATTTCGAGGACACATCGAGGCCTCCAAGGCAGCATGGGTGTTTACGTCAGCGACGCTTACCATCGATGGCAGTTTCGCGCACTTTCAATCGCAACTCGGGCTGGAACTCGCGGAAACCGGCCGCTGGGAAAGCCCGTTCGATTTTGCGCGCCAGACATTGCTGTATCTGCCGACGGGATTGCCAGAGCCATCGGCAACGGATTATACCGAACGTGTAATTGGAATCGCGCGCACGGTGCTGGAGGCCAGCCGGGGACGTGCGTTCCTGCTGTTCACCAGTTACCGCGCACTCAATCTGGCCGCCGAGAGATTGCGCGGGCAGCTGCCTTTCCCGTTGCTGGTGCAAGGTGATATGCCGCGCCCGGCGTTACTGCGACGATTCCGTGAACTTGGCAATGCGGTACTGCTCGGTACCAGCAGCTTCTGGGAAGGAGTGGATGTGCGGGGTGAGGCGCTTTCGTGCGTGATCATCGACAAGCTGCCTTTCGGTTCCCCGGATGACCCGATACTGCGGGCGCGTGCGACAGCGCTAGAGGCGGCCGGAGGCAATCCGTTTATCGAGCAACAGTTGCCGGAAGCCGTTATCGCGCTCAAGCAGGGCGCGGGCAGACTGATTCGTGACGAAGCCGACCGCGGTGTGTTGGTGTTGTGCGATCCGCGTTTGCGCAGTCGGAACTACGGGCGTGTCTTTCTCGATAGTCTGCCGCCGATGCCGCGCACACAAAAAATTGAAGAGGTACGATCATTCTTTGCCGTAAACGCAGCGATGGCATAGTACGCCAATAACTAAACGGACGGTTGCACACGAACATGACATTTGCCCAACTTGGTCTCGGTCGGCGGCTGCTGCATGTTGCCGCGTTCGGTTTCGGTGCCGGTACGATAGCTGTGGCGCCTGGCACCTTCGGCACGTTAGTGGCGATACCGATCTATCTACTGTTGCGTGACACCGATATGCTTGTGTATGGCGTGGTCGTCATCGCGATGTTTATATTTGGGATCTGGTGCTGCGGTGTCACTGAGCGTGATTTCGGTCGGCAGGACATGCCGGGAATTGTGTGGGATGAAATCGTGGGTTATCTGGTTGCGATGTTTGCCGCGCCGATCGGATGGGAATACGTCGTCGCAGGTTTCGTATTGTTCCGTCTCTTCGATATCTGGAAACCGTTCCCGATCCGCGCGCTTGAGCAGCGCACGCACGGCGGGTTTGGGATCATGATCGACGACATTCTTGCCGGCGTGTATGCGTTGGCTGTGATGCGGATCATTGCCCGGTTCTGGTAACCGGACGCGGTTGGGCTCGAAACCTCAGACGTGATGACTGAACCGACCGTGAGAAACACCGGCCATTAGATGCGCATACTGATCGCCGCGAACACGGATCAATTCGGTATGATCGCCGGCCTCAAAATAAACCTCCGGCTGCTCCGCCAGGCTATCGTCCATGAGCGTCATCACGCCGTAAGCCGGACCAAGTGCCGGCACCGCGCCCGGTTCGCAATCGTAAAATAGTCCTGCAATTTCTTCTTCCGTCGCCAGGCCCAATGGCCGGCTCAATGTCTTGTGCAACCGGCCCAGTTCCAGGCGATGCGTGGAAGGCAATATCGCCATCACGTAACCGGTCTCGTCTTTGAGGATAATGGATTTGGCAAGGTTGTCGCCGGGTACATGGGCCGCGGCGGCCGTTTGCGTACTGGAGTGGGTTCGAGCGTGCGGAACGACGTCGTAGCGGACCCGATGTTGCTCAAGGTAGTTCCTAACCGTGCGCGCGATGCTCATGATTGGTTCTCCGTCGCTACTGGTGCTCGCAAATACTACTCTCGTCGGTGGCCGTGGGGTATCCCGACTATCTGACGCAAGACAACGGCGGGAATAAGCGGCAATATCGCTTGGTTTTTTATCGGATAACCGACCCGCCATGGACGTATTGCCAATCTATCTCGCCCTGGGCGCATTCGCCGGACTCATTGCCGGTCTGTTTGGTGTAGGCGGCGGATTGATTATCGTCCCGGTGCTTTCGCTGCTGTTTGAGACGCAGGGAATGTCGGGCGCGGTATTCGTGCATCTGGCGATTGGCACCTCGCTGACCACGATCGTCGTCACGTCGGTTTCGTCTACCTGGGCGCATCATCGTCATGGCGCCGTGCAGTGGGGCATGGTGCGCGGGCTCAGTGTCGGCATTGTCATCGGCGCACTGCTTGGCGCTGTCATCGCATATGTGTTACCGACCCGCATATTGCGGATCGTATTCGGCGTCTTTGAGCTTGCGGTCGCGGCTCAGATTGGCCTTAACTTGATGGCGTCCGCGCATCGCAGACTTCCGGGCCAACCGATGCTGACGGTTGCCGGAATCGTAATCGGCGCGCTGTCCTCGGTTGTGGGCATCGGTGGCGGAACATTGACGGTACCGTTTCTTGCCTGGTGCAACGTTTCCATACGCCGGGCGGTGGCAACCGCGAGCGCTTGCGGTTTTCCCATCTCCCTCGCCGGCGCAGTCGGGTTTATTGTTACGGGTTGGGGTGTTACGGCGCTTCCTGAATGGAGTACGGGATACCTCTACTGGCCTGCATTCGCCGGGATCGCGGCAACGAGTCTGCTGTTTGCGCCATTCGGCGCCAGACTCGCGCACCGGTTACCGGTAAATGTATTGCGGCGTATCTTCGCCGGCTTTCTCACAATCTTAGGTGTCCGCATGCTGGTGGGGTAAGAGCGGGATTCGAGATGGCGTTGTAGTGCCGGGTAGAGCCTGCTGGACGAGACCCGTTTTAAACGGTAAAAGGTTTCTGGCACAGGGCGTGCAACAAAAAGACCCTCGAAGGTCTTGAAGGCAGCAGTAGCGCCAATCGGGGTGAGAATGAAAGGAATCATTCGATGTATAGACGTGACTTCGTAACGAAAGTCTGTTGCGGAATCCTCGGCGCTGTCGGCGTCGCGTTGAGCAGTTCTGTTGTCTTCGCGCAGGATTCTCCGCCCCCCAATCTGCTGCGTATTATTGCCGCCAGCACCGCTGGCGATACCGGCCTGATTACTTCGCTTGCGGGTCTCTTCGAGAGTCGACATCCCGGCGTTAAAGTACAGGTCGAGTATGCTGGCGCCATTGCCGTGCTCGATCGAGCGCGCGAAGGCCGCGCCGATCTCGTCATTACCCATCACCCCGATAGTGAGGCGCTTTTCGTGGGAGAAGGGTACGGCACACTGAACACCCTTTTCATGTACAACGAATTCGCGCTATTCGGTCCACCCACGGATCCGTTGCGGCTCCGTCGTGAGAGCGACATCCGCGTTGTGCTGCGGCGACTCGCCAAGGAACAGGTGTCGTTCATGGTGCCCGGTCAACGCTCGGGGACGTTTAAGAAACTAAACGAGCTGTGGGCGATGACGGGCATCGATCCTGGCTGGCCGGGATACGAGATCACCGGAGAAAGTTCAGCGGCGACACTGCGTTCGGCCGCGCTGTTCGATGCGTATGCCTTTGCCGATCTCGGCACTTATCTGGTGGACCGCACCGAACTGGCCGGAAAGCTGGTGCCGTTGGTGCGCGACAACATTGCGCTGCGCAATTATTACTCAGCGACCGTGGTGAGCCGGGCCCGTGTACCGCAAGCCAACCAGCCGTTGGCCGAAGCATTTCTCGAATTCCTGATCTCGGTCGAAGGCCAGGAGCATATCCGTAAATTCGGCGAGGAACGTTTCGGTGCGCAGATTTTTATCCCCGCGGCACATCTGGATGAGGGCTTGCGGGCACGTCGTGCGATGGCAGAGCTGGAGGAGAAGTCGACCTACCTGCGTCGGCTATTGATTCTGGCGACGGTGCTGGCGTTCACGACGATTGCAGCCGTGTTGTTGTTTACGCGCGGACGCCGGCTCGAGCTGGCGACCCGTCGCAGCGAGGAGCGATTTACGCTCGCGATCGCCGGCGCCAACGATGGCATCTGGGATTGGGACCTCGATGCCGATCGGATGTATTTCTCTCCGCGGTTACAGGAAATCCTCGGCTATCGTCGGAAGGACCCGTACGTGAAAGCGCCGCGCAGCATTTTTACTGAACGGCTGCATCCCGACGAGCGCGCGCAGGTGCTGACGCAGATTGAGGATTATCTCGCCGGACAGGACGGCGAGTTGTTCGAGGCGGAATGCCGCTGGCGCACGGATACCGAGGATTACCGCTGGGTGTTGATGCGTGGCAAGGGGTTGCGCGATGCAGCCGGGCGCGCCACGCGCATGTCGGGCTCCATCACCGACATCACCGCGCGCAAGGCGCAGGAGGAGGCCTTCTTGCATCAGGCGCTCTACGACACCCTGACCGATTTGCCGAATCGTACGTTACTTCTCGATCGCGCCGGACAGGCGATCCGGATCGCCGCGCGCGCCAAGCGTGCCGTGTCCATGATCGTGCTGGGACTGGATCGCTTCAAGGATATCAATGACACACTTGGGTATGACGTCGGCGATCAGATATTGCTGGAGATCAGCGCGCGGCTAAAACACACGCTGCGTGGTTCCGACACCATTGCGCGCCTCGGCGGCGATGAATTTGCGATCCTGTTGCCGGATGTGGCGGGTGAAGTCTACGCCCATCACGTCGCGAAGAAGATCTCAGTCATGATGAATCGGACCATCGATCTCGAACAACATGCACTGCACCTTGTCGCGAGTCTGGGCATCGCAATTTTCCCGCAGCACGGCGACGACGCCGAGACCTTGATCCGGCATGCCGATACGGCAATGCATACCGCCAAGCGCACGTCGGCCGGTTGCGCGACGTATGATGAGGCGCAGGACCAGGGCGGTGTACGACGGCTGGCATTGGCCAACGATCTGCACGAGGCGCTCGAGCATGACGGGTTGTCCGCGCATTTCCAGCCGAAGATTGATTTACGTACCGGGACCCCGATGGGTGTCGAGGCGTTGTTGCGCTGGGAACACCCGCGGCAGGGACCGATCCGGCCCGACGAGGTGATTCCGATCGCGGAGAAAACCGGTCTCATCAAGCCGCTGACGTTGTGGATGCTGGATGCGACCTTGCAGCAGCAGGCGGAATGGGCGCGCCAGGGTATTCAGTTGAAAGTCGCGGTGAATCTTTCCATGTGGAGTCTGCAGGATCCGAAATTAACGCAGGAGGTCGCGGACGCGCTTGAGCGCTGGAATGTGCCGGCGAACCAGCTCGAGCTCGAGATTACGGAGAGCGCGATGATGTCGGACCCGAGACGCTCGCTCGAGATTCTCACGCAATTGAGCGAGATGGGGATCGGCTTGTCGGTAGACGATTACGGTACCGGGTTTTCATCGCTCGCTTATCTCAAACGCCTGCCGGTTGACACCATCAAGATCGACAAGTCATTCGTGATGAACATGGACGTCGACAAGAGCAGCGCGGTGATTGTGCATTCCACGATCGAACTGGCGCACAATCTCGGACTCTCGGTCGTGGCCGAGGGGGTGGAAAGCAAGATCGTCTCCGAGCGTCTTGCCGAGCTGGGTTGCGATATTGCGCAGGGGTATTACTACTGTCGCCCGAACAGCGCGGAGAATTGCACGAAATGGTTGAGCGAGTCGCCGTGGGGAGTCGCGATGGCCAAAAAGGCTTCTCTGCACTGACTAAAACTGCCTGGCCAAAAACGTTCTCGGCGGCACTGTAACTGGAAGACTTCTGTTTCAGTAGTTTGCACAACAATGTGCGCAAGTTACCTCTTGATCGTCCGTTACGCCAAGGATTGTTGGATTTAATTTCTGGTCCCCGCTAAACGCATCGGTACCGCCTACCCGCACTTTTTTTGACGCAGTACATTTCAGTTTTGTGAAATTGAACTACCTTTAAAAGTACGCGCGTCAAGAAGACACGCGACGGAATGGAATGTCGTACTAATTTCCCAGGAGGGTGCAAGGATGGTAATAGCTGCAACGGCAGTCGCGTTGGACACTACAACTACAACAACACGTCTTACGGAGTTCTCGCAAGGAGGCGGGTGTGGATGCAAGATCGACCCCTCGACGTTACATCAGATACTTTCCAAAATTCCCAAAGTTTGTGACGATCAGGCGCTGCTGGTCGGCATCGAAAACAGCGATGATGCGGCAGTATTCCGGATTAACGATACCCACGCACTGGTCGTTACCAACGACTTCCAGTCACCGATCGTTGATGATCCGTATCAGTTCGGCTGGATCGCCGCCGCCAATGCATTGAGCGACGTATACGCCATGGGCGGCACGCCAACGCTGGCGACTGCGATCGTAGGCTACCCGTCCGGAAAAATAGAAATCCCGGTAGTGCAGGAAATCATGCGCGGGGGTGCCGAGGCGTGCAAGGCCGCGGGCATTCCGCTCGCGGGCGGTCACACGATCAACAACCCGCAGCCGATTTTTGGACTCGCGGTGGTTGGTCTCGTGCACCCCAATCTGATCAAGATGAATTCAGGAGCAAGAGCGGGGGATGTATTGCTGCTGACGAAGCCATTGGGTATTGGCATCATGTCGACGGCGATCAAGACCGGCGATCTTTCAAACGCAGGTTATGCCCAGTTTCTCGAGCATGCCGGCGCGATCAATAGCGCCGGCGCATGGCTGGGACAGCAGAAGGCGGTGCATGCGATGACCGATGTTACCGGCTTTGGACTGGCGGGCCATTTACTGGAGATGGCGAAGGGCGCGCGTGTGGCGATGCGAATTGATGCCTCGGCGGTGCCGGTCATGAACGAGGCTTGGTCGCTGTCGACGGCAGGCGTGGTACCGAGTGGCGCCTATCGCAATATGCACAGCTATGGCGATCAAGTTGGTTTCTCGGAACGGTGGGATATGGATGCGCAACTGGTATTCCTGGATCCACAAACAAATGGCGGACTGTTAATTTCTGCCGCTGCCAGCCACGCCGCCGAACTGATTACCCGACTGAAAGAGCTGGGATGTAAAGAAGTCGCCGTCATCGGCGAGGTCACTGCGCAACGCGGCACCGACGCACCGGTCTTCTTTGCCTGATGGAGCCGACATAGTGGATGTCGCGCTTGGCGCGACATTGTTCGCGCTGGGACTGATCGGCGGTTTCGCGTCCGGACTCGTGGGGTTAGGCGGCGGCATCATCATGGTGCCGCTGCTGCTTTACGTACCACCGGCGCTGGGCGTCGGCATGCTGTCGATGAAGCTTGTCGCCGGTATCACGTCAGTACAGAGTTTCTTTGGCGCCGTGTCCGGCGCCATCGGCCACAAGCGGCACCGGCGCATCAGCCGCTCGCTCGCGTTCACCATGGGTGGGAGCATGGCGGTGGCGTCGCTGGTCGGGTCCGTCGCGTCCGTTTATCTATCCTCTGAAGTGATGTTGGCGGTCTTTGCCTCGATGGCGGTGATTGCCGCGGTCATGATGTTGATGCCAAAAACGGAAGACCACGTCGAGCCAGATGTCAGTACGCTTCGCTATAACCGTCCGCTGGCGATGGTGATCGGCGGCACCATCGGCGCACTTTCGGGGGTTATTGGACAGGGCGGGGCATTCCTGTTTATTCCCGCGATGTTGTATCTGTTGCGCATACCGACACGTATCGCCATCGGCACCGGTCTTGTGATCGGTATCGCCTCGTCCACTGCGGTCCTTGTTGGCCGCGCAGGAACGGCACAGATTCCCATCACCATGTCTATCGTTCTGGTGCTCGGTGTAATTTGCGGCGCTCAGGTGGGCAGTGCAATCAGTCAGCGCACACCGCGCACGGCATTACGCAACATTCTCGCGGTGCTGATTGCGGCAACCGCAATCAAGATCTGGTACGAGCTGTTGCTTCGCTAGCCAGACGTCCTTTTTCCCGGCAGGCGTTCGCCCATATCGAAACTCCGGTTGCTGCGGTATGCTGCCCTCAGTTTTATGGACCTTGATACGCTCGCTCAGGACGTTGGCCACGCGCTTCAGCAGCGCGGATTGATGTTGACGACGGCCGAGTCCTGTACCGGCGGCGGGGTAGCGCAGGCCATCACGTCTGTCGCCGGCAGTTCGCAGTGGTTTGACCGCGGGTTCATTACCTACACCAATCTGTCCAAGCAGGAAATGCTAGGCATCAGCGGCGAGACGCTCGCACGGTACGGTGCCGTGAGCGAACAAACCGTGTGCGCTATGGCGGAGAACGCACTGCGCCGTTCGCATGCGCAGATGGCGCTGGCCGTCACCGGGATCGCCGGTCCAACCGGTGGGACCGCCGAAAAGCCGGTCGGAACGGTATGGTTCGCGTGGGGGCAGGAAAATCGGGAACCGATCTGTGTCAGTCATCTCCTTGTCGGGGACAGAAAGGCCATACGTCGCCAGGCCGTGGTCACGGCCCTTGCCGGATTACTGCGCTTTATTCAGACGTAGTTTTTACACCAGCAATCAGGATTGGTGTTGTTTCTAGGAACAGATTTTAACTACATGTAAAATATTGAAAAAGTTTACGAGGAAGCAAATCCGTGAAATCACGATTTGTGTTCCATTCCAGTTAGGTCAGCGCAGTGCAGTTGTGAAATAATTGCGCGGCTTCCAGAGACTTCAGCGATTTAGGGGAGAATGATGATGGACACAAACAAGACCAAGGCATTGAACCTCGCGCTCGGCCAGATCGAGAAACAGTTCGGTAAAGGTTCGGTCATGCGTCTGGGCGATAACGTCGCCACGCAGGCAGTCGAGGTGGTCCCGACCGGGTCACTCGGTATCGACGTCGCCCTCGGCATCGGCGGATTACCGCGCGGCCGGGTAGTCGAAATTTACGGCCCGGAATCGTCCGGCAAAACTACGCTCGCTTTATCCACCGTTGCCCAAGCGCAAAAATTGGGCGGCGCGGCGGCCTTCATCGACGCCGAGCATGCGATGGACCCGCAGTATGCGAAGAAGCTCGGCGTAAATCTCGATGATCTTCTGGTGTCGCAACCGGATTCCGGCGAGCAGGCACTCGAAATCTGCGACATGCTGGTTCGTTCGGGAGCCGTCGATGTCGTGGTCATCGACTCGGTAGCCGCCCTTACCCCCAAGGCCGAAATCGAAGGTGAGATGGGCGAGCCCCAGATGGGCCTGCAGGCGCGCTTGATGTCACAGGCACTGCGCAAACTCACGGCCAATATCAAACGTTCGAACACGCTGGTGATCTTTATTAACCAGATCCGCATGAAGATCGGCGTGATGTTCGGCAATCCCGAGACCACCACTGGCGGCAATGCGCTCAAGTTTTATGCCTCGGTACGCATCGATATTCGCCGCATCGGCTCGATCAAGAAGGGTGAGGAAATTATCGGTAACCAGACGCGGGTGAAGGTGGTCAAGAACAAGCTGGCGCCGCCGTTCCGGCAATGCGAGTTCGACATCCTCTACGATCAGGGCATTTCCAAGGAAGGCGAACTCATCGATATCGGTTCCGAGGGCAACATCGTCGAGAAACTCGGCGCCTGGTATTCCTTTAATAAGGAGCGCATCGGGCAGGGCAAGGACAACGCGCGTCAGTACCTGCGCGAGCATCCGGAAATTGCACAGGAAATTGAGAAACGCATTCGCGAAAAGGCAATCGCGCTCAGGGCCGCGGCCGGTAGCGGCGCCAACGTTGAATCCGACACGGCCGAGGCCGTTGCGGAGGAGGAAGAGGCCTGAGACCGCCGCTCGAGGAGCCCGAGGAAATTAATCCGGCGCGCGCGCGAAACCTGGCCCTCCAGTGGCTCGCACGACGCGAACACTCCAGCTTCGAGCTGCACGATAAGCTTGTCAAAAAGGGGTGTGTGCCAGCGGTTGCGGCGCAGGTGGTCGAGCGCCTCAAGACCGAACGCCTGCTATCCGATGAGCGTTTCATTGAGAGCATGATCGCGGCGCGACAGCGGCGCGGCTATGGACCGTTGCGGGTACGGCAGGAATTGGAGAAGAAGGGTATTCCAAGGGAAACGGTGGAAGAGTGGCTCGATCCACGTGCGCGCGAGTGGATCACGCTGCTGAAAGAAGTAAGACGCAAGAAGTTTGGCGTGAAGCAGACAAAGAATTACGCCGAGCGTGCGAAGCAGGCACGTTTTTTACAGGGTCGGGGATTTACCTTCGATCAGATACAACAAGTACTGAATGCGCGGGACATCGATTAGCACCGTATGAAGACTAACGAGATTCGCAGCCGGTTTCTGGATTACTTCAAGCGCCAGGGGCATACGGTCGTGCCCTCGAGTTCGCTCATCCCCGGCAACGACCCGACGCTGCTCTTTACCAACGCGGGTATGGTTCCGTTTAAAGACGTCTTCCTCGGGCTCGATAAACGTCCTTATGTACGCGCGGCCTCCAGCCAGCGTTGTGTGCGCGCCGGTGGCAAGCATAACGACCTTGAAAACGTCGGCTACACCGCGCGCCATCACACGTTCTTCGAGATGCTGGGTAATTTCAGCTTTGGCGACTATTCCAAACGCGAGGCGATCCAGTTCGCATGGGAGTTTTTAACCAAGGATATGGCGTTGCCGCCCGAGCGGCTGTGGGTGACGGTATATAAGGATGACAACGAAGCGGCCGATATTTGGCTGAATGAGATCAAGGCCGACCCGGCGCGTTTCAGCCGTCTCGGCGACAGCTCGAATTTCTGGCAGATGGGCGATACCGGTCCTTGCGGTCCTTGCAGCGAAATATTCTACGATCACGGCCCCAACATAGCCGGCGGTCCGCCCGGTAGCCCGGACGAAGACGGTGATCGCTACGTCGAAATCTGGAACCTGGTATTCATGCAGTTCAACCGCGACGCCGCGGGTAAACTCGCGCCGTTACCGAAGCCCTCCGTGGATACTGGCATGGGGCTCGAGCGTATTGCGGCCGTGCAGCAGGGCGTGCACAGCAATTACGACATCGACCTGTTCCGCAATCTGATTCAAGCTGTCCAGGAAATCATCGGTGTCGACACCAAGACATTGAAGAATTCCAGCATGGGCCCGTCGCTCAATGTCGTTTCCGACCACATTCGTGCCGCCGCGTTTCTTATTACCGATGGCGTACTGCCCTCCAACGAAGGTCGGGGTTATGTACTGCGCCGAATTGTGCGTCGCGCGATTCGCCATGGCCATCGCCTTGGCGCCCAGGAAAATTTTTTCTATAAGTTGGTAAAACCGCTGGTTGCCGAGATGAGCGGAGCCTATCCGGAATTGATCAACGCGCAGCCGACCATTGAGCGCGCGCTCAAGCAGGAAGAGGAACGTTTCAATGAAACACTGGAACAGGGATTGCGTCTGCTGGACGACGGACTTGCCGGCATCAAGGGTAAAGTCATTCCCGGTGAGCTGATCTTCAAGCTCTACGATACCTACGGCTTCCCGGTCGATCTCACGCGCGACGTCGCGATGGAACGTGGCCTTACGCTGGATATGCCGGGGTTTGAGCGCGAAATGGAAGCGCAGCGCGAACGTGCGCGCGCGGCCGGGAAATTCGATGTCGATTACAACGCCGCCATTGCCTTGGATCGTGCCACCGAGTTCAGTGGGTATGAACATGAGAAGGACCAGTCCCACGTTACCGAGCTCTACCGCGACCTCAAAGATAAAGCGGAATTGCTGGAGGAGAATGAAATAGGAATTGTCGTGCTGGATCGCACGCCGTTCTACGCCGAGTCTGGCGGCCAGATCGGCGATACCGGTGTGCTGGTCAGCAAGACCGGAAAATTTGTCGTACAGGAAACCAGAAAACACCCGTCCGGCGCGCATCTGCATATCGGTCGTGTTGAACGCGGCCGGATCCATGTCGGCGATTCGGTCGAGGCCCACGTCAGCGAGGATCGCCAGAAGATACGGCTGAATCATTCCGCGACTCACTTGCTGCATGCCGCGTTGCGCGAGGTGTTGGGAACACATGTGACCCAGAAAGGATCGCTGGTACGCGCGCAGGATCTGCGTTTTGATTTCTCCCATACACAGCCGATGACGCCGGATGAATTACAGCGCGTGGAGGATCTGGTCAATGCACAGATTCGCGCGAACCATGACGTGGAAACGCGCTTGATGGATCTGGAGCAAGCCAAGACCAGCGGGGCCATGGCCTTGTTCGGAGAAAAGTACACCGAGAACGTCCGCGTGCTGCGCATGAGTGATTTTTCGGTCGAGCTTTGTGGCGGTACCCACGTGCGGCGCACCGGCGATATCGGCTTGTTCAAGATCGTCTCCGAAGGTGGCGTGGCCGCGGGTGTACGCCGCATCGAAGCCGTCACCGGCGATGGCGCGCTGGCGTACGTGCACGAGACCGAGCAGCGGCTGGAGGGTGTAGCGAATCTGGTACGCGGTAACCGCGAGGACGTCGCGCGTAAGGTCGAACAGCTTCAGGCGCGCATCAAGACGCTTGAGAAAGACATCGAGCAGTTGCGTAGCAAACTTGCGCGCGGCGAGTCGGTCGACCTTGCCTCGCAGGCGAAAGATATCAAGGGCGTGAAGGTGCTCGCCGCCCGTCTCGACGGTGCCGATGCCAAGGGGTTGCGCGAGGCGATCGACCAGTTGCGCGACAAGCTCGCACCGGCGGCCATCGTGCTGGCGGCAGTGGAGGACAGCAAGGTCACGCTCATCGCCGGTATTTCCAAGGACCTGATTCCGCGCCTGCACGCCGGTGAGCTGGTGAACCAGGTGGCTCTGCGGGTGGGCGGGAAGGGTGGCGGCCGTCCGGACATGGCGCAGGCCGGGGGCAATGACCCCGCGGGGCTCGACGCTGCGCTCGCCGATGTCTCGGAGTGGGTCGCACAGCGCCTGGGCTGAGTTCACCGGCCAGAAAATACGCAGTGCCTGTTTACTCGCCAATCGAAAGCGGGTTTAATGTGCCGCCTTTAATTCGCCCCCTGTCGGATTTCTTGTGGCCCTGATTGTTCAGAAATACGGTGGTACCTCGGTAGGTAGCCCCGAGCGCATCAACGCGGTCGCCGAGCGCGTGGCGCGCTGGCGCGCGCAGGGTAACGATATGGTGGTCGTGGTTTCCGCGATGAGTGGCGACACCGATCGTTTGATCAAGCTCGCGAAACAGATTCATAGCGAACCGGCGGCACGCGAACTGGATGTGTTGCTGGCGACCGGTGAGCAGGCGACGATTGCGTTGCTGGCGATGGCGCTCGAAGCCAAAGGCATTCCGGCGCGTTCGTATACCGGTTATCAGGTGCATATCCTGACTGACAACGAACATGGCAAGGCGCGCATTCTCGAGATCGATGACGCGCGTGTACGCGAGGATTTGAATAAGGGCAGGGTGGTCGTCGTTGCCGGTTTTCAGGGCGCGGACCACGCCGGCAATATTACGACATTGGGTCGCGGCGGTTCGGATACCACGGCTGTGGCGATGGCCGCGGCACTCAAGGCCGATGAGTGTCAGATTTATACTGACGTGGATGGCGTCTACACGACCGACCCGCGCATCGTTCCCGAGGCCAGGCGTCTCGATCGGATTACCGTCGAAGAGATGCTGGAAATGGCGAGTCTGGGGGCGAAGGTGCTACAGATTCGCTCGGTGGAGTTTGCTGGCAAATATAAAGTGCCATTTCGGGTACTGTCCTCGTTCGAGGAAGGTCCTGGCACATTGATTACGTACGAGGAAAAAACGATGGAAGCGCCGTTGATTTCGGGTATCGCCTTCAATCGCGACGAGGCCAAGCTGGTCATTCGCGGCGTGCCAGATCGCCCGGGTATTGCGGCCCAGATTCTGGGAGAGATCGGCAAGGCCAACATCAACGTGGACATGATCGTGCAAAACGTCGCGGCCGATGGCAACACCGATTTTACGTTCACGGTCCATCGCGCGGATTACAAAAAGGCGCTCGACATTCTCAAGCGCGTCGCGCAGGAGTTAAAGGCGCGCGAGGTCTTGGGCGACGACAAGATCGTCAAGATTTCCGTGGTCGGCGTGGGTATGCGCTCGCATGCCGGGATTGCCGCGCAGATGTTTCAGGCGCTGGCCAAAGAGGGTATCAATATCCAGATGATCTCGACTTCGGAGATCAAGGTTTCGGTGGTGGTCGACGAAAAATACCTTGAATTAGGCGTGCGCGCGCTCCATAGCGCATTTGGGCTGGAAAACGCCCCATAGGCTTAAACCTCTTTTTTGCTGGCACGGAAGCTGCATTATTTCTAGTAGGTGTTTTACTGCGGAATTAAAGGTTCACCGCCGAATCGTTGATTCGGTAGCGCCGGGTTGCGCATCCCGCCAGCCCCGCAAGGGGACGGGTCGGGTAGCGGGTTCCGCGATAGATATATCCACCTTGGAAATCAGGTGAGAAAAAAGGAAAGCATTCCAGGAGTCGGTGCCCAGGGGTGGGCGTCGGATAGGCAAGGGATATGGATGGTTAACGGGTACCAGCTACGGAGTTTTACGCAATGTTGATTCTGACAAGACGCATCGGTGAGACCCTGAACATTGGCGACGATGTACAGGTAACGGTGCTTGGGATCAAGGGGAACCAGGTACGGATCGGCGTCAACGCGCCGAAGGAAGTGCCGGTTCACCGTGAAGAGATCTACGAGCGCATCAAAAAAGAAAAAGAAGCAGGAATTGTGCACGAACCTGGCGTGGCGAAAGCCAGCAAGGGTTGAGTAAAAGCTTTACGCCGGTTTTTTCAGCGGGTATGCTTCGGGGCGCATTCGACCGGAGAGGTGGCCGAGTGGTCGAAGGCGCGCCCCTGCTAAGGGCGTATATGCCAAAAGCGTATCGAGGGTTCAAATCCCTCCCTCTCCGCCATTTATTTTTACGAGCGATTGTTTGAATTTCCCGCGTTCCTGTTCCCGCCATTTTTTGGGTATAATCGCGCACCCTTAGTAGTCCTTCGCGCCCGTAGCTCAGCTGGATAGAGTACCTGGCTACGAACCAGGTGGTCGGGAGTTCGAATCTCTCCGGGCGCACCATTTTTACAAGGGGTTACGCACCGTAACCCTTACTCTCACTGAACCTCTGTAGCAGAAACGTCACCGACCGACTCCACTACACGCGGTCGTGACAACCGCTCCGCATATTCCCGCAAGTGATCGCTGGTGAGGTGCGCGTAACGCTGCACCATCTCCGGCGATTCCCACGAGCCAAGTTCCCCTAACACGTGAAGCGGTGTGCCGAGTTGCACCAGCCACGACGCCCAAGTGTGTCGAAGATCATGCCAGCGGAAGTCTTTGATGCCCGCCGTCTCCAGCGCCTTGCGCCATGCCTTCGTGTTCGCCTTTGCCACCGGTCGAGGATCGCGCGGTGGCTTCCCCTTGCGATGGGGCGGCTGGTACGTGAACACTCGCGTCTCATGCTTGCCTTGCTGCCGGCGTAGTACCAACACGGCATCCGCATTGAGCGGCACCGGGATGGCCTTACGTGCCTTCGCCTGGTCGGCATGAATCACGACGTGCCTGCGTTCCAAGTCCACCTGCGACCACTCCATGTGTGTGACGTTGTGCTCGCGAAGCCCGGTTGCCAAAGTAAAGCGCATCATCTCGGCGATGTGCTCGGGTAGCGCCGCTAACAGCCGGTCGGCTTCCTCGTGGGCGAGCCAACGGATACGGCGCGTTGGTTCCGGTAGCAATCGGACCCGTGGTGCTCGGTCCAACCACTCCCACTCGTTTGCCGCCCGCCGCAGCACCGCGCGCAACACTTCGAGCGTGCGATTCACCGTGGCGTTCTTAACGCCTTCCTTGATCTTCTCGGCAGTGATGAAATCGACATCGTCTCTGCCAATCTGATCAAGGTACTTCCCGCGTAGGTAACGGCCCAACCACTTGAGATGCAGTTTGTCGTCGGCATGGGTCGCCTTGTGTGAGGTTTCCCGAAGCCAACGAACTACCGCTTCTTGCCATTGCTTGCGCGGCTTCTCACCGAGCTTCGCGACTCGCCAGACTTCGGCTTTCCACTTGTCGTGCAACTCTTGCGCTGCTGCTCGCTCTCTAGTCCCAGCAGAGCGTTGTACTCGTCTTCCAGCTGGGCCGGTGAAGCTGACCCAATAGACTCCACTACGTCGGTACAAGGCCATTTGAAGATCTCCAATTGCTGACCTTGCACCGTCTGCCGGGAGCTACCGTACAGCGAGCGCAGGTAAGCAAGCAAGTCGGATTCGACGAAGACCCAGCACTTCCCCGGTTTCGCGCCGGGAACCTTTCCGGCTTTCGCCTTCTGCCGCAGGGCTTCGGGATTCATGTGGAGCAGGGTGGCAGCGTCCCGCAGGGTTAGGGTCTTCATGGCGAGGTTTTGCGGGACGCTGCTACTCGCTCGCGTTCAGCAGATTGCAGGGCGGCGATCACATGCGGCATGGGTCGCAAAGCCTCGCACAGCTCCGCCGCAATGCGCTTTATCTCAGCCAGCGCCTCGACTACGTTCTGGGCTTCACTCGTGCGCAGGCGGAACTCGGCGTAACCCTCGGCCGCCTGGGCGAGCGTCGAATACCATCGGATAGCGGTCCATTCCTCGCGTATCTCGCCTCGGCGTTTCCGCGGGCGCTTCTCTTCAATCATCCAGCAACGCGAATCCGCGGCCAGTCGGTACTGGCCGTTGATGGGAAGGAACATGTGGGACTCCTAGAGACAGCGAGCAACTACCAACAGCGGAACACCCGACGCAGGCGGCTCTTTTCGATAACCTCGCTAACGCGGTTAGTAACTTGGTCAACGGTCTGCTTCAGATCTTCGATGAGTGCGGCGTCGATTTGACCGTCCTTTAATTCACCCTGATGCATAGCGCGCGTGATCTGGTTCAGGTTTCGGCCAACGGCACAGAGCTGATACACCGCCTCATCTAGTCCGACCAGTTCCTGTTCGAGTAGGTCTGCTGGCCGGTTGATGATCTCGCGCACCGCGCGGCGCAGCAGGTTCGCGCGAGAATCGCGAAGCCGTTTCGCTGCCACCGCAAATTCGCGGTGCTCCGATTCCGTCAGACGCAAATGCGTCACCTTCGACAAGCCGTGGCTTGGTCGCATAGGACACCTCAAGGATGTGGAGAAGACACAGACAAAAGAAACAGAACACAGAAACGCAAACGCCCGGCACGGGGCCGGGCGCTGAAGATATAACTACCGCAGTCTATCTATTCGAAGACGAGTGTAGGCCGCTTTTGTTACTCGACCCAAACGATTGTTACTATCTTGCCGCTCGTCGAGAACGCATCGGTTCGTGAGAGAGGCTTCAAGGGTTCAGACCTCTCGCAAGTCTAATCACACGCTAGCATCAAATCGGGGTTTTTGTTACCACGTCGTTCAAACTTTCGAGTAACATTTTTTGTCGCAATTTCTAGGCTGACTTCAATGGCTTGAACTGCGAGTGCGGAAGATGCCGTAGCCTAGCGAAACGATAGCCCCAATGTGGCGGTTTTGTTAGTAGGTCGCACGAAGATCTTTCTAACATTTCTTCACGGCAATTCCAGGCTCAGTACGGAAAGGGGGTATGGCAGGATAGGGGTTCTGTAGTGCAGAACCCCGACACCCACCGGCGAGTTCGCCGAAGGCCGGCTTTTCGTGAAACGAAAAGCCTATCCTGCCATACCCCCTTTTGCTTTGTTCTGGGAATGGCGTCTGCGATTTTTATATTTTTTTAATACCGCTATGGTCAATCTCTACGAGTTTTTGATTTCCCCCTCCCTATAGTCCTGACCATAGCGGTTCCAAATCGGGGGCTCAGGTGGCGGACATCGTCTTTGTCGGAGTGATCGTTGGTTTCTTCCTGCTCAGTATTGGGCTGACCTACGCCTTCGAGCGACTGAGGGGGAAGTCATGAGCTGGACCTACCTGTTAAGCGGCGTGCTCGCGCTCGGGGTGTTCGTTTATTTGCTTGTCGCGTTGTTCTTCCCGGAGAAATTCTGATGACCGGCAATGGCTATTTTCAGCTCGCGCTCTATCTGGGCGCATTGCTGTTGTTGGTTAAACCGCTCGGTGCTTACATGGCGAGCGTTTATGAGGGCAGCAATAAATTCGTGAACCGCTTCGCTCCGGTGGAGAATTTCATCTACCGGCTGTGTAGTACGGGGCCGACGCAGGAAATGCGCTGGACCCAATACGCTGTCGCCATGCTGGTGTTCAACCTGCTCGGTGTTCTCGTCGTCTACGCATTCCAGCGTTTGCAGAATTACCTGCCGCTGAATCCCGCCGCGATGGGCGCGGTGACGCCGGATTCCTCGTTCAACACCGCCACCAGTTTTGCCAGCAACACCAATTGGCAGGGCTACGGTGGCGAAAGCACGATGAGCTACCTCACGCAGATGGCCGGGCTCACGGTGCAGAACTTCGTCTCAGCCGCGACGGGCATGGCCATCGTGGTCGCCTTGATCCGCGGCTTTGCGCGCCGCAGCGTTGAGACCATCGGCAACTTCTGGGTCGATCTCACACGCTCGACGTTGTACATCCTCTTGCCGCTGTCGCTGATCCTGGCGCTCGTTCTGGTGGGTCAGGGTGTCGTGCAGACGTTCTCCAGTTATCACACCGTGCCGCTCGTAGAGTCGGTCGAGTACGACAACCCGAAGCTCGACACCGCGGGTCAGCCCATCAAAGACGAGAAGGGCAATCCCGTCACCGAAAAGGCGACGCAGAAAGAACAAGTCATCGCTGTCGGTCCGGCTGCTTCGCAGATTGCGATCAAGCAGCTCGGCACTAACGGCGGCGGCTTCTTCAACGTTAACTCGGCGCATCCATTCGAGAACCCGACACCGCTGACGAATTTCCTCGAATTGCTTTCGATCCTGCTGATCCCGGCGGCGCTCTGTTACACCTTCGGGCGCATGGTCGGTGATACACGCCAGGGTTGGGTTGTGCTGGGCGCGATGACAGTAATCTTCGTGGCGCTGCTCGCGCTGACCGTGGGCGCCGAACAATCCGGCAATCCGTTGCTCGCCAAACAAGGCGTGGACCAGGTGGCGAGCGCGACGCAGGCCGGCGGCAATATGGAAGGCAAAGAAACGCGCTTCGGTATTGTGAACTCCGCTCTATGGGCAACGGCAACCACGGCGGCATCGAACGGCTCGGTTAATGCCATGCACGATTCCTTCACGCCGCTTGGCGGCTTGGCGCCAATGTGGCTGATTCAGCTCGGCGAAGTGATCTTTGGCGGCGTGGGTTCCGGGCTTTACGGCATGTTGGTGTTCGCCATCATCGCCGTGTTCGTCGCGGGACTGATGATCGGCCGCACGCCGGAATATCTCGGCAAGAAGATCGAAGCGTTCGAGATGAAGATGGCCACTATCGTCATTCTCATTCCGCCGCTGGTCGTGCTCGTCGGTACCGCAATTGCGGTCATGGCCGATGCTGGCAAGGCTGGAGTCGCGAACCCCGGCGCGCACGGTTTCTCGGAAATTCTCTATGCCTTCTCTTCCGCCGGTAACAACAACGGCAGCGCCTTCGGTGGGCTCTCCGCGAACACGCCGTTCTACAACACCGCCCTCGGTATTGCGATGCTGATTGCGCGCTACTGGCTCGCGGTGCCGGTGCTCGCCATCGCGGGTGCGTTGGCGGCGAAGAAGAAGATTCCCGTCAGCGCGGGCACCTTGCCGACGCACACGACACTGTTCGTCGTGTTGCTGATCGGCACCGTCGTGATTGTCGGTGCGCTCGCGTTCTTCCCGGTGCTGGCGCTTGGACCCATCGTCGAGCATTTGACGATGGTCGGCGCGCACTAATCGGATCACAGGAGATACAGAAATGACTGCACCAGCAGCCGCAGTTTCCCTACCTCGCCGACAGTTGATCACCGGCGAGATCTTCCGCCAGGCGCTGAGGGACACGTTCACGAAACTGTTGCCGCAGCATCAGTGGAAGAACCCGGTGATGTTTGTCGTTTACCTCGGCAGCATCCTGACCACGATTCTCTTGATTCAGGCGCTCGGTGGCGCTGGCGAAGCGCCAGCCGGGTTCATTCTGGCTATCACGCTCTGGCTGTGGTTCACCGTGCTATTCGCCAACTTCGCCGAAGCGGTTGCGGAAGGGAGAAGCAAAGCACAGGCCGCGTCGCTGCGTAGCGTGAAGCGCGACGTGATGGCAAAGAAACTAACCAAGCCCAAGCTGCGGACATCGGTCACCAAAGTCAGCTCCACCGAGCTGCGCAAGGGCGATGTGTTTCTGGTGGAAGCTGGAGACATGATCCCTGCCGACGGCGAGGTGATCGAGGGCGTGGCCTCCGTCAACGAGGCGGCGATCACGGGCGAATCCGCGCCGGTAATTCGCGAGTCGGGTGGTGACTTCTCTTCAGTTACGGGTGGCACACAAGTTCTCTCAGACTGGCTCGTGGTACGTGTGACGACGAATCCTGGCGAAACCTTCCTCGATCGCATGATCGCGATGGTCGAAGGCGCCAAACGCCAAAAGACGCCGAACGAAATAGCGCTGGCGATCCTGTTGGTGGGCTTCACGCTGATCTTTCTCAAGACCACCGTCACGCTGCTGCCGTTTTCGCTTTACAGCGTCGAAGTCGCCAAGGTTGGTACGCCGGTGACGATTACCGTGCTGGTGGCGCTGCTTGTGTGCTTGATCCCGACGACGATTGGCGGCCTGCTCTCGGCCATCGGTCTCGCCGGCATTGGCCGCATGCTGCGGGCCAACGTCATCGCCGTGTCCGGGCGCGCGGTCGAAGCCGCGGGCGACGTGGACGTGCTGCTGCTCGATAAGACCGGCACCATCACGCTCGGCAATCGACAGGCGTCCGGTTTCGTTCCTGCGAACGGAGTTACGGAAGCCGTGCTTGCCGATGCGGCACAGCTTTCATCGTTGCCCGATGAAACACCCGAAGGCCGCAGTATCGTCGTGCTCGCCAAGAAATACGGCTTGCGCGAGCGCGATATCACAAAACTCGGTGCCCACTTCGTGCCGTTCTCCGCACAGACGCGCATGAGTGGTGTCGATCTCGATGGCCGCCAGATTCGTAAGGGTGCGGCAGACGCGATCCGTCAGTGGGTTGAAAGTCAGGGCGGTAAGTTTCCGAACGATGTGGCCTCTGCGGTGGAGTCGGTGTCACGCCGGGGCAGCACGCCGCTCATTGTAGCCGAAGGCAAACAGGTGCTCGGCGTGATCGAGCTCAAGGACATTGTTAAAGGCGGCATGAAAGAGCGGTTTGCCGAGCTGCGCCGCATGGGCATCAAGACGGTGATGATCACCGGTGACAACAAGCTTACGGCGGCGGCGATTGCGGCCGAGGCCGGTGTGGACGATTTTCTCGCCGAAGCGACGCCGGAAGCAAAGCTCAAGCTGATCCGCGAATATCAATCGCAAGGGCGACTGGTGGCGATGACCGGCGACGGCACCAACGACGCACCGGCGCTCGCACAGGCTGACGTAGCGGTGGCGATGAACTCCGGCACACAGGCCGCCAAGGAAGCCGGCAACATGGTCGATCTCGATTCGAACCCGACCAAGTTGATTGAAGTCGTCGAGACTGGCAAGCAGTTGCTGATGACGCGTGGCTCGCTCACGACGTTCTCGATTGCGAACGATGTGTCGAAATACTTCGCCATCATTCCGGCCGCCTTCGCAACGACGTATCCGCAGCTCAATGCGCTCAACATCATGCATCTCGCGAGCCCATCGAGCGCGATCCTGTCGGCGGTCATCTTCAACGCGCTCATCATCATCGCGTTGATCCCGCTCGCACTGAAAGGTGTGCGCTATCGCGCGGTCGGCGCAGCGACATTGTTGCGCGACAACTTGTTGATCTATGGCCTCGGTGGTCTCGTTGCGCCGTTCATTGGCATCAAGCTGATCGACATGCTCCTGGTTGTTCTGGGTCTGGCTTAAAGAGAGAGAATCGCCATGTGGAATCACATCAAGTCGAGTTTACTAATGCTGGTCGTGATGACCGTTATCACCGGCGTTGCTTATCCGTCGTTGGTCACAGGTCTCGCGCAAGCGGTGTTCCCGGAGCAAGCCAACGGCAGCCTGATAGTAAAAGACGGAAAACCGATCGGTTCGGAGTTGATCGGCCAGACCTTCAGCAGTCCGAAGTATTTCTGGGGCCGGCCATCGGCGACGTCGCCGTATCCCAACAACGCATCGAGTTCCAGCGGCTCGAATCAGGGACCGACGAACCCGGCGTTGACCGATGCCGTGGCCGGACGCATCAAAGCCCTGCGCGAGGCCGATCCGGGTAATACGGCTGCGGTGCCCGTCGATCTCGTCACCGCATCCGCGAGCGGACTCGATCCACACATCACTCCCGCTGCAGCGGCGTATCAGGTGAGCCGAGTCGCGCGGTCACGCAAGCTGGACGCCGCACGCGTTCAAACATTGATCGAGCAGTACTCCGAAAATCGCCAGTTCTGGATCTTCGGCGAGCCGAGAGTAAACGTGCTCAAGCTCAACCTTGCGCTCGATCAACTCCGTTGACGTGAACCATGCCCAGGGAGCGGTTCGCCAACTGGATGCTATGGCTTACCGCCGCATCGGCGATTCTGTACGGGGTCGCGCTTTACGTCGAAATCGAGCTTGTTACGCGGACCGTTGAGGTTTCATGCTGGCAAACTATTGTGGGCTGCGCGCTGATGACATACTTGTCTTATCGGTGCGCCAAAGACGTGATATGGGGCCATTTGTTTTTGTTCGTTAACGTGGTTTTCAGCGGAGCGCTTGCAGTCATTGCGTTCATACACTTAGGAGCTATCTAAACCGTTCATGGTCGAGAACCGCCCCAATCCGGATCAGCTCCTTGCGGAACTTCAGCGTGAGGAACAGAGCCGCGAACGCGGCAAGCTCAAAATCTTCTTTGGTGCGTCTGCCGGCGTCGGCAAGACCTACGCCATGCTAGCTGCCGCACAGGCGGCCAAGCTCGAAGGGGTAGACGTGCTCGTAGGGCTGGTCGAGACGCACGGCCGCAAGGAAACGATAGCGATGCTCCAGGGACTGGAAGTGTTGCCGCAGAAAGAAATCGAGTACCGCGGTCATGCGCTCAAAGAATTCGATCTCGACGCCGCGCTCGCCCGCAAGCCCGCTTTGATTCTGGTGGATGAGCTGGCGCACTCCAACGCGCCCGGTTCACGCCATCCGCGACGTTGGCATGATGTAGGAGAACTGCTGGCCGCTGGCATCAACGTGTATTCGACGCTCAACGTTCAGCACATCGAGAGTCTGAACGATGTCGTCGGTGGCATTACAAATATACGCGTATCCGAAACAGTACCGGATACGGTCTTCGACGAAGCCGACGATGTTGTGCTCGTCGATCTCACGCCCGATGAATTGCTGCGGCGGTTGAAGGAAGGAAAAGTCTATCTTCCGCAGCAAGCCGAGCGTGCACTGGAGAACTTCTTCCGTAAGGGCAACCTGATCGCGTTGCGCGAGCTCGCCTTGCGACGCACGGCCGACCGTGTTGACGTGGATGTGCGCGAATGGCGCGAGAAGCAGGCGGTCGAACGGGTCTGGGCCACGCGCGACACCTTGATGGCGGGCATCGGCCCCGATCCGGGCGCGGAACAGGTGGTGCGCGCGGCAGCGCGCCTGGCGGATCGGCTGGATGCAAACTGGCATGCCGTCTACGTCGAGACGCCGTCGCTGCAGCGATTGTCCGACGAAGAGCGTCAGCGGATTCTCAAGGTCTTGCAACTCGCGCAAGAGCTGGGTGCTGAGACGGCGACCGTTCCCGGCACCGATGTCGCTAAGTCATTTGTCGACTACGCGCGCAAGCACAACGTGGCAAAGCTGGTGGTCGGCCGCCGGCCGGCCCGTCCGCTATATTTCTGGCGCCGCTCGGTTGGCCAGCGTGTTGCGAGTCTTGCGCCTGAAATCGATCTGATACACGTCGCGCAATCTGTGTCGACCGAAACGCTGGGCAACCGCGGTTGGGGTGCGCAGCAACGGGAAGATCACGACACCCATGCGCGCAACCCAGCGCGCTACGTCTGGGCGGCGCTCGCGTGTGCGGCGGTGACTGTCCTCGGCGTGCCGCTCTTCCCGACGCTCGATCTCACCAACATCGCCATGCTTTATTTATTGGCGGTGGTGCTGGTCGCCATGCAATTTGGCCGTGGACCGGCAGCGTTGGCCGCGGTGATCAGTGTCGCCGCCTTCGACTGGTTTTTCGTGCCACCGCGTTTCAGCTTTGCCGTGGCCGACATTCAGTATCTGCTTACCTTTGCGGTGATGCTGGCGGTCGGATTGATCACTGGCCAGCTGATGGCGAGTCTCCGTTATCAAGCACGCGTCTCGGAGCATCGGGAAAGCCGGGCACAGTCGTTGTACGAAATGGCGCGCGAACTGTCGGCAGCGCTCACCACCGAACAGGTCGTCCAGATCAGTACGCGCTTCGTGGAAAGCAGCTTTCGTGGCAAGGTGGCGATTGTCCTGGCCGATCTCGACAACAAGCTGTTCATTGCCAGCAAGCGAGGCGAGCAATCGCCCAACGTCGATATAGCGGTCGCGCACTGGGCGTACGACCACGCGCAGCCAGCCGGTTTCGGCACGGACACCTTGCCTGCCAGTGCGGCGCTGTACGTGCCACTCAAGGCGCCCGTGCGTATTCGCGGCATTCTAGTCATCGAACCGTCGGTGCCGCGTTGGTTGCTCATCCCTGAGCAACGGCGTCAGTTGGAAACCTTTTGTACGTTGATCGCTATCGCCATCGAACGCGTGCACTTCGTCGACGTGGCGCGCGATGCGCTTATCAAGATGGAATCGGAGCGGCTGCGCAACTCGCTGCTCTCGGCACTATCGCACGATCTGCGCACGCCGTTGACCGCGCTGGTTGGACTGGCCGATTCGCTGACGGTGCCGCAGACTTCCTTGTCATCACGAGATAAGGAAACGGCCGCGGCTATCCGAGACGAAGCCGTTCGACTCAGCACGCTGGTACACAATCTGCTTGATATGGCCCGCCTTCAGGCCGGCGAAGTAAAGCTCAATTTCGAATGGCAGCACGTCGAAGAAGTGGTCGGCAGCGCGCTGCGAGCGACGAAAACTATTCTTGGCAAACGCCGAACCGAGGTATCGGTGCCGCACGATTTGCCGCTGGTGCAGTTCGATGCCGTGCTCATTGAGCGGGTGTTGTGTAATCTTATAGAGAATGCGGCGAAGTACACCCCGGAGGGCTCGACCATCCGTGTTGCAGCGCAAGCGAATGGCAAGGAGATGGAAGTTTCCGTGACCGACAATGGGCCCGGGATTCCGCCGGGCAAAGAGAAAGATATCTTCGATAAATTTATGCGTGGCGCAACGGAGTCGACGATTCCCGGAGTCGGCCTTGGGCTGGCGATCTGCCGCAGCATCGTCGAAGCGCACCGCGGGACAATCCGGGGCGAGACGGTATCCGCAGGTGGGGCACGATTCGTGTTTACCCTACCGATTGGTACGCCCCCTGCACTGGCAGCGGAACCAAAAACAGAAGCATCGTCGTGAAAGGAACCACTGTGCTGATCGTCGAGGACGAGCCGCAAATCCGGCGGTTTGTCCGCGTGGCGTTGGAGTCTGAGGGTTGTCACGTGCACGAGGCGGACACGGCGCAGCGTGGCTTGATCGAGGCCGGAACGCGCAAACCCGATCTCGTGATTCTCGATCTTGGTCTTCCGGACAAGGACGGTGTGTCCGTCATTCGCGATCTTCGCGCGTGGACGGACATTCCCGTGATTGTTCTCTCTGCACGCACCCAGGAAGCCGAGAAGATCAACGCGCTCGACTCCGGCGCCGATGACTACCTCACGAAGCCCTTCAGTACCGGCGAACTGATGGCGCGCATTCGCGTCGTGCTGCGTCGGCGCACGACGGCCGATAACGACGAGGCGCAGGAATTCTGCTTTGGCGATGTCCGGGTGGATTTCGCGAACCGGACCATTGTTCGGCAGGGCAAGGAGATTCATCTGACCGCTATCGAGTATCGATTGTTGGCGGTGCTGATCCGCAATGCCGGGAAAGTCCTCACGCATCGCCAGCTACTGAAAGAGGTGTGGGGGCCGTCGCACACCGAGGACAGTCACTATCTGCGAACCTACATGGCTCACCTCAGACAAAAACTCGAATCCGACCCAGCTCAACCTAAATACCTGCTTACCGAAACCGGAGTCGGGTATCGGCTCGTCGATTAAGGACGCAGCTGGAATGTTGATGTAGCAAATTTGTCACCGGCCGCTTTACGAGTACCGCATATTTACCGAGAATCGTAGTAGGGAACGGAAGAGGGCAGACGATGCAAAGTGTTGATAGAAAAACACTCTTCCATTTCCTAGTGCGCCTACGAACCAGGTGGTCGGGAGTTCGAATCTCTCCGGGCGCGCCATCTTTACAGATACTTACGACACTTCCGAAGCGACTTCCGTTTCAGCTGTGCCGGAAAACGTGCGGGTCACCGCCCGCGGACGGCACAACGCCTCGGCGAAATCCGCTAGGTGGCCTGCTGAGAGGTGTGCGTACTTCAGTACCATCTCGTAACTGCTCCAGTCACCGAGTTCCTGCAATACCTGCTCGACGTTGCAGTTCACGTTCAACGCGCTCGATCTCTGCGTTCAGTCGTTGTTCGACCTGCCCCCTGTTGGAGTTTGCCGAGCCGAACGAAGAGACGAACCCGTCGGTATTCCTTTCACGGAGCAGCAGCTCAAAGCGATCAAACGACTCGAACCGCAAGGCACCGGCCACCTAGGGCGGAGAGGCTTTCGCTTGCGGGTGCGTGGCTGAAACGTAAACACACGGGTCGACGCCTTGCGACCGGCCACAAACGTCTGCATAGTTGAACTTGAATCCGGACGTAAGGTCTTTGTAGGAATGCGCCGACCGCTCAAGACAGCTTTTCTCTGGGTGCTGCTCATCGCGCTGCCGACCCAAGGCGTGGTGTCGGCGGCCATGCTATTTTGTGAATCAGCGCATCTCAGCAGTCCGGTATCGGCCTCCGACGCGCATCACCATGACAATCATCACGCGGGCATTCGTGACGCCCATTCTGCCGGTGTGACTCACGATCATGAGCACGGACACACGCACAAGCACTCGTCATCCAAGTGCGCCGGTTGCACGCCTTGCTGCATGGGGGCGTCAATCGTTTCGTCATTGTCTGGCGAATCCACCTTTCCGCAGAGCAAGGCGGAACCCTTTATTCTGAAATCCGCCGCGTTCCCTCTTTTCACCACAGACGGCCCTGACCGTCCTCCTCGACCCATCCTCGCTTAATCGGTTGCGGTTCATCGCTCGCAGGCGTTAGCTCAGCTATCGCGCCGCTGAGTCGGTCCGCATTCATGCAGTGCGCCAGCTGATTTGAGCCGGGTGCTGTTGAGCACTTCATCAAGCGAGGACGATATGACGCTATTTCGCGTATCCATTTTGTCGATGGCAATCACGCTATCGACAGCCCCGGCCTTTGCGGAAGGTCAGTCCGACGGAATGGATCATTCCCGCATGGGCCATAAAGATTCGGCCGACCACCTGCACGAGATGTCCGGCATGTTCGGACGCTATCCCATGACGCGGGAAGCGTCCGGCACGAGTTGGCAGCCGGAGTCGTCACCCCACGAAGGCATCGATGAAATGCACGGCGAATGGATGACGATGACGCACGGCTATGCAAACCTCATTTACGACCATCAGGGCGGACCGCGAGGCGATACCAAGACATTCAGCACCAGCATGGCGATGATGATGGGTCAGCGTCCGCTGGGAGAAGGAACGCTCGGGTTACGCGGCATGGTGTCGGCAGACCCGCTCATGGGCAAAAGAGGCTATCCGCTGCTGCTGCAAACCGGCGAAACGGCCGATGGCCAAACGCCCCTGATCGATCGGCAGCATCCGCACGATCTCTTCATGGAACTGGCGGCGACGTACAGTCGACCGCTTTCGAACAACAGCTCCGTGTTCGGCTATATCGGATTGCCGGGCGAACCTGCCTTAGGACCGCCCGCATTCATGCATCGCTTCTCGGGTGTCGATAATCCCGAAGCGCCGATCTCGCATCATTGGCTCGATTCCACCCATATCGCCTATGGCGTGGTGACGTTCGGTTACCTCTACGACCAGTTCAAGCTCGAAGGATCCGTTTTCCACGGGCGTGAACCGGATCAGGACCGTTACGACATCGAAACCGGAAAGTTGGATTCGACCTCCGTGCGAGTCTCGTATAACCCGAATAAGGATTGGGCGTTACAAATTAGTCGCGGACACATCAAGAGCCCGGAGGCATTGGAAGCTGATGTGAACGTGGATCGCACGACGGCCTCGGTGATTTATAACCGACCGGTTGGCGCGAACAAATGGCAGACCACCTTGGCCTGGGGTCGAAATGCCGCGAATACCGGCACGACGACCAACGCCTATCTGCTGGAGTCCACCTTTGCGATGGCGCAGACACACACGTTGTTCGCGCGCGTCGAACGAGCGGAAAAGCACGAACTGTTCTCGGCGGGATCGCCCCTGGCAGAAGAGACGTTTCGAGTCGGCAAACTCAGTGTCGGGTACATCTACGACTTTCCGACCGAGCGCCACCTCAAATTCGGCATCGGCGGCTTGGTCAGCAAGTATTCGTTACCGCGCGAACTCGAATCCTCATACGGAAGCGACCCAACGTCGTACATGCTCTTTGCGCGCGTGAAGCTTCAATAACCGCAGCGAACATTTCAAAGGAACATATATGAATATGCCGGATTATCTGTGGCACCCGATCTTCGTCCACTTCAGCGTGGCGCTGCTGACCGTGGCAACCGTCTTCTACGTGCTGGCGTCGATTTTCCCGAAAGCGGGTTCGCGGCAGCAATGGATTACCGTCGCGGAATGGAATCTGTGGGTCGGATTCGGTTTGGCGGTATTAACGCTGCTCTTTGGCTGGCTCGCATTCAATACCGTCAGTCACGATGACGCGTCCCACGAGGCAATGAAGGTACATGCAGTCTTGGCGCTTATTACCGGCGGCAGTTTTGGTGTGCTCACGCTTTGGTCCATCTGGCATAGAAAATCCGCGCCCTATCCGTCATGGACTTTTATCGGGCTGATGCTCGCCAGTTTTGGCTTCCTGGTAACGACGGGATTAAGAGGCGGAGAGTTGGTCTACCAGCACGGTCTCGCCGTAACTTCTCTGCCAAAAGTAGAAATGGATCACGACCAAAAGCGTGTTGCCCAGTTGGACCCTTACGCCGGCCAGCAACAGCGCGAGATCAGGGCGCTTTCACCGCAGCAGATGCAGGACTATCTCGATGGCAAAGGCATGGGTCTGGCCAAGGCAGCTGAGCTAAATCATTTCCCCGGTCCGGCGCACGTACTGGAACTTGCTAACCAACTTCGGCTGACACCGGAGCAAAGAACTAAAACACAACAGCTCTTCACCTCCATGCAGCGGGACGCGAAACGCGTTGGCGGCGCGCTAGTGGAGAAGGAGCGCTATCTGGACCGTCTATTTGCTTCCGGTGAAATAGACAAACAAAAGCTGAGTCCGTTGCTTGAAGAGATTGGACGCCTGTCCGCGGAGCTGCGGCGTGTGCATTTGCAGGCACATCTGGAACAGAAGGCAATTCTTAGCCCGGAACAAACCGCCTTGTATGATTCGTTACGGGGTTACACCCTGAATACTACGGCAACGCAGCCGAGTCATGCGCATAAACATTAGCGGCAACGTTAACGCTAGCCCCTGCGCGCTCGGCCGCGCGGGGGGCACTTTTGCGGCGACCATGAGAGTGGCTTTGCACCTGTGGGTACGCCTGCGTACGGACAAGGGACTCCCGTAAGCATACCGTCTGAGTTTGTTCATCAACAGAAATTGTTGGGTTGGTTGGTCGGTTTACCGCGCCGCTATGCTGGGACTATTAAAAATAAGGAGACGTCCGGTGGCATCCAATACCATTCGACTGCTTCGACCTTTGCTGCTTGCCGGTCTGGCCGGCGGCATTGCGGAAATTATCTGGATTGCGCTGTACTCGCAGCTGGCAACGCTCCGTGCCGCTGACGTTTCGCGCCAAGTTGTTTGGAGCATAGCGCCAGCGCTCGCCAATTCGGCGTTCGCCCCGGTTCTGGGAATCGGTATTCATCTTGCGCTGTCCGTGCTGCTGGCGTTTGCATTCGGCTTGCTGGTATGGGCGCCGCTGGCGCGGAAATTCGAGCCCGAGATCACCGTCATCGCCTGCGCGGCGGCGCTGATCTTCGTGTGGGCAGCAAATTTCTTCGTCGTGCTGCCGCAACTCAATCCTGGCTTCGTGTCGCTGATGCCGTATCCGATTACGTTCTTCTCGAAACTGCTGTTCGGTCTGGCCGCCGGCTGGTCGTTGTACCGCTTTGACCGGCAAATCCGCCCCACGAGGATCGCGCTGCGTAGCGACGAAACCATCAAGATTCGATAGGAGGAGATATGAACAAGGAGTTTCTCTTGATGCTGCATCCGACCTTCGGCGTGCTCGGCATGCTCGCCGCGGTTTGGGTTTTGGTAGAAGTGATCAACCTGAGCGATACGAACCGTGGTCGTATTAAAGCCGCGAGCCTCGCCGTGGCTGTGCTTATCTGGCTGTCGTTCATCTTCGGCGGCTATTGGTACGTGCAGTTCTACGGGGCGGACAAGGAGATCATCAAGCAAGGGCCGTGGCCGTTCGCGCACAGCTTCTTCATGGAAACGAAAGAACATCTGTTCTTCGTGATGCTGCTCATCGGCACCTACTTGCCGATTGCGGCGTCGGGCGCGGTGTCAGGTGTGGCATCGAGAAATCGGTTGGCAGTCGAGCCTGGCGCACGGAATTTGCTGCTGACACTTTCGGCATTGATCGTGCTGTTGGGGCTGGCAATGGAAGGTTCCGGGGCCATCGTCGGTCTTGGCGTGAAGATGGGTCTACTGGGGAATTGACGATGGAAACACAAACGCAAGTCAGGCGCGCTTGGGCGTTCGGTTGGTCGGTAGTGATTGTCAGCGTGCTAAGTTCGCTGCTGGTCGTGCTCAAGGAAACGAGCGAAGCAACAATGGCGCTCATGAAGGCGGCGAGCGGGCATCACTGGATCACGCACAGCATCATCGTGCTCGTATTGTTCGTGGTTATCGGCCTCGCGCTTGGGTTTGTCGACACGAAACATGGCGGGAACGGCGCTCTCAACGGGATCGCTATCGCGATCGTTGCATCGACTGTCATCGGTGGACTGATCCTTGCCGGGTTTAATCTCCTCCATTAGTGGAGCAGCCATGGAGCGTAATCCCGTATGTTCGAGGCCGCTCGATCCGCGCACGGTGGTGGCCATGGTTTCCGAAGTGGAACATGCCGTCAGCGGCACATTAAAGCAGCGCAATGGAGATCGGTCATGAAAAAGATTCCTTTGGTTCTCGCCCTTGCAGGACTTGCGTGGGTGTTACCGGCTTACGCCGTTGACGAACATCATCCCGAGGATCAGAAGACCCCTCCCGCGAAAACTGCGCCCAAGGAGTCAACGACCCAGAAACAGGCACCCGCGGCTCAGAAACCGTCTGCGCCCGCTGCCCAGACTGGCGCCATGCAAATGGGAATGATGGGCAACATGGAAAAGATGCAGGCGCAAATGCAGCGCCTGATGCAGACCCAAGATCCGAAAGAGCGCGAGAAGCTTCTGCATGAGCACATGCAGACCATGCAGGAGTCCATGAAAATGATGAGTGGCATGATGAGTCAGGGGATGATGGGCGGAGGTAAGTCGGGTGACGCCAAGAGTGGCCAGGGAATGTTCCTCGGCATGTCCGCAGATCAGCGCATGCAAATGATGGAGCAACGGATGGACATGATGCAGAAGATGATGGAACAGATGCTCACGCACGAAGAGCAGAAAGCAAAATAGTCGGGGGCAGGCAAAGGAACAGCACAGTGACGGCGCTAACTCATCACTACGAAAGCAGTGCCGGTGTTCACGCCGCGGCGAAAGACCTTTTCAGCCACGTGGACGATCCCGCGCGGCTGTCTTCCCACATGAGCAAGTCATCGTGGATGACGGGCGGAAGTCGCATGAGCACGGAAGTGGATCGCGGCGGTGGAAAAGTCGTCGGGTCTCATATTCGTATGGACGGTCGCGTGTTTGGTGTGCAGCTCGCGCTCGACGAGACCGTTACCGAACGCGACCCCCCTTGGCGTAAGGTTTGGGAAACGATTGGCCAGCCGCGCTTGCTGGTGATAGGACACTACAAAATGGGTTTCGATATCACACCTCAAGGCAGTGGTTCGCTGTTTTGTGTGTTCATCAACTACACACTGCCGGAATCGGCACCCGCGCGCTGGCTTGGTTGGTTGTTCGCTCGATACTACGCTCGTTGGTGCACGCAACGGATGGTCGAAGATGCGGTCATGCACTTCTCAGCGTCAGGCCATGACTGAAAAGCATGTTGGAGCCACTAGTGTGCAGCGCCGTACACTATCCGCGTGGATACTGCTGATCTGCGGTCTATGGTTGATAGGATTGGGCGCGTACTTCATGTTCTTGCGCCCCGCGCTGTTCCCGGAAGACTTGCGGTATCTCGGCAAAACCTTGTCTGACCTCGACGCGGTACTGCCAGGATTGCACTCGTGGTTGCGCCGTGTCTTCACCGTGATGGGCGCATTTATATCGGCAACGGGTATCCTCACAGTGTTTGTCGTTACGACGGTGTCTCCCCGAGGCGGACGTATGGCTGGAATCGTTCTCGCAATAGTTGGCCTGCTATCTGTGATCACGATGAGCGCTACTAACTTTGCCATTGACTCCGACTTCAAGTGGCTTCTTGTTGTTCCGGCGTTGCTGTGGGTTGTCGGCATCGTTATATACTTTCGTGAAGTAGCCTGCGCGAGACATTCTTAATGAATCACGATCACCGGGCCAGAATAAACCGGCATTTATTCGCGTAAACAGACAGACGGAGCGCAGGATGACGCACGATACGAAGACCAGTGGCCATGACTCGCACGTTTCAGCGGAATCTACTGAGTCAAAACAGACGCATGTCGATCCGGTCTGCGGCATGAAGGTCGCTGCTAACCCGGAAAAATCTGTCGAGCACGCCGGGCAGCGATATTACTTCTGCAGCCAGGGCTGTGTGACCAAGTTCCGTTCCGATCCGGAAAGATACTTGCGCGCGCAACGAAGCGCTGATATCCCCGCCACTTCTGCAGTTCCGCCTGCGGCGCCGCAAGAGGTGACCTACACCTGCCCGATGCATCCGCAAGTGCGGCAGATCGGTCCGGGTAGCTGTCCGATCTGCGGCATGGCACTCGAACCCGAGAATGCGGGCGTGGTCGAGGACGACAGCGAGCTGCGTGACATGACGCGACGGTTCTGGGTCAGTGTGCTGCTGACTGTACCGCTGGTCCTGATGGCCATGACCGAATTTATACCCGGTTGGCACGAGCGTCTGGCGCATGCCATGGGAGCAGGTTTCGGTTGGCTGCAATTCGCGCTTGCGACGCCAACCGTCTTGTGGGCTGGCTGGCCGTTCTTTGTGCGTGGATGGTCATCGCTCATAAACCGCTCGCTCAATATGTTCACGCTGATTGCCTTGGGGGTAGGCGCTGCCTACACGTTCAGCGTCGTGGCGTTGCTGTTCCCGGAGATATTACCTACCGCCTTTCGCTCGGAAGGCCGTGTGCCACTGTATTTCGAGGCGGCCGCCGTGATTACCGTGCTCGTATTGCTCGGTCAGGTCCTGGAGTTGCGTGCACGGTCGCGAACCTCTTCGGCAATTAAGGCGCTGTTGCAATTGGCGCCGCCCACCGCGCATCGCGTCTCAGGCGAATGGTCCGACGAGGAAATTTCCTTGGCACACGTTCACGTCGGTGATCGATTGCGCGTCCGCCCCGGCGAGAAAATTCCGGTGGACGGGGTTGTCGAGGACGGCCGCTCGGCCGTGGACGAGTCGATGATGACCGGTGAATCCATGCCTGTCGAGAAAACACCGGACAGCAAAGTCATTGGCGGCACTGTGAATCAAACGGGCAGTTTCATCATGCGTGCCGAACGCATTGGCTCGGATACGCTGTTGTCGCGCATCGTCCAGATGGTCGCGGAAGCAAGTCGCTCGCGCGCTCCCATCCAAAAACTTGCCGATACCGTGTCAGCCTGGTTCGTGCCGGCAGTGATATTGATTGCGGCCGTGGCGGCTGTCGTTTGGGCCACGATCGGCCCCGACCCGAAGCTGGCACATGCATTGGTGGTTGCTGTTTCCGTGTTGATCATCGCCTGTCCTTGTGCGCTCGGTCTGGCCACCCCGATGTCGATCATGGTCGGCGTCGGTCGCGGCGCACAGGCCGGTGTGCTGATCAAAGACGCTGAAGGACTGGAGCTGATGGAAAAAGTCGACACGCTCATTGTCGACAAGACCGGCACGTTGACCGAGGGCAAGCCTCGTCTCCAGACGGTGGAAGTGGTCGGTGGGTTTACCGAAAGCGACCTGTTGCGCCTCGCGGCGAGCCTTGAGAAAGCGAGCGAGCACCCGCTCGCGGCGGCTATTGTGGCAGGCGCGAAGGAACGTGGTGTCGCGCTTGCCGCGGTCGCGGAGTTCGAGTCGGTCACCGGCAAGGGCGTGCGCGGAAAGATCGACGGCAAGCTCGTGCTGATCGGCAATCGCCGCATGATGGAAGAGGCCGGCATAACGATAGGCGATGGGCTTGTGCGTGCCGATGCCTTGCGTACGAACGGGCAGACCGTGATGCTGGTGGCGGTCGAGGGAAAACTTGCCGGATTGGTCGGCGTCGCCGATCCGATCAAATCCTCCACACCGGAAGCGGTGCAGATGTTGAAGAAAGAAGGTATCCGGATCGTCATGCTTACCGGTGATAGTAAAACGACGGCCGAGGCGGTCGCAAAGAAGCTCGGACTGGACGAGGTAGTAGCTGAAGTATTGCCCCAGGACAAACACCGAATCGTTAAAGAATTCCAGGCCTCAGGCCGCATCGTTGCCATGGCCGGTGACGGCGTGAACGACGCACCGGCGTTGACGCAGGCGCATGTCGGTATCGCGATGGGTACCGGTGCGGATGTTGCGATGCACAGCGCGCGCATCGTTCTTGTCAAAGGCGATTTGCGCGGTATCGTTAAGGCACGTACCTTGAGTCGGCGCGTTATGAGCAATATCCGTCAGAACCTGTTTCTTGCTTTCATTTACAACTCGTTTGGCGTCCCGGTCGCGGCCGGCGTTCTCTATCCGGCCTTTGGGCTGTTACTCAGCCCCATCATTGCTGCTACGGCCATGAGCCTGAGTTCGGTGTCGGTTGTGTCTAACGCGCTTCGTTTACGTAAGATATCTCTTTAGGCTAACGACGAACCCGAACAGATATCCTGGGATCAGTGTTTCTCATGAAAGCAGGCGGGAATCGAATGTAGAAAATTTGTCACCGAGCGCTTTCCGAGTACCGTAATATTTATCGAGAATCGTAATAGGGAAACGGAACAGGGCAAATGATAGGCCGTTGGAAGCAGAAGGCTTCCAACGGCTTTTTCATTTCAACGGGGTTAACGGGATACGCGTGCGCGCGGGCTGATATCGTCGGCCGTCAACGTGCGCGATCGATGACGGCGCGCAAAGCGTTGCTGGTAGTCGCGCGGCGACAAGCCGGTCTCGCGCTTGAACAGACGGCGAAAGGAGCTGAGATCCGCATAACCGATGCGATCGCTGATGGCGTCCACGCTCAACGCGGTGGTTTCCAGCAGCCGCTTGGCGAGCTCGATTTTCATTGTCTGCAGATAACCCACCGGGGTATCGCCCAGCGCCTGTTTGAAGCGCCGGATAACGGTGCGTTCGCTGACGGCCATAGCGCGCGCCAAGTCCGCGAGTCGAAAACTCTGCGGCAGGCGCTTTTCCATCCAGCGCTGTGCTTTGACGACGAGCGCGTCGGCGTGCGGCAGATGGTCTTGCACCGTGAGGGATTTGAACGATGCCTGCGACACGCGATTGGCATCAATCAACAGCATCTTCGCCGTCGCCGCCGCAAGGTTGGCGCCGGCGAATTTTTCCACCAGCCGCAGCGCGAGATTGAGATAGGCCGTGGCCGCGCCACTGCAAATAAGGCGGTCGTGTTCGGTGATTACTTCCTGCGGTCGTAAATCAACCAGCGGATAGCGTTGCTGAAACGCCTTTGCCAGGTACCAGTGGGTGGTCGCCTGACGATGATCCAGTAAGCCGGATTCCGCGAGCAGGAATCCGGCGCTGCAATTCGCCGCGATCACGGTGCCGCGTTCATGAAGTTTGCGTAACGCGGGCAATAGCGGCTGATATGACTCGAGCGCCTTGAGAAAGAAGGCGACGCCATTACCGAGGAAGATTCCGGGCAGCAGCAGCGCATCCGCCGCGGTTCTCGGGTTGATCGGTCCATCGACATTCAATGTCAGTCCCGACGCGGTGCGTACCGGTTTGCCGTCCAGCGACTCGAGGCGCCATTCAAATAACGGTTCCGCCTTGTCCTTATTCTGATAGGCCCAGATCGCGTTGGCCGCGACCAGGACATCAATCGGTCCGGTAATGCCCGAGGCGAGACCGTTGTCTAACACCCAAACTTTGATTTGCCGCATGCGTTGTCGTTATTAGCCGTAAGAGTGGCAATACTGCCACTCGGTTTGGAAGCGCGCAAGCACTACATTCACATCCCCTGCGGTAACATAATTTCAGTCGCTCTCCGAAGGAAATAATTAATGCTGCTACGAAAAGAACGTGACGTGGAATATTTCAACAAGCTCGGGCACGAGCATTTACCGGAATATCTGGGCGTGGTGATTACAGAGATTCAGGAAGGAAACCTGCCTGCCACCATGGTACTCAAGAAGCAGCTCGGGCAGCGACGCAAACCGGACTTTTCAAAATTCGTCCGAGGCCTCACGAATAACAATAACAGGTAAATTCATGAACGTACCGATCACTTCTTTATATGCAGCACTGACCGCGTTACTGGTAATATTTTTGGCCTATCGCGTAGTGAAATATCGTCGTAGCCTCAGAGTTGGACTGGGCGCTAACGACAACAGGGAGTTGCAGGTGGCGATAAGGGCGCACGCCAACACCGTTGAGTACTCCCCGCTGTTTTTAATTCTCTTGCTGCTCGCCGAGATCAATCAGCTACCCAATGCGTGGCTGCATATGTTCGGTGCGCTGTTTGTATTGAGTCGCCTGGGGCATGGTTGGGGCTTCACGAAAACGAGTGGTGGTTATTCGCGCGGCCGTTTTTATGGCACCGTTATTACCTGGCTGGTCATTGTTGCGTTGGCGGTAATAAACCTGGCGTGCTATTTGGGCATTATCCTGAAGCAGGTCTGAGATATGCTCGATCTCGACGATACCGATGGGCGCATGGATGATCACGTGCGGCCAGCGAGGAGCTGTTTTCCATTGCACGCAGAAAATGCAAGCATCTTGAATACTATTACTTTCATAATTTCCCCGGCGGTGTCATCGACTTTCCACCAGCGACTCAGTAAACCGCGTTTGCTCTTCGTTATTAAATAGTTTTCGCATGTGCCGGGTAATGCAAGTGCATCTGTGCGCGGAATTGCCGGAAATTTCTTCGATGGTATGTACGACAACGCACCGACCTGTGGAAATCGCGCGATGATAATGGCGCCTTGATCGGTGAGCCGGTATGGATAGACGGTCGCAGAAGCATTCCGTGAAAGACGAAACTTAGGATACGCGTGGTTGTCACTATCCAAGGTTACCGTCACTCATCCCAGCGGGACCCATAAACCATTTCTTTTTCAGATCAACCCATTTGGATACAAGTAAGGAGCAGCCCATGAAACCATTCAGCAAGCCAGTTGTTGCCGCTGCCATCTCCCTGGTGTTCAGTGCCGGAGCGCTGGCGGAGGGACTGACAAAGGACGAATACAAGGCCGCAAAAGACAATATCGTTGCGGAGTACAAGATCGCCAAAGATAAATGCGACGCGCTGTCCGGTACCGCCCATGAAGTATGCGAGGCGGAAGCTAGGGGTAACGAGAAGGCTGCCAAAGCCGAGCTTGAGGCACGCTATAAGCCCTCCCGGGAAAATACCTATAAAGCCGGCGTCGCCAGGACCGAAGCCGATTACCACGTGGCGCGTGAAAGGTGCGATGAAATGGCCGGTAACGCAAAAGATGTGTGCCTGAAAGAAGCAAAAGCCGCGCAGACTGCAGCCATTGCCGATGCCAAGGCTCAGCGTACGACCACGAAAGCGAATGCACGTGCGGCGCACGAGAGCGCAGAAGCCGAGAGAAAGGCCAACAAGAAGGTATCAGATGTAAACCGGGAGACAAGCATCGACAAGCGTGACGCGGACTATGCCGTCGCCCGAGAAAAATGCGAGAGCTTGGCCGGCGCGTCGAAAGACCAGTGCCTGGCGGATGCGAGGGCGCAATACAACAAGTATTGAGTGTTGTGCTGTCTGCAATCAGACTCCGGCGCCGTCATTGGCGCCGGGTCTGAATACTAAAAGAGGAGAACGCTAATGAATTCGGACATTCTTGAAGGTAACTGGAAGCAGATCAAGGGCAGGCTTCAGGAGGTTCGTGGATGGCTGATACGAGATCAGCTGCGAGTGATAAAAGGGAGACGGGTTCAATCGGCCGGCGCGATTCAGGTCGCGTATGGCGTCATCAGATCGAAAGATCTGAGAACTAACCGCAAGGCGCAACCGCCGTTGTCACAGGCTGGAGCGTTGGGAATGTGGAATAACGGAGAGTAGCTGGGGTTACCGTTTCGCAGCCCGGTGCTGCGAAGTTCTTATTCGTCCGATAGCTTGTTTCAGGAGGTCGCATGAGCAAGATAGAGGAAGCACTACAAACGGCGCGTCGTGACCGACGATCGCCGCTTCCACCCGGACAATTGAACAATGCCCATGCCGGCGATAACGAGATACTGACGGCGCGTCCGGGATTTCAGTTGGCGGAGGCCGAGGCGCGCCAGCATTCGGCATCGGCGATCGAGCGGATGCGCAAAACGCACCCACTCGATAAAGAGGCATTGGCGCTCTATCGTCTGATTTATCCCGAGATGGGCGATCAGGACGTGGTTCAGGCGTTTCGCGAGCTCAGGACAAAAATATTGCAGGCGACGCATAGTCATAACTGCGTGATCATGGTCACCGGCGTTACCCCGCACAGCGGAAGTACCTTCGTTGCGCGCAATTTGAGCGTCGCGTTCGCATTTGACGCGGGCAAGACGGCGCTGCTTCTGGATTGCAATCTGCACGATCCATCGGCGCATCGCCTGATGCGCGAAGCCGACGCAATCGGTCTGACCGATTTCCTCGATAACACCAGTATGGATTTATCGCGGATTATTTATCCGATCGGCATTGAACGCTTACGTGTCATCCCCGTCGGCCGCAATCGGGATATTCCGACCGAATATTTTACTACCGGGAGGATGAAGCTGTTGATTGAAAGTCTGCGGAAGCGGTACCCGGAACGATTCATTGTTGTTGACGCACCGTCGATGACCAACGCCGCGGACACGCAGATCCTGGCGGAATGGTGCGATCATGTGTTGCTGGTCGTGCCTTATGGAAAGGTGGTTGATGCCCAGATTGAAGATTGCGTCAAGGCGCTCGACCGGAAAAAAATGCTGGGTGTGGTATTCAACAATGAACCGCGTGCGCCAGCGTGGTGGAGCAGGAAAGTGCACAGCTCTGCCTGATTCAATCTCGATGCGTTCCGAGCGTCCGTCCGTCTTCGCTTATTAAATGACAACCGATTCCTCGAACCAGCGTACTTTCTTGTTAGGTGCCGACCCACCGTAGAGAGCAATGCGCAAGGAACGAATCGTGTCGGTATCGAGCTGAAGAAACATTAGTCCCGCTCCTCCCGCAGGGGTATGCCGTACCACCATCGCCTCCAGGCGAAAATCATTGTGCTGTTCTTGCTGTTCGGGGGAAGCGAGATTGAAAGCGACATGAACCGGCGCATTGAGCGGGAGCAGGCCAAGGCCTATTTCTATCTGCAGGCCGCCCAGACTGACGTCGCGCATGACGGCCGTCGAACCGATACGCAGGCCTTCGATCCGAACCTTGCGCTCAAATAATTTACGTGCACTCCAGCGATGTTCCATGGGCTGTGCTCCTGTCGTCTTCATTTGGCCAACCGGTTAGTTTTTCATACGTATATCGTTCTTGACGATCACTACACCATTGACGCCGCGCGCGACATCGCTCGCGCGATAGATCTCGGTAGTTGTTTTGACGAAGCCGCTCAGCTGAACCGTGCCGTTGCAGGTCTCGACGCCGATTTCGTTCGATTTCAATGTCGGCTCACTGGAAATGGCGATTTTCACTCTGGCCGTGATCGCCGCATCATCCAGATATGTGTTGGTACCTTCGTCAGTCGTGTACGCCTCACAGCCGAGAACGGCCGCGAACATCATTGCGAAATAAACGCTCAATTCGTGTTGTTGCGCAGCGGTTTTTAAATTCGGCCCAACACGAACAGTACCAGCACGATGATGAGCACAAGTCCCAGAATGCCACTGGGACCATAGCCCCACCCGCGACTGTATGGCCATGTCGGTATCGCACCGACGAGCAGCAACAGCACGATAATTAACAAGAGGGTTCCCAAAGTCATGGCGTTTCTCCATATCCGCTGCGATGTTCGTGGCAGCATCGCAGCGCGGTTTTTTTGTCGATCCCGGTCTAGCGGCCGGGCCCATGCGTCTCCACAGAAAAAGTTATACGCGGCTATCCGTTACCGGTCGGTACGCTGGCACACAGTAATAGCTCGCGTTGATGACGGTCTCGTGACGCGAACGATTGGAAGGTATTTGTCGGAACGGATGAGAAAAGACAACCCGGGACGCACGGAAAGCGCGCAATCCCGGTCCACGCTTTGCAGTCAGTGCAGCTCTTTTCGCGGTGGTGTGGTGTGCCAGAGATAATGCGCTAGTGCCATCACCGCATTGGTCAAATACGGAATACCGGCGCGAATAAAAAATGCCAAAGCCACGCCCGCAAGCGATGTGGAAGCCCCGATCGCACGGCGTCCCGCATTCGGCCTGATCAGGCGCACCAGCCAGAAGCCCATGAGCACGGTCAATCCTGCAGCGACGGCCAGCGAAGAGAATTTTGTGACACGCGACCGCACACTGAAGCGAAGTCGTCGATAGCTTTCCACGCTATCGCGCCTGGATTGCTCAAGCTGGCGTTCAGCAGCCAGGATCTCGGCGCGACTGGGGAAAGTTCTCATGGTTGATCGTCTCTATCCGGCTTCTCTTGCAGTTGCCGCCGCGTTGCGGGAAACAGCAAATCCCGGCTCTTGACGACGCAAGTGAACAGGATAATCGTTGCCGCCAGAAAATTGGCGATCGCGATCGCGACTATCGCGCTTATCCACGTTGCCCCCAAAGAAACGGCCCACAACGCAACGGCGCCCATAAAACCCAGCCAACCGGTAACGACGAGAATGGCGGCGATCGATCCCCACACCACCATCCACATGAACGTCAGACCCGCACGTCGGGCCTCAAGCGTTACCAGCTCAAAAAAATTCGCAATAACCCGTCGAACCGACGCAAAGGTATTGGATATCTCGCCCAAGACACTCGAGGATGGTGAGCCCGTGTCCTCGGTGATCCCGTCGGCGCTTCGCTGAGCAGTGTTGGATGTTGCCGATGGATCGGTATCCGGCGGAACCGCTCTGCCTTGCCACGGAGGCATGTCGTTAGTAACAACCCGGGCAGAGCGGTTCATTCGCCGTTCCGTTATTTATCATCGACGAATGACGAGCCGGCTGATAATGAAGCCGCAGGCCAACGCGATGCCGATCGATTTAACCGGATTTTCAGCGACATAATTACGCGTACTGGAAAGCAGCTTCTTCTGAGTCCGATTCAGGGTTTCTCCCTGCTGGCTGAGCCAATCCGCGGTCGGGGTTGCCGCATCCACGGCTTTGTCGACCGCACCGTGCGCATATTCGGCGACGCGATCGATGGCGGGTCTGGCTTTACGCGCCGCTTCATCGGCGGCTCCCGCCATTCTGTCCACCACGCCGTGGGCGCCCATTGCGGCTTTGCTCAGCGTTCCATCGCTGGAAAATTTACCGGAAGCAGAGGGATTGCTGGTCTGTTCAGATGGTTTCATGGGGCATCTCCTGTAATAACGTTAAACTCCTGTTGAGCAACATCCTCGCGAACCTCGTGAGTCGTTGGTCCGTATCGATTTCCATCTCCGCCGTGACATTGCGTCAGTGCGTCGTCCGGGGCGGAAGCGGTTTATTAAAAAGCAAGTAAACCACCACCACTAAAAAAACGGGTGTCCCGAACAGCCATGCAATCAAGAATTTTCCCACGGCAGGTCTCCTTCAGAAGGATCGATCCGACGCCGTCGAACCGAGTGCCACTACGAAAGGACATTGAAGCTTAGAACAGAAAGTCTACGCCCGTATGTACGACAACGCACAGTATGCCGACGAGCGGAAAGCGATAATTTTGCTCGAGCAAAAAACGAACCATTAACGCTTATCCATCTGACGTGTGCATGAATTGGAGACGTTACGACTTCAACAATAAAATTGCCCGGTCGTCGTGATTTCCTGCGCAAGACAGCCATTCTCGCGCCGACAGCATTGATTATTGCCTGCGGATCCAGTCAGTCGGCGGCATTGCCGTTGGCGGCAGCGCCAGCCTACGCGCCAAAATATTTCACCCAGGACGAATGGAGTTTTTTATATGCGGCCTGCGGACGCCTGATTCCGGATGATGAGCACGGGCCTGGCGCGGTGGAACTTGGCGTGCCGGAGTTCATTGATCGCGAAATGGAAGGGGCCTTCGGGCATGCGGCGGCGTGGTATATGCAGGGACCCTTTGCCGCCGGTGCACCGGAGTTCGGTTATCAATTGCCGCTCAAACCGCGCGAAGTCTATCGCGCCGGGATCGCCGCCCTCGATAATCATTGCCGTCGTCAATTCAACAACAACACGTTTTCCGGGCTTGAGACGGCCGCGCAGGATAAGCTGCTGACCGACCTGGAAAGTGGCGCGCTCGATTTTGAAGACGTATCGGGTAAAGCGTTCTTCGGTTTTCTATTGCAAAACACCAAGGAAGGCTATCTCGCCGATCCCATACATGGTGGCAACAAAAACATGGGTAGCTGGAAGATGATCGGCTTTCCCGGGGCGCGCGCCGACTACATCGACTGGATCGATCGTCACGGTGTTCGTTATCCGATGCCACCGGTCAGCGTATCCGGCCAGCGGGGATGACGCGATGGCCGATATCCGGAAACCGCCCGTGGATGCCGTGCTCGTCGGTTTTGGCTGGACCGGCGCCATCATGGGGATGGAACTCACCGAAGCCGGCCTCAACGTAGTCGCGCTCGAGCGTGGCGAGAACCGCGACACCTATCCCGATTTTGCGTATCCACGTATCGCTGACGAACTGACCTACGGCATTCGCAACAAGCTGTTTCAGAATCTGTCGCGCGAAACGCTCACCATTCGCCACACCTCGAAAGATCGTGCGTTGCCGTATCGGCAGATGGGATCGTTCATCCTCGGCGACGGCGTCGGCGGTGGTGGGGTGCACTGGAACGGTCAGCACTGGCGTGTGTTACCGGAGGAGCTGCGCTTGCGCAGCCATGTGATCGAACGCTACGGCAGGAATTTTATCCCGGAGGGCATGACGATCCAGGACTTCGGCGTCAGTTATCAGGAGCTGGAGCCGTATTTCGATAAATTCGAAAACGTCTGCGGCACCTCTGGCAAGGCCGGGAACCTGAATGGAAAAGTGGTCGAAGGCGGCAATCCATTCGAGGGCGCGCGCTCGCGCGAATTTCCATTGCCGCCACTGGCCGACGTTTATGGCGCGACGCTGTTCGCCAAAGCAGCGACGGAGCTTGGCTACCATCCATTCTCGGAGCCGGCATCGAATGCGTCGCGCGCCTATACCAATCCCTATGGTGCACAACTCGGTCCGTGTAACTTCTGTGGCTTTTGCGAACGTTTCGGTTGCTATGTGTACGCCAAGGCCTCGCCGCAGACAACAATCCTGCCGGTGCTGATGAAAAAGAAAAATTTCGAGTTGCGCACGCGCTCGCACGTATTGCGCGTGAACCTCGACAAGCGCGGCCGCCGCGCCACCGGTGTCAGCTACATCGACGCGCAGGGCCGCGAGATCGAGCAACCCGCCGAGTTGGTGGTGCTGTGCGCCTTTCCACTGCATAACGTGCGGCTGTTGTTGTTGTCGGGAATCGGCAAGCCCTACGATCCCAAGACTGGTCACGGCGTGATCGGGCGCAATTACTCTTATCAGATGATGGGCGGTGTCTCGCTGTTCTTCGACCACGACAAACCGATGAACCCGTTTATCGGCTCCGGTGCCGGTGGCCAGATCATCGACGACTTTAACGGCGATCACTTCGATCACGCGCCCCTTGGTTTTATCGGCGGCGGCTATATCGGTGTGATCCAGACCGGTGGCCGCCCGATCCAGCAGATGACGTTGCCGAAGGATACGCCGCAGTGGGGCACAAAATGGAAACAGGCGATCAAGGAAAATTATCTCTACAGTCTGAACATGATGACGCACGGGACCGTGATGTCGTACCGCGACAACTATCTCGATCTCGATCCGACGTATCGCGATGGCTATGGACTGCCGTTGCTGCGGATGACCTTCGACTGGAAACCGAACGAGTTCAGGATGACAGAGTTTGTCACCAACAAGGCCGCCGACATCGCGCGTGCGATGAGTCCGAAATCGATGGTCGTGAAGATAAAAAACCCCGGCGACCATTATGATACGCGCGCGTATCAGACCACGCATAACGTCGGCGGCGCGCCGATGGGAACAAATCCGCAGACCAGCGCCGTCAATCGTTACCTGCAAACCTGGGATGCGCATAATGTATTCGTGATGGGGGCGAGCGCCTATCCGCAGAATATCGGCTACAACCCCATGGGCCTGGTGGGTGGGTTGGCCTTGTGGTCGGCGAATGCGATTCGCCGACAGTATCTAAAGAAACCGGGACCCTTGATGTAACGCGGGAACAATATGTCACGACGATTCGGCGTGTTGTGCCTGGCCGCCATCGCGGTACTAACGCGAGCCGTCGCGGTGGGCGCCGCCGACGTGAGCACGCTGGCCGCGACCGATTCTCAGGAACAGGTTCAACGTGGCGCCTATCTCGCCCGCGCCGGCGATTGCGTTGCCTGCCATTCCGAGCCCGGAGGGCAGCCCTTCGCCGGTGGCCGCGCGCTTAACACGCCGTTCGGGACAATTTATTCCTCCAACATCACGCCCGACAATGAAACCGGCATCGGCCAATACAGCGCGGATGATTTCGTCAAGCTGATGCGTGAAGGGGTGGCTCGGGAAGGTCGCCGGCTTTATCCGGCGATGCCGTATACGTCGTTTGCCAGGCTGACTCAGGATGATTTGCTCGCGCTGCATGCGTATTTCATGCACGGCGTAGAACCGGTACGTAAGCCCAATCGTGCGCCGGAAGTGAAATGGCCCATGAGCATGCGCTCGTTGATGGTGGTGTGGAATGCGCTGTTTTTCAAGAAAGGCGAATACGTCGCCGATCCCGACCGAAGCGCATCCTGGAATCGCGGCGCCTACCTGGTGCAAGGTCTGGGGCACTGCGGCGCCTGCCATACCCGGCGTGGATTCGCCGGACAGGAAAAGGCGCGCAGCGAACGCGAAGGCAAATATTTTCTGGGTGGCGCGCTGCTGGATAACTGGTATGCCGCGACACTCACTGGAGATCCAGGCAATGGTTTGCATGCGTGGTCGCAACACGAGATCGTGGATTTCCTGAGAACCGGCCGCACCGCGCGCGTGGCGGCGATGGGCATTATGTCGGAGGTAGTCGAAAAGAGTACCCAGCACCTGACGGAACCGGATTTGCTGGCGATCGCGGAGTATCTGAAATCGTTGCCGCCGCTGGAGCAACCGGCGCAAGCTGAACGGCAAGCCGAAGGCTCGGCCTCGACGCTGCCGACCACGGTGGCGCTGCGCGCCGGTGATGCCAGCGTGCGCGGCGCACGTGTCTATCTGGATAATTGCAACGCCTGCCATCAGTCGAACGGTGGCGGCGCCGCGCGCACGTTCCCGGCGCTGGCGCGCAATGAGGTCGTCAACTCGAAAGACCCGACGTCGTTGATCCGTCTGGTGCTGATGGGCTCGGCCATGCCAGCGACGGAGACGGCCCCCTCGGCGCTAGCGATGCCCGACTTCGGTTGGCGTTTGAGCGATGACGACATTGCCGATGTGTTGAGCCTTATTCGCAGCAGCTGGGGCAATCAGGCCGCCGCCGTCAGCCGCGACCAGGTCGCGCGCATGCGTGCCGCGCTCGCGAAGAATGAGCAAGCGCAGCGATGATTGCTCCTGGCAAGCCGAAAAACCGCGATCCGATCACGAGTTTTTGTAATTTCGCACTACGTCCGCTGGGACACAGACGGTGGCATTCGCGCGTGCTCAAATGTACTCGCTGGTCGCATACCAGGTAGCCTCGCAGAGAGTGGGCATGCGAAGGAGATTCAAATGTATATCGGTGGCGGTGCCCTCATACTTGTCATCGTTCTCCTCGTTGTTTTCCTATAGAACATCTCGACGCGAGTGATCGAGCTTTATGCACACGACGGTGACGGTTCGGCGGAGTAGCCACGCTGTCGCCCGACGCCTATGTCCGATACCCACGTTGTATCGTATTCAAGGAGATCGCAATGACAACACCACACAAGCAACCGCTCCAATCGCACACAAAACACCCCAACAGCCTTTCCGGCACACATAGTGATGGCCGAGCCATCGACGCCAGCAAGCACGGCGAACACGGCGAGGGCAGCTATTCCGCTACGCGCGACTACCAGAAAAGCGTGAAGGACTACCTCAGGCACGCCGATGTGGAAAAAGACGCGCGCGACGCCGCGCCCGACACGGCGCAGGAAGCGCAGCAGATGGCGGACGCAGAACGCGATGCGCGCAATCGCGCCGCGGGTGCTGATGGAGCGAAAAAGAAAGGCGAGTAGGGACAGACTGCCCTCGATCGATCGTCCTCACACTTTTTGCCGAGGAGAAACCCATGCTGCAGAATTCACCCATGTACGCCTACATACCGGTGGCCGACGTTGCCCGCGCGCGGCAATTCTACGAGCAGAAGCTCGGGTTCAAACCCAAAGCGGAAATGGCCGGCGGTGTCGTTTACGAGTTCGGCGAACACACTGCGTGCTTCATGTACCCGTCGGCCAATGCCGGCACATCCAAGGCCAGCCAGGCGTTCTGGCAGGTCGACGACGTCGAGCGCGAGGTCGCCGAGCTGAAAGCCCGCGGTGTGAAGTTCGAGGAATACGACGCGCCGGGGATGAAGACCAAGAACAGCATCTCCACCGCTGGCGGCGCGAAGGCCGCATGGTTTAAGGATACCGAGGGCAACATCATGGCGGTGATCCAGAACGTCTAAGACATCTCCATTTTTTAACAGCCTGACGTCGCCCGATTCGTCATACAAGGAGATGCAAATGGCACCATTTCGCACAGTTGTTATCAGCAGCATCGTCTTCGTCGGCGGCTTCACACTCGCCTCGCTGGCGTTCGCAGCCGGGGCCAAGGTAGGGTCGGTCGACGCGGAGTTCATGAAGATGGATACCAACAAGGACGGCAAGATCTCCGCCGACGAGCATGCCGCGGGGGCGAAGAAAATGTTCGACACAATGGATGCGAACAAAGACGGAAAGGTGACGGCCACCGAAATGGAAGCGACCCATCAGCGCGTCACGGGCAGGAAAGCCGCGAAATCGGACATGTCTGCGGTCGACAAGATCAAAGTCATCGACACAGATGGCGATGGGGTCCTCACGGCAGAGGAGCATGCTGCCGGCTCCAGCGCTATGTTCGAGAAAATGGACACCGACAAGGACGGCTTTCTGAGCAAGGACGAATTCGCCGCCGGCCACGCCGGCATGATGAAGAAGCGTTAGGAGAAGACATGCAAAAGGAGATTTCAAGAGATGGCGCCGCGATCGCCTACGACAAGACAGGCCAGGGGCCGGGGGTCATTCTGGTGGACGGCGACTTCTGCAGTCGATCACTCGGACCGACGCCGAAACTGGCTCCGTTCCTGGCACCGCACTTCACGGTATTCGCCTACGACCGTCGGGGTCGAGGCGATAGCGGCGACACGCAGCCCTTATGCGGTCGAACGTGAGACCGCCTCACAGGACTCGCTCGGGGCGATCCAAATGAGCATGGAGTACATGTCATGACGCGACGCGCGTTGAAAACCACTCGAGGATCTATGCAAACACAACCTTTCGAAATCAACATTTCGCAGTCAGTCCTCGATGACCTGCGGGAGCGCCTCAAGAATACGCGCTGGACTGGCGCAGTTGAAAATGCCGGGTGGAATTATGGAACGAATCTCGATTATTTAAAGGAAATAGCTCAATACTGGAGCACCGGCTATGACTGGAAAAAACACGAGGTAATCCTGAATAGATTGCATCATTTCAAAGCAGATATTGATGGGTTTTCGCTGCACTTCATTTATGAAAGAAGCAAAAACGAAAATGCTACGCCGCTCCTTATATTGCACGGCTGGCCCGGTTCCTTTTTGTTGATGCTTAGACTCATTCCCCTCCTGACCGATACCTTTGATGTGATCATCCCTTCCCTGCCTGGCTTCGGTTTTTCGGATAAACCGCAAAGGAAAGGCATGAATCTTTATGAGATGGGTCAACTGGTTCATAAGTTGGTTACAAAAAACCTGGGCTATGAGAGCTATGCGATAAGGTGCACGGATGCGGGGCACGGGGTGGCAAGAGAAATGGCCATAAGTTTTCCCGAGAATGTCATCGGAATGCACACGGAAGGCTCGGGTCCCTGCGCGACGCCGGTCGAACATATGAGCAAGGCAGAAGAAGCCTTTATCAAAGAAAGCCGGAAACTAATGCAGGCAGAAGGCGCGTATTTTATGCTGCAAGCCTCAAAGCCCCAAACCCTGGCCTATGGTCTAAATGATTCACCTGCTGGACTGGCAGCATGGTTATTAGAAAGGTACCGGGCGTGGAGCGACTGCAACGGCAATATTGAAACCCGGTTCTCCAAAGATGATCTGCTTACCAACATCACACTGTATTGGGTGACACAGACTATCAATTCTTCAATACGACACTATTACGAAATGCTGCATGCCCCTTCACCCAATGCTTCTGCAAGAGTTGAAATACCTACCGCTATTTTCACAATGACAGGCTTGGGGAAAGCGACTCTGCCTCCAAGGGAATGGGACGAACGGTCCTTCAATGTGCACCGATGGAATCAGCATCCCAAAGGTGGTCACTTCGGTGAATGGGAAGAACCCGAAGCAGTCGCCGAAGATATCAGAGCTTTTTTCGGGGACCCAGCTTTGTTGAAGCAATCATTGGCGCGGACGCGATCTCTACATTTAGCATAGGTGAAGGAGCGCTATGAAAAACGATAAAATCAATCCATTCAGTATAGACATCGCTCCGGAATTACTAAGCGACTTACGGCAGCGGTTAAAAAAAACGCGGTGGCCAGATCAAGCGGACGGCGCGGGCTGGGACTACGGCACGAATCTCGGCTATCTGAAGGAGCTCGTTGATTACTGGCAGCACCAGTATGACTGGCGGAGGCAGGAAACGGCGCTCAACCAATTCGCTCATTTCAAAACCGAGGTGGATGATATCGGCATCCACTTCATTCACGAGCGCGGTAAAGGCCCGAATCCGTTTCCCATCATTCTCACGCACGGCTATCCCGATTCGTTCTATCGTTTCGCGAAAATAATCCCCATGCTCACGGACCCAGAGGCGTTCGGCGGGCAGGCCGAAGACGCTTTCGATGTCGTTGTGCCCGATCTGCCGGGGTACGGTTTTTCCGACAAACCGACGAAGACTGGAACGGTCTTTCGCGTTAACGACCTCTGGGCGCGCTTGATGACAGAAAGACTCGGCTACGAGCAATTTGGGGCGCATGGCGGAGACACGGGCAGCATGGTCACGGAACAACTCGCGCGCAGTCATCCCGGTTCCGTCGTAGCCATTCATCTCACCGACGTTCCGTTCGGCCATAATTTCCAGAAGCCCGACGATCTCTCGCCGGCCGAAGCAAAGTTCTTTAAAGACAACGAACAGTGGATGCAAAAGGAAGGGGCCTACGCTCTGATCCAGTCCACTAAACCGCAGAATCTCGCTCCCGGCTTGAACGATTCTCCAGCCGGACTGGCCTCATGGATCGTGGAGAAATTCCACGGCTGGAGCGATTGTGACGGCAAGATCGAATCGCGCTTCACCAAGGACGAGCTCCTAACTCACGTCATGATTTACTGGGCAACGGAATCGATCGGCCCCTCGTTTCAGCCTTACTACGACTATGCGAATGCGAGCGCGTTGACCTGGGTGAAGGAGGCGATGAAAAAATGGACCGGTTCGTCCAAGGTGCCCGCGGCTTTCGCGCTCTTCCCGAAGGACATTAATCAGCCGCCACCGCCGCGCGAATGGGCGGAGCGATTCTTCAATGTGCAACGCTGGACTGAGATGCCGCGCGGCGGTCATTTCGCTGCGATGGAAGAGCCGGGTCTGCTGGTCGATGATATACGCGAGTTCTTCCGTGCATATCGTGACGTGGGCATCTCCGCGCAGCGAGGGAGTGCGGCCGCTCGCGCAAAAAGCATTGCTCAAACCGCATGAGGTTAGTAAATGAGAAGAGCGCGAAGTGTTTACCCAGGATCTACGCGAATCCCTTCTGCGAGCTCAGCCTGACCCATCGCTGGTCGCCACAGAGAGAAGGAAAGGTTGACTAGAGATATACACGAGTTCCTTCGGTGATCACTAGCTTGGCGGTCGGTCTATTTCGGTAGCAGCATTTGTCGGTTCGAACTGTTCGGATGGAGATTCAAAGTCAAGGAGAGAACACATGACAATCACTGGAAGCTGCCATTGCGGCAAGACTACCTTTCGTATCGAGGGCGACATGCCGGAGAAACTTACTCGGTGCACTTGCTCCTTCTGCTCCAAGCGTGGCGCGCTGTTGGCGTACTACCAGCCTGGTCAGTTTCATGTCACAACCCCAGCAACCGACGATGCGACTTATCGCTGGAATACGAAACTCGTGGCGCATCACTTTTGCCCTGAGTGCGGGTGCGCCACCTACTCCGACAGCCCGGCCTTTGAACCGGACGGAAGCTGGGACAAAAGCACCCGCCGGATCGGTGTCAATGCGCGTCTGTTCGACGACTTCGATGCGGCCGGGGCGCCCGTCGTGGTGATCGATGGCAAGAACCTCTGGTAGCCATCGCCGCTATTGAGGTAATTGATATCTAGAGGACGAGAGCCAGATGCCGAAACCATTTGATACGTGGACCGTATTACCGCACAAGCCAATCGAGACCATCGACGACAATATTCTCGCGGTTGAAGGCCCACTCGGGAAGTTTCCGCGCCGCATGACCATCGTGCGAATCACCGGTCAGCGGTTGATTATTCACAGCGGGATCGCGCTCGATGAACCTGAAATGGCCAAGATTGAAAGTTTCGGCAAGCCATGTTTTTTCATCGTGCCCAGCGCCATTCACCGCATGGATGTAAAGATATGGAAGCAGCGTTACCCTGAGATCAAGATCGCTTGCCCAGCCGCTGCGCGCAGCAAGGTTGAGGAACTGGTCAAAGTCGACACTACCGCCCCAGACTTCGGCGACCCGGCCGTGCATTACGCTGCTGTCGAAGGCACCGCCCAACGAGAGGGCGCACTCATCGTCAATGGCTCGCAAGGAACTACGCTGGTGCTAAACGACCTCATCTTCAATGTTCGCAAACAGCCTGGCGTGGCTGGTTTCTTCTTCGGATTGCTGGGCGTCACCGGTCCGGAACCCAAAATGGCCAAGTTGGTGATGAGGAAGATCGTGCACGACAAGCGCGCACTGCGCGCCCAGCTGGAGCGATGGGCGAACCTAGACAACCTCAAGCGAATAATCCTGTCGCATGGTGCGGTAATCGAGGCGGATCCGCGCGGGACCTTGCATAGGATGACGGCGTCCCTGACCTAGAGTTGGGCCGCCTGGAAGATGTCCTGAAACCGTTAATAAGGAGAAATGCCATGTCGGATCGCAAGCCCCTTCCCGGAAAGTTCGTGTGGTTCGAGCTCGTGTCGAACGATGCCAAGAAGGCCCAGTTATTCTACGGCGACGTGCTTGGATGGAAGACCCAAGCGTTCCCGATGGGCGACTTCACCTACGAGATGATTCTTACTGGCGACACGGCCGATACGATGATCGGCGGTTACGCGCCGTCCAAGAACGAGCGCCAGCCATCGCACTGGATTTCGTACGTCTCGGTTGAGGACGTCGACGCGACCGTGAAGGCCGCCGTCGCGAACGGTGGCAAGGTGGTCGAGGCGCCCTTCGATCTGCCGGGCGTCGGGCGGAAAGCGGGGATCGCCGATCCGCAAGGGGCTGAGCTTCACTTGCTCAAGAACACCGCGGGTGATCGGCCCGACGTGCCAGCAGCAGCCCCTGGTCAGTTTTTCTGGAACGAGCTTCATACCAGCGATCCGACGAAGGCGCTCGCGTTCTACGAGAAGGTCCTCGGGTTCTCCCACCGCGCGATGGACATGGGTCCCGGCGGCACCTACCACATTCTGTCGAGGGGCGGGGTCGACCGCGGTGGCGTTACGAGCCACCTGCCTCCCGGAGTGCCGCCGCACTGGCTGCCCTACGTCGCCGTCGCCGACACGGATGCGACAATCGCGCGCGCGAGGAAGCTCGGCGCGAAAATCCCGATGGCCCCCGAAGACATCCCTGGCGTCGGGCGCTTCGGCGTGATCGAGGATCCGACGGGTGCGTTGCTCGCGATCATGAAGCCGCAACCAATGGACAAACCCCGCCCGCAGCAAGCGTAGGGCGCAATAACCCCTGGGCATGCGCGGGATGTTGATATCACTCGTGCGGCGCAATGCGCTGCGCTTATTGCGCCCTACGAGCTACGAGCTGAGCTAGATTTGGGCCGCCATTAAGAGGAGAAATTATAATGAGAACTTCATATCCAATAACAGGCATTCGTGCGCTGGTGATTGCCTGTCTTCTGAGCGCAGCCGCTCTTGCTCCTGCCGCACATGCCGAGAGCGCGCCAAAGGCTAAACCTGGCGCAACATCCCCGCGCCCCCAGGACACCGTCCTTAGCCAGATGGTCGGGACGTGGAACGTCGCGCAGCGGATATGGATCGGCCCGCATGCCGAACCGATAAAGTCGCCGCCCGCCATTGCGCGTCGCCGTCTCGTTGGCGACATGTTCCTCGAAGAGATAATGGAGGCGGCGCCCGACTCCGGCCAAGAGCCGTTCACCCGTATCGCCTATTTCAATTACAACAGGGTCACGCAGCGATATGAAGCGAACTCGATGGACACTCGCGCCCCGCAAATGATGTACGAAAAAAGTTACGACGACGGCGCTCGCAACGCAGGACAAGAGCAGCGCGTGGTGAGGCTTTATCTGCAAGACAACTTCGTACTGCCGCGGTGGGGAAACACGGCGAACGCGGCATTCAAGGGGCGAAAAGTTATCGAGCTCGAAAAGGATCGTCAGGTAGTGCGTCTGTACTGGACGCCGCTTGCGGGGGAAAGCGCAGAAGAGTTTCTCGCGGGAGAGTACGTCTACACTCGTCAGCGCTAACGCGTCTAAACGCTTATGACGTCGAGCGCGATTCCGCGTGAGCTTGGCGATAATCCATGCCGGAAAAGGAGTAATCATGACAAATAGCACACGACAGGAAGCAACGCCAACACTCAACCCCGCGTTAAAGCAGCTCGACGTATTCGTAGGCAAGTGGACTGGCGAAGGACAATTCTTAGAAGGGGCTACCGGTGCAGAGAATGCTCCGATAGTTGCCGAGGAAACCTACGAATGGCTGCCGGGAGGATTCTTTCTCGTTTACCGCGGTTGTTCAGATTTTGGCAAAGGCAAGTTGGAGGCGCTGCGGGTCATTGGCTACGATGCTTCAAGTATGACCTACACCATGCACGCCTATGACAGCATTGGCTTTGAGCGGGTCTATCAGGGAACTGTGAATGGGGACGTGTGGCATTTTAAGGGGGAAGCTGAGCGTGTCACCCTTACGCTGAGCGACGATGACAAGGTTGTGAGCACTTACTGGGAGCGCTCGAACGACGGCGAACATTGGATACCGTTGTGCAAAATACGAGAAACTAAGGCTCGCTAAATGCGTACGCTGCGGGAGCTAGCCAACCTCCTCTGGTCTAACGTGTAGTAGTTTCGATCTGATCTGACACTGCCACTTGCAAAAGGCCCGACCTAGATGTTACCTGGCACACTATTAGCGAATGGGTTTACGGACCCTACGGCTTGGCTGATGACAGTGGCCTTTTTTCATACCAGCGATCCGACGGGTGCGGTGCTCGCGATCATGAAGCCGCTACCAATGGACAAACCGCGCTAGCGGCGCGGCGGCCGGGAGGCAAGAATGAACGGCGATCAAGCGGGTGGCGATACGGAACGGGCGGCTCCACAGAAGCCGCCCGAGTTCGCGAGCGATCGGCCGAAGACAGGCCTCGATGATCCGCGGGCCCTGAATATCCTGACCACCGAACACTGGAGTCTCCTGTCTACCCGAACACTCGGCTACCACGAGATGTTCGGTCGGACGACAATCTTCGTCGCGATACTGTCCGGGACTGTCGTCGCGTTGGCGCTACTGGCTCAAGCCACCGATTTCAGGCGCGAGACGCTGTGGTTCGCCCTGATGCTGATCTCCGTCGCGCTTTTCATCGGCCTTGCGACCTTTGTAAGGAGCGTGGCGATCAACTACGAGGACGCCCGCTGGGTCACAGGAATGAACCTGTTGCGGCACGCCTACCTGCAGATCGTCCCGGAGCTGCAGCCGTTCTTCGTGACGGGTCATGAGCCTGACGCTGACCGGCGATCCCTCGGCCACGGCTCACCTCAGCGTCTCGTTAACCTGGCCAAAAGCCTGACGACGACCTCGGGCGTCGTGGCAGCTCTGAACTCGGTCCTTGCCGGCTCGCTCGCGAGTGACCTGGGCGCGTTGTTCGGCGCCGGGGCGGCCGTGGACGCGGTCATCGGGGCCGGCGTCTCGCTCGTGTTGGCAGCGCTTCATGTGCGGTACGCGGCTCGCTTTCGAGAGAGCCACTTTGCTCGCGGGGATCAATTGACTCAGGCCGGAAGCAGCGAGCAGCAACCGTTGGCGAAACCGGAGGCACACCGATGACCCTGAAGGGGCTGCTATCCTGCGGCGCCGTCGCCGGGCCGCTGTTCACCGTGGTGGTCGTGGGGCAGATGCTCACCCGCGATGGCTTCGACATTCGTCGGCAACCGCTCAGCCTACTCAGTCTCGGCGATCTGGGCTGGATCCAGATCGCTAACTTCATGCTGACCGGCATGCTGTTCCTCGCGTTCTCGGTGGGGATCAGGCGGGCGCTGCACCCTGGTCGTGCCGGGACGTGGGCGCCAGTCTTTCTCGCTGGCCATGGGGCCGGGCTCGTGCTGGCCGGGTTGTTCTTCGCCGATCCCTCCATGGGATTCCCACCCGGTGCACCGGCGGGCGTGCCGGCGAGCCTGAGCTGGCACGCCGTGATGCACGGCGTCGGGTTCATGCTGGCATTCTCGTCGCTCACGCTAGCCAGCTTCGTCTTCGCCCGTCGTTTTGCCGCCTTCGGCCAGTGGGGGTGGGTACTTTACTGCGTGGCGACCGGTGTAGGTTCTGCGGCACTGGCCACCCTGCCCGGCGAGGATGCCCGCAGTGTCAGCTACTTCGTCGCTGGCTTGATCACCTGGGCCTGGACGACAGCGATCGCCGTCCGCCTGATGAAGGAGTCAACCGAGAGCACTCACAGAGCGCCGTAGCGTCGACACAAGATCGGAAATGTAAATCTGAATCGGTGAAATATGAAAGACATGTTTAAAGACACAGAATGATACGTAACAGAGGAATATTTAAGTGGCTTACATTGGACATGGTCATGTTTGTGGCCGTGAACTTTGCGCTCATCTACTATTTCGCAGATAAACTCGTGGCGTTACGTAGTGTTACCTTTTTCGAGCTCCTGGTGTTGGGGCTGGCTGCCTATCGCGCTGCAAATATCGTCTCTTCAGAGCGAGTGACAAAACCCCTTCGCGCACCTTTTGTTGATGAGGTGCAAAAACAAGGAAAAGCGGTCGAGAAACCAAAGAAATATGGGTTCCTCGGCGCGATTGGGCTTTTGATTTATTGTGCTTCGTGCACGGGTGTGTGGTTGGCCGCTGCCATTGTCTATTCCTACCTTTTTTGGCCCGAGCCAACATTTCTGATCGTGCTCATCCTTGCACTCAGCGCAATCGAGCGAATAATTTCGAGTATTTTGGGATGGTTCAGGAGCAATACATGAATATGCAGGAAATGACGTCTGCGCCAGGCAAGTCATTTAGGGCAAGCTGATTCAATTGGAACTCGTCTTCGACGGTACGCCGCGTATTTTGAGTTCGATCGCGTGCTCACGGCGATCGTCAACGAGTGTAATCGTGTTGCCGGCCTGGGCAATGCCATCGACGGTGATGCCGGCATCGGTTTCCGCGATGTCGCCCTGCACAATGGTGATGTGATAAACAGTTTCGCGGTAACGATAGTGCAGCTTGAAGCTGTCCCAGTCGGTCGGTAGGCACGGCGACAGATGCAGGCGATCTACTTCCAGTCTCACTCCCAGCAGTGATTCCAGGATGAGGCGATACATCCAGCCGGCGGAACCGGTGTACCAGGTCCAGCCACCGCGACCTATATGCGGCGCGACGGCGTACACGTCGGCCGCGACCACATACGGCTCTACCTTATACGTCTCGCGCGCCGCGGGTGTGCGCGCATGATTCACCGGGTTGATCATCGACATCAGCTCCCACGCGCGTTCGCGGTTGCCTAACGCCGCGAACGCCATCGTGGTCCAGATCGCGCCATGCGTGTACTGGCCGCCGTTCTCGCGCACGCCGGGGACGTAGCCCTTGATGTATCCGGGATCGAGCGCCGACTTGTCGAACGGTGGGTCCAGCAGCTGCACCAGCGCATGCTCGCGACGCACCAGACGCCGGTCGACCGCATCCATTGCCATGTGCGCGCGTTGCGCATCGGCGGCGCCCGAGAGCACTGCCCAGCTTTGCGAAATCGAATCGATCTGGCATTCGGCATTGGTGGACGATCCGAGCGGCGTGCCGTCGTCGAAATAGGCGCGACGATACCAGGCGCCATCCCAGGCATGCTGCTCGATATTCTGCCGCAGTTGGGTCGCTTCCTTTTCGCAGTGCTCAACGAAGGCGGTATCGCCGCGGCGTCTGGCGATTTCCGCAAAACGTGTGAGCACGTCATACAGGAAAAACCCCAACCACACGCTCTCGCCTTTTCCTTCGAGACCGACGAGGTTCATGCCGTCGTTCCAGTCGCCGGCGCCCATCAGCGGCAGGCCGTGTTCGCCGAAGCGCAGACCGTGGCGGATCGCGCGCACGCAATGGTCATACAGCGTCGCCGTCTCTTCCGATTGAGTCGGCAGGTCATAATAGGAATCTTCTCCCGGATTGAGTGCGCGGCCTTCGAGGAAACGGGAGGTTTCATCCAGCACGCCGGTATCGCCGGTGCCGAGGACATAGCGGCACGTCGCCAACGGCAGCCACAGGTAGTCGTCGGAACAATTGGTGCGTACGCCGCGACCCGACGGCGGATGCCACCAGTGTTGTACATCGCCCTCGCGAAACTGTCGCGACGCCGCCAGCAGCAGCTGCGCCCGCAGGCGCGACGGTTCCGCATGCAGCAAGGCCATGACGTCCTGCAGTTGGTCGCGAAATCCGAACGCGCCGCCGGGTTGGTAGAAGGCGCTTCGTCCCCACAGCCGGCAGGCGAGCGTCTGATACACCAGCCAGCCATTGGTCATCACGTTGATGGAGGCATCGGGCGTTTCCACCTGTACCGCGCCGAGCGTGTGCTTCCAGTATTGCCATACCGTCTCGAGCGCGCTGCGTGCGCCGGCCGCGCCGCGAAAGCGTTGCAGCAGCTCGCGCGCCTCTTCGGGATTGCGCCCGACGCCGAGCCGGAACACGATCTCGCGTTCCTGTCCGTCGGCGAGTTCGAACTGGGTTTGCAGCGCCGCACACGGATCGAGTGCGGCGCCGGTCTTGCCCGAGAGGCGCGAGCGACGCATGGCCGCGGGGCGGGACAGCGTTCCATTGCGCCCGAGGAATTCGGTGCGATCGGCTGTTACCGTGCGCGCGCTGTCGCTGACATCGAAGAACGCAGTGCGCTTGGGGAACTCGGTGCAATACGGATTGCGCGCCAGCAGCGCGCCAGTGTCCGGATCAACCTCGGTAACGGTATGCAGCGCGGTCTTCGAGCGCAGGTCGCCGAGCACCCATTCGACATAACCGGTGGCCGACAGACGCCGTGTCCGCCCGGAGGCATTGCGCAGCTTGAGTACCGAGAATTTGATCGGCATATCCGCAGCGACGTAAACCCACAGTTCGGAGCGGATACCGTCCTGGGTATGTTCAAACACGCTGTAACCGAAACCATGACGGCTGACATAGGCCCCGTTACCGCGGCAGGGCAGTGGTGTCGGTGACCACCACTGGCCGCTTTCTTCATCGCGCAGGTAAAACGCCTCGCCGCTGGAATCGCTGATCGGGTCGTTGCCCCATGGGGTCAGGCGATATTCATGCGCGTTTTCGCCCCAGGTGTTGGCCATGCCGCTTTCCGAGATCACGCTGCCGAAACCGGGATTGGCCAACACGTTCACCCACGGTGTCGGCGTCGTATCGCCGGGCGCAAGCGTGATTACATATTCGCGCCCATCCGGTGTAAATCCGCCGATGCCGTTGCGCAGGATCAGGTCGCGGTGCGCCCAGTCAATGCTCGCGGGTGAGAGTGCGCGCGGCGTTCGCGTTGGCGTGAAGGCCGGAACGGCTACCTCCGCCACCGCGCGGCGATTGACCTGCGCCGCCAGCGTGCCACGACTGTCACTGATGATTGCGCGCGCGACAGTCTGGAACAGGATCCGGTCTTCGTTCGATATCTGTTCCGCGCGTCGCACGAAGATGCCGGCGGGTCGATCCATTAGATGGGCTTCGACGCCAGCGGCGATCAACCCCATGATCTGGTCGTGCAGCACCTGACGGTAACCGGAGTGATCCTCGTTCCAGATGACCAGATCGACTGCCAGGCCCTTGAGGCGCCAATACGCGTGCGCCTGGATCAGCTGGCGTACCAGCTCGATGTTGGTCGAATCGCCGATCTGCAGCAGCACAATCGGCAGATCCCCGGAAATGGCGTAACCCCACAGGCTCGATTGGCCGCGGCGATTCTGGATCAGCACATTGGCCGCCGCGCGCATTGAGGCGTTGGTGTAGATGATCGAACTTGCCAGACCGGCATAGAGTTGCGCATCGGATTCGGTGGCATTGATCTGGCGCAGCGTCACCGAGCTGTGCGTCCACGCCAGATCGAACACGCGATCGGCGAGGTTGCGATCCTGGTATTTCCCGACCAGTCCCAGACAGGCATCGCGCGTTTCGCTGACGCCCCCGACCATGTCGATCGTGGCGGTCTGTTCCGGATCGAGGCTGAGGCGGTAACGGATAGCCACGATCGGATCGAGCACCGAGCCCTGGCTGTCCGAGAGGGAGGCCGGCCGATCCGGTTCGTGATCGGTCAGCGCCTGGGGTGCGGCGACCGTGCGACCGCGGCCGATAAAGCGCATGCGATCGGTCTCGTAACTGATGCCGGCGACATCGGCACCGTGCACGGCCATCAGATGGAACGCCCACGGTGTCTTTTCTTCGCGTGAGCGCGGTCGGCGATGACACAGGATTGCCTGGCGTTCGCGCACGATCTCGGTCTGCACAAACAGGTTACTGAATGTCGGGTGCAGCGCATCGGCCGCGGGCGCGGCCAGCACCACCTCGGCATAACTGGTGACCTCGATGCTGCGGCGCGAGCGACCGTTGTTGGTAATTTTCAGGCGCCGCAATTCGATGTCGTCTTCCGGCGATACCGCGATCTCGGTATGCATGTCGAAGTCATGGTCGCGGCGGCGAAACTCGGCGCGGCCCTCGGAGAATATCGCTTCATAATTCTTCGGCAGCTTGAGTGTCGGCTGGTACGACGTCGACCAGAATTCGCCGCTGTCGACGTCGCGGATGTAACAGAAGCTGCCCCAGTTGTCGCAGGTCGTGTCTTCGCGCCAGCGCGTGACTGCCAGGTCCTTCCAGCGGCTGTAACCGCCGCCGGCATTGGTGACCATGACGTGATAATTTCCGTTGGAGAGCAGCTGCACCTGCGGAACCGGTGTGTGCGGCGTATTCAGAATCCGGACCGGCATCTCGGCCACGTCGCTGGTAACGACCACATCGGAGAATTCAGTCGTATGCGAATGGATGGCGACGGCCTGCGGGATACGTTCCTGCAGCAACAGCGACGTCGCCTGTATCAACGGGTCGGATCCGAAGCGTTTCTGCATCGGACGGTCGAGCAGGTGATAGGCCAGCGAAAGAAAGTTCATGCCCTGGTGGTGGGCCATGAACGAGCGCACGATCACGCTCGATTGCCCGCGTCGCTGCCGTGACGGGGTGTAGTCGATCGCTTCGTAAAAGCCGTAACGTCCTTCGAGGCCGATGGCCGTCAGGCGTTGCAGGTTCAGACACGCTGCCTCCGGTGCGACCATCAACGCCAGTACCGACGCATACGGCGCGATGACCAGGTCTTCCGCCAGGCCGCGCTTGAAGCCGAGGCCGGGCACACCGAAGGCGCGGTATTGATAATTGAGCGCGGCATCGACGGTGTTGTAACCCGATTCCGACATGCCCCACGGCACGCCGCGCTGACTGCCGTAGGCGATCTGGCGCTCTACGGCGGCTTCGTACGTTTGGTGAAGCAAGGTGTTCTCGTACGTTGGCATCAGTAACAGCGGCATCAGATATTCGAACATCGAGCCGCTCCACGACATCAGCACCGGGTTGCCGCCGGCACGCGTGAGCAGGCGCCCGAGCGCAAACCAGCTCTCCTGCGAAAGCTGTCCCTGGGCAATGCCGACAAAGCATGCGAGGCGCGCCTCCGACGCCAGCAGGTCGTAGGAGCTGGAATCACGCCGGCGTTCGCTGACGTTGTAACCGATGGTGAGCAGATGCCGCGCCTTGTCGTACAGAAAGTCATATTCCATGCTGGCCATGTCATCGGCCAGCTGCGTCAGCCGTTCGATCGCGGCGAGACGATCGCGCGCGCGGGCGCTCCCGAGCAACATCCGCTGATGCTGTTGCATGCGCTGTTGTCGTGCCGCGGCGGTGGTCTCGATTTCCGGCGCGGCCTGGAATTCGTCGTAGCGCGCAAGTTGGCGCAAACTGGGAATACCGACGATGCCGGGAAATTCATCGACCTCGACGGAATCGGTGTCGGACACAATCCACGGTGCGAGAAACACCAGCTCCTCCTGTGCCGCGTGGCATTGCCGGGACAGCGCCTGGGCCCACCAGCAGGCTTCGCTTTGCGCGTGTACCTGCAGACTCGCGGCCATCTGTGCCGCGTCGGTGGCGAGGCGCTCGAGCGCGCGCTGCGTCTGTGCCAGCGTTGCCGGAGGCGAATCGCAAGTCGAGTCCAGGTCGTTTTGAAACTGCGCCATCCCCAGCGGCGCGATGCCGGCCCCGGCATCGCGCAGTATTCTCAGGGTGTCGCGCAGTCCGTCGAACGTCCGCGCGCCGATAATCCTGTCATCGGCCAGTGCCAGCAGACCGGGGCGCAGCGCCAGCAGCGACGCCGCAAGGTTGCCGCTGTCGACCGTCGATACGTAATAAGGATGCAGCGGCTTGAGTGATTGCGTGTCGTACCAGTTGTAGAAATGGCCGCGATGACGTTCCAGGCCCGCCATCGTGCGCAGGGTATTGGCGCTGCGATCGATCAGTTGTCCCGCGGTGATATAACCGAAGTCGTAGGCCGCCACGTTTGCCAGTAACGCAAAGCCGATGTTGGTGGGCGAGGTTCGATGCGCCACCATTGCAATCCGGTATTCCTGATAATTGTCCGGTGGCAACCAGTTGTCCTGTGGACCGACAAAGGTTTCGAAGAATGCCCAGGTCTTGCGCGCAAGCTGTTGCAGGAAAATCGTCTGGTCGGTCGATAGTCTGGCAACCCGACGTACCAGCGGGCGACTGATCCACCAGGCGATTGCCGGCGACAGCAACCACAGCAGCAGGATCGGTGCGGCGATGGGCAACGCCGCTGGGTTGGTTTCGATCAAAAACAACGCCGTCCCCACCGCGATCACGGGCGCGCCCCACATCAGCCGGCAATAGCCGGGAAAATCGCTGCGGTTACTGTTGCCATCGAGTTCGCCCGAGGGATTCCATTCCAGAAGTCGTTGGCGAGTAATCAGCATGCGTCCCAGCGTGCGCAGAATGGCATCGAGGCTGAACAGCGCTTCATGCGGAAGGAACGCCAGCATCAACGCCGCTTCCGCCAAATGTCGACCGGCGGCGCGCGCGGTGTTAGCGACGTGCTGACGGATCAACACATCGCGCGGTTTGCGCAGCAGCTCCACCAGCGAGGCGGCCAGTGGCGGGATCAGGATGATGCCGGCCACCGCCAGCGTCCAGCGCCACGCCGGTATCAGGATCGTCCACGCCAACAGCATTAACAGCGTGAGTGCCAACGGCACCAGACTGCGACGCAGATTGTCGAACAGCTTCCAGCGCGATAGCGCCGAGAGCCGATTCTTCCGCCGCCGGCCGGTGGCGGTCGGCACGCGTGGCAGCAACCATCCGGCGATCTGCCAGTCGCCGCGAATCCAGCGGTGGCGGCGACTGACATCGGCGCGATAGCGGCACGGATAGTCTTCGTACAGCTGCACGTCGCTCAAGAGCCCGGCGCGCGCGTGGCAACCTTCGATCAGATCGTGACTGAGAATGCGATTCTCCGGGAAGCGCCCGGTGAGTGCCTGCTCGAAGGCATCGACATCGTAGATGCCCTTGCCGATGAACGAACCTTCGCCGAAGACATCCTGATAGACATCGGAGATCGCGCGCGTGTAGGGATCGATGCCGGGCTCACCGCCGCACAGTCGCGCAAAACGTGAACGATTGGTGCCGGGGAGACTCACGGCCACGCGCGGTTGCAGAATCGCATAGCCGGCGCTGACCAGCGGTGGATTGTCGGGCGTACCCGCGTTCTCGAACTGTGCGCGATTCAGCGGATGCACCATCGCCGCCACACACTGGCGCGCGCTGTCGCGCGGGAGTTGGGTATCGGTATCGAGCGTGATGACGTACTTTACGTTCAATAAAACTTTGGTGCGCCCGACGATGCGGGCGAAGCGTTCCCGGGCGCCGCCGCGCAGCAGCGCATTCAGCTCGGCGAGCTTGCCGCGCTTGCGTTCATAACCCATCCAGACCCGCTCCTGCGCGTTCCATCGCCGCGGGCGGTGGAACAGGAAGAAGGCATCGTCGTGCTCGCGCGGATATTTCCGGTTCAGCTGCTGAATTTTATCTGCCGCCAGATGCAACAACGGTTCGTCTTGCGCCAGCGTTTCCTGCGGCGCATCCGGAAAATCGGTCAACAGGCCAAAGTGCAGGCTGTCATCGCGATTCGCGAGAAATCTTACCTCCAGTGCTTCGGCCAATTCCTCGATGTTCTGTTTGTTGACCAGCAGCGTCGGGATGACGACGAGGGTGCGGCAGTTCGACGGAATGCCGCCAGATAAATCCACGCGCGGCAACGGGCGTGGTGTCGCCAGCAACATCGTCAGCCAGTTCACCAGTGCCACGGCAAACTGACTGGTGGCGAGGACTGAAAAAATGGCGATCAACAGCAACCATCCGTCGGGGAGGCCGTTGGCACCGGCATTCACGTACATGCTCACGCTGAGGAGCGCCGTGATTAACGTGATCGCTCCCAGATACAACAGCAGCGGATATCGGTTCGCGATGCTTCGCAGCGTCTCGATCGGCGACAGACTGATTTGCGCATTTTGTTCCAGTTCGCGCAGTCCGCGGTCGATCAAATAGAAACCGACGTGCGCGGTTCGATGCTCGTTGCTGCCGCGGATGGCGCTCGCATGCGCTAACTGGATCGCCTTGCGGGCAACTTCATTTTCGGACAGGCGGCTGTGTTTGGCGATCTTCTCGACCACGTGGCGGTAGCTATCGCGGGTCGCCCGATCCATCCCGGCGTACATACCGCCGGGGTCTTTGCGCAGTGTGTGTTCAACGACACTCATCGTCTCGACGAACTCACGCCAATCGATCGCGCCTAACATACGCAGGCTGCCGATACTGTTGCTGACCGAAACCTGATCGACCGCCTGTTGCTGGTTCTCCGCCTGCACCAGTTGTTCAATCGTGAGATTCGATTCCGAGAGTCGCTGTTCGATCCACGTAAGCGGTAATGCCAGCGCCGGCCCGTGGCCTTGCAGGCGGCGCGCGAGTTCGGCGACGAACGAACTGACGATTGGCGGGCTCGAGCGCGCCATGTCGGCGATCACCAGGATCAGACTCTTTGGATCTTTCTCGACCACCGCGGTCATCTGGTCGGCCCAGCTGGCGGCCTGATTGCGATAGATGCGGGCCGCCGCGATCGGTGCCCCCACGCGTCGCAGGTTCTCGATCAGCGCCAATCGCAACATGATCGGAATGGCCCACAACTCGCCGAGCTTCAGTGCCGTTACTTCCTGGTAGGCGGCGACGAAACGGCTGAGACTTTCCGGATCGATGCGTCCGTCACCGTGCGAGATGGCCTCCAGCGCGATGTCGTAGACGCGCGGCAGCCCGGCCGATGGGCCAGCGGCGAGGCGTGGCAGTTCGCGGCTGTAACCCTTGGGCAGATGGCGCTTGGCGGTCCGGATCTGCTCTTCGATCAGATAGAAATTGTCGAGCAGCCACTCGCCGGCGGGCGCGATGCCGCGATTGGCCTTGGCGGCTTCGGTAAGCAGCCGGCAGGTTTCGAGCAGGACCTCCTGGTTCTCGGCCAAACGTGGCAGCAGCTGATCCGCGACCCGTTGTGCACTCAAGGTATGTGACGCAGCGAGCGTGCGGCCGTGTTGTTCCATCTGATCGGCGCTGAACAATTCCGATCGCAGTGGTAACTCGCCATTGTCGTCGGCATGCGCCAGCCCATTTCCACGGAAGTAGCGCTTCGAGTGGAGTAGGGTTTCGCGAATTATATTGCTCCGCTTCACTTGTTCAGCCGTCCTTTTTCTGAAATCGCATCGCGGTCCCGATTGTAACCGCCGCAGTGTGGCAAAGCCCTGATACACGACTTTTCAGGTGAAAGGTCTCAGCATGGCCGGTGTATGGTGACGATGTCATCGAAAGGCCTCCGTGTTGATGAGGCGGCAGCCAAGGGCTCCCACGCGGGCGCGCCGCTTGCAGAAAGAGCGGTGCGAAAAAACCCGATGACCGGCTAGGCGCAAGGCTAGACGCAAGTCCTTGTTTCGTATGTGCGCTATTGCACAGAGGGGAATCACATCGAGCATCGATAATGCGGCAATGAATCGCGCACGATAGTTGGCATGCAACCACAACCTTCGCGGTTCGGTCTAACCAATCAAGCTATCGGAGGAGGGTGACATGAAACATGTACTTCCACCTTTGCCATACGGCTATGCGGCACTCGAGCCCACGATCGATGCGCATACCATGATGCTGCATCACGACGCCCACCATGCCGCCTACGTCAAGGCATTAAACGAGGCGCTGGAAAAAGACCCGGCGCTGCAGCAACAAACCGCGTTGTGGCTGTTGCTCAATTCAACCAAAGTTCCCAAATCGATTCGCACCGCGGTTCGCAACAATGCCGGCGGGCATATCAATCACAGTTTATTCTGGCGCGCGATATCGCCGCACGGCGGCGGCACACCGATCGGGCCACTGGCCGATGCGATCGATCGCGATTTCGGGGGCTTTGAAGAATTCAAGGAGAAATTTGCCGAGGCCGGAAGCAAGCAGTTCGGATCCGGTTGGGTGTGGCTGGTCAGGGCGCATCGTCGCAGCGGCAAGCTCGAGATTGTGACGACCGCCGGGCATGAACATCCGCTGATGCAAGGCCAGTTTCCGATTCTGCTGAATGACGTGTGGGAGCATGCCTATTACCTGAAGTATGAAAACCGGCGCCCGGACTACTTGAAGGGTTGGTGGGCGGTGGTGAATTGGGAAGAGGCAAGCCATCGTTTTGAACACGCCGACGACGCCCCGGAAGATCGCTGGGATATCGAACGTGAGTCTGTGTCGGGCGCCACGAAATGAATTAAACGTAGAAGTACCGGATCCGATTTGACGGTGGTACAAAGGTCGTAAGACAATTTTTAAGTTAACTATAAAGGAAAGGCCATGAACAACCATCACCGACTCAGTCTCACCCTCGCGGTGACCGCAATCAGCGTAATGTTCACTGCCACGGCCATGGCCGCTGGCATTTCGAAAGATGAATACAAGATGAACAAGGAAAGCATCGCCAGCGATTACAAAATCGCCAAAACCCGGTGCGATTCGCTGACGGGTAATCCGAAGGACATCTGTACCGCCAAGGCCAAGCGGCACGAATCGGTCTCACTGGCGGAACTCGAGGCGCGTTATAAACCGACCGAGGAAAATCGTTATAAGTCACGTGTCGCGCGCGCCAAGGCCGATCACGAAGTGGCCGAGGAAAAATGCGAGGAGATGACTGGCAATACCAAGGACGTCTGCAAGAAGGAAGCGAAGGCCGCAGAGACTGCCGCCATCGCGGATGCCAAGACCCAGCATAAGACCACGAAAGCGACTGCCACGGCCAAGGAAGAATCGGCCGAGGCGCGCGCCAAGGCCAACAAGAAGGTATCGGCGGCGAAGAAAGATGCCAGCGAAGACAAACGCGACGCAGAATATGCGGTCGCGAAAGAGAAATGCGATGCGTTCACCGCCGCGGCCAAGGATCGCTGCCTGACCGAGGCCAAGGCGCAATATGGAAAGCATTGACGCGACTCGGTCCTGATTCAGACGCGGCGGTGACGCGGGGGGGGGGGGGAACCGGCATCAGCGGGCCGGTTCGCGGGCGAGTAGCGAACGTTTTTTTTAACGGCGCCAATGAGGAGATCGCAGCTATGCCGGCCAAGGCCTTTCTGACGGACGTCAAAACCCTGCGCAAACGCGCGCGCCAGCACATCGATGAAGGGGCGGTGACCGCGGGCTATCGCGCGGATCGTAAGACGGTATTAAAGCTTCTCAACGATGCACTGGCGACGGAAATCGTCTGTGTGCTGCGCTATCGCCGACATCACTTCATGGCCAAGGGCATCGAGGCCAAGAGCATTGCCGATGAATTCCTGGTGCATGCCACGGAGGAACTCGGACACGCCGATCAGATCGCCGAGCGTATCGTGCAGCTCGGCGGCGAACCGGATTTTTCGCCGCGCGGTCTGACCAGTCACAGCCACAGCGAATACGTGGAGGGCGAGACACTGGTGGAGATGATCAAAGAAGACCTGGTGGCCGAGCGCATCGCCATCGATAGCTATCGCGACATGATTCAATACCTACGGGCGCAGGATCCCACGACCGGCCGGATGCTGGAGGGTATCCTGGCCGTGGAAGAAGAACATGCCGACGAAATGGCGGATCTGTTGGCAGGGTTGCCGAAAAAATTTAACGGGAAGAGCGCGCACAAGAAATCAAAATGAGCCTGCCTCGGGCAGACGGAGCATAGAGGCCATGAAAACCATTGCTATCGTGGGTGCAACGCCCGCGGATTCCCCCGTGGGGAATAGTGCAGAAGCAGAAGCGAAATCGCGTTCCGTTTCCGGGGAACCGACGTTAAACATTACGCACGCGATTGCGCGCAAAACGCGGCGCGCACAAGGTGTCGCGTTGGTGATTCTCGCGACCGTGGCGCTGATCTTTGCGCTCGAATGGGCCGAGCGCTTTGTGATATCGCTGTTGCTGGGGATTTTCTTCGCCTACACCCTGAATCCGCTGGTGGTGTGGCTGGAATGGATCAAGGTGCCACGGGTAGTGGGAACGGTGCTGGTTTTGACGACGGTTGTCTGCGGCTTGCTGTTTGGCGCCTATTCGCTGCGTTCCCAGGCGCAGGGCATACTCGATCAATTGCCGGCGGCGGCGAGCAAAATTTCGGAGGGGCTGGCGAAGCTGCGCAATGATCCGCTCAGCAACATGCGCAAGGTTCAGAGTGCGGCGCGTCAGCTCGAAACCGCCACCAGCCAGACGGTTGCGCCGACGACGCATGTCATCATCGAGCCATCGACATTCAAACTCAGTAATCTTTTGTGGGCCGGCTCCATGGGCGCCGTCGGGTTCATCGGTCAGGCGACGATGGTAATTTTTTTGACGTTCTTCCTGCTGCTCTCCGGCGATACCTTCCGGCGCAAACTGGTGCGTATGACCGGCCCGTCATTGTCTAAACGCAAAATCACGGTTCGCATCCTCGATGAGATCAATGCCTCGATCCAGCGATATATGTTTGTATTGCTGCTGACGAACGTCCTCCTCGGAATGCTGACGTGGATTGCGTTCCGCTGGATCGGTCTGGAAAACCCCGGCGCGTGGGCCACCGTCGCGGGTCTGTTTCACCTGATTCCCTATCTCGGTCCAGTCGTTACCGCCGCCGCGACCGGCATGGCCGCGTATATCCAGTTCGACGCTTTTTCCATGGCATTACTGGTCGCGGGTGTGTCGCTGGTGATTGCGACTGTCATCGGCGTGTTCATCATGACCTGGATTTGCGGAAGAATGGCAAAGATGAATAAAGCGGCGGTGTTTGTATCGCTGCTGTTTTGGGGCTGGCTTTGGGGAATCCCGGGTATGCTGCTCAGTATTCCCATTATCGTGATCGTTAAGGTGGTGTCGCAACACGTGGAACAACTGTATCCCGTGGCCGAACTCCTGGGGGAGTGACGCCCATCGCGTCTGTGACATTTTTTCTTTCTGCGGATTAGCGCTCAACCGTGATGCGATGAAATTACTGTTTACGCGCTGTGGTTCGAATCGGGCGCCGACGGCCGCCATTCTATTCTTATTACTGCTGCTGGCAGGTTGCTCCAATATTCGCCAGGATTATCCGGCCCCACCTTCTCAAGCGTTCGATCGACCGCAAGATACTACCCTCGGTCGTGCCTATGCCAGGGAACAGGCGCGGCATCCGGAATATTCCGGATTTGAAGTCATCAACAATGGCGTCTTCGCGCTGATGACACGCGCGACACTGGCTGATCTCGCCGAACGTTCCATCGACGTGCAGTACTACATCTATAACGCCGACGAGTGCGGCGCGTTGTTGCTCGAGCGCCTGATTGCGGCCGCGCAGCGCGGCGTACGGGTACGCGTGTTGCTGGATGATTTCGCCGTCGCTCTCGACGATCTGACACTGGCCAAGATCGACGCCTATCCCAATCTGGAAGTACGGGTGTTCAACCCGTTCCACGATCGCTCACGCTTGTTTCGTGCGTGGGAAATGCTTGTCGACAGCGATCGTCTGAAGATGCGCATGCACAACAAGGTCTTCATCGCCGACAACCAGGTCGCGATTCTCGGCGGGCGCAATATCGGCAACCATTATTTCGAAGGCCAGGCGACATCGAATTTTCGCGACATGGACGTACTCGCGTCCGGGCCGATCGTGCGCGAGGTCTCGAAGACGTTCGACAGCTATTGGAATAACCCGATCGCAGTGCCGGTCGCGGCCTTTGATGTACAACCGGCGGTGCGCAAGGCATCCAAGCGCTTCGAGGTGGTATTGCATCAGTCAGCGGCGGCCAAGAGTGGCCCGTGGGCGGAATACGCCCGGAATAAAGCTGTTGTCGTGCAGCATCTACTTACGGGAGGGAACAAGCTCATCTGGGCCCAGAGCAAACTAATGGCTGAGCCTCCGATACCAAGGCCACCCTCGGCGGTTGTGGGTTCGCCGACTCCGCAGATCAGCCGCAACGTCGATGGCGCAAAAAAAACGGCAAACAGCGAGATCGTCATGGAGATGGCCTACTTCGTCCCCGGTAAGCGCGGTGTTGAAATGCTTTCGGATTTAACGCGCGGTGGTGTACGTGTGCGCATCCTCACCAACTCGCTGGCCTCGACCGATGTCGCCGCCGTACACGTCGGCTATTCGCGTTATCGCGAGCAGTTGCTTGCCGCTGGTGTCGAGCTCTATGAATACCGCATCGATGCGACACGCCCAGCTCCGGCACAGCACAACCTGCGCAATAACAAATCGGACTCGGCGCTGCATGCCAAGGCCGTGGTGCTCGATCGACGCGTGGTCTGGATCGGCAGTGGCAATGTCGACGCGCGATCGCGTCGTATCAATACTGAATCAGGCTTGATGATCGAGAGCGAGGCACTGGCGGCACAGGTGCTCGCCGGCATGGAGCGCGATTTCCTGCCGCAACAAAGCTGGCGTCTGACACTGGAAACCGATCCCGAGACGAACATGCAGCAGATCATCTGGAATGGATTGCAGGATGGTCAAACAGTACGACGTGAGCGTGAACCCGATGCCGGGTTTCTGCGCACCATGGGTCTTTTTTTCTATTCGATCATTCCGGGTATCGAAGAAATTCTCTGAAACGCGGGGTCGGTATCAGGGTGCGCCTCGATGCTACTTTCTACAGGCCAGACGTACCGGGCAGGCAGCGCAAAAAAAAACCCTGCAAAGCAGGGTGTAAGGGGGTGTTTTGAATGGCGTTAATTTATCGTCCGGTTCGATCTCTTGCTGTGCGTTAGCGCACACAATTGCTGCTTTTTTCAAAAAACGCGCCTTCGCATCGCTCGGGCGAAAATAGCGCTTTTTAACCCACCCCCTGTGTGCGCGCCCGTACCGATTATTTTTCGGTTCGCGACTAGTCTCGCGATACTCGCCGTAATGACGTAATCCAAGGGATGCGAGAAAAGCAACGCCGAGCATCGGCGAAGCACTGAATATTAAGGATGTCTTGTTTCGATGATTTTTGGTTTCTGTAAGGAGACGGAAATGAAAGAAAAAATACAGGATCATGCACTGACCATCGGCGATGCCGTGTTCACTGACTGGCAACCCCCGGCGCATGAAGGAAATGGTGCGGCCACCGATGCATTGTCGCCGGAACAACCGGAGCTGGTGGAACTGCGGAAGCATCTCGCCACGGTGGAGGAATTACTGGTCGCCGCGCGCCAGAAGATTGAAATGCTATCGGAACGTAATTCGTTTCTGATGGAGGAGAACCTGCTGCTGGCGCTTCAGGTCGCGCGACTTTCCGGTGATGCCGATCCGGCCGCGATCAAGGAGACCAACGCTATGGAATTACGCAACGGTCATCCACGAGCATAAGAAGGAGAAAGCGGCCATGCTGGAAACCATCGCTGTTATCCTGGTCATTCTGTGGCTACTGGGGCTGGTTACCGCTTACACACTCGGCGGGTTTATCCATGTGCTCCTGGTGCTTGCGATCGTCGTCATCTTGATACGCGTTATCGGGGGACGAAAGTCGGTATAAGAACGGGAAAGTGTTTTGCCAGTGTTCGTCGAGCCGCTTCATTTCGGCGGTGCGACGGATCCTGAGTAAAATACCTGGCACTCGGCGCCGGATATAATGTCTTTTGCCTGCTTGAGCAACTTGATTGCCGGACCGGCAATCGACACCAGCACATTCGGTTTTTCCACCACCGGCTTGCGAAACGGACCCCGGATTTTCTGGCGTACCCGGGGGCAACCATGGTCGTCAATCAGCGCCATGGTCACGTCATCGAATTGCTCGTGGACAAAATCAAGATCGCCCTTCAACGCAATCCGGTTCTCGTTGGTCGCGAGGGCGACATCGCCAGCATGCGCCACACCGCGCTCGATGTTCCACCTGGAAACGACACGGCGGATGTTGCTGCTGCCGCCGGATCCCTTAAGCATCGACGCGAAGCTATAGCCCTTGGTGATCGCCAATGCCGCCGGGCCGGCAAAAAAGAATGCGCCGACATCCACCAGATTGAAACGCTGACTCGATTCAAATCGCGCGAATTCCTTATCGAGGTCGATTCCCGTGAGCGTGAGATTTTCTCCCTGCAGGGAGGCATCGCCATGCGCCGTCTGTTTCATGTCATTGACGTGTTTGCCTTGCATTGCCAGATTCAGGGAAAAATCCATCGACCCATGCGCGACCGTTTCCGGCGCCAGGATGCGCAGAAACTCGTCAATATGGAACTGTGAGAGCGAGTAACGCACGTGATACGACGGAACCGCATGCACGAATTCGGCATGCACGCTGCCGGCCCCGGTGCCGCCGAAGACGCGCATCGCGATGGGTCCAACGTCAAAAACGCCGTCCTGGCCCTGAATCGAAAACGTGAGATCCGACAGGACGATGTTCTTGGTTTTAGCCTGCCGGCAAGCGAGTTTCGCCGTCAGGGAAAGATGCTTCAGCAATTCCCCGCGTTTTCGTTCGGTGAGCAACAGATCACTCACATGCAATTCAAAGTCTTCGGCCGTGAATTCTTGCTCGGCCTTCTTGTCGAGGTAGCGAAATATCCCGCTGCTCACGGAAATGTGCGCCAGGGCGAGCGCGGGCACAATTTCTTCGGGATCTTTATCCGCCTTTTCAAAGTTAAACTTCCCGTCCGCACCCAGTTCAACGTAAATCCTGGGACGACTAAGATGGATATTTTCGATCCGCACTTTGTTGGCGAGCAGGGGCAACAGTTCAACACCGACATTAACCGCTTCCGCGGCGATGACTTCAGTGCCGCGATTGCGGAGGTGAACGTCTTCAAGCGCGATGTGGAACCCGGGCAGCAGCCCCATTCGTAGCCGCCCGTCGATAGCAATTTCCATTCCCAGCAGGTCGGAGATGGCGGCCTCGAGTTCAGCTTTGTAGGTATTGGCGTCGACGACCTGGATCAGAATGAATGCCACCAGCAGCAACGTGCCAATAACCCCGCCGATTGCGTAGAGCGTGATTCGTACGGGCTTCAACATCTACGCTCCTTTGCCGTTGTCGGGTCAGCATTTTATCAGCGGTAATCGCCTACACTTTATGCGTCGATGCCGGCCTTGTTTCTGTTTTGATCGTCACCGGAAATCATTTGGAGGATGAAATCGACAATTTGTTCCGGCCGATTGAGATCGAGTATCGGTATCGTCACCTCCTCGGCAATGGGGCCATCGGTAGCGATTGCGATGATCGTACGATCGGCGCGATAGCGCGGGGGCTGGCCGAGACTCGGACGATACAGCTCTATTTTGGGGAACGATTCTTTCTTGAAGCCTTCTACCAGGACCAGGTCGAGCCGATCGTGATCCAGACGCTGCAGCAGTTCATCGAGTTGTGGTTCCGGACCATGGTCCGTTTCAGTAATCAATGCCCAGCGTTGTCGCGACGCGACCAGCGTCTGCGTGGCGCCGGCCTTGCGCAGCTCGTAACTGTCTTTCCCCGGGATATCGGTGTCGAAATCGTGGTGGGCGCGTTTGATGATTCCTACCCGTAGCCCGCGCGCTTTTAGTTGTGGCAGCAATTTGCATAGCAGCATTGTTTTGCCTGTACCACTCAGCGCGGCGAATCCGAGTACCGGTAACGGATAGTCGATCATGGTCGAGGTTGCCGCAGGCGCGTGTCGAGGACCTGGTGTTGCAGCGGATCGTTGACATTCATGAATGTCTCGGCGCATTCATGAAAATCGGCGACGGCGAATCGATGACGTTTTAACCATTGTTCAATCGAGCGCCCGCCAGCGAGCAGAAACGTCGCCAGATCAGGGAGCAAGGTGCGTTTGAATAGCAGAAACGCCGGTTGCAATCGTTGACCGTCGTGGGCCACCGCCAAATCAGCAGTCTCCCGTTCCATGGCGGCCGCTAGGCCCGCCACCAGTGTTTCGCTCACGAGCGGTGCATCACAGGGAACGGTGACGATGTAATCCGTGACCGCCGCTTGCGAAGCACTGGCGATGCCGGCAAGCGGTCCAAGATAGTCTTCCAGCGTATCCGCGATGACGGGGAAGCCGAACGCCGCGTAGCGTTCCTGATTACGATTGGCGCTGATGAGAATACTGCTCACTTGGGGGTGCACACGCGCAATGACATGTTCAACCATTGAGCGGCCATCGAGAAGGATTAATCCCTTGTCGGCGCCACCCATGCGCTGGCCGCGTCCGCCGGCAAGTATCAGCCCGGTAATCGTTTCGGGTCCCGGCATCGCGCGCTCAACCGCCGGTGACGCTCATATGTCGCAAGATTACCGGCGCCTGCGCCAGTGCAAAGTCGTGTCCCTTGGGTTTGATCGCCATGGCCGCGACGATCGCGTGTTTGAGCGCATCGGGGTCGCGGTGATCGCGCAGCACCGCGCGCAAATCAGCGGAATGTTCCTGGCCGAGGCAGAGCAACAATCTGCCCTCCGTCGTTACACGCACGCGGTTACAGGTATCACAGAAATTGTGACTGTGTGGCGAGATGAATCCAACGCGTGTGTCAGTCTCCGCGATGCGGTAATAGCGCGAAGGACCGCCAGTGGTTTCGGGAGTCGGCAATAGCGCGTAGCGGCGCTCAAGATCGGCTTTGATCGCGTCGCTGGAATAATACGCCGCTGCGCGATCGTGATCGCCGATAACGCCGAGTGGCATCTCCTCGATGAAGCTGATATCCATATCGCGATCGATCGCGAACTGCGTCAACCCGGTGACCTCGTGGTGATTGCGGTGTTTAAGGATGACCGCATTCAGTTTTATCCGGTCAAAACCCGCGTGGCGTGCCGCTTCAATTCCGCGCAGTACCTTGTCGAGATCGCCCACACGCGTGATACGCCGGAAGCGCTCGCGATCAAGGCTGTCGAGACTTATATTGATGCGCCGCACACCCGCCGCACGCAGATCGGCGGCCATGGATTCCAGCTGCGAACCATTGGTCGTGAGCACCAATTCCCGCAGACCCGGCAACTGCCCGATTTGGCGCGCGAGCCACAGCACGTTCTTGCGCACCAGCGGTTCGCCGCCCGTAAGCCGGATCTTGGTGACGCCGAGCGCCACGAACGCACGTGCTACCGCGAGCAGTTCCTCCAGACTCAGCACGTCCGCACGCGGAAGAAACGTCATTTCCTCGCTCATGCAGTAAACGCAACGGAAATCGCAACGGTCGGTAACGGAGAGCCGCAAGTAAGTAACCTTGCGGTTAAAGCGATCTACCAGCTGACTCGGCAATGCGTCGGCGGCATTCACGGCTGCGAATCCAGAGAGTTACAGTGGCCCCAACAGAGTTTACAAATTATACCGCAAGGACGCGAATCGCGCCGGCCACCGTCAGTATAGAATGATGGCGCCTCTAGAAATTCAGGGTTGTCAGATGTCGATACAAGTCAGGTATTTTGCCAGTCTGCGGGAACGTATGGGACGCGCGGAAGAGCAGGTGTCGGCAAACGGAACACTCACCGTGGCCGAGATATGGAACCGTGTTGCACCAGGACGCCCGTTACCACCGAATACGTTGGTCGCCGTTAATATGGAATACAGTGGTCTCGATAGGGTGGTGCGCGAAGGTGACGAAGTGGCGTTTTTCCCACCGGTCACCGGAGGCTGAAATGCTGATCGAAATACGCAGCAGCGCATTTGATCCCTACGCCGAGCTATCTCGCCATCAGGACCGACTCACGCAGCAGGGTCGGTCCGGTGCCGCGGTCAGCTTCGTCGGCACGATGCGCGATTTCAATGACGATGCCGTAGTCGGCGCGATGACACTTGAACACTATCCCGGCATGACCGAAAAGCATCTTGCGCGTATCGCAGAAGAGGCGAGTCGACGTTGGGATATACTGGATACGTTGATGATTCATCGCGTCGGCGTCCTGGCCCCCGGCGATCCCATCGTTCTGGTGGCGGTGTGGGCGGCACATCGGGCACCGGCGTTTGACGCGTGTCGCTATCTGATCGAAGAGCTGAAGACCCGTGCGCCGTTTTGGAAGAAAGAGCAAGGCGATATTGCGGCACGCTGGGTGGAACGCAATACACCACGGGAGTAAGGATTAAGCGACCCGATACAAATCAGCTAATATTTAACGAAGACTGGCATGAATTGCGTCGCGACGTTTTGGCGCAATGCCGGTCCAATTGATCAGCCTACGCAGTTTTTTCGAGACTCAAATCTAAAGGAATTTCATGTTTCGATTTCTAGTCGTTATCTTGTCCTTCTGTACCGTATCAGTCGTCAGCGCCACCGAACCGGACGTGAAAACAATCAAGAACGGTCTGGCGCAGGCATTTCCCGGTACCGAATTCGATACGTTGAAAGTTCGTCCATCGCAGATGCCCGGTTTATTGGAAGCGGAGATGGGTACGACCGTGTTTTATGTAACGCCGGATGGAAAATTCGTTTTGATGGGCGACATGATCGATACCCAGAGTCGCAGCAATCTGTCCGAGAAACGGCGGCGGACATTGACGGCTAAGCTTCTGGAAAGCATTCCGGAAAAGAACATGATTGTGATCGGACCACAGAATGCCCGTCGTACGCTGACCGTGTTTACCGATGTCGATTGTGTATATTGCCGACGCATGCAAACGGAGGATGTGCCAGAACTAAACAAGAATGGCGTGAAGGTGCGCTACCTGCTTTTTCCGCGCACCGCACCGGGATCTGAAAGCTACAACCGTTCGATCTCCGTATGGTGTGCCTCCGATCGAGTTAAGGCGGTTGGCGATGCCATGGCCGGTAAGGAAATTGCGACCAAGACCTGCACTAACCCGATTGCCGACAATCTCGAAATGGCGGAACATCTGGGCGTATCGGGAACACCGGCAATTTTTTTCGAGGATGGAAGACGCTTGCCGGGATATACGCCGGCGCGGCAGGTGCTGACACTATTGGGCCTGAAAGAGGGGGCCTCGCCTAAGCTGCCGTAGCAGCGATGAATAAAAAAGGCGGTCGTCTCTCGCGCGACCGCCTTTCAAATGTGTCCGCTTGTGCCCCACCGTTCCTGAGGGATACATAACCCGCTCAGCGAGCCAGATATTTAAGCTTGTCCGGTACGTTTTCCCATTCCGCGGAGTCTTCCGGCGCCGGTTTTTTCTCGGTAATCACTGGCCATTTTTTGGCCAGCTCCGCATTCAGCGGAATAAAATGCTTCTGGTTTTCCGGCACGTCATCTTCGGCAAAAATCGCATTTACCGGACACTCGGGAACGCACAGCGTGCAATCAATGCATTCATCGGGGTCAATCGTGAGGAAGTTCGCACCCTCGTGGAAGCAATCCACCGGGCAAACCTCGACGCAATCCGTGAATTTGCATTTAATGCAGCTATCGGTGACTACATACGTCATTACCTGGCTCCAGAGGCTCAAAAAGTGAAAGAAGGCATGATACACGCACCGGCCCCGAACATGGAATATGAACCGCCGGCTATCCACCCGTCCGTCCCATCCCCAATATTGCTATATTGAGCCGACTAGACTCTTAAACTATATAGGGCTCACGGCCAAGCGGCTTCGTTCAAGACGAGAGCGCCCGGCGCCGTGATGGGATTCCCGCCTTGTGCGCAGAGTCCTGAATGAAACGGAGGGTGACCGTGACGGAGTTGGCGGTATCGGTACCATCAAAACGGGTCTCGGCCTGGAGCGTTGAGACAAATCCGAAGTACGCACGGGCGTGGCTGGCCTCGCTGCTACCGGTCGACAATGTCGATTCGACGCGCGAGCTCTATCAGAGCCTGTATGCCCTGAACCGCATGGATCTGGATGTCGCACAACGATTCGAGTTGATGGGGCTCTATCGCGCGCCCGTCAATGACGCCCTGGGTTCGTTCCAGTCCGCTTTCGGTCGCGCTTCTTTCCCGTTATCGAGCAAGTTGCGTCAGCTGGCCGAGTTTATTTGTCAGCTGCATATCGAGATGGCGTACGGGTACAAACTCTGTGTGCAGGATCTCTCAAGGCAATGGCTACCGTGGCGGCGACGGCAATTGCTGGCGCCCGCAGCGGAACGCGCGCTTTACCATCTGGGCGAAGTGTTGCTGCGCTCCTATCAGCTCTATCTGCCGTATCCCCCTGGCGTGTGGCGCGATATCTACGCGCTTTACTGGTTTGTAAATCACTATGGGCGCCAGGATGAGTTGGTGAATGTCGACGAGAAGGCCGGCGTTACCAATGTGTCGGTGTCGCAGCGCTACCGGCATCTGCTGATGTTGGGTCTGGCAAGTCCTTATCAGATGCCATCCGGGGAATGTCTGACGGTGTATCGCTTTCTGGCACGCTGGATCCAGCAGGTGCGGGTGGAAAAGTCGGCAACGCGCACCGATAGCGTTGGGTGCTTCGTCGTCAATCCGACCAGCGACGTGCCGCCGGTCGCAATGGGGCGCGCACCGAGCAACAGGACGAATTTTGAATTGAGCATTCTCGATACCAGTGAGCTTGTTCGAACCTTGCACGTATTCTTGCGACGCATGGAGAAAGGGGAAACGGCGGGAGAGCTGGAGATGGGTGTGGAAGGTCTCGACAGCGCCTGCCACGACATGTTGCAACGTCTGCATCGTGCCTACGGACAAACCGCGTTACGCAGACATTCCCGTATCAAGCGTCATGAGACGGTATTCGTGTGTGGCGGTATCGGTGCAATTCATTTCTTTGCCAGTGGTCAGAAACCGCTGGTATCAGCGACGGCGGCCGCGGACGTACCTCTTCGAATCGCAGAATTACCGATGGCAGCGGTAACCGGTACCGACGAAACCCCCGATGAAACTTATGTGGCGCTGGATGAGCCCACGATAGAACAGGTGGCATCGGGCGATGCGAACAAAGACAGCTTCCGGATTGATCGTTGGCAGGTGCGGGATGTCAGTCCGCAGGGTTTGTTGCTGGTGCAGGATGGCGGGAGCAGCGCAAAATTTCGTGTCGGCGATGTATTGGGCATTCAACGTACCGGCGCCGTTGGGCAATGGAGCATCGGCATCGTCCGTTGGTTCCGCGCGCAAGGGAAAAGAGGAGGCTTCGAAGTCGGTGTTGAACTGATTGCCCCCGATGCAACTGCAGCATCGATACGAGCCGTGGAACAAGACAGCGCGTCTGATTCGGCCCCCGTATTATTGCTGCCGGCCGTCGATGTGGTTCACCGACCGGCCAGTCTGCTGGCGCCTCGTGGCGCGTTGCAGGTAGGGAAGGATTTCTTTCTGGCCGAGGCCGATCGCGGGATGCGTCGAGTGCGCGTGCTCGATACGATTGAACGCACCGGCTCGATTGAACAGGTGATTGTCGGCAACGTGCTCGAGTAACTTACGCCGTGACCTCGGGCGGGAGTTGCGTCTGAAGACGCGCGAGCATTTCCTCATGTATCTTCGGATTGCCGGTGACGATATTGCCGCTGGCAAAGTAGTTCGCCCCCCCGCGCAGATCGCTGACGATGCCGCCGGCCTCCTGAATCAGCAGACAGCCCGCGGCCATGTCCCATGGCTTGAGGCCGAATTCCCAGAATCCCTCGAAGCGACCGCAGGCGACGTGCGCCAGGTCGAGTGCCGCCGAGCCTGCGCGGCGTACACCGCTGGATTCCGTGATAAAGGTCCGCAGCGTTTCCATCCAGATATCGAGTTGCGCATGCGAGCGGAACGGAAAACCGGTACCGAGGAGCGCGAACTCGAGTTGCTGGATCCGGCTGACACGGATGCGGCGGTCGTTGAGATAGGCGCCGTCACCGCGCGAGGCAGTGAAGAGCTCATTCTTGAGTGGATCGAAGATGACGGCCTGTTCCAGGCGGTCCTTGTTGCGCAGCCCGATCGACACCGCGAACTGCGGATAGCCGTGCAGGAAATTGGTGGTGCCATCGAGCGGGTCGATGATCCAGCAGAAATCGTTTCCTTCCTGCGCTCCCGATTCTTCCGCCAGGATCGCGTGATCCGGATAGGCATAGCGCAGGACCTGGATGATCTCGGCCTCAGCCATGCGGTCGACTTCGCTGGCGTAGTCGGCGCGGCCCTTGACCTCGACGGTGAGGCGCTCGAGGCGGTCAACATGACGCATAATAACGGTGCCGGCGCGCCGGGCGGCCTTGACCGCAATGTTCAACATCGGGTGCATGGTTGGACGATTCTCTGAAAGAGCTGACAAGGAACGAATCGCATTGTATCGGGGAACGGGCGTGTCTGGAAACGTTAAGTTGTTTCTATCGAGGTTGTGCAGGGTAACGTATGTCGCCTGATTCAGTCCGCATCGTAATTTCGCGCCCGACCCATCCGGGCAATGTCGGCGCGGCAGCGCGCGCGATGAAAAACATGGGCTTGCAGGAACTGGTGCTGGTGGCCCCGGAGAAATTCCAGCACCCGCACCCGGATTCGATTGCCCTCGCCGCGGGTGCCGTGGACGTCATTGAACGTGCCCGCGTAGTTCAGACACTGGAACAGGCAATCGATAACTGCCAACTGGTTATCGGTACCAGCGCGCGCAGCCGCCGCATCGGCTGGCCGCCACTTGATCCACAAGAATGCGCGCAGCGGCTCGTGGTCGCGGCAACACGCGGGCCGGTGGCACTGGTTTTCGGTCAGGAGCGCACCGGCCTGACGAACGAGGAGCTCGATCGCTGTCAGTACGTTGTAACGGTTCCTACCAGTCCTGAGTATTCATCGCTCAATGTCGCGAGCGCGGTCCAGATCCTCGCGTACGAGCTGTTTCGAGCAAGTCTGGCGAACTCGGAGACCGCAGAAGACCCGGCCGATCAGGGATTGGCGACTGCCGGGGAATTGCAGCTGTTATATGAACATCTGGAACAGGTAATGATCCAGACCGGCTTTCTCGATCCGGCGCAGCCGAAACTGCTGATGCGCCGGCTGATGCGCTTGTTCGGGCGGGCGGCCCCCGACCGTAATGAGTTGAATATCCTTCGTGGCATACTTACGTCTGTCCAGCAGTACGGCAAGCGTCGGGATAGTTGAAACGGGTAATCGCTACCTAAAATCCGGGATGACCATGTTCAGATCCGTGCAAGAATTTGTGCAGAGTATTTTTCAGCGTGACCCTGCCGCGCGCACTACCTGGGAAGTGCTGACGCTCTATCCGGGTGTGCATGCGCTCGCGTTGCATCGCATTTCGCATGGTCTGTGGCGCTGGCGCCTGAAATGGCTGGCGCGCTGGCTGTCGCAACTGGGGCGGTGGCTGACCGGCATCGAGATTCACCCGGGCGCAAAAATCGGCAAGCGTCTGTTCATCGACCACGGCATGGGCGTGGTCATCGGCGAAACCGCCGAAATCGGAGATGATTGTACCCTCTATCACGGCGTCACGCTCGGTGGCACCACATGGGATAACGTCAAGCGTCATCCAACGCTGGGGCATAGCGTGGTAATCGGCGCCGGCGCGAAGATTCTCGGGCCGATTCACATTGGCGACAACGCGCGCATCGGCTCGAATTCGGTCGTCGTTAAATCGGTTCCGGTTGCGGCGACCGTCGTCGGTGTGCCGGGCAGGGTAGTTAGTACCGACGTCGATTCGCGAACCCAGCAACGCGAGGCCACTGCGCGCAAGATCGGTTTCGAGGCCTACGGTCAGACTCAGGAAGTACAGGATCCGGTCGCGCATGCGATCAACTGCATGCTGGACCATACCCATCTCATGGACCAGAGAATGAAAGGCCTGTCGGAGGCACTGGTGCGCGCCGGAATTAAGGTCAATCTGGAGCTACCCGAACTCGAAATCGAAAATCTCGAAAACGTCGGTGTTCCTGCTGAATTCAGCGCTAAACCCTCCACGCCTAAAGTTGACTAATATCGTCGGGTATGTAGAATTAGCCCTAATCCGACTTGGGCGAAATGTCATGAAACTGACGACAAAAGGGCGCTACGCCGTTACCGCGATGCTGGATCTCGCGCTGCACTTCGACAAGGGTGCCGTGACGTTGGCCGAGATCGCCCAACGTCAGGGAATCTCGCTTTCCTACCTGGAGCAGCTGTTTGCCAAGTTGCGGCGCAGTGGATTGGTCGACAGCGTGCGTGGCCCGGGTGGCGGCTATAACTTGGCGATGCCGCCGTCCAAGATCACCGTCGGCGAAATTATTGTTGCGATCAATGAAAATATCGATGCCACGCGTTGCGGTGGCGAGAAAAATTGTCATGGTGACCAGACCTGTCTGACGCATCAGTTGTGGGAAGATTTGAGTGCCCAGATTCATCAGTTTCTGAATGGTATTACCCTCGCGGATCTCGTCTCTAAACCACACGTCCAGCAAGTGGCGTCGCGTCAGGAAGTCCGTATTCCCGCGACCTTCGTGCGTTAGGCCGGCACAGAATTCATGAGAGCTATTCCGATTGCGGCATGAGGCCGCTCCACTGGTGCGCAAGCGCGGGTCGGCAGTACCGGAGTTTGGAGAAAAAAATGAAGACACCGATCTATCTCGATTACTCGGCCACGACCCCGGTTGATCCGCGCGTGGCGGAGAAGATGTGCCGTTACCTGACGCTCGACGGCGAGTTCGGCAACCCGGCGTCGCGTTCGCACGTCTTTGGCTGGCGCGCGGAAGAAGCCGTCGAGGAAGCACGCGCGCATGTCGCTGCGCTGATCAATGCCGATCCGAAGGAGATTGTCTGGACTTCCGGTGCCACCGAATCCGATAACCTGGCGATTAAAGGTGTCGCGGATTTTTATGGCAAGAAGGGCAAGCACATCGTCACTTGCAAGACCGAACACAAGGCGGTGCTGGATACCTGCCGCCAGCTCGAGCGCGATGGTTTCGAGGTGACGTATCTCGACCCCGAGACCGATGGGTTGATTGACCTTGCCAAGCTCGAAGCCGCGATGCGCCAGGATACGATCCTGGTGTCGATCATGCACGTGAACAACGAGATTGGCGTGATCCAGGACGTCGATGCGATTGGAAAGCTGACGCGTTCCAAAGGCGTGCTGTTCCATTGCGACGCGGCCCAGAGTGCCGGCAAGGTACCGATCGATGTCGAAGCCATGAACGTCGATTTGCTGTCGCTGTCGGCGCACAAGACCTACGGTCCGAAGGGCATCGGCGCGTTGTACGTGCGCCGCAAGCCGCGCGTGCGCATCGAGGCCCAGATGCATGGTGGCGGACATGAGCGCGGTATGCGTTCGGGTACGTTGCCGACGCATCAATGCGTGGGCATGGGTGAGGCATTTCGCCTCGCACGCGAAGAGATGGCGACCGAAGTCCCGCGTCTCGAGCGCCTGCGCGATCGCCTGCTGGCCGGCCTTAAAGAGATGCCGGAAGTCTACGTCAATGGCGACCTGGCCCGTCGCACCGCCGGTAATCTGAATATCAGTTTCAATTTTGTCGAGGGCGAGTCGCTCATCATGGCGCTCAAGGACATTGCGGTGTCATCGGGTTCCGCCTGTACCTCAGCCTCGCTCGAACCGTCGTACGTGTTGCGCGCCATTGGTCGCAACGACGAGCTGGCGCACAGTTCGATCCGCTTTACGATCGGCCGCTTCACGACCGAGGAAGAAGTGGATTACACCGTGAACCTGGTGCGCACCAAGGTGATGAAGCTGCGTGAGCTGTCACCGTTGTGGGAAATGTACCAGGAAGGAATCGATCTCAAGACCGTGCAATGGGCGGCCCATTGACCAGTAATGGCAAACTGAATCCGTTGTGAATTTGTTGGAGAGACAAGATGGCATATAGCGAAAAGGTACTGGATCACTACGAAAATCCGCGTAACGTCGGTTCGTTCGACAAGAACGATCCGGAAGTGGGCACCGGCATGGTCGGCGCGCCTGCCTGCGGTGACGTGATGAAACTTCAGATCAAGGTCAATGAGCAAGGTGTGATCGAAGACGCCAAGTTCAAGACCTATGGCTGCGGTAGCGCCATCGCCTCGAGTTCGCTGCTGACCGAGTGGGTCAAGGGCAAAACGCTGGCGCAGGCCTCGACCATCAAGAATACGCAGATCGCCGAAGAGCTAGCCTTGCCACCGGTGAAGATCCACTGTTCCGTGCTCGCGGAAGATGCGATCCGGGCCGCCATTGCCGACTATCAGGCGAAGGCGCCGAAGCGCAGCAAAGACGCGGCCTAACGGAAACGACGGAGACAATGCAGCAATGGCAGTGACACTGACACCGGCGGCGGCAGAACGCGTGCGCAAGTTCCTCGACAAGCGCGGCAAAGGCGAGGGGCTACGCCTGGGCGTGCGCACGTCGGGTTGTTCCGGCTTCGCCTACGTACTCGAGTATGTGGATGCGATCGAATCCGAAGATAAGGTCTACGAAAGTCACGGTGTAAAGGTGATCGTGGATCCGAAGAGTCTCAGTTATATCGACGGTACCGAGCTCGACTATACCCGCGAGGGATTGAATGAAGGTTTCAAATTCAACAACCCCAATGTGAAGGACAGCTGCGGCTGCGGCGAGAGCTTTAACGTTTGAGCGGCAACACCATGCCGTCGCGTCAGGACAGGAATTACTTCGAGCTTTTTGGCCTTTCCGCAGCATTCGATCTCGATCTCAATGACCTCACGCACCGCTATCGCGGTCTGGCGCGCGCGACGCATCCCGATCGCTTTGCCGCCGGGTCGGACCAGGAACGGCGGATAGCGGTGCAGACAACGGCGCTGCTCAACGAAGCGTTTCAGACCCTGAAAGATCCCATTGCGCGCGCGAATTATTTGCTGGAACTGAGCGGTGTCGCGTCGGAACGCGACAGCCAGAGGGCGATGGACCCGGTTTTTCTTGCCGAGCAGATTGAATTTCGTGAGCGTCTTGACGACGCGCGTCATAGTAAGGATTCAAAGGCACGTCTTGCGGATCTGGCGACAGATGTCGAAAGCCGGTTGCGACAGACGACCGACGAATTACGCGCCCGGCTAGTGCCGGGTACCGCCGAATTGGAACGGGCTTGCCGTATCGTGCGCGAGATGCAATTTCTGACAAAGCTCCGGCGCCAGATAGCCGAGCTCGAAGAATAGTTTAATAGCATGGCACTTTTTCAAATCAGCGAACCCGGGCAGACGCTCGCGCCGCATGCGCGGCGTTATGCGGTGGGGATCGACCTTGGGACAACCAACTCACTCGTCGCGGTCGTGCGCAGCGGCGTGGCCGAAACCCTGCCCGACGAACACCGCCGGCATCTGCTGCCGTCGGTGGTTCGATACTCGGAGCATCATGATGTGGAGGTTGGCGATACCGCGTTGGGTGTCGCGCACGAGGATCCGCTCAATACCATCGCCTCGGTAAAGCGCCTGATGGGCCGCGGCGTGGAAGAGGTGCGGCGATTGGGTAAAACCGCGCCCTACGATTTTGTCGCCGGCGAATCCGCGATGCCACGTATTCGTACCGTGGCTGGTGATTACAGCCCGGTGGAAGTGTCGGCCGAAATCCTGCGCGTGCTGAAGCGACGCGCTGAGCAAACGCTGGATACCGCTATCGGCGACGCCGTGGTGACCGTGCCTGCGTATTTCGACGAAGCGCAGCGCCAGGCGACCAAGGACGCCGCGCGTCTTGCGGGCCTGAATGTGCTGCGGCTATTGAGTGAGCCAACCGCGGCCGCGCTGGCGTATGGCCTTGATAAGAATCCAGAAGGTATTTATGCCGTTTACGATCTCGGTGGCGGAACGTTTGATGTCTCGATTCTGCGATTGCACCGGGGTGTGTTCGAAGTGATGGCAACAGCGGGTGACTCCGCGCTCGGTGGCGACGACATGGACCACGCGATTGCAGCCTGGGTCATGCAGCAGGCCGGCATTGAGGACAATGCCGATCACCGACAATTGCGCCGGTTATTGCGTGATGCGCGGGTCGCCAAGGAGACATTGACCACGGCCACGGAAGCCACCCTTTCCGTCGAACACGATCGCGGCGTGTGGCGCGGGATACTTACGCGCGAGATGTTGTATGCGTTGGTGGATCCACTGATCGATAAAACACTGCCGCCGTGTCGGCGCGCGCTGCGCGATGCGGATTTGAGTGCCGGCGACGTTCAGGGCGTGGTACTGGTCGGCGGTGCGACGCGCATGTTGCGCGTGCGTGACGCGGTGCGGGGATTTTTCGGGCGTGAACCGTTGAGTGAGATTGATCCGGACAAAGTCGTGGCGCTCGGCGCAGCGCTGCAGGCCGACGTATTGATTGGAAATCGCAGTGGCGAAGACATGTTGCTGCTGGATGTGATTCCGCTTTCCATGGGGCTTGAGATCATGGGCGGGATGGTGGAGAAGATTGTTCCGCGCAATACGACTATCCCGGTCGCCCGGGCCCAGGAGTTCACCACCTACAAAGATGGGCAGACGGCATTGTTGATTCATGTCGTGCAGGGTGAACGCGAACTCGTTTCCGATTGCCGTTCGCTCGCGCGCTTCGAGCTGCGCGGTATTCCGCCGATGGTGGCCGGCGCCGCGCGTATTCGCGTGGCGTTTCAGGTAGACGCGGATGGTCTGCTGTCGGTATCGGCCACAGAACAGACGACCGGCGTCGAGAGTAGCGTGGTCGTGAAGCCGTCGTATGGGCTCACCGATGCCGAAATCGAACGCATGTTGCGCGATTCGATCGAGCATGCGCGGGAGGATGCCGACGCGCGTCAGCTGCGCGAGATACAGATTGATGCTGACCGGCTGCTGGAAGCCATTTCAGCGGCATTGGCGATCGATGGCGATATACTCTTGAATCGCACCGAGCGCGATGCGATTGAAGCCAGCATGACGCAACTGCGCGTTGCGCGCCAAGGCAGCAACACCAAGATCATTCGCGACGGCATTCAGACGCTGGATGAGATCAGCCAGGAATTCGCACAGCGACGCATGGATGCCGGAATCAAGCGCGCGCTCGCCGGCCATCGCCTGGAAGACTTCAAGGTCGCGGACAGGAACTGATGCCAAAACTTACTTTTCTGCCGCATCCGGTGATCTGTCCTCAGGGAAAAATAATCGAGGTCGAGACCGGGACGAGCATCTGCGATGCCGCGCTGAATGCGGGTATCGCGATCGAACATGCCTGCGAGAAGGCCTGTGCCTGTACCACCTGTCATGTCATCGTGCGCCAGGGGTTCGACAGCTTGCGGCCGGCGGAAGAGAAGGAAGAAGACTTACTGGATAAGGCATGGGGATTGGAGGCCGAATCGCGGTTATCCTGTCAGGCAAAGATGGCGCACGACGATCTTGTAGTCGAAGTGCCCAAGTACACGATTAATCTGGTATCCGAACAGCACTGACGTAATGACGGGGTGAAGTATGGGCACTAAATGGACCGATACGCGTGAGATTGCCATCGGCCTGGTTGAGTCGCATCCGGATGTGAATCCGATGACGTTGCGGTTTACAGATTTGCATCGATGGGTGATGGACTTGCCGGACTTCGACGACGACCCGGCCCATAGCGGCGAAAAAATCCTCGAAGCGATCCAAATGGCCTGGATGGATGAATATGACGGCTGAACGGCCACTCGCCATATGCAGCGGTGGCGCGGTAGCGGCGAATGCCTGGTCAAAAACCGGGATTTTTCGTTGTTTGAGCCATCGTGAACGGCTAAAATAGGGCCCATCGAATCGGGGATAAAGCCCCGATTTTTATTATCAATTTTGCTTATTGTTTCTCGTTTTCCTCGTCAGCTACCGGAGAAAGTATGGCCGTTGAACGCACCTTATCTATTGTTAAACCCGATGCCGTTGCCAAGAACCATATCGGAGAAATTATCCGCCGTTTTGAGCAGACCGGGCTGCGCGTGGTGGCTGCGCGCATGCTGCATCTGAGTCAGGAACAGGCGCAGGGTTTTTATGCAGTGCACAAGGAACGGCCGTTCTACAACGACCTGGTGAAATTCATGACCTCCGGCCCGGTGCTGGTGCAGGTTCTGGAAGGTGACAATGCCGTCGCCAGGAACCGTGAAATCATGGGCGCCACCGATCCGAAGAAGGCCGCGCCGGGAACGATTCGCGCCGACCTCGCCTCCAATGTGGAGGAAAATGCGGTGCACGGCTCCGATGCGGCCGAGACGGCAAAGGACGAAATCAATTTTTTCTTCCGCGATGGCGAACTTTGCCCGCGGACAAGGTGAGGTAACGGTGGAAACGGCACGCCCCAATCTGCTCGACTTTGATCGCGAGGCCCTGGAACAGTTTTTCGCCGGCCTCGGCGAGAAAGCGTTTCGCGCGCGCCAGATTCTGCAATGGGTGCATCAGCAGGGCGTGACCGATTTCGACACCATGACCAATCTTTCCAAAGAGCTGCGGTCGCGGCTCAAGGATACCGTGGTGATTGCGGCGCCCGAGATCGCGAGCGACCAGCTCGCGGTCGATGGCACCCGCAAGTGGTTACTGCGTCTCGCCGACGGCAATTGCATTGAAACCGTTTTCATTCCGGAAACGGATCGCGGCACGTTGTGCATTTCTTCGCAGGTGGGGTGTACGCTGAACTGTACGTTCTGCGCCACCGGCCATCAGGGATTCAATCGCAATCTCACCATCGGCGAAATCATCGGCCAGGTGTTGGTCGCGAGCCAGCAGCTCGGTCGCAGCGAGTCCGGCGGACGTCGCATCACGAATGTCGTGTTGATGGGCATGGGTGAACCGTTGCTCAATTTCGACAATGTGATTCCCGCCATCCGGCTGATGCTGGATGATCTCGCCTATGGCATTTCGCGGCGGCGTGTGACGCTCTCGACCGCCGGCATGGTGCCGATGATCGATAGGCTGCACGAGGTCTGTCCCGTAAGTCTGGCGGTGTCGCTGCATGCGACCAACGACAAGTTGCGTGACGAGATCGTGCCGCTCAATCGCAAGTACCCGATCAATGAATTGCTCGATGCCTGCCGGCGTTATGTCGCCGATGAACCGCGTCGGCGTATTACGTTTGAATACGTCATGCTCGATGGCGTGAACGACAGTATTGCCGAGGCGCACGCGCTGGTACGACTGCTGGAAGGCGTACCAGCGAAAGTAAATCTTATCCCGTTCAATCCGTTCCCGGAGACGCGCTACCAGCGCTCGCCGCAGGAACGTATCGATGCCTTCCGCGATGTGTTAGTCGCCACCGGTCTGACGACAATTACGCGCAAGACCCGAGGTGACGACATTGACGCCGCCTGCGGGCAGCTCGCCGGTCGTATCGAAGATCGCACCGATCGCACGCGCCGTCGTCAGCGATTGATCACCGAGATTCGTTCCATATGAACACGGCACGTTCTTTGATACTGGTCTTCATGGCACTTGCACTCGTCGCCTGTGCCTCAGCGGCGGAGCGCAAGGCGGAAGAGGAGCGCAAGCTGAAATTGGCGGATACCTATACCCAGCTTGGCGTGAGCTACCTGCAACGCGGACAGCTGGATGTGGCGCTGGAGAATCTCAGCAAGGCGATTGAACTGAATCCGGACAACCCACAGATCAACAACATGATGGCGCTGCTGCGCTGGCGGCTGAAGGAATACGACGAAGCGGAGAAGCATTTCCGCAAGGCGCTGGAAGAGGGCAAAGGAGACCCCGGGGCCTGGAACAATTACGGGGTATTTCTCTGCGAACGTGGACGTTACGATGCCGCTGACGATGCATTTAAGCATGCGTTGGCCAATCCTCTGTATAACACGCCCGCGGAAGCCAATGTAAATGCCGGCATGTGCCAGATGCGCAAACCGTCACCAACGTCGGCGGAAAAATATTTCCGCACGGCGCTCGAGATCAATCCCAGGCAACCGCGCGTGTTGATTGAAATGGCGAAACTCAGTTACAGCAGCGGCCGGACATTGCCGGCGCGCGCGTTTCTGCAGCGCTATTCCGAAGTCGGTGAAGATACGGCGGAAGTTCTGCTGCTCAAGGCCAAAGTCGAGGGCGCACTGGGTAATCGCGATGCCGAAGCCAGCTACGCGATGCGCCTGCGCGGAAAATTTCCCGATTCTCCTGAAGTGGCGCAACTCAACAAGACAGAAAAAAATGCCGGTGCTAAAAGTAGTGGCAAGGTGCAGCGATGAATACAAATTCAAACGCGCCAGCGGAAAAATCACCGGAAATTCCGCGCGCGGCAGGCCCCGGCAGTCAACTGCGACAGGCACGGCTCGATTTGAAACTGGCACCGGAAGACGTGGCGCATATCCTGCATCTGTCCGCACGCCAGATTGTCGCGCTCGAAAGCGACGACTACGAAAATCTTCCTGGTCCGACGTACATACGCGGCTATCTGCGCGGTTATGCGCAGCTGCTGGGGTTGTCGGCCGAGCCCGCCCTCGAGGCCTATAACCGCCTGATCGCGAGCAAGAAACCCGTCGATCTGGGCAGGCTCTCGCCGAAGCCGGAGATACGCAGCGATCATCAGCTGATCAAATTCGCCACCGTCGGCGTGGTGGCCATTGTATTGGGTCTGTCGGCGGTATGGTGGCGCGAACAGGAACGCCCGGCGGTGCCGGTACCGACACATGAGCTGTCCAGTCAATCCAAGATCACGGATGAACCGGCCTCCGGTGACGAATTGTCCGCACCGGTCGCGGCCACCGACGAATCACAATCTCCTGTGGTGGCCGGGGTAAAACCGCCATTTGCTGTTGCGCCGGCACCGACTGCGAATGCACCGGTGGCTTCAAATCCGATCGTTCCTGTCGCGCCGCAAACCGAAGCCAGCGGTCCTCGGGCGCGCCTTGTAATACGGACACAATTGGATTCGTGGGTGGATGTACGTGACGCGCAGGGAAACCGTCTGCTGTATGAGACGGTCTCGGCTGGACGCACGGTAGCCCTCGAAGGGGTGACGCCGTTCTCGGTATTTCTCGGAAACGTCGACGGCGTGAGCGTGGAATTTAACGGCCAGCCGTACGACACCAGCCGCCATAAACGCGGGGAGATCGCGCGCTTCACGCTCGGCGAAGCCGCCAGGACGCCATAGTAATGTTTTACCAATCCAGCATTCAGCGACGCAAGAGTCGCCAGATCAAGGTCGGCAACGTACTCGTTGGCGGCGATGCGCCAATCAGCGTGCAGAGCATGACCAACACTGAAACCACGGATGTGGCGGCGACGGTGGCACAGATTCGTGCGCTCGAGAACGTCGGAGCGGATATCGTGCGGGTGTCGGTGCCGACGATGGATGCCGCCGAGGCCTTCGGCAAGATCAAGCAACAGGTGAATGTTGCGTTGGTGGCGGACATTCATTTCGACTACAGGATCGCGCTGCGTGTGGCCGAACTCGGCGTCGATTGCCTGCGCATCAACCCAGGCAATATCGGACGCGAGGATCGCATACGCGCGGTGGTGCAGGCGGCACGCGATCGCGGTATCCCGTTGCGTATCGGTGTCAATGCCGGTTCGCTGGAAAAAGATCTGCAGAAAAAATACGGCGAGCCCAATCCCGATGCGTTGGTTGAGTCGGCACTGCGGCACGTCGAGATTCTCGATCGTCTGAACTTCCACGATTACAAAGTCAGCGTAAAGGCCTCGGATGTGTTTCTGGCTGTCGGCGCCTATCGCAAACTGGCGACGCTGATAGACAAACCGTTGCATCTTGGCATTACCGAAGCGGGCGGCTTCCGCTCGGGTACCGTGAAGTCGTCCATTGGGCTTGGCATGTTATTGACGGAGGGCATCGGCGACACCATTCGTATCTCGCTCGCGGCCGATCCGGTGCAGGAAGTGAAAGTCGGTTTTGACATCCTCAAGAGTCTGCATCTGCGTAGCAAAGGTGTGAATCTCATCGCGTGTCCGTCGTGCTCGCGTCAGGAATTCGATGTCATCGGAACCGTGAATGCGCTCGAGCAACGACTGGAAGACATTACCGACCCGATCGACGTCGCCGTGATCGGTTGCTGCGTGAACGGCCCGGGCGAGGCGCGTGCCGCCAATATTGGACTGGCCGGCGGCAGTCCGAATCTGCTGTACGTGCAGGGTCGGCCGGCGCACAAAATTACCAACGATCAGCTGGTGGATGAACTCGAACGCGTGATCCGAGAGCAATTGCGTCAGCGTAAAGACGGCTCGAAAGATCAAGGTGACCTGCAGAAAAAGGTCATTCCCATCCAGCAAAGCGGTTGAGGTCTGCATTGAAAAGCATTCAGGCCGTTCGGGGGATGAATGATCTGCTACCGCAAGCCACCGCGAGCTGGCGCGCCGTAGAAGACACCGCGCGGCGCGTGCTCGATGCCTATGGCTATCATGAAATCCGTTTTCCGTTGCTGGAAAAGACCGAACTGTTCGCGCGTTCGATCGGCGACGCCACCGATATCGTCGAGAAGGAAATGTACACCTTCGAGGATCGCAACGGCGATTCGCTGACGTTACGCCCGGAAGGGACCGCCGGTTGCGTGCGCGCCGGTATCGAAAACGGGTTGTTGCACAACCAGGTCCAGCGTCTGTGGTATACCGGCGCGATGTTTCGCCATGAGCGTCCGCAGAAGGGACGCCTGCGGCAGTTTCATCAGATCGGCGTCGAGGCCTTCGGCATGGAAGGACCGGCAATCGATGCCGAGCAGATTCTGTTGTGCGCGCGGCTGTGGCAGGCACTCGGGGTCAGTGGCTTGCGGCTTCAGATCAATTCTCTCGGTACTGCCGAGGCCCGCGCCGCCTATCGCGACAAACTGGTAGCCTATCTGCAGTCGCACCAGGAAATTCTGGACGACGACAGTCGACGGCGGCTGGGAAAGAATCCGTTGCGCGTGCTCGATAGCAAGGAACCGGCGATGCAGCAGGTGATCGCGGGAGCACCGGACCTGATGGAGCACCTGGACAGTGAATCGAAGCATCACTTCGCATCATTGTGTGCAACGCTGGATGCTGCCGGTGTGAAGTACGAAGTCAATCCGCGACTCGTGCGTGGACTCGATTACTATACGCGCACGGTATTCGAGTGGGTAACAGATCAGCTGGGTGCGCAATCGGCCGTGTGTGCCGGTGGACGCTATGACGGATTGGTTGCGATGCTCGGCGGACAATCCACACCGGCGGCGGGTTTTGCGATCGGTCTTGAACGTCTGGTGGAACTATTGGGCCTGAACAATAATGTGCCGGCTTCATCGGCGGTACAGGTGTATATCGCCGCTCTCGGTGACGGGACGATGGCACCGGCGTTGTTGATGGCGGAACAGCTACGCAACATCGGTTTGGCGGTGGCATGTGACGCCGGCGGCGGTAGCCTGAAGAGCCAGCTGAAACGCGCCGATCGCAGCGGCGCACGGCTGGCGCTGCTGCTCGGTGACGACGAACGTGCACGCGGTGTGGTGGCGCTAAAGGACCTGCGCCGTGAATCGCCGCAGGTCGAGCTCGCGGAGTGCGACGTCAGCGATTACATCAAACAGAAATTGAACGAATAATCCCCGGAGAAAGTCGTGAGCAGCTACAGCCAACAAGAAGAACTGGAACACCTGAAAGTCTGGTGGAAGACCTACGGGGCTTCGCTCATTATCGGTGTGCTGCTCGGAATCACCGTTCTGGTGGGCTATCGCTACTGGATTCAGCAACGGGAAACAGCACGCGAAACGGCTTCCGCGCTGTACGATCAAATGATCGGCGAACTACGTGCCAATCGGCCGGAGGCCCGGGCAACCGGGGAAAAACTGATCGGCGAATATTCCTCGACGCCGTACGCCAGCATGGCCACGTTGCTGCTCGCGCGTCAGGCGCACGAAGCTGGCGACAAAGCGCTTGCACGCCAACAACTGGAATGGGCACTGGCACACACAAAAGACGCGGCAACGCAGCACACGGCGCGGCTGCGGTTGGCGCGGTTATTGTTGGACGCGGGCGAACTGCAACCCGCCGCCGCGCTGGTGGACGCCAAAGATACAGTCGGGTTTGAAGTCGAGTATGACGAGTTGAGAGGAGATATCGCCATTGCCCAAGGTCAGAAAGACGTGGCGCGAATGGCGTATCGCAACGCGCTGAAGCAGCTTGCTGCCGGTTCTCCCTATATCGGTGTTATCACCATGAAGCTGGACGATGTGGGACCGGAGAAGCAACCATGAATGTTCGACAGTTATTACAGGTTGTCGGTTTACTGGTTATCGGGGCGACGATGGTTGGTTGTTCCACCAGCACCCGCATCGAACAGGAGTTGCCGGCGACACTGGTTGATTTCAGCGCCGAAGGTGAGGTGCGCGTACTGTGGACGGCGAACGTCGGTTCGCTCGCCGGGAAATACGACGCCCGACTTGGTCCGGTGCTTAAGGACAATACGCTTTACGTCACTAATGCCAAGGGCGTGATACAGGCGCTGGCCGCCGATTCCGGTCGCAGCCTGTGGGAAGTTAATATCAACGCGCCGGTGACGGGTGCGACGGCGGTCGGTGATGGTCTGGTGCTGGTTGGCACCCGGAAGGGAGACGTGATCGCACTCGATGCGAATAGTGGCGAGCGCCGCTGGACCGGAAAGGCCTCGAGCGAAGTTCAGGCGCCGCCTGCCGTCCGCGACGGCATAGTCGTTGTGCAGGGAATCGACGGCCGTATCACCGGTTTGAGCGCCGATGACGGGAAGCGTCTGTGGATATTCGATCGCAGCGAACCAGCGTTGTCGTTGCGTGGTACCAGTACGCCGATACTCGCGGCCGATTTTGTATTGACCGGTTTCGGCAACGGCAAAATCGTGGCGTTACAGCTCAGCGACGGCAAACTGCTCTGGGAGCAGGTTGTGGCGCCACCGCGTGGCCGCAATGAGATTGAACGCCTGGTTGACGTCGATGCACCGGTGTTGCTGTGGGGCGATACTCTTTTTGCGGTCGCCTATCAAGGCAAAGTCATTGCCGTGGATATGCGCACCGGCCGTTCGTTGTGGACGCGCGAGGTGTCGTCCTATGTCGGTATGGATGCCGATCGAAACGCGGTGTTTCTGGCGGACGAGAAAGGCCAGGTTCTTGGTTTCGATCAGAACAGTGGAGCCAGTCTGTGGAAACAGGAGAAGCTGCGCGGGCGTGGGCTCAGTGCGCCGTCACTGCACGGTAGCGCCGTGGTTGTCGGCGATTTTGAAGGCTACCTGCATTGGATGGCCCGCGAAGACGGGCATTTCATTGCACGTTATCGCCTCGACAGCGATCCGGTGCGAGTTCGTGGCATCGCCGATGGCGCAACGTTGTATGTCGCGGCGCAAGGTGGTCGTTTGGCTGCGCTACAGCTGATTCAACGTTAATAACCAGTTCGCGGTCCGGGATTCTGCGGACGGCGCTGCAAATTCCTGGCTGGTTTGAACGGAGCACGCTGTGAAACCTGTCGTGGTGATTATCGGACGACCCAACGTCGGCAAGTCGACGCTGTTCAATCGATTGACGCGTAGTCGTGCGGCGTTGGTGGCGGATGCGCCTGGCATGACGCGCGATCGCCAATACGGCGATGGCCGTGTCGGCGACCGTCCATATTTCGTTGTCGATACCGGCGGTGTCGTCGATTCACTGTCGGATAAATTTCCACAAAACCAGCTCATGGGATCGGTCTCGGCGCAGACACGCCAGGCACTGGTCGAAGCCAATACAGCGATTTTTCTGGTCGATGGCCGTGCCGGCTTGCAGCCGGCGGACCGTGAACTGGTGCGCGAGTTACGTCGACTGGGCAAGCCGTTGTGGCTGGCGGTGAATAAGACAGAAGGCCAGGATACCGACATCATCGTTTCTGAGTTCCACGCGCTCGGACTCGGCGTGCCATTTCCGGTTTCAGCGGCGCATGGTGAGGGCATCGAAGGCCTGATGGAGCACGTACTGGCCGATTTGCCGCGCGTGGAAATGGAACAGGAGCAACGCGAGAATCCGCGCATTGCCGTCATCGGCAAACCCAACGTCGGAAAATCCAGTCTGGTGAATGCGCTGCTCGGGGAGGAGCGCGTCGTGGTTTTTGACGAGCCCGGTACCACGCGTGACGCGATCCATATTCCGCTGGAGCGCGATGGACGCCATTACGTACTGATCGATACCGCCGGTGTGCGACGCAAGATGCGCGTGCACGAAACCCAGGAAAAATTTTCCATCATCAAGACGCTGCAGGCAGTGACCGACGCCGATGTCGCGATTCTGGTGCTGGATGCCACCGAAGGCGTTACCGATCAGGATACCGCTCTCGCGGGTTACGCCCTCGAACAGGGTCGGGCCATGGTCGTGGCGGTAAACAAGTGGGATCTGCTGGATCGCGGGCAGCATGCGTGGATTGAACAGCAGCTCGGGCGCAAACTCAGCTTTCTCGATTTTGCCCGTACCCATTACATTTCCGCACTCCACGGTACCGGCATCGGTGCGCTATTCGCCTCCGTGGATCGGGCGCATGCGTCCGCGTGGCTGGAGATGCCGACCTCCAGGTTGAATCGGGTCGTGGAGGCGGCCGTCACGGCAACGCCACCGCCGGTTCGTCATGGACGACGGATACGCGTTAAGTACGCGCATCAGGGCGGTAAAAATCCGCCGCGGGTTATCGTGCACGGAAACCAGGTACAGGGATTGCCGACATCCTATCGACGCTATCTGGGAAATGCGGTCCGGCATGCATTCAAACTGGAAGGGACTCCAGTGGTAGTGGAGTGTCGCCAGGTCAGCAATCCTTACGCCGGAAAGGGCAGTGGCAAAGTTTCGGCTCCGCGCCGGCGCAAGAAATCTCGCAAATAGTCCTCGGTTTGGTCTAAACAAATATACCTAACTGCCTGATAGACCAACCAAAAGTTAGCCGCTATTATTATTTGAACTCGGTGACCTTAGGATCCAGACGCAATCCCCGATGCCTGGACCTTGTTTTCTCGCCGCCGCAGTTATTTGGTTGGGGCAGGGACAGAAGAAGTAAAATCAAAAAGCGCGCATGGGAACCTACCACAAGAACGCTTTGCCCTCGGGCTACGAACTCGCTGAATACGCTATCGAGACAGTTCTCGGTCACGGCGGGTTCGGTATTACCTATCTCGCGCGCGACACGACGCTCGGTGCCCTGGTTGCGATCAAGGAATTTTTACCCGGCGAGATAGCGCAGCGCGACAGCAATATGCGCGTGTTGCCGAATCCGGACCGCCAGGCGGTACGCGATTATCAGGCGGGCCTGAAGAACTTCGTCAAGGAAGCGCGGGCGCTGGCGCATTTCAAGCACCCCCACATCGTGCGCGTATTGCGCTTTCTCGAGGCCAACGGTACTGCCTATGTGGTCATGGAGTACGAGGAGGGTCAAAGTCTTGCGGACTATCTCAAACTTCATGGGCAGCGCCTTGATGAGCCGACGATCCTGCGGGTATTCATTCCGATTCTAAACGGCCTGCATGCGGTGCATGAAGTGAAGATGCTGCACCTCGACATCAAGCCGGAAAACATCTATTTGCGCAAGGACGGCAGTCCGATGCTTATTGATTTCGGCAGCGCGCGTCGCGCGATGACCGAAACCAAACAGGCCCAGCGCATCGCGCTGACACACGGTTACGCACCGATCGAACAGTATCCGGACAAGGGCAAACCCGGACCGTGGACGGATATCTATGCGCTCGGTGCCTCTATGTATCGCTGCATCAGTGGCAAACGACCGGACGATGCGCTGTCACGTTATCAGGCGGTACTCAAGTATCAAACCGACCCGTTGCTGCCGGCCACGAAGGTGGGGCGCGATCGCTATCAGGCGATGTTACTGGAATGTGTCGACTGGGCGATCCAGATCTACGCCAAGGACCGGCCGCAATCGGCGCGAGAACTACAAGATGGACTCATGGGTAAGCGACGGCAGGCGACGGCTGCCGCTGCCCCTATGCGCCTGAATCCACTGACGCCGGCAAAGCCGGCAATACCGCCGTCAACCTCGGTGCGCACGATGCGGCGCGATCGACTGCGCTGGCGTCTGCGCGCCATTGTGGGCGCCGGCCGCATGTTGCTCGTCATGACGGCGATCGGGGCGGCAGTCGTGGCGACCAGTTTTTACTGGAATGAAATCAAGGCGTGGTTGGCGCCAACACGGGAACCAGAGGTCATTCGCGTACCGGCCGAACCCGTTTCTGCGCCAGAGCCCGAGCACGTGTCACCGTCGGCGGAAAAATCTGCGGCTGTCATCGCGGCATCGAAACCGGCACACCCGGCGGTAGTCGCGCCGCGGACCGTTGTCGCACAGCCGCCGACGGTGCTCGATCGGACCTTCGGTGGACACAAGGACTGGGTGCAATCAGTCATATTCTCTCCCGACAGTAAACGGCTCGCGAGCGCCAGCACCGACAGGACTGTCAAGGTATGGGACGTGGCCAATGGTACGTTGCTCGGTACACTGCGTGGCCACGAAGGTGCTATCAGTGCCGTCGCGTTCTCTCCCGACGGCAAATGGATCGCCTCCGCCAGCGATGACGGTTCGGTGCGACTCTGGGATGGATACACCGGCGTCCAGCGTGCGGTGCTGCGCGGATCGACGGGATCAATGTTTACCGTCGCATTTTCACCGGACGGCATGGCGCTCGCGGCAGCGGGTCGTGATCGAACGATTTTTATCTGGGATGTCGCCAGTGGTAACCAGCTCGCGGCGTTGGAAGGACACACGGGGGACGTGTTCGCGCTGCTGTTCTCCGCCGACGGCAAGACGTTGGTATCGGCTGGCGCCGACAAGACGATCCGATCCTGGAATCGAAAGACCGGTCAGGAATTGGCCACTCTCACGGGACACAAGGACGCGGTATTGGCGCTCGCGCTGTCGCCGGATGGACGCTGGCTGGCATCCGGCGATGCCGGTCAATCGCTGCGGATATGGGAGGCGCGCTCGCTTGCGCACGCACGCACCTTGACCAATGTGGGTCATTCACTCTTGACGCTCGCATTTTCACCGGACAGCCGCTGGCTGGCCGTGGGCACTGCGGACGAAACCGTCGTGTTGCTGGAAAGCAATGACCGCGCACCGACCCACACGCTCTCGGGACATCAGGATTTCGTGCAAAGTGTCGCGTTCTCACCTGACGGACGCTGGCTCGCCTCCGGCAGCCGCGACCGCAGTGTGCGGTTGTGGCGAACTAAATAAAAATAAACTTACGGCGTTTTGCTGAGTCCGTTCAGCATCTCGGGTGTCAAAAATAACACCGGGTCTACCAGAGTCTTGTTCAGGCTCACGGCCCAATGCAGATGCGGTCCCGTGGCGCGCCCGGTTTTCCCGACCTCGCCGATGGTTTCACCGGCCTTCACGTGTGCGCCCGATGTCACCAGAATTTTATGCAGATGAATATACATCGTGACCAGTCCCTGGCCATGATCGACAAATACCGTATTGCCCGTGAAGTAATAATCCCCGGTCTCGATGACGACGCCCGCCGCCGGCGCCGTCACCGGCGTGCCTTCGGCAGCAGCGATGTCGGTTCCGCGGTGCGGTGCACGCGGCTGGTTGTTAAAAAAACGCCGCAGACCAAACGGGCTGCCGAGCCGTCCTTGCGTTGGCAGCTGGAAACGAAGCTCGGGCGTCACTTCGCTCCAGGTCGCAAACGCGCGATCGATGATTGCCTGGTCGTGCGTGATTCGCTTTAACTCGTCCTCGGACGGTTCAACGAAACGCTTGTCGGTCGTCAGGTATTGGGCACGATATTTTTTTGATTTTATCTTGATCGGGATTTCCCGCTGTGGGTTCCCGTCCTGGACGATGAGCGTGTAGGTACCGGGCACCAACTTCAGATCCAGGCCGACGATGGCATCCCAGCTGCCAGAGCGCTGTGTGACCAGCACACGTTCGCCGTTGAATATTGCATGCGGGGCCGTCCGAGATTTGCCGAGCGCGACGACGGCGATACCTCCCGGCACCCGTTCATCGCGCGGTGTTTCCTGGGCCTGGGTAACAGTGACGAGCGTTAACAGCAGTATTGCGGCAAAAATCCGTCTACTCATGATGGATCTTCTCAACACGGCAATCGAGTTGTCCATGGTCCAGACGCGCACGCACGCGTTCGCCGGCCTTGACGGCACTGGCGTCACGCACAATCGTGCCGGTGTCGAGGTGTTCGACGATGGCATAGCCGCGCGCCAGCGTCGCCAGCGGTGACAACGTGTTGAGAATCTGCGCCGCGTGTCGCAGACGAGCATCGGCGAGCACGAGTTGGTGTCGCACGCGCATCTCGATCTGCCGGGCCAGTTGCACACGCTGCAGTTCCATGGTCTGCAGCCGCGGATGCGGCGAACACTCACGCAGTCGCGTCACCAGTGCATTGAGCTGTTGTCGCACACGGCCGGTGACATTTTGTTGTGCCAGCCGCAACTGCAGTGTGAGTGCGCGTAACCGGGCGTGTGTGGTATCGAGACGCGCCCGCGGATGGGTGAGCCGGGCGGAAAGCCAGTCGAGATGCTGCGCCAGCGTGCGCACGCGCTCGCGCATCAGCCGCGTCAGACGTTGTTCTATCCGCGCGTACTGCTCGAGCCAATCGTTCTGATCCGGTGACAGCAACTCGGCGGCGGCCGTCGGTGTGGGCGCGCGTGCATCCGCGACCAGATCGGCGATCGTGAAATCGGTCTCATGCCCGATCCCGGTGACCAGCGGCAGCGGACACAGATGGATCGCACGCGCGACGATTTCTTCATTGAACGCCCACAGGTCCTCGAGCGAACCGCCACCGCGGGCCAGGATCAGCACGTCGCAGTCGCGGCGATTGCCGGCCAGGACGATGGTGCGAGCGATGGTCTCGGCGGCACCGACACCTTGAACCGGTACCGGATAAAGCGTGACGGCGATGGCGGGGAAGCGCCGGCGCAAGGTCGTGAGGATGTCGTGGACGACGGAACCCGATGGCGAGGTGATGAGTCCGATGCGTCGGGGCAGGCGCGGCAACGGCCGCTTGCGTGCGCTATCGAATAGACCGTCCTGGGCCAGCCGCTGTTTAAGCATTTCGAACGCGCGCCGCAGCGCGCCTTCGCCGGCTTCTTCGAGTTGCTCGACGATGAGCTGGTAGTCACCGCGCTGCTCGTAGAGCGACAGACGCGCCCGCGCGACGACGTGCATGCCGTCCTTGAGTGCAACGACGACACCGCGCATCTGGCCACGGAAGAGGGCGCAGCGTACCTGGGCCTGCCCGTCCTTGAGCGAAAAATACGCGTGACCGGAAGCGGGGCGGGATAGGTTCGATAGCTCGCCTTCGATCCACAGCAGCGGAAAATTACCTTCGAGCAGCGACTTGGCCTCACGGTTAAGCCGCGAGACGGTATAGATATCGCGTGGCGGTTGTGTCAGCGCGTCACTGAATAGATCGGGGTGTTGCATGAAAATACCTTACTCCGGCGACAGCGGAGTTGAAAGCGCGACAACGTCGCCGGAATCGGGTGCGAATTCAGCGCCTCAGGGATTGGTGGGGTAGGACGGGCCGGCATTGGCATTGTCCCTGGCCTGCTGCTGCGCCAGCTGTGCCTGCCGCAATGCTCTCCGAACCAGCTTCATCGCCTCGTCATCACGGCCTTCTTTTTTTGCCTTGCGCGCATCGGCAAGAAGTGGTTCCGTGTCGCGCCACAGAAATCCAGCCTTTTCGGCTTGCCTGATTTCCAATTCTGTCTGGGCCGCGAGTCGGTTGAAGCTCTCGTCCTCGGAGGGGACATTTGACGTGCCGGCGCAGGCGGCAAGTACACAGGCAACCGCGATGGCGAACGGGAGTTTCATTGTGGCATCTTCCCTAAATAGTCGTGGCGACAGTAATGCAACGTTGCCGGGAGCGTCAACCGCCGGGGCGGGGCGTTTACCCGATGATCGATGATCTCTATAATACGGCATGCGAATTATTCAGGAAGCCCTAACGTTCGACGACGTTCTGCTGATTCCTGGGTATTCGAGCGTCCTGCCCCGGGACGTCAGCCTCAGCACCCGCCTTACCCGCACGATCCAACTCAATATCCCGCTGCTGTCGGCGGCGATGGACACCGTCACCGAAGCGCGTGGCGCGATCTGTCTCGCGCAGGAAGGTGGCATTGGCATCGTGCACAAGAATCTCACGTCCGAACGCCAGGCCGAAGAAGTCGCCAGTGTGAAGAAGTACGAAAGCGGGATCATCAACAACCCGATCACCGTTTCTCCCGATGCCACCATCCGTCAGGTGCTCGACCTGACGCGCAAGCATCGTATTTCCGGCGTGCCGGTGACGGATCGCGACAAACTGGTTGGCATCGTCACCAGCCGCGACCTGCGTTTCGAAACACGCTACAACGAACCGGTCTCGCGCATCATGACGCCGAAAGAGCGACTGGTGACCGTGAAGGAAGGTGCTTCGCGCGATGAAGTGCTCGAGAAGCTGCATCGGCATCGCATCGAAAAGATCCTCGTGATTGACGACAAGTTCGGGCTCAAGGGCCTGATTACGGTCAAAGATATCCAGAAGTCGAGCGAATTCCCGAACTCAGTCAAAGACGCCAAGGGCCGACTGCGCGTCGGCGCTGCAGTAAGTGTCGGTAAAGGCACTGACGAGCGCATCGAGCAGTTGGTGGCCGCGGACGTGGACGTGATTGTGGTCGACACCGCGCATGGGCACTCGCAGGGTGTCATCGATCGTGTGCGCTGGATAAAGAAACGTTATCCGGAGATGTCGGTAATCGCCGGCAACATCGCGACCGGCGAGGCGGCGAAGGCGCTGCGCGACGCCGGTGCCGATGCGGTGAAGGTCGGCATCGGCCCGGGTTCAATTTGTACCACGCGTATGGTGGCGGGCGTCGGTGTTCCGCAGATTGGCGCAATATCGATGGTGGCCGACGGTCTCAAGGGCAGTGACGTCAGCATCATCGCCGATGGCGGTATCCGCTATTCCGGCGACATCGCCAAGGCGATTGCCGCGGGCGCGCACTGCATCATGGTCGGCAGCCTGCTGGCCGGCACCGATGAGTCGCCGGGTCAGATCGAGATCTATCAGGGACGCTCTTACAAGAGCTATCGCGGCATGGGCTCGCTCGGCGCCATGGGTGAAGGTTCGAGCGATCGTTATTTCCAGGAAGGTGCGGCCGCCGAGAAGCTGGTGCCGGAAGGCGTCGAGGGGCGCGTGCCGTACAAGGGACCGATGGTGAACGTGATTCATCAGCTGATGGGCGGATTACGCGCGGGCATGGGCTACACCGGCTCGCCAGACATCGATGCCTTGCGCACCAAGTCCCAGTTCGTGCGCATCACCAATGCCGGTATGCGCGAGTCGCACGTACACGATGTGATGGTTGTTAAGGAAGCGCCGAACTATCAACGTGACTAGTACTCCTGGACCGCGCGCATGGCGGGCAATAGTTCTTCAAAACGCAATCGTCCCCTTCGCCGTTGAACGTCAAACATGACTGACCCGCGTTTATGATCGATCCACACCAGCAGAAGATCCTTATTCTCGATTTCGGTTCCCAGTACACCCAGCTCATCGCGCGTCGCGTGCGTGAAGCCGGGGTGTATTGCGAGATCTATCCGTACGACGTGTCAGCGGAAGATATCCGCGCCTTTGCGCCGCGCGGCGTGATCCTCTCCGGCGGACCAGAGTCGGTAACGCTGGAACAGACGCCGCGCGCGCCGCAGGGGGTCTTCGAATTGAAGGTGCCGATTCTGGGCATCTGTTATGGCCAGCAGACGATGGCGGCACAGCTCGGTGGCAAGGTCGAGAGTTCGAATAAACGCGAGTTCGGTTACGCACGCGTACGCATGCACGGTCACTCGAAGCTATTCAAAGGTATTCGCGACGAAGCCGAGAGTTCGGGTGCGGAGTACCTGCATGTATGGATGAGTCACGGCGATCGTGTGACGCAGCTGCCACCCGGATTCAAGATCATCGCCGCGAGCCCGCACGCACCCTTCGGCGGTATCGCCGACGAGGCGCGCGGTTTCTACGGCATCCAGTTCCATCCGGAAGTGACGCATACCACACAGGGGCGCGAAATCCTGCAACGCTTCGTGCATGACATCTGCGGCTGCAGCTCGCTCTGGACCGCGGGAAACATCATCGACAGCATGATCGCCTCGGCGCAGGCACAGGTCGGCAACGATGAAGTGGTGCTCGGACTTTCCGGTGGCGTGGATTCGTCCGTGGTCGCGGCGCTGTTACAGCGCGCGATCGGCCAGCAGCTGACGTGTATCTTCGTCGACAACGGCCTGTTGCGGCTCAACGAAGGCGATCAGGTGATGGCGACCTTCGCCGAACACATGGGCGTGAAGGTCATTCGCGTCGATGCCGAGCAGCAGTTCCTGTCGGCGTTGAAAGGGGTTGCCGATCCGGAACAGAAACGCAAAATCATCGGCCGCGAGTTCATCACTGTGTTCGAGCGCGAGGCCGGCAAGATCAAGAACGCCAAATGGCTGGCGCAGGGCACGATCTACCCGGATGTTATTGAATCGGCAGCGGCGCGCACCAACAAGGCACATGTGATCAAGTCACATCACAATGTCGGTGGTCTGCCGGAGCATATGCACCTCAAACTGCTTGAGCCGCTGCGCGAGCTGTTCAAGGACGAGGTGCGCCGTATCGGTGAGGAGCTGGGGTTGCCGCGGCAGATGATTCAGCGCCATCCGTTTCCCGGTCCGGGCCTGGGCGTACGTATCCTCGGCGAAGTAAAAAAAGAGTATGCCGAGCTGCTGCGTAAGGCCGACGCCATCTTTCTGGAAGAGCTCTATCGTCACGATCTTTATGACAAGACCAGCCAGGCGTTTGCGGTATTTCTGCCGGTGAAATCGGTCGCCGTGCTCGGCGATGCGCGCGCCTACGATTATGTGATCGCGTTGCGCGCGGTCGAGACCGTCGATTTCATGACCGCGGTATGGGCGCGGTTGCCTTACGATGTCCTCGGCCTTATCTCGAATCGCATCATCAACGAGGTCGCCGGGATCTCGCGCGTGGTGTACGACATTTCCGGCAAACCGCCGGCAACGATCGAGTGGGAATAGACGACAGCTGGATGCAGCGCGCGCTGGCACTGGCGCGCCGCGCAGAAGAGGCGGGGGAGGTGCCCGTCGGCGCTGTCATCGTGCGCAACGGTGAGATCATCGGCGAAGGCTGGAACCGGCCTATCGGTTCACACGATCCGTCCGCGCACGCGGAAATGATGGCGCTGCGCGCGGCCGCCGCAAGCCTGAAAAATTACCGTCTGCCCGACACCACGCTGTACGTCACCCTCGAGCCGTGCGCGATGTGTGCCGGTGCGATGGTGCATGCGCGCATCGCGCGCGTCGTCTATGGCGCAGCCGATCCGAAGACCGGCGCCGCCGGCAGCGTGTTCAACTTGCTGGATTCGGATCGTTTAAATCATCGCGCCGAGATTACCGGCGGGGTACTGCAGGACGCCTGCGGCGAACTGTTGCGGCGTTTTTTTCAGGCGCGGCGCGAGAGCTGACGTCTGCTTTCTTCAAGTCATATTGCCGGCAGCTTCAACTTTAGCGCATCGGTTCTAGCCCGGCCGCGTTGTTCTTCATCGAGCTTTACCAGCACTTCGTAATAGGCACGTATCCGATTTACAAACAACACCGGCTCGCTGCCGCGCGCGAAGCCGTAGCGCGCGCGGTTGTACCAACGCGGCTGTTCCAGTAATGGCAGGATTGCAGCGACGTCGCTCCACTTGTTCGGATCCTTACCTTGCCGTTCCGTCAGGATACGCGCGTCTTCGAGATGGCTGACACCGACGTTATACGCGGCGAGCGCAAACCAGGTGCGATCGGACGCCGGGATGTATTCCAGGCGATCATAGAGATCGCGCAGATAGCGCGCACCGCCGAGCGTGCTTTGCTGTGCATCGAGCAGGTCCTCGACACCGACTTCGTAGGCGGCGTCCTCGGTCAGCATCATCATGCCGCGCACGCCCGTGGGTGAAACCGCCTGCGGGTCCCAATACGATTCCTGATAGGCCATCGCCGCCAGCAACCGCCAATCGAGGCTGACCTGGCGCGCTGCCGATTCGAACAAGTGCCGGTACGACGGCAGGCGATTCTGGATACGCGCATGGTAGACCGTCAGATTGACGTAGTTCGCGCGGCTCGCCGGACCATAATAGTGATCGAGCAGACGCGCCAACTCACCCGCGGAGCGATAGCGTTCCAGAAACTGCACTGCGGCATCGTACAGGCTGTGGTCCTTCGACAGCGGGAATGCCCATACCAGGGATTCGGGCGGCGACAGATCGAACGCCACCAGAAGCTCGGGGAAAAACTGGCGGTTAAGCGCGATAGTGTGGGAATTGGCGACGGTGAATTCCAGCAGGCCTTCCCAGACCAGCGACAGCAGGTCTTCGGTCTCCTGGTCATCGACTTCGATCCACTTCAGCTTTTCATTTGTCTTTTGCAGTTCACGCAAACGCATCGCGTGATTGCTGCCACTTCGAACCTCGATCTCCCGCCCGGCGAGGTCTCCAATGTTGGCGGGGGGGTTAATACCGAATCGATAAACGACCTGTTGCTGGATCTCCTGATAGGTCTGTGTGAACAGAAAACGATCCCGTGTCTGATCGGTGATGGTGATGCCGGCCGTGGCCATATCGGCGGCGCCGTCGGCCAGTTTTGGCAGCACGCTGGTATAGCGCTCGACGACCACGAGCTTGAGCTGAACGCCGAGTGAATCGGCAAATGCCTTGGCGAGATCGTATTCAAAGCCGGCGGGACCCTCGGGCGTTTCCAGATAGGTGCTTGGGCTGCGACGGATAAGCACCACGAGCTCACCGGAGGTCTTCACGTTGGTGAGTTTGTTGTCCTCGGAAAAGCTGCAAGCCGGCAGCAGCGAGGGAAGCATAAATGCCGTGAATACAACCAGGGCGATGCCGCCCAGCCACCGCCTGTACATATGCGTGAGGTAAGGCATGACTATTAGCCTACCGTTGCGCGCGCTGCCTGTCACGCGACGTTGCGTGGTATAATGCGCGCCGTCCGGAGAGGTACCGAAGCGGTCATACCGGCGCAGACTCGAAATCTGTTGGGGGCGTAAGTCCCACGAGGGTTCGAATCCCTCCCTCTCCTCCAATCGCATTTCCACCGCGCAGAAAACTTCCCGCACACTCCATTCTGTAATTTCTATTTCCGCGTGCATTTTTCTGTCGTTCGTTGGTACCGCTCGGCTACAATGGCCGGCATCGTTTTCGAGATCCGCGCATGACCGACTCCGATCTGCTCAAGGCATTGATTCCGATCAACGCGCTGCGGGCGGAAAATTTTCAGAAGTTGCTGGCACGCGTGCGTATCGAGAAGGTTCCCAGCCGGCACACAGTGTTCAAGCTCGGCGATACCGATCCGGAAGCAATTTACCTGCTGCAAGGAGAGATGACGCTGGTTCCCGAGAAGGGCGTCGAACGCATCATCGTCGGCGGCGGCCAGGATGCACGCTACGCGCTGGCGCAGCTCAAGCCGCGGCAATACACCGGTGTGACCCGGAGCGACGCTACGATTGCGCGCGTCGATAGTGCGCTGCTCGACCGGCTGCTGACCATGGATCAAACCGCCGGCTACGAAGTGGAAGAAATTAGCGGCGCCGATGGCGAGTGGGTGTTTCGCATGATGCAGCATCCGACTTTCGACAAAGTGCCGCCCGGTAACCTGGCCGCGCTGTTCGGACGCCTGGTACCGGTTGAGGTAAAGGCCGGGCAGGTGATCATCCGTCAGGGCGACCCGGGCGATTATTACTACATCGTCAAATCCGGGCGTGTGAGCGTTTCACGCAAATCGGAACGGGACGGCAAGGTCGTCATGCTGTCCGAGCTCGGCGAAGGTGAGGGGTTTGGTGAAGAGGCGCTGGTCTCCGGTACGCCGCGTAACGCCAATGTGATCGCACTCGCCAGCAGCGAATTGATGCGTCTGGCGAAGCCGGATTTCGACGAACTGCTACGGGAACCGCTGGTGCACGGCGTGTCGCTTCAGGAGGCACAGAACATGGCCCGTGCCGGTGCCGGGATTCTCGATGTACGCACCGAAGACGAATTCGCGCGCGGCGCCATCAAGGGCGCGGCGAATGTGCCGCTGTATGCCCTGCGACTCAAGGCCAGGGCGCTCGACCCGGCGCGTAAGTACGTTATCTATTGTCAAAGCGGCAATCGCAGCGCGGTCGCGGCGTTTTTATTGTCGCAGCGCGGATTCGATGTCTGTGTACTGCAAGGCGGATTGAATTCCCGCGGGCACGGCGGCGCTAACGCATAAGCAGATTGCAGGCGTGGCGGAGGTAGTTTACCCTTGCGCGCCTTATCGGGTCCGGCGGGACGCCGCGACGTCAATATTGGAGAGGTGTCCGAGCGGTTGAAGGAGCTCGCCTGGAAAGCGTGTATACGGCAACGTATCGAGGGTTCGAATCCCTCCCTCTCCGCCAATTTCAAGACCGGCGTATCGTCATCACAGCCGTGATAAACTTCTCGCCGTTAAAGATTCTGGAATGATTATGGCGGCGAGGGCCGGTCTCCTCGGTGACGAAGGCTTGTGAACCCGGTCAGGTCCGGAAGGAAGCAGCCGCAGCAGGTACCTCGGGTACTGTGGTACGGCTGGTCTGAGCCGCCACCCGGACAGGAATGTCGAACCACTTCGCGAATCAATCAGCAGGCGGTCTGTGAGCTATCAGGTCCTCGCACGTAAGTGGCGCCCACGTAACTTTTCCGAGCTGGTCGGACAAGACCACGTGGTCCGGCCGTTGATCAACGCGCTCGACCATAACCGCCTGCACCATGCGTTCCTGTTCACCGGCACCCGCGGTGTCGGCAAAACCACGATCGCGCGCATCCTCGCGAAGTCGCTCAATTGCGAAACCGGTGTTACCTCGCAGCCCTGCGGAAAATGTTCCGCCTGCACCGAGGTGGACGAGGGCCGGTTTGTCGATTTGATCGAGGTTGACGCCGCCTCGCGCACCAAGGTCGACGACACGCGCGAGCTGCTGGACAACGTGCAATACGCGCCGGCGCGCGGACGTTACAAGGTCTATCTCATCGACGAAGTGCACATGCTCTCCGGGCACAGCTTCAACGCGTTACTGAAGACGCTGGAAGAGCCACCGCCGCATGTAAAATTCCTGCTCGCGACCACCGATCCGCAGAAACTCCCGGTGACGGTGTTGTCGCGCTGTTTGCAGTTCAATCTGAAACGGCTCTCGACCACCCAGATCGCCGATCAACTCAAGAAGATTCTCGACGCCGAGAAGATTGCCCACGACGACAATGCCGTGGCGCTGCTGGCCCGTGGCGCCGATGGCAGCATGCGCGATGGGCTGTCGTTGCTGGATCAGGCGATTGCGTTCGGCGCTGGCAAGATCTCCGAAGCAGAGGTGCGGTCGATGCTCGGCACCATCGATCAGGACACCATCGAGCGGCTGTTGCGGGCGCTGGCGGAGAATGATCCGCGCGCGCTGCTGACCGCGGTCACCGATGCGGTCGAACACGGCACCGATCTCGAGGCGCTGCTGGATGAACTATTGCGTGCGCTGCACGAAATAGCGCTGGCACAGGCCGACAGCGCGCTGATCGAGGATGAACGATTGCGTGCTCATGCGCGCGCCACCGCTCCCGAGGACGTGCAGCTCTATTACCAGATCGGCGTTCTCGGCCGGCGCGATCTGCCGTACGCACCCGACCCGCGCAGCGGTGTCGAGATGACGTTACTGCGTATGCTGGCGTTCCGGCCTGTCGATGGAGCGACTGTGAGCAAGAGTCAGGGCGCAGCGGCCGCGTCGCGGACGGCGCCGTCCTCGACGGCCACAATGGTAACGCCAAAGCCGGCGACGACCGAGATGCGCGCTATTCCTGCGGCGAGTCGCCCGGTAGCGGCGGCGGTGGCAGCACCCATTCCCACGTCACCGTCATCCACGAAGCCGACGACTGCGATTGAAAACTGGAACGAATTCGCTACCCAGCTCAAGCTCTCGGGGTTTGTGCGGGAACTTGCGAACAATACCATGCTCGAATCGTATGCCGACGGCGTGCTGACGCTGATACTCGATGAGGCCTGCGCGAAGCTGTTGAACAAGGAACGCGAGGCGGAGCTGAAGCAGGCGATAGAAGCGCAACTCGGCGGTTCGATCCGGCTGACGCTGCGACTTGGCAAACCGGTCGCGGAAACGCCGGCCAAAGAACGCAACCGCATGCTGGATGAGCGTCAGCAAGCGGCACAGCGCGCGATTCAGGATGATCCCACGGTGCAGGCGCTCGAGGAGCGCTTTGGCGCGCGCGTGGACCCCAATTCAATCCGGCCCAAGGTCTGACGAGAGACGATCATGAAAGGTGGACTTGGCAATATTCTGAAGCAGGCGCAGGCGATGCAGGAAAATCTGCGCAAGGCGCAGGAAGAGCTCGCGAAGATCGAAGTCACCGGCTCCTCCGGCGGCGGCATGGTGACCATCACCATGACCTGCCGGCACGATGTGCGCCGCGTCGTCATTGATCCGTCGCTGCTGCAGGACGATAAGGAAGTGCTGGAGGACCTCATTGCCGCGGCCATGAATGACGCCGTGCGCAAGGCCGAACAAACCTCGCAGGAAAAAATGGCGGGGTTGACCGCTGGCTTGGGGCTTCCCGGCGGAATCAGTCTGCCGTTCTAATCCATGAATGACATTGGCGTCCTCGAAGCGCTCAAACAGGCATTGCGCCGGCTACCGGGCGTGGGGCCGAAGGGCGCACAGCGCATGGCGTTTCATCTGCTCGAACGCGATCGCGACGGTGCGCGCCGTATCGCCGAGGCACTGACCAGCGCGCTCGATCGCATCCGCCATTGCAGCCGCTGCAACAACCTGAGTGATTCGGAGCTGTGCGCGATCTGCAGCGCACCCAAGCGCGATCGTTCACTGCTATGCATCGTTGAATCGCCGTCGGATCTGGTTTCGCTCGAACAGTCGGGCGTCTATCAGGGTCTGTACTTCGTGCTGATGGGACGCCTGTCACCGCTCGATGGCATCGGCCCGGAGGAAATCGGTGTGCCGCGCATTGAGAAATTGCTCGACGAGGGAACGATCAAAGAGGTGGTGTTGGCAACCAACCTCACGGTGGAAGGGGAGACCACGGCACATTATCTTTCCGACCTGGTTCGGGCCCGCGGCGTACGCGCCACGCGCATCGCCTACGGTGTGCCGATCGGCGGGGAGCTGGAGTACACCGATCGCAACACGCTCGCGCGTGCGCTGGCCGGGCGTCGGGACGTCTAGGGCGTCTCGCCAAGCGCGGCGTTTACCTTGGCGGCGCAGATAAAGTCGTTTTCCGATAGCCCCTTCACCGCGTGCGTGCTGTAGCGCACGACGCAGCGGCTGTAGCCCACTTCAAGATCCGGATGATGGTCTTCGCGATGCGCAATCCACGCAATCGCGTTCACGAAGGCCATGGTCTCGTAGTAATTCCTGAATTTGAATGTGCGATTGATTTGGGTGGCGCCGTCGTCGAGTTCCCAGGCGGGGATCTGTGCCAACAGCGATTTCGCCTGCGACCGGTCCAGCGCCGGGATGCCGCCTTCACACGGTTTGCAGGAACGGCTGCGCAGCTCAGTCATCGTCGGCCTCACTTGAACTTGTAGAACTGATCGTTCAGATATTTCACCAGGTCGTCCTGTTGCTCGACGGAAAGTTTTATTTGCGCCGCGTGACTGCAGCCACCGATCTGCTCATGCAGCGCCGCGACAGATGTTATTTTTCGATCCTTGCGGGTATAGACGCCAGCGTCATGGCAGCCGGCACAATGCGCAGCATGCAGGCGCTTGCCACGCGCGCTGTCGCCGGGCACCGCGGCAAAGACCTGGGCACTGAATGCAAACACAGTCACGGCCAATAAAAACTGTTTCATGTTGCCTCCCTGATTAAGGCTTCCCTAAAAGCCGCGTGATCCGCCGTAGTGCCGGCGGATGCGAATCATAGAATGCAGAGTAGACCGGGTCCGGCGTCAGCGTGGAGGCGTTGTCGCGATAGAGTTTCACCAGCGCGCTCACCAGCGCCCTGGCCGAGGTGGTCTTGGCGGCAAATCGATCCGCCTCATACTCGTGGCGGCGCGAACTCCACGCAAACAGCGGCTGCAGGAAGAACGTGAACACTGGGCTCACCATGACGAACAGGATCAGCGCTGCATGCGCCGACGGCTCGGTCATGCCCAGCCCCTGATAAAACCAGTCCTGCGTCGCCAGCCATCCAAGCAATGCCAGTCCGATCAGCGCAAACGCGAACGTTGACAGCATGCGTTTAAGAATATGCGACAGTTTGAAATGGCCCAGCTCATGCGCCAGCACCGCCTCGACTTCGGTGGCATTGAGCGTCTTCAGCAGCGAATCGAAAAATACGATGCGCTTGGCCTTGCCGAGTCCGGTGAAGTAGGCGTTGCCATGCGACGTGCGCCGTGAACTGTCGACGACGAAGATTCCGCGGGTGCGAAAACCGGTGCGCTTGAGCAATGCCTGGATGCGCCGGCGCAGCGGCGTGGCCGCGAGCGGATTAAAGCGGTTGAACAACGGCGCGATCCAGGTCGGATACGCCCACACCATGAACAGGCTCAGTACCACCCAGAACAGCCAGACATAGATCCACCACACTTTACCCATCGACTGCATCAGCCACAGCGCCGCCGCAATGATCGGCGTGCCGACTGCGATCAGCAGAAAAATTTTGCGCGTCAGATCGGCGACAAACAGGGCCGGGTTCATGCGGTTGAAACCGAAACGGCTTTCGATGCGAAACGTACGGTAGGCAGTAAAAGGCAATTCCAGCAGCGCGCCGATGACAAGCACTGACATGATGAACGCCGTCCCGACGGCAAGTGGATTCCAACCGGTCGCATGCCATTGCTGGTCCAGCCACGCCAGGCCGCCGCCGAGGGTCCACGCGAACAATACCAGCGAGCCGAAAACGGTATCGATCAAACCGAAGCGCGTGCGCGTGACAGTGTAATCGGCGGCCTTACGGTGGGCCTTGAGTGGAATCTTGCCGCGAAACGGTGTCGGCACGGAACGCCGGCGACTGCCGACGTATCGCAGATGGCGTGCGGCCAACCACACCTCGGTGACGGTCGAGAGGATCAGCAAAATCAGGAATATCGTTGCGAAGCGGTTCATAGTAAGGAATGTTATCATCGCGCGCGATGTGACTCACCCCCACAGAGTGTGGGTACGATATGGAGATTGGCATGGCACAACAGGAAAACGGCGGGCAAGGGAAAAACGCACTCATCTGGATCGATCTGGAGATGACCGGACTGAGCCCCGAGACCGATCGCATCATCGAAATCGCAACGATTGTCACCGACGGCGATCTGAATATATTGGCCGAAGGCCCGGTGCTCGCGGTACAGCAACCCGAATCGGCGCTGTCGGCGATGGACGACTGGAATCAGCGCACCCACAAGGCGACCGGGCTCGTCGAGCGCGTACGCAGCTCGCGTATCACCGAGGCCGAGGCCGAGCGCCAGACGATTGAATTCCTGCAGCAGTACGTGGCCAAGAACAAATCCCCGATGTGCGGCAACAGCATCTGCCAGGACCGCCGCTTCCTCGCGCGCGGCATGCCGACGCTCGAGGCATGGTTCCATTACCGCAATCTGGATGTCAGCACGCTCAAGGAACTGGCCGCGCGCTGGAAGCCCGCCGTCGCAAGCGGATTCCAGAAGAAAAACACGCACAAGGCGCTCGATGACATCCGTGAATCGATCGACGAGCTCAAGTACTACCGCGAGCACTTCATCGCAAAATAGTTCTATCGTCGTTCTTTTTCGCGTTCAGGCAATGCGACCATGCCGCGACAGCGCCCACGAGACATGCTCACGTACCAGCGCGGAAGGGTGATCGGCGCGCGCCTGTAGCGCCTGGACCACAGCGTCCGTCGTCGGTGCGTTGCCGAGTCCGACGGCAATGTTGCGCAGCCACTGTTCGTAGCCGATGCGGCGCATCGCCGAGCCTTCGGTGCGTTGCAGAAATTCTTCTTCGCTCCAGCGGAACAACTCCGTGAGTTCCGGTGCATCCAGGTTGTGGCGCGGCTTGAAATCGGATTCGGCCGTCATTTGCGCGAAGCGATTCCACGGACACACCAGCTGACAGTCATCGCAACCATAGACGCGATTCCCGATCAGCGCACGAAACTCTTCCGGAATCGAACCTTTTAATTCTATTGTCAGATACGCGATGCAGCGCCGCGCATCGAGCTGATACGGTGCAACGATGGCCTGCGTCGGACAGATATCGATACAGCTGCGACAGGTCCCGCAATGCTCCGTCCCCGGCGCATCGATCGGCAACGGCAGGTTGGTATAAATCTCCCCAAGAAAAAACCACGAGCCGGCCTCGCGCGAAAGCAGATTGGTATGCTTGCCGATCCACCCAAGCCCGGATTTTTGCGCCAGCGCCTTCTCCAGTACCGGCGCGCTGTCGGTGAACACGCGATAGCCGAACGTCCCGATTTCGCGCTCGATCCGATCCGCCAGCTTCTGCAACCGTTGACGCATCACCTTGTGATAATCACGCCCGAGCGCATAGCGCGATATATAACCAAGCGAGGCATCGTCCAGCACCGTTTGCGCATCCGCACCCACCGGCAAGTAATCCAGCCGCGCAGTAATCACACGCGCCGTCCCGGGTATCAACTCCGCCGGCCGACTGCGCCGCGTCCCATGCGCCGCCATATATTCCATCTCGCCATGACGACCCTGTTCAAGCCACTTGAACAAATAAGTCTCGGCCTCGGTTAATTCGGTATCCGTAATACCAACCTGCTGAAACCCAAGCTCCCGACCCCATTGCTTGATGCGGTCGGGAAGTTGGTGGAAGTCGGAGAGCGAAGCGGGGGTGTTCATTTAAAGGGTTTTTCTACAGTCTCAACGCCAGGCATAACTGGCGCGAACGAAGTGAGCGTCCGAGTTGATGCGCTTGTTATACACCATTGATAATTTCGCAATATTCCATGGGTTCATTGAGCTGAATTGATAGAAAGTCGCCGGCAGAAACTTCGCGTATAGCTACAAACCTAAATTCCTCCTCAGGTGAGAAGTTCAACGGCTTTTGGCAATACGCTAGACGTACAATTTCATATCCGCTGAACGTGGTAGATGACTCCATACCCTTAGAATACTCAACACAACAACCTTCAATACCCCCAAAATATTTATCCTGCGACTGCTCCATTGCCAATGTTAAATCTTTAGCAAACATTTCCGGGTTATTAATCTTTACAACGTGGCTACCGAGGTTGCACTTCGCAACGGATGAAAAAGTTTTGTGGCAACAAAGAATATAAATCGAATTCGTTGCAAACATACCATGTTTACTAACGCCCTCATGCACTACGTGAGACTCTCCTTCAGTTTTGTCTCGTCGTTTCGCGTCCTCAACTTTCTTGTAATAGTAAATATTTCCAAGGCGAATGTTTCCATCCATGAACTGTTGGGCATGCTCGCGTTCTGTAAAAACGCGATAAACAACATCAGGATAATTTCCTAGTGGTGTTAATGTATTCGTCATACTTCAGATGGCATATAACGTTTTGCTGAGCCGCGCCGGCCACGGACAAAACCGCGAAGCGCCTGCGACGTTTCACGGCGTTGGTTGGAACAACCTGTTATGTGGCTTTTACGGCGCCGCCACGCTGCACTTTCCAAACGCAATATCTCCGCGACCATTGTTCTCTATAAAAGAAAGATCAGAGAATACTTGAACGTCGAAATGGGACCGGAAAACGTAGTACTTCTTTATCTTTACGTTTTCCTCAAACTCGATCTTGTCTACTTCGTAACGATCGCAACTTACTCTTTTTGCAGTCGGAGAAAAAGAACAGCGCGAAAGAAAAGCAGAATCTCTGTTTTCCTCGACCAGTACAGAGAACTGCCACTTCTCGATTTGGGCCTGTGAATAGACATTTTCGAAATTGAACTTCTTTTCGACCTTACAACGGTACTCCACACCATGGGCGAGAGAAGATATGCCTAGCAGAACCGCGACAATGGAAACTCGGAACATGGCGTCTATTCCTTTTGCTACATAACAGTCTTTTATACGGACACTCAGAATATTGGACTATACGACGTCCGTATAGTGTTTCGCCGAATCGGGTCATCCAGTCTGGATATATCACTGACGTCAAACTGAAATTCGATCATGAAGCGCCTGAAAAGCACCCTGGCAAAGGCGGCTGTCGTAGTTGTTCTGGCAGCTGAGGTTAATCCCCCGTAGGACCAGCCGACAAATCCGCGCGAACGCGCAACTACACCAACAAACTAATCCACACCGACATCGTCACCATCGCCGCCAGTGTCCCCATCGAGATCAACCATGCCACGCCAGCGCTGTCACCGCCCATGCGTGCCGCGAGGATGTAAGCCGAGGACGCCGTCGGCAACGAAGCAAACAGCACGACCACGCCAAAATAAATCCCTTCAAGACCAAGCCAGCCAGCGGCGAACCACGCTGCAATCGGCAGCGCGATGAGCTTGACCACAATGAAATAGACCTCCGACCCCAATCCTCGCACCGACGAACGCCACTTGAGCGCCGCGCCAACGGTGAGCAGGCCGGTGGCGATGGTGGCCTCGGACAGACGCGTCAGGAACTGGCGTATCGGTTCCGGGACCGGCAGACCGAGGAGGCTCCAGATCAGCGCGGCAACGGTCGCGATGATAAGCGGGTTGGTCGCGAGCTCGCGCCACACGCTGGTCTTGCCCTGGCGCGCCAGCGCCCATACCGCGGCCATGTTTGCGATTGGCACCATCGCGCCGATAAGGACGCCGAACACCGCGATGCCTTCTTCGCCAAAAAGTTTTCCGGTCGCGGCGATACCGATATAACTGTTGAAGCGAAATGCACACTGAAAGCGCGAAGCAAACGCGAGGTCGGAGATCGGCATCAGCGGTCGCGCGAGCAGCGCCAGCAACATGCCGGTGAGCATGATGATCGCGCCGGTCGCGATCAGCGGTGCCGCCGAGGACAGATCAATTTGGGTTTTGGTAATCGCGTTGAACAGCAGCGCCGGGAACAGCACGTAATAGATCAGCTTTTCCATGCCGATCCAGAACGCATCGCCCAGTCCGACCCAGCGGCGCAACGCGGCGCCGAGCAGGATGGTCGCAAAATCGGGAAACAGCAGCAGTGCCGGATGCACTAAAGTCTCCCTGCTTCGCTTCGCTTCGTTCGTCCGCACATATGAGGTTAATCTTACCGCGTTGGTTTCGCGCCAGACTACACTAAGCGGTATGTGGGAAGCCGCAGGTTCGCTGTCATCGATGCTGTATCGCGCCGCCGACGTGCGCGAGATCGATCGGCGCGCGATCGAGGAGCGTGGCATTCCCGGTAAGGAACTGATGACGCGGGCGGGGACCGCGGCGTATCGCGCGTTGCGGGCACGCTTCCCGCGGGCGCGGCGTATCGCGGTCGTCTGTGGACCGGGAAACAACGGCGGCGATGGATTCGTCGTCGCGCGACTGGCGAAACAGGCCGGGCTCGATCCGATGGTATTGACGCTGGGCGATATGCGCGCCGATACCAATACCAATAACGATGCCGGTGCGGCGCGTTCGCAATGCGTTGCTGCCGGAGTCGCGACGCATCCCTTTGTTGCGAAGCAATTGAATCAGGCGGATGTCATTGTCGATGCACTATTAGGTACCGGACTGAAACGACCAGTGCAGCAAGAGTGGCGGGCGGCGATCGAGGCCATGAATGCGAGTCCGCTGCCGGTACTGGCGCTCGATATTCCCTCCGGCCTGCATGCCGACACCGGCAGCGTGATGGGCGCGGCGGTACGGGCCGATGTCACTATTTCCTTCATCGGTCTCAAACCCGGTTTGTATACCGGCGCGGGTAGAGAATACGCAGGCGAAATCCTGTTCGACGATCTCGGCGTACCGTCCGACGTATATATGGGTATCGCGCCACTCGCGCGCCGGCTGACGCAACAGGATTTGCATGGATTGGTTTCGCGACGCACGCGCGATGCGCACAAGGGTTCGTTCGGACACGTGCTCGTGGTCGGCAGCGGGCCGGGCATGGCGGGTGCGGCGCGACTTTGCGGGGAGGCAGCCTATCGCACCGGCGCCGGTCTGGTGACGCTCGCGACGCATTCGAGTCATGCCGCCGCGATCAATGCCGCGCGACCGGAGCTGCTGGCGTATCCGGTGCGCACGGCCAAGGATTTAAAACCGTTATCCGTGCGCGCCAATGTGCTGGCACTTGGACCGGGCCTGTCGCAACACAAGTGGTCGCGGGACATGTATCGCGCGGCGTTGGGTTCCAGATTGGCGCTGGTGCTCGATGCCGACGCGCTCAATCTGCTGGTGGCGAAACCGGTACGACGCAACGACTGGATACTCACGCCGCATCCGGCAGAAGCGGCGCGGCTGCTCAAGACCACGACCGCCAAAATTCAACAGAATCGTTTCGATGCCGTGCGCCGGCTGACGCAGCGCTATGGCGGTGTCTGTGTGCTGAAGGGCTCGGGCACGCTGATCGCTGCCGCGGGTGACGACACTATATGGTTGTGCGACCGTGGCAATCCCGGCATGGCCAGCGCCGGCACCGGCGATGTATTGACCGGTGCCATCGCGTCGTTGCGTGCACAAGGCTTGAATCCGCTTGATGCCGCGCGCCTCGGTGTGTGGTTACACGCGACCGCCGGCGATCAGGTCGCGACGGCGGCAGGGGAGATCGGCGTGCTCGCGAGCGATCTGCTGGCGGGCATGCGCGTCGAACTGAACCGGCTCGCCCAATGAACGAAAAAACCATTGCAGTGGCGACCGAAGCGGACATGCAGGCGCTGGGCACGCAACTCGCCCGCGGTTTGAGCGCGGGCCAACTCATTTATATTCGTGGCCCGCTCGGCGCCGGAAAAACGACGCTGGTGCGCGGCCTATTGCATGCGCTGGGTCATCGCACCGCGGTAAAAAGTCCCACCTTCACGCTGGTCGAGCCGTACGTTCTGAACGGACTGACGCTGTATCACTTCGATCTGTATCGGCTGCAGCAACCGGAAGAACTCGAGTTCATGGGATGGCGCGATTATCTGGAGCAGGGCGTGTGCGTGGTCGAGTGGCCGGAACGCGGCGGAACTGTTTTGCCTGAGCCCGATCTGAACGTTATCATTGAGCCCACTGAATTTGGACGTACCGTCGTTCTGAGCACAACTCGTCAACAGGGCACCAGTCTCTTAAAGGGCCTTGCCTCATGAAGGCCCGCTACGCCGCCTTCGCTCTTGCGCTGTGGTGTCTTCCTGTCTTCGCCGCCGCACCCGTCACGGTACAGAATCTGCGCATGTGGCGCGCACCCGACAACATGCGCCTCGTGTTCGATCTCAGTGGCAGTGTCGAACACCATATCTTCGTGCTCGAAAATCCGACGCGCCTCGTCGTCGATCTCGACAACGCGCAATTTCAGGGCACGCTGCCGGAGATTGATGCCGCGAATCCGTTTCTATCGGCATTCCGTCTCGGGCGCCCCGAAGGGAATGCGCTGCGCTTCGTGCTGGATCTCAAGGTCGCAACCAAACCCCGCAGCTTCGTGTTGAAACCGGCAGGCCAATACGGGCACCGGCTGGTCGTGGATATTATCGATCCGCATGCGGAGGCCGAAGAGGCGCGCGCAACGCCGGAGGAAACGGTACCGGCAGCATTGCCGTCAGCACCCGCGGCAACGGTGACCCCGTCGCCGCCGGCACCGCCGGTCTCGGTGCCGCTGCGCAAACGCGAATGGGTGGTCGCGATCGACGCCGGTCATGGCGGTGAAGACCCGGGGGCGATGGGACGGCAACAGCGCACGCGCGAAAAAGACGTGACGCTCGCGATCGCGCGCGAACTCGCGCGCCTGGTGGCGCAAGAGCCTGGCATGAAGCCATTGCTGACGCGGGATGGCGATTACTTCGTGGATCTGGAACAGCGCGCCAAGCGTGCGAAACGCCATCACGCGGACGTGTTCGTGTCGATTCACGCCGATGCGATGCCCGGCCGGAAACTGGCGTACGGTTCGTCGGTGTTCGCGTTGTCGGAAAAAGGGTCGACCAATGCACTCGCGCGCGCACTCGCGGATCAGGAAAACAAATCCGATCTGATCGGCGGCGTCGATCTGCCGAATATGCCGCTCGATGTGCAAAAGACCTTTATTGATCTCTCGCTCGACAAAAAGATCGAACACAGTCTGCTTCTCGGCGAAGATATTCTTGCCGAGCTGGCGCAGATCGGACGTGTGCACACGCGCCAGGTGTCGCAGGCGGGCTTTATGGTGCTCAAATCCAAGTACTCGGTACAGATTCCATCGGTGCTGGTGGAGACGGCGTTCATCTCCACGCCGGAGGAAGAAAAGAAACTGCGGGACGCGACGTATCAGCGCCAACTGGCGGCCGCGATCCTGAAAGGACTGAAGCGCCATTTCGCGCGCGAGGGCCGCAGCATGCCGATGCCGCAACAGCTGGTGTCGGATACGCCGCGTGAGCATGTGGTACAAGCCGGTGACACGCTCGGGTCGATCGCCCGGCGCTACAACATCAATCTGGAAGCGTTACGGTTTTTGAATGACCTCTCCGGCAACGACGTTCCGATTGGTTTTCGCTTGCGTCTGCCGGGCGACGCGCGCGGCGGGTAGGTGCCGGCGTTTGCGTAGCGCACAATAATCGGGCGCAGTGACGACCGCTCCGGTGCGGTGCAACGATAAAGCGCTGTCGTGGCACCGGATTTACGACATAATCTGATAGAGACTCAAGAACGTCCTGCCTCACCGCCGGTTTATGACAAGCGCACAGAAAATACCAAACCGGATCTACAACGAGATGGTCGCCAATGGGAATGGCGATGTGCATTCCCATTACGCGCAGTTCAACACCTGGCTCGCGGAACAGAGCGCGGAGTCGCTCGCGTTCAAGCGTGCCGAGGCCGATCTGATTTTTCATCGTGTCGGTATCACGTTCGCAGTTTACGGCGATGATCAAGGCACCGAGCGACTGATTCCATTCGACATCATCCCGCGCATCATCCCGGCCGCGGAATGGCGCCTGCTCGAGGCGGGGTTGCGCCAGCGCGTGAAGGCGCTCAATCTTTTCATTCACGATATCTACCACCAGCAGAACATCATCAAGGCCGGCGTGGTGCCGGCGGAACAGATTTTCTGTAACGCGCAATACCGCCCGGAGATGCAGGGCATCGATGTCGTCGGCGATATCTACGCCCACATTGCCGGCATCGACATCGTGCGCGCGGGGCAGGGCGAGTTCTATGTGCTGGAAGACAATCTGCGCGTGCCGTCGGGCGTGTCGTACATGCTCGAGAATCGCAAGATGATGATGCGCCTGTTCCCCGATCTGTTCGCGCGCAACAAGGTCGCACCGGTGGCGCACTATCCCGATCTGCTGCTGGAGAATCTGCGCGCGGTGGCGCCACGCGGGATTACCGATCCGACGGTGGTGGTGATGACGCCGGGCATGTACAACGCCGCATATTTCGAGCACGCGTTCCTGGCGCAACAGATGGGCGTGGAACTGGTCGAGGGCAAGGATCTGTTCGTCGACGACGAGACCGTGCATATGCGCACCACGCGCGGGCCGCGACGCGTGGATGTCATCTACCGGCGCGTCGATGACGACTTTCTCGATCCGTTGGCGTTCCGGCCGGACTCGACGCTCGGCGTGCCGGGACTGCTGTCGGTGTACCGTGCCGGGCGCGTCACGCTCGCGAATGCGATCGGCACCGGCGTCGCCGATGACAAATCGGTGTACCCGTTCGTGCCCGACATGATCCAGTTCTATCTCGGTGAGAAGCCACTGCTCAACAATGTGCCGACGTGGCAGTGTCGCAAGCCACAAGACCTGAGCCATGTGCTCGCGCATCTGCCGGAGCTGGTCGTGAAAGAGGTACACGGCGCCGGCGGCTACGGCATGCTGGTCGGGCCGGCGGCGACCAGGGCCGAGATCGAATCGTTTCGCGAGCGTCTTATCGCCCATCCCGACGGTTACATCGCGCAGCCGACACTGGCGTTGTCGGCGTGCCCGACCTTCGTCGAAAGCGGCATCGCGCCGCGGCATATCGACCTGCGCCCGTTCGTGCTCTCGGGCCAGGACATCACCATGGTTCCCGGTGGCCTGACGCGCGTGGCACTGCGCGATGGTTCGCTGGTGGTGAACTCGTCGCAGGGCGGCGGCACCAAAGACACCTGGGTGCTCGAATAATGCTGAGCCGCACCGCCGATCATCTGTACTGGATGTCGCGCTACACCGAGCGCGCGGAGAACACCGCGCGCATGCTCGACGTCAACGTGCAGACCGCGTTGTTGCCGCAGTCCGCGGCCAGTGCGGAATTGCTGTGGCGCGGCATGCTCGGCATCTCGGAACTGCAGGCGCCGTACGACACCCGCTATGGCAGCCTGTCGCCGCAGCAGGTACTGGAGTTCATGGTCCGCGATCCGGCCAATCCGTCGAGTATCTGTGCGTGCCTGCATGCGGCGCGCGAGAACGCGCGCGCGGTGCGCGGCACGCTTACGACCGAAGTCTGGGAAACGATCAATTCCACCTGGCTCGATCTGAAGAAACGCCTGAAAGACAAGACGCCAGAACGCGATCCATCGCAATTCTTCGAGTGGGTGAAATACCGCTCGCATCTGTCACGTGGCGTGACCATCGGCACCATGTTGAAGGACGAAGGGTTTTACTTTGCGCGTCTCGGTACGTTCCTGGAGCGCGCCGACAATACCGCGCGCATTCTGGATGTGAAATATCACGGCTTGGCCGAACAAGGCGTGCTGGATGCCGATAGCGAGGAGGGCATCGATCATCACATGGATTTCTATCACTGGGCGGCGATCCTGCGCTCGGTATCGGCGTTCGAGGTCTATCGCAAGGTATACAGCGACGTGATTACACCGGCACGCGTCGCCGAGTTGTTGATACTGCGCGCCGACATGCCGCGCTCATTGCTCAACTGCATGAACGAGGTCGTAAGCAACCTCGGGCACGTGCGTAACAACCTCTCCGGCGAAACCGAACGCCGTGCCGGGCTGTTGCAGGCCGATCTGCATTACGCGCGCATCGATGACATCCTGCAGCGCGGGCTGCATACCTATCTCACCGATTTCCTCGGACGTGTGAATGAAATCGGCAACCGCATCAGCCGTGACTTCCTGGTACCGCTGGCGGCGGCGTAAAGACAACCATGCGATTTACCATCCGACATGAAACCGGGTATCACTACACCGCGCCGGTGCATTACAGCATCCAGCAGCTGCGGTTGACGCCACGGCTGGATCCGAATCAGCGCGTGTTGTCGTGGCACGTCGGTGCACCCGGACGGTTGCAGCGTTTCGTCGACGCCTACGGCAACATCACGCAAACGATGGTCTTGACCGCGCCGCATCAGGAGATTCGCATCGTCGTCACCGGCACGCTCGAGATCGAGCCGCTGGTGGACGGGCGCATTCCGATAAGCGCCGACGCACCTGGCGCCGATCTGTCACCGCTCGTATTTAGTGTCGCCACCGCGCTGACCAGCGCCGATCCCACCGTGCTCGCTTTTGCCGCACGCCATCTGCCACGCACCGACCGTGCCGAGGATTTCCTGGCACTGGCGGCGGCGATCTACGATGCGGTGCAATATGAAACCGGCGCCACCGAAGTTACCAGCACCGCGGCGCAGGCACTCGAGATCGGTCGCGGTGTGTGTCAGGATCACGCGCATCTGTTCATCGCCTGTTGCCGCGCGCGCGGCGTGCCGGCGCGCTACGTCAGTGGTTATCTGTATCCCGGCGATACGCCGCACGCAGCGAGCCATGCGTGGGCCGATGTCTGGATCGAAGGCAGCGGCTGGGTCAGCATCGACAGCACGCATCGTGCGTATGCGAACGAGCGTTATTGCCGCCTCGCAATCGGCCGGGATTACCTGTCGGCCGCGCCGGTGCGAGGCGTACGTACCGGCGGCGGCGAGGAATCGCTGCAGGTTCATGTCACGGTGCGCACGGATCAATGAAACGGCGGCATTCGGACTAGAATTGGTGGTAATTAATATGTCTGGCAGGTTCTCATGACTTATTGCATCGGTATGCGCCTGAACGCCGGCATGGTGTTCATGTCCGATTCGCGCACCAACGCCGGCGTGGACCAGGTCGGCACGTTCCGCAAGATGACGGTATTCGAGCGCCCGGGCGAGCGCGTGCTGGTATTGCTGACCTCGGGCAATCTCGGCGTCACCCAGTCGGTGCGCCAGTTGTTGATGGAGCACGCGGACGAAGGTAGGAATTTATGGAATGCCGCGACGCTTTATGACGCCGTGACAATAGTCGGCGAAGCGGTGCGGCAAGTCTACGATCGCGATGCCAGGCACTTGCAGGAGCTCGGCGTTGACTTCAACTGTGCTCTGATCTTCGGTGGGCAGATCCGCGGCGAGCGCTGTCGCCTGTTTCAGGTTTACTCGGCCGGCAATTTCATCGAGGCGCAGGAAGAGAGTTTGTATTTCCAGATCGGCGAATCAAAGTACGGCAAACCGATCATCGATCGTGTGGTGGTGCCGGCCACATCGCTGGATGAAGCGGCCAAGTGCGCGCTGATCTCGATGGACTCGACGCTGCGCAGTAACCTCTCGGTCGGCTTGCCGCTCGACCTGCTGTGCTACGAGACCGATGCGCTACGCGTCACGCGCTTCGTGACGATCGATGCCGACAATCAATACTTTCAGATGGTCCGCGGTTCCTGGGGTCAGCGCCTGAAGCAGGTGTTCACCGAGCTGCCCGATCCAACCTGGCACGCGCCTGAACCGGGCGCACACGCTCCGGAACCGGTACGCGCGCCGTTACCCACGACGGCGGAACGCAGTACACGCAAAACACCCGCCGCGGTGCAGGCGTTTGCGGCCACACCCAAATTGTCCGATCCCAACTCCGGCGGTCCCCACGGGTAGGGGGTAACCTCACTTTCCACCGGCAGTGAATGCGCTAGAATCGCCCGGCGTCATAAAATCGATTTATCAAGGAGGAGCCGTGACCTTATCCCGCGTGTGCATGATGATTTTTGCGTCGGCCGTTGCGACGGTGCTAACGGCCTGTGGCCGCGCCAGTGTGTGCGACAAACCGGACGTGGTGTGCATCGGTTCGGGCGCGCCGCTTACCGGCCCCCAGGCGCACCTGGGCAAAGACAACGACAACGGCGTGCGTCTGGCGATTGAAGAACTGAATGCGCAGGGCGTAACCCTCGGCGGCAAGAAGGTGCGCCTCGAAGTCGTCAGCGAAGATGACCAGGCCGATCCGAAGAGCGGAACCATCGTGGCACAGAAACTGGTCGATACGCATGTGAAAGGCGTCGTCGGACATCTGAACTCCGGCGTCTCGATTCCGACCTCGAAGATTTATTCCGACAACGGCATTCCGCAGATTTCACCGTCGGCCACCGCGGTTAAATTCACCGCCCAGGGCCTCAAGACCACCTTTCGCGTGATGGCCAACGACAGTCAGCAAGGCAAGGTGCTGGGCGAGTTCGCGGTGAAAAAGATGGGTGGCAAGAAGATCGCGATCATTGACGATCGCACCGCCTACGGTCAGGGCCTCGCGGACGAAGTCGAAAAGTCCGTGAAAGCGTCCGGCGGCCAGGTGGTCGCGCGCGAATACAGCTCGGATCAATCCAAGGATTTCTTTGCCATCCTCACGTCGATCAAATCCAAAAATCCGGACGTCATCTTTTTCGGCGGCATGGATCCGCAAGCCGGGCCGATGGTGAAGCAGATGCACACGCTCGGACTGAAGGCGAAATTCCTCGGCGGCGACGGCGCGCAGACCGCCGAGTTTCTGAAACTGGCCGGTAAGGACGCGGAGGGTGTTACTGCCTCGTTACCGGGATTGCCGCTCGCGAGCATGCCCGGTGGCAGCGTCTTCAAGAAAAATTTCAACGCCAAATATGGCGAGATTCAGAACTACGCGCCCTACGCCTACGACGCCGCCATGACGCTGGTCGATGCGATGAAACGCGCCGGTTCGTCCGATCCGTCGAAATACCTGCCGGAACTTGCGCGCACCCAGCGCGATGGCGTCACGGGTCCGATCAACTTCGATGAAAAAGGCGACGTGAAAGCGGCGACGATTACCCTCTATCGCGTCAAGAACGGCAAATGGGAAATCGTTGACGTTGTGCACAGCGGCGCGGACAAAAAATAGACATACGCACGGCGCAATCTGCTCTCTGGGTTTTTTGCATCGGCTAATCACGAAATACCCGCATGGATACCTTCGTCCAACAACTGATCAACGGACTGGTGCTGGGCAGTATCTATGCGCTGGTCGCGTTGGGCTACACCATGGTCTACGGCATCCTCGAGCTGATCAACTTTGCGCACGGGGAGGTCACGATGATGGGTGCGCTGGTGGCGCTCGCGGTGATCGGTGGCTTGCTGGGGCAGGGCGTTGCGCTGCCGGGGCTGGTGATTGTGCTGATCGGCCTGGGCGTGGCGATCGCCGCGTGCATGCTGCTCGGTTTCGCGATTGAACGCATCGCCTATCGTCCGCTGCGCCGCGCGCCGCGCCTGACCGCGCTGATTACCGCCATCGGCATGTCGATCGTGTTGCAGAATGTCGCCATGCTGATCTGGGGCAAGCAGTACATTACCTTTCCGGACGTCCTGCCGCTGGCGCGTTTTGAAGCCGGAGGCATCACGATCAATGCTCTACAGATCGCGATTGTGTTGCTATCGTGCGTGCTGATGGCGGGATTGTGGTTCCTGGTGCAACGCACCGGCTTCGGGCGCGCGATGCGGGCGACCGCACAATCACCCGAGCTCGCCGGCCTGATGGGCATCAATTCGAATCACGTCATCTCCATCACGTTTGTGCTCGGCGCCGCGCTAGCGGCGATCGCCGGCGTGATGGTGGCCGCGTATTACACCCAGGCACACTACTACATGGGATTCCTGCTGGGCCTGAAGGCGTTCACGGCCGCGGTGCTTGGTGGCATCGGCAACATCGCCGGCGCGATGCTGGGCGGTCTGTTGCTGGGAATTCTGGAGAGTCTCGGTGCCGGCTACATCGGCGATCTGACCGGCGGATTTCTCGGTAGCCACTATCAGGATGTGTTTGCGTTCTTCGTACTGATTGGAGTGCTGGTGTTCCGTCCCTCGGGGCTGCTTGGCGAGCGCGTCGGCGAGCGCGCATAAATGCCGACACTGCGCGCGAAGTGGCAATACTGGCGACGCGAACGCTCCACGGTCTGGATAGCGTGCGTCGTCCTGGCACTGCTGTTTGCGGTGGCGCCGTTTGTGATCGGGCAGGGCATGGGTAGCGGTTGGGTGCGCATTCTCGACTTCACCTTGCTCTACATCATGCTCGCGCTCGGCCTCAACATCGTCGTCGGCTATGCCGGCCTGCTCGATCTCGGTTACATCGCGTTCTATGCCGTCGGTGCCTATCTGTATGCGCTGCTGGCCTCGCCGCAGTTCGGTATTCATCTGCCGTTCTGGATCTTGCTGCCACTGGGCGCGCTCGTCGCCGCAGGCTTCGGCGTGTTGCTGGGCGCGCCGACCTTGCGTCTGCGCGGCGATTATCTCGCGATCGTGACTCTCGGTTTTGGCGAGATCATCCGCATCTTTCTGAACAACCTGAACGCGCCGGTGAACATCACCAATGGTCCGCAGGGAATCAACCTGATCGATCCGATCCGGATCGGCGATGTTTCGCTGAGCCAGTCGCAGACATTCTTCGGTGTAACGTTCCCCAATCTCTATCTTTATTACTACCTGTTCCTGGCGGCGGCCTTGATCGTGATCTTCGTTTCACTGCGATTGCAGGATTCACGCATCGGGCGCGCGTGGGTCGCGATCCGCGAAGACGAGGTCGCGGCCGAGGCGATGGGCATCAACACGCGTAATATAAAGTTGCTGGCGTTCGCGATGGGCGCGTCCTTCGGCGGCATCAGCGGCGGCTTGTTCGCCGGCTTCCAGGGTTTCATCAGCCCGGAGAGCTTCAATCTGTTCGAGTCCATCATTGTGCTGTGCATGATCGTGCTCGGTGGCATGGGCAATATCGCCGGTGTGATTCTCGGTGCGGTGCTGCTGACAATGTTGCCGGAGGCGCTGCGCTACCTCGGCGAGCTGCAATACGTGTTGATCGGGCGCGTGCTCGTCGATCCGACGGATCTACGCATGCTGGTGTTCGGTCTGGCACTGGTGGTGGTAATGATCTTCCGTCCGGCAGGGCTGTTGCCGTCGGTACGCCGGCGACGTGAATTTGCTTCCGATACCGCAGTACTGGCGCAGGAACAGGCCTCGCTCTATGACACCCGCCGCTAACACGATCAATCGGCCGGCGTCCGGCGCGAATCCGTGGCTCGCCGTGAGCGGCGTGTCGAAGCACTTCGGTGGCGTGGCCGCGCTGGCGGATGTCTCGCTGACTATTCGTCACGGCGAGATCTACGGGTTGATCGGACCGAATGGCGCCGGCAAAACGACGTTCTTTAATGTATTGACGGGCCTGTATACGCCCGATACCGGCACCATCGAGCTCAATGGACAATCGCTTGCCGGTCTCAAGCCGCACCAGATCGCCGCGCGCGGCATTGCCCGCACCTTCCAGAATATCCGCCTGTTCGCAAATATGACTGCGCTCGAGAATGTGATGGTCGGGCGCCATGTACGCACGCACGCGAATCTGCTCGGTGCGGTGTTGCGCGATTCCGAAACCCGCGCCGAGGAAGAGGCGGTGCGCGATCGTGCGCGCACACTGCTCGATTATGTCGGCATCGGTCGGCACGCGCATGCGCTCGCAAAGCACCTACCGTATGGTGATCAGCGTCGACTCGAGATCGCGCGCGCACTGGCGACCGATCCGGCCTTGCTGGCGCTCGATGAGCCGGCAGCGGGGATGAATACGTCGGAGAGCGCCAAACTCCAGGAGCTGTTGCTGTTCATCCGCAATGACGGCGTCACGGTGCTGTTGATCGAGCATCACGTGAAGCTGGTGATGGGCGTCTGCGATCGCGTAGCGGTGCTCGACTACGGCAGGAAAATCGCGGAAGGCGTTCCCCAGGACGTGCGGCGCGATCCGGCGGTCATCGAGGCGTACTTGGGCGGGGCGCTCGGTGGTGCCGAGCTTGACGGCGGGGCGATCGAGTAATGCTGCTCGAAGCCAGCAATCTCGAAGTCGCCTACGGCAACATCAACGCCGTGAAGGGCGTGAGCTTCGGTGTCGCCAGCGGCGAACTGGTATGCGTGATCGGCGCCAACGGGGCTGGCAAGACCACGACGCTCAAGGCGCTCGCCGGCATGCTGCCCGCGGCCAACGGCAGCATTACCTTCGATGGCGAATCGATCACCCGATTGCCATCGCACGCGCTGGTGCGTCGCGGCATCGCGCTGGTGCCGGAAGGGCGCGGCATCTTCAGTCGTCTGACGGTGGCCGACAATCTCCGGCTGGGCGCGCATATTCGCCCGAACCGGCGCGAGATCCAGCGGGATATGGAGCACACGTTTGAATTGTTTCCGCGTCTCGCCGAACGTCGCCGCCAGATCGCTGGCACGCTCTCGGGCGGCGAACAACAGATGCTGGCTATCGGTCGCGGCCTCATGAGCCGGCCGCGCTTGCTGCTGCTCGACGAACCGAGCATGGGCCTGGCGCCGATGCTGGTGCAAAAGATTTTCGAGATTATCCGACGCATCGCAAAGGAAGGCGTCACGCTGTTGCTGGTGGAACAAAACGCGAAGTTGGCGCTTGAAGTCAGCCATCGCGGTTATGTCATGGAAGGTGGGAAAATCACGCTGACCGATGCGGCATCCGCACTAATGAAAAATCCCCAGGTACAACACGCCTACCTGGGTGGATAGCGCCTGGGCGTCTAGCGGACTGCGTTAAATCTCGATCGAGCGCAACGCCGGTTCGGCGGCCTGCGGATCCAGCCGCTGCACAATTTCCTTTTTGATTGTCGCTTGCAATGCCAGGTCGCTTACCAAGTCACCATCCGGCGTGAGAATGAAGAAGATATCCTCGGCGCGCTCGCCGAAGGTTGCGACCTTGGCGGTCACGAGCATGACCTTGCAGGTCGCCAGCGCGAGCGCGACCTGATACAGCAAACCCGGACGATCCTGCGCGGTGACTTCCATCACCGTCGTCTGGCCGTTCGGCGACAGACCGAAGGTCACGCTGGTTTCGATCGGAAAATGTTTGAGCGTGCGCGAGACGTAGGCATGTTGCGGGTCACGGCCGGGGCGGGGGTTCAGCAATTGCTCGCGCATGACCGCCTGAATTTTTTCCAGACCGGCCTCGTCGGTGATCGGCTGGTTCGCCTGATCGAGCACTACAAACGTATCCAGTGCAAACCCATAGCGCGTCGTATGAATACGCGCGTCCCAGACCGACAGGTTGAGGCGGTCGATACCGGCGGTCAAATCGACGAACAGTCCCTTGCGGTCCTGCGTGTACGTCAGGATCTCGGTGCCGCCGGCCTCCGGGTGATGACGCACCGCCACCAGCGGCAGCGCCGATTGCGGCGTGGTCACGATCACTTCCGTATGCCAAGCGAGACTTTCGGCATCGTGGCGCAGGAAGTAATCGGTATCCATGCGCCGCCAGTGCTCCTCGATCAACGCCGATGCGATTTCCCTGTCGCTCAGACGTTCGAGCACTTCGTTGTGCAGATCGGTGACGCGCGCGTCGAGATCGATTGGCTGCGCCACGCCGCGACGCAGTTCGTGCAAAGTCGCGTGATACAGCATCGACAGCAGTCGGCCTTTCCAGACGTTCCATACCTTCGGGCTGGTGCCGCGCATATCGGCGACGGTGAGCAGGTATATATTGTCCAGGTGCTCCTTGTCGCCGACGAGCAGGGCGAAACGGCGCACGACTTCGGCATCGAAGATGTCCTCGCGCTGCGCCGTGTTCGACATCGCCAGGTGGTGGCGCACCAGCCACGAGACGAAACGCGTGTCGTACTCGCTCATCTGATGCAGCTGGCAGAAAGACTCCGCCTCCTGTTGGCCGAGTATCGAGTGATCGCCGCCGCGACCCTTGGCGATATCGTGAAACAGGCCGCCGAGATACAGCCGCTCCGGCTTGACCAGGCTCTGGATGATATTGCTCGCAAGCGGAAATTCGTGATTGAACTTCGGGATCATGAAACGGCGCAGGTTGCGCACCACGAACAACGTGTGCGAATCGACGGTGTAGACGTGAAACAGATCGTGCTGCATCTGCCCGACGACGCGTCCAAACGCCGGGATGTAACGCCCGAGCACGCCGTAGGCATTCATGCGCCGTAATTCATGCGTGATGCCACTCGGTGCGCGCAGGATTTCCATGAACAGGCTGCGGCACGCGAGGTCGCGGCGAAATGCGGCATTGATGCGATCCAGGTTGGCGCGCACCAGGCGGATGGTATCGGCGCGCACGCCCTTGAGTTCTGGGTGCGTCTGCATGATCTGGAACAGCTCGAGCAGTGCGAACGACGTGCGCTCGAACACGCGCATGTTGCGTACCTCGAGAAATCCGTTGTGCGACTGGAAGCGCCGATTGATCGGCACGATCTTGGCACGACCGCGCTTGAGAATGGCTTCGTCGAAATGCTGCAGCAGGATCTCGTTCAGCAGCGACAGATCCTTGATTGTCCGATAGTAGCGCTTCATGAACTGCTCGACGGCGAGCGCGCCTTCGCGGTCACGATAGCCGAAGAGCTTGGCGAGCGCGCGCTGGTGATCGAACAGCACGCGCTCTTCACGCCGTCCAGCGAGATGATGCAGGCCGCAACGCACCTGCCACAACAGATCGCGGCCGCGCACGAGCGTGCGGTATTCGGCCTCGCTAAGGAATTCACGCTCCACCAGTTCGTGCAGCGATTGGGTGCCGAAGTGGCGCTGCGTCACCCACGAGATGGTCTGGATATCGCGCAGCCCGCCGGGGCCTTCCTTGATATTGGGTTCGAGGTTGTAGGCAGTGTCTTCGAAGCGCGCATGGCGCGCGCGCTGTTCATTGCGCTTGGCCTCGAAAAATTTCTTGCTGTCCCAGATTTTCGACGCGCCGGTGAGCTTGCGCATCTTCCGGAACAGCGGCGCGTCGCCGGCAAGCAGTCGCGTTTCCATGAGATTGGTCGCCACCGTGACATCTTTTTTTGCTTCCTGGACGCAATCTTTGAGACTGCGCACGCTGTGACCGATCTCCAGCCCCATGTCCCACAGAAAGCGCAGGAACGGTTCCGCGAAGGCGCCGATCTTGGTGCCATCGCCGCGTTTAAGCAGCAGCATGATGTCGACATCCGAAGCCGGGTGCAGTTCGCCGCGGCCGTAGCCGCCGACGGCGATCAGCGCGACCGCGGTGCGCTTGGGCGCCAGCGGCAGATGCCGTTGCCACGCGCGCATCAGCAGCTCATCCACCAGCCACGCCTGCAACGCCACCAGCTGCGGCGCATGGCGCGGGCTGTCGAAATAATCCTGCTTCAGTGCCTCGCGTCCATGACGCAACGCGCTGCGGAAAACCCCAAGCGCATCGGTAGACTCGCGTAATGCACGTTCGAACTCGTCGGCATTAAAAACATCGTCCCGACCGAAACGCGCCGTCACGGCTGCTGCCCCGGCACGACCGTGAGCACCTCGTGGCCGGTCCCGGTAACGAGCACGGTGTGTTCCCACTGCGCCGAGAGCGAGTGGTCACGCGTGACAACCGTCCATTGGTCCGGGAGCAGTTTTACTTCGGGACGCCCGGCATTGATCATCGGCTCGACGGTGAAGATCATGCCGGCCTTGATCTCCATGCCGGTACCGGGCTCACCGTAATGCAGCACTTGCGGATCTTCATGGAACTCGTGGCCGATGCCATGGCCGCAATATTCACGCACCACCGAGAACCCGTGGGCCTCGGCATGTTTCTGGATCGCGTGGCCGATGTCGCCGAGGCGCGCGCCGGGGCGGACCAGGGTAATGCCTTTCATCATGCATTCGTGCGTGACAGTGACGAGGCGGCGCGCCTGGATCGAAGGCTCGCCAATGAAAAACATCCGGCTGGTATCGCCGTGGTAGCCATCCTTGATGACAGTGATATCGACGTTGACGATATCGCCTTTCTTGAGCGTCTTGTCGCCGGGAATGCCGTGGCAGACCTGGTGATTCACCGAGGTGCAGATGGATTTCGGAAAGCCGCGATAATTGAGAGGTGCCGGGATCGCCTGCTGGACATTCACGATATAGTCGTGACAGATCCGGTCGAGCTCGCCCGTGGTGACGCCGGGCTGGATCCGGGGGCCGATCATCTGCAACACCTCGGCGGCGAGGCGCCCGGCAATGCGCATTTTCGCGATTTCGTCCGGGGTTTTGATGGTTACCTGCATCAGTGCTTGGATATTCCTGAAAACAAAGTCGTTGTCCGTTGTATTCTCGATGATTAGAGTCTTTTTAAAAAGGGTCTGGGACTTAAAAACTTCTGCAAACCCCTTGAAAACATTGCTGTTCACTGCGTCGCTGTGGTATAAAGCCGCCCGAAGTCAAACAAGTTACCTCAACCCTCACGCGGGTCGTCACGTGCACCGGGTGCCTTGGTCGCCGTATTAATTTGTTAGGGCGGGCGAGGTCAGTGCATGGGATTCGCGGCGGATAAAAACCCGAAGGAGAAGATCAAATGAGTAACGTCAGCATGCGTCAGATGCTGGAGGCCGGCGTGCATTTCGGCCACCAGACCCGATTCTGGCATCCCAAGATGCGTCCCTACATTTTCGGGGATCGCAACCGAATTCACATCATCAATCTCGAGAAGACCTTGCCGATGTTCAATCAGGCAATGGACTTCCTGAGGAAACTCGCCTCCAACGGCGGCACGATATTGTTCGTCGGCACCAAGAAGCAGGCCGGTGACATCGTCGCGGAAGAAGCGGCGCGCGCCGGTGCCCCATACGTCAGCCATCGCTGGCTCGGCGGCATGCTCACCAACTGGCGCACTGTGCGCAAGAGTATCGATCGCCTGAAGACGATCGAAGCCACGCTCGCCGATCCGATGATGACCGCCAAGCTGGTCAAGAAAGAAGTACTCGAGCTCGATCGCGAACGCCTCAAGCTTGAAAAGAGCCTCGGTGGCATCAAGAACATGGATCGCCTGCCGGATGCAGTGTTCGTGATCGACGTCGGTCACGAGTACATCGCTGTGGCCGAATCCAACAAGCTCAACATCCCGGTGGTCGCAGTCGTCGACTCCAACTGCAAACCCGATGGCGTCGACTACGTCATTCCCGGTAACGACGACGCCATTCGTGCGATCCGTCTCTACGCCGCGGCCGCGGCCGATGCGGTGATCGAAGGTGCCTCGCACCGCGAGATCGCGATGGGCACCGGCGACGACGAGTTCGTCGAGGTGAAGGAAGAACCGAAGGTCAAAGTGGTCGCCAAGCCCAAGGGCAAACGCGGGGCCACCAAGGCCGCCGCGGGCGACACGCCCGGTACGACCGAAGAGTAATTACGAAACAAACAAGGGGGCGCTGCCCCCTTGTTCATATGGGCGGCTGGTTCGCCGTCTCTATGTCGGTCAGCAATATCGTTAGAGGAATGACATGAGTATTTCTGCACAACAGGTGAAAGAACTACGCGAGCGCACCGGCCTTGGCATGATGGAATGCAAAGCCGCGCTCACTGAAACCAGCGGCGACATGGACGCGGCGGCAGACCTGCTGCGCAAGAAGGCCGGTTCCAAGGTCGAGAAAAAGGCCGGGCGCACCGCGGCCGAAGGCGCCGTCGGCATGTACGTCAGTCCGGATCGCAAGCTCGCCGCCATCGTCGAAGTAAATTGCGAGACCGACTTCGTCGCCAAGGGTGACGATTTCGTTGCTTACGCGACGGCGTTAGCCGAGGTCGTGGCGACAAATAATCCCGCCGACGTCGACACGCTCTACACCCAGCCTGTCAAGAAGGATGGCGAGACCATCGCGCAGCTACGCGAAGGCCTGGTCATGAAGCTCGGCGAGAACATCGGCGTGCGCCGTTTTACGCGCTACCAGGCCGGCAGTGGTCACATCAGTGGCTACGTGCACGGCCGCAAGATCGGTGTGCTGGTTGAAGTCGAAGGCGGCAATGAAGAGCTGGCGAAAGACCTCGCCATGCACGTTGCCGCGAGCCGCCCGGAGTATCTGTCAAAAGATCAGGTTTCGGCCGATGCGATCGCAAAGGAAAAGGAAATATTTTCTGAGCAGGCCAAGGCCTCGGGCAAGCCGGCCAACATCATCGAGAAGATGGTGGAAGGCCGTATCAATAAATACGTGAACGAGATCACGCTGCTCGGCCAACCGTTCGTGAAGGATCCGGATATGTCGGTGGAGAAGCTGATACAAAGCCACAACGCCAGGATCGCGCGTTTCGCGCGCTTCGAAGTCGGCGAGGGCATCGAGAAAAAGGTGGCGGACTTCGCCGCCGAGGTCATGGCAACCGCTAAGGGAGGCTGACGCTTGACCCAAACCCCGGCGTACCGACGCGTACTGCTGAAGCTCTCCGGCGAGGCCCTGATGGGCGCGGGGAGTTATGGCATTGATCGCGCGACGATTGAACGCATCGCGCACGAGATCAAGTCGGTCGTGGCCGCGGGGGTGCAGTTGGCGGTCGTCATTGGTGGCGGCAACATCTTTCGCGGCATGACCGGCACCGCGACTGGCATGGATCGCGCCCAGGCCGATTACATGGGCATGCTGGCGACGATCATGAACGCGATTGCATTGCAGGATGCACTGGAACACGCGGGCGTACCGACACGGGTACAGTCGGCGTTGCGTGTCGAGCAAGTCGTGGAACCCTACATTCGCCGCCGCGCGATTCGCCATCTCGAGCGCGGCCACGTCGTTATCTTTGCCGCCGGCACCGGCAATCCATTCTTCACCACCGATACCGCTGCCAGCCTGCGTGGCGCCGAGATTGGTGCCGATATCATGCTGAAGGCGACGCAGACCGACGGTGTGTACGATCGTGATCCACGCAAGCATGCCGACGCCAAACGCTACCTCGAAGTGAGCTATGACGAAGTCCTGGAAAAACGCCTGGCGGTGATGGATGCGACCGCGGTAGCGCTGTGTCGCGACAACGATCTTCCAGTACGCGTGTTCTCGATTCATCAACCCGGCAGCCTGCTCAAGGTGGTGCTGGGCGAACGTGAAGGCACACTGATGACCAGCGGAGACAACTCATGACCGACTCTGTAGATAAAATCAAGAAAGACGCGGAAGCCCGAATGACCAAGTCGGTGGAAACGCTCAAAGCCGATCTCGGCAAGATTCGCGCGGGACGCGCGCACCCGGGAATTCTTGAAACGGTGCGCGTGGATTATTACGGCCAGATCTCGCCGCTCAGCCAGGTAGCCAATGTCGCGGCCTCAGATGCGCGCACGTTGACCGTCACGCCGTGGGACAAGAGCATGGTTGCGGCGATTGAAAAGGCGATCCGCGATGCCGGCCTCGGGCTGAATCCCGCTCCCGCCGGTACCGTGATCCGCGTACCGCTGCCGGCGCTTACCGAGGAACGGCGCAAGGAACTTGGCAAACACGTGCGCGGCGAAGGCGAGACCGCGCGCGTCGCGATCCGTAACGTGCGCCGCGATGCCAACCAACATCTGAAAGACCTGCTCAAGAAAAAAGAAATCACAGAGGACGACGACAAGCGTGGGGAAGAGACGGTCCAGAAGTTCACCGACAAGTTTATTGCCGAGGTGGACAAGCTGGTGGCCGCGAAAGAACACGACCTGATGCAGGTCTGAGCAGATTTCCGCCGTGGCCGCTACGCCCTCGAATCCTGCTGAACTGCCGGCCGTACCGCGGCACGTGGCTGTCATCATGGACGGCAATGGTCGCTGGGCGCGGCGGCGCCTGCTGCCGCGTGTCGCGGGTCATCGCAAAGGGCAGGAACGCGTACGCGAGATGACCTCGGCCTGCGGCGACAACGGCATCCGCCACCTCACGTTGTTTGCGTTCTCGAGCGAAAACTGGGGGCGACCGGCGGAAGAGGTAAAGACGCTGATGGACCTGTTCGCGCGCGCGCTGGAGCAGGAGATTACCAAACTGCACGAAAACAACGTGCGCTTTCGCGTGATTGGCGATACCGAACGTTTCGGACCGGAGATTGTGCGCGCGATCGCGCAAGCCGAGGCGCTGACGCGCAATAACTCCGCGCTCACGCTGACCATCGCCGCGAATTATGGCGGGCGTTGGGACATCGCGCAGGCATGCAGCGAAATCGCGCGTCGCACGACGACCGGCGAGATGCGCGCGCAAGACATCACGCCCGAGACCGTGACGCGGTTTTTGTGCCTGAGCGATGCGCCGGAACCCGATCTTTTTATCCGCACCGGCGGCGAACAGCGCATCAGCAACTTTCTGCTGTGGCAACTTGCGTACACCGAACTTTATTTTACGCCGGTGCTATGGCCGGATTTCGATCGCGAACAGTTCGAGCAGGCCCTGACCTGGTACGCTGGGCGCCAGCGCCGTTTCGGTCTGACCGGCGAACAGGTCGACGCGGCCCGACATGCTTAAGTTACGCATCCTGACTGCCATCGTGCTGCTGGCGCCGCTGCTGGCGGCGTTGTTTCTGTTGCCCTCGATCTGGATCGCTGTAATTTTTGGCGTAGTCGTCACTGCCGGCGCCTGGGAATGGACGGCGCTGATCGGTATCCGCAGCGTCGCGCAGCGCGGTGTTTATACCGGCCTGTTGCTGGCCGCCGGTTTTTCCCTGATGGCCGCCGGTTATAACGCCGCCATGCTCGTATTCGTTGTTGCCACCGCCGGCTGGCTGCTGGCGCTGGTTGAACTCGTGCGCCGACCGCGGGTCCATGACGGGTGGTTGGGTGGGCGCGATGCGCACGCCGTAGCCGGATTCCTGATTCTGGTTCCGTCATGGTTGGCGACATACTCCTTGCATGCCGCCGATCCGGATCGACCGCTGGTGTTGCTCTATGCGTTGGTGCTGGTATGGGTAGCGGATTCGATGGCCTATCTCAGCGGGCATCTGTTTGGACGCACAAAGCTCGCGCCGGCAATCAGCCCGGGCAAGACCGTCGAAGGGGTTGTCGGCGGCGTGTTGAGCGTGGCGCTGGTGGCAGGCGTTGGCGGTACACTGATCTGGCATTACACCGAAAAAAATCTGGCGCTGTGGATCGCGCTGTCCATAATCGCTGCGCTGATATCGGTGCTGGGGGATCTTCTGGAAAGCAAGTTCAAACGCATGGCCGGTGTGAAAGACAGTGGCCGGATGTTGCCGGGTCATGGGGGCGTGCTTGACCGCATTGATGCGCTGACCGCCGCGCTGCCGGTATTCGCGCTCGGCTGGCATTTGTGGTTCCGTCCGGCATGACCGACACAATGAAACAAGGCGTCACTATATTAGGATCGACCGGTTCCATCGGCGGTGCGACGCTCGATGTGCTCGCGCGCCATCCGCAACGCTTCAGCGTCTTCGCGCTGAGCGCATCGACGCAAGTCGAGCGGATGCTGGAGCAGTGCCGTCGCTTCCGGCCACAACGCGCCGTCATGCTCGATCCGGCGGCGGCCGGGAAACTGAAGGCCGGTCTGCGCGCCGAGAAAATCCCGGTCGAAGTCCTCGTCGGCACCGAAGGGCTCGAGGTGATTGCGACCGACCCGCGTGCGCCGGTGGTGGTGGCCGCGATTGTCGGCGCCGCAGGCTTGTTGCCGACATTGGCCGCAGTACGCGCCGGCAAGCGCGTGCTGCTGGCGAACAAGGAACCGCTGGTGATGTGCGGCCAGCTCTTTATCGAGGAAGCGCATCGCACGGGCGCTACGCTGCTGCCCGTGGACAGCGAACACAACGCGATCTTTCAATGCCTGCCCGCGGGTTATATCGCCGGCAAACCTGTCGCGGTGCGGCGAATTTTTCTTACCTGTTCGGGCGGACCGTTTCGCAATACGCCCGCGCATGAACTGGCGGAGGTAACGCCGGAACAGGCTTGCGCGCATCCGACGTGGGTGATGGGGCGCAAGATCTCGGTGGATTCCGCGACGCTCATGAACAAGGGTCTCGAAGTCATCGAGGCCTGCTGGTTGTTTGGCGTGGCGGCGGCGCAAGTCGGCGTGGTGGTGCATCCGCAGAGCATCATTCATTCGATGGTCGAATACGAGGATGGCTCGGTGCTGTCGCAGATGAGCCATCCGGATATGCGCGTCCCGATCGCCAACGCGCTCGCGTGGCCGGATCGTATCGAGTCGGGCGTAAGGCCGCTCGATCCCGTGAGCCTCGGCCGACTCGAATTTGCCGAACCGGATCGAACCCGTTTCCCGTGTCTCGATCTCGCCTACGCCGCGGCACGTCAGGGCGGCACGGCACCGGCGGTGCTGAATGCGGCCAACGAGATCGCGGTGCAGGCATTTCTCGACCGTCGGATTGGTTTTACCGATATCCCGGGCGTCGTTGAACACGCCTTGACGCATGTGCACACGCAGACCATCTCCAGTCTTGAAAATATATTGAGTGACGACACTCGCGCGCGTGCGATTGCCGAGGAATATCTCGCTGCCCGATTTACCCACCGACGTCGCGGAGTATCTTGATGGATATCCTGCTTTATACCGTCTCCTTCGTTGTCGCCATCGGCGTGCTGGTAACGGTGCACGAATTCGGACACTTCTGGGTCGCACGCCGGCTCGGGATCAAGGTGCTGCGCTTCTCGATCGGTTTTGGTAAACCGCTTTGGATACGTCGCATCGGCCCCGACAAGATGGAGCTGGTCATTGCCGCGATACCGCTCGGTGGCTACGTAAAAATGCTGGACGAAACCGAAGGCAAGGTCAGCGCCAAAGAGCGTCCACGTGCGTTCAATCGTCAGAGCGTGTGGAAACGCATCGCGGTCGTCGTTGCCGGACCGCTGTTCAATTTTATTTTCGCGATCCTGGCCTATTGGCTCATCTTTGCGACCGGGCTCGACGGCATCAAGCCCATCGTCGGGCGCGTGCTCGAAGGTTCGATCGCGCAGCAGGCCGGTTTCCGCAGCGGCGACGAACTTCTGGTCATGGACGGCAAACCGGTCCTGACCTGGGATCAGCGACGCCTGCATTTGTTTGAAAAGGCGCTCGATCATGCACGTGTAACCGTGGACGTGCGCGATCCAGATGGACAGCTGCAAACGCGCGTGCTCGATCTGTCGAACTTTCCGGTACAGGATATCAATGCCGGGTTGGTCGAACGCGGTATCGGCCTGATCGGATATTTTCCGGAACCGTTACCGGTCATTGGCGCCCTCGAAGACGGACCGGCGCGGCGCGCGGGTCTCGAGCTCGGCGATCGCTTCCGGCGCCTGAACGGTCAGGCGGTGGAATCGTGGGCCGATGCCGTCAAGATCATCAATGCCAATCCCGGTAAGTCGTTACAGATCGAGATTGAACGCGATGGCGTGGCACGCACGTTCGAGGTAATACCCGATGCGGTGCAGGTAGAAGACAAGACCATCGGGCGCATCAACATCCGCCCACGTTTCAGCGACCTGCCGGCCAACATGCGCACCACCCTGCGCATGCCGATCGGCACTGCGCTGGCGGAAAGTATCTCTGACACCTGGGCGATGTCGCGCCTGACGCTGGAAATGCTGTATCGCATGTTGCGTCTGGAAGTCTCGACCAAGACCATCAGCGGACCGCTGACGATTGCGCAGGTGGCGGGCGTTTCCGCCAAGATCGGGCTGGATCACTTTGTGATGTTTCTCGCGGTCATCAGCATCAGCCTGGGTGTGCTCAATCTGTTGCCGATTCCGGTGCTCGATGGCGGACACCTGATGTATTACATTATCGAAGCCGTAAAGGGAGGACCCCTGCCAGAGAAGGTCATGATGGCAGGTCAGCGAATCGGAATCGCGTTGCTGGTCGCTTTGATGATGCTCGCGCTTTATAACGATATAACGCGGATTTTCCGCTGATTTCCTGAAACCTAACGCTACTCCTGGATCGACGGATGGATTTTAAATCTTCTGCCAAACTTTTGGCGCTGCTGTGCTGTGTATTACCGGCGCCGGTGGTACAGGCAATTGAATCCTTTCTGGTCAAGGATATCCGGGTAGAAGGATTGCAACGGATCAACGCCGGCACGGTATTCAACTATCTGCCGATCAAGGTCGGCGACACGCTTACCGAGAAATTGTCCCAGGACGCCATCCGTGCGTTGTTCAAGACCGGATTTTTCAAGGACGTCCGGCTCGAGCGTGATGGCAGCGTGCTAGTCGTGCAGGTCGTTGAAAGACCCTCGATCGCGTCGATCCACATTACCGGCACCCACGAACTGTCTGAGGACGATCTCAAAAAGGGACTGAAGGAGATCGGTCTGGCGGAAGGGCGGGTGTACAACAAGTCACTGCTGGATCGGGTGGAACAGGAACTGCGCAGTCAGTATTTTTCACGCGGCTTTTACGCTGTCGTGGTGCGCCCGACGGTCACTCCGCTCGAACGCAATCGCGTCGACGTTCAGATTGACGTCGGCGAAGGCAAGACCGCGTTGATCCGGGATATCAACTTTGTCGGCAACACGCTGTTTAAAGACAGCGAATTACTCGATCTGTTTGAGCTCGGCCCGGCGCCGTGGTGGGCGTTCTTGTCCTCGCGCGACAAATACTCCAAGCAAAAACTCGCTGGCGATCTCGAACGGCTGCGCAATCATTATCAGGATCAGGGCTATCTCGAATTTAACATCGACTCGACCCAAGTCACGATTACACCGAACAAGGAAAGTATCTACGTCACCATCAATATCACCGAAGGCAAGAAATACACCGTCAGCGGATTCAAGCTTGCCGGCAAATTCCCGGTGCCGGAAGCGGAGCTAAAAACACTGGTGGGGTTACAGCCGGGCTCGGTATTTTCACGCAAGACGATCACCGAGGCCACGAAGAAAATTACCGATCGGCTCGCGAACGACGGTTACGCATTTGCCAACGTCAATGCGATTCCGGATGTAAACAAGGACAAGTCGGAAGCGTTCTTTACGTTCTTCATCGATCCGGGCAAACGCGTGTATGTACGTCGCATCAATTTCGGCGGCAACATCGCTACCCGCGACGAGGTGCTGCGTCGCGAAATGCGCCAGCAGGAAGGGGCCTGGTACAACTCCAGCAAGATCCAGCGTTCGCGCGAACGCCTGCAACGCCTCGGTCTTTTCGATGATGCCAACGTCGAGACCCCGGCCGTGCCGGGGTCGTCGGACCAGGTCGACATGAATGTCACCGTAAAAGAACACCCGAGCGGGAATGTGCTGTTTGGTATCGGCTATTCGGATAGCGACGGCTTGCTGCTCAATGCCAGCGTCAACGAGAACAATCTTTTCGGTACCGGTAAACAATTGTCGCTGAGCTTCGATAACACCGCCTCGGCAACGAATTACAACCTGCGCTATACAAATCCATATTACACGCCCAATGGCATAAGCCGTGGTTTCAATATTTACCAGAGTACGGTCGATGCCGCCGCCGCCGACACGGCGGCGTACAACTCCAGCAGCGTTGGCGCCGGTGTCTTCTACAGTATCCCGCTGAGCGAGGATCATCTTCTCAGTGCGGGGTTCGCTGCCGAAAAGCTCCGCATTGAGACCTCCGGCACCACCGCGCAGATTGCCCAGGACTTCGTTGCGAAGTACGGACCGGACAACACGCTCTACAAGGGCACCCTCGGATGGTCGTTTGATACACTGGATAACCCGAACTACCCATCGACCGGAAGTCTGCAACATCTCAACGCCGAAGTGGCGGTGCCGGGTTCGGACATTCAGTATTACAAGATCACCTATTCCGCCGGACGCTACTGGGCGCTGAGCGATACCGTGAGTTTCAAACTCAAGAGCGAACTCGGCTATGGCGCGGGCTATGGCTCGAGCGGCGAATTGCCGTTCTTCACGAATTACTTCGCCGGTGGCTCCACCACCGTGCGCGGCTTCAAATCGCGCTCTCTCGGCCCGACCGATACGCTTTCTCCTTTTGGGCCGACCGGCGGTAATCGGCGCATATTGCTCAATACCGAACTGTTATTGCCAGTGCCGGGACAGCAGAAATCTGATAAATCTATGCGTCTGGGGCTGTTCATCGATGGTGGCCAGGTCTACGGAACGCACCAGTCGCTCGATCTCGGCGAGTTGCGCTTTTCAACCGGTTTGGCGTTTAATTGGTTTTCGCCTGTCGGTCCGCTGACGTTCAGTATTGCGAAACCGCTGAATCGCAAGGCCACAGATCAAACCGAAGTATTCCAATTCACGTTTGGCGTACCGATACGATGAGAGGAGTCATTGGGGTGATGCATTTGAGAACTCTGCTACTCGGGCTCGTGCCCATGCTGGTGTTGGCCTGGAGTGCGGTGGCGCAGGCTGAGCTTAAAATTGGTTACGTCAACGCGGTCAAGGTTATTGAGGAAGCGCCACAGGGCGAAGCCGCCCTCAAGAAGCTTGAAGCGGAATTCAGCCCGCGCGATAAAAAAATCGTGGAGATGCAGAACCGCGTCAAGGAGCTCGATCAAGACATGGAAAAAAACGCGCTCGTCATGAAGGAGGCCGAGCGTCGTGATAAGGAATACGAAAGCTCGACACTCAAGCGCGATCTGCGTCGGGCCACGCAGGAATTTCGTGAAGATTACAATCTGCGGCGCAACGAGGAATTAGCGGCGTTGCAGAAGATTGTGCAGAAGGCGATTGTCGAGTTCGCCAAACAGGAAAACTACGATCTCATCGTCCATGAGGGCGTGATTCACGCCGGTCCCAAGGTCGACATTACCAAGAAAATCCTGGAAAAACTGGGAAAGAAATAGCCCGACATGAGTATCACCCTGACAGAGCTCGCACGGCTGGTGCAGGGCAGGGTGCGCGGAGAGCCCGGGTTTGTGGTGACGCGCGCCAATTCGCTTGATCGTGCCGGTCCTCAGGACATCACTTATGTTGCCGGCGGGCGCCATCTGCCACAGCTGGCCGACACGCGTGCGGGAGCGGTGCTGCTGACCGAAACCGACGCTGCCCAATTTTCCGGAAATGTCATCATCGTCTCGAATCCGCATCTGGCCTTTGCCCGAATTTGCGACCATCTTCATCCGCTATCGATACCGGCTACTGGTGTCCATCCGTCCGCGGTCGTGGCTACCGATGCACGCATTGCGCCCACCGCTGTTATCGGTCCGATGGCGGTTATCGAATCCGGTGCCGTCATCGCCGCCGGCACCTGGGTTGGTCCTGGTTGTATTGTCGGGCGTAACGTCGCCATTGGTGAACAGACGCGGCTGATTGCACGTGTAGTGGTTCATGACGATTGCATCATCGGCCGTGATTGCTTACTGCAAGCCGGCGCGGTGATCGGTGCCGAAGGCTTTGGTTTCGCGCGCGACGGCAGTCACTGGATCAAGCAACCGCAGCTCGGCCGCGTAGTCATCGGTGACCGGGTCGAAGTAGGGGCCAATACAACCATCGATCGCGGGACATTTGATGACACCGTCATTGATAGCGGTGTCAAACTCGATAACCTGATACATATCGCGCACAACGTCCGCATTGGAGAGGATACGGCCATTGCTGCCTGCGTCGGTATCGCTGGCAGCAGCACGATTGGAAAACGCTGCACCATCGCCGGTCAGGCCGGTATAATCGGTCACGTCGAGATCGCAGATGACGTGCATATCACCGCCGCCACGGCCGTGATGAGCCCACTGACCGAGTCTGGGGTTTATTCTTCCGGCATCCGCGCCGAATCGGCGCCGACCTGGCGGCGCAACGAAGTACGATTGCACCAGCTCGATGAACTCGCGCGCCGGCTTCGACGGTTAGAACAACAATTGCAACGACTTGTTAAGGAGTGACTTTTGAATTCGCTCGATATCCATGAGGTACTGCAATACCTTCCGCACCGCTATCCATTTCTGCTAGTTGATCGCGTACTCGATTACACCAAAGACGGCTCGCTCACCGCGATCAAGAATGTGACTATCAATGAACCTTTTTTTCCGGGACATTTCCCCAGCCGCCCGGTGATGCCGGGGGTATTGATACTCGAAGCATTGGCGCAGGCGAGCGCCATCCTGTCGTTACTCAGTGTGAACGCACGTCCTGGCCCGGATTCGATATTCTATTTCGTCGGTATTGACGACGCCCGTTTCAGGCGCCCGGTCGAACCTGGCGATCAGTTGCGTCTGCGAACCTCGATCAAGCGAAAAATGAAAGGCATGCTCATGTATGAGTGTGAAGCGCATGTCGGCGATGACTTGGCAGCGAGCGCTAATCTGATGTGCGCCTACAAGGGAGTCGGGGTGTGATCCACCCGCAAGCCATCATTCATTCGGGGGCGCGCCTGGGCAGCAATGTCCACGTGGGGCCGTTTTCGGTTGTCGATGACAACGTTGAAATCGGTGACGGCACCTGGATCGGACCGCATGTCGTGATCAAAGGCCCAACTAGCATCGGGCGCGATAACCGCATCTATCAGTTTGCTTCTCTTGGCGAGGCGCCACAGCACACCGGCTATAAGGGTGAACCGACCCGGCTCGAGATCGGTGATCGCAACGTGATTCGCGAATACTGCACGCTCAACCGAGCCACGGTTGCCGGGGGTGGCGTAACCCGCATCGGCGATGACAATTTCGTCATGGCCTACTGCCATATCGCGCACGACTGCGTAATCGGGTCAAAGACTATTTTTGCCAACAATACGAGCCTTGCCGGTCACGTTCGTGTCGGGGACTTTGCGATATTCGGCGGGTTCACGTTGGTGCACCAGTTCTGTCGTGTCGGTGCACACTGCATGACGGCGGTGAATACCGTGACGTTCAAGGATATCCCGCCTTATCTGATGGTCGGCGGCAATACCGCGATACCGCACGGATTGAATCTGCGTGGACTCAAGCGGCGCGGATTTTCCGACGAAGCCATCGAGGCACTCAAGCGCGCCTACAAGATCGTTTACCGATCTGACCGCTTGCTGTCCGAAGCACTCATCGATCTCCAACCGTACGCGGCGCAACACGCGGAGGTTGCCCATTTCACGACATTTATCGCCGAGTCGGAGCGCGGCATCGTTCGATAATATGAAATCGCGCGCGCGCTCGACTCGCTTCCCTGCCCCTCGGGGAGAGGGAACGAGGGGAAGGGCCAGTGTGGCAACCGCGATACCCGTCCGCATTGGTATTGTCGCCGGAGAGGTATCGGGCGATATCCTGACCGCGGGCCTTATTCGGGAACTGAAGCGACGCCTGCCGAACGTGCAATTCGAAGGTATTGGCGGTCCGCGCATGCAGGCCGAAGGTTGCACGCTGTTGTACTCGATGGACACGTTGAGTGGCATCGGATTCGAGATATTAGAGCGACTTCCGAAGATTCTGCGCATGCGCCGCGAGCTGGCGCGCCATTTTATCGACAATCCTCCTGATCTGTTCATCGGCGTCGATGCGCCGGACTTTAATCTCGGTGTCGAAGAAATGCTGCGTGCGTCCGGTATCCGCACGGTTCACTACGTCAGCCCGACCGTGTGGGCGTGGCGCCGTTGGCGAATTGGGAAAATCCGGCGTGCCGTCGACCACATGCTGGCGCTGTTTCCGTTCGAAGAGCAGTATTACCGTCAGCGCGGGGTACCCGTTACGTTTGTCGGGCATCCGTTGGCCGATCTGATTCCGCTGCATTACGATCAATCGGCGACGCGCCGCGAACTGAAATTACCGACCGATCGACCGATCGTGGGATTATTGCCGGGCAGCCGCATGAGCGAACTTAAACGGCACGCGGATCTCTTCGTCGAGACGGCGTTGTGGCTGCACCGGCGTTATCCCGATGTGCATTTCGTCGCACCGTTTGCCACCGATCACACCAAAGCAGCATTTGAGCAGGCCTTGGAGCGACATGCCGCGACCGCCTTACCGCTCACCCTTATGATGCATGGTTCACGCGATGCCATGGCGGCCGCCGACATCGTTCTTTGCGCCTCCGGCACCGTCACGCTCGAAGCGGCACTCCTCGGCAAACCGATGGTGGTAACGTACCGGCTTTCCTGGTTGTCCTACTTGTTGATCCGTCCGATGGTGCATGTGCGTTTCTGCTCGTTGCCCAATATCCTGGCTGGCAAAAAGCTGGTACCCGAGTATGTGCAATCAGAGGCGACTATTGAAAATCTGGGGCAGGCGCTAGAGCGTCTGCTAACGCGGCCGAAGGAGGCCAATGCAATGCGCCACGCCCTCAAGGCCTTACACCGCCGCTTGCGACGCAAGGCCGATGTACGTGCCGCGCAAGCGGTCGTGGATTTGTTGCCCAAGACGCGCAAGCATCGTACCCCGACGCGAGCCGAATCAGCATGAGCCAGTATCGCGCAACGCGATTGGCGCTGATTGCCGGAATCGACGAGGCCGGGCGTGGACCCCTGGCGGGTCCGGTGGTCGCGGCGGCCGTTATCCTCGATCCGCTGCGTCCGATTTCAGGACTGGCCGACTCCAAGGTACTGCTGCCGGCGCAACGTGAGGAACTGGCGCAAACCATTCGGGTACGGGCGCTGGCATGGGCCATTGGAAGGGCGGAAGTCGAAGAGATAGACGCGATCAACATTCTTCAGGCATCGCTGCTGGCGATGCAGCGCGCCGTCGCATCGCTGTCAATGGTTCCCGAACTGGCCTTGGTGGATGGCAATTGCCCGCCACAGCTCAGTTGCCGCGTACAGACAGTGATAAAAGGGGACGCCCGGGTGGCATCGATCTCGGCGGCATCGATCCTGGCGAAGGTGACGCGTGATGCAGAAATGTGCAATCTCGATGCGAGTTATCCCGGCTATGGCTTCGCACGCCACAAGGGCTACACCACCGGTATTCATCTGGAAGCGCTTGATCGGCTGGGGGTCTGTCCGATACATCGACGAAGTTTTGCCCCCGTTCAATTACGGTTATTGAGATAATGTTTTGTTTTATATACAAGTAGATAGAGGATATTAGTAATGTTTATTAGAGTTACTGAAACATCGCCGGAGGGTGTGGCCAGCGGCCGATATTTTCTATTTCAGGATTTGGTGAAATAACGTCGTGAGCCCCGGCTTCGTCCATCTGCACGTACATTCGGAATACTCGCTTTCCGACGGCATCGTACGTTTAAGCGAGCTGGTACATGCGGCGGCCGACAACCACATGCCAGCGGTCGCACTCACCGACCTGGCCAATGTCTTTGGCATCGTAAAGTTCTATCGCGACGCCATCGCAGCCGGCGTCAAGCCGATTATCGGTTCCGATCTCTGGCTCGAAAATCCAGCCGATCTGAACAAACCGTTTCGCCTGTTACTGCTATGCCAGGATCTCGAGGGTTACCGTCAGCTCTGTCGCCTGCTGTCGCGCGCCTATGCGGAAGGTCAACGTTCGGGCAAGCCCTGTATCGCCCGCGAGTGGCTGACGACACCAATGTCCGGATTAATTGCATTGTCAGGTGCCCAGAACGGAGATATCGGCCAAGCGTTGCTCGCCCATAATACCGCGCTCGCGGATGAACTGGCACAGCAGTACCAGCGCTGGTTTCCGGGCCGGTTCTATCTCGAGATCGCGCGTACCGGGCATCCGCATCAGGAAGACTATAACCACGCGGCGGTAGCGCTTGGCACGAGGCTCAAGTTGCCGGTCGTGGCAACCAATCACGTGGTATTCCTGAAACCGGATGAGTTTGAGGCGCACGAAGTTCGTGTGTGCATCCAGGACAGCCGCATCCTCACCGACAGTCGCCGTCCACGGCGCTATACGTCGCAGCAGTATCTGCGCACGCCGCGGGAGATGGCGGAATTGTTTGCCGACATTCCGGAGGCACTCGCCAACAGCGTCGTGATCGCGCAGCGATGTAACTTCAAACTCGAACTCGGTCGCTATTTCCTGCCGGCATATCCGGTACCGGAAGGAATGACCATTGACGAGCTGCTGCATCAACAGGCCGCGGCCGGTCTCGAAAAGCGTCTGCAGGAAATTGCAGCGGGTGCCGGGCAATGCCAGCCGTATCTGGCGCGACTCGAGCTCGAGCTCGGCGTCATCATCAAAATGGGATTCTCCGGTTACTTTCTGATCGTGGCCGATTTTATCGACTGGGCCAAGAACAATGGCGTGCCGGTCGGACCCGGGCGCGGCAGCGGCGCCGGCTCGTTGGTGGCGTGGTGTCTCGGTATCACGGCGCTCGACCCGATCAAGTATGAGTTGCTGTTTGAGCGCTTCCTTAATCCCGAGCGCGTCTCGCTGCCGGACTTCGACATCGACTTCTGCATCGAAGGCCGCGACCGCGTGATCGAATACGTGATGCAGAAGTACGGCGAAGACAAAGTCGCGCAGATCATCACGCATGGCACCATGGCCGCGAAGGCGGTGGTGCGCGACGTCGGACGCGTGCTCGATCATCCGTACGGCTACGTCGACAAGCTCGCGAAGATGATTCCGCATGAGCTCGACATGACGCTCGACAAGGCGCTCGACGGCGAGCCGATGCTGAAGGAGCGCTACGACAAGGAAGAAGACGTGCGTGCGCTGCTCGATACCGCGCGTATGCTCGAGGGCATGGCGCGCAGCGCCGGCAAACACGCCGCCGGCGTCGTGATCGCGCCTTCGGCGCTGACGGATTTCATGCCGCTCTACTGCGAACAGGGGTCGCATCAGCACGTCACGCAGCTCGATATGCTCGATGTCGAGGCGATCGGGCTGGTGAAGTTCGATTTTCTCGGACTGCGTAACCTCACGACGATTGACCGCGCGGTGCACATCGTCAACGAACAACGCGCGCACGCCGGCGATGCGCCGCTGGCGATCGAACAGATTCCACTCGACGACAGCAAGACCTTCGCGCTGATCAAATCGGCGCGCACCACGGCGCTGTTTCAGCTCGAGTCGCGCGGCATGAAGGACCTGATCGCGCGCCTGCAGCCGGATAACTTCGAAGAGATCGTCGCGTTGGTGGCGTTGTTTCGTCCCGGCCCGCTGCAATCCGGCATGGTGGACGACTTCATCAACCGCAAGCATAAGCGCGTCGCGATCAAGTATCCGCACCCGAGCCTCGAGCCGATCCTGAAACCGACCTACGGCGTGATCCTGTACCAGGAACAGGCGATGCAGATCGCGCAGGTGCTGTCGGGTTATTCGCTTGGCAAGGCGGACCTGCTGCGGCGTGCGATGGGGAAAAAGAAGCCCGAGGAAATGGAGGCACAACGCGAGGGCTTCATCAAGGGTGCAACCGAACGCGGCGTGCACCCGAAACTCGCCGAAGACATCTTCAACCTGATCGAGAAGTTTTCCGGGTACGGCTTCAACCGCTCGCACTCGGTTGCCTACGCGCTCATCGCTTACCAGACGGCATGGCTCAAGGCGAATTATCCGGCCGCGTTCATGGCGGCGGTACTGTCTTCGGACATGGATAAGACCGACAAGGTCGTAACCATGATCGCCGAGTGCCGTGACATGCAGCTCGGAATTCTGCCGCCCGATGTGAACCGCTGCGAATATGATTTCGTACCGTTGGATGACAACACCATTCTTTACGGCCTCGGCGCGATCAAGGGGCTGGGGCAGGGCGCGATCGAAACCATTCTCGAGTCGCGGAAAACGGATGGACCGTTTAACGATCTGTTCGATCTGTGCCGACGCGTGGGCGGACAGAAAGTGAACAAGCGCGTTTTCGAAGCGCTGATCAAGGCCGGCGCGCTCGATCAACTGGGTGCGCATCGCGCTGCACTGCTGGCAACCTTACCCGCAGCGGTCACCGCCGCGGATCAACATCTGCGCAACGTCGCGGCCGGCCAGTCGGACCTGTTTGGCAGCGTGGCCGCGCCCGCGACGGCCAACGCATATATCGAGATGCCGGAATTCAGCGAAGACCAGCGTCTCGAAGGCGAAAAGGAAACGCTTGGCCTCTACCTCACCGGTCATCCGATCGCACGCTACGCCGAGGAACTGGCACGCATTACCGATGCCACCATCGCCGAGCTGCGGCCGGCGGAGGACCGGACCATCACCGTCGCTGGACTGATTGTCGCCATGCGCACGATGCAAACGCGCCGCGGCGATCGCATGGCCTTCGTCACCCTCGATGATCGCACCGGGCGACTGGAGCTGGCGGTGTTTTCGGACATGTACCAGCACGCGCGCGAGCTGCTGGTGAAGGATGCGCTGGTGGTGGTGGAAGGGCATGTGAGCGTGGATGACTACACCGGCGGATTCAAAATGGCGGCCGAGAAAATCTATAATATCGAACAGGCCCGGACGGCGTTTGGCACACGACTCGTCATCGATGTCGACGCCGCCCAGTCGGGTAACGGCTTCCTGACCGAACTGGAGGAGATCCTGCAACCGGTGCGAAACGGCGCGTGCGCGGTCGTGCTACGCTACTGCAATCAGGGCGCGGAGGCCGAGATTGCGCTCGGCGACGGCTGGAAAGTGCGGCCCCTGGGAGCCGTGCTGGAACGACTGAACCAGCTTGCCGGCAAGGACCATGTGCACTTACATTACCGCCCCCCGGGTGCCAATAGCGGCAACGGCGGAACCAGACAGGCCCGATCAAGAAAATTTGGCGCATGAACCAGAACTACCTCGACTTCGAACAGTCCATCGCCGATCTTGAAGCCAAGATCGAGCTGCTGCGCAGCAATGCCAATCTTCAGGGCGATCACAATGTCAACGACGAGATCGGCCGCCTGCGGTCCAAGATCGCCAAGATGACCGAGTCGATCTATAGCTCGCTCACGCCGTGGCAGATCTCGCAGCTGGCGCGCCATCCGCTGCGTCCGTACACGCTCGACTACATCGCGCGACTGTTCACCGACTTTGAAGAACTGCATGGCGACCGCGCGTTCGCCGACGATCTCGCGATTGTCGGTGGCGTCGCCCGTCTCGACGACAAACCGGTCGTGGTCATCGGCCACCAGAAAGGCCGCGACACGCGCGAGAAGGTCAAACGCAATTTCGGCATGCCGCGCCCGGAAGGCTATCGCAAGGCGATGCGGCTGATGCATCTCGCCGAACGTTTCAAATTGCCGCTGATTACGCTCATCGATACGCCCGGCGCCTATCCCGGCGTGGGCGCGGAAGAGCGCGGCCAGAGCGAGGCCATCGCGCGCAGCCTGTTCGTGATGGCGCGACTGCGTACACCGATTGTCAGCGTCGTGATCGGCGAAGGCGGCTCCGGTGGCGCACTCGCGATCGGCGTCTGCGATAAATTGCTCATGCTCCAGTACTCAACGTACTCGGTGATCTCGCCCGAAGGTTGTGCGTCCATTCTGTGGCGTTCGGCCGACAAGGCCTCCGAGGCCGCAGAAGCGATGCAGATCACCGCCGACAACCTGAGCCGCCTCGGCCTGGTGGACGAGATCGTGCCCGAACCCATGGGCGGCGCGCATCGGAATCCCGATACGATGGCCTCGACGCTCAAATCCACGTTGCGCGCGTCCGTGGATGTCCTGTCCGCAACTCCGGTCGAACGTCTGCTTGAGAACCGCCACCAGCGGCTCATGCGCTACGGCGAGTTTGACGAAAATTGATAAGCCGTTCTCACCTGCAGCACTGCAAGACGTTCTTGAAAAACGTCTTGGCCTCCCGCTAACCACGTCTTTCGTCGTCGCCTACAGCGGCGGGCGCGATTCGCATGCGTTGTTGCATGCCTTGCACGCGCTCGGTGTACCGCTGCGCGCGGTGCACGTCGACCACCAGCTGCAACCGTCGTCCCGCGAATGGTCCGAACACTGCGTTCGCATCTGCGCGGCGTTGAGTGTGCGCTGTGTCGTCGAACGCATCGAGATCCATCCCACCGGTGAGGAAAGCATTGAGGCCGCGGCGCGACGTCTGCGCTATCAGCGACTCGCGGCGCAGATGCGGGCGGGTGAGATCCTGCTGACCGCGCACCACGAAGACGATCAAGCCGAAACCGTATTGCTGGTATTGCTGCGGGGTAGCGGTGCCCACGGACTCGCGGCCATGCCGGCGGTGACGGAATTTGGTCCGGGTCGCCATGCGCGTCCGCTGCTGGATTTCTCGCGCGCCGCGATCACCGCGTACGCCGAGCGCGAGAAACTGTCGTGGGTCGAGGATACGAGCAATCGCGATCAGCGCATGTCGCGCAATTTTCTGCGAGCGCAAATCCTGCCGTTACTGGAGCAGCGCTGGCCGGCCGCCGCGCGTGTCATCGCGCGCGCGGCGGCACACGGCGCTGAAACAGCCGCGCTGCTGGATGAAATCGCGCACGCCGATCTCTCGACGTGCGGCAAAAATGATGGGGTGCGTCTCGCGTTGACGCCGCTGCAACAGCTCTCGCCGGCGCGCCAGCGCAATCTGCTGCGCTATTGGATTCGCCACAATGGCTTTCATGCTCCATCGGCACAGCATCTCGATCAGATTCTGGAGCAGGTCAATCGGCCATCGCGCAGCGGTCTTGCCTGCGTCGATTGGCCGGGCACCGAAGTCCATCGCTATCGCGATCAATTGACGATTCAGGCGCGCGCGCCGAGTCCGGACCACGCTCTCGAGTTGCGCTGGCAACCGCCCGCAACGGTGCGCATCCCTGATATCGGATTGAACTTGCGTGCCGTAGCGGTGGCCGGAGAAGGCTTATCGCAAACACGGCTCGCCCAAGTCCCGCTGACGGTGCGATTGCGTCAGGGCGGAGAGGTATGTCAGCTCGTCGGACGCGAACATCACCACAAGCTCAAGAAGCTTTTGCAGCAGGCGGGCGTACCGCCATGGGAACGCCAGCGCCTGCCGCTGATTTATGCCGGAGACGAATTGGCGGCGGTCGGCGATCGCTGGGTATGCGCACCCTTTGCCGCGCAAGCCAACGAAGCGGGCTGGCGTATCGTGCTCGAACCATTCGAATAACGCCGCCTTTGCGCTGTCAAGCACGCGTTGCGGTTGTGCGGCAAAAGCGGGAGAGGGAGGCGAGCCGTTGTGCGCGACGCGCACTTTCTTTCGATCGCGCCATCTGGTAACTTGCTATTCCGTTCTGGCGTCCGCTACGGGCGCCGCATTTAGTTCGCTTCCGGGGCGGGTTCCATGACCAAGTATGTGTTTGTAACAGGCGGTGTGGTGTCTTCCCTCGGTAAGGGAATCGCCTCCGCCTCCCTCGCGACGCTCCTCGAAGCCCGTGGCCTCAAGGTCACGCTGCTCAAGCTCGATCCGTATATCAATGTCGATCCCGGAACGATGAGTCCGTACCAGCACGGCGAGGTATTCGTCACGCAGGATGGCGCTGAAACCGATCTCGATCTCGGTCACTACGAGCGCTTCGTGCGCACAACCATGACCAAGCGCAATAATTTCACCACCGGCAAGGTGTACGAGAACGTCATTCGCAAAGAACGCCGTGGCGATTATCTCGGCGGCACGGTGCAGGTGATTCCGCATATCACCGACGAGATCAAACACAACATCGAACAGGGCGCGGCCGGCGCCGACGTCGCGCTGGTCGAAATCGGCGGCACCGTCGGTGACATCGAGTCGCTGCCGTTCCTGGAAGCGATCCGCCAGATGGGCATCGAGCAGGGCTCGAGCAACGTGTTGTTCATGCATCTCACGCTGGTGCCGTACATCGGCGCCGCCGGCGAGCTCAAAACCAAACCGACGCAACATTCCGTGAAGGAGCTGCTGTCGATCGGGATTCAACCCGACGTATTGCTGTGCCGTGCCAACCAGACACTGCCCGATGACGAACGCCGCAAGATCGCGCTGTTTACCAACGTCGCCGCGCGCGCGGTGATCTCGGCGCCGGACGTCGACAACATCTACAAGATCCCGCGGCTGCTGCACGAGCAGGGACTGGACGAGATCGCTGTCGAAAAGCTCCACCTCAACGTGCGCAAGGCGAACCTCGCCGAGTGGGACAAGGTCGTACACGCGATGGAGCACCCAACGGGCGAAGTCGATATCGCGCTCGTGGGCAAGTACATCCATCTCACCGAATCGTACAAATCGCTGTCCGAATCGCTCAAGCACGCTGGTATCCATACGCTGACCAAGATCAACATCCACTATGTCGACTCCGAGAGCGTCGAGACTGAAGGCACGAAAATGCTCGAGGGCATGGATGCGATCCTGGTCCCGGGCGGATTCGGCGAACGCGGCATCGAAGGCAAGATCAAGGCGGTAAATTTTGCACGTACGCGCGGCGTGCCCTATCTCGGCATCTGTCTCGGTATGCAGGTCGCGGTAATCGAATTCGCACGCAACGTCGCTGGAATGAAGAATGCCCACAGCACCGAATTCAATCCGAAGGCACAGTTTCCAGTGATCGCGATGATGTCCGAATGGGTTACCGCCGAAGGCAGCCGCGAAAAGCGCCTCGTCGGCTGCGATATCGGCGGCACCATGCGCCTTGGCGGTCAGGAGTGCAAACTCAGCGCGAATACGCACGTGCGTGAGCTGTACGGCAAGGATTCCATTCTGGAACGCCACCGTCATCGCTACGAATTCAACAACCAGTTCCGTGCGCAACTCGAGGAGCGCGGCCTGGTCGTCGCCGGTACCTCGGTGGACGGCAACCTGGTGGAGATCGTCGAGCTCGAAAATCATCCGTGGTTTGTCGGCGTGCAGTTCCATCCTGAATTCACCTCCTCGCCGCGCGACGGTCATCCGCTTTTCACCGGCTACATCCTCGCGGCCCGTGCCCAACGCGAAAACACGGCGACCAAGCCGCAGGCAGCGGCCTCATGAAGCTTTGCGGTTTTGACGTCGGCCTCGAGCATCCGTTTTTTCTTATCGCCGGTCCCTGCGTTATCGAATCCGAAACACTCGCGTTCGAATCCGCCGGCCAGCTGAAGGAAATCGCCGCCAGTCTCGGGATTCCGTTCATCTACAAATCCTCGTTCGATAAAGCCAATCGCAGCTCGCATGCGTCGTTCCGCGGTCCCGGCATGGAGAAGGGGCTCGAGATCCTGGCGAAAGTGAAGCGCGAACTGAATGTGCCGGTGTTGACGGACATCCACGACACGCCCGAGATCGACGCGGTCGCGGCGGTCGTGGACGTATTGCAGACACCGGCGTTCTTGTGCCGCCAAACGGACTTCATCCAGGCCGTGGTGCGTTCCGGTAAGCCGGTCAACATCAAGAAGGGCCAGTTCCTCGCACCGCAGGATATGAAGAACGTGGTCGAGAAGGCAAATGCCGCTGGCGGCAGGGATCGCATCATGGTCTGTGAACGCGGCGCCTCGTTCGGCTACAACAATCTGATCTCCGATATGCGCTCGCTCGCGATCATGCGCGACACTGGCTGCCCGGTGGTATTCGATGCCACGCACTCGGTGCAGCTGCCGGGCGGGCAGGGCACGAAGAGCGGCGGTCAGCGCGAATTTGTGCCGGTGCTCGCGCGCGCGGCAATCGCGAGCGGTGTCGCCGGCCTGTTCATGGAAACCCATCCGAATCCGGAACAAGCGCTCTCCGATGGACCGAATGCGTGGCCACTCGGGCGCATGAAGGAATTGCTGGAGACGCTCAAGGAACTCGATCTCGCCGTCAAGCGACGCGGATTTCCCGAGCAGGATTTGGCGTAAAAAAACAAAACAGTTTTCTTCTTTATTTTATTTCCCAGGGAAAAATTAATCATGTCGACCATTGCTGATATTCGTGCCCGTGAAATCCTCGACTCCCGTGGCAATCCCACGGTCGAAGCCGATGTCATACTTCAATCCGGTGCCCAGGGTCGCGCCGCGGTGCCATCCGGTGCATCGACCGGCTCGCGTGAGGCACTGGAGCTGCGCGACGGCGATGCTAAGCGTTATCTCGGCAAGGGCGTGCTCAAGGCAGTAACGAACGTAAACGGTGAGTTGAAAAAATTGCTGACGGGTCGCGATGCCAAAGATCAGGCCGGCATCGACCGCGCCATGATCGAGGCCGACGGCACCGAAATGAAATCCCGCCTCGGTGCCAATGCGCTGCTCGCGGTGTCGATGGCAACCGCGCGCGCCGCGGCGGCCGATGCCAGGCAGCCGTTGTATCGCTATCTGAATAAGAGCGGCGAATTCGTGCTGCCGGTGCCGATGATGAACATCATCAACGGCGGCGCACACGCTGACAACAGCGTCGACCTGCAGGAGTTCATGATCCTGCCGGTCGGCGCGCCGACGTTTACTGAGGCCCTGCGTTACGGTGCCGAAGTATTCCATGCGCTCAAGAAAGTACTGCACGGCATGAAACTCAACACCGCCGTCGGCGACGAAGGCGGTTTTGCGCCTGACCTGCCGTCGAACGAAGCAGCGCTCAAAGTCATCGTCGAGGCGATCGAGAAAGCCGGCTACCAGCTCGGCAAGGACATCTACCTCGGGCTCGACTGCGCCAGCAGCGAGTTCTACAAGAATGGCAAGTACGATCTCGAATCCGAAGGCCGCAAACTGTCGGCCGCCGAGTTTGTCGACCTGCTGGCCGACTGGTGCAAACGCTACCCGATCATCTCCATCGAAGACGGTTGCGCCGAGAGTGACTGGGACGGATGGAAAATCCAGACGCAGAAGCTCGGCAAGCAAGTTCAAATCGTGGGCGATGACTTGTTCGTTACCAATCCGAAGATTCTGAAAGAAGGTATCGACAAGGGCATCGCCAATTCGATCCTGATCAAGGTCAATCAGATCGGTACGCTCACCGAGACGCTGGTAGCCATCGCGATGGCGAAACAGGCCGGCTACACCTCCGTGATTTCGCATCGTTCCGGCGAGACGGAAGACAGCTTCATCGCCGATCTCGCGGTCGCGACCGGCGCTGGTCAGATAAAAACCGGTTCGCTCTCGCGTTCAGATCGCGTGGCCAAGTACAACCAGCTGCTGCGCATCGAAGGCGAGCTCGGTGCGGCGGCGAAGTATCCCGGCCGGCGTGCGTTTCCGATGCTTGGCTGAGACCGGTCACGGTCGGTGCGCGAATGCGCACCGACTATCGGCGGCTGACAGCCCATAGACCTTGCGCTACCCTCTGCCCCAGATGAGCAGCGACGGCCGTTTCAGTAACCAGAAAATCCTGCGGATTATTTTGTACGTGGTCGGCGGCCTGCTGCTGCTCCTGCAATACCCGCTATGGTTCGGCAGCGGCGGCGTGTTTGCGGTGTGGCAGCTGAAACGCGAAATTGCGGTGCAGCAAACGGAGAACACCAAATTACGCGAGCGTAACGCCGCTCTCGACGCAGAGGTGAGCGACCTCAAGCAAGGCTCGGCCGCGATCGAAGAACGTGCCCGCAGCGAACTCGGGATGGTGAAAAAAGGGGAGACCTTCGTTCAGGTCATTGGCGACAAGCCCGCGACCCCAAAATCGGATTCGCCACCGAAGCGCTAAACGATTTTATTCCGGTGTCGTCAACGAGTACGGCAATCGCTGAATCTCCAGAAGTGGCCCGGTCGCACTACCCAGATGTAATTCACCCGCCTGTACCGATGCCGTCTGAATCACTGCCAGTAAATCGATTCCAGTGTCCGGCGACAGCTGCGCATCAACGACGGTACCGACCGATTGTCCCGGGACCTCCGGCGCAAAAATCGCCGTGCCCGGCGCCGAGGCATCCGCTGCCACATGTGCGCGATACATGCGCTGCTTCAGACGCCCGAGATACTGCATACGCGCGACAATCTCCTGTCCCGGATAACAACCCTTCTTGAAATTGACACCGCCCACCAGTTCAAGATTCGCCATCTGCGGCACGAATGCTTCTTTCGTTTCCAAGTGTACCGTCGGCAAGCCGGCCATGATGTCGTGCCAGGACCAGACACCGAAACCAACGGGGGTCGCGTTAGGCCGTAATTTTTCCCACAGCGAGATCGCCTCCGTCACTGGCGCGACGATCTCGAAGCGTTGCTGCACGCCGGGTAAGCGCAACAACGTAAACGCGCCATGGGTAACGCAGGCATCATCGTTTTCCGGTACCGCGCCAACGGCGTCCCGTAACACCGTCGCTGCCGTCGGTCCGACGAGTCCCAGACGCACCAAGTCGGTGTCCGCATTTTCGATCGTGACCTTGGCGCGCAGCACGAACATGCGCAGACGTTTGATGGCCTCGTCGCGCAATGCCGTGGGCAGCTGCAGATAATAATTTCCTTCCCACACGAATATCCGGAAGACGGCGAGCATCCGTCCCTGAGCGCTGCACCAAGCGGCCAACCGGTGATGGCCGGCGTCAATTAAGTTGAGTTCATTGGTCAACTGTCCGTTGAGGAACGCCTTGGCCTCGGGACCACTGGCGCGGATCAGTGACAGCGAAGACAGATCGGCGAGGACATTGCCTTGCACCGTCGCGCGACGTTCGGATTGTGGATTTCCGAAATGCGGCGGAGAGCCGTCGTAAAAAACCGCTCCTTGCTGGACTAAAAATGTCTTCCACGCGTCATTCATCGTCGATACTCAATCTGAAATTTGGTCGGCCATCTCACACTTTCTGCGCGGTTCTGGCATACTAGGCGCCCGCTGCCCGGACTCTCGGCCAGCGGTATTTTTACGACTATACGCCATGGCGACGTTCATGATCGCAAAAAAGAAGCGCCCGGTTTATCTAAACCTGTTGCAAATCCGGTTACCGATCGGCGGCATCGTCTCCATCATCCACCGCGTCACCGGCGCGCTGATGGTATTGTTGATTCCCTACGCGCTCTACGCATTGCAGACCTCGCTCGAAAGCCCGATGCGCTTTGAGCAGATACGCGCGTCGCTGCATAACGGCTTTGGTCGAATCGCGTTACTGCTGGCACTGTGGATACTGGTGCAGCATCTGTATTCCGGCGTCCGCCATCTGTTCATGGACGTCGATGTCGGTGTCGAGAAAGAAGTCGCCACCCGCAATGCCTGGCTCACGCTGGGCGCATCGATCATTACTGTGGCCTTGTTGGGAGTTCTGCTGTGAATCGTGTACGTTCGCTCGGAAGCGCGCACCGCGGATTGATGGAGTGGCTGGTGCAGCGCGTGACATCGATTTATCTCGGTATTTTTGCGATCTACCTGCTCGGTTACCTGATCATTCACCCGGTGAAGAATTACGCTGCCTGGTCGGCGTACTTTGCCTCCGGTGCCGTGCGCCTTGCATGGGGATTGTTCTTCCTGAGCCTGCTGGCGCACGCGTGGGTCGGCCTGCGTAGCATCTATCTCGATTACCTGCATCCCACCTGGCTGCGCTTCACCGTCACGTTGCTGACGGCGGTGGCTCTGATCGCACTCGGCCTGTGGGCGGCCAATATTCTGATTCGGGTGGTGGCATGACACTTCCAGTTCGTCGTTTCGATGCGATCGTCGTCGGCGCCGGTGGCGCCGGGCTGCGCGCGGCGCTCCAGCTTTCCGAGGCCGGCCTCAAGACCGCGGTGCTGTCCAAGGTATTCCCGACGCGCTCGCATACTGTCGCTGCCCAAGGTGGCATCGGTGCGGCGCTCGGCAACATGGGCGAGGACAACTGGCTCTGGCACATGTACGACACCGTCAAGGGCTCGGACTATCTCGGCGACCAGGACGCAATTGAATTCCTGTGCCGCACCGCGCCCGAAGTGGTCATCGAACTCGAACATTTCGGCATGCCATTCGATCGTAACGACAACGGCACCATTTATCAGCGTCCGTTCGGCGGCCACTCGCAGAATTTCGGCGAGAAGGCGGTGCAACGCAGCTGCTGCGCCGCGGACCGTACCGGCCACGCGATGCTGCACACGCTTTATCAGCGCAACGTGCGCGCCAATACCCAGTTCTTCGTCGAGTGGATGGCGCTCGATCTGATTCGCGATGCCAGCGGCCAGGTGTTGGGCGTCACCGCGATGGAAATGGAAACCGGCGAAGTGTCGATCCTGCATGCGCGCGCGACGATCTTCGCGACCGGCGGAGCGGGGCGGATCTTTTCCGCCAGCACCAATGCCTTCATCAATACCGGCGACGGTCTTGGCATGGCCGCACGTGCCGGCATTGCGCTCGAAGACATGGAGTTCTGGCAGTTCCATCCGACCGGTGTCGCCGGCGCGGGCGTGCTGATCACCGAAGGCGTGCGTGGCGAGGGCGGCTTCCTGTTGAACAAGAACGGTGAGCGCTTCATGGAGCGCTACGCACCGAACATGAAAGACCTCGCGAGCCGTGACGTGGTCTCGCGCGCGATGGCGACCGAGATCAAGGAGGGCCGTGGTTGCGGCGAGCATGCCGACTACGTGCTGCTCAAGCTCGATCACCTGGGTGTGGAGAAAATCGAAAAGCGTCTGCCGGGTATCCGCGAGATTGCCAAAAAATTCGCCAACGTCGATCCGGTCGTCGATCCGATCCCGGTCGTGCCGACCGCGCACTACCAAATGGGCGGGATTCCGACCAACTATCACGGCGAAGTCATCCTGCCGAAGAATGGCAATCCTGAAGTCGTGGTGCCGGGCTTCTATGCCGCGGGCGAAGTCGCGTGCGCATCGATCCATGGTGCCAACCGTCTCGGCACCAACTCGTTGACCGATCTGGTGGTGTTCGGACGCGAAGCAGGGAATTCCGTGATCAAATTCCTGAAGGAAAATCCGAATCTCAAGGATCTGCCGAAAGATGCCGGCGATCTCACGGCCGCGCGACTGGCGCGCCTCGATGGCCAGAAAAACGGCGAGCGCGTTGCCGACGTCGGTTTCGACATGCGCCGGACGATGCAGGCGCACTGCGGCGTGTTCCGCTTCCCCGACATGCTCGGCGAGGGCGTCAGCAAGATCAAACAGGTCGCCGAGCGAGTAGGGCGTACTGAAATCAAGGATAAGTCCAGGACCTTCAACACCGCGCGCGTGGAAGCCCTTGAACTCGACAATTTGATCGAAGTCGCGGTGGCGACGCTGGTCTCGGCCGAAGCGCGAAAAGAAAGCCGTGGCGCGCATGACCGAGCCGACTTCCACAAACGCGATGACGCCAACTGGCTCAAACACACGCTGTACTTCAAGCAAGGCGCTAAACTTGAATACAAGCCGGTGCATCTCAAACCCCTGACCGTCGAGACCTTCGAACCGAAGGCGCGCACGTACTGACAAGCACTTGAGGAAAACGAATCATGCGTTTCTCCGTTTACCGCTATAACCCGGAAACCGATTCCAAACCATACATGCAGGATTACGACATCCCGCTGCAACCGACGGATCGGATGCTGCTGGATGCGATCGTGCGGCTGAAAGAGGTGGACGATACGTTGGCGTTCCGTCGTTCCTGCCGCGAAGGCATCTGCGGTTCCGATGCGATGAATATTAACGGCAAGAACGGTCTGGCCTGCGTTACACGTATTGCCGACCTGAAGGAACCGGTCGTGCTCAAGCCGTTGCCCGGCCAACCGGTGATCCGCGACCTGATCGTCGACATGACGCAATTCTTCAATCAGTTCCATTCGATCAAGCCGTACGTCATCAACAACGACCCGGTGCCGGAAAAGGAACGGCTGCAATCCCCGGAAGAGCGCGAGAAGCTCAACGGTCTGTACGAATGCATCCTGTGCGCGTGTTGCTCGACGTCGTGCCCGTCATTCTGGTGGAACCCGGACAAATTCCTCGGCCCGGCCGCGTTGCTGCAGGCGTATCGCTTCATCGCCGACTCGCGCGATCAGGCCACTGGCGAGCGCCTCGACGACCTGGAAGATCCGTACAAACTGTTCCGCTGCCACGGCATCATGAACTGTGTCGATGTCTGCCCGAAGGAACTGAACCCCACCAAAGCCATCGGTCACATTAAAGAATTGATGGTGAAGCGGATTACGTGAAGCCCTCACCCTCATTCCCTCTCCCGCGCCATTGCAGGAGAGGGAGGCGAGCCGAGCGCGCTTTGCGCGACTTTGTATGACGGGGGATCGACGCCGCGATCGCGTACGCTGGCATTGCCGGCGCGGGATGCTGGAGTTGGACCTGATTCTTTCTGCCGCGTTCGAACGTCACTACGACCGGTTCACGGCGCAGGAGCGTGACTTGTTCGAGCAGCTGCTGGCACTGGAGGACACCACGTTGTTGGCGTGTCTGCAGGGCGGCATTGATCCTCCCGATCCGGAGTTAAGGCCGCTTGTCGAAAAAATCCGGTAATAGTCTGATCGTAAAGTTAAAAGTTTCGGTCGCGCTAGCGGCGATACTCGTTATGCTGCATCTTGGCGCTGCGTCGCTGTTATTTTCCGTCACGATTCCGCTCACCGTCCGCGCAATCCTTTTGGTCGCTGTCACGCTGAGCCTGGTTCAGGTTCTGATGCAACACGCACTCCGGCGCGGGCCAGGAACCATCGTAGCGCTCCGACTGAATGAAGACGGGGAGTTGTTATTGCAGTCCGGAAAACGGGCCCCGTGGCGAACTGCCGTCATCCGCCGTCGCTTCGTTCATCGCCGGCTGGTGTTGCTGTCGATGCGCGTCGCCGGACAGCGACTGCCAAAAACCCTGGTGCTCGCCGCGGACGCAGTCGAGCCCGATGTCTTCAGGCGCTTGCGCGCCGCACTTCTTGTACGACCCCGAAATCGGGCGGCGTAAGCACCGTATCGCGGTTGGCCATCCTCGGATCGAGCTGTGGATAATCGCGTGTGTAGTGCAGTCCGCGCGATTCATGGCGCGCGCTCGCCGAACGGATGATCAATTCCGCCACCAACACCAGGTTGCGCAACTCAATCAGGTCATTCGTCACCTTGAAGTGGCGATAGTATTCGCGAATTTCCTCTTTCAGCATGTCCACACGATGCTGCGCCCGTTGCAGGCGCTTGGTCGTACGCACAATGCCGACATAGTCCCACATACAGCGGCGCAATTCATCCCAGTTGTGTGCGACCACCACTTGCTCGTCGGCGTCCGTCACCCGGCTCTCATCCCATGCGGGTAAATCGACATAAGCGGCATCTGCAGCCGGCAGACGCTGTGCGATATCGTCTGCAGCCGCCTGCGCAAATACCAGACACTCGAGTATCGAGTTACTGGCAAGTCGATTGGCGCCATGCAGACCGGTAAACGCACACTCACCAATCGCATACAGACCGGGAAGATCGGTACGGGCGTGCAGGTCGGTAACGATACCGCCGCAGGTATAGTGCGCCGCCGGCACCACCGGTATCGGTTCGCGCGTCATGTCGTAACCGAGTTCGCGGCAACGTTCGTAAACGGTCGGGAAATGCGTGGTAATGAATTCCGCCGGTTTGTGACTTATATCGAGCATCACATGATCCAGGCCGCGGCGTTTCATCTCATAGTCAATCGCGCGTGCGACGACATCACGCGGTGCCAATTCCCCGCGCGGGTCATGCGCCGGCATGAATGCATTTCCGTCGGGCAGCAATAATTTTCCGCCTTCGCCACGTACGGCCTCGGTAATAAGGAATGACTTCGCGCGCGGATGGTAGAGGCAGGTGGGATGGAACTGCATAAATTCCATGTTGGCGACGCTGCAACCGGCACGCCATGCCATCGCGATGCCATCGCCAGTGGACGTATCGGGATTGCTGCTATAGAGATACACCTTCGACGCGCCACCGGTCGCCAGCACGACAAAGCGCGCACCGAATGCCTGCACCTGCCCGCTGTCCTTATCCAGTGCGTACAATCCAACACAGCGGTTTTCTCCACCACGACCGAGCTTGGCGCGCGTAATCAGGTCCACCGCAAGATGATGCTCATAGAGCTGGATGTTTGGATGGCGGCGTACGCGCGCCTCAAGTGTGGTTTCAACCGCGCGGCCGGTTGCATCGGTAACGTGGATTACCCGCCGGTGGCTATGACCACCCTCGCGGGTAAGGTGGTATGTCCCGACGCCGCCTTCGGAAGGTTCACGCGAGAATGCCACCCCTTGATCAATCAGCCAGCGCACCGCAGCCGGTCCGTGCCGGACTACATATTCAACGGTGTCGCGGTGACATAGTCCGGCACCGGCATCCATGGTGTCGGCGATATGCGAGTCGAAAGAATCCTCGGCGCCATTCAGGACCGCCGCAATACCCCCTTGGGCGTAAAGACTTGAACCTTCAGTCAGGGCCTCTTTGGCCAAAATCGCGACCTTGGCGTGATCCGCCAGACGCAGGGCCAACGTCAGTCCGGCGGCGCCGCCGCCGATAATCAATACATCGGTGACCACAATAGGGGGCTGCATAGAGTTAAGTTCGATTCCGAACAACCGAGCGTACAAGTCGGCTTTTAGTTATCCTATCACATGGACGGAACGTTTCTTTCCGGCGGCGGACTAATTACCAGTAATCCGTCCGGGAAGACGTTTCATTTCAAAAAAACTTATTACTAAGAACTTTATAGCCCCGTGGCGGTCAGTTTTAGTAGCTCTAGCGAGAAACCGTATTTTGGTTTTTCGAATCCGGTGAGCTTCAACACTGCCTGGCCATGGAGGTAGAGCAAGGCTTTCCGGATGGCTGAACGTGGTGTGGATGAAAAGTTGGTGCGACGGGTACAGCGCGGCGAAAAGGCGGCGTTTGACCTGCTGGTACTCAAGTACCAACACAAAGTCGCCAAACTCATTTCGCGTTATGTGCGCGATCGACGCGAAGTGGAAGACGTTACCCAGGAAGCCTTTATCAAGGCGTATCGGGCGATTGGCGGATTTCGCGGCGATAGCGCGTTCTATACTTGGTTGTACCGGATTGGCGTGAACACCGCCAAAAACTATCTGGAATCGATTGGCCGGCGCCCGCCGGCCTCGGATATAGAGATGGAAACTGCGGAATTCATTGATGGCGCCGACGGCCTGCGCGAACAGGCTACCCCCGAGCGCCAGCTGTTGACGAATGAGATCGCCACGACCGTGAATCGGGTGATCGACGAACTGCCGGGGGATTTGCGTACCGCGATTACCCTGCGCGAAATCGAAGGCATGAGTTACGAAGAAATCGCCGAGATCATGGATTGTCCGATCGGGACCGTGCGCTCGCGTATTTTTCGTGCACGGGAAGCACTGGATAAAGAACTAAAACCTCTATTGGAACGGTGAGAGGAAACGTTGTGGGGTGTTTATGAAAGAGAAATTGTCAGCGTTCGTCGATAACGAACTCACTGAAGTCGAAGAACAGCGCCTGCTCACGGAATTGAGAAGCGATGAGGAAATGCGAGCGACGTGGGGACGCTACCACGTGGCACGTGCAGCGATGCGTAACGAGCTGGGCGGCTTTGCTTGCGCGGACTTGCGCCGCGCCGTCACTGAAAAAGTCGCGGGTGAACCGCCGCACCAGGCTTCCTATTTCCGTTCGAAAACATTAGCCAAGGCTGTCAGCGGTCTCGCGATTGCGGCGTCCGTGGCAACGATCGCCATCGTCAGCTTGCGGTCGCCGGTGGCACCACCGGCGACCTCCAATTCAATCGTCCAAGCACCGGCGGAGGCGACCGCGGTGACCCAGGTTCGTGATCGCGGTGGTACGCGCGTGCTCACGACCGCAGACACATTGAATTCTTATCTTATGGAGCACAGTGAGTTCGCACCGACGGCCGGCATGTTGCCATACGTACGGTCGGTTAATTACGATAACAACCGATGACCGGGCGTCCGTTACCGCTCCCGGCGTTTTTCCTTTTCGGCCTGTTTTTATCGGCCCCCGCATGGGCCGCGGATGCCGCGCATGAATGGTTGACCAAGATGGCGCGCGCGACGCGCACGCTCGATTACGAGGGCGCATTCGTATACCAGCATGGCTCGCGACTGGAAAGCATTCGCATCATCCACAAAGTCGTTGAAGGCGTGCCGCTGGAACGGCTGGTGTCACTGAACGGCATGCCGCGCGAAATCATTCGCGATGCGCACGAAGTCCGCTGCTATTACCCGGAAGACAACTCGGTCGTCGTGGAGCAACGCCAGACCGACAAACATAAATTCCCGAATCTTCTGCCCGAACCGCCGGATGACGTCGACAGCAATTATGTCGTCGAGCTCGGCCGGTCAGGACGCGTGGCCGGTCACACGACACAACTGGTAATGATTCGACCGCGTGATGGTTATCGTTATGGCTATCAACTCTGGGCGGATCGCGATACCGGCCTGCTGTTAAAGGCCGATCTGGTGGACGAAAAAAATCAGACGCTGGAGCAGTTCCTGTTTACGCAGGTCACTGTCGGCGGACGCATACCACTCACGGCGCTGGCACCGGAAATGGCGCGCGAAGGAATGACCTGGCATCGTGATCTCAGCGAATCGACGCCGGACATGGAACCCACCTGGCAAGCAACCCGGCTACCGAAGGGATTTCGACTGATTGCCCAAATGAAACGCGAAATGCCAATGCACAAAAAACCAGTAGAACATCTTGTGTATTCCGACGGGCTCGCGGTGGTGTCGGTGTTCATCGAAAAACAGGACGCCGACAGCAAAACGATCGTCCAGGGCGCGAATCAGATGGGGGCGGTCAATGTGTACGGTGTCCAGGTAGACGGCCATCACGTTACGACGATCGGCGAAGTGCCGGGAGAAACCGTGGCGCTCATTGGGAGATCGATCGCACGGCGACCTTGATTTTTCTCGTGTCTATACTGTACGGCATGAAAACGCGCGCGCTAAACATTATTGTCACCACGGTTGCGGCGGGATTTGCGTTGGCATCGGCATATGCGGCGGCAGCAGAATTACCCGACTTTACCCGCCTGGTGCGAAACCAGGGCGCCGCGGTGGTGAACATCAGCACCATGCAACGTTCCCGCGTTTCATCCCCGGTAAGCGGGATGGAAACAACCCCGGGAGAATCACCGGGCGATGTGCCATTCAGTCCGTTCGGTGAGATGCCGGATTCCGATGGCACCTCTCTCGGATCCGGATTCATCTTATCCAACGATGGTTTTATCCTGACCTGTGCCCACGTTGTCGAGCAGGCGCGCGAAATCGTCGTGCGTCTTATCGATCGACGCGAATTCAGCGCGCGGCTGGTTGGTATCGACACCCGTAGCGACGTGGCACTGCTTAAGATCGAGGCGAATTCATTGCCGACAGTAGTGATCGGCAATCCACGCAAACTGGAAGTCGGGGAGTGGGTGCTGGCGATCGGCTCGCCCTTCGGCTTCCATCACTCGGCCACCTCCGGCATCGTCTCGGCCAAGGGCCGCAGTCTGCCAAATGAAAATTACACGTCCTTCATCCAGACCGACGTTGCGATCAATCCCGGTAACTCGGGTGGGCCGCTGTTTAACCTGCGTGGGGAAGTCATCGGCGTCAATTCACAGATATACAGTCGCAGCGGTGGCTTCATGGGTGTGTCGTTCGCGATCCCGATCGATCTCGCGATGCGCGTCGGTGAACAATTAAAGCGCGACGGGCGTTTGCGCCGTGGCTGGTTGGGCGTGAGTCCGCAGGAAGTGACACGCAACCTCGCCAATGCCTACGGCCTGGACCGGGCGCGAGGCGCGCTGATCGCCGACATTCTGCCGGATAGCCCGGCGTGGCGTTCGCAATTGCGCGCGGGCGATATCGTGCTCGAATACAACGACAAACAAGTCGACAACGCGTCCGACTTGCCGTTATTCGTTGGGCAAACTCCACCGCTGACGCGCGTTAAAATGCGTGTGTATCGGCGTGGTGCTGGCGCGCGCGAGATTCAGGCCACGGTGGGCGAGCTGCAGGACGAAGCGCCAGAGCCGACATCGATAACGGAAAAATCCCGGCCGGGTCTGGTACTCGCCGAACTGACCGATCGGCAACGGCGTCAGGAAAACATCGCCAATGGCGTGATGGTGGAAAGTGTCGACGTCGCCGGCCGCCAGGCCGGCTTGCGTACGGGTGACATTGTCACCGAGATTGACAGTAAACGCGTCTCGAACGTGGCTGAATTGCGGCGGCAGCTGTCCCAGGTGGCCCCGGGAAAATATGCCGTGCTCCGTATCCATCGCGGCCCGCAAGCATTGTTTATTGCGATTCTGACGGGTGGCTGAGGTCGTCATTTATAGGCAGCGGCAAATCGGGTATCCTACGCCAGCTTGCAAGAATAAAGTTTCGCCAGTAAAACACTGGGCGCCCCATAAGGTGATAACGGGCGCCCTTTTTATATCCGGGCCCAGCCTGCCGACTCAACCCGGGCAACGTCCGCTGGGGCTTTCGCCCCGAATGTACCCATGAGCCAGACGCAAATTCGAAATTTTTCCATCATTGCGCATATCGATCACGGTAAGTCCACGCTGGCCGATCGCTTTATTCAGCATTGTGGTGGGTTGGAAGCACGAGAGATGCAGGCGCAGGTACTCGATTCGATGGACCTCGAGCGCGAACGCGGCATTACCATCAAGGCGCAGAGCGTCGCGCTCGACTACAAGGCCCGCGACGGCAAAGTCTACCGACTGAACATGATCGACACCCCGGGACACGTCGATTTTTCCTACGAAGTATCACGTTCACTGACCGCCTGTGAGGGCGCGCTGCTGGTCGTGGACGCATCCCAGGGGGTGCAGGCACAGACCGTCGCCAACTGCTACACCGCGGCCGAACTCAATCTCGAAATCGTTCCGGTACTGAACAAGATGGATCTGCCGCAGGCCGATCCGGATCGCGTCGGTGCCGAGATCGAAGACATCATTGGCATCGACACCACCGAAGCGATCGCCGTCAGCGCGAAGAGCGGGATGGGTATCCCCGATGTGCTCGAGGCAATTATTCAAAAAATTCCGGCACCCCAGGGCGATCCGGACGCGCCGTTGCAAGCGCTCATCATTGATTCCTGGTTCGACAATTACCTCGGCACCATCTCGCTGGTGCGCGTAAAGCAGGGACGTCTCCGGTTCAAGGAGAAGGTGCGCTTCATGGCCACTGGTGAAGATCACCTGGTCGAGCAGATCGGTATCTTCACCCCCAAGAAAAAGCCGGTCGACCAGCTCGCTGCCGGCGAAGTAGGGTACGTCATCGCCGGTATCAAAGACGTGCGCAGCGCACGCGTCGGTGACACCGTCACGCATACCAATCGCCAGGCTGACAAGCCACTGCCCGGCTTCAAGGAAATCAAACCGCGCGTGTTTGCCGGTCTCTATCCGGTCGAGGCGCACGAGTTCGAGGCCTTCCGCGATGCGCTGGCAAAGCTGCAACTCAACGATGCCTCCCTGCACTATGAACCCGAGACCTCGCAGGCGCTCGGCTTCGGTTTCCGCTGTGGCTTCCTCGGCATGCTGCACATGGAGATCATCCAGGAGCGCCTCGAGCGCGAATATCAGCTCAACCTGATCACCACCGCACCGACCGTGATCTACGAAGTCGTCAGCGGCAACGGCGAGGTGATACTGGTCGATAACCCGGCGAAACTGCCGGACATTTCGGCCATCGAAGAAGTTCGAGAACCGATAATCCGCGCCACCATACTCGTGCCGCAGGAATACGTGGGCAATGTGATTCAGTTGTGCGTCGAACGTCGCGGTGTCCAAAAAGACATGCATTACCACGGGCGTCAGGCGATGATCGTTTACGAATTGCCACTAGCTGAGGTGGTGCTTGATTTCTTCGATCGTCTCAAATCGGTCTCGCGCGGCTATGCCTCGCTCGATTACGACTTTCTCGAATTCCGCCCGGCCGATGTCATCAAACTCGACGTGCTGATCAACGGCGATCGCGTGGACGCGCTTTCGGTGATTGTGCATCGCGACCAGTCGATCTATCGTGGGCGCGACCTGGTCTCGCGACTGCGCGAACTGATCCCGCGACAGATGTTCGATGTCGCGATCCAGGCGGCCATTGGTTCGAAGATTATTTCACGTGAAACGGTAAAGGCGCTGCGCAAGAACGTCACCGCCAAGTGTTATGGTGGTGATATCTCGCGCAAACGCAAACTGCTTGATCGCCAGAAGGAAGGCAAGAAGCGCATGAAGCAACTTGGCACCGTCGAGATTCCGCAGGAGGCGTTTCTCGCGGTATTACGGACGGACGAAAAATGATACTGGATTTCGCATTGGTAATGTTCATCGCCCTGGTCGCCACCGGCATTCTATGGGGACTGGATCGTGCATTTTGGGCCAAGCGCCGTCTTGCTCGCGCCGAGACCCTGTTGCAGGCGGGCAAGCAGGACGAAGCGGCGCAGGCACGGCGCGAGCCAGTTATCGTGGAATACGCGCGCGCGTTTTTCCCGGTCATCCTGATTGTGTTCTTTATCCGCTCGTTTCTGGTTGAGCCATTTCGCATCCCCTCGGGATCGATGATGCCAAATCTGTTCAATGGCGATTTCATTCTGGTGAACAAGTTCAGCTATGGGATACGCCTGCCGGTCGTGAATGCCAAGGCACTCGCCATAGACGACCCGAAGCATGGTGATATCGTGGTATTCCGTTTCCCGGGCGACCCATCGATCAATTACATCAAACGGGTCATTGGCGCTCCTGGGGATCATGTTGTATATAAAAGGAAGCAGCTTTATATCAACGGCAAGCAGATGCAGCAGACTGACCGCCGTCCCTATTTCTCGCCGCATATCGCCGCGACACCGGGAGAGCTGCAACAGGTCACGGAAGTAATTGACGGCAATCGGCACGACATCCTGATTTCGGGAAATGGCGACGACGGTTATATCGAGTTCGATGTACCAAGCGGGCACTATTTCGTGATGGGCGACAACCGCGACCACAGCAATGACAGTCGCTACTGGGGATTCGTACCGGATCAAAACATGGTGGGCAAGGCGTTCCTGATCTGGTTCAGTCTCGATACGGTCAGTCCGGACAAGTGGTTCTGGCAGCGGATTGTCTGGAATCGTATCGGCGACACGATTCATTGAACATAGTGACATTCAATTACGCGAGGGCATGACATGCACAGCAAGCGACAACAGCGGGGAATGACGTTTTGGGGGCTGTCGTTCGTTCTTGGCATTCTGGCGTTTTTTCTCTTCATCCTGTTTAAGTTGATCCCGCCGTACATGGAAGACTTCAAGGTTAGGGGCGCGCTCGATAGCCTGTCTCGACAGGCAGATGTCGGTGGAATGTCCAAGGGCGATATTGCAGAAGCGCTGCGTAAACGTTTCGAAATTGATAACGTCGACTCGATAAAACTCGGTACCGACTTGACCGTCGAGACACGCGGGCGCGCCAAGGTGATCCGCATTCGCTACGACAATGTCGTTCCGGTGCTGGGCAACGTTTCGTTACTGCTTGAGTTCGATCACTCTAAAGAGGTTCGATCGAGTGGTGAATAAGGGGAGCGAAGCGCTCTGCCAACAACTGGTTTATACGTTTCGCGACCCCGCGTTACTGGCGCGTGCGCTCACGCACCGTAGCAAGGCTCCCGACCACAACGAGCGCCTCGAATTTCTTGGCGATTCGGTGCTCAATCTGGTTGTCTCCACGGAGTTGTACAACCGCTTTCCGGAGCTGGACGAGGGAGAACTGACCCGGCTGCGTGCCACCCTGGTGCGCAAACCCACACTCGCCGCGCACGCGCGCGTGCTCGACCTCGGTCAGTATATCGAGCTGGGTGGAGGCGAGCTGAAAAGCGGTGGCTACGACCGCGATTCAATTCTGGCCGATACCCTCGAGGCCGTGCTCGGTGCCATCTACCAGGACGGTGGCCTGGAACAGGCATCGCGCGTGATTCAACTGCTGTATCGGGAAAATTTTGCTGCGCTCGATCCCAGTACGATTCCCAAAGACCCCAAGACCCGGCTGCAGGAATATTTGCAGCAACATTCACTGCTAACGCCGGTTTATCACATCCTCGATGTGAAGGGTGAACCACACAACCAGAATTTCGTGGTTGAATGTAACGTCAGTAGCTTGAACCAAACCGTGAAAGGCGAAGGCAACAGCCGTCGCGCCGCGGAACAACAGGCTGCGCAACGGGCACTTGAACTGCTCGAGCATTCCCGATGAACGATATGTTCCATAGCGGATTGGTAACCTTGTTCGGCCGTCCCAATGTCGGCAAGTCCACGCTGCTCAATCGTCTCGTCGGTGCCAAGGTCAGTATCGTTTCCACCAAACCACAGACCACACGCCACCGGATTCTCGGCATTCGCACCCAGTCCGATCTGCAGGTCGTGTTTGTCGACACACCCGGCCTGACGCGTGATATTCCGCAGCGTATCCATCGTCATATGGGCCGCGCCGCCAGCGGCAGTCTGGAGGGCGTGGATCTCGCGTTATTCGTCGTCACCGCCGATGGCTGGCGTGGCGAAGACGACTATCCGCTGCAGCTGGCGCAACAGGCGTCCTGCCCGGTGGTGCTGGTGATCAACAAAGTCGACCGCGTCAAAGATCGACGCCAATTGTTGCCGTTGATCGAAAAACTTTCGAACAAGATGACATTCGCCGACATCGTCCCGATCTCGGCGAGCAAAGGCGACAATGTCGAGGCGCTGGAAAAATTATGGCCGCGCTATCTGCCGCAACAGCCGCCGATTTACCCGGCCGAGCAACTCACGGACAAGAGTGAGCGTTTCCTGGCAGGGGAGTTGATACGCGAACAGATATTCCGCCGTTACGGCCAGGAAGTGCCGTATTCCACGGCGGTGGAGATTGAAACTTTTAAGGAAGAAAAAGGCCTGCTTCGCATCGGCGCCACCATCTGGGTCGATAAACCGGGACAGAAGCCGATTCTGATCGGCGCCAAGGGCGAGGGATTAAAGACGATCGGACGCAGCGCCCGTCTCGAGATGCAGAAGGCATTTGGCCAAAAAATTTATCTGGAGTTGTGGGTCAAGGTACGTCGCGGCTGGGCCGATAGCGAACAGGCATTGCGCAGCCTCGGTTATGGTCAGGAATAAACATGCGCGTTCAGAATCAACCGGCGTATGTACTTCATACTCGCGATTACAGCGAGACCAGTCTGATACTGGAAATATATTCGTCGCGTCACGGGCGCTTGGGATTGCTTGCCAAAGGCGCGCGCCGACCAAGCAGTCGCGTGCGTGGCCTGCTGAAACCGTTTCAACCGCTGTTGCTGTCGTGGAGCGGCCGTGGCGAATTGCCGATACTGACTGCCGCGGAACCGGATGGCGAAACCACATTGCTCAGCGGCCCGGCGCTTTATTGCGGTTTCTATCTCAACGAACTGCTGATGCACTTGTTACATCGTGACGATCCACACGAGGCGCTTTTTGCTGCATATCGGGAAGCGCTCATCACACTCACGGGTGCCACCCGGGCGGAATCTGTATTACGTTTGTTTGAGAAGCGACTCCTCGGTGAAATAGGTTATGGACTGGTGCTCGATCGCGATGTCGACGACAAGGCCCCGATCGACGCCGATACCTGGTACGACTATATCCCGGAACGCGGCCCCGTCCGTTTTGCCCATCCGGATACCACGCGCGCGCAGGGTATCCTCGTGCGCGGCGCGAGCCTGATGGCACTCGCGAGTGACGCCCTTGACGGACCTGACACATTGCGTGAGATCAAGCGGTTGATGCGCGCGATACTCGCGCGTTATCTCGGCGACAAGCCGCTGCACAGCCGCAAGCTGTTTCACGGCGCAACACCACGCAGGTCAGAAACAACGGCGGAGGTAAATGAATGATCGGGCTTGGCGTCAATATCGATCATATTGCCACCCTGCGTCAGGCGCGCGGCACGCCATATCCGGACCCGGTGCAAGCCGCGCTGGATGCGGAACAAGCCGGGGCCGATGCGATCACGGTGCACCTGCGCGAGGATCGCCGGCACATCCAGGATCGCGACGTTGAATTGATCCGACGCACGCTCGCGACGCGACTGAATCTTGAAATGGCGGTCACCGACGAAATGGTCGACATCGCGCGGCGACTGCGTCCGCACGATTGTTGCCTGGTACCCGAACGCCGCCAGGAACTAACGACCGAGGGCGGTCTCGATGTGGTTACGCATTTCAAACGCATTGCCACCATCTGCACAACGCTCACCGACACCGGTAGCCGTGTATCGCTTTTCATCGACGCCGATCCGGCGCAAATTGAGGCCGCTGCAAAAGCGGGCGCGCCGGTAATTGAAATTCATACCGGCCATTACGCCAATGCCGCTACCGACGAGCAGCGTGCCACGGAGCTGGCAAAAATTGAGCGGGCAGTAAACCTCGGCCTCGATCTTAAATTGCGTATCAACGCCGGGCACGGGCTGCATTACCGCAACGTACAGGCGATCGCCGCGATCCCGGGCTTTAGCGAACTCAATATCGGCCACGCGATCGTCGCACGCGCGTTGTTTACCGGCCTTCAAGGCGCGGTGCGTGAGATGAAGCGTCTGATGTATGAGGCGGCGCCGCGGTGATTTTCGGCATCGGCACCGACATCGTGCGTGTAGCGCGCATGCAGCAAAATCTCGACCGCTACGGTGAGCGCTTCGCCGAACGCATTCTCACCGACAATGAGCTCATTGAGTTCCGTAACGTCAACAAACGCGCCCATTTTCTGGCCAAGCGTTTCGCGGCCAAGGAAGCGGCGGTAAAGGCCCTCGGTACCGGTTTCAACCATGGCATTCACCTGCGCGAGATCAGCGTCGGGCATGACGATCAGGGCAAACCATTGCTGGAGTTCAACGGTCGCGCGCTTGAATTCATGCGTGAAAAGAAGGTCGCTTTCTCGCACTTGAGCCTCTCGGACGAGGCCGACCACGCGGTGGCGTTCGTTACGCTCGAAACAGCGGAATGACAATGTCGTGCGGAAACGCGCGCTAAAATTCCGCTATTGACCGGTATCAACCCCTGCCAGTAGCATACGCGCCCTCAATTCCCTGGTAGCTCAGTCGGTAGAGCAGGTGACTGTTAATCACCGGGTCGGCGGTTCGAGTCCGTCCCAGGGAGCCATTTTCTTCTTTATTATTTCCTCGCTACGAGCAGCGCTCCAGCCCTTCGTCGGTTCTGCCATCGGGAGGCGTGTTCGACACGCGCGCACGCCCGCTGTTGGAAACAATTACATAGCGTGCCCGTCCGGTCCCGCGCGGATCGCAAAAAGTGAAAGTAAGGTTCGTACCGGACGCAAATCCGGTCGGCTGATATACCACGTGCGAGCGATTGCGTGAGGATTTGATGCTGAGCATTTTTGGCGTCGGCGAATAAATTCGAATCATCGGGTCGTTGGTATCGGGTTCACGATTGCCATCGGTATCGACGAATAGCAACATTCCGCGGTGCCACCACGTGTAGTCACCCGCGGCATCACAGCGTCGACCGTCTGCGCTCGGACATACCACCGTCTCCTGACCACGCCGGATTGCCTCACTGCGTGCCAGATTGAGTTGCCCGATCAGCGCGTTGATCTCCGTGCTCTGAGAGGTGCTATGCACGACTTGTGAGAATCCGGCGCCGACGATCATCAGCCCACTGAAAATTCCCAGCGCCATCAGAAGATCGTACAAAGAAAACCCGCGCGAACGGTTGCGCCCGACAACGGGCATGGGCCTGCATGGATACTGAAAATAAGGGAAACGGTTCATCCTTGTTTTTCTCCCGGGCTGCTGGGTTCACTTCCTGCGAGCGGTGATTTTGCCCAAACAAAAATCGAGCGCAAGAGGCACTAAGGTGCCACACCGGGATTCACGGGTTGGATAAACAGCGGGAAAGCGGACGCGGTGCAACCGCGTCCGGTGATTATTTTCTAGGAACGACGACCGAGCACTTTTTCGATGCGATCCAGCGCGTTGTCGAGGTTAGTCATGGACGTCGCATACGACAGCCGCTGATAGCCTTCGGCACCAAAGGCCGAACCCGGCACCATCGCAACACCAACCGTGTTCAACACATGTTCGGCAAATGCGACGTCGTTCGCCATGCCGCTGGCGGCAATCGCCTCGCGGAAATCTGGAAACGCATAGAACGCACCTTGGGCGGGCAGGCAATGTACGCCACGGATTCGATTCAGGCGCGCCACGACATGATCGTGACGCTCCTTGAACGCCTTCAGCATCGGTTGGATGCAATCCTGACTGCCGTTTAGCGCGGCCTCGGCCGCTACCTGAGCAATCGACGTCGGGTTCGACGTGCTCTGCGACTGGATATTCTTCATCGCCGTCATCAGCGGCTTCGGGCCGGCAGCATAACCGATGCGCCAACCGGTCATCGCATAGGCCTTCGATACACCATTCAACACGATCGTGCGCTCGGTCAGATCCGGACAGACATTGAGAATGTTGCTGTACGGCTCGTCCGCCCACAGGATGTGCTCGTACATATCGTCGGTGGCGATCAACACCTGCGGATGTTTGCGCAGCACCGCGCCCAGGGCCTCGAGGTCTTTCTTGGTATACGCGACGCCGGTCGGGTTCGACGGACTGTTAATAACGAAGAGCTTGGTCTTCGGTGTGATCGCACGCTCGAGTTGCTCGGCGGTGATCTTGAAACCCTGCTCGATACCGGCGTAAACGATCACCGGTTTGCCATCGGCGAGCAACACCATGTCGGGGTAGGACACCCAATACGGCGCCGGGATGATGACTTCGTCGCCGGCATCGAGAAACGCCTGCGCCAGGTTGAAGAAGCTCTGCTTGCCGCCGACCGAGACCAGAATCTGGTCGGCCGCATAATCGAGTCCGTTATCGCGCTTGAACTTGGCGATAATGGCCTTCTTCAGCGATGGAATACCATCAACGGCGGTGTACTTGGTGAAGCCGTCGTTGATCGCACGAACCGCAGCTTCCTTAATATGTGCCGGCGTATCGAAATCCGGCTCACCGGCACCGAGGCCGATGACATCCTTGCCCTCAGCCTTCAGTTCTTTGGCACGGGCATCGACGGCGAGGGTAGGGGAAGGCTTGATACGTTGAACGCGGCCAGACAGGCAAATACTGAACAAAACAAATCCTCCAGATAAATGTCAAAATTGGGATCGCAGAGCTACGGTATATTACCGGGAACATTCATGGAAAACGAGCGATGAGCCACGCGTTTGAACTGGTAAGCCCGTTTGCGCCGGCGGGCGATCAGCCGCAGGCTATTTCGGCGTTGCTCGAAGGTTTGCGCAACGGCCTCGCTTCCCAGACCCTGCTGGGCGTGACCGGCTCGGGCAAGACCTTCGCGATTGCCAACGTGATTCAGTCAGTGCAACGACCAACGCTGGTGCTGGCACCGAACAAGACGCTCGCCGCGCAACTGTATTCCGAGTTCCGCGATTTCTTTCCCAAGAACGCGGTCGAGTATTTCGTTTCCTATTACGACTATTACCAACCCGAGGCCTATGTGCCCTCGAGCGATACCTTTATTGAAAAGGACGCCGCCATCAACGAACAGATCGAGCAGATGCGGCTATCGGCGACCAAGGCGCTGCTGGAGCGGCCCGATGCGATCATCGTCGCCACGGTATCGGCGATCTACGGTTTGGGCGACGTCGATGCCTACCACAGCATGATCCTGCATCTGCGCACGCATACCGAGATGGATCAGCGCGCGATCCTCAAGCGCCTGGCCGAGATGCAGTACACGCGCAACGACTATGAGCTGCATCGCGCGACGTTCCGCGTGCATGGGGATGTCATCGATATCTTCCCGGCCGAGTCCGAGCGCCTTGCGATCCGGGTTGAACTCTTTGGGGACATGATCGAAAACCTGTCCGAATTCGATCCGCTGACGGGCGAAGTCGTGAACCGGCTCACACGCGCGACGGTTTATCCGAAGAGCCACTACGTCACGCCGCGCGAGACCATCATCGGTGTGCTCGATGCCATCAAGCAAGAGATGCGCGAGCGCGTCGCCGAGTTTCGCACTCAGGACAAGCTCGTCGAGGCTCAGCGTCTCGAGCAACGCACGCTCTACGATCTGGAGATGATGCGCGAACTCGGCTATTGCAGCGGCATCGAAAATTACTCGCGCTACCTCTCGGGTCGCAAGGCCGGTGAGCCGCCGCCGACGCTGATCGACTATCTGCCCAAGGACGCGCTGCTCGTCATCGACGAGAGTCACGTGACCGTGCCGCAGCTTGGCGGCATGTATCGCGGCGATCGCTCGCGCAAGGAGACGCTGGTCCAGTACGGCTTCCGGCTGCCCTCGGCGCTCGATAATCGGCCGTTGCGGTTCGATGAATTCGAGCAACTGATGCCGCAAACCATTTTTGTGTCAGCGACGCCGGGACCGTATGAACTGACTCGTTGCGGCGGCGTGGTGATTGACCAGGTCGTGCGCCCGACCGGTCTGGTCGACCCGCAGATTGAAATCCGGCCGGCGACGTCGCAGGTCGACGATCTGCTGTCCGAGATTCGCACCCGCGTCCGGGTCGGAGAACGCGTGCTCGTGACCACGCTCACCAAACGCATGGCCGAAGACCTTACCGAATATTTCGATGAGCATGATGTGAAGGTGCGCTACCTGCACGCGGACATCGAAACCGTCGAGCGCGTCGAAATCATTCGCGACCTGCGCCTCGGCACGTTCGATGTACTGATCGGCATCAATCTGCTGCGCGAAGGTCTCGACCTGCCGGAGGTCTCGCTGGTCGCGATTCTCGATGCCGACAAGGAAGGCTTCCTGCGCTCGACGCGCTCGCTGATCCAGACCATCGGGCGCGCCGCCAGGCACGTGAACGGCAAGGCGATCCTCTATGCCGACAGAATCACAGCGTCGATGCGTACTGCGATTGACGAAACCGAGCGCCGGCGCCAGAAGCAGCAGGCCTACAACGAGGCCCACGGCATCACGCCCCTGAGCGTAATCAAGGCAGTCAAAGACATTATCGAAGGCGCGCGCCCGGAACCGACCTCGGTTCGGCGCGCGCCATCCGAACGTGGCAGCTACCTCGAAGCTGCCGAGGCAGCGGCGGAGTACGCCGCACTTGCACCGGATGCGCTCGGAAAATTACTCGCGCGCATGGAGAAGGATATGTATCAACACGCGCGCAACCTGGAATTCGAGCAAGCGGCAGCTCTGCGCGACAAGATCCACACGATCCGGGAACGCAATTTTGGCCTGATCCAGGGTGGACTGGCCGCGGAGGCGAGTACCCGCCGGCCACCGCGGAAGCGCAAGTAGCTTCGGGCCGACAAACTTGGAGCGCGCGGCGACTTATGCTATTTTGCGCCGCCTTTAGAGTCTTCCAGGCGCGTAGCTCAGTGGTAGAGCACTACCTTGACATGGTAGTGGTCGGTGGTTCGATCCCACTCGCGCCTACCAATGTAAACTTGAGACCGCGCGTAGCGCGCTCGGCTCGCCTCCCTCTCCCATAGGGAGAGGGAATGAGGGCTCAT